>Ga0068855_100000020_pt1 | contig 205600 bp, 184 predicted proteins | sample KBSCornC52_FD_66592 | JGI IMG/M metagenome (GOLD analysis project Ga0068855, IMG submission 66592) | Corn rhizosphere microbial communities from Kellogg Biological Station, Michigan, USA - KBS Corn C5-2 | ecosystem: Host-associated > Plants > Roots > Rhizosphere > Soil ...
GCCCCTTGGCGTCGTAGGGGTTGGACGGGCACACCACCTTCAGCCCCGGCACGTGAATGAAGGCCGATTCGGGGTGTTGCGAGTGGTAATGGCCGCCCTTGATGCCGCCGCCGACGGGGGTGCGGATCACGATTTTGCACGAGTGGTCCCCGCCCGAACGGTAGCGGTACTTGGCCAGCTCGTTGACGATTTGGTCGTAGGCCGGCCAAATGAAGTCGGCGAACTGAATTTCGCAGATCGGCTTCATGCCGTACAGGCCCATGCCCACCGCGCAGCCGACGATGCCATTCTCACTCAAAGGGGTGTCGATGACGCGCTCGTCGCCGAACTCGTCGAACAGGCCCTGCGTCACCCGAAATACCCCGCCCACCTTCCCGACATCTTCACCCAGGACCACGACGTTCGCGTCGGCCCGCATCGCCACGCGCAGCGCGTCGTTGATCGACTGGACCATGTTCATCTGAGGCATTTGGGTAGCTCGTAGCGGCTTGTAGCGTGTGGGTGACCGAGGCGGTGGCGCTTCTGAGGATTGAGGGGTGAGTGGTGAGGATTGAGCCCCAGCGGGGATCCCCTCAATCCTCGATCCTCAATCCTCAGCACTGACCAGTTACCGGAACGTCATGACGGATCAGTGGGCAGAAGGGGCGCGGGGGCCGGACAGGAGTTGTTGGCGTTGTTCGACGAGGTGCCACGGCGCGATGGCGTACACGTCTTCGAACATGGATTCGAGCGGTGGCGGCGGCGTGCGCTCGGCGATGGAAACGGCGTCGCGAAAGCGCGCATCGATTTCTTCGACCAGCGCGCTTTGACGGCCGGCGTCCCACAGGCCACGGCGGGTGAGGTAGTCCCGCACGCGCTCGAGCGGATCCCGCGCGGCCCAGGTCTCGACTTCGTCGGTGCCGCGGTACGCCTTGGGGTCGTCGCTCGTCGAGTGGCCGCCCATGCGATAGGTGATGGCCTCGATCAACGTCGCGCCCTCTCCTCGCTCGCAACGCTCGCGCGCGCGCCGCGTCACGCTGACCATGGCGAACAGATCGTTGCCATCCACGCGCACGCCGGGAATGCCGTAGGCCGCGGCTTTTTCCGCGAAAGTCTTGGTGGCCGTTTGACGTTCGACCGGGACGCTGATGGCCCAGCCGTTGTTGCGACAGAGCAAGACACACGGCACCTTGAACACGCCCGCGAAGTTCATGCCGCTGTGGAAATCGGACGACGAGGTGGCGCCGTCGCCGAAGTACACCAGGGCCGAGGCGTTCTGTTTGCGGATCTTGGCCGCCCAGGCAAAGCCGACCGCTTGGGTGATTTGCGTCCCCACCGGCGAGCTGATGGAGCACCAACCCACTTCCCGACAGGTGGTGTGGTTCGGCATCTGCCGGCCCTGCACCGTGTCGTTGGCGTTGCCGAACATGTTGTCGATGAACTTTTGCAGCGGCAGCCCGCGCATCAACGCCGCGCCGAACTCGCGGTAGCAAGGGAACAAGAAGTCTTGCCGGGCCATGGCGAACGCCGAGCCCAAGATGGACGCTTCCTCGCCCTGGGAGCCCACGTGAAAACCGATGCGCCCCTGGCGTTGCAGCTGCACGAGCCGCTCGTCCATTTGGCGCGTCATCACCATCTGCCGGTACAGGTACTCGACCTCCTGATCGGACAGACCGGGGTCGTGCTCCGGCGCGAGCGTGCCATCGGGGCGGAGCGCGCTGACGATTTCGGCGCTCTGCGAGCTGGGGCTTTGCGTACGAACTTGGGAATTCATGTGCGAGCGAGCTACTCGGCGATCACGCTGCCGGCTTCCTTGACGGCGGCTTCAACGGCGTTCGAATCCAATTTGAAGGCGCCAGCGAGCTTGGCCAGCACTTCGCGCTCGACGGCGCTGACACCGCCGGAGACGTGGGCCAAGAGCGCGGCAATACGCAGCACCTCGCGAGCTTGATCCTCGCGAGCAATGCTCTTCGAGATCATCTGCAACCGCTTGTCGATGCCGTCTTCGCTCAGCTGATCGCCCAAATCGGCCAGCAGCGCCGACACCTGGCGCTCGACGACCAAGCCACCGCAAGCCGTCACGACCACGTGACGAAACGCCGACTGCTCGGCCGCGTCGAAGTCGCCGTCGGCATTGGCGACCAGGAACGCCGCCTCCACCACCGACTCGAACAAGCGAGCGGCCTCGGGATCGAAGCCCGTCGGCTGCGTGACCTCTTCGCCGTTAGACTTCCAGCCGTAGGAAGCGGCCGCGATGCTGAGGATGGACGCTTTGGAGCCACCTGCCGCATACGACGGCGGCCGGCTGAGCTGGGTGGCAACTTTGCCGAGGAGGCTTTCGTCCGGGACCGACATGGGCTGGGTGACCTAGTGGTAGAACCAGTTGCGATGCTAGTGCCCCCGGACGCATTTCGCGAGCCATTTCTGCCGCGGAGCGCGGACGGTGTCGCCGGCGTGCGCGACCCGGGCGTGCCAGCGTGACGTTCAGCGGCGAATGAGCGAGGAGACAGGAATGAGCGGTTGGCCGTCGGGTAGGTTCGGCAGCGCGCGTTCGGGCGCCGCGGTCGGGGTGAGCTGGGCGGCGACGAAGCCTTCGGCGGCGTGGTAGCTGGACCTCACGAGTGGACCCGAGGCGACGAAGGCAAAACCGAGCGATTTTGCCTCGCGCTCGTAGCGGGCAAAAACCTCTGGCTCCACGTAGCGCTCGACGGGTGCGTGCTTGGGCGTCGGACGCAGGTATTGGCCGAGCGTGACGATGTCGACACCCGCACTGCGGAGATCGGCCAAGGTCTCGATGACTTCTTCGTCGGTCTCGCCAATGCCGACCATGATCGAGCTCTTGACGTAGCGACCGCGGGCCCGCTCTTTGGCGTAGCGCAGCACGTCGAGCGACAAGTCGTAGTCGCAGCGTTGATCGCGAATTTTCGGCGTGAGGCGGCGCGAGACCTCGATGTTGTGCGCGAACACGTCGGGCGCCGATTCGAACAGCGTGTCCAGGTCGCGCTTTCGGCCGCCGAAATCTCCGACCAAGGCTTCGATCAACAGCTCCGGGCAGCGCTGGCGCAGCTCGCTGATGGTTTGGCCCACGTGCGCGGCGCCGCCGTCCAGCAGATCATCGCGATCGACCATGGTGAGCACCACGTAGCGCAGGGCCAGCTTGGCGATGGCGCGGGCCACGTGCACCGGCTCACGCGGATCGACGGCGCCCCCGGGTTGCCCGGTGGTTACCGCGCAAAAACGGCAGCCCCGCGTACAAGTGTGGCCCAGCACCATGATCGTGGCGGTGCCGGCGCTCCAGCATTCACCCACGTTGGGGCAGCGCGCCTCTTCGCAAACGGTGTTCAGATCCAGGCTGCGCAGCGTCTGCTTGATGCGTGCGTAGTTGTCGCCCCCGGGTGCGCGCACCTTCAGCCACGGAGGCTTGGGCTCACGAATGGGGAGCGGAGCTGGCAGCGGGGGCGGAAGCGGAGCGCCCATCAGGACTCCGCGAGCAGCTTGTTCAACAGCTCGTTGACGAGCTTGGGATCGCCGGAGCCTGCCATCTCTTTCATGACCTGACCGACCAAGAAGCCGATCACGCCCTTTTTGCCAGCTCGGAAGCTTGCCACTTGGTCGGGGAAGCTTGCCATGACCTTGCGCACGGCGCCCTCGATGGCGCCGCTGTCGGAGACGACCTTCAGGCCCTTCTCTTTCACGATTTCCGCCGGAGATTTCGCAGGATCGGCCTCCATTGCGGCGAAGACTTCCTTGGCCTGCTTGCCGCTGATCTGTCCGGATTCGAGCAAGCTGAGCAGCTCGTGCACGTTTTCGGCCGTGACGGTAAACGTGGCCGACAAGCCATGCGTCTTGGCGCCGCGTAGCACGTCGTTGGCCACGAAGTTGGCGGCTTTGCTGGCGTCCTTGAAGCCTTTGCGAGCGGTCTCGAAGAAGCGCACGTAGGCGGGGTGGCCTGTGAGGGTCAGGGCCGTGGCCGGCGTCAGGCCAAGGTCGCTCACCCAGCGCGCGCGCAGTGCGCTCGGCGATTCCGGCAGCGTGGATTTGGCGTGGGCCAAGAGCGCTTGGTCGATGACCAACGGCGGCAAATCCGGCTCGGGGAAATAGCGATAGTCGTGGGCGTCTTCCTTCGAGCGCAACGTCGCGGTCTGGCCCGTGTCGGGGTCGAAGCTGCGCGTTTCCTGCTTAATCGTGCCGCCGCCGTCGACGATGATGGTCTGGCGTGCCACCTCGGCGTCGATGGCGCGCTGCACGTAGCGGAACGAGTTGATGTTCTTCAGCTCGCAGCGCGTGCCGAATTTGGTCGCGCCGCGCGGGCGAATGGAGACGTTCGCGTCACAGCGAAAGCTGCCCTCTTCCAGGTTGCCGTCGTTGACGCCGGAGAACACCAACAGATCGCGCAGCGTGCGCAAGTAAGCGGCCGCCTCCGCGCTGGAGCGCAGATCGGGCTCGCCGACGATTTCGACCAGCGGGGTGCCGGCGCGGTTCAAGTCGACGACCGAGTCACCGCCCATGCCGTGCAGGTTCTTGCCCGCGTCTTCTTCCATGTGCGCGCGCGTGATGCCGACGCGCTTGGTCACGCCGTCGACGTCGATGTCGAGGTGACCATGGGTGGAGAACGGCTCTTCGAACTGGCTGATCTGATAGCCCTTGGGCAAATCAGGATAGAAGTAGTTCTTGCGCGCGAAGATGCTGGTCTCGTGAATGGTGCAGCCCAGCGCCAGCGCCGTCTTGACCGCCAGCTCCACTGCGTGGCCATTGATGACCGGCAGAGAGCCAGGCAGACCAAGGCACACCGGGCAAACGTTGGTGTTCGGCGGCTGCCCGAAATTCGTGCTGCAGCCACAGAAGAGCTTCGTCTTCGTCAGCAGCTGCGCGTGAACCTCAAGGCCTATAACGACTTCGTAATCAGTCACCGCCGCGCACTATAGCAGCCGTTTTACGACCACGAGCGGCTCCCTGATTTTTTCACAGGGAGGACGGGAGGACGGGAGGCCAGAATGGGCGCCACGCCGTCAAGAACTGATTCGCCAACGGGCGTTACGGCGTCGCGGTGTTCATGAACGCCGCGACGCAATCGTCGCGCACCACCGCGTCGAGACCGCTCATCGTGGTGCCCAACAAACCTCGCGGACCTCCCGTCCTCCCGTCCTCCCTGTAAAATCAGGGAGACTTACGGTGACGGGCGGCGTCGTTCAATGACCGTGGGTGCGGTCGATGCCGGGGTGGGATTTTTCGCCGGGCTCGTGGCGGGGGTTCGCGGTGGCGAACGAGCCGTCGCGGCCGGGGAAGCTCATCATCAAGTCTTTTTCGAAGATGAACTGGTCGCGCGAATCGTACGGCGCCGCGTGCATGCCGGTGTCCATGCGGATGGCGTCGCAGGGGCACGCCTCCACGCAGAAACCGCAGAAGATGCAGCGCAGCTCGTCGATCACGAAGCGCTTGGGAAAGCGTTCGTAGCCGCGTTTCGGATCCCCTTCGGGGTACTCGCCGGCTTCGATGTGGATGCACTGCGCCGGGCAGGCCGTCGAGCAGCACAAGCAGGCCACGCAGCGCGGCGAGCCGTCGTCGCGGTGGGTGAGCCGATGCAGGCCACGAAAGCGCGTGGGATACGGGCGGCGCTGCTCCGGATACGAGAGCGTGTTGATGCCGTCCTCGATCGATTCGAGCACCGGATCGTTCCGTTGCCCGAGCGCCATGTCTTTCGTGTTGTGGAAGAAGTGCTTCATGGTGATCGCCAAGCCTTTGGCGATCTCGGGAATGTACGTCTGGACGCCCGCACCGCGACCGGGACGGCTCACCGTCACGCCGCTCACCTTGCGAGGACCCAGGTTTTTCGTGTCCAAAGTCATGCTCCCATCCGAAGGGTACGAGTGCCGCCGGCCTCTGCCGCGTACTGGGCCGAGGTCGTCGCCAGGAGTTGTTTACGCTTGCGCGGGGTGCACATGAACACCGCGAACCAGACCACCAGGGCCAGGCCGCCGGCCACGAGCAGCAGGTTGCAGAGATTCGTGAGCACGCTCATGCCGTGCTCCACCGCCGGGCCCGCCGTGCGGATCGCCATGACGACGAAGCCGGTGAGCAAGATGTTCGCCAGCGAAGCCGGCAACAGCTTGCGCCAGCCGAGCCGCATCAGTTGGTCGTAGCGAAAGCGCGGCAACGTCCAACGGATGGTCAGCTGCAGCCAGCACAGCACGATGGTCTTCAAGATGAAGGCCAGCGCACCCAACGCCACCACGCCACCGTGGGGCATGGCCGCGTCGAACACGGCCGTGTTGCCGATCGACAGGTGAATGCCGTCGCGAAATACGAACGGCAAGCTCCAGCCGCCGAAGAATACGGCCGCCATCAAGGCGCTGGCGGTCACGACCGCGATGTACTCCGCGAAGAAGAACATCGCGAACTTCATGCCCGCGTACTCGGTGAAGTAACCGGCGACGATTTCGCTCTCACCTTCCGGGATGTCGAACGGAATGCGCTTCGACTCGGCCACGGCCGCCGCGAAGAACAGGATGAAGGCCAGCGGCTGGGCGAACACGCCCCAGGTATTTTGCTGCTGCCACATGATCATCTTGTCCACCTGCAGGGTGCCGTAGACCATGATCATGCCGATGAGCGTCAGGCCCATCGTGACCTCGTAAGAGACCATTTGGCCGGCAGCGCGCAGGCCGCCCAGCAAGCTGTACTTGTTGTCGCTGGCCCAGCCGGCCAGGGCCGCGCCGACGATGCCGGTGCCGCCGACGGCCAGGAAGTAAAGCAGACCGATGTTCAGGTCGATGGCCTGAATCTTCAGCGCGCCTTCCGTACACACGCCGTAACGAGGCACCGACGCCGCCAGCTGGCTCAGCTGGATCTTGCCGTCCGCGTTGGTGGCGAAGCACAGCGTGTCGGCGAACGGTACGCAGGCCAACACCACCAGCGCCGGAAAGAACGAGATGAACGGCGCCAGGTTGAACAGGAACTTGTCGGCGTTCGGCGGAATGAAGTCTTCCTTGAACAAGGTCTTCAAGCCGTCGGCGGCCGGGTGCAGCAGACCGGCCAAACGTAGGCCGATGCGCTTCTCGTTGCGGATCGTGTAGGCGGCGTAGAGCGCGCCGGAAACGGCCGCGAAGGCGAAGAGCGCGGGCCCCACGCGCGAGGTGATCTCGGTGAAGGTGGCGCCGCCAGGCGTGCCGCGCAGCATCAACGCCGCGAAGAACAGGGCCACGTGGGCGACCAAGCCGCCGAAGAAGATGAACCGTGGCTCACCCAGGGTCTGGATCCACAGATCGAACTTGGAGCGGGCGCCGCGAGCCTTCACCTTGGAGGCGATTACGCAACCGGTGAGCCACAGCAGCAGCACCGCCAGGTGGCTGAACAGCGCTCCGCGCTGCTCTTGCGCCGGACCGGTGACCTCGAACTTGAAGCAGTAGCCCAGCACCCCGAAGGCCAGGAGCACGGCGGGCCCGAGCGCCAAGCCTTGCGCGATGGGCGTCGGGATCCAGGCCACGGCGCGGTTGGGACCGACGCGATCCTGAATCATCGAGCCCTGGCGGCGGTCCACCCAGGTGAGCACCACCGCCAGGTTCATGGCGAACATCGCGACGGCGAAGCCGAGCGCGACGAACTTGATGGCGAAAAGTGCGATGTCGTTCATCACTCGGCTCCCGGGGCGATCGACGGAGACGGGGCGGCCGCGCTCAGGGCGCGCAGCTCCGACGCCTTCTTCCAAGGCAGGCTGACGCTCAGGAGCTTGGCCAGCTCTTGCACCCAGCGGAATGCGGGGCGCGAAGCACCCTGCGGGTTGATGGCGCGATCGCTCTCTTGGCGGAGACCGGTGCGATTGACGAACGTGCCGTCGGCTTCAGCCCAGCTGCTGGCGGGCAGCACCACCGCGGCGTGGTCGGCAATCGGCCCTTCGTGGGTCGAAAGCGCGACGAAGCTCTTGGCGTCTTTGAGCGCGGCCGCGTCGTTCGGGTTGCCGATGGCGGAGCCGAGCGCGAGCAGCGCGCCGACCTTGCCTTCTTTGAGCGCCGCCACCAAATCGGCGAACGGCTTGGCCCGGCCGCCCGACAGCGCCAAAACGCCGGCGGTGTTCGGGTTTTTGTCCGCGCTCATCAAGATGTCGTCGCCCTGCCCTTGCGGACGACCGGTGTAATAGACCTGCAGCGCGCCGAGCGCTTTGCCCAGGTCGAGCAGCGCCGCGTTGTCTTCGTTCGAATGCTCGGCGCTGAGCAAGATGGCCGTCTTTTGCGGCGACGCTTGCTTCAAGAGCTCGGCCGCTTTCTCGAGCGCGGCGGCGTCGGACACGCCCTCGCCCTTGATGCGCGCTTCCAGCACGCGGTTCTGGTGAATGCGCTGGTAGTCGAGCATGCCCTCGTCGCACATCCAGTACTTGTTGACGGCGGCGTTCTCGCGCGGGCGGTAGCGGTACACCTTTTGGTTCCGCGGATCGAAATCGGTGAAGCTGCTGCAGCCGGTGGCGCAGCCGACACAGGTGCTGCGGGCCGAGCGCAAGAACCAGACGCGGGCCTTGAAGCGGAAGTCGCTCGAGGTGAGCGCGCCGACCGGGCACACGTACTCGGTCATCAGCGTGTAGTTGTGATCGAGCTGGCGACCGGGGGCGACCGTGATCTCGTTCAGGTTGCCGCGCTCGCGCATGCTGAGCACGGGATCCTTGGCCAGCTCCGCCGAGACGCGCACGCAGCGCGTGCACATGATGCAGCGCTCGGCGTCGTACACGATGGTCGGGCCGAACACGACGCCCTTGGGCTTGTGAATCGGCTCGTCGCGCATGCGCTTCTTGGAAGCTTGATGCTCGAGCCAGTAGTCTTGCAGGCGGCACTCGCCGGCTTGATCGCAGATCGGGCAATCCACCGGGTGATTGAGCAAGAGCAGCTCTTGCACCGCCGAGCGCGCCTTGACCGCGTGCTCGCTGGTCTGGCTCTTCACCACCATACCGTCGGCAGCCGCTTGCTGGCAGGCGGGCTGCAGCTTGGGCTTCTTTTGCGGCACGTAGGTCTGGTGGAGATCGTCCCACGCCAGCACGTCCAGCATCATCGCCGGGCGACCGGGCGGAGGCATCAGCTCCACCAAGCACATGCGGCAGTTGGCGGCGACGCTCAGGCCGGGGTGCCAGCAATAGTGCGGCACGTCGACGCCGGCGCGGTGGGCGGCCCGGATGATCGTGTCACCGGGCTCGAAGGGGATCTCTTTGTCGTCTAATTTAAAGGAGGGCATGACGTTCCAAAGCACCGCTTAGCGGTCGCACTCTCCACCGATCATGTTCAGCGAGCCGAAGCTCGGCACGACGTCGGCCATCATCTGACCGGTGATCACGCGCTCGAGGCCGGCCGTGATCAAAAAGCAGGGCGGACGGATGCGCACACGATGCGGGGTGCCGCTGCCGTCACTGACCAGGTAGAAGCCGAGCTCGCCGTTGCCGCCTTCGGTGTACGAGTACACCTCGCCGGCGGGCAGCTTCAGGCCTTCCATCACGATCTTGAAGTGCTGAATGGTGCCTTCGATCGTGTTGTACACCTCCTCCTTGGGCGGAAGGATGATGCGCGGGTCGTCCACGTTGACGGGGCCCTTGTCGGCCATGCGCTCGAGCGACTGCTCGATGATGCGCGCGCTCTGCCGGATTTCGGCCAGGCGCACCATGAAGCGATCGAACGAGTCACTGGCGCTGCCGACGGGCACGTCGAAGTCGACCTCACCGTACTTCAAGTACGGGTGAGCCTTGCGCACGTCGTAGGGCACGCCGGTGGCGCGCAGGCACGGCCCGGTCCACCCCAGCGAAATGGCGTCGTCGGCGCTGATGACGCCGACGTTCTCGAGCCGGTCGAGGAAGATGCGGTTGCCGAGCAAGAGCCGCTCGACCTCGTCGACGATGCCGAGAATGTGCTTCACCACCGCGCGCACGTGCTCCTTGAAGCCTTCGGTGGGGGGAGCGGCCATGCCGCCGACGCGGCCGAAGCTGTGAGTCAGGCGTGCGCCCGTCTCCTCTTCCATGACCTCCCAGATCATCTCGCGGCCCTTGATCATCCACAGGAAGGGCGTGAACGCGCCAAGCTCCATGGCCATGGCGCCGTCGCACGTGAGGTGGTCCGACATGCGGGCCAGCTCGCCCAAGATCATGCGGTACCACTGGCAGCGCTCGGGCACGGTGATGCCCAGCATCTTCTCGCACGCCAGCGCGAAGGCGACGTTGTTGAGCATCGGCGACACGTAGTTGCAACGGTCGACGTACGGGAACACCTGGCTCCAGGTGCCGCGCTCGCACATCTTTTCGAAGCCGCGGTGCAGGTAGCCGACCTGCACGTCGCAGCGCTCGATGATTTCGCCCGAAAGCTCCATCACGATGCGCACGGTGCCGTGCATGGCGGGGTGAGCCGGGCCGACGTTGAGCAGCATCGGCTCCGTCGGCAGCTCGAGCTCGGATTCTTCGAGATCTTGATCGAGGGGTTCCATCGCTCAGTTCATCCGTGAGTCGTCGTCTTCAACGCCGCGTTTGTGGGTCTGGCGACCGAAGGACATGCCTTCGTCGACGCCGAACGGCGCCACTTTGTCGATGTTCGGTACGTCTCGGTACTGCACCAGCGGCTGGATCCGGTCGGCCGGATAGTCCTTGCGCAGCGGGTGCCCCTCGAACTCGGGGTAGGTCAAAATGCGGCGCAGATCGGGGTGGCCGAGGAATTTGACGCCGAACATGTCGAAGCACTCGCGCTCCAGCCAGTTGGCGCTGGCCCACAGCTCGGTCAGCGTATCGATCTCGACCGAGTCGCCGTCGCGATCACCGACGCGCGCCTTGAGACGCAGGCGGTGGCCGCGGGTCAGCGAATACAGGTGGGCGACGATCTCGAAGCGCGGGTCGCGATCGGGAAAATCGACGGCCGTGAGATCGGTCAGCATGTCCATGCCGCTCTGCTGGTGGTCTTTCAGGAAGCGACACACTTCCTTCCAGCGACCAGGGGCGAGCACGATGGTGTCGTCGCCGAGCTGGGAGTGCGTCTCCAGCACGGCGTCGGGGAAGTTCTTCTTCACCAGCTCGATCAGCGCCTTGCTCATAGCCTTAGAATCCAAGCGTTTTGGGGATGGGGCCCCAAAACCTGAGGGGGGACCCGCCGAATTCACTTCGGCGGGGGGAGCTGTGCTCCACACGAAGATGAGATTTGAAGGTCATCATTTGATGGCCTTCAAATCGGGAGGAGCCGACGAGCGGGAACGACGAAGTTGAACCAGAGCCGTGGTCGGCTCCTGCACCGGATCGATGCGGGGCTTGACGATGCCGGGCGTGCGGTCGCCGCGCTGGATCTTGTCCTGCAGCAACATCAAGCCGTCGAGCACCGCTTCGGGGCGCGGCGGACAGCCGGGCACGTACACGTCGCAGGGGATGATCTTGTCGAGGCCGGCGACGCACGCGTAGTTGTCGTAAAAGCCGCCGCTGGACGCGCAGGTGCCGAAAGCCAGCACCCACTTGGGCTCGGCCATCTGCTCGTAAATGCGCTTCAAAATCGGGGCTTGGCGCTGCACGATGGTGCCCACGACCCAGAGCAAATCGCTCTGGCGCGGCGAGAAACGCGGTGCTTCCGAGCCGAAGCGCGAGAAGTCGTAGCGCGGGCTCGAAACGGCCATGAACTCCATGCCGCAGCACGCGGTCACGAACGGGTTCATGAACAGCGAATACTTCTGGGCCCACGCCAGCAGTGACTCGAACTTGGTGGTCGCGAATCCAGACGTCGCACCCGGCTCGAGGATCGAGGTCGAGGGTGCCTTCAGCTCTCCCATTCGAGGGCTCCTTTTTTCCAGCAGTAAGCGAGCGCAACAATCAGCGCCACGATGAACGAGAGCATGCTCAAGAAGCCGAACCAGCCTAGGCCTTTGAACAGCGCGGCCCAGGGGTACATGAAGACGACCTCGACATCGAACACGACGAACAGGATCGCGGTCAGATAGAACTTCACGTTCATCTTGACGTCGCGAGCACCGGGCGTGTCGTTGCCGCATTCGAACGGCATGACCTTTTCAGGCGTCGGGTTCTTGGGACCGACGAAGTGCCCGCCAGCGAACATCACGGTGCAGATGACCGCGACGATGGCGAACATGATGAACATCGGGGCGTACAGCTCGAGCATCGACTTGTTCTTCCGGCCCAGGACTTAGCGCGCAAATCGCGGAAATCACGGGCTACGGCGGGCGTTGTAGTGCCGGCCGCAGAGGCCTGTCAATGTGAGCAGGGCAAAGTGGCGCTCTTAGCCGAAATAAGTAGCAAAAACCGAAGCATAGCTGCGCCAGATGGGGGCGCGGCGCCGTCTGCCGCTCAAGCGGGGCGTTCGGTCTGCTGCTGGAATTTTCCGAACGCCGGGCCGAGGGCCTCGCGCACGGTCTCGGTGACCTGAGCGACCGCTTCGGCGCTGGCGCCGGCCGAACGCGCTTCCAGGGTGGCCGCGTAGGCCGCGATGAACCGCCCGCGGGCGATCAGCGCCTGAGCCAACAGCGGCCAGACTTTGTCCCCGGGGGCGCCCAGATTGGCGGCGCGGCGCAGCGGGCCGATCGACTCCCCCGCCCGGCCGTCGCCCAACATGGCGGACCCGAGGCGGTAGTAGATGTCGGACGCCATCGGGCCGTCGCCGGCGTACTGGACGCCGAGGCGCAGCACCTCTTCGCCCTTGCCGATTTCGCCGAGCACGATGCAAGCGCTGCCCAGCAGGCCGAGCGCGCGCGCGATCAGGCCGCGAGTCTCGACGTTGAGCATCTGCCCTTCCGGCGTGCGCAAGAAGATGGCCAGCGGCGCAGGCCAAGCTCCGAGCAGCTCCAGAATTCGCACGTGGTCGCCGCGCTCGGCGGCTTGTTCGGCCTCCGCCACGCGCGAAAGCTCGATGGCTCCCCGCGCTTGCGGCCGCGTGACGCGCTCCAGCTCTTCGCGCACGTGGGCGCGCATTCGGGCCCGAAACGCGCTGAGTAAGTAAGATTCTTCGACGCCGTCGTGCGCCAGACGCAGGCGTGAGCCTTCTGGTTCGACGGTGAGCTCGCGCAGCGCGTAGCCGTACAGCGGCGCTAGCAGCAGGTAGCGCACGCCGACGTGCAGCTGCACCGCTTCCAAATCGGTCACCCGCTTGGGCGGCTCCGAGATGGGCTCCTCGGTGATGAGGGCCGAAACCAGGCGCTTCCGGAAATCGGCCAGCGACAGGCGCTGGGCGTCGGCTTCCGACACCTCGCCCCCTTCGGGGCCGACCACGAAGTCGACCAGGGTGTTGTCGGGGTTCCGACGATCCACGGTGAGCGAAGTGATGCGCGCACCCGTGATCATCGCGAAGGCGAAGAAGCGCGGGCCCACGATGTCGCACAGGGCCTGAAAGCTGCCGATGCCCTCACCAATACGTTCGAACCACCCATCGGTGCGGATCGAGTCTAGTGAGACGACGAGGGGCGCAGGCATCACCGAAGATCGGGTAAGCTTTGAGTCTGTCACGAAAACCGCTTACAAAACAAGACTTTGCGGAGGCCTCGTCGGAGCCCGGCTCAGCGGGCCTCTCCAAGCGTGATTTGAGCCTGGTTCGCTCGCGGCTGATCGACTGGTACGAGAGCCGCAAGCGTGATCTTCCCTGGCGGCGGACGAAGGACCCGTACGCCATCTGGGTGAGCGAGGTCATGCTCCAGCAAACCCAGGTGAAGACCGTGCTCGGCTACTACGAGCGCTGGATGCAGCGCTTCCCGAGCGTGAAGGCGCTGGCCGCGGCCGACGACGCCGACGTGCTCCACGCCTGGCAGGGGCTCGGCTACTACTCGCGTGCGCGGCGTTTGCTCGCCGGCGCGCGCGCCGTTTCCGACCGTCACGCCGGCGAATTGCCGCGCGACGTCCAGGCCCTTCTGGCGCTGCCGGGCATCGGCCCCTACTCGGCCGGCGCCATCGCCAGCATCGCCTTCGGCTTGCCGGAGCCGATCGTCGACGGCAACGTGGTGCGCGTGCTGTGCCGGCTGTTCGCGCTCGAGGGCGATCCCGCCAAGACGCCCTTGAAGCAGAGGCTTTGGCAGCTGGCGCGCGAGCTCGTGCCGTCTGACAAGCCCTCCGAGTTCAACCAGAGCTTGATGGAGCTCGGGGCGACCATTTGCACGCCGACGTCGCCACGGTGCGCCGAGTGTCCGGTCGCCAAGCAGTGCCGGGCTTTGGCGCTGGGCAAGGAGCGGGAGCTGCCACAGATAGCGAAGCGCGCGCCGCCGACGGAGATCGCGACCGCGGCCGCGTACGTGCGCCGCGGCGACTCCGTATTGTTGCGACAAATGCCAGCCGACGCGCCTCGCTGGGCGGGTCTTTGGGTTTTGCCCTTCGTGGAGCTCGCGCGCACCGAAAAGGCCTTCGCCGGGGCCGCGCGGGCCCTGCACGAAATCGGCCTCGCCGGAACGACCGAGGCGACGTTGCGCGAAGCTCGCCACACCATCACCCGCTTCCGCATCACCCTCTCGGTCGTTGCGTGCACGCTCGCGCCCCGCAGCCGCGCGACGTTCTTCACGCGCGAACAAGTGGACAAGCTCGCCCTGCCCTCGATCCATTCGAAAATCGTCAAGGCGCTGTGGTGACGCCGGAGCCATCACGGATATCAGAGGATCCAGATTTTTTTACAGGAAGGTCAGAAGGACAGAAGGACGAGCAGAGACTGGCGCCGCGAGGATCCGGCGACTGCGTCGCCCTTTGCGGCCTCGTAACGCTTTGTGCGAGGCGGCGCGAGCACGCAACAGGACGGCGCCCCGATCCCACCTTCTGTCCTTCTGACCTTCCTGTGAAAAAATCTGGGGACTGACAGAGCCGTTACGCATCCGTCGAGCGACTCGCGAGCGCGCAGCGCGGCCCGGTTCGAGGACCTGCCACCGGGCAAACGAGACGCCGGCGGCGTGCGACAGCCGCTTCGCAAGCCGCTGAAACCGCCGCGCGCTGCGCCAGACCACCATGGCCGCATCCCACCGTTTCTCCTCCTCAGAGAGCTCCAGCGCCTTCACCGGACGCGGTAAGGGCTCGTATTCCCGCGCCTCCAGGCGCTTCGGTCCTCCTGGCATTCCACGCGTCGAGCACACCCCGTGCCACCTCCCTCGCCTTCCAGAGGTCGCTCAACGCCGCACTTTCATCAGTGCATGCGTGGCCGCCATCATCCGACGGCCGCCACCTCCGCCAGTAGCAGCATCCTCGCGCGCGGCGCTGCGGCCCGAGCTCTCAACCAAAAAAGGGCTACCGTGCGCCGCAAGAGTGAGTTCGGTTCCGAACCCGCACCGCGACGACTCTAAGCCAGGGTCGGGGTCCGACCTCATCGGCAAGAGGCGAGTAGGCGACCTTGGGGAGCGCCAGTAGCAGACCGATCCGGCGCGCGGTGGCCTCGGTCATGCTCGGGTGATCGCCAGTGGCCGCGCAAGAGGCCGACCCTTTGCTTGGCCCGACCGCCAGCCGGTTCCTCTTGAGCTCCCCGAAACGAGTTCGGTTCCGAACTCACTTTGGCGCGAGCAAACCCCCTATTTGCTGCGCTCGCGCCTCGGACAATGCGTAAAAGGAAGTGCAAAGAGCGACGCAATCACCGAATCCATTTCGGCGCCTCTCTCTGCTCGCCCTTCTGTCCTTCTGACCTTCCTGTGAAAAAATCTGGGGACTGACAGAGTCGCTACGCATCCGCCGAGCGACTCGCGACCGCGCAGCGCGGCCCGGTAACGCTACGAAAGCTTCTGCGAGTGAGGCTGCGGATTGGCAGCCCCCCGCGCCTCAGACTTTCATCGGCTCGAGCTTTTCGGGGTCGATGCCGAGCTTCTTGATGGCGGCGGCGACTTCGGCGGCGGACATTTTGCCGTCGAGGCGGAGGCCGTGGAGGGCGCCGAGCACGACGTTTTCGGCGTCGACCTCGAAATGGCGGCGCAAGGCTTCGCGCGTGTCGCTCATGCCGAAGCCGTCGGTGCCGAGCGGGACGAAGGTGCCGGGGACGAAGCGCGCGACGGCGTCGGGCGTGTGCTTGATGTAGTCGCTGGCGGCGATGAACGGGCCTTCGACGCCTTTCAGCACCTGGGACAGGTACGGGACGCGCGGCTCCGACTCGGGGTGGAGGCGGTTGTAGCGCTCGCAGGAGACCGCGTCGTTGCGCAGCTGCTGGTAGCTGGTGACGCCCCAGATGTCGGCAGAGACGCCGTATTCTTTGAGCATCTCTTGGGCTTTCATCACCTGCTGCATGATGCAGGAAGAGCCGAAGAGCTGGACGTGCTTGCCCAGCTTCTGCTCGGCGTTGCGGAACTTGTAGATGCCTTTGAGGATGCCGTCCTTGGCGCCTTCCGGCATCGGCGGCATCGCGTAATCTTCGTTCTGCAGCGTGATGTAGTAGTAGATGGCCTCGTCTTTTTCGTACATGCGGTGCAGGCCGTCTTCGATGACGGTCGCCAGCTCGTACGCAAACGCCACGTCGTAGGCGATGCAGTTCGGCACCGTCATCGCGATGTGGTGGCTGTGGCCGTCTTCGTGCTGCAGGCCCTCGCCGTTGAGCGTGGTGCGGCCGGCGGTGGCGCCGAGGATGAAGCCTCGCGCCATTTGATCGCCGGCGGCCCAAAACTGGTCGCCGGTGCGCTGGAACCCGAACATCGAATAGAAGATGTAAAACGGGATCATCGGCTGGCCGTGCGTCGCCGAGGACGTGGCGGCGGCGATGAACGACGCCATCGAGCCCGCTTCGGTGATGCCCTCTTCGAGCACCTGGCCGTCTTGGGCCTCGCGGTAGTAGAGCAGCTTGCCCTTGTCGATCGGGGTGTAGAGCTGGCCCTTGGGGGCGTAGATGCCGACTTGGCTGAAGAGCGCGTCCATGCCGAACGTGCGGGCTTCGTCGGGGACGATCGGCACGATGCGCTTACCGATCTTCTTGTCGCGCAGCAGCTTGGCCAGCAGGCGCGAGAACACCATGGTGGTGGACGCTTCGCCCTTGGCCATGCCCTTGAAAAACTCGTCGAACACGTCGCTGCCCGGAATTTCGAGCTTCACGTCGACTTGGGTGCGGCGCTTCGGCAAGAAGCCGCCGAGGGCGCGGCGCCGTTCGAGCGCGTACTCGACCTCGGGGCTCTTCATGCCGGGGTGGTAAAACGGCGGCAATTTTTCGAGCTGCTCGTCCGTGACCGGCAGCTGCAAGACGTCGCGGAACGCCTTCAGCTCGTTCTGATCCATCTTCTTCTTTTGATGGGTGACGTTGGAGCCTTCGAAGCCTTCACCCAGCATCCAACCCTTGACGGTGTGAGCCAGGACGACCGTGGGACGACCGTCGTTGCTGGTCGTCGCGCGTTGGTAGGCCGCGAACACCTTGCGACTGGAGTGACCGCCGCGCTGCAGGCGCGCGACCTCTTCGTCGGTCATGTCCTTCACCAGCTCGAGCATGCGCGGATCTAGGGCGAAGAAATTTTGGCGCACGACGTCGCCGGTGGCGGTGGTCAGGCGCTGCCATTGGCCGTCGACCACGGCGTTGAGGTGCTTGCGGAGGACGCCTTCGACGTCGCGGGCGAACAGCTTGTCCCAATTTTCGGCCCACACGACCTTGACCACGTTCCAGCCGGCGCCACGGAACACGCCTTCGAGATCCTGGACGATCTTGCCGTTGCCGCGCACGGGGCCGTCGAGCCGCTGCAAGTTGCAATTCAGCACGAAAGTCAGGTTGTCGAGCTGGGCGGTGGACGCGATGCTGAGGGCGCCGAGCGTCTCCGGCTCGTCGGACTCGCCGTCGCCGATGAAGCACCAAACCCGCGACTTGGACGTATCGGCGATGCCACGGTTGTGCACGTAGCGGTTGAAGCGCGCTTGGTAGATGGAGCCGATCGGCCCAAGTCCCATGCTGACGGTCGGGAACTCCCAGTAGTCGGGCATCAAACGCGGGTGCGGGTACGACGACAGGCCGCGGCCGCGCTCGGTCTCGCGCCGGAAGCGCTCCATCTGGTCGAGGCTGAGGCGGCCTTCCAGGAAAGAGCGCGCATAGATTCCAGGCGAGGCGTGACCTTGGAAATAGATCTGGTCGCCGGCGCCGTCGGCGTCTTTGCCGCGGAAGAAATGGTTGAAGCCGACCTCGTACAAGGTCGCGCTCGACGCGTAGGTCGAGATGTGACCGCCCAAGCCGTCGAACTGCTTGTTGGCCTTGTGCACCATGACCGCGGCGTTCCAGCGGATGATGCGGCGGATGCGCTCTTCCATCTCTTCGTCGCCGGGGAACGCGGGTTCCTCCTCGGGACGGATGGTGTTGACGTAGTCCGTGCTCACCGGCAGCACGGGGTCGAGCCCGCGCGCGCGCGCTGTCTCTACGACGCGATTGAGGATGAACTGAGCGCGCTCACGCCCCTCCGCCTCCACGACGGAGTCGAGCGAGTCGATCCATTCCTGGGTCTCTTGGGGGTCGCGATCCGATTCGGGCCTGTAGCTATCCACCCGGTCTACCTACGCCGGCCTGTGACCCAGTTCAAGCCTTGCAGCAGGTACAGGTAAACCGGCACAGACCAGCACAAGCGACTGTGTCATGAGCTAGTCACGAGGCCGGCGATCGCGCGGGCCACGCGCTGGCCGTCGAGCGCCGCGCTCACGATTCCACCAGCGTATCCTGCACCCTCACCGCAAGGATACAGGCCGGAAAAACCCGGAGCCTCCAGCGTGTCCGGGTCGCGTGGGACCCTGACAGGCGAGCTGGTGCGCGATTCCACGCCGATCAGTACCGCCTCCTCGGTTTGGTAGCCGCGGAGTTTGCGATCGAAGGCGCCGAGCGCCCCCCGCAGCCTATCGGCGAGCGAAAGGCCGGCGGCGTCGAGGATTGGCCCGACATCGGTCGGGGTGAGGCCCGGAATGTAGCTGGTTCGTGGCACCGTGCTGGACGGGCGGCGCGCCAAAAAGTCGGTGACGCGAGTGGCCGGCGCCGAGAGCGCCCCACTGCTGGCCGCAAAAGCCGCCTGCTCGATGCGCCGCTGCAGCTCGATGCCGCCCATAACGCCAGGGAAGCCGGCCGCCTCGACGTCGCTGGGCTCGATGCCGATGACCAAGCCCGAGTTCGCAAACGGCGAATCACGGCGCGACAGGCTCATGCCGTTGACGACCAGCTCCCCGGGGGCGGTCGATGCCGGCACCACGAAACCACCCGGGCACATACAGAAGGAGAAGACACCGCGACCGTCCACCGTCTCGGCCACGCGGTAGGAGGCGTTGGGCAGCTTGGGGTGGTCGGCAAAGCGTCCGTACTGGATGCGATTGATGAGCGGCTGGGGGTGCTCGATGCGCACGCCGAGGGCGAAGGCTTTGGCTTCGAGCTTCACGCCGGTTTCGGCCAGCATCACGAACACGTCGCGCGCGGAGTGACCGGTGGCTAGCACCACCGCGCGGGCTTCGATTTCGCGACCGTCAGCCAAGCGCACGCCGGAAACCCGCCCGCCTTTCTGCAACAGGCCCACGACGCGCGCACCGAACTCGAAGGTGACGCCGACGCCCGCGAGCTTTTCGCGCAGCGCGGTCACCACCTTCGGCAAGCGGTTGGAGCCGATGTGGGGCCGGGCGTCGACCAAGATGGCTTCGGGAGCGCCATGCAGAGCGAGCAGCTCGATGACGTCGCGCACGCTGCCGCGCTTGTGAGCGCGCGTGTACAGCTTGCCGTCGCTGTACGTGCCGGCGCCGCCTTCACCGAAGCAGTAGTTGCTGTCGCTATCGATGGTGCCGCCCTGATTCAGCGCCTTCAGATCGTGGCGGCGCGGCTGCACGGTCTTGCCGCGATCGACCACGACCACCGGCACGCCGTGACGCGCAAGCTCGTAGGCGCAGAAGAGCCCGGCGGGTCCATCGCCCACGACGACCACGGGGGGCCCGGGTGAAGTCGCCTCGCGCGGGGCGGCGCCCCCGAGGGGCTCGCTCGCGTGCGGCCGCAGCCCGACGATCAGATGGAAATGCACCGAGCCCCGGCGGGCGTCGATGGAGCGACGGAGAATGCTGGGCTCCGGCAGCGACGCTGGCGCGACCCCGAGCTTGCGGGCCAGCCGGGCCCGGAGCGCGTCGGCGTCCATCGCTTCGTCGAGCCCAAGCTCGATTTCGACTTCTTCTGGCAAGGTCTGAGGCACAGGTGGGCTCACGCCTTTAGCGCAAAGCCGCGCTCTGGGCAGGCAAGAGTTCAGGAGCGCTTGGCGGCCCTGGCGCCGCGTGGTGGGCCTTGGTAGCTTGCCTTGGTCTTGGCTTCTCTGCCGCAAGCCCCGGAAGGCGCCGTCGACGACGCCGCCCTGGTCCAGGCCATGGCGCGTGCCGATAGCGCGGCGTTGGCCCTGCTTTACGACCGCTATTCCGGGGCCATGCTGGCCCTGGCTCAGCGCATCGTCGGCCGAGGGGCGGAGGCCGAAGACGTCATTCACGACGTGTTTTTGGAGGCCTGGCGACACGCGGCCGACTACGACGTGACCCGTGGCAGCGTGAAGTCTTGGCTGCTGCTGCGCACCCGCAGCCGCTCCCTGGACGTCCAGAAGTCGGCCCGCGTCTCCAAGCAAGCCACCCTGCCGGACGACGCTTGGCTCGCCGAGCTGAGTGCTCCCGGGCGCGACCCGGCCGCGGGCGGCGACCAAACGCGCGTCCGCCAGGTGCTGGTGGCGCTGCCGGCCGAGCAACGCGAGGTCTTGCTGCTCGGCTACTTCGAAGGCTTGTCGTCGAGCGAGATTGCCGAGCGCGTGGGCGTGCCGCTCGGCACCGTAAAGTCACGGGTGGCGGCGGCGCTGTCGGCGTTGCGGGCCGCCCTGTCCGACTCGGTGGTGAAGCTGCGATGAACAAGCGCCACCCGCCCGAGCTCCCCGATTTGCTGCGCGAAGCCGAGCTCGACGGCTCCGAAAGCGCCGTGCTCGGTCAAGCTTTGTCGGAGCTGGTGCCTCCGTCGAAGGCTCCGCCGCAGCTGCTGCGCGAACGACTGTTGGCAACGGTGGCGCGACCCCGCCTGCGTTTTGCGCCGCTCTTCGGCGCGCTGTCGGAGCTGTTCGACCTCGACGACCCCGATTTGGCAGCACTGTTCGAGCGCGCGGCGCTGCCCGCGGCCTGGGCCAGCTCGGCGGTTCCAGGCACGCAGCTGTTGCATCTTGCGGGCGGACCGCGCGTCGCCACCGCCGACAACGGCCTCGTGCGCATCGATGCCGGCGCGCGCTTTCCCCAACATCGACACCTGGGGCACGAGCGCGTGCTGGTGCTGGAGGGCGGCTACCGGGACGAACCGAGCGGACGGCTGTATTTGCCCGGGGATTGGCATGAAATGCCTGCCGGAACTACGCACGCTTACACGGCCCTGGCGGACCAGCCGCTGCTCCTCGCGGTGTCGCTCGTGGCCGGCGTGGACGTCGACGGCTACGGGCCGCTGTCGACCGGCGGCTAGCTCTCGCCCGCGTCGACGCGGGGTCGCCCTTCACGGGGCGGGCGGTGGTAGCTCGACCTCGAATATGGCGCCTTTGCCGCGCGCCAGCATGCGATACGAGGGCGCCACGTTGCCGCGCAGCGTGATCACGAGCCGCACGGCGCTTGGCTGGTGAGCACGATGCTTGGCGCCACGTCCGCGCGCAGGCTTGTCGGGGACGAGGCGCGCCGAGAGGGCGCTACCGTTGAAGTCACCGAGCAGGAGCGGATTCTTGTTGTTCTTGAGCGGCACGGTCGCGCCGAGCAGCTTGTACTCGATCACCGAGCCCGAGCGGCTGACCTCGACCGCCACCGCGTCGGTGAGCTGAACGAACACGATGCCGCGGTTGCCGGGCAGCGACTGGTAGCCGGTGAACGTGATCTCGGCTTTGTCTTTGATCTTGCCGGCGTCCATCTTGGCCGCGCAGCCCGAGGTTTTGGGATCGGAACTTTTGACGCCGGGCTCTTTGGGGCAAGCGTCGCTGGCGTCCGGCACCCCGTCGCCGTCGCCATCCGCACTTTGCGCCCGCGCGGCCAGGGGCGCGAACAGGCATGCGGCGCTGACCCAGGCGACGAACGTCGCGGCCCCGAGGCGCTTCGGTAGATAGGCCATCGGACAAAAGCTAGCACGTCGCGCCCGAGCTCGGCTCACGCGCCCGCGGCTAACGGGCGCTTCGCTAAGTTGCGCCGGGCGGGCCGGGGCGTGCGTCTGCGGCCGTGGCGGCCGGCGCCCCGCGCGGCACTAGCTGGTGGGTGCAGATGCGACGGTCGTCCAGAGCTTCGGCGGCGGCCAGGTCGCGGCCATGGTGGGTGAAGAGGAGGATTTGCACCCGCTCCGAGAACTCGGCCAAAACGCCCAACGCCACGCGCGAGCGCTCGTCGTCCCACTCCACCAGCACGTCGTCGAGCACCAGCGGCAAGGGGGGCGCGGTCTTCAGGTACTGCTCCAAGCTTGCCAGCTTGAGCGCCAGAAACAGCTGCATGCGCGTGCCGGTCGACAGCTGCTCGAGCTCCAAACCTTTGCCGTCGATGGCCTCCACGCACTCCAGGCGGGTCTCTTCCAAACCCACTTGCAGCCGAGAAAAGCGCCCCAAGGTCAGGCGCCGGAACAGCTCGCTGGCGCGCGACAACACCGGGCCCTGGTGCTTCTCTCGGTATTGATCGACCACGCGCTCGAGCACGGCCGCCGCCAGCCGGCGTCGCGCCCAGGTCGACGACAGCTCGGCCAGACGCGCGACCGTCGCCGACAGCTCCTGCGCGGCGTCGGCTCCGTCGCGCCCTTCGTAGGTGCGCAGGCCCAGCTCGAGCTGCGTGACCTCGCGTTCGGCTTCGCGGGTTTCGTCCTCGCGCAGCGCGATCAAGTCGTCGAGCTCGGCCAGCTGCGCGGCCACCGCGCCCTTGTCGCTCTGGCGTGCTTCTTCCACTAGCGCATCGACGTCTTCGCCTTCGCACACTTCGGCCAAGCGCCCACTCAGCTGCTCGAGCTCTTGGGTCAGCTCGCGCGCGCGCAACACCTTCTGCTCGAGCTCGAACAGCGCCGATGCGTCGCTGGCGCCCGCCTCGCGACACAGCGCCGCAAGCGCCTGCTGGTGCTCGCTCCGACGCGCTTCGGCTTCAGCGAGCTCGCGCCGAGCGCGCTCGAGCTCCGCTTCCACCGCGGCGCGCTCACGAGCTTGCTCGGACGCGCGCCGGTGCAGCTCCAACAGCCGGGTGGCAGCTTCGGGCGGCGCGAGGGCCGAAAGCTCGGGCGCGAACACATCGGTCAGCTCGTGAACCTTGGACGTAAAGTGGGCAATGTCGCGCTGAATGCCCACGACGCGGCGCTCCATGTCGGCCAGCAGCTCTCGCTGGCTGGACAGCTCGGACAGCGCGCCCAGCAGCGCCAACGCTTGCTCGGGCCGCGCGTTGGCGGGCAGCCCGAGCGGCTCCACGGCGGTCTGCCACTCCTCCCGCCAAACGCCCAGCGCGCGACCCGCTTCCGTCGCTCGCGCTTCGGCCGCGCCCAGGGCGGCCCGGGCGCGTGACAGCTCTTGCTCTTGCCGCGCGATCTCGCGCCAGGCTTCGCGCTCTTGCTGCAGCAGGCGCGCGGCTTCGCGCGGTAGCAGCTGCGCGCTGCCCAGACCCCGCGCCACACCTTCCCAGCGCAGCGCGACGGCGTTCAGCGCTTCCTCGGCGCTGTCGCGCTCGCGTCGCAGCTGCTGCCGGTCGCGCTCGTGCTTGGCCAGCTGTTGCTCGAGCGCCTCCACGTCGGCCACGCGCTGGGCTTCGCTGCGCAGCCGGTCACCGAGCGCGTCGGCGTAGGCGGAGGCTTGGGCCAGCGCCGCCAACGGCAAGCACAGCTCCAGCGCCTTGCGCTTGGGATCCGCGGCCAGCTCTTGGGCTTCGCGCAGCCGTAGATCGCGCTGGGTCCGTGCCTCGGCCAGGGCCGCGGCGTTGGGCACGCCTTCGCGCCCGCGCAACAGCTCGAGCTGATGCACGAGCGCCGCTTTCTCCCGCTCGCCCTCGTTCAGCCGTTGGCGAAGCCCGTCGACCTGCTCTTCGGCTTGGCTCAGCTCGCCCTCGAAGCGCTCCAGCACCTCGGCCGGCAGCAAGGCGTCACGCCCGATCTGCCGCGCGGCTTCGAGCTGGCTCAAGCCGTTCATCAACGCCTCGACCTTGGCCCGCGCGTCGGGCAGCTCGCGCTCGGCGCTCTCCAGCTTCAGCGCCAAACCCTGAAATTCTCGCCCCAACGCTGCGACGCGCGCTTGTTCGGCCACCGGCAGGCTACGCGCCAGCACCGTCTCGATGTCGGCGCCCAGCCCCACGCGCGGCAGTCGCGCCGCGATGGCCTCACTCATCTTGCGCGCCGCGCCTTGCCGCTTCGGCAAGTCTTCGAGCGAGCTTTGGGCCGCGCCGATCAGCCTGCCCACCGTTTGCACCGCGTCCTCGGCCATGCCGAGCAAACGGCTCGGCGCGGGCAGCCGACCGAGCTTGCCCTGCTCCTCGGCGACTTTTTGCGATAGGCGCGCGACGTCCCGCTCCGCCTCCAGCAGCTGAGCGGAAAGCCGTTCGCGCTCTTCGGCGATGCCGCGACGCAAGCTGGGCACTTCACCGAGCGCCGCCAACAACGCAAGCTTGTGATCGCGCTCGACGACGCTGGAGAGCACGCTGCGCAGCTTGCCGGCGTGCTCCTTTTGAGCGCGCAAGCGCGACAGCTCTGCTCGGCGCCCCTCCGCCTCGCGACGCTTTTCGCGCACGCGCTGCTGCTGCTCTTCGTATTTCTCCGGCGAATGTTGGCTGTCTTTGGCCCGCCGCTTCTGCTCCGCGTACACCGCCAACAGCCGGTTCAGCTCCGGCTTTTGTGCGCGATCTTTGAACAGCGCTTCGGCTTCGTCGATCAAAGCCAACTTGACGCGGTGAACCGAACGCCCGGAGGCCCCCGCGTCGAACAGCGCCTCCCCCACGTCGCCTTGTCCGGCCAGCATCTCTTCGCCGCCGAGCTTGAGCCGCTCGGCGTCCAGCCCGAACAACCGATCGAAGCTGGCGGCGTCCAACCCGTTCAAGAAGCGAGCGAGCCTGGCTTCATCCAGCGGCTGATCGTCGGGGCCGACCAGCGAGTCTTTGCGCTTTTTGCGGCGAGCAAAGGCCAGCTCCGCGCCATCGCGCTCGATGAGAGCGGAAAGCCGCAGCGAGGGACCGGCGTGCAGGTGCGCGTCCAGCGTTTTTTCCGAGATGCCGAAGAGCAGGCTGCGAATGGCCCGGAGCGCGCTGCTCTTTCCGGCTTCGTTCGGGCCGTAGATCAGGTGCAGGCCGTTGCCGGAGGCGCGCGACAGGTCGAGCGCGGTGCCGGTAAACGGCCCGTAGGCGTCCAGCGAAAGCCGGCGGAACCTCATGGGCCGTCCTGCCCGGTCGCCAAGCGTTCCCGCAGCAAGCTGCGCACGTCCATCGAAAGCTCTGCGGAGAGCTCGGCCGATGGGGCGCGCAGCTCCGGCACCAGCTCCAACACCTCCGCCGGCAATTTGCGGCTCAAATCACCCAGGTATTCGGCCAGCGCCTCGGGCGCGTCGGCCGAGAGCAGCTCGGCGAGCGCGCGGTCGATTTCGGCCAGCGCGTCGTCGCCCACTGTCTCCACTTGCGCGGGTCGCTCGGTGGCCAGCACCAGTTTTTCGAGCCAGGCGCCCGCACCGCCCACACCGTACGACAAGCTGCACAGCTCTTCGCTCAGCTTGTCCCGCGAGGCGCGCAGCAGTGCGTCGAGCGCCGTTGCTCCGATTAGCTTCACCCGAAACGCCAGCAAGCGTCCCTGGGCCGCTTCGGCGGCGCGCGACAACGAGAGCTGTGCGGCGCCCAGCACGTCGTCCAAGCTCTGCAGGGCGGAGGTCTGGACCACGACCTCGTCCCAGCGCACGACGTCCAGGGCCCGGTGCTCGACCGAGCTGATGCGATCCCCCTCGAAGGTGACCAAGGTGGCGCCCTTTTCGCCCACTTCACGCGCGTGGCGCCCCTGCAAATTGCCGGGAAAGACCACATATGGCTCGCTGTGGACGACTTCCCGCTGGTGCACGTGGCCGAGCGCCCAGTACTCGTAGCCGCGGTTGACCAGCGCCTCCACGCGGCAGGGCGCGTAGCGATCGTGCCCCGCGCGGCCTTCCAGCGCCGTGTGCAGCAACCCGACGTTCAGCGCACCGGCTACGCGCTCCGGGTAAGTCGCCGAAAGATCCTCGGTGACGTCGCGCTTGGCAAAGCTGCGCCCGTGGACCGCCACCCCCAACTGCTCGAAGACGCGCGTTTCGGCGCGCTCGGCCGAGAGCTCAAGCACCGCTTCCGGCAGGCGAACGCTGCGGCGAATTTGGCTCACCGCGTCGTGGTTGCCGCGAATCCAAACGACCTGCACGCCGGCCTCGCACAGCTTGCTCAGCTGGGCCGCGAAGAACAAGCCGGTCGAGACGTCACGCCAGTCGCCGTCGAACAGGTCCCCGGAAATCACCAATATGGCGACGCGCTCTTCCAGGCACAAGCTGACCAGGTTGCCGAAGGCGCGCCGGGTCGCCCCGCGGATCTCGTCGACGGGCGCGGACTCGTAGCGCGTGAGCCCGGCCAGCGCGCTGTCGAGGTGCAGATCGGCGGCGTGAACCAGCTTCATGCGCGCCGAGGTGTACCACGAGCGCGAGCTCCGGCCCGGACGAACTATGTCCGTCCCAGCCAAAAAGCCGCCCCCGCCGCCGTCACGCGGCTTTGCGCCGCGCCGGGTCCGGCACCGCGCTCAGCGAACGACGCTCGCGCTTGCCCTGCACCTCCAGCTCGACCGCGTGGCCTTCGCCCAGCACCAGCGCGCGCTTCAAATCGTCTACGCCGAACAATGGCGCCGCGTTGGCGCGCAGCAGCAAGTCGCCCGGCACGAGCCCGATCCGTTCGGCGGCGGAGCCCTGGCTCACGGCGTGGATGCGCACGGCGCGCGCTTGCCCGGTGCGCACGACCTCGGCCGGAGACAGGTCGACCCCGCGCGCCGCGACACCGAGCAACGGCCGCTCCACTCGCCCGCGCCGCATCAGCACCGCCGCGATCCAGCTCGCGCTGTGCGCGGCGATGGCGAAGCCCAAGCCGCGCGCCTGCGGAATCACCGCCGTGTTGATGCCCACCACGGCGCCGCTCGCGTCGAGCAAGGGCCCGCCGGAGTTGCCGGGATTGATGGCGGCGTCCGTTTGCACCAAGCCTTCGAACAACACCCCGCGCGGCCCGGGCAGAGCGCGTTCGAGCGCGCTCACCACCCCGAGCGTCACGCTGCCCTCGAAGCGCAGCGGATTGCCGATGGCGACGACCAGCTGCCCGACCCGCAGCCGCCGCGACTCGTGCAACGCCAGCGGCGCCAGCGGCGCCGAAGAGACGCGCAACACCGCCAGATCGCTCTCAGGATCGTCGCCCACCAGCTCCGCCGCCAGCTCTTCGCCGGTGGGCAGCCGCACTTTGGTACCACGCGGCTCTCCGTGCACCACGTGCGAGTTGGTGAGCACGTAGCCGTCGCCCGCGATCACCACGCCCGTCCCCTGCCCTCGCCCGTGCTCGACCGCGACGACGCTGGGCGCAGTCTTGACCACTAGCTCCTCGAGCTCGCCCGAAAGTTGCGCCAGCAAACCTGGCGAGCTCACGAGCGTGCTCCCGGGGTGACGTCGACCTTCAGCGCTTGCCCCGCGCGCAAGAGCCCGAGCGGTAACGTTTGACCTTCGGCGTCCTCGAGCGCCGCCTGCAGCGCCCCGGCGTCCAGCAGCGGCACCGCGCCCAACGTGAGCAGCACGTCGCCCAACAGCAGCTGCGCGCGCTCGGCCGCGCTGCCCGCCTGCACCGACGACACCAGAAGCCCGCTCGCTTGCCCCGCGCTTGCCGCGGCGGCGTCCGGCAATCGAACCGCTTGCGTGCCCACACCCAAGTAGCCCCGCCGCACCCGGCCGTGCGCCAAAAGCGCCGTGACGATGCGCTCGAGCGTCGGTTTCTCGAGCAAGAGGGGCACGCCGCGCAAGAGCCCGGCCGAGCTCATGCCCAGCGCCGCGCCGTCAGCGTCGAAGCCCAAGCCGCCGGAGAAACCGGGCTCGGGCGCCAAGTCCGTCTCCACGTAGCGCTCCACGCGCCCGCCGCGCAGCGTGTGCCAAACGTCGCCCACTTGGCTCACCACCCCCAGCCGCACGCGCGCCGAGCGCCCCGGTCGTGAGCCGGACAGCACGAGCGCGCCGAGCCGCGCGGGGGCGCTCGCCCAGCGCGGCGCCTTGCCGAAGGGCGCTTCGGTGCGAGCAACTCCGATGTCGGTCGCGGCGTCGAAGCCGACCACTTTGGCCTCGACGGTCTGCTCACCTTGCGTGACTTCCAAACGGTCCCGCCCGGCTAGTGCGCGCGCGGTCGTCAAAATCACGCCCTGGTCGTTGAAGACGCTGCCGCTGGCGCCTCGCCGGCAATGCGCCGAAACGTGGACCAACGACGGCTCGGCCGCCTCGGCGGCGCTCACCAAAAGCTCAGAAAAATCCATGGCTGCTTGGGTCATGAGCTCAGCTTGGCGACGCGAAAGCGTTCGGGAAATCGGTCGAACGGGCAGCCACACCCCTGCCTGTTCGGGCGGGCCATGGACAAACCCGCGCCAGGCCTTACGTTCCTGGCCTGGACGCTCCCCTCCGCCCCACCGCCGTCGTGGTGGCGCGCGATCCGCTCGTCAGGAGCGGGCTCGCCGCCGTGCTCGGCGCCTATCCCGGGCTGGTCCTGAAAGAGGCGCTGGAAAGCACGGACGGCGCGGTGGAGGCGGATGTGGTGGTTTGGGACGCGCCCGACGCGGCGCGGAACGCTGCCTTGGCGCCTACGCTCGCGCTCGTGAGCGCCGCGCACGACGCCCGTCAGGCGCTGCGTGCCGGTGCCCGCGGCGCCCTTTCGCGAGAAGCGTCGTTCCACGCCATCGCCCCCGCGGCCCTTGCCGTCGCGTCCGGTCACTGGGTGCTCGACGAAGCTTTCGCCAGCGCCTTGCTCGACCTGGCCGAGGTCGCTGCCACCGTGGCACCCGCGACGACCGCCCCCGTCGTACCCACCCTGCTCAGCCCGCGCGAGCAGCAGGTGCTCGGCCTATTGTCCGAAGGCCTTTCCAACCGCGACGTCGCCGCGCGGCTCGGCATCAGCCGCCACACCGCCAAGTTTCACGTCAACGCCATCCTCGACAAGCTCGGCGCCACCACCCGCACCGAAGCCGTCGTGCTTGCGGCGCGCAGCGGCCTACTCACTCTCTGAAGCGGCCACGTCGCGTCGCGGCGGCTGGATCAGACGGGTTCGAGGATGCGTTGACGCGCGGCGCCGAGGCCTTCCGCTTCGTAGTCGACCACGTCACCCGGCTTCAGAAAGACGGCTGGCGTCCGGCCCATGCCCACACCGGCGGGAGTACCGGTGCTGATCACGTCGCCCGGCAACAGCGTCATGAACTCGCTGATGTGACTGACCAGGGTTGGCACGTCGAAGATCAAGTCGGCGGTGTTGCCGTCTTGCATGACTTGGCCGTTGACGCGCAGCTTCAGACCGAGCCGGCTCACGTCCAGCTCGTCGGGCGTCACCAACAACGGACCGAGCGGCGCGAAACCGTCGGCGCTCTTGCCTTTGACGAATTGCCCGCCCCGCTCTTTCTGATGTTCGCGCTCGGAATAGTCGTTCATCAGCGCGAAACCGGCCACGTACTCGGCCCAGCGCGCCTTCTCGACGTAACGAGCGCGCTTGCCGATCACGAGCGCGAGCTCGACTTCCCAGTCCGTCTTCTTGGAGCCGCGCGGCAGCGGCAAATCGTCGTAGGGACCGGCGAGGGCGGTCGACGATTTCATGAACAGCATCGGCTCGGGCGGCAGCTTGCCCCCCGTTTCTTCCGCGTGCGCACGGTAGTTCAAGCCCACGCACACGATCTTGCTCGGCCGCATGATCGGTGGACCGACGCGCTCGTCCGCTCCCACGCTCGGGCATTCGGCGGCATGCTCGGCGTACCAGCGCGACAAGCGCCCGAGCCCGTCGCTCCCGAAAAACGCTTCGCCGTAGTCCTCGCCGAACGCAGAAACGTCCACGCGCCCCGCCTCCGGCGAGAGCAGACCCGGCTTTTCACGTCCTCTGTCACCGAACCGAAAGAGCTGCACGGGCCGTAGCTTAGTCGAACGGGCCGAAAAAGCTTAGGGCCCCTAGTCGTCGTAGCCGTCGGGGTGGGCGGACATCCAGCGCCAAGCGCTCAGAATGCTCTCGGCAATGTCCGTGCGCTGCGCGCGCCAGCCCAGCTCGCGTTCGATTTTGCTGGCGTCGGCGTACAGCGCGGGCGGGTCGCCGGCACGGCGCGGGCCACTCTCCACGCGAAACGGGCGGTCCACGACGCGCTTCACCGCATCGACGATTTCTTTGACGCTGTAGCCCTTGCCGATGCCCAAGTTGTAAATGCGCTGATCGCCGGGCACCAACGCTTCCATCACCCGCACATGCGCCTCGACCAAGTCCTCGACGTGGATGTAGTCGCGAATGCAGGTGCCGTCCGGCGTGGCGTAGTCCTCGCCGAAAATGGTGATCTTTTCGCGCTTGCCTAGCGCGGCCTCCAAAATGACCGGAATCAGGTGCGTCTCGGGATCGTGGTCCTCCCCGATGGCGCCGTCGGCGGCCGAGCCGGCCACGTTGAAGTAGCGGAGCGCCGCGTAGCCGAAGTGCGGCGCCTTGGCGGCAAAGTCACGCAGCATGTACTCGGACGCGAGCTTGGACCACCCGTAGGGGTTGATCGGCGACTGCGGCGTGGTCTCGCGGATGGGCACCTCGCTCGGCTCGCCGTAGGTCGCGCACGTGCTCGAAAATACCAGCCGCGGAGTGCCAGCGCGCTCGATGGCTTTGAGCATGCTCAGCGTGCCGCCGGTGTTGTTGTCGTAATATTTCAGCGGCTCGCTCACCGACTCACCCACGTACGACAGGGCCGCAAAATGCATCACGCAATCGACGCGCTGCTCACGCAACAGGGCCTCGACCCGCTCGGTCTCGCGCACGTCGAGCTGATGAAACGCCACCGAGGGCGGCACCGCGGCGCGGTGGCCGCGGCTCAAGTTGTCGAGCGCAATCGGCGTGTGGCCGGCCCGCGCAACGGCGCGCAGCGCGTGTGATCCGATATAGCCAGCGGCGCCCGTAACCAGTACCTGCATGGCGCTCTTCTTAACACTAGTTCCGGCGCTTGGCAGCGGTCCGCGGGCCAGTCGCGCCCTCGCCGCCCGCACCCCCGTTTTAAGGCCCCAGCGCGGCAACTCGCGCTAGCAAGCCGGCCCCGTTGACCGCCACCGCAAGCGACTACACGTCTTGGGCTGCCGATCCGCAGCCCGAATCGCAGAAGCTTCCGTAGCGGCGAAAGGCCACCTCGCGCGATCGAGATTTTACAGGAAGGTCAGAAGGTCAGAAGGGCAAAAGGAACGGAAGGAGAGCAGATGATTGGGGGTCGCGCTGCCGCCGACGGCCCTTGGGAGCGGGTCAGCGCGTCGGCTTGTGTCCTTCGAAGGAGATATTTTTGGTTTTGGTCCTCCAAAAACAAAAATGCGTTCCCCTCTCTCGCCTTCTCACCTTCTGCCTTCTGCCTTCTGACCTTCCTGTGAAATCCCGGAGGGTCTCGACACGACTCGTCAGCGCGAGAGCAGCCCAAAGCGATCGTGCCAGCCGGCCTGATGGGATCAAACCGGCGCCGGAGGGGTCTTCCGAAGTCAAAAGTGAGTTCGGAACCAAACTCACTTTCCGAAAGCGTGGATCGACTCTGAGTCCCTTCCTGGATCGAGAGCCCTGCGAGGGGGCGCACTTCATGAGAGGACCAAGGTGGCCGGGAGCCGCCAAAAAAGCTTCTGCGATTCAGGCTGCGGATTGGCAGCCCAAGATGTGTGGAATCCCCAGGATCTGCGGCGCGGCAGCCCTAGATGTGGATGAATCGTTAGGCGCGTTGAGGGGGCGAAGAAACGCAGCGGCGACGTAGCGCGGGTCTCGGCGACCTGCGGGTGCAGGTTGGCCGCGGGCGTCCACGGTTCGGTCGAAAGCGTCCACCGCGCGGGTCGCCTGCGCCAACCAGCGGTCAAATTCGGGCACTCTTGCCTACGCCAAACTGGCACGTGGTTTGCGTTGGCGCGGCCGATCTTGTCTCCCGCCGAACCGGATTCCGAGCCCGGCACCCACGCCAGCCAGCGGCTCTTGAAGGGCGAACGCGACGCCTACCGCGCCGTCTTCGACCAGAGCCCGCAGGCGCTGCTGCTGTGCGACGTCGGCAGCTTGACCATCATTGCTGCCAATCAGTTGGCCGCCAAGCTGCACGGCGCGACCCCCGAGGAGCTCGTCGGCACCTCGCTGTTCGCGCTGCGGCGCATCTCCGACCTCACCAGCGTGATGCTGAAGCGCGCCGTCGGCCGGGAGATCGCGCTCGGCTTCGGCTACCACACTCGCCAAGACGGCACGACGTTTCCGGTCCAACTCTCGGCTCACCCGAGCGAGCTCGACGGCCGCCCGGCTTGGCTGTGCGTGCTGCGCAGCCTCGAGGACGTGCTCGCGCCTCGCGACGGCGAGCAAGAACGTCGGCTGTTCGAAGCCATCGGGCGCATGGCGGGCGGTGTGGCCCACGACATCAACAACCTGCTCTCGGTCGTGCTTTCGTTCGCCAGCCTGGCGGCGTCACAACTGCCCGCGGCTTCCAGCACCCGCGACGACTTGGCGGAAATCCGCGGCGCCGCCGAGCGCGCTTCCGCGCTCACCAAACAGCTGCTCAACCTTTCGCGCAAGGCGCCCGCCGTGCCCAAGCCGCTGCAGCTCAACGACGTGGTACAGCGGCTCGAAAAGCTGCTGCGGCGCCTGCTCGACGAACACTTGCTCATCGACTTCGTGCTCGCCCCCGAGCTCGACCAGGTGTTGGCCGACGCTTCACAGGTGGAGCGGCTATTGGTGCAGTTGGTGAGCGAGGCGCGCCACGCCTCGCCCAAAGGCAGCCGCGTGGTCATCGAAACGCGCAACGTGCGGCTCGACGTCGAGCACGGCAGCGACCGCCACGTGATGCTGTCCGTTCACGACAGCGGCGGCTCGATTTCGCCCGACGTCGCCGCCATGTCGTCCTTCGTGGACGCCGGCAGCGCGTGGTTGGAGAGCGAGCCTGCTTCGGGCACGCGCTTCGTCGCCTGCTTCCCGAGCCTGGCCAGCGCCGCCCCTGCCGTCGGCGCCGAGCCGCGTCCCCGCCGACACGAGACGGTGCTGATCGTCCAGGACAACCCCCACCTCCGTAAGACCGTCAAAACGTACTTCGCCCGCGAAGGTTACCGCGTGCTCGAGGCCGAAAGTTGCCTCGAAGCCGCGCGCCTCGCCGAGCGCGAAGCGCGCATCGATTTGTTGCTGTGCGATTTTTCGCTGCCAGACGGCGACGGCCCCGAGCTCGCGCGGGCGCTTCGCCAACAGCTACCTCGGCTCAAGGTGTTGATCGCTACCGGGCACATCGAACAGCGTGCGGCCCTCCGTGAGGACGACCGCACCGCCGTGATCAGCAAGCCGTTCGACCTCCAGCAGTTCGGCGCGCTCGTGCAGCGCCTGCTGGACGCCAAGCCCGCCAGTCAGCGTTGAGCCCGACGGCGCTTCAAGCCGAACAACGCGCCCAGCAACGTCACCAGGCTGATCACACCGCTCGAGGCTGGCGCGTGGCCCATCTGACAGGCGGCGCTGTCGTGCGAAGTAGCGTCGTCGCCATTGGTGGCTTCCGGCGTCGTGGGCGTCGTCACGGGGGTACCGGTGCCGGTACCCGTGCCTTTGTCCGTGCCCTGACCGTTCGAGCTCACCGGCGTCTCGAGGCCACCCGCGTCCGTCGCGCCGTAGTAGGGCGGACGGCAAACGGCGGGCGGCGGCTGAATCGGATCGGCCGCACACTCGGCACCGGGCGGGCAGGCCGGGCTCGTGGCCGTGACCGATTGATCGCAGCTCCATCCGGCCGGGCATTGCGCGGCCGACGTGCAATCAATCTGCTTCGCAACGCACTGAAATTGCCCCGTGGGCTGCGGCGAGCAGTCCGGCACCGGGATCGGCAGCGGCGCCGGTTCGTTCGCCGCACCACCCGCCGGAGCCGGCGCCGCGCCAGCACCACTCGGCGTCGGACCCGAGCCGTTCGTCCCCGAGGTTGCGCAGCCGCTCATCTGCTCTTGGCACGTGAAGCCCTCGCCACAATCTGCGTCGGCCTGGCACGGCAAGAGGTAGAGCGGCGTGCACATGCTCACGCTCTTCGGATCGCAGGCGGCCGTCCCGCAGCCGCAATTCGGAACGTCCGGGGCGCAGGCGCAGTCCGTCACTGGACACGCTTCGGTCCAGGTGTGGCACACCATGCCGGGCGCGCACTCGGCGTCCGCGGTGCAATGCGCGGGCGTGCAGCCCATCACTTCGGTGGTGGTGCAAGGCTCCGGCGCGGGACACGACTCACCCGCCGCGCACGGCGGCGTCGAAGCGCAGCTGCCCGAAGCTCCCACGACCGTGCATTCGAACCCCACCCCACACGCAGGCCCGGTGCCGCAGCCAGGCAGCGGCGCGACGATGGCGCTCGACAGCGAGCTGAACAAGAAGACGGCGGAGGCCGCGAACGTAGCGGGTAGGAAGCGAAGCTGGGTCATGAACAAATCTCCTCGGTGGACGCGGGGTGGGCGCGCGTGGCGAGCCAAGCGGCGGGTGACACTCGGCTCTGCAGCCAGTGTGCCAGGCGTCAGACGCGGCAGCCAAATGAATTTATCGTTTAATTTTAAACACCTACACTGTGCCAGCTTAAGCCACCACTGGCACAAAGGCGGGCGGGCAAGTCGCGGATTTGGTAAGGGCCAGGCGCTTTGACCGCGCCTCTCCTCGCCTGCCCCAAGCAGACCCGCTGCCCGGGCTGTCCCCTCGGGGCTGAATCGTACGAGACGGGGTTGGCGAGAAAGGGTCGGAGCCTACAGGCGGCGCTCAGCGCCTACCCCAGTCTGCAGCCCGAGCTGAGCGAGCCGCGCCCAGCCTCCCCGACGCTGCACTATCGACTGCGCGCCAAGCTCGTGAGTCACGGGCGCGCGCTCGGCTTGTTCGAACGAGGGTCGCACCACGTGCTCGACGTTGCCGGCTGCCGAGTGCTGTCGCCGTCGCTCACCCGCGCCAGCGAAGCCCTGCGCCGCCTGCTGCCACTGCCGATCCACGGCGCTGATCTGCGCGAGACCTCGGAGGGAGTGCTGGTCACGCTGCTGACCGAGCAGTCCGCGTCTCACCCCGAGCTCGAGCATGCGGCGCGCCAGTTGGTCGACGAAGGCGCCGCGGTCAGCGTCGCGATCGCCCGGCGGCGCGACGGCGACGTGCGGCTGTTGTCCGGCGAGCCCGAGGTCGTGGTGGGCACCACAACGGCGCGACACGCGCTGGCGCCGAACGCCCCCTACGCCTACGCCGCACACGGCGGCTTCGTGCAGGCGCACGCCGAACAAGCCAGCTACGTGTACGCCGAGCTCGGCCGCGGGCTCGTCGAAAAGCTGCCTCATCTAGCGCAACCGGCGGTGCTGGAGCTGTTTGCCGGCAACGGCAGCTTGGCCCTCGCGCTGTCCCGCACGGGCGCGCGTGTCACCGCCGTGGAAGCCTACGCGCCCGCCATCCAACTGGCGGAGCGCGCGGCTCGCGAGCAGAGCTTGAGCCTGCGAGCGGTGGCCGGCGATGCCACGCGCTTCATGCACACCGGAAGCGGCGAGCGCTTCGACGCGGTGATCGTCAACCCGCCACGACGCGGCCTCGACGCCGACCTGCGCCGCGCCATTGCCGGTGCCGAGCCGCGCGTTCTGGCTTATGTGTCCTGTAACCCTCATACGCTGGCGCGCGACGCCTGGCATCTGCAACGCCTCGGCTTGAATCTCGAACGCACCGAGCCGCTGGATATGATTCCGTGGAGCGACGCGGTCGAGGTCTTGGCCTGGTTTGCGCCTCACCCGCCGGCCGCTCCGCGCGTACTGCGCGAAGACGACGACTTTCTCGCGGTCGAAAAAGGCCCTCATGAAGCCGTGCAAGCCGCGGCGAACGCGCCGAGCCTAACGGCGCGCGTACGCCGGCTGCCAGGCTGTGCGGAAGCGCTGGCGATCGACGCTTGGGGCGACGGCGTGAGCGGCGTGTGTTGGTTCGCCAAGCACCCCCCCGCGCTCGACCGCTGGCGCCAAGCGTCAGCCAGGGAGGAGCGCTCGCTGTTGGTCTTGGCGCGCGGCAATCTACGCAAGCAAGGCACCATCACTCGTCGTGGCCCTGCCGGAAACGAGCCGGGCAGTCGCTACAAAAAACAGCGCGACCTGGGTCGTCACTCGCTCCTGGTGGTGACCAACGGCGATCTCGGCGAGGCTCCGACGCTGCGCGACTTTGCCAGCATCAGCCACCCGGTGCTGGGTGCGCCCCACGACGGCGACCACGCCAGCAATCAATTTCTGGAGCATCGCCATGGCTTGGATCGCTCCTTCGTGCACTGCCTGAGCAGCCGGCTGCGCGTCGGCCCCGAGCAAGAATTGCACGCGGAAAGCGAGCTTTCGCCCGACCTGGCGCGGGTGGTCGCGAGCCTGGGCTCAGACCAGACCGCGCGCCAAGGCGACTAAAATGGCCCCGACGTGCACGCCGTGGACGATGCTGCCGTCCACCGCCAACCGTGACAAGTCGGCGAGCGGCACGTGCACCACCTCCAGGACCTCGCTCTCTTCCGGAGCCGGTGCCTTGGTCGCGCGGGCCCCGCGCGCCAGGAAGAAGTGAGCGCGGGTGGTGTGCCGGGCTGGCTCGGTGGAAACACTCTGGATACTTACCCAGTCGTTCGACTCGTAGCCGGTCTCTTCCAAGAGCTCGCGGCGGGCAGCTTCTTCCGGCGTTTCGTTCGGGTCGATCACCCCCGCCGGCAGCTCCAGGCTCGTACCCGCGATGCCGTGGCGGTATTGCCGCACGAGCACGACCTCGGAAGCATCCGTGACACAAAGCACGCTGGCCCAGTCGGGGCCGTGAATGACATGAAAACGCTCGATCTCGTGGCCGTTGCCGAGGCGCACGCGGTCCGCGCGGAGCTGCAACCAGCGCTCGTCGATCAAGAGCTTGCTGTCTAGTACCTGCCAGGGTTTCACGCGATACTCGTAACACGACTCGCGTTATCATGGTGACAGTGAGCGAAGACCTGCGCCGTGCCTTACAAGACCCGGGCTACACGCCACCCCGCCGCGCCTTCGCGGACATCGTCGCGTTGTTGGCTCACCCAGAGCTTGCCGAGCGCGCCGAACGGGCGCTGTTGTCGGCGGGGCTCCCGGCCGCCAGCTACGCCGCCGAAAACCTCGTGCGCGAGCCTAACAACGGCGACGCCGCGGAGGCCGCCCCCGCGCTCGTTCGTTTGATCGGGCGTGCCGCGCGCGCGCACGACGCCCCCGAGCTGCTGGACGCGCTGGCCAAGGCGCTGCACAGCCCCCACCCGGAAACACGCCGTCAGGCGGCGATGGCTCTCGGCAAGACCGGGCGGCCCGCGGCCGAGCCGCTGCTGCTCGGCTGCCTCGACACGACGGATCCGAAGCTGCTTCGTTCGGTGGTCGAGGCGCTGGGCAAAGTCGGCGGTGACACCGCGCTCGCGCGGCTGCGCGACCTGGAGCCGCCCGAGACGCTGAAGCAAGTCGTCGAGCGCGCTCGTCTGATCTTGGAGCGCAGCGCTCTCCGCGCCGAGGGCGTCGCCGACCCGATCGCCATTGGCCGGCCCCTGCCCGAACGGCTCACGATCGTGCTGGAGTGTCGCGCAGGCCTGGCTGCGTTTTTGGCCGAAGAAGCGGCGGCGTTCCAACCGCGCGTCACCAGCCCCTCGGAAGTCACGTTCGACTACGAAGGCCCGCTCGAGCCCTTGCTGCGTCTGCGCTTGGCCTCCAGCGTCGCCATCTCGTGGCCGCTCGACCAGGGCACCAGCCCCGGCGGGGTGCTGTCGGGATTGCTGTCGCCACGTTTGGTGGCCGCGCTCAAAGCGTGGTCGAACGGCGCGCTTCGCTTTCGCTTGGAGTGGCAGGGCGCCGGCCATCGTCGCGCCGACACCTGGCGTATCGCCCAGGGCCTGCACGAGGCCGCCTCACCTTTGCTCAACGATCCCGTTCAGGCGCCGTGGACGATCGAAGTGCAGCCGCAGCCGGCGCGGTTGCGGCTCTTGCCCAGCGCCGCCCCCGAGCTGCGCTTCGACTATCGAGTGCGCGACGTGCCGGCGGCGTCGCACCCCACGCTGGCGGCGGCGTTGGCGTACGTCGCGGGCGCGCGCTCCGACGACGTCGTCTGGGATCCGTTCGTGGGCAGCGGCGTCGAGCTGGTGGAGCGGGCGCATTTGGGTCCGCTCCGCGAGCTTCACGGCACCGATTTGGACGCGCGCGCGCTCTCGGCCGCGCGCGAAAACCTCACGCGCGCGGGCATCTCGGGCGTCGACCTGCAGCAAGCAGACGCCCGCAACCACCGCATCGCCGGCCTAACGTTGGTGCTCACCAACCCGCCGATGGGCAGGCGCGTGCTGCGGGCGCGAGGGCTCTCGGGAGTGCTGTGTCAAGTCGTGCGTAACGTCGCCAGCCAGCTCCTGCCCGGAGGACGCATGGTCTGGCTGTCACCATTTCCAGAAGCAACCGCGCGCGCAGCCGCAGACGCCGGGCTCGACGTCGAGCAGCTCGGTCCTATCGATCTGGGCGGCTTCTCGGCCGAGCTACAGCGCTTCACCCGCGGCTGAGACGCAGCTCACGCCCGTGCCCCCGAGACCGCAATAGCCTTGCGGGTTCTTCGACAGGTGCTGCTGGTGGTAGTCCTCGGCGTAGTAGAATTCGGGTGCGGGTAAGATCTCGGTCGTGATGGGCTCGAAGCCCTTCGCTCGCAACGCTTGCTCGTAGGTTTGACGAGTCGCCAGCGCCACTGTCTGCTGCGGGGGGCCGTAGCAGTACACTCCCGAGCGGTACTGGGTGCCGACGTCGTTGCCCTGGCGCATGCCCTGCGTCGGGTCGTGGCTCTCCCAAAACACGCGCAAGAGCTCACCGTACTGGACCTGCTTCGGGTCGAACACGACCCGCACGACCTCGTTGTGGCCGGTCATGCCGGAACAGACCTCGCGGTAGGTCGGATTGGGAGTGAGGCCGCTCGCGTAGCCGACCGAGGTCGAATAGACCCCCGGCACCTGCCAAAACTTTCGTTCGGCTCCCCAGAAGCAGCCCAGCCCGAACAGCGCTAGCTCCAACCCCTCAGGGAATGGGGGTCGCAGCGGGGTCCCCAGGACGTGGTGGCGGTTTTCGACGGGCATGGATTCCGAGCGTCCGGGCAGGGCCTCGGCGGCGGTGGGCAGACGCAGCTTTTTGGCGGTGGCGAACATGTCGTAGGTTGTAGTACTCGAGGCGTCGCGTTGCTGACCGGAATCGACCTCCACTCCGATTGGGGGTCGAATTCGACGAATTCGACGGCCACAAGGCTTGACGCTTTGTGGCCCTTCATAATATTGACCCCCGAGTCATTGACCGGCTGGTCACTGACCGAGCATCAAGTTCATGCCCCGACCTAGTGACCCCCACGCTCGAGCCCGCCTGCTCGATGCCGCGCGCGCCGTGTTCTCGGAGCGCGGCCTCGACCGCGCCAAAGTCGAGGACATCACCACTCGCGCGCAGCTATCGAAAGGCGCCTTTTACCTCCATTTCGAAAGCAAGGAGGAAGCGTTTCGGGAGCTGCTGGCGGGCGTGGTTTCGCACCTCGAGCGCATCTTGGACGAGACCGCCGATCAGCAGCTGGCCACGGTGCCGGGCCAAAGCGCTTTCGACGTCTACCTCAGCGCTTGTCACGTCAAGAACGTCGAAATCTTCGAGTTCGTTTGGGAAAACCGCGCGCTGATGGCCATGGTGTTCGACGGCGGTGGCTCCGCCAATTACCAACATTTGATCGAAGACTTTGCGCTGCGCGCGCAGCGCCAGACCGCGACGCTCATCCAACACGGCATCGACCTCGGGTTGTATCGGCCCGATCTCGATTTGGAATCGGCGGCGGCGTTCATCGCCGGCGGCTTCGACCGCATCGCGCGCCAAATGGTGCGCGAGCAACGCAAGCCCGACCTCGAGAAGGTACTGCACGAGGTCACGTGGTTGTTTTTGGGGGGAATCGCTCGACCAGAAGTGTTGGTCGAGCTGAAGCAAGACGGTCAGAAACTCTCCGGAAGGCGCGCCGTAGAGCGAGGCGAAGGCCACGCAGATCACGGCACGGTTCCGGTCTAACGACGAGCAAGAGCACAAGAAATGTCTGATTCCAACGTAGTGGGTAGGGGTTCGGAGTCCATCGCGACGCCAGAGCGGGTCAAGGCGCCGCTGGCCGGGATCGTCGCGGGGTTGTTGATGGTGGGCGGGCTCGTGGCGTGGACGAGCACGCGCATCGCGACCGCCACCAAAGCTCAAGCGGCCGTCGCCGAAAAACGCGCGGTGGACGCCGAGCGCACCGCCTCGCTGGCCAAGCAACCGGAGCGGGTAACGGTCGTCACGGGCCAAGCCGCTACCTGGCTCCCGACGGTCGAGCTGGACGGCACCTTGGCCGCCGAGCAATCGGCCAGCCTCGGCTTCAAGGTCGGCGGCAAGATCGGCACGCTCAAGGTCAAGGTCGGCGACCAGGTCAAGGCCGGCGCCCTTCTGGCCACCCTGGACGCGACCGAAGCCGCCGCCCAGGCCGCCGCCAGCGCGGCGCAGGTGCGGGCGGCCGAGGCTCAGCTCGCGCTCGCGCAAGACAACGAGCACCGCACCCAGGCCATGGTGCAAAGCGGGTCGTACGCGGAAGCCAGCGGCGTGCAGTCGACGCAGCAACGCGCCCTCGCGCTAGCGCAGCTCGACTCGGCCAAGGCGCAAGCATCACTGGCCAAGGTTTCGCTCGGCAACCACACGTTGACGGCGCCGTTCGCCGGCACGGTAACGCGCGTGCCCGACGGCATCGGCGAGGTCGTTGCCCCCGGCTCACCTCTGTTCGAGATCGTGAACACCAAGGTGCTCAAGCTGTCGACCACCGTCAGCGAGCACGACGCCAACCTGCTGCTGGTCGGCGCCCCCGTCACGCTGGACCTCGAAACCGGCAAGGCCAGCGGCCGCATCAGCGCGGTGTTGGGTACGGTCGACGAGAAATCGCGCCGCGTGCCCGTCGAAGCCGCCTTCGAAAACCCCGGATTTTTGCGGGCCGGCGCGTTCGTGCAAGCGCGCGTGAACGCGAAGAGCGAGATTTCGGTGCTGCGACTGCCGCACGACGTGCTCCGCCCCGGCTCGCAGGACGAGGTCATGGTGGTGCTCGATGGCGGGCGCCTCGAGGCACGTCACGTGGTGCTGGCGGTGGACAAAGACGGCTCGCTGCTGGTGCGCCGCGGGTTGACGGCGGCCGACAAGGTCGTCGCCAAACCGAAGCCCGAAGCCAAAACCGGCGACGTCGTGAGCGTCGACGCCGCGGAGCCGAAGCCGTGAACATCTCCGCTATCGCGATCAAGCGCCCCGTCTTCACCGTGATGGTCACGGTGGCGTTGCTCGTGCTCGGCTTCATGGGCTTCGCTCGCCTGGGCAGCGACCTGTTTCCGGACGTGTCGTTCCCGGCCGTGGTGGTGACGGTGCCCTACCCCGGCGCCGGCCCGGCCGAGGTCGAGCAGCTGGTTTCCAAGCCGCTCGAGGACTCCGTCGTCAGCATCAACGGCATCGACCGCGTGCGCTCGTTCTCGCGCGAGGGCTCGTCGATGTTGTTCGTGATGTTCAACCTCGGCGTCGACGTCAAAGACGCGGCCACCGAGGTGCGCGAGCGCATTTCGCAGGTGCGCTACAAGCTGCCGGCCGAGACCAAAGAGCCGATCGTCCAGCGCTTCGACGTCTCGGCGGCGCCGGTGCTGACTTACACCTTGCGTGGCGGTGGCTCGCTCTCGGAGCTGCGCGACTACGCCGACGACGTGCTGCGCCCCGCGCTGGAGCAGGTCGAGGGCGTGGCCGCCGTCGACGTCAAGGGCGGCGCCCGGCGCGAGATCCGCGTCGAGCTGGACCGGGCGCGCATCGACGCTTTGGGGCTCGGGCCTGGGCAAATCGTGCGCCGGCTGCAAGCCGAAAACCTCAACGTTCCGGCCGGTCACTACGACGAAGGCACGCGCGAAATCAGCGTGCGCACGCTGGCCGAGTTCAAGACCGTCGACGAGATCCGCCAAACCATCGTGTCGACCGCCAGCGACGGGTCGGCGGTGCGGCTGCGCGACGTGGCCAAGGTGACGGACGGCTTCGAGGACCAACGCGTGCGCGTGCGCGTGAACGGCAAGGAAGCCGTGACCTTCGAGGTGCGCAAGCGCTCGGGTGAGAACACGGTCGACGTCGCCACCCGCATCAAGGCCAAGATGGCGGTGCTGGAGAAGGCATTTCCGCCCGGGATCTCGAACGCGCTCATCATCGACCAGGCGCGCATCATCAAGAGCCAGGTCGATCAGGTCGAGCACGACATCGTGTTCGGTGCCGCCATGGCGGTGCTGATCATCCTGATTTTCATGCTCGATTTGCGCTCGACGCTGATCAGCGCGGTGGCTCTACCCACCAGCGTCATCGCCACCTTCTTCTTCATGTATCTGTTCGGCTACACGCTGAACATGATGACGCTGCTGGCGTTGTCCTTGGCCATCGGCCTTTTGATCGACGACGCGGTGGTGGTGCGCGAAAACATCTTCAAGCACATGGAAATGGGCAAGCCGCCCATGCAAGCCGCGCTCGAAGGCACCAAAGAAGTGGCGTTGGCCGTGTTCGCCACCACCATGACCATCGTGGCGGTGTTCATGCCCATCGCCTTCGTGAAGGGCTTGGTCGGGCAGTTCTTCCGCCAATTCGGCATCACCATCTCGGTGGCGGTGGTGATCTCGTTGTTCGTGGCGTTCACGCTCGACCCGATGTTGTCGTCGCGCTTCTCCAAAGATCTGCACGACAAGAAGGACACCTTCGCCTGGCTGAAATTCCCGTTCGAGTGGACGCTCCGGCAGATCGAGCAGACGTACAAAGCGGTTCTGCACTGGTCGCTACGCAACAAGCTCATCGTCGGCGCGCTGGCCATCGGCAGCTTGTTCTTCATGGGCTACATCGCGAAGCTCACCGGGCAAGAGTTCGTGAACTCGGAGGACCGCGGCCAATACGTGTTGGAGGCCGAATTGCCGGCCGGCACGTCGTTGTCCGAGACCGCGCGCCTGACCGAGAGCGTCGAGAGCGAGATCTTGAAGCATCCGGACTTCACGACCGTGTTCGCCACCTTGGGTGACGGCGACCAGGTCAACAAAGTGAAGTGGCGCGTGGTGGCGGTGCCCAAGAACGAGCGCACGACCAAGCTGGCCGAGCTGAAAGAGATCGGGCGCGCCGCGGTGGCCAAGCTGCCGAACGCCAAGATCGCGGTGACCGATCCGCCGTTCGTGGAAGGCGCCGCCACCGAAGCGGTGATCATGATCAACGTGCGCGGCGTCGAGTTCGCGGACATCGAGCGTGTCGCCAACCAGATCGAAAAGATCCTCAAGTCGACGCAGGGCGTCGGCGACATCCAGGTCAAATACTCACCGGGCCGGCCCGAGCTTTCGGTGACGGTCGATCGCCAGCGCGCGGCCGATCGCGGGTTGTCGGCGGCCGAAGTCGCCATGGCCTTGCGCACGGCGGTCGAAGGCGAAGAAGCCGGGAAGCTGCGTCAAACCGGGCAAAAAGACGACATTCCCATCGTCGTTCAGCTCGAAAAAAGCTACCGCGGGGACGCCGCGTCGCTCGCCAACATCACGATCGCGACCCCGCGCGGCCCCGTCAAGCTGACCGACGTCGTCAACATCGGGCGCAGCGACGGTCCGCAAGTCATCGAGCGCGAGAACCGGAACCGTCAAATCACCATCTGGGCCACCCCCATCGGCCGGCCCTTGGGCGATGTTGCGGCCGAGTTTCAGCCGCAGATCGCCAAGCTGAAGCTCGCCCCCGGCATGTCCATCTTTTACGACGGGCAGCTGCGGCTGATGAACGAGAACAACTCGAACATGGCCATCGCGCTGCTGCTGGGCGTGGTGTTCATCTACATCGTGCTGGCCTCGCAGTTCGAGAGCTTCATCCACCCGCTGACCATCATGGTCACCCTGCCGTTGGCGCTCGTGGGCGGCATCATGGGTCTGTTCTTGACCGGAAACACGCTGGCCATGGGTGCCATCATCGGCATCGTGCTGTTGATGGGTCTCGTCACCAAGAACGCCATTTTGCTGGTGGATCGCGCCATCGTGCGGGTGCGGGACCACGGTGAGCCGCCGCTCCAAGCCATCCTCGAGGCCGGGCCGGAGCGCCTGCGTCCGATCTTGATGACGTCGGCGGCCATGGTGCTCGGCATGTGGCCCACGGCAGTGGGCAACAGCGAAGGCAGCGAGTTCCGCGCGCCCATGGCCATCGCGGTCATCGGCGGCGTGATCAGCTCGACGCTGTTGTCGCTGCTGGTCGTGCCGGTGGTGTACCTGAGCATCGAGAACCTCAAGACCTCGCTCGCGCGCGCCTGGCGCTGGCTGGTCGCCTACTGGCGACGCTTGTTCGGAGAGGCCAGCCCGAGTAGACCAGCACCGGCTGCCATTGCCGCTGCTACGCGACCCGAAAGCTGAAAGTCAGCGCTGCTGACATGAGCCCCCCTCGTAGGAGAACTGTATCCATGACTCGCCATGTCGTCGTTGCCCGCACCGCGCTCGCGCTCCTTTTGGGGGCCGGCACCAGCTGGGCCCAAGCCGTTCCCGTTGCGCCTGCCGCCCCCGCTGCGCCGGCGCCTGCCGCGCCGAGGCCGACGCTGGCTCCGCCTCCGGCCGCCCCGGGCGCTACCGGCCCCGACGCGCCCGTCGGCAAGGTGACCCAAGCCTTGCAAGACAAGCTGGAAGCCATGATGCGCGGCAACGGCTTGACCGCGAACCAGGTCGCCGAGCGCGCCGTCAAGAGCAGCTCGCAAATCGTGGCCAAGCGCCGCTCCATCGAGTCGGCGCAAGCCTCCGTCGATCAAGTGACGGCCGGCTTCTATCCGACCTTGAGCCTCAGCGCGCGCTACACGCGCCAGTCCGACATCGCCGCGCCGAACCTGGGCACCATCGCGGCGCCCGCGCCCGGCACGCCCCCCGGCCCAATCGACACGAACAACACGCAGCTGTTCGCGTTTCCGCTCAGCTTTCCCATCATCCTGAACAACTACGTGGCCCAAGCGCAGCTCAACGTGCCGCTGTCGGACTACGTTTTGCGGACCTCGCGCGCGGTAGCGGGGGCCAGCCGCGTGAAAAACGCGGCCGAGATCGACGAAAAAGCCACCAAGCTGTCGGTCGCCCGCGACGCGCGCGTCGCCTACTACCAGTGGATCCGCGTGCAGGGCTTCGCGTTCGTCGGCGCGCAATCGATCGAGCAGGCCAAGGGTCACCTGACCGACGCCAACAACGCCTTCCAAGCCGGGCTGATCTCGAAAGCCGACGTGCTGCGCGCGCAAAGCGGCGTGAAGAGCGCCGAGCTGTTCGCCGAAAAGGCCAACAGCAACGTGGCCCTAGCCACCAAGCGGCTACACGTGCTGATGAAAGACCCCGGCGACAAGCAGTACGAGGTCGGCGAAAACATTTTGGCGCCGGTTGCTCCCCTGCCCGGCACGGCGTCGGAAGACGCCGCCTACCGTGAAGCCACCCAGCAGCGCCTAGAGCTCAAGCTGTTGTTCGAGAACGAAGCCGCCCTGCGCGACCAAGCCGCGTTGACCAGCGCCGGCAACTACCCGCGGCTCGACGCCTCGGCCAGCGCTCAGTACTCCAACCCCAACCCGCGTTATTTCCCGCAAGAAGACAAATTCCACGGCACGTGGGACGCCAGCATCGTGCTCAGCTGGAGCCCGACCGCCATCTTCGGGGTCCAGGCGGGGCGACGCGTGGTCGACGCCAAGGCCGCCGAGCTGGTCGCCCAACGTCAGGCCATGCTGGACGGACTCCAGCTCGAGGTCTCGCAAGCGCTGAGCGCCGAGCGGGACGCACAGTTCGCAGTAGCTGTCTCGCAGCAAGCGCTGGCCGCTGCCGACGAGGGCTACCGCGTGCGCCGCGAGCTGTTTCGTAGCGGTCGCGCCACGCTGGTGGAGGTGACCGACTCCGAGACCGAGTTGACGCGCGCGCGGCTCGAGCTCGTCAACGCGCACGTCGACTTGCGCATCGCCCAGGTCGAGCTGGCGCACGCGCTCGGTCGCGACGCCAAGTAGTCGGCGGAGGTCCAGGGCGAGGTCGCTCAGCCGGGTGTGGCGGCGTCGCCCAAGCCCTTCGGTGTCCCAATCAGGTACGTGAGCTCGGTCGGCATTTTGGCCACCCGAAGCCGCCCGTATTCCCAATGGAAGTCGTTCGGCGGCAGCTCGGCGAGCAAGCCTTCGAGCTCTCGAGGCTCGTACACGCGCAAGCACGAGACCACGCCGTCCCACAGGGTGCACAGCGGCACTACCGGCAGCGCGTAGGTGTAAAATAGCCGGCTCCAGCGGAACGGCTTGATGAACGGCGTGACCAGCAGCTGCGTCGCGGTCCCGAACGCAACCTGCAGCACGCTGAGCCACGAGCGCTGGGTCAGCTCCAACAACGCGACGCCGCGCCCTTGCCGAACGGCGTCGCGCAAACACGCGCGCGCTTGCTCGGGCTTGAGGTGATGAAAGCCGTTGCAGACCAAGCGAAAGCCGTGCAGGTCTTCGGGCACCTCTTGGGCGTCTACCGGGCGCGCTTCCAGCTCCACCCAGCCGGGCAGCGCCGACCTGGCGTGGGCCTGGCGCGCCGGGCTTGGATATAGATCGGTCAGGACCAACCCGAGCGGGCGTGCGAGTTGCTCTCGCAAGGCGCGCGCTATCACGAGCGCGGGACCTCCGCCGCCCGAGCACAGATCCACCAGTCGCCCGTCACCGGTGCGCTCGAGGGCCAAAGCCAGGCGCTCCGTGAACGGCTCGTAGGGCAGCTTCGACCAGCCACCCATGTGGCTGAGAAAATCGGTCATGTACTCGCGGATCAGCCCCGGGAACCAAGTTTGGTCCTCGAACTCGAAGGCGTGGATGCGAGCCATGCCGCGCGCTAGCCTAGAACGCCCATCAGTTTGCAGCCATTGCGTTCTAGGCACTTCCTAGTGGGGGCGGCACGCGCCGCCCCCCTCGGCCGAAGTAAATTCGGCCGAGCCTCCCCCCACGCGGTCGCGTTTGCAGTTGCCAACTCGTGAATTTCGTTGCTCTAGCAAACCGTCTGTCGCCCTAGAACGCCCATCAGTTTGCAGCTATGCCGTTCTTGGTCGTTCGAGGTTTCTTCCTCGCGCCGACCGCTAGCCGCCCCTGGCCCACACCATTGACCGAAAGCCCATTGAAGTTGTCCTCGACCGCCGCCGACGGCCGTGATGCCGCCGAGTCGCGCGCCTCAACCAGCCGACCGCTGGGCGTGTACGTTCATTTTCCCTGGTGCCTCAAGAAATGCCCGTACTGTGACTTCTTGAGCGTCGCGGCCGCGCGCGACGCCATTCCGCATCGGGCCTACGCCGACGCCGTGCTGCGCGACCTGGCGGCGCGCTTGCCGCAGCTCGGCGCGGACTACCGCCTGGAGACGGTGTTCTTCGGCGGCGGTACGCCTTCGCTTTGGGCCACCGAGGAGCTGGGGCGCGTGCTGTCGGCTGTCCTCTCGGCGTTTGCCCACAATCGGGCGAGCGACGTCGAGATCACCGCCGAGTGCAACCCGACGAGCTTGGATCTCGAGAAGGCGCGCGCGCTGGCCGACGTCGGCGTCAACCGACTCAGCTTGGGTGTGCAAGGCCTGGACGCCGAGCGGCTGGCGTTCTTGGGGCGCCTGCACGATCCGAACGGCGGGCTCGACGCTGCGCGCGCGGCTTTGAGCTCGCCGATGCCGCGCGTTTCCGTCGACTTCATCTTCGGCGTCGCCGGACAGTCCCCCGAGCAAGCCGCGCACGAGGCGCGCACGTTGGCCGGCCTGGGCACGACCCACCTCTCGGCCTACGCCCTGACCATCGAGCCCGGCACCGAATTCGGAGCGCGCGCCAAGAAAGGCCGCCTGCCGCTGCTCGACGAAGCCCAAGTCGCCGATTCGTTCACCGCCGTCGACGAAGCGCTCGGCCAAGCCGGCTTCGATCACTACGAGATCAGCAACTTTGCGCGGCAAGGTCACGTGTCCCGCCACAACTTGGGCTATTGGCGGGGCTACGACTACTTGGGCCTGGGCACCGGAGCCTGGGGCACCGTCACGCTCCCGAGCGGCCGCTTGCGCTACCGCAACAGCCCCTCTCCCGAACGCTACCAAGCGTCCGCCTTCACCACCCCGTTTCAAGAAGCCGCCGACGGCTGCGCGGTCGTCGAGCCCATCGACCCCGAAACGTCCCTGCGCGAGCGCATCATGCTCGGTCTACGCTTGGCGGAGGGGTTCAATCTCGAAGAAGCCGCCGGCGAGCTTGGCGTCGAGCCGCTGCCCGAAGCGCGGCGCCGCTCATTGGAGCGGCTACTCCAGTCGGGTCGCATCCAGCTCGACCGATGCCGCCTGCGAATTCCGAAGCCTCAATGGCTGTTCGCAGACGGCATCATCAGCGAGCTTTTGTAGTTGCGCTCAGCGACGGCGACGCGCCAGGGCCAAGCCCAAGCCGACCAGGCCGACACCCAGCGCGAGGCCGGTGTTGGTGCCACCGGGCACGCTCACGCTGCAGCCACCGCCGTCGTCCGAAGCCGCGGGCTTCGTACCGCTGCCGCCGCTAGCAGTGCCAGCGGTCGGGGTGGTGGCGGTGCCAGCACTCGTGCTGCTCGTACCCGCCGTCGACGCGCTGCCACCGGCGCTGGCTCCCGCGTTGCCCGCAGGCGGCTTGGTGATGGTGCAATACGGGGCGGCACAAGTTGCTCCCTGTGCCTTGCACTTGCAATTGTCGACCGTGGTGCACCAGCCGTCCTTCGGCATTCCGCCCACGGGTGCAACCGTGCCCGCGGGATTGCAAGTGAACTTGTCGCCCTGGGGCTTGTTCCAGTTGCAGACCTCGCCGCCGCATTCGGCTCCAGGGCAGTCGGTGTCGTTGATACAGGGCTCACCCTCGGCGAGCGCAGTGGACGCCGAGAACAGAGCCACCGAACCAACGAGTGTCGCAAGCGATCCGCGAAGCAATGCTTTCATCACAGGTAACCTCCAAGGGGGCTGTAGCACAGCACACGCGAGGCTACTTGGGAATGATGATGGGGTTACAGTTGGTGAACTGGATCGACGTTTCTACGCGAAAATGCGAGGCATTCGTGTGCCTCTCGGCGTGGAATAAATCGAGCGGGTAAGTGTTGCCGAGCTTTAGGCCAAAGTCCTTTGCTACCGTGTCCAAATCGATGGAGCGGCTCCGCTCGGGGTGTAGACCGCCAAGATCGATGCCCAGGTGGCCGTTCACGAACACCCACAAATCGTCGTCTCCGGTGAAGGTGAACACCTCTCCGCCTTGATAGGCGAAGGTGGTGTGCAGCTCGAACGTGAAGCCGAAATTGTGGCCCGTGTTTTTGTAGTTACCGAAGCCCTGCCCGTCGATCGGAAAGAACGCGCCGTTGTCGTAGGACGCCACACCGTTCGCGCCCATGGTCAGCGGCACGGTAAACTCGATGGCTTCGTTCACGCCGTCGGTGTTGCGGTACCACTGGTCGAAGCGCGCCTTGTTGGTCGTCTGCTGGCCGTACATCGAGACGAGCGGCATGTCGGCCGGCGGCGCGTAGACCGGCTTCTGATCTTTGCCGAGAATGTCCTGGACGATACCGACCGAAGCATCCGCGCCCGAGAACGCTTCGAAGTCAGGGTGTCCGCCCTTCTCTTCTTTGGCTTTGAAGTCGCGCACGAGGCCGGTGAGGTTGGGGCTGCAAGCGCCGTTGCCGTTCGGGTCTCCCGGATTGCTGCCACTGCCGCTGCCCCCGAGCCCCAGAACTGGCTGCCCCACCGGAATCCCAGTGTCAGCTCCTGTTCCACCGTTGACGTGACTTTCGTCACCGCCACCACAAGCGGCGAAACAGGGAACCAAGGCGAAAAGCGGGATGAAGCGAAATGGGCTCATGCGAGGCACCTCCGGACAACTACGAGCTAATACGGACCACCAAAGGCTACTCTAAGTGTCGACTCCGCGCAGTCGATGAATCTGACGTTCGGACGCCTGGCGCGAAGCCTGTCGGCGCCATTGATGGTGGAAATTTGCACGGTCGCGCGATTTTGGCGACCGCTTCTATGCTCTGAAGGAGATAGGGCCGCGGTCAGCGGCGCGCGCCGCTCGCGCGACGTCCGCGCAGCACGACCTGGTATTCGCGAACGTCGAAGCCACGCAATGAGTCGACGTGCTTCACCTGCAGCGCGTCCCACGGGATGTCGACGATGTTCTGCGTCTCGTCGTCGATGAAGTGATGATGCGGCGACAGCTTGGGATCGAACACGACTTTGCCTTCAGCCAGCACCAGCTCGCGCAGTAAGCCCTTCTCGACGAACAAATTGAGTGTGTTGTAGACGGTCGCGCGCGACAGCATGGGGAAGCGTTCCTTCACCCGAGCCCACACCTGCTCCGCCGACGGATGCTCTTCGGTCTCGAGCACGTAGTCGGCGACGGCCACGCGCTGAGCCGACGGCTGAATGCCGGCTTGCTCCAGGACCTCGACGACGCTCGCGCTCATAGCCTTTAGACTAAGTCTAAGGGTGGACATCGTCAAGCAATCACAGGTCATTTTCCGCAGGACCCGCGCGATTTGGCGAGCGGATGGCGAATGCTAGCCTCCGCCGCCCGACCCTTCGGTTCAGTCTCCAAACCCCGCCCCGTCACCATCCCACTCATGAAGCAATGGCTCGCTGCTCGCTGGCAGGCGTTCTTGGGGTCTTTCGATCCCGACGAGACTGCTTCCGGGTCGACGCCCGTCCCGACCGCCATCGCCGCCAGCACCTTGGCCGGCGTGTTCATCGTGGTGGGCGAGGTTCCGGTACTGCGACAGATGTCGCAGGCGACCGCCACCCTACCCTGCGCCGCGTTGGCGCTCTTGGGGGGCGCGCTCACGCTGTTGGCGTACCGCGAACGCTGCCGCGGCACCCTGGGCACGCTGGCCACGTTGTTCGACAACAGCATGTACGCGACCTCGCTGTCCCTGGCCGCGCTGACGACCAGCAGCGGTTTTGCCATCGGTTTCGCAGTGGTGCAGGCGCTTCTGGTGATGGCATTTCCCGCCTCTCACTACGGCTTCAGCTTGCTGATGGCAGCGTCGCTCAGCGTGCCTACGCTGCTGCTACTGCTGTGGCACGGCGCCAACGTGACGGTGACCCTGGTGCTCCTGGCGTCGTGCGTGCTGTCGACGTTCATGATGGTCAACACGCAGAAGCGACGCGAGCTGTACGCCGGGGCCAAGCGCCTCGAGCAAGCGTTGGGGGCGACCGATCAGATCTTGGACGTGGCGATGCAGCGCGCCCTGACCACCACGCTGCTCAACCTCGGAAATTTTTTGCACGAGCTACGCAACGTGCAGACCGCGGTGCGCATGAACCTGGAATTCTTGGATCGCGAACGCCTCGCCCCCGAGGAGGGCGCGGCGGTGAACGATGCCTTGTTGGCGGCCAAGAGCGAGCAGGTTCTGCTGGAAGAAACGCTGGAAGAGCTGCGGCGCCAGGCGCAGCCGCGCGAGGGCACGGTGCTGTTGGTGGGCGACGTGGTCGAGCGCACCCTGCGCGGCCGGGTCGCCGGGCTCGGCATCGACTACGACGACCAGGCGCCGCGCTTCGAGGTGCACGGGGAGCCGGCACACCTCTCCACCGTTTTGCGCAACCTGCTGCGCAACGCCCGGCAAGCCGGCGCCACGCGCGCCCGCGTCGAGCTGAAGATCGAGAGCACGGCACGCTCCGTGCTGCTGCGCGTCAAAGACGACGGCCCCGGCATTGCGCCCGAGCAGCTGGGCAAGCTGTTTCAGCCGTTCACTACCTCCAGCAAACCGGGCAGCACTGGCCTCGGCCTCTACTTGTGTCGCCGCTACGTCGAGCTGATGCAGGGCGAGATCCGCGTCGAAAGCACGCCCGGCGCCGGCGCCTGCTTCACGATCCGATTGCCGGGCAGGGTCGTAGTCTCGCAGCCGGAGCTGTCGGCGGCTCTCGGCAATATGGCTTGACGCACCGAGCAACGCACCACGCCGCCAAAGTAGGCAATTTGCTCACACAATTCGGTGAAGTTTCGCCCCGCTCCGCGTCAATGTTTTGACGAGCGCGCGCGCGGGCTGAACCACCCAAACGGGTGATTAGAAGTTTGATAATAGGACTGCATTCCGGTCCACGAATGACCGTCTAGCTGATCATGAGTTGACTCAAAACGAGTCGGTCAGCAGACACGGTACGTGCTCCTGGGCGGTGGCAAGCAAAGGTGGGAGCTGGCTCTCGCGGGAAGGCGAGGCCCAGCTACGCGCAAGCTCCATGTCCCGCAGGGACACGAGGAACGGAAAGGAATGCCATGGAAAACACGGAAGACATCGAACTGCACGAGCTGGAAACGATCGAGCGCAACCTGAGCGGCGAAACGGCGTCCGATCACGAAGCCGAAGGCTACGCGATCTTGTCGCCCAGCGGCTTCATGATCTTGTCGCCTAGCGGCTTCATGATCCTCTGAGCCTTCGTCGACTCCTTCCGGGCGAGCGCCTCTCGTCCGTCAAACTCGCGGGGGTCCCGGTCGCCAGAACGACCGGGACGCTCTCGGCATCGGTACTTTGGGGAAAACGAAACAGTGGAACAACCGGCGCATTCGAGCGCAAACGGAGCAGTGTATGCAGCAGCCAATGGGCATCAGTGGCTTTCTCGGCCGCGTCCAAGAGCGAGTCGATCTAGCAATTTCGGAGGGGCCCTTCGACCCGAGTCAGCGCGAGCTGCTCCTGGCTACGGCCGCCCAATACCGGCCCCGCACGCGCAAGAACCCGCTGGGTGATCCGCTGGCCGTCTTCTACCTGATCGCGCGGGCTCACCGCGACGAGCTGGACGCACAAGGCTTGGAGTTGGCGAGCTTCTGCCAGTTCTACTTGCTGGCGCTGGACCTGCTCGACGACGTGCAGGATCTCGATCTATCGGGAAAGCCGCACGCCAACGTGGGCGCGGGCATGGCTATCAACGACGCGCTCACCCTGCTGTTCCTGGGCCTGTCGGCGCTGGAGCGCTGCATGCGCCTCGAAACCAACTCCAAGCGCCGCCTCCTCTACTTGAAGCTCGTCAACCGCGTGGCTCTGACCACCGGACGCGGGCAGCACCTCGATTTGATGGGCGACAAGGGAGCCCGCACACCGGCCGAGGTACTGGCAATGCAACGCGAAAAGACCGCCAGCGTGACTTTACTCTGCGAGTGCGCGGCCCTGTACAGCGGGGTCAGCGACGACGAGCGCGAGCATTACCGGGTCCTCGGCGAAAACCTTTCGCTGCTGGTGCAGGTGCTCGACGACGTCCGCGATGTCTACGGCAAGCGCCGCAGCCCCGATCTCGAGACCGGCAAGGTCACCTATCCCCTGGCTTGCTTCTTGGAGTCAGCCAGCCCCGAGCAGCGGCAAAAGCTGGCCGAGCTCAAGCAGGCCCTGCCTGGTTCGCTCGGGCAAATTCGCCAGCTTTTTTACGAGACCGGCACCTTGCGGAAGGTCGCGTCTTCCATGGAGGGCTTTCGTCGCGCCGTGCACCGCGAGCTTTCGTTGCTGGGCGAAGACGCCGCCACGCTGCGGCTGCTGCTCCTGGTCATCGACCAGCTGGTCGAGAGCATCTACACGCCCAAGCCCATCCCGGAGACGGCCGAGCTGCGCACGCCGCGCGGGGGCTGGCACGGACACGTGCGGCGCCTGGCCAACGAGCTCGGCCAGCGACTGCGACCGCTGGGGGCGCCGGAAACGCCGCCGCTCGTGCCTTGGCACCAGCCGCAATGGATGTACGACGCCGAGCGCGGCGTCATCTTCTACCCGGACATCGAGGGGCTGCCGGAAGAGACGTTGCCGTTTCAGGCCGCGCTCTTGGGTCAGCCTGATTTGGACAAGGTCGCGGCGTTGATGTTTCGGCAAGCGCCGGCGGTGCTGGCGCACGAGCTGTTTCACCACTACCGCGACGCGCTGGGCTTGCTGAGCCATGACATGTGGCACGAAGAGCTGGTCGCCAACACCTTGGCTATCGCCTACGCCGCGCGCTACGAGCCGACCGCCGTGGCCGGCGGGGTGGAGCTTGCGACCCAGATCCTGGCGCGACCGGAGCACCGGCTGTCACCGCAAGCGGAAGACATCTTGAAAGAGCTACTGTCGCCGAAGCGCGCCCCGCAACCGAACACGGGCTACCAGCTCGATCTTCAGCAAACCGCGCTCGTGCACTTGGCCATGATCCGCGAGCTTGCCCAAAACCCGCTAGACCTGGAGCAAGCGCTGGCCCAATACCTCCGCCCCGAAACGGCAGCCGCCTAACCCAGCGCGTCCACGAAGTCCCGCAGCAGGTCGCGGTAGTCTTCGACACCGACGGAAATGCGCACGAGCCCTTCGCCGATGCCGTAGCGCGACAGCTCGTCGGTCGACATTTCGGAGTGCGTGGTCGTGCGGGGGTGACACGCCAGCGTCTCGACGCCGCCCAGGCTGACGGCGTTCTTGGCGATGCGCAGCCGACGCAAGAAATCGAAAGCAGCGCTGCGGCCACCGTGCAGATCGAGCGCGAACACGGCGCCCGGGAAGCGGCATTGTTGGTCGCGAATCCGGCACTGCTCCGGGTCGCGAAACAGCGCCGGATAATAGGCGGCTTTCACCTTGGGGTGCTCGGCCAGTTGCGGCACGATGCGGGCCGCGTTCTTGCTCTGCCGAGACATCCGCAGCTCGACCGTCGGCAGGCGACTGTCCAAAATCCAACACTCGTCCGGCTGCAAGATGTTGCCCAAGATCGCGCGCATGCCGCGCAAGCTGGCGATCAGCGTCGCGTCGGTGCCCATGACCACGCCCGCCAAAATGTCGCTTTGGCCGGCCAGGTATTTGGTCGCCGAATACACGCTGAGATCGGCCCCGAAATGCAGCGGATACTGGAAAATGGGGCCGAGGAAGGTGTTGTCGACCGCGACGAGCGGCTTGACCGCTCCGGGCCGGGCCGCGACCTGTTTCACGGCCGCCTGAATGTCGGTCATGACCAAGGTCGGATTGGCCGGCGTCTCGATGAACACCAGCTTGAGCTCGGGCGTTTCGGCGATGGCGCGCGCCATGGCGGGCCCGTCACCGGCCGGAACCGGAATGGCGCGGATGCCGAGCGGCTCCAAGAACTGATGGATCAGGTGCTGAGTGCCGCCGTAGATGGGCGTGGTATAGATGAAGGCCGAGCCCACCGGACAGAGCGCCAAGAACACGGTGGAGATCGCCGCCATGCCCGAGTTGAAGACGGCGGCCGCCTCCGCGTCCTTCTCCAGCGGAACCAGCTGATCTTCCAAGATTTCGGCGTTCGGGTGCGAAAGGCGCGAATAGATCAAATCCACGCTCTCGCCCGCCGCCGGCTTCGAACGCCCGAGCGCAATGGCGAAGGCGCGCTCCGCCGCTTCCGGGCTGGAGAAGACGTAGGTGGACGAGCGGAACACCGCCGGCCGGGCCGAGCCCACCGAAAGGCGGGGATCGAAACCGCGGGTCAAAACGGCGGTGGGAGGACGCACCAAATAGGGGATCGAATCGCGCGCCATGATCAATGCACTCGTTTTCAGCGTACCACGGTTGCCGGACCCCAGGCGCGAGATTAGCGTTCCTGCTCCTTGGCCAATAGCGCGACGAACGTAGCGAAAGACGACGCTTTTCGAGTCAATTTCGCTTGGCTCGTGCGGCTCCGCTTCGGCGCCGTGCTCGGCCAGTTGGTCGTGATCGCGACCGTGAGCCTCGGGCTCGACGTGCAGCTGCCGCTCCTACCGCTCGCGCTGGTGATGGCGCTCGAGCTATTGCTCAACGTTTGGTCGTTGGCCAGGCTCCGCGGCGGCAAAGCGATCGGCGAGCGTCAAATCATGCTCGGCGTGGGTGCGGACCTACTGCTGTTCTCCGCCTTGCTGTACTTCAGCGGCGGCCCCGCCAATCCATTCAGCTTCCTGTACTTGATTCACATCGCGCTCGCGGCGGTGGTGCTTCCCCCGCGCACCAGCTTTGCCCTGGTGGCGTGCGCGCTCGGCTGCTCGCTCGGCTTGTTTTGGGCGCACGTACCCCTGCCGCACGATCACTCGCACCACATGCAAGAGTACAGCTGGCACATGCGCGGCATGTGGGTGGCGTTCGGCCTGGCCGCTTGCTTCATCGTCTATTTCATTCAACGCGTGCTGCGCGAGCTGCGTTCCATCGAAGAGCAGCTGGCGGCATCGCGCGAACGTGCCACGCGCGGTGAAGCGGTGGCCGCCTTGGCCATGCTTTCCGCGGGCGCCGCGCACGAGCTGGCTTCGCCGCTGTCCACCATCGCGCTCGCCAGTGGAGAGCTGCTTCGGCGCCTGCCGGCCGACGCCACCGCCGCTTCGTCGCGCGACGACGTGCTGTTGATCAAGAGCCAGGTCGAGCGCTGCCGGGCAATTTTGGACCAATTGGCCGCCGAAGCCGGGCAAGCCCACGGCTCGAGCTTCGGCCCGCTGTCGTGGCCCCTCATCTTGGAGCAAGGCCTCTCCGGCTTCGATCGCGAGCGCCTGAAGATCGCGACCCCGCCGGGCGAGCCGTACCAACTGACCGGCTCGCTCGGCGCCATTTCGCAAGCCTTGCGAAACTTGCTCAGCAACGCCTTCGACGCCAGCGGTCCGAACGATTCCGTACGGCTCGACGTCTCCGAGCAGCAAGGCGAACTGGCCTTCAGCATCTCCGACGAAGGCAGCGGCATGTCCGAAAGCGTGCTGGCGCGGGCCACCGAGCCATTTTTCACGACCAAACCGCGAGGCCAAGGCATGGGCCTGGGGTTGTTTTTGGTGCAGAGCGTCGCCGAGCAGATGGGCGGCCGCCTCGAGCTGTCTTCACGAAGCGGCCGCGGCACCCTGGCCAGGCTGGTGCTGCCGTTGGCTGCGACAAATGGTCGCATGGCCCTCGGCAACCAAGGCTCACAAGCTGCCGGGGCTCATGGTTGACGCTAGCGAGGCGCACACGCTCCTGGTCGTGGAGGACGACGATTTTTTGCGCGAGCGCCTGGTACGTGCCTTCAACGACCGCGGTTTCTTGGCTCAGGGCGCGGGCTCGCTCAGCGAAGCGCGGCGCCTGTCCGAAGACGCCCCTGAATACGCCGTCGTCGATTTGCGCGTCGGTGAAGAATCGGGCTTGGAGGTGTTGAAAGCGTTGTTGGCGAAGGATCCGGCCACCCGGGTCGTGATGCTGACCGGTTACGGCAGCATCGCCACCGCCGTAGAAGCCATGCGCCTCGGGGCCGTGCACTACCTCACCAAACCGGCCGACGCCGACCAAATCATCGGCGCCCTACACCGCTCCGCCAGCGACGCGGCTGCGGCCGCGCCGGAGCCCTTGTCCCTCGCACGCGCCGAGTGGGAGCACATCAACCACGTGCTGGTCAGCGTCTCCGGCAACATCTCCGAAGCCGCACGCCGCCTCGGCCTCCATCGCCGCAGCCTCCAGCGCAAGCTCGCCAAATACCCCCCCACCCGCTAACGCCGAAGTCGATCGCGAAACCTTGGCATTGGCTCGAGCCCTCGAGCTCGAGCTCAGACCCCAAGTTTGGCCTGCGTCAGTGAACGACGGGACCGGGCGAAGCGCAGCGTTTGTTGATGCACAGCGCCTTACTATTGCAGCAGTCGCCGGCGGTGGCGCAGGCTTCGTCGATATTGGAGCAAGTGTTGGCGGGAGGCGGGGTGCAGGACAGCACCGGTACGCCGTCGGCGTCGCGGCTGGTCTCACGACAGAAGCCGTCGCAGCATTCGGCGGCGGATTCGCAGCCTTTGCCCTTCTTTTTGCAGGGCTCGAGCGCCGCGAACGCGCGCATGTTGCCCGCCTCGAGCTCCTGACCGGGCAGATAGAAAGCGGGATGGCTCGGGTCGACGGCGCCTTGGTGATCGATGTCGATGGCCGCCACCCAGATCTTCTTGCGCGGGCTTGGGGTTTCGGTGTCGGGAGGTTGAGGGACGCCCCAGATGTCGTCGCCGCGCGCGACGCTGCCACCGGGCGCAATGGTATTGCCGTAGGTGCGACGGCTGGTGAACAGCACCCAATAGAAGCCGCCCACCGGCACGGGCAACACGCTCGGCTCGTAGTTCAGGTGCGCTTCCTGGGCCGCGCCCGCCGGCAGATACAGCTGGCCGTCTGCGTCGTAGCCATTCAGGGCATCGAGCGAGCTGACCTGCTGCGAGTCGACGTCCACCAGCTGCACGTCGGCGTACAACGCGCCGCCGCCAGACTTGGCCGTGTCGAACGAATCGCCCGCGTGAAACAGCACCGCCGAGGCGTCGGGCACGAAGCTGGGCCACGCCAAGACGTGCTTCGGGTCCGTGACGACGTTGGCAATTTCGCCGAACTCCGGCGGCGAAGCGCTGCCGTCGAAGCTCGCCACCGACAACACGTGACCGGCCGCGCTGGCGTCGTGATTGTTGAAGGCGACGCGGCTGCCGTCGGGCGAGAAATTCGGGGTCATGGCCACGTCGACGCCGAAGCTGGGCGCGGCGACGGTTTCACCGCTCTTGGTATCGACCAAGCGAGTGAATAGCTCACCGCTCATGCCGCGCATCTTGGCGCCGGAGGCCGGCACGCCGCTGGTGAGCAACAAATCACCGTCCGGGGTGAGACCGCCGAAGGAGTACACGCGTCCTTCGGCTTGCTCGTTGCGCAGCTGGATGCCGCCGTTGGACGGCAAGTCGAACGCGCGGCTCACCACGGCGTTGCTCTTGTCCCATTGCACGCCGGCGACCATCACGTTGCCGTGGGCGCTGACGCCGTGGCATACCGTGCAGCCGCTCTGCAGCACCGTCGCGTCTTCGCCGGGTTTGATGCGCATCACGGCGCCGTTGTTGCCAGCCAGCTTCGAGCGGTAAGTATTGTAGTAGACGAAGCCCTTCAAGCTGCCCGGCGCGATCAGCCAGCGCTCGCTGACCGGCCCGGTGATTTCTCCTCCGCTGGCCTTGGAAACAGCGACTTCGACCCACTCCCCCGGCGCCGCTGACAGCGTGATCCCGCGCCAAACGGCTTCGGGCAAGGTGACGCGCGTTGCCGCGGCACCGCTGGCAAACGCCTCGTACGAAAAATCTCCCGCCGTGATCCGGACGAAGGTCGCATCGGCGTCGGCGCCGCCTAGCTGCAGCAGCGGCGCCGCCAGACCGCGTGGAAACACCGTCTTGTCGTAGGGGTAGAGAAACCGAAATTCGGCGTCAGATCCGATGCCGGCGGCGCCGCCCTTGCCGCCGACCAGCAGGTCGTCTTTGAGCGCCGCATCGAGCGCGTCGGGATCGAGGCTGATCTCGACCGTGACGTGCAAGGTGATCGACGCCGTCTGTGAGCCTACGGTAGCGGTGACGGTCACGTCGCCGGCGACGAAGCCGTTGGAGCGGAACTCGCCGTCGTCGTTGATCGAGCCTTTGCCGGTGTCGTCGACGCTCCACACCACTTGGTTGGGCTTGGAGCCGTCCTCGTAGCGCGCGCTCAGCTGCACGGTGGCGGGCTCGCCCGTCACCTCGAGCTGCTCCTGCTCGGCCGTGACCACGAGCGAAAGCTCGGTGGCGGCGGCGCCGCCTTTCCCGGTCGCGGCGGCAACTCCGCCCAACCCCAGCTCGAACCCGGCGCCCGCCTCACCCGGCCCGGCGCCGCCGGGAACGCTGGTGGCGTCGTCGCCCCCGCTGGGATGCTCGCCCGGCGAGACGTACTCGGGATTGCCGCCGCAGGCCGCGGCCAGGGCCGACCCGATGCCGCACAGCAGCAAAATCCGTCCCAAGCGTGACCCGGAGGGGTGAAAACCAAGTGCTGTTCGGGACCGCTGCATGACCTCTTCTCATTGCGGCCGCCGGCTCAATGCGCTTTAGCGCCTTCATTTCCCTACATGTAGGCCCCCGCCAGTGGTTCACTTCGACCCACCGCACGTCCCGACTCTGGACATCGCAGCACGGGAACCTGCAACCGGTTCCTGAACAACTTCAGCGTGCCGAAACTTCCCAGCTAATTCTGGGGAAAATTGCACTGAAACCGGTTCCCGAAATCTTTCAAAAACCGGCGATTTCTCCTGGCCAGCATGGCCGTTAGCTGGTTCAATTAGCCGAGAATCCAGCGACTTCCGCTCGAGCCCTGGCTGCGTGCCGGGGCCACGCTGTTTCACTGCTTTCCAGCAGCGATCCCCGGAGAACCATGAAGTACGGCCATTTCGACGATAGCGCCCGCGAATACGTGATTGAAAACCCCAAGACTCCGGTCAAGTGGATCAACTACGTGGGGTCGCTACGCTTCGGCGGGTTCGTCGACCACACCGGCGGCCTACTACTGTGCAAGGGCGACCCGGCCCTCAATCGCATCACCAAGTACATCCCGCAGCTGCCAAGCTCCGAGCTGAAGGGTCACACGCTGTATCTGCGGCTGCGCGGCGCCGAAGGGCTGCGCACGCTGGCTCCCCTGTTCGTGCCCAAGCTCGACAAGCTCGACAAGTACGAGTGCCGCGTCGGCCTCGGTTACAGCCGCTTCGTGTCCGAGGTGGCCGGCGTGCGCGCCGAGATCACCCTGTTCGTGCCCACCGGCTCCGAGGTGTTGGTCGAAGACGTCACGCTGACCAACGTCTCGCAGCAGCCGCTGACTCTCGATGCCATTCCGTTCGTCGAGTACACCCATTTCGACGCGCTCAAGCAGTTCACCAACGCCGACTGGGTGCCGCAAACGATGCAGAGCGTGGCGCACGACGGCGGCGAGGGTCGAAAGCTGCTGGCCCAGTTCGCGTTCATGAACCGCGACATCCGCCAGACGTACTTGACCGCCACCGTACCCGCCTCGTCGTTCGAGACGTGCCGCGCGCGCTTCTTGGGCGACAACGAATACGGCACCTACGCCGATCCGCTCAGCCTCAAACAGCCCGAGCTTTCCAGCTACGAGGCCCTGCGCGGCGACAACGTGGGCGCGCTGATGCTGCCGCTCGGCACGCTTCAGCCTGGTGCCAGCAAGCGCTTTCGGGTGCTGCTGACGCAGCAAGAGGGCACCCGCGCCGAGAGCCTGGCCCGCGCCAAGGCGGCGCTGGCCCAGTTCGAGACCGACGCCCAAACCGACGCCGCGCTGTTGGCGATGCGCAAGTACTGGGACGAGTACCTCGGCAAGCTGCAGGTGAAGACGCCGTCGGCCGCGCTCGACAGCATGGTCAACATCCACAACCCGCGGCAGTGCTTCATGACCAAGAACTGGTCACGCGATCTGTCGCTTTATCAGCTGGGTTTCGGCGGCCGTGGCATCGGCTTCCGCGACAGCTCTCAAGACATCATGGGCGTCCTGTCGTCCATGCCCGGCGAAGCCAAAGAGCTGCTGGAGAAGCTGCTGAGCGTGCAGAAGGCCGACGGCTCGGCCATGCACCAGTTCTACGCCTCCACCATGGTGGCCAACGAGGGTGACTCACGCGAGCACCACGATCGGCCCAACTACTACGGTGACGATCAACTCTGGATCGTGCTGGCGGTGTGCGCTTACCTCAAAGAAACCGGCGATCTGGCGTTCTTGCAGCAGGAAATCAGCTTCTACGACAAGCAACTGGAGCTACCGCAGCGCGAGCGCGGCACGGTGCTGGAGCACTTGAAGCGCGCGGTCGAATTCACGCGCAAGGACGTGGGCGCCCACGGCTTGCCGCGCCTGGGCTTCGCCGACTGGAACGACACGGTGAACCTCAAGCAGGGCGCCGAAAGCCTGTTCGTCGCCAACCTGTACGGCAAAGCCCTGCTGGAGCTGATCGAGCTGTGCGGCGAGTTGGGCGACGACGCCCAGGTGCAAAAATACAAGCGTGACTACGAGCAAATGAAGTCGCGCGTGAACGAGCACGCCTGGGACGGCGAGTGGTACGTCCGCTACTTCGATCACGACGGCAGCATCATCGGTACGCACAAGAACGCCCAGGGCAAGATCTGGACGAACGGTCAGAGCTGGCCGGTCATCTCCGGCTTTGCGCCGCCGGAGCGCGCGCACAAGGCGCTCGAGTCGGTGCAGCGCCACCTGAACACCAAGAACGGCATCAAGCTGTCGGCGCCAGGCTACGACGGCTACGACCCGGAGAAGGGCGGCGTCACCACCTACCCGCCCGGAGCCAAGGAAAACGGCGGCATTTTCCTGCATTCCAACCCCTGGGTCATGATCGCCGAAACCCTCGTCGGCAACGGCGATCGCGCGTTCCAGTACTACATGCAGATCAACCCCGCCGCGAAGAACGAGGTGATGGAAGAGTACGAGCTCGAGCCGTACGTCTACGCCCAAAACATCTTGGGCGACGAGCACGCGCAGTTCGGCCTCGGTCGCAACAGCTGGCTCTCCGGCACCGCCAGCTGGTGCTACCAAGCGGCGACCAAGTACATCTTGGGCGTGCGCCCGAGCTACCGCGGCTTGGAAATCGATCCTTGCATCCCCAAGGCCTGGGACGGCTTCGAGCTGACGCGCGTGATGCGCGGCACCACCTACAAGGTGAAGGTGCGCAATCCGCACCACGTGTCGAAGGGCGTCAAATCGCTGATCGTCGACGGCAAGACGATTTCGGGTCACGTCGTGCCGCTGTTCAACGACGGTAAGACGCACGAAGTCGAAGTGACGATGGGCACGGCCGAGGCGGCTTCGCACGCCCACTCGTCCCCCGCCCCGGTCGCGCCCCGTCCGTCACCGCTTGAGATGTGATTCGGCGATCTTCAGGAACCTGTCGCGGGCCATCGCGTGGTCTACGATGGGTTCCGGGTAGGTTGCTCCCAGCGTCACCCCCGCCTCGTCGAGCACCTTTCGGGGTGCTTCGGCCGGGCGGTGGGTGAATTTGGCGGGCAAGCGCCCGAGCTCGGGCAAGTAGCGCCGCACGTAGTCGCCGTTGGGGTCGAACTTCTCACCCTGTAGGGTAGGATTGAAGACCCGGAAATAGGGCTGCGCGTCGGTGCCGCAACCGGCCGACCATTGCCAACCGGCGTTGTTGGACGCCCAGTCGCCGTCGGTCAGGTACTTCATGTAGTGCGCTTCGCCTCGGGCGTAGTGAATCAAGAGGTGCTTGGTCAAAAAGCTGGCCGATATCATGCGCGCGCGGTTGTGCACGAAACCCTCGGCCAACAGTTGGCGCGCGGCGGCGTCTACCACCGGGTAGCCGGTGTGCCCATCCGTCCAAGCCTGCCAGCCTGCATCGTCGTCCCGCCAGGGGAAGCCGACGAAGTCGGCGCGAAACGGCTGGCTCAGGAGCTGAGGGCGATCCCACAACGAAGCGTGCGTGAACTCACGCCACAATAGCTCGTTGGTGAAGACTTCCCACGCGCGCGGAGCTTCTTCGGCCAGCGGCTGCAACGCCGCCCACACGCGGCGAACGGACAACGTGCCGAACTTCAAATCAGCCGACAGCCGGCTGGTCCCGGGCAAATCCATGCGATCGCGCTGGCGGTCGTAGCGCGCCGCAACGCCCGCCAAAAAAGCTTCCAAGCGGCCGCGCGCGGCGCGCTCACCGCCTTTGTGCAAGCGCGGATTCTCGCTGATGCCCAGGTCGGCCAGGGTGGGCAGCGGTACCGACTGAATGGGCACGTCCGCCGGCAGCGGGGGCAAACGGCGCGGCGCGGGTAGCGGTGACGGTTGCGGCAGCTGCCGCCGCAGCGCCCGCGCGAACGGTGTGAACACCGAAAACGGCTGGCCGCTGCCGTTTCTGACCGTCTCGGGCGGCATCAAGGTTTCGCCGTCGAACAGCTCGAAGGGCACGCTCAGCTCGGCGGTGATGCGCCGGTCGCGCTCGCGCCCGAAGGGCTCCGTCCAACGCTGGGCGACCACGCGCGTGACGTGTAGCTGGCGCGCCAATTGCGGCACCAGCTCGACGCTCTTACCTGCCACGAGCAGCAGTTGCGAGCCCAAGTGGGCGACGTTCTTCTGCAGCGCCTCGAGCGACTCGAGCAAAAACTGCATTCGGTGGGGCAGCTCGCGCGCGCGCGCAGGCGCGAAGAAGTACGGATCGAGCACGAACAATGGCACCAGCTCGCCGCCGGTCGCGAGCGCGCTGGCGAGCGGGGCGTGATCGCCGAGGCGCAGATCTTTTCCGCGAAACCACACCAGGGTCCGCTCACCACTGCCGCGCCGAGTGCTCGCCATGCGCGACGGAATCTAAGCGGCGTCGCCGGGCGAGTCGAGTAGCTGCCGGATTTGCTTGCCGAGAGCGTCGGGCGTGAACGGCTTTTGGATGAACGCGGCCGAAGCGTTCAAGGTCGAAGCGTCGACGATTTGACGGTCGGTGTAGCCCGACATGAACAAGACCTTGAGGCCGGGACGAAGCACGCGCAACCGGTCCACCAACGTCACACCCGAAATTCCAGGCATGACCACGTCGGTCAAGACCGCGTGCACGGGCCGCTCGCTCGCGGCGCAGATGGCGATGGCGTGCTGCGGATCCTCGGCCACGACCACGTCGTAGCCCAAGCGCCGCAGCGTGAGCGCAATTACCCGGCGCACTTCCGGCTCGTCTTCGACCAACAGTAGCGTTTCGGTTCCGGGGCGCGCGGCCTCGGTGCCAAGTGGTACCCAGGCGTCGCGTCCTTGCGCGACTGGCAAGAAGACGCGGAACACCGAGCCCTTGCCCAGCGCGCTCTGGACCACGAGCGAGCCGCCGCTTTGGTGCACGATGCCGTAGACGGTAGATAGACCCAAGCCGGTGCCTCGCCCCTCGGCCTTGGTGGTGAAGAACGGCTCGAAGATGCGGCGCTGGGTGTCGGCGTCCATGCCCGTGCCTTCGTCTTTGACCGACAGCTCCACGTGCCGGCCCAGCTTGGAGCCGGGGTGCGCGTACACGTGCTCGGGCGACAGCGTGGTCAGGCGCGTCTCTATCCACAGCTCTCCGCCATTGGGCATGGCGTCGCGCGCGTTGATGGCCAGGTTCAGGATCACCTGCTCCATTTGCACCGGGTCGACGCGCACCGGGCAAGGCTCGTCGGCGTAGGTGATGCGCAGGTGGATGTCGTCGCCGATCACGCGATTGAGCATCTTTTCGAACTCACGCACCAGCACCCGCAAGTCGAGGTGACGCGGGCTCACCACCTGCTGGCGGCTGAATGCCAGCAGCTGCTGGGTGAGCCCCGCCGAGCGCAACGCGGCCTGACGAATGGTGTCGAGCGACTCGTGCAGGGGGTGATTCGGGTCGATGTCGGCCAAGGCCATTTCGGTGTGGCCGAGGATTACCGAGAGCATGTTGTTGAAGTCGTGAGCCACGCCGCCCGCCAAGCGCCCGACCGCGTCCATTTTTTGGGCGTGACGCAGCTGCTCTTCGCTCTTTTGCAGGGCCGACTCCGCTTTTTCACGGTCACTGATCTCTTTTTCGAGCCGCGCCACCGTGAGCGACAGCTCCCGCGTCCGCTCCACCACCCGGCGCTCGAGCTCGTCTTGCACGCGCCTCAGCGCCTCTTCGGCTTCGTGCCGGTCGGTGATGTCGAGCGAAATTCCGAGCAGGAAGCGGGCGACGCCCTCCTTGTCGAGGACCGGAATCTTCTTGGTGTGCAACCATCGCCGGCCCAGAGCGGTATCGATGGGCTCGAGCGGAATGTCGACCAGCTTCTTGTCGTTCAGGACGCCGCGGTCCTTTTCCTCGAAGAAGGCAGCTTGGTCGGGCGGGAAAAAGTCGGTGTCCCCTTTACCAATCATGGCCTCGCGCGGGATGCCCAGCAGCTCCTCGCCGGCCTTGTTGAACAGCTCGAAACGTAGCGTTTCGGCGTTCTTCACGAAGATCATCGCCGGAATGTTCTCGACGATCGACGAGAGAAAGGTGCTCACGCGCTCGAGATCGCGCCGCGAGCGATTGATGGGATCGTCGAAGTCTCCGGGCAAAAGCCTACTCGGGGCGCAGTGCGCCCCGCCCTCTGTTGGCAGACCCTAACACGCCGCCCGGCCCGCGAGGAGGCCCGGCAAAAGCCCGGGCAAAGCCGCAACGGCACGCGCGCTCGGCCAAAAAACCGCGCGCTAGCGGGCGGAACGGCCCTAGTCTAAGGGTTTTCTGACGCTTGGCCGTTTGCTACGACCGAAGCTCCCCCGTTCATCATGCTGCGTCGCCTGCCGATTCGCCTGAAGCTCATCCTGCTCGCGGGGGTGCCAGTCCTGGGCGCGCTGATCCTGGCGACGCTGATCTCGCGCGACGCGCAGAATCGCGCCCAGAGCGCGGCCGCGCTCGGGTCGATCGAAGATTTGGCCCGGCTGTCGGCGCACATGAGCAAGCTCGTACAAGAGCTGCAATTCGAACGGAGCGAGCTCGGGCTACGACTCGGGCTCAAGACTCCGAATGCGGAGCAGCTCCAGGCGCGCTTCGACCGTACCGACGCGGCCAGGCGAGAGCTGACGGCGTTCTTGGGCCAGCGCAAGGTCGCCACACTGCCGACACGCCTGGCGCGCGACCTGGGCCAGGCCCAACAGCAGCTGACGCGGCTGCCCGAAGAACGTCAGGCGGCTCTCTCGGGCGATCACGACTTCACGGCTTGGTTCGAGCGCTACGAAGCCGCCGACCGCAGCCTGATCAGCGCCACCGCGGCGCTGGCTCAGCTGAGCGACGACGGCGAGCTGATGCGCGCCATCTCGGCCCTGGTGTCGACGATGGAGATCAAAGAGCGCTCGAGCCAGGAGCATGCCCTCCTCAGCTTCGTCTTCGCCATCAACGAATTTCCGCCGGGAACCTTCAAGCAGCTGGTGACGCTGACGACCGAAGAAGCGGACTACGTGCGGGTGCTGGAGGTCAACGCCAGCGACAACGTGACGCGACGCTTCAACAACATCTGGTCCGGCCCAGAGCAAGCGCGCGCGGCCGCCCTGCGCAAGATCGCGCTGGACGCCGTGGACGACCAATTCGGTGTCGACCCCCTGGAATGGTACGGCATCCAGGGTCAAAAGATCGGCCGCCTGCGCAGCCTGGAAGTGGAGCTGAACGAAGCGGTGAAGGTGGCCGCGTTGGCCAAGGTGGCGGCGGCCGAGCAGGCGGTGAGGATCTCGTACTCGCTCGGGGGCAGCGTGATCGTCGTATCGGCGCTGCTGGCCGGCTGGATCGCGCTCGGCGTCTCGCGCTCCGTGCGCAACCTGGCGCGCGCCGCCGAGCGCGTCCGCGCCGACAAAGACTTCAAGGTCCGGGCGGTCAAGACCAGCGACGACGAGCTGGGACGGCTGACCGACGCCTTCAACGACATGTTGGCCGGCATTCAAGCGCGCGACGACGAGCTGTCGCAACACCGCGGCAACTTGGAGCGCCTGGTCGCCGAGCGCACCCAAGAGCTGTCCCAACGGAACCAGGCGATGCGCCTGGTGCTCGACAACGTGGAGCAAGGGCTGGCCACCGTGGAGCCGAACGGAAAGCTCAGCGGCGAGCGCTCCCGGGCCTTCGACGCCTGGTTCGGCGAAGGCGAGACCGGCGATACCCTGGCCGAGCGACTGGGTCGGGGCGACGCAACCCTGCGCAATTGGCTTTCGCGCGGCTGGGAGCAAGTGACCGACGGCCTCTTTCCCACCGAGGTGGCGCTCGACCAGATGCCCCGTCGCATTCACGTGGGCGACCGGCACTATCAGCTCGGCTACAAGGCCATGCAAGACGGCGAGCGGCTGGAGGGCGTGCTGTTGGTGGTTTCGGACGTGACGGCCGAAATGCGGCGCCTGGCGCGCGATGCCGAACAACGCGAGCTGATCAGCACCTTCGAGCATTTGATGCGCGATCGCGGCGGCACGGTCGAGTTCTTCCAGGAATGCGAGGGCTTGGTCGCGCACGCGCTGAGCGCGCCGGGGCGCGACCGGCAGAGTGTGCTGCGCGCGTTGCACACTCTGAAGGGCAACGCCCTCACCTTCGGCGTGACGTCGGTGGCCGAGGCCGCTCATCGTTTGGAAACCGAAGTAGCCGGCGGCGCCGGCTTGCCCAGCGCCGAGGAGCTGGCAGAGCTCGCGCAAGCTTGGCGCACCTTCGCCGAGCGCATGAGCCGGCTCTTGGGCACCGAAGGCGAGCCGGTGATCGAAGTCGCGTTGTCCGAGCTGGAAGCGCTGATGAAGGCCGCGCAGGCGGCGGCTCCGAGCAGCCAGCTTTCGGCCATGCTGGCGCGCTTGAAGCTCGAGCGAGCGCCGGTGCGCTTGCGCCGCATCGGCGACCAGGCGCGTAGCCTGGCGCAGCGTCTAGGCAAAGGCGGCTTGCGTATCGAGGTCAACGCTCAGGGCGACGTGCGCTTCGACCGCCAGCGCTGGGCCGGTTTCTGGGCTGCGTTCATCCACCCCATCCGAAACGCGCTGGACCACGGCATCGAACCCGCCGCCGAGCGCCTAGCCGCCGGCAAGCCAGAGCACGGCAAGCTCGAAATCGCCGTGCGCGGCGACGCCACCTCCATCACCGTGGAGCTCAGCGACGACGGGCGCGGCATCGACTTCGAAAAAGTTCGCGCCAAAGCCCAGAAGCTGGGGCTGCCTCACGCCTCGGAAGCCCAGCTGCTCGAGGCGCTGTTCAACGAAGGTTTCACTACGAGCGACCAAGCCACCGAGCTGTCGGGGCGCGGCATGGGCATGAGCGCGCTGCGCGAAGCCGCGCGCCCCCTGGGGGGCGTGGTCAGCGTCCAGAGCAAGCCCGGCCAGGGCACGAAGCTCCGCGTCCGCTTTCCGGCGAGCTGACGGCCGGCGCGCGGCGGCTTTTGTGCGAAACTCGGCCCGACTTGCTGGGCCCGCTCTTGCTTTCGTTCCAGGTCTCGCTCGCGGCCACGCTGATTGCGGGGCTGCTGGGGGTCGCCTTGGCTGGCTTGCTGGCGCAACGTAGGTTCCCGGGCGCGGAGGTGCTGGACGCGCTGATCAACGCGCCGTTGGTGCTGCCACCTACGGTGCTCGGCTACTACTTACTCATCCTGCTCGGCCGCACGAGCGCGCTCGGCAAAGCGTACGAGGCGATCACCGGCTCATCCATCGTCTTCACTCGCACCGGCGCGACTTGCGCGGCGGCGCTCGCGGCGCTGCCGTTCGTGGCCCGCTCCGCGCGCGCCGCCCTCGAGTCGCTGGAGCCGCGCTTCGGCGAGGCGGCGGCGACTTTGGGCGCCACGCCTTTGCGCGTGTTTTTCCGCGTGCTCTTGCCGCTTTCGTCGCGAGGCATCATGGCGGGGCTCACCCTCGGCTTTGCCCGCTCCTTGGGCGATTTCGGGGTCACGCTGATGGTCGCGGGCAACATTCCGGGTCGAACCCAAACCGCCTCACTCGCCATCTACGACGCCATCCAGGCCGGCCGTGACGCTCAGGCGGGCGGCTTGGCCGCGATTTTGACGACGCTCGCGATCGTCGCGCTCTACGCCATCAACAAGCTAGCTCGAGCTCGTTTTCCCTGAAGCGGCGACGGGCGCAGCGCCGGCCTGCAGTCGACGACCGGTGATCAGCCGTGAGCCGCGGCGGTAGGCGAAATAAGCCCAAGCCCAGTCCAACAACACCACGACGCGATTTCGGAAATCGATCAGGTAGAAGATGTGCACGCACAGCCAGGCCATCCAAGCCAAAAAGCCACTGAGCTGCAGCTTGCCGACCTGCGCCACGGCGCGGCTGCGGCCGATCGTCGCCATCGAGCCCTTGTCCAGATACTTGAAGCGCTGACGAGGCGCGCCCACCACGCTGCGCGCAATCTGCCGCGCCACGAAGCGACCTTGCTGCATGGCCACTGGACTCACACCGGGCAGGCCGTGCGGAGCGCCTTCGGTGATGAAGCTGGCCGCGTCGCCGATCACGAACACGTCGGGATGCCCTGCGATCGAACAATCTTGCTCGACCACGGCGCGACCTTGGCGATCGACCGGCAAACCGATCTTCTGGCTCAGCCCCGTGCCGCGCACGCCGGCCGCCCACAGCACGGTCGACGCCGCGATGCGCTCGCTACCGCAGTTGACGCCGCCCTCGTCCATCGCCGTCACGCGCAAGCCGGTGCGCACCTCCACGCCCATTTCGTGCAGGCTCTTGGCGGCCAGCGCCGAAAGCTTCGGGTCGAAGCCGGACAAGATGCGGTCGCTGCCCTCCACCAGCACGACCCGAGTCGCATCCGAATGGATGGCGCGAAAATCCCGCGCCAGCACGAACGTTGCCAGCTCGGCGATGGCGCCGGCGAGCTCCACGCCCGTCGGCCCGCCGCCGATCACGACGAAGGTCAGATGCTGCCGTTGCACGCTGGGGTCTGGCTCGCGCTCGGCGGCCTCGAACGCCAGCAGCACCCGCCGCCGGACCTCCACCGCGTCGTCCAAGTCCTTCAAGCCGGGGGCCACGCGCGCCCAATCGTCATGACCGAAGTAGCTGTTTTCGGCGCCGGTCGCGATCACCAGGTAGTCGTATTCGAGCGGCAGCGCCTCGCGCGTCTCGACTCGCTTCTGGACGAGATCGACGTTCGTCACCTCGGCCAGCAGCACCCGTGCGTTGGCTTGCTGGCTCAGCACCGAGCGGATCGGAACCGCAATTTCCCCCGGCGAAAGCCCGGCCATCGCCACTTGATACAGCAGCGGTTGAAACAGGTGATGGTTGGACCGGTCCAACAAGGTGACCCGCACCGGCTCTCGCGCCAGCGCCCGCGCCACCGACAGGCCGCCAAAACCCCCGCCGATGATCACCACGTGCCGCTTCAGCTTCATCGCCCCTTGGTCTAGACGCAGGGCGCGTCCGGCGACAGAAAAAAGCTTCATCGCCGGAGGATTAACGCCGAACGCCCAAGGCATGCGCTCGGGAGCTGTCGAACCAGCATGGCAAGCATTTCGGTTGGGGAGAAGACGGGCCGGCGCGCGGTGGATCACACGCTGCCGCTGGTGCCGTTCATCGATTTCATGATCTGCCTCGTGGCATTTTTGATCGTGACCGCGGTTTGGACGCAGGCCTCGCGCATCAACGCGACGGGCAAGGTGCCGGGCGATCTGCTCGGGCTTGCGCCCGAGCCGCAAAAAGAGCTGCACGTCCTGACGTCCAACGGTGGCTTCGAGCTGCGCTGGCAACAGGGCGCGCTCGTGCTCGAAACCCAACGCGTCCCTCGCGTGCCGGTGATGCTCGGCGGCGAAGCTCGCTACCCCGCTCTCAGCGAGGCCATCACCAAAGAGTGGCAAGCCCAAGGGGTGCACCGCGCGCCGGGCGATCGACAACTGGATCACGCCGTCTTACACGTGCCCAACGACCTGCCCTTCTCCGAAATGGTTGCGGTGCTCGACGCCCTCCACGCCCCGCGCCGTGGCAAGGCCTCCGCGTTCGACGTAGCGTTGGCGCAAAACTAGGGACACCCCCTAGTCGCTGCTGCTGGCGGCGCGAGCCTTGGGGCGGATCTTGCTCATCGCCAGCTCGCTGAGCGCGGTGATGGTCAGCGACGGGTTCACGCCCAAGTTGGCGGAGATGGCCGAGCCGTCGCACACGTACAGGCCCGGATAGTTGAACACCTGATGGTCGGGACCGATGACGCCGTCGGCGGCGCTCGAGCCCATGCTGCAGCCGCCGAGGATGTGAGCGGTCGTCGGCGCGTTCAGCAAAGCTTCGTTGATGGCGCCGATGGCCACGCCCGAGGTCTTTTCGGCGACCTTGCGCGCCACCAGGTTCGCGGCAGGAATGTAGGTGGGCGGCGTGGTCTGCCCCGCCGGCAGCTCGCTCACCAGACGCTGACTGAACGGCCACCACCAGGGTCGCTCCAGCTTCACGCGCAGGTGGTTGTCGACCGACTGCATCACCAGCAAAATGACCGTGCGTTTGGCCCAGCCCCACGGCACCTGAGTGCGCAGGAAGTCCAGGGGGTGCCGCACGATTTCGCCCAAGAAGCGAGCCAGACGCCGCGCCCGGCCGCCGCTGCCGTCCACCATCAACGCGCCCAGCCGCCCCATCGCGTCTTGGCCTTGGCCGTAGCGCACCAGCTCCACGTGAGTGTGCGGCTCGGGGTAGAAGCCGCTGGTGATGGCGATGCCGCGCGAGTTGTCGGCGTCGGCGCGCCGCGACAGCGCGCCCACGATGGCTTCCGAGTTGGTGCGCACGTAGTGGCCGAGCCGCGCGCTCAAAGCCGGTAGCAAGCCGCGTCGCTTGCAGTCGAGCAAGAGCGGTACGGTGCCGAGCACACCGCCCGCCAGCACCACCTTGCGCGCGCGCAGTGGCGGTAGGCGCCGCCCGAAGGGGCCCGTGCGCCGCGTCATCACTTGATAGCCGCCGTCCGGGTGCGGTGAAATACCGGTCACGGTGGTGAGCGGCTGCACCACGGCGCCGCGCTTCTCCGCCAAATACAGGTAGTTTTTGTCGAGCGTGTTCTTGGCGCCGACGTTGCAACCGACCATGCAGCCGCCGCAATAGGTGCAGCCGACCCGCTCGGGTCCTTCTCCGTCGAAGAACGGATCGGTCGCCGGCTTGCCCGGCTCTCCGAAGTAGACCGCCACCTCCGGCTGATGGAACGTGTCGCCGACCCCGAGCTCGTTGGCTACTTCGCGTAAAGTTTGGTCCCCAGGGCCCAAGAAGCGCGATGGCGTCGCGCCCAGCATCCGTTTTGCTTCCGCGTAGTGCGGCGTAAGCTCGCGCTTCCAATCGTCGAGGTTGGCCCAGCGCGGATCGCGAAAGAAGGCTTCCGGCGGCTCGAGCAGCGTGTTGGCATAAACCAGCGAGCCGCCTCCCACACCGGCGCCCGACAGCACCAGCACGTTTTTGAGCAGCGTGATGCGCTGGATGCCGTAAAAGCCCAGCTTGGGGAGCCACAAGAACTTGTGAGCCAGCCAATTGGTCTTCGGAAAGTCTCCCGTTTTCCAGCGACGCCCCGCTTCCAGCACCAACACGCGGTAGCCCTTTTGCACGAGCCGTAGCGCGCTGACGGAGCCGCCGAAGCCGCTGCCCACGATCACGAAGTCGGCATCGAAACCGTCGTCGCGCGCTTCCGCGGAGCTTTGCCGCGGGGCTTGGCTCATTGAAACGCCAGCTCCTCACGGCTCCAGGTCAAAAATTTTCCGTCGATTTCCTGCTCCAGCTCGGCGCTGCCACTGCGAGTGCGAAAGCGCGTACTGCCGAACAGCGCGTCGAGAGACTTCTTCAAGCGGCTGGGCGCGGTCGCCACGTCCTTGCTGGCGATGGTGCGCACCGTCATGACCACGTCGTCCGGTCCGACCTCGACCAAGCTGTAGCCGTTGCTTTCCAGCTCCTGAAACGCCAAGTGCGGATTGGGCCGATGGTCTTTGTCGCGCAGCAAGCTCGGAACCAGCTGCACCAGCAGCTGCACGCTCATGGGCAGCTTGCTGTCTTGGGAAAAGCTCTCTTGAATGCTGTCGAGCCAGGTGGTGGAGGTAGCGCTACCGGTGGTGAGCTCGACCACGCGCGTGTCCTCGTCTCCCTCGGCCAGGTAGGGCGTGCCGGCGAAGAACGAGTGCAGGTCTCCGGACAGGATGACGACGTTGCCGGCGCTCGCCAGCTCTTTCAGCAACGCGCGGCGCTCGTTGGGAAAGCCGTCCCAATCTTCGGCGGAGATGCTGAGCTGAGTGCGGAGGTCGTCGGGGGCGGCGGGAATACCGGACAGATCGATGTGGCGGGGCTGTAGCGCCACTTCGCTACCCCACAGCTTGAAGGTGCGGCTGGAATCTTGCACCGTCTTCAGGAACCAGGCGCGCTGTTCCGCGCCCATCAGCTGTTCGCTCTTGCCCTTGCTGGCTTGCCACAGCTTTTGCGCCAGCGCCTCGAACGGAGTTATCGCCACCACGTAGCGCGAGCCGATGCGCGAAAACTGCTGCGACTTGCCGATGCAGTGATAGGCGTAGCCGCGCTCCAGCGAAGCGTCGGTCACGTCGATGGCAGGCGGCAACGACGCGTCGTCGACTGACGCGAGCGCGCTATTGATCCAAACCGCGCTGAAATTGCCCCGCAGCGACTCGCTCGTGATGTCGAGCGCAGCGGCGTTGTCGCTGAGCGCCGCGCGGTACTCGGCGTAGGCGTCGGCATCCAAGTCGACGTACGGCACCAAACCATGCGGCTCGGCGTCGAAAGCTGCCGCCACTTCCGCGGCCGTCAAAAACACTTCGCCGGGTGGAGCGTTCTCCGGCACCAAGTGATCGGGCCGAAACCGTCGTAGATCGGTCAAAATCAGCTCCAGGTGCTGGCCGAACACGAACGAGCGATAGATGGCGAAGTTGTCCGGAAACTCGCCCTGCTTGTCGAGCTTGGAAGCGGGCGCGGTGCTGTAGTCGACGGGCATGTACTCGAACCACGCCTGGTCGGCCGCGGCGCGGCGCGCCGGCGACGTTTCGTCGACCCGGCCGTCTTGGTAGGTGGCGACGTCACCGTGCGAGTCGTCCGCAAATTCGTGATCGTCCCAAATGGCGATGATGGGATGCCGCTCGTGCAGCGCCTGCAGATCGGGGTCGCTGCGGTAGAGCTTGTACAGATCGCGGTAGTTGGACAGTGATTGAGCAGCCAAGTACGTGCCGTCGCCGGTCCCCAGCTCGAGCGCTTCTTCGGGCGCGCTGAAGACCACGCTCCGTTCGTCCGTCGGGGCTTGGAAGGCGGGGTTGCCGGCGGATTCGTACACGTAGTCGCCCAGGTGGAGCACGAAGTCGACGTCCTGCTCGGAAATGTGGCGCGCGGCGTGAAAATACTTACCCGCGTAGTCTTGGCAGCACATGACCGCGAACTTGGCGGGCGCGTCCGAGTCTTCCGCCGGAGCGGTCCGAGTCCGCCCGACGCGCGAGCGCGCTACGCCGTCGAGCGTGGTGTAGCTGAAGCGATAGAAATACGTGGTGCCCGGTTGCAACCCGCCCACCCGCACCTGCAAGCAGTAGTCGCCATCGGCGGCCGTCACCATGTTCTCGGCGTCCGCGCTCAGCTCGAGCGCTTGCGTGAGCTCGGCGTCCAACGCCATGGTGAGAGCCAGCTCCAGGTCTCGGCCACCCCGCGCGCCGTCCTCGACCCGGACCCACAACACCACGCTGTCGGGCCGCGGGTCACCGGAGGCAACCGATTGGAGAAAGAACTTGGCGCTCTCGGCCTCGGACAATAGCGGAGGATCTACCGCCGCCCGGTAGCAAGCCGTGGGCACGGCCGCTACCGCCAGCGCTGACAACTTCAGGACGTCTCGACGCCTACGCAGCTGACTCATCAGCGGCAGCTTACCTCATGATCTTGATGTTGAAATCCGCCGTGCCGAGCGCGCCGTACAAGCGCACCCACAGCGCCAGATAGCTCTCGATGCCGCGTGATTTCGAGATGTCGCCCAAATCGAGCACGTCCACCCATCCGAACCAATCTTTCAGAATGCTCGTGACCTGGGCCTTGGCGGCGGCGTCGTTGCCGCAGATCAGGGCGGTGTGGTCGCCACCGGCCACGCGCTTGGCGTCGACCATCACGGCGGCCGTGACCGTGTTCAGCGCCTTGACCACCTTGCTGGCCGGCAGCGCGCGCTGCGCTTGCTCGCCCAGCGAATCGGTATTGCCGGTGAACAGGGTGGGAGGGAACCCTTTCGAAAAGTCGAGCGGGTTGGACACGTCGATGACCAGCTTGCCCTCGAGGCCCGGAGCCGCCGCCTGGAGCGCAGGCAGCGAGCCCGAGCCGGAGGTGACGTTGAAGGCCAGCTCCCCGAAGGAGGCCGCGTCCAGGAACGTGCCGAGCGAGGCCTTGTTGCCGGCCGCTTTGGCCCAAGCCAAGCCTTTCTCGTGGGTTGCGCTGCGCGAGCCCATCTTCACCTCGTGCCCGAGCTGCACGAGCTTGTTGCCAATCGTGACGCCTACGCTACCGGTGCCGAGCACTGCGATCTTCATGGGCTTCGCCTCCTGGTTGGGGAGCCTAAAGCTCACCCCCCGGGAACGGAAGTGCCCCTATGATGAAGGCCAGCATGAAGCGAGTAGCGCGGCCCACGCCCTCCCCGCCTCCGCCGGCGGTTTCGGCCCCCGCCCCGCTGGAGCTCGGCCGCGCGCACGCATTTTTGGCCGCGCAAAATGCGTTCACGTCTTTCTTGGACATTCCCTGCTCGCTCGTCACCCGCACCGGCTCGTGGATCGTCGTTCACAAAACGGGGGCACCCTCGGTGGTCGAGGCGCACGACGCGCTCGGTCAACGTGAAGCGCGCCAAGCTTACAACGCCGAGCACGTGCCGCGAGTGTTCGACACGCAAGAGCTGGTCGAAAGCGAGCTGCACGGCTTTTGCGATCTGTGGGTGCCGATCGTCAGCGCGGGGCGCTGTGACAACCTGCTCGTCAGCGGTCCGTTTCTGCGCCGGCCCTGGAGCGCCGACGACATTCGCAAGAATTGGCAGCAGCTGACGGGCGAGAAGCCGCGCGTCGAGAGCGCGCGCTTCCTGGACTACGCGCGCACGGTGCTGCGCGCGCCGGTGTTGGACACCGCCCAGCTGAGCCGCTTTCAAGACTTCTTGCGGGTGTTCGCCGAGCTGTTGGCGGGTCGTGGCGAGGAGCAAAAGCACGCCGAACGCTTCTGGCACCAGGCGCGTCGTGATTTTTCACGCCTGCCCAGCGCCCAGCTCCGCAAAGGCGCCATGCTCGTCGACCCCATCACCAGCTGGACCTGGGCGGAAGGGCTTCGGCCCTGGGATCCGGAAGAGCTGGGCCTGGACGCGTTGCCCACGCAGGTGCTCGCGGTGTTGCCAGCCCACCCCAGCTTGGCCGCCGAAGAGACCGTCGACCTTCTAGTGCGCACCGAGCGCTTTCAAGTCGAGTGCGTAGCGTTGGCGCGAAGCGTGCCGAACACCATCGCCGCTCGCTTGGAGGACACGGGCGTGCTCTTGCTCACGCACGTCAGCCCCAAGCTCGGTCGCACGCAGAGAAAGCAACTGTTGCGCGAGCGCGCCGAGCAAGTGCAAGCCTTCGTGCGGCGCCACTTCGGCAGCGGCGCGTTCATCGGCATCGGGGAGCCGTGCCAGCGCGTGCCGGAGCTACACCGCTCGGCGCGCGAAGCCGTGTTCGCCGTCGAGTTGGCGGTGCATCGCGAGCAGCCGCTATGCTTCTATGCTGAGGAAATAGCGAGCCAATCCGCGACAAATGCCGAGAACGAGCCGGTGGCCCGTCTGGGCAGTCGGCTGCTCGAGTTGTTCGGGCGCGCCGATCCGGCAAGGCTGGAGGTCTCGCGTATGGACTACGTGCGCTCGGTGGTGCAAGACGCCAGCGGTCGCGCGTCGGTGATGCGCGTGCATTTCGAGCACTCGCTGTTCCCTCTGCTTGCGTTGGTCGAGAAGCAAGCCCAGCTCGATCAAAAGTCGTTGCGGGAGCTGGAGCAGCGCTTGAGCGAAGCCTTGGCCACCTCGCTCACCACCGTCGAGCTATTGACCGTGTTTCGGCAGTGGTGGGGGGTCTTGCTCAAGATGTCGAGCGAGCCCTACGCGGAGGCCCGCCGGCTGCGGCTGGAGCGAGCGCGCAGCTTCATTCAAGACAACTGTCGCGAGCCGCTCAGCCTGGGTCAGGTGGCGCGCCGCGCCGGCTTGTCCCGCAACTACTTTTCGCGCGTGTTCAAGCAAACGTTCGGCAAAGGCTTCGAGCAGTACCTGACCGAACAGCGCCTGCTGGTGGCCGAGCGCCTGCTCCGCACCAGCGCGCTGCCGGTGGGCCGTATCAGCAGCGACGTCGGCTTCAGCAGCCCCGCGCACTTCTCGGCGGCCTTCCGCCGCAGCCACGGCTGCTCCCCCCTAGCGTACCGACAGGCCCGCACCCCCCAAAAGCCCGCCCGAACGGCTATAAAGTAACTTGGCGCAACATCATTCGTAACCTGGCGACATTTCGAGCCAGGCTGTTAGGGCACTCTTTCAACGTGCCCACCGCCAACGTCTGTACCGCCAACTCTGCTCGCTTGGTTCGCGAAACCCTCGCCGGCGATTGCTCGCTGCACGACGCCGAGCTCACGCTGCTCGTGGTCGTGACCTCGGGGCGCGCTCGCGTGCGCAGCCCCCGTGGCGACGAAAGCCTGGTCGGCGCTGGCAGCGTGCTGCTCGTGCCGCCCGGAGCCACGTTGCCGCTGCGCAGCGTGGAAGAGTTGAAGGTCACGCGCCTGTGCTTCGACGCCGAAAAGCTGCTGCCGGCACGCGCGGCGTTCGAGCCGCTCGGCAGCGTCGACTCGGCGCTGCTCGACTTGAACGGCGGCGTCCCCACGTTGCTCGGTGTGTCGCCGCGCCACGCTGGCGCGATCAGCGAAGCGCTCGGTCGGCTCGAAGCCGAGCTGCGCGAGCCACGGCTCGGCCACGAGCTGTTGCTGCGCGCGCAGCTGCTGGAGCTGCTGGTGGTGTTGGCGCGGGCCGAGCACACGCCGGCGGAAGACCCGCAACGACACCGGCCACGGCTGGAGCAGACGCTGTCTTTGATTCACCAGCGCTTCAGCGAGCCGCTCAGCTTGGCGGCGCTGGCCCGCCACGCCGGCATGTCCATCAGCCGCTTTTCGTGCGTATTTCGGGAGGCGCTCGGCACGTCTCCGCTCGACTACGTGGCCGCCACCCGCATGCGCGAGGCGCGGCAGCTGCTGCGCGCGCCCGGTCAATCGATCGCCGAGGTCGCCTACGCCGTCGGCTTTCAGGACAGCAACTACTTCTCGCGCTCGTTCAAGCAGCACCACGGCATGAGCCCGCGTGAGTTTCGCGATATGGCGCGAATCGCCGGCTAAATCGCCGGCGCGTGGCCGGCCGGGCCGCACCGCGATTTCTTCGAGCAGAGCGGAATCAGTTGACGGGCGGGGGCCATGGAAGGGACGACTCCGCCATGCGTTGTTCCACGCTCCTTCTGTGCACAAGCTTCAGCCTCTTGACCGCGCTCGGTTGCTCCAAGCAGCCGCCGCCGCTCACGGCGCCGTCCGGCGAGCAGCCCAGCTACGCCGAGCAGTACCCCACTCGCCTGAACACGCTGCGCACTCGCTTCGCCACCGATGAAGCCAAGGTGCAAGCAGCGCTGCCGCAGCTCGAGCCGTCGGCCCAGAAATTGGGCAACGCGGATCCGGAGACTGTCAAGCAGCTGTTCGAGCTGGCCGACGCCGAAGGCAAGTCGAGCGCCTACGCCGATCAGGCGCTGGAGGCCGAGACCGTCTCGCGCTTTTGGGACGAAGAGAAGCAACCGCTGCACCAAAAAATCGGCGGCGCCGTCAGCTACGCCGGCAAGCAGAAAGAATGCTCCAAAGAGTGCAGCGACGACCTGGGCGGCGTGGCCGCGGGCGCCTCGGACCGCGCGGTCGAGAAGCAGCTCGAAGAGCGCCAGGCGCGCCTCGGTGAGATCCATCGCTTCGTCGAAGAGCACGAGGATGCGCTGGGCAAGCCCAACCTCGACGCCGCCGAGAAGCAGGCCAACGCCATCGCTCAGCTGAGCCACCTCACCCACGTGCGGCTCGAGCTGTATCGCCGCGAGCTAGAGGGCTCGCTGAACGAAGCCAGCGACGTGCGCTCCACCCTCGACCGCACCGTCAAAGAGAGCGACGCCGTGCTGGCCGATAGCAAGGCTTCCAAGAGCCGGCGCGCCTTGGCCGAAAAGCGCAAAGCCAGCGCCAGCGCCGCCCGCGCCGCCTTGGACGGCGAGGTCGAGCAAGCCAAAGCCGCGCTCAAGGACATGGAGCAGCGCGAGAAGAAGCTCAACACCGACTACGAGCAGTCGTTCGACGCGCTCACGGACGGTCTCGAGAAGCGGGCGAAGAAGTAACGGCCGGTCGCAACAGCGGTGAGGCTTCGGGTTGAAACTCGAAGGTGAGGCCGTGCACGAAGGCGCTGTCGTCGCCAGCCAGGCGCCAGAAGTATTCGGTGAAAACGCTGACGCCGAGCCGGACGTGCGGCAAGCGCAACCACAACCCGAGCCCCACCCGCGGCGAAAAGATGCCGAAGCTGACGCCGTGGCCCACGTCCAGGTGCAGCAAGGTAAACCCGACCCGCGCCATCGGCTCCAGCGGGCCCAGACGCGGCCCCGCCTCCCACTGGTAGCGTGACAACGCCAGGCTGAGCGCGTCCTTCGGCACGAAACGCAGCTCGTTTTCTTGCAGCACGCCGGCCGCGAAAAACCCCCTCAACGTGGTCACGGTCTCGCCGAAAGACAGCGAATAGCCGGGCGTTTCAGCGGCGGCGGGCAGCGGGCGAAAGCCCACCACGCCCAGCGTCAGTGAATGAGCGTGGCGCGCCGTGTAGGGGTTGAGCACCACCCAACTGTCGAAGCTCGCGACTCGGCTGGGACGCCGTTCGGCTTTGGCCGGCGCCGCTTGAACGGGGATCGGGGGCTCGGGCGGTTGATCGGGAGCCACGGGCTCGTCTATACCACTGCCCATGAAGACCTCGCTCGTCGCCGCCGCGGTTGCGCTACTCGCCCTCGACGGTTGCGCCATTGCCACAGGTGGCAACGGCTTCGCCAACGGCTGGGCCTACACGGGCTACAAGTCCCCGGGGCAGGTCGGCACCGCCGCTGACACCAAGGTGGGCGAAGCGTGCTTGAGTTCCATTTTCGGTCTGGTCGCCACCGGTGATGCGTCGATCGAGGCGGCCAAGAAGGCCGGCGGCATCACGCAAATTGCGTACGTCGACCACGATCAGTTCTCGGTGGTGGGCGTCTACGCCACCAGCTGCACCATCGTCCACGGGCAATGACCCCGGCGGCCAGCAGCACCAAGCGAGCCAAGCCCGCCAAGGCCAAGCCCGCCAAAGCAAAAGCTGCGAAAGCAAAGCCCACGCCCCCCAAGGCTGCGGCCGCGCAGGTCAACGCCAAGACCAAAGCAAAGAAGCCAACCGGCGCCGCAGCCAAGCCGGCCTCGAAGAGCCAGAACCTGGACGATCCCACCTTCAAGAAGGTGCGCTCCCTGTGCCTGGCCCTGCCCGACACCGTGCTCACCATGACCTGGGGCAGCCCGCACTTCCGCGTCGCCGACAAAATCTTCTGCGGCTTCGGCAGTGACGACGGCAAGCCAATCCTGGGTGTGAAGCTCGAGCGCAGCCACGCGCAGCGCGCGGTCAAAGAAGCGCGTTTTTGGCCGGCTCCGTACGTGGGCAAGCACGGCTGGGTGTCGATGGACGTGGCGCAACGCAAAAGCTGGGACGAAGTCGCGGCGTTGATTCGCGAAAGTTACGAGCTCATCGCGCCCAGAGCCTCGCTCGCCAAATTGCGCTAGCCCGACGCCATGCGCAGCTTCACGCCTCCCGGTGCGCCCGGTCGCTGCCCGCGCTGTCTTTTGCTCGTCGACTACTGCATGTGCGAGGTGTTGGGCGTCGCCCTCGCAAGCCGGCCGCGCATCGTGATCGTTCGCCATCAGTGGGAGGCGTTCAAGAGCACCGGCACGGCGCGGGTGGCGGCGCTCGCGCTGTCGAACCTGACCCTGCTCGACATGGCCGCCGAAAATCCGGAGCCGGTGCGCGAGCAGCTGCGCGAGCTGGAAGACGCCTGGCTGCTCTACCCCGGCCATGCGGAGCCGGCGGCAGCCCGCCCTCCGCCGCGCACGCTGGTGGTGCTGGACGGCACCTGGCGCCAAACGCGCAAAATGCTGCGGCGCTTGCCGGAGCTGGCACGCTTTCCGCGCTTTTCGCTGGGGCCAGCCGCCAGCGCCGCCGAGCGTGACCGCCTACGCGAGCCGCCTCGCCCGGGGGCGCTCTCCACGCTCGAGTCGATAGCCGAGGCGTTGAGCGAGCTCGAATCTCCGACCGCGGGCCAGCGCTTGCTCGAGCTGCACGCAGAATTCGTGAGCCGTACCCGCCATTCGCGCGGTCAGCGTCACGAATCGTAGCGAACCGCGCGCATGGACAGCGAGCCTGCGTCGAAGCCGCGAATGGGAAAGCTCACCCGGTCGCTGGGCAGGGCGGCGCCGGCCGCGTAAAGCAGCGGAAGGTAGTGATCCGGCGTCGGGTGTGCCTCACGCCCGCGCGCGTCTTCGTGCGCGCGCGAAAGGTAAGCGCCATCGTGCTGCAACAGCGCGCGCTCCGCATCCGCGTCGAAGCTGGCCGCCCAAGGCGGTGTCTGCTGATCACCGCGCCGCATGCGGCCGAAAGCGTCGCGCAAGTTGTGCACGATGTTGCCGCTGCCCAAAATCAAGACGCCTTCGTCGCGCAAGGGCGCGAGCGCACGCCCGAGCGCGAAATGCTCTTGTCCCGGCAAACGTGCGTCGATGCTCAGCTGAAGCACCGGGCAATCGGCGTTCGGCCGCATGTGACACAGGACGCTCCAAGTGCCGTGATCCAGCCCCCAGTCGCGGTTCAAGCTCGCGCCGGGCAGCAGCTGCACGACGCGCTTCGCCAGCGCCACGTCCCCAGGCGCCGGGTACTGCACCCGCTGCAACGCTTCCGGAAACCCGCCAAAATCATGCAGCGTCTCGGGCCGTTCGTTGCCGGTCACGCGACTGCCCTCGCCATACCAGTGCGCCGACACGCACAAGATGGCGCGAGGCTCGGGTAGCTCGCGCCCCAATTGCTTGAAGGCGCGACTCCATGCGTTGTCTTCGATGGCGTTCATCGGCGAGCCATGGCCGACGAACAAGACCGGCATGCGCGGAGAACGTGCCACGACAGGAGCTTCGGCTTGCACTTGACTGGTCGTTCCTTTCGAAGTCTCGCGCTGACAAGCCAACGCCCACAGGGGCGCAAGCAACACGACGCGTCGCGAAACCATCGCTGGAAGGTAGGGCTTTGGACCCTGGCCGGCGACCCCCGAACACGCTCTTCCGCCCGGTTCGGCAACGCAATTTACGGCCAAGCTGCCTGACGAAATGCCCATGCGGTGACTTTGAGGGGGTCAACGTGGGTCTGGCGCCAGCGATGACGAAATATTCTTTTAGTTTCCGCCAGTTTGTCCGCCCGGCCACAGGGCGGCTTTAGAGGAAGAGGTCGATTCATGCAGTCCGCGAAGTCGTCCCGCAAGTCCCCCGCTCCTGTCCGTCAACGCCTGCTCCATGGCGCCATTCTCTCGGCCGTCGTTGGGCTCTTCGCCGCCGTTGGCTGCGGCGGCAGCTCCGACAACGGTGACGGCAACACGGGTGGTGACTCAGCGGCCGGCACGGCGGCCACGGCTGGCAGCAGCAGCGTCGCCGGCAAGTCCTCGACGGCCGGCAACGCCTCCACGGCCGGCGCGCCCGCCGTGGGTGGCGACAGCAGCACCCCCGTAGGCGGTGAAACGAGCACACCGATGGGTGGCGCCAGCACCGGCGCAGGCGGCGATACCGTCGGCATCGGCGGCGACGCCGCGGCCGGCGCGGGCGGCGATGCCGCGGCCGGCGCAGGCCCAGGCCCAGGTGCTTGCGGCGCGGCCGGCGAAGCTTGCTGTACCGGCGAAGTTTGCAACAGCGGCGGCTGTTGCGTCGGCAACCAGTGCGTCGCCAACAAGGCCACCTGCGGCGGACAGCGCGGCATGTGCACCAACGGCGCGTGCGCCAACTGCGGCGGCGACGGTCAGGCCTGCTGCACCGCGGCCGGCGCCGGCGGCGGCACCAGCTGCCAAAAAGGCTTCGTTTGCGCTGGCGGCGGCGCCGGCCGATGTGAAGCCTGCGGCGGCGCCAATGAGCCGTGCTGCGCGGATCGCACCTGCCCGACGGGTGTGTGCGTCGGCAACGGCAACGGCCAGTGCGAAACCGCTTGCGGTGCCCCGACCCAAGACTGCTGCAACAACGACCAATGTGGCACCGGCGCGGTGTGCGGCCAAAACGGCAAGTGCGAAGCCTGCGGCACCGAAGGCAAAGCTTGCTGCCCCGGCGCCGGCGACGGTTGCCCCGGTGACCTCCGCTGCCAGGCCGACATCTGCACTGCTTGCGGCGCGGTCGGCGAAGCCTGCTGCACCGGCCTCCAAGCGTGCGCCCAAGGCAGCGCCTGCAGCGTTGACGACAAGTGCGTCGCCTGCGGTGGGCTGAATGAAAGCTGCTGCCGCATCGGCAACGTGCTGTCGTGCACGGGCGGCCGCACCTGCAACCAAGCGCAAAAGTGCGTGGCCAACTGATTCCGTTCGTTTCTCCGTAACCTAGACCCGTTCGTTCCCCCACCCCGAAACCCCGCCTGCCGCACCCCACGGCAGGCGGGGTTTCACTTTTGTTGGCGCGGGCCCACGTACAGCGCGCTCGGTCGGATCAAGCGCCCGCCCTTCCGTTGCTCGGCGTAGTGCGCGGCGTAGCCGACCACGCGCGCGCAGGCGAAGATTGCCGTGAACGCCTCGCGCGGAATGGCCAGCGCCTCCAGCAAGAGGGCCGTGTAGAACTCCACGTTCGCTTTCAGCGCGCGCTCGGGATACCTGCGCGACAGCTCCGCCTCGGCCGCCGCCTCTACCGCGCGTGCCAGCACCAGCCGCGCCGAGCCCCCGCCATCGCCCCGATACGCCGTGAGCGCTCGCTCGAGCACGAACGCACGCGGGTCACGCACGCGGTAGACGCGATGACCCATGCCCATGATGCGGCGCCCTGCGCTCAGCTCGCCGCGCACGTATTCGCCAGCGCGCTCCGGCGAGCCCACTGCGTCCAACATGTCCAGCACGGGCCCAGGAGCCCCGCCGTGCAGCGGGCCCGAAAGCGCCGCCACCCCCGCTACCGCGGCCGCCACCAAGCTGGCGCCCGTCGACGCCGTCACGCGCGCGGCAAACGTCGAGGCGTTGAAGCCGTGCTCGGCCACCGTCACCAGATAGGCGTCCAGGAGCTTCGCGGCAGGGACCGAAGCCTCACGCCCGCTCAGCATTCGCAACAGGTCGTGAGCGTGGGGTAGGCCTGGTTGAGGGGCGGGCAGCTGCCCGCCCCGCGCCGTACGGATCCACCCCGCGCTGGCCACGGCCGCCATGCCCAGCAAATCGAGCGGTGTTGCATTCTCGGGCAGCAAAGACAGCGCGCTCAGCAGCGTGCTCATGGCCTCGGGCGCCGCCACCGCGGCATAGCGGGTGCTGAGCCGTTCATGGGCGGCGGCGCGCGCCAACCCCAGCTCCGCCTGCAGTTGCCGAAGGCGCGCTGGCCCCGGCAACGCGCCGTCCAGCAGCAGGCCGCACACCGCCTCGAACGGCACCGCCGACACCAGCGACTCGATGGCATGCCCGCGCAACGTGAGCTGCCCGCGCTCGCCGTCGACGAGTGATAGCTCCGTACGTGCCACTAAAACTCCCGCCAAACCTTCGAATACTTGCGGCTCGCTCATGCCCCATACATTGATCCCATCAAGGTCATGATCAATGTTGATTCGACAATGCAGCCAACCGCTTCCTTGAGCGCCCAGGAAGCGGCGGAAGCGCTGGGGGTGAAGCCGCAAACGCTATACGCCTACGCGAGCCGCGGCCTTTTGCGGCGCCTCGGCGAAGGCAAGCGCCGCCGCTATTTGCTCGAAGACGTGGAGCGGCTCCGCACGCGGCAGCGCGCGCGCTCCGGGCACGGACCGGTGGCCGCGGCGGCGCTCCGTTTCGGAGAGCCGGTGCTCGACAGCCGCATCACCGGCATCGACGAGCGTGGGCCGCTCTATCGCGGTCGCCCCGCCGTGGAGCTGGCGGCGGCGGGGGTGAGCTTCGAAAGCGTGGCCCAGCTGCTGTGGACGGGCGAGCTGCCGACCGACGCCCCCGCTTGGAGCGCGCTCGAAGCGCCCGCGCGCGGCTGGGGAAACCAGCGCACCTCGCTCGAAGACTTACTGCTGGCGCTGCCGGCGCTGACTTTGGCCGCGCCCGAGCGCCACACGCGCGCGCGCGACGCCGAGCTGCTGCTCGCGCCCCGCCTGGTGCGCAGCCTGGCCCAGCTGCTCGTCCCCGAATCCGCGCGTCGTGCCGCCGGCAGCGTGGCCGAGCTGCTCGCGCGCGGCAGCAAAGCCCCGCCAAAGCCGGCGCGCCGCGCGCTCGACCTCGCGCTCGTGCTCTTGGCCGATCACGAGCTGAACGCCTCCAGCTTTGCCGCCCGCATCGCGGCTTCCACCGACGCGAACTTGCTCGCATGCGTGACAGCGGCGCTCGCCACCCTGAGCGGTCCGCGCCATGGCGGCGCCTGCGATCGGGTCGAAGCCCTGCTCGACGAAGCGGCCACCCTCGCGCGCCCGCAAAGCGTGATCGAAAAGCGCGCGCAGCGTGGCGACCCCCTGCCCGGCTTCGGACACCCTCTGTATCCACAAGGTGATCCGCGCGCGCGCCTGTTGCTGGAGCAGGCACAGACGCTCGCTCAGCGCAGCACTGCCCTGCAAAAGCGTCTCGCACCGGCGTTTGCGTTGGCCAAGGTCATGCAGCGACAGGGCCTACCGGCCACCGTGGACTTTGGCCTGGTGGCGCTGACCCGCGCTCTGGAGCTCGAGCCCGGCCGCGCCGCCCTGCTGTTCGCGCTGGGCCGCAGCGCCGGCTGGATTGCGCACGTGCTCGAGCAGCGCGAGAGCGAGGCCGTGCTGAGGCCGCGCGCGCGTTACCTGGCTTGAGCGCTTGAGCCGCAGCGGCGGCTCTGAGACACTACAGCCATCATGCGAAACCTGGCGCTTTGGGGTGCGGCCTTCGCAGCGACGCTAGTTGGCTGCAGCAGCTCCGACAGCCCCACGTCGAACGGCGGCCAAGCCGGCAACGCGGGCAGCACGTCCAGCGCCGGCAACACCGGCAGCGCAGGCACCGGCACGAGCGGCGGCAGCACGTCACAGGCAGGCAGCGAAAGCCAGGCCGGTAGCGCCTCCCAATCCGGTGGCACTTCGCCAACCGGCGGCGCCAGCCAGGCCGGAAGCGGCGGCAGCGCTGCGGGCGCCAACGCGGCAGGCAGCGCTACGGGTGGCGCCGCCAGCTGCGCTGCGGGCACGGCGCTGGTAGCGCCCACGCCCACGGTTTGTCCGGCCGGCACCCCCGCCGGGCCACCCGCCACCGCGCTCGACATCGTGAACGATTTACGCGCGCACATGGGCCTTGCCTGCATGTCGCTCGTGACCGAAATCAACACCTCGGCGCAGAAGCACTGCGACTACTACCAGCAGAACACCGCCAACAAAACCTGCATCGCCAACGCCCACGAAGAGGTCGACACGTGCGCCGGCTTCGTCGCCAAAAACTTCGCCGATCGCATGACCGCCGCCGGCTACAAGGGCTCGCCGCGCTCGGAGGTCATGGCCTTCAGCGGCGACCCAGCGAGCGCGATCGGGCAGTGGATCAACAGCGTGTACCATCGCACGCCGCTGCTCAGCCCCTGGTTGGCCGAAATGGGTTACGGCATGACCGCCGACTGCGACACCATCGACATGGGTCTCGGTCCCAAAGCGCCCGACGACATGACGGCCGTCTACCCGTACCCCGGTCAGGTCAACGTGCCGCTCAACTTCGACGGCAGCCACGAAGGGCCCACGCCGCCCGCGCCGCCCAGCGGCTGGCCCAGCGCGTCGCCCGTGCACCTGTATGTCAAAGCCTACACCGTCACGTCGCACGACGTGTTCGTCAAAGGCGCGTGCGACCCGCTGCCGCACCAATGGCTACCGGACAAGGAGCAATACATCCTCTACCCCGACAAGCCCTTCGCCAAAAACACGGAGTACCGCGTCGTCATCCGCGGCACCAAAGCCGGCAAAGCGCTCGACTTCGACTGGTCTTTCACGACCAAACCCTGAGTCGTCTGGCAACCGCGGGGGCGGTGCTAGAGCGACAAACGGTTTGCTGGGAGAAAGAATTTCACGAGTTGGTAACTTCCGGCGTCGCCGCGGGGGAGGCTCGGCCGAATTCACTGCGCCTTCGGCGCTCCCTCGCTTCGCGAGGGCCGTGGTCCTCCGTGGACTTCGTCCACTCCGGGTCACTTCGGCCGACGCGAGGCGCGAAAGCGACGAGCCGCGTGGGGTGGGGCCCCGCTGAATTCACTTCAGCGGGGCGGGGAGGCGCGTGCCTCCCCGGAGACCGAGCGGCGCGTGCCGCCCCCACCAGGGAAGGCCTAGAACGCAGTGGCTGCAAACTGATCGGCGTTCTAGGCTCCGCCCATGTCCGGCTCCGACTCCGCGCGTCTGCTCAACCTCGAAGAAAAGAACGCCTACCAAGCCAAGACGATCGCCGAGCTGAACGACGTCGTGGTCTCGCTGAACCGCGAGGTCACGTTGCTCAAGGGCCGGCTCGAGCAGATCGAGCGCCTGGTCGGCAGCGAGCTGTCGCGCCGAGAGATGCCGAACGAAAAGCCACCCCATTACTGAGGTGAGCGCCGGCTCCCACCCTCGACCTCCGGCCATTGAATCCCCTCTGAAATCTTGTCGCGCCGACGTAGCAAAATCCGAGAGAAGAGGTGTTTTTTGGCAATTTCAGCGGTACCCAGCCGGGCGCCTTGAGTCATGCTTGGCGGCGATTTCCGTGATGTCACTCTCTAGCTCGGTGCGTTCGCTGTTGCTCGTTTCGGTCGCGTTGGTCAGCGGTTGCGGTGGCGCCACGCCCGACGCCGAAGCCCCGGACGCGGAAGCTCCGTCCAAACACGCCCGCGTCAAGGATGCGCCGCCGCCGAAAGACGAGCTGACCGCCGGTGAGGTGGTGATCAAGCTGCGCGGCAACGAGACCGACATTCGCCGCTGCTTTTTCGCCAATCCAAGCGCGCGCGGCTCGCTGTCGTTGTCGTGGAACGTCAACACCGAAGGTCGCATCGAGCGGCTGAAGCGCGAGCGCTCCACCCTGACCGATCCGCGCGTCGAGCAGTGCTTGAGCGAGAAGCTGTACGACGTGCATTTCGATCCGCGCGCCCAGCCCGCCCACGCGCGCTGGACGTTCGTGTTTCGCTTGGTCGAGCCGCCCAAAGATCGTCGCGGCCGCGTGAAGAAGCTGACTCGCCGCGACCGCGATCGCGCCGAAGCCGGTGACCAAGGCGTCCAGCTCGAAAAGGGCTCACCGGGCGTGCTCGATTTGGCCAAGGTCGACGACGTCGTCGAGTCGGGCTTCCCGCTGTTCGCACGCTGCTACCGCGACGGCGTGCAGCGCAACTCCAATCTGGACGGCGCGGTGCGCCTGCGCTTCGTGGTCGGCGAGTCAGGCCACGTCACGGTGGTGGAAGACGGCGGGTCGGATCTCACCGATCGGCAGGTGATCGACTGCGTGGCGGAAGGCTTCTACGCCCTGCACTTCCCCGAGCCGCAACGCGGCGACGCGCACCTCGTTTACCGCATTCATTTCGACGCCGGCTGAGCCTCCCCGCCTGCGCTGGGCCGCGGACGGGTTGCGTTTCGACCGCCGGCGGCCCCATATGTCGAAGCAGACGTCGCCATGACCGCCAGCATCAGCATCGACCTTTTTTCGGATTTCGTGTGCCCGTGGTGCTTCATCGGCGGGGTGCGGCTCGAACAAGCGCTGGCCGGGCTCGCGAGCGAAGTCACGGCGGAGATCGCCTACCATCCATTTTTCCTCGACCCGACGACGCCGCCCGGCGGCGTCTCCATCCCGAAAATGCTGCGCGAAAAATACGGCGCCGATCCGAAGCAGATCTGGGCGCGCGCCGAAGCCGCCGCGCGTGATTCGGGCATCGCGCTCGACCTTTCCCTGCAACCGATGATGTACCCCACCGCCGCCGCGCACACGTTGATGCGTCACGCCGAAGCCAAGGGTACCGAGCGGGCGCTCGCCGCCGAGCTGTTTCGCCTGTATTTTTTGGAAGCAGTGAACATCGGCGACGCCACCGTGCTGGCCGGCATCGCCGCTCGCCACGGCTTCAACCACGACGAAGCGCTCGCCGTCCTAAGCTCCGAGAGTGAGCTCGAGCTAACGCGCGAAGCCGCCATTTCTGCGGCGCAAGGCGGCATCCGCGGCGTGCCGTTCTTCGTCTTCGACGGCAAGCTGGCGGTGTCGGGCGCGCAGAGCGTGAGCGTGCTGCAGTCGGCCATTCGCCAAGCCGTGGCCCAAGCCGCGCCCAGCGAGCCGCCGCCCGCAGTGTGAGGCTGCGACTTGCCCTCCCACCGCGCCAGCGAAACAATCGCGTCCATCGTGGTTTCGCCAACCGCCGTCTCCCCCACCACGTTTCGTTGCACCGCTTGTGGCAACTGCTGCCGCTCGCTGCGCGTGGCGGTCACGGCGCTCGACGTCGCGCGGTTGTCGGCGGCCAGCAGTGCGTCGCCCAGCTCGCTCGTCGCGTGGCTCGCGCCCGGCGAAGTCGACATGACGGGTGAGCCCGACAGCTTCGTCGAGCTCAGCCAAGGCCGGCGCTTGATGGTGTTGGCGCAACGCGACGGCGCCTGCCAACTCCTCGACAGCGACCAACGCTGCCGCGCCTACGCGTCACGCCCGCGCGATTGTCGCACCTTCCCGTTCGCGTTCGAGTCCATCGCCCCGCGCTCTACCGGCTCGCGACGCCTCACGCTCCTGCCGTTGAACGACTGCGCCTACGAATCGGACGGACATAACGATCCAAACCTCCTCGACGCGGAAGACCAAGTGCGCTGGAAAGAGCTTCGCGACTACCAAGCTTTGGTAGCGCGTTGGAATCGCCGTGCGTGGCACCGCCGCCGCTTGCATCGCACGGTCGGCGACGCAGCCGCCTTCTTGTCGTACGCGCTGGCCGCTCACTCATCCATCAGCTGCAGCTGACGCTCGGCGGGCGCATGCGAGCCGGTAAGGTTGGGACATTTACCAACCTTCGCCGAACCGGCCAGCGGAGAAAATTGCAGGACAAGAATCCGATGCTCATGGAACAGTACCGTGAGGTTGCGGATTGAGCGGTTTTGTAAGGTGATTTGCTGCTTGAGAGCGTTGGCTCGATCACAAATCCCAAGCTAACGTGGTTCCCTACATGTCCTACGCAGCCGTTGCTCAAGACGAAACCGAGGATCGCTATCACACGCAGATCGAGGCAGGCGACGTGCGCCTGTTCACGCTCGATCAACTCGACGCCGCCTTCAACGCCGGCTTGATCCACGAGAACACGTACGTGTGCCTCGAGGGCAGCTCCGAGTGGCTCACCTTGGGTGAGGTCGCAGGGCTGAGTGACGAGGAACCGGTTTCAGCGCCTGTTCCCGTTGCGCAATCGGTCGTGCAACCGGTTCCGCAAGCGCGCGCTGCGGCGCCCGCATGGGGCGTCGCGGCATCTCCGAGCGTAATTCCGGCAGCACCGTACAGCGTGGCGCCCATGGTCATGCCGCGCAGCATCGCGCCGGTGTCGAACGATCTCTCCTTCGACGACGACTACGAGATGATGGCGATGCGCCCGAAGCGCCGCGCCGGAAAGATCGTTGCAGGCTTGGCCGTGCTCGCGCTCGGCGGCCTTGGCTTCGCCGTCGTGGAGAGCGGTGGCATCAAGCTGCCGAAGCTGAACGTCGACAGCGCCAGCCAAGCCAGCGCAGCCAGCCTCACGCTGTCGAACCTGAACAACTCGCAGCCGGCGGCCAAGCCGGTAGCGGCGCCCGTCGTCGAGACGCCGAAGCCCGAGGCCGCCAAGGTGGAGGAAGAGCCCAAGGCCGACAGCCCGACCAAAGCCGCCGACAGCGACGACACCGCGAAGAAGAGCACCGATCGCTTCAGCGAAGAGATGAAGGCAGCGCTCCTCAACAAGGACAAGACGCAAGCCACGACCGTGAAGACGAAGAAAGCGGCCCGCGCCGCCGTCGCGGCCAAGAAGCCCTCCGCCAAAGCCGGCAAGAGCTCGACTGGTTTCAAGACCGGCGGCAGCGCTTACGATCCGCTCAACGGCAAGCTCTAGGCGCTCGGCTCCAGCCTAGAGCGCAGCGGCTGCACACGGCCGAGGCGTTCTAGATCGACAAACGGTTTGCTGGGACAACGAAGTTCACGAGTTAGTGACGCCGCGTTCGCCGCGTGGGGGGAGGCTCGGCCGAATTTACTTCGGCCGAGGGGGGCGGCGCGTGCCGCCCCCTCCAGGAAGGGGCAGAACGCCGAGCGGTCAAACCGATCGGCGTTCTAGGCGGTGTAGTTGACGTTCATACCCACGTTCGGCGCCGTATTGGCGGGCGTGGCCGACGCGGGCGAGGCCGCAGCCGACTTGATGAGCGAGACGGCGTCGCGGCCTTGCTGCTCCATCGAGTCGAGTTGCATTTTGGCGACGGTGATTTGCACCTGCGCCATGTTGGTTGCGTTCGAAACGGAGCTCATCACTAGACCTGAACGGTGAGCCCGAACCAGGCTTGAGAGCTTTTTTCAGAACACACCCACGCTCGCGCCCAACGACAGCACGAACGCAGGTCTATCCAGCGTGATCACTTGCTTTTCGGCGATCAGAATCGTCGGCGCGTCGGTGGCGATACGACCACCCACACTGCCGTACAGACCGAACGCGCGCGTCGCCCAGTAGACGGTGCTCACCCCGAGCATCAAACCCAAGCTGCCGTGGCTGCTCTCGGCGCCGTGGTAGCCCGGGTCGCCCACGCCTTCGATGCCGAAGGCGACGTAGCCGGCGCCAGCGCGCGTCGCTACCTCCCACGAGCTGGCGGGCCGAAACCGAAAACCGAGCTGGAGCCAGACGGCTTGGCGACGCACGTCGGCGCTGCCGTGGTCGCCCTCCAGATGCAAGTCCCCGAGCGTGGTCTCGAAAGCGGCGGCGGCGAACACGCGACTGGGCCCCACCAGAATGCCCAGCTGTGCTCCCAAATCTGGCGACACACCGGGATGGAGCGCTAGCGCAGGCCCCGCCCAGAACGCGAGCGGAGGTGAGCGCGGCGCCGGGGGTTGGGGCTTGGCGGGCGGTGGCGGAGGCGTCGCCGCCACCGGTGCCGTAAAACGCGTGAAGCCGCGCACGGCCTCGGGCACGGCGCCTCGCTCGGCCTCCGCGAACTGCAACATCGCGGCGCGCAGCGTCTCGACGGCGCGCACCGCTATCACTTCCGAGGTCACGCCGGGCCCCGCCAGATCGACACGCGCGTCGAGCGACTCGGTGGCGCCGGGAGCCCAGGCATGAATCGAAATCAGCGAGCCGTGTTGCTCGAGCTCCAAGAGCCCGTACACGTCGCGCAGCCCAGGAGGCGTATGCGCAACACGCGGCGCGCTCGGCAGCAACTCGACATCGGCGCCGAGCCCGACCGCGGACAGCTCGCCCTGAGCGCGCACCAGCGATTCCTTCAAGAGCACGGAGGCGTCGGCCGGCGCCGTCACGAGGACGCGCGGGGGCGCGGCGTCGGTCGGCGACGTGACGCGCGGAGCCTGACCATAGGCTGGCCTCGCCATGGCGAGCGTGAGGGCCCCCGACAATGCAGAGGCCGCGCACAGCCGAACGAAAAGCTGCCTAGCGATGCTCGACGAGGGCACGGGCGGACTGAGCGTAGGCGCCCTGGGGGAACCGCTCCAGATATTCTCGCGCCAACGGCAGAGCCGCAGCCTGGCCACGCAGCCGCTCGGTCAAATTCAAGCGGCGGCCGTAGGCCTCCGCCGCGTACACCCCACGCGGTGCCTCGCTCACGTAGGTGCCCAGCCAACGCAGCGCTTCGGCTTGGTTGCCCTGCTCTTCTTGCAGGCGCGCCAAGAAGAAGGCGGCTTGGCGCGCGGCGTCGGTGCCACGGTTGCGTTCGCGCAGAGCCGAGAAGGCGCGCAACGACAGCGCGCGCTTGCCCACGTAGCGCGCCGCCTGGCCCAAAGCCTTGAGATCGCTTGGGCCGCGTCGTTCGGTCACGCTGTCGATGCCCAGCGTCTCGGCCTCTCTGACCACCTCTGCGAATTGGCCTTTGGCGACCAGCGCATCCCACGACGGCGGGCTTTGCCCTTCGTGCGCGGCGCGCGGGGCCGGGGCCGCTTCGGTGGCGTCGGGCGTGGCGGGCGTTTGGGCCGATGGCTCCGACGCACGCTGGCCGGCGCTTTGCGCCAGCGCTTGCGCCAGACCGGGCAACTGCAAGGTCTCGCCGCTCTTCAGCGTGCGAAGCTTGCCGCCGGGCTCGACCAGCCGCACCTCGCCTTTGGTCATGGACAGCAAGAAGCCGCTGCCGCCGGGCTCCCAAGCCAGGTCGAACTCGGTGCCGACGACTCGCACCTCGTACGGGCCGGCGATGAAGCGATAGCTGGTGTCGTCGTTGTGGGCCACGCGCACGTGCAGCGTGCCGGACACCAATCGCGTGAGGGCGGCGTTGCGACCGACCACGTCTACGCTGAACTTGGTCCGGTTCTCCGCCAAAATGGAGCTGCCGTCCGAGAGCGCGACCGTGGCCTCGCCGCGCTCGGCTTCGATCACCCCGCCCTTGGCGTGGCCGCCGCGGAGCTCGTAGCTGAGCTGAGAATCTGCCCGAAAACCGAGCATGAGCAGAACTGCGGCTGCCAACGCCAACGCCAGGCCGATGGCGGCGACGCGCCCGGAGCCGCTGTTGGAAGCGCGTAGCTCGGTCGGCGCGATGCTCGATTCGACGCGACCCCAGGCGCGCTGGGCGTCGCGCTCGGCGTGGAGCACGGCGTGCTCCTCGGACAAGCGGCGGATGACGGCCCCTACCCGACGCTCGGAGAGCGGCTCGCGGTCGTCAGCCATGCTGACGCTCCGTGCGAGCTTGGACGTAGTCCGCGAGTAGCGCATTGCGGCTCACCCGCTTCAGGACGTGCTCGTTGGCGCGGCGGATGCGGCGCTTGGCCGTCGACTCCGAGACGCGCAGCACCTGAGCGATCTCGAGCACGGGCATGCCTTCCAGGTTGGAAAGCACGAACGCGGCGCGGTCGTCCGCCGACAGCTCGTCTAGAATGCGCGACAGTTGGATCAGCGCCGCTTTCGCCTTCGGGTCGTCCTGCCCGGCCTCTTGCTCGTATTCGAGGGCGCTGCCCGTGAAGCGCTGAAACAGCTCGCGCCGTTTGCGCTGCCGCACCTCGCGCCGCGCCAGGTTCATGGTGATGGACACCAAGTAGCTTCGGACCGCGAGCGGGCTCTGGATGCGGTGGGCGCTGGTGAAGAAAATCACGAACGCGTCACCGACCAGGTCGGCAATCTCGGCGCGCGGCCCCAAAGACTTGATCAGCAGACCGTGCACCAAGCCGTGAAAGGCGTCGAACGCGCGGCGTTGCCAGCCGGCTTCGTTCTGGACGATCGCCCGATGGAGCTCCAGCGCTACCTCGGCCGCCAACGGCGCCTGAGGGCTCACGAAACTCGACGGCACAACGATCGCCACTGGCGCTAGAGTAGCAAAAGTCATGACTCTCGACGCTCTCAGCCAACGATTGATCGGCGGGCGAGACAGAAAACCGACCGAGCTAAAAACTTCGCCTAAGGCGACAACGGTGCTGGGCGCGCTGTTGCTGGTAGGTTGCGGCACGACGCCCATCGAGGCCGTGACGGAGGACTTGCCCACGCCCGCTGACACGAGCGGCATGACCCCAGCCAGCGGTTTTGGCTGCAGCGTGCCCACGGCGGGGCGCTTCACTCTCAGCGCAGAAAACCTGTGCCTGCGGCGAGGCGATCCGACGACGGTATACGGCTCGCCGGCGTTCTTGACGGAGTTGTCAGCAGACTGCAGCACGCCTCGGGCCCAGTGGGACCTGACCCCAGCCGTGGCCGGTACCTTTACCGTGCGCAACGTCGAGGACCAGCTGTCTCTGGACGTGCGAGCGGCGTCGGATGTTCCAGGAACTCCAGTCATTGTTTACGACCCGAACACACTCGACAATCAACGTTTCTGGTTTCGCCCGCGCTCAGCCGACACGTACGAGCTGGCTCCGCGCCATGCTCCGACCCTTTGCGCGAAAGGCCGGGGCGCTGCCGTGGAAATTTGGCCTTGTGACGCGAATGACGTGGGCCAAACCTTCCGCTTTGCGGGCGTCAGCTGCCCGTAGATGAAGTCGCTTCGAAGGCGACCAAGCGGACCATCTTTCTCTTTTATGTCGGCACCCCCGGTGACTTGTTCACTTTTGTGGCTCCGGTCGGGCCCTTCGGCCGCGGCACGCTGGTTGCCCGACAGCCACGAGGCTATGGCGCGAGCATGGCTCCCCCCGACGGTGATCGCTGTTTTGGCCCCGCGTTGCTGCTCTCCACCGCGCTTTTGACCGTGGGCGGCGGCGGGTGCAAGCGCATCCCCAGCGCTCCAGCGCAAGCACCGGTTCAAGTCGCCGCCGCCGCCGATCTGAGCGTGGCGTTCGAAGAGATGGGCAGGCTGTTCGAGGCGCGTACGGGCCAGACGGTAAATTTTTCGTTCGGGGCCTCTGGCGCGCTGTCGAAACAACTGGCGGAAGGCGCGCCGTTCGATCTGTTTGCGGCTGCCGATCCTTCCTTCGTCGACAAGGCGGTTCAGGTGGGCGCCTGCGATGGCGCGACGAAGGCTCTCTACGCGCGCGGCTATTTGGTGGTGTGGACGCGCAAGGGCGGCCCCACGCTGCGCTCGCTCGCCGATTTGCAGAGCTCCGACATCGAGCACATCGCCATCGCCAACCCCGAGCACGCGCCGTATGGCAGGGCGGCGCGCGAGGCCTTGATGCAGGCTGGCCTATGGCCCGCGCTCGAGTCGAAGATAGTTCAAGCCGAGAACGTACGCCAAGCCCTGCAGTTCGCGCAGACCGGCAACGCCGACGCCGCCATCGTGGCGCTGTCGCTAGTCGCGAAAGACGACCCAGGCGTCAGCTTGCCGATCGCTGCGACGCTGCACGGTGCCCTCGAGCAGACGTTGGTCGTGTGCCGCCACGGCAAGAACGCGGCGGGGGCGCGCGAGTTCGCCGAGCTGGTGGAATCGAAAGATGGGCAGAAATTGCTCCAGCGATACGGTTTCGGCGGGCCGGCCCCGCTTGCTGGCAGGTAGCTAAACGGGTGTCAGCGCGCCGAGCTCGGTTTACTATCGCGCTCAGCCATGAACGCCCGTTGGCACGAGCAACACCCCATGCCGAAACGCGCCAGCCTGGCCCAGCGCGTTGCCTGGCACACCGCCCACGCTCAGCACTGCGCGTGCCGCGCGATGCCCAAATCCATCGTCGCCGCGCTCAGCGCTGCCCCGCCCGTGCGCGCCGCGGTCTCCCGCCTCCAGCGCGATATCCAAGCCATGCCCGCCGACGTGAAGCAAAAGCTCAAAGCGCGTGGCCTGACCCGAGCCTACGACGCGCGGCCGCCCTATCAACAAAACGACTACCTGGGCTGGATGGCGCGCGCAAAGTTGCCCGCGACCCGCCAAAAGCGCCTCGAGCAGATGCTCGACGAGCTGGAGCAAGGCGGCGTGTACATGAAGATGAAGTGGTCTCCGAGCAGCAGCCGCAAGCTACCGGCTAACCAGAAGCGTGCTCCAAGTAAGCGCACAGCGCGTTCACGAGCTTGATTTGCCGCGGTGTCTGGCACGAGGCGCGCGCAAGCTCGGGGCTTGCAACCAGCACGCACAGCGCTTGCGCACGCGACACCGCCACGTTCAAGCGATTGCGGCTGTACAAAAACTCGAGCCCGCGCGGCGCGTCTTCGGCGGTCGAGCTAGTCATCGAATAGATGACGATGGGCGCCTCGCGTCCTTGGAATTTGTCGACGGTGCCGACCATCACCCCTTCGGGCAACGCGCGCCGTAGCGCCGACACTTGCACGTTGTAGGGCGCCACCACCAGCACGTCTTCGGCCGTGAGCTGACGAGCGGACCCCGAACGCGGCTGGAACGTAGCCCCCACAGCCAAGCAGCGCTCGACCAACCCCCGCACCGCTTCCACCTCTTCGGGCGACTGGTTGGTGTTGCCGCGATGGGCGACCGGCAAGAAGCGCAGCCCAGAGCCAGAAAAGCCTGCCGCGACGGAAATGCTCTGCGCTTCCAAGCCCAAGCCGTGCTCGGCCGTCAGTCGGCCCTCGTAAAAAGTGGAGGAGATGAAGTCGCAGATGCGCGGGTGCAGGCGCCGGGTCTTGGGCAAGAACACACCCAAGCTCGGCGGAATCGTCAGCGCGTCGCCGCCCAGCCAATGCTCGAGCGTCGACACTTCCGCGCCGGGCGGGTGCACGCCCTTCTGCGGCTGCTCCAGCTGCGCCGGGTCACCGAACAACACGAGGCCGCGGCCGGCGCGCGCCACCGCCAGCGCGTTGGCCAACGACATCTGGCCGGCTTCGTCGATCACGAGCACGTCGACACTGCCGGCAAAATCGTCGCGCGCCCAGGTCCACGCCGTGCCGCCCAGTAAATTGATGCGCCCGGCTTCCAGCTCGGCGCGCGCCTTGTCCTTGTCGTCGTCGATCAGAAACGGCCAGTCGTGGTCACCGCCGGAGTCTGCCTCCAAGTGCAGGGCGCGCACCAGCTCGGGCTCTCCGGCGTCGACGGCCTGCACGCAGGCTTGCTCGAGCAGATGCTTGATGACCGCATGGCTGTTGGCGGTGACGCCGACGCGCTTTCCTTGCCGCAAAAGCTCACGAATCATGCGAGCGGCTTGGTACGTCTTACCCGAGCCGGGCGGGCCTTGCACGGCGAGCACGGTGCCGTGCAAATCTTGGGTCAAGCGCGCCAGCGCTTGCTCGGGCGCCTCGCCTTCGCGCAGCAGCGAGCCGGCTTCGACCGACGTCGGCGGCGTCCTCGTCAAAAGCGCGCGCGCCGCCTCGAATCCGGGCTCGTCGTCGAGCAGGGCCCGACCGAGCGCGAGCAAGCTGTCCGGCAGGGGCTTGCTGTCGATGGGCTTGCCCACGATCAGCGCCGACGGGTGCGGCGCCGTCGAGCGCGCGCCGCGCTTGATCTTGACGTGGCGTGCTCCGAGCTCGACCACGTCGCCCGGCGGCTTGCCCGTCTCGGGATCGCACGGCTCGGGCGTGGTGCGCAGCGAGTGCTCCTGCTCCGGGAACGTGTACAAGTAGACGATCGATTGCTTGATGCGTTCGACCTCTTTGACCAGCGTCAATTGCGCGATGCAAGCGCGGTCGTCCAGTCTATCTTCCGGCGCCAGCTCGAGCGCGCGGTAGTGCTCCCACCAGCCGCTCTTCGCTTCTCGCCAGTGAAAATCCAGCAGATTTGCCAGCAATTGCCGGGCGCTGGCTTCGGGGTGACTCGGGTCTCGAGTGAGCCGAAGGCCGAGCGCGCGGGTGAGCTGTTGCCGCTCGTTGAGCGCGTCCGGCGGCTTGACGGCGGCGCGTTGGGGGCGAGCCAGCGGGGCGCCTCGTGCCTGCGCAAGCTCCAGGCGCAAGCGCTCCAGATAGTCGCGCAGCCGAGCGGTGGAGTGACAGTCGTCCTCGTTGTAGCTTTGAATCGAGGCTTGAAGCTCGCTCAACGGCAAGACCTCGTCGGCGGTCTCCAGCCACCAGCCGAACAGTTGCATGGCGCGCGCCGCTTCGCGCAGCGGCGTCTGACGTTGGTAGCCGTGCAGGCTCTCCAGCTCCTTCAGGCTATAGCTTTCTACCGACGCGCGCAGACCGTGACGCACCACCGGCAGCAGATCGACGAGCACGCCCTCGCGCAGCAACTGGTCGACCTCCTGTTCGCGCGTCGCATGCCGGCACGACAGCTTCTTCAGGGCGTCGGCTTCGCGGTGCCCGAAATGATAGAGATGCAAGTCCGGAAATTCCTGGCGCCCCAGCAGCACCCGGTCGATGACGCGCTCGAACGCGAGCTTCTCCTCGGCGCGATTTTTGGCCCAAAACGCCTGATAGCGCGCGGGCCCCGGCGCATCTCGCACGGTAAAATCGAGCTCCGGCTCGCCGAAATCGACGAGACCAAACAGATACTCGAGCCCTTCGCCCTGCACGAACGAGTCGCCTTCCAAGTCCAAAAACAAATCGCCCGGCGTAGGCTTGGGCAGCGCCTCGAGACCGATGCCGGCAGTGTCATTCTTCAGCAGCTCGTACAGAGGCCGCCCCGCCCGGCGCCCCTTGAGCTGTAGCGCTGCCTGCTCGCGCACGCGTTCCAGCGAGTCGACCTGAATGCCTTCGACGCGCCGTTCACGATCCAAGACGCCCAGCTCTTCGAGTCGCCCGACGCCGGCCAAGCTGAGCCTATCGCGCTGGCGGCGGGTGATGCCGGCAACCAGCGACAAGTGATCGTCAGCGCGGCGGCGATCTTCACAACGCTTCCAATAGCGACAGACCGCGCAATGCTCGGCCGGCTCGGGATACGGAGCGCTCTCGGAGCTGGCGCCGGCCACGAACGCTTGCATGCGCCGGCGCACGCTGCGGAAATAGGCGGCGTAGTCCGCGCTCAGCAAGCTCGACAGCGCGAGCTCGGCGCCCCCGCCGGCCACGTGCAAATGCCGAGGAAAGACGCCTTGCAGCTCGTATAGCTGGTCAGCGTAGGCGCACAGCTGCAGGACAGCACGCGCTTTGGCTTCGCGCGAAAGCTTGGCGTCCACCGGCTCGTAGTGGTGCGGCCAACGCCCGCCGCTGCCCTCGACCTTCTGCAAGAAGTCGGGTCGCCCGACCCAGCCCGGCGTCAGCAAGGTGCCTTGGTAGATCAACGGCGCGCCAGCGCTCATGGCCTGGAGCGTCTGTTCGGCAGCGCGACGGGTCCCCTCCGCGCCCGGCGCCGGCTGCAGCGTGACGATCTCACGGCCCTGCGCTCGAAAGTAGTCGAGCACGCGCGCCTCGTGCTCCAAGCCACGCTTCTCCAGCAAGCGCCGCTCGATGTCGTTTTGCGCCGGTCGGGTCAGCAGCCCCGCTTCCACTTGCAGCTCGAGCGACGTGAGGTGCTGGCACGCCAAGAAATTGCCGACCTCTGTCGCCGAAAAGCTCAGCCAACCATCGTCACCGCGCTGCATCGCCGCGCACTCTAACGGAAGAGCCAAGCACCGGCCACCGCCACCGCCACCCGCCACCCGCCGGGGAGATAGCACGGGCCATCGACCCACTCGGCGTGGGCTGCCGCAACGCAGCCTGAATCGCAGAAGCTTCTGTAGCGGCGCGAGGCCAACTCGAGCGCTCGAGAGTTTTCACAGGGAGGACGGGAGGGCGAGAAGAGGCGAGAATTTTTGGGCTCGCGCTGCCGCCAGCGACTCTGCAGCAGCGTCGCGGGCTCGGCCCTCCAGCTTTCTCTCGAAGGAAATATTTTTGGTTTTGGTCCTCCAAAAACAAAAATGCGTTCTCGCCTCCCTGCGTCCTCCCGTCCTCCCGTCCTCCCTGTTGATCTCAGGAACTTGAATGGGGCTGTCAGGACGCCAGCAGCCCGAAGCGCTCTCGCGGGGGGGTCCTGGCGACGCTACAGTAGACCGATCGCCCCTTTGCTCGCGCCAGAATGACTTCGCATGCGAAGTCATCTCTATTTCCACCGGCAGCAGACCTGCAACGGTTCGTATTCACGAGTGAAACGCCAGCTAAGGATGAGCTCATCGTGATGACTTCGCATGCGAAGTCATTCGGCGACGGAGCGAGGGACGAAACGTGAAGGCGCGTCGGCGGTGAAACCGCTTTCCTGCGTTGCTAGCAGCTGAAATGAGACCAATGATGAGCCGCCTACTGCAAGATCTCGATCGGGCGAGGGTGGCCCGGATCCGCTACAGAAGCTTCTGCGATTCGGGCTGCGGATTGGCAGCCCCTTCGTGGAATCAGGCGTCGAACAGAGGGATGGCTTCGCGGATGGCGTGGGAGGTACCGACGACGTACACGACGTCGCCTGCCGCGAAGGGCGCGTGAGGGTCGGGATTTTGCAGCAGATCTTCGGCGCGCTGCACGCCGACGACCAGCACTCCGGTGGTGCTGCGCAGGCGCATTTTCGCCGCTGAAGAGCCGGCGGCAACGCTGTTTTCGCGCACCAGCACCGACTCGATCTTGAGCTCGGACAGCGCGCGGAGCTGGCCGAGCTGGGCGCGCGGCAGGGTTTGTTTGCGCTCGCTGGTTTGAGTCTCCGAACGGATGCTCTGCAGGCTGGCTTCGATGACGTTGCGCGGCACTTCGATGCTGCGCAGCAGCCGCGCGATGACCTCGACCGCGCCCTCCACTTCTTCGGCCACGACATCGCGCGCGCCCATTTTCAAAAGGCCTTCGCGCTCGGCCAGGTAGCGCGCACGCATCAACACCGGCACGTTGGGCGCGACGCGCCGCAACATGTCCACGATGCGCTGGGCGGCTTGGGGATCGTTCATCAGCAGCACCACCAGCCGCGCTTCTTGGAGGTGGGCGTGCCCGAGCGCTTCTTCGCTGGTGGCGTCGCCGTAGTACACCGGCAGGCCCTGCTGCTTGCCGCGACGCACGTTGTCGGCGTTCAGCTCGAGCACCACGAACGGCGCGCCGGCGGCCTGGAGCGCGCGGGCGGTGAGCTGACCGGCCACGCCAAAACCGATCACAATCACGTGATTTTCGAGCTTCCGGCTCTCGTCCGCCTCGTCGATGCTGCGCACGCCGATCAAGCGCTCGAGCGGGGCCAACAACCGTTCGCCGGCGGTGATGTGCGGAGCGGCGCGCACGAGCAGCGGCGTCAAGAACATGCTGGCGATGCCGGCGGCCAAGAGCGGGCTCACCTGCTGCTCGGTGACGACGCCGCTGGTCTGCGCTAGCCGCGAAAGCACGAACCCGAACTCGCCGAACTGCGCCAGTCCAACGCCTGCCAGCCAGGCCACGCGCGACGGAAAGCGCATGGCCATCGCCGCGAGCGTGGCCAACAGCCCCTTGGCGATCAAGAAGCCGGCTAGCAACCCGCACACCAACAGCGGATGCGAGGCGACCACGCGCACGTCGAACAGCATGCCCAGCGAGACGAAGAACACGCTCACGAACGCGTCGCGCAGCGGCAAAATGTCGCCCATGGCGCGGTGGCTGTACTCGGTGTCGGCCACGACCATGCCACCCAGAAACGCGCCCAGCGCCAGCGACAGGCCGACCATGGACGTGAGCCACGCCGTGCCGATGCATAGCGCCAAAATGGCGAGCAAGAACACCTCGCGGCTGCGGCTGGCGTCCACCCAACCCAAGATCTTGGGCACGACGAAGCGGGCGAGCAGCACCGTACCGGTAACGACGACGGCGGCTTTGCCCAGCGCCAAGCCGACGCTGGCCGCGGCGTGCCCGGCCGGACTGCCCGCGCCGAGCAGCGGCACGATCAACACCATCGGTACCACGCACAGATCTTGAAAGATTAAGGTACCGACGATGAACTTGCCGTGCGGCGCGTCGAGCTCACGCCGTTCCGACAGCGCGCGCAGCACGATGGCGGTGCTCGAGAGCGCGAACGCGAAGCCGTAGAATAGGCCGCGCCCGACCGGCTGCCCCAGCAACACGGCCACGCCGGTGGTGACGCCGGTGGTGAGACCGACCTGCAGCGCACCGCCCAGCGCCACTTGTCGCAGCACGTCGCGCAAGCGCGCCAGCGAAAACTCCAGCCCGATCGAGAACAGCAACAGCACGACCCCGACCTCGGCCAAGACTTCGATGGCGTGCACGGACGACACCAGGCGCAGCCCGAAGGGTCCAAGCAACGCACCCGCCAACAGCAGGCCGGCGACCGTGGGCAGCTTCAAGCGCGCGAGCACGACGGTGACGAACACCGCCAGCGCGGCGACGATCGCCAGCTCGTCGAGCAGCGGTACGTGTCCCATGGCGGGTCATGCTTGCGCGAGCGCGTCGCTCGAGCAACGTGGAGCATTTCGATACGATCGCGCGCGTGGCGCGTTTCGATACGGTCACGGGGTGGAGCGCCCGCGAGACCCGTCGAGGCGGTCAGCACGCCGGTAAGGCCAGCTCTCGCATCACGAAACCGGCAGGTTCTCTGTGAAAAAACGTGGAGCACGCAGGCAGGCTCTTCCGGTTCTTGGCCGCCGGCGCTAGGCACAAGGCATGAAAACCCCGTTCGGAAAGCAGGCGAGCGGCCTTCGGCTGGAACGCATGCAGGGCTCGCCCCGCTACCGAGACGGGGAATTTCGCAATTTGCATCCGGTCTTGCCGGGCCTCAAAGGCGGCAACATGCCGTCGATTGGCGACTTCATTTGCAGCACCAGCGGGCGGCGCGTGCCGAGCGCACCGCTTGCTACCTGCGACCCTCGGCCCAGTTGGGGCAAAGCGCCGGAAACGGGCCTGCGCGTGACTTGGCTCGGGCACTCCACGTTGCTGGTCGAGCTCGACGGCGTGCGCGTGCTGACCGATCCGGTTTGGGGCGAGCGCGTTTCGCCGGTCGGCTTTGCGGGCCCGAAGCGCTTTCACCCCGTGCCGGTGCAGGTTGGCCAATTGCCACCGCTCGACGCCGTGATCGTTTCGCACGACCACTACGATCACCTCGACTATCCGACGATTTTGGAGCTCGCCAAGAGCGACGTGCCCTTCATCACCAGCCTGGGCGTCGGGGCGCACTTGGAGTCGTGGGGCATCGCCGAAGAGCGCATCACCGAGCTGGATTGGTGGGAGAGCACACCGATTGCCGGCGGGCGCGCCCGCGTGACGGCGGCGCCGTCGCAGCATTTTTCGGGTCGGGCCCCCGGGATTCGCAACACGACAGCCTGGTCGTCGTTCGCGCTGCGTGGCGAGCGGCACGGCTTCTTCTTCAGCGGAGACACCGGACTTACCACTGAATATGCCAGCATCCGCGACAAGCTCGGCCCTTTCGACCTGGTAGCGCTGGAGGTGGGCGCCTTTCACCCCGCCTGGGGCGACATCCACTTGGGGCCCGAAAATGCGCTCAAGGCCTTTCAGCTGCTGCAGGGCACGCGGTTCTTGCCGGTGCACTGGGGCACCTTCAACCTCGCCATGCACGACTGGGACGAACCGGCGGAGGTGTTGCTGAAGGCGGGCGGCGGCGTACCGCTGCTCATGCCGCAGCTGGGTGAAGCGGTCGAGCCCGGGCGGAGCGGCGCGCCGGTGCCTTGGTGGCGGACGCCGGGCAAAGCACTGGAGGCAACGGCACCGCCCGAGCCCCCGGCCGCTGCCGATCTGGATCCGAACGCTCCCCTCGCCTTCCCGCTCGACTGATGGCTCAGACCGCCGACGACGTCGTTCTCCGCGCGCTCAGGGCCGAAGACGGCGCGCGCTACAACGAGTTTTTCCTGCAAGGCGTGCGCACGCACCCCGACACCCTGCGGATCTCACCCGCCGACATGGCCGCGGCGCCGTTCAAGACCGAGCACGGCACCGAGGGCACCACTTTCGTCGCTGAGCGCGCGGGCCAGTGGCTGGGGGTAGTGACGCTGGAGCGCGAGCAAGGGCGCGAGAAGCGCAGGCATATTGCCTGGGTTTTGCGCATGTACGTAGCGCAAAACAGCGCAGGGGCGGGCGTCGGTCGCCGGCTTCTGCAGGCCGCGCTGGCGCGCGCGCGGGAGCTGCCGGGCGTCGTGAAGGTGAACCTGACCGTGGCCGGGCACAACGCGCGCGCGGTCGGGCTATACGAATCGGAGGGTTTTCGCGTCATCGCGCGCGAAGAAGACGCCTTTCGCGATCCGCAGCCGCGCACCGAGCTCACCATGACCCGCCTCCTGTGAGGCGCGCCCGGCGACGCCGCGTGCTAGACAGCGCCTGGCCATGAGCGACCCCGCAACCGGTAACCAAACGCCCTTCGAGCGCATCGGCGGTGAAGCCACCGTGCGCGCCCTGGTCGAACGCTTCTACGACGCCATGGACGAGAGCGAGCCGGCTTTGGCCGCGCTACATCGACTAGAAAATGGCAAAGTCAGCCGCGAGTCGCGTGACAAGTTCGCGCTGTTCTTGATCGGCTGGCTCGGCGGCCCGCAAGACTACGTGCGCCTGAACGGCCACCCCCGCCTGCGCATGCGCCACGCCCACGTCGCGGTCACCCAAGCCATGCGCGATGCCTGGATGCGGGCGATGCGCCAGGCGCTGGCTCACGACACCATCGACCCCTCGCTGCGCGCCTTTCTCGACGAAAAGCTCGGCGACGTCGCCGATTTCATGCGCAACCAAGCCGAGTAGCCCGACGCGCGGGGCCCCGCTCGTTCCCAGCCGGGTCTGCCGATGGCGCGCCGAGAATCGCTCGGCTATGGAGGTCGACCATGCTCGGCTCCGAAGCAGACGACGGCCAACGGTCCCGCGGCCCCTTTTCGCTCACGCCGATCGGCTGGGTCTGCTCGCCCTACCAGCGGCGCTTCGGAACTCCGCAGCAGGCCTCGGCAGTCGATTCGGATCGTGACGCCGTGCTGGAGCTGGACGCCGAACGCATCCCGCTTACCGCGCTCGGCGACTTGGTCGGGATCGAGCGGCTTTGGGTGCTGAGCTTCTTGCATCGCAGTGGCACGTGGGGCCCGCTGGTTCGCCCACCGCGCGGCACGCGCGTGCGCCGTGGCCTGTTTGCGACGCGTTCGCCCGATCGCCCGAACCCGCTCGGTCTTTCCGCGGTGCAGCTCGTGCGCATCGAGGGGCACCGGCTGCACGTGCGCGGCGTCGACTTGTTGGACGGCACGCCCATTCTCGACATCAAGCCCTACGTTCCGTACGCCGATGCTTTTCCCAGCTCGCGCGCAGGCTGGATAGACGAGCTCTTGCCCGACGAGCTGCAGTTTGCCAAACGTCCGCCAAAGTCGGACGAATGACGCGATTTCGTTAGGTTTGCGCCACCGGGCTCGAGCCGCTGCTGCGCTCGGACAGCGCGCAGGTGGCCGAGCCGTGGGCGAGCAAACGCCCTTGCTCGTCGGTGAGGCGGCCCTCCGCGGTCACCAGCCGGCTGCCACGATGCACGACCCAACCCTCGGCGGAGACCTTGATGGTGCGCGAGGTAATGGCACGCGTGAGGTGCACGGTCAGCATGGCGGTGGTGTAGCCGGTCAGGGCGTCGAGCGTGGTCGTGACGGCTGCGCCCATGGCGGAGTCGAGCAAGGTGGCCGCGACCCCGCCATGCACGACGCCGGACGGATTGTACAGGTGCTCACCCGGAGTGAGCTCGAAGCGCGCGAAGCCGTCGCTCACCTCGACCAGCTGAAAACCGAGCGTTTGCTGCAGCGGCGCCGGCGGCACCGTTCCGGCGATGAGCTCGCGCAAAAATTCGATGCCCGGTTTGCCGACGGCGCCGGCCGTGGTGAGCTCGGGGTCGTCGAATTCGATTGTGCGCGTTCGTTTGCCGCCCATCGCCGTGGTGCATTCGATACCACGCCTACGCCACGAAGTCCGTGAGGCTGCGGCCGAGCTTTTCCAGCAGCTCTTTCGTGCCCGCTTCCCGCTGCGAGCCGTCTTCTACCCCATCCAGGTAGGCGCCCTGCTCGGTCATGACGAGATGCGTCCCCTTGCCTTGTGCCCGTAGCTCGATGGTGGCTAGCGAGACCGACAGCTTCCGTTCGCCCACGTACATGTCGTAGGCGTAGACGATGCGCTGGTTGGGAACGATGTCGAAATAGCGCGCGTCGAAGGTGTGAGGCGTGGCGCCCTTGGGCCCACCGCTCAAGACTTCACGGCCGCCCACCCGAAAGTCGAATTCGCGCTCGTGAGCTACCCACTGCTCGGGCCCGCTGAACCACTTGGCTTTGCTTTCGAGCTGGGAAAAGGCTTGAAACACGCGCTCGGGAGATGCGTCGAAGCTGCGCTCGAGGCGGAAGGTGCTGTGGACGACGCTGCGCTTTTCGGAGGTGGGCATGGCTACTTCTTTCTGGCTCTCTTCTTCGGCTCTGGGTCAGTCTCGGCGAGAAATTCGCCGAGGCGATCGAGGCGGCGCTCCCAAGCGTCTCGCCTTTGGTTGATCCAATGCTCGGCCGTACGCAGCCCCTCGGCCTGCATGCGACAGGTGCGCACCCGTCCCACTTTTTCGGAGCGCACGAGGCCGCTTTGCTCCAAGACTTGCAAGTGCTGCACCACCGCCGGCAGCGACATGGTGAGCGGCTTGGCCAGCTCACTGACGGAAGCCGGGCCGCGACTGAGGCGCTCGACCATCCAGCGCCGGGTGGGGTCGGCAAGGGCCTGGAACACCTGATCGAGCGCGGCGCCTTGGTTAAGCATTCGCCTAACTATTGAGCCAAAAGCTGCGACCTGTCAAGGAGACACTTTAGCCGTTCGTTAACCTTTGCGGGCGTCCTTGGGTCGCGACGGAGCGAAGCGCGGCGGCTTGGCGAACGGCCCTGACGCTAGGGCCGCGACAGCTCGACGCGCAGCAGGTGAAAGTGATTCTCCGCGAGGTAGCTCACGTACTCGACCTTGCCGCGCTGCTCTTGAAACTCCGGGTGAGCCAGGGCGTGGAGCGCGTTGTCCTCCGGAGGCTCGAAAACCTCGAGCTCGTCCGACCACGGACCTCCGGGCTCGGGCGCGGTGCGGAGCACGATTTTTCCCCAGCTGATGTAGAGCGCGAGCCAACGTCCGACCTGCTCGTTGAAATGCACGGTCATGTTCGGCGAGCCTTCGAACAGCGGGGCGGCGCGGTCCGCGGTTTCGACCCAGTCCCCCACGTTGGCGCCGCGGAAGCGCCACGCCGAGCGCTCCAACACGTGCTCGAGCTCGGCCCGCGCCAGCCGACACGTGTGGGCCGCCGCGCCCGAGCCCGAGCAAGAGAACAGATACAGAAAGCCGTCGTGGGCCGCCGGAATGGCAAATTCGCCTTCCGTGGGCGAAAACAGCAAACGCGGATCTTCCAGCGTGCCGTCCACGAGCGGCCGCACCGGACCTTGGTCGAAGTCGGTCCAGACTGCCAGCGACGTGCCGACGATCGAGAAGTTGAACTCACCGGGTGCGGCGTGCACCTTGCCATACGTCAACAGCGCCCGCCCCCGCTCGACGTCTTGCACGGGGCCGCTGCCCCAGATGGCGATGCGCGCCCCGCACGGCTCTCCGTCGGTGGCGTCGCAGGTACCGTCACCGTGGTCCAAATGCTCGGCGTTGAACGCCTCCTCTTCCTCGGTGCGCGGAAAAAATTCGCGCGGAGCACCGGTTTCGTCGCAAGGCTGCTCGAGCGGGTCGATGCCGTCGGAGGCGTCCAGGTCGTCGGTCCACGACATGGTGTTGTTGCGCCAGGTATTCGGGTACGTGCCGGCGTCGGTCGTGACCGAATCGCCGTACACCCAAACCGAGCGACCTTGAAAACGTCCGCTCACGCCGCCGTCGCGCCCCACGATGCCCATGGGCGTGGGCATCACTCCCAGCGACTTCACGGAGCCGACGCGCACGTCAGCGTCGTTGCCTGCGCAGCCGAGCGCCGCCAATGCCGCCATGAGCGGCAGCGTCGACTCCCAGCGCTTTGCCCGGCCGCTCATGCCGCCTAACATACCGCACCAGTCGACGCCCGCCGCTGTCTAGCTATGCCGCGACCGAACTTCTTCTTCGCTTTTCCCATCAGTGGTCGGTTCGTGGAGAGCTTGCCAGCGCCGCCTCCATTCATTCGGCTGTTTCATCCCGAGGACGTGCACCTGACGCTGTCGTTTCTGGGCGGCTGCGGGCAGGCCGCGGCGGAGCGGGCCCTGGCCGCGCTGGACGACGCCCTCACCCAAAAGCCGGCGTCGTGCATCGACGTGTCGCTCGGCCCAGTAGTGCCGATGGGGCCGGCGCGGGCCTACTCGGCGCTCTCGGCGTTACTCGAACGCGGACGTGAGCCGACCACGCAGCTGATCGCTTCGCTGCGCGACGTGGTCAGCGAAGCCGCGCTGGGCCGGCGCGAGCAACGCCCGCCCAAGCCGCATGTCACCATCGCCCGACCGCGCACCAACGCCACCAAGGCCGCGCGCGACGCGGGGTTGGCCTGGGCCGCGCAGCTCGAGCTGCTCGGCGTCTCGACCACTTTGGAGCGGATTGCGCTCTACACGTGGAGTGAAGGAAACCGTCGAGACCGTCTGTTTCGCATCGTGGCCGAGCGCCTCCTCGCGCGGTGACGGTTTCAGCGCAAGCCGCCCCCGCAACGACGAAATCCCGGCGCTAGAGAACACCGGCCAGTGAGAGCGTCCACACCGGCGGCGACAACCCTGCACGCGGCGTGAACGCCAAACGCGGCACCAGCCGCAGCCCTCCGGAGCCGGCGCTTCCGAGCCGCATTGGCTGAGTAAACAATTGCGCTTCTCCCAGCGAGGTGCTGACCGCGGCCGTGATGGCACCGCTCACGTAGTGGTCGTAGCCAAACGCGATGATGCCGCCGGCCAGCGCCGACACACCGACGTTGGCCACGTGCCACGGCCACGAAACCCGCTCGCGCTCGTCGGCCGCGCTTTCGCGGTAGAGCCGGGGCAAGCGCGCGGCGCGCTGGACCGGGGGCAAGGCGTCGAGCTCCGCAACCGCCGACTCCACGCGCAGCGGCAGGAAGAAGGTCGTGAGCAGGGTGAGGCCCGAGCCGGCGCCGGAAACAATCCAGTCGGGGCGAGCTTCACGGCGGTCCAGCGGCAACGCCACGAATGCTCCGACCGTCAGCCCCGCATTCACTCCCGACCAGGCGTAGCGCCAGGCGCGCGCCCGGCTGGCTTCGGCACGCAGCTGCTGCTCCTGGTCGGGCTCGGTCGGCGCTGCCCGCGCACCGGCGCCGTGAAGCAGCCAACAACAAGCGATGGTCAGGCTGGCAATCGGGCGCATGCAAAATCCGCGTCGAGCGAGAACCTTCAGCATAACGGGAGCGGGGCTGGGCTAGAAGGACCACGTGACCCTCGAACCTGCGCCCCGGCCCGCCCCCGTCGTACCTGCCCCCGCCGCAGCCGCGCCCTCGACGCACGTGAGCTTCGGCGAAGCCGTGTTGGTCTGGGCCAAGATTGGGCTTTTGAGCTTCGGCGGACCGGCGGGACAAGTCGCGCTCATGCACCAGGAGCTCGTCGACAAGCGCCGCTGGATCGATGAAGAGCGGTTCTTGCACGCGCTCAATTACTGCATGCTGCTTCCGGGTCCGGAGGCGCAGCAGCTGGCCACCTACATTGGCTGGTTGATGCACAAGACGCGCGGCGGCCTGGTCGCGGGCATCCTGTTCGTGGCGCCCGGCTTCGCGGCGATCTTGCTGTTGAGCCTGCTGTACGCCGGCTTTGGGCAGCTGCCAGCGGTGGCCGCGCTCTTCTTTGGCCTGAAGGCGGCGGTGCTGGCGGTCGTGGTCGAAGCGGTGCTGCGCATTGGCAAGCGCGCGCTGAAGAGCGCGTTGTTGATGGTGCTGGCGGCGCTGGCCTTCGTCGCCATCTTCTTTTTCGAGGTTCCGTTTCCGTTGGTGGTGCTGGCCGCGGCCGTGACCGGCTTGGTCGGCAGCCGGCTGGCCCCGAGCGCGTTCCCTCAGGCGCCGAGCGCCAAGGTCGCGGGTCCTCACGCCACCGTGATCGATCGCATGGCAGAAGCGGGAGAGCTTTCGCACACGCGTCCGTCGAGCGCGCGCGCCGTGCGGGTGCTGCTGGTGGCGGGCGTGCTCTGGGGCTTGCCCCTCGGCCTGCTACGCCAACGGCTCGGCGCCACATCGGTGTTTTGGCAAGAGGGCGCGTTCTTTTCGCGCGCCGCAGTGGTGACGTTTGGCGGCGCGTACGCCGTGCTGGCCTACATTGCCCAGGAAGCCGTGGACACCTTCCACTGGCTGCACCCGGGCGAGATGCTCGACGGCTTGGGCCTGGCCGAAACCACCCCGGGGCCTTTGATTATGGTCGTACAATTCGTGGGTTTCATGGGGGCATTTCGCCACCCTGGCGACCTGCCGCCGTTGTGGGCGGGCGTGCTGGGCTCGCTGGTCACGGTTTGGGTGACGTTCGTGCCCTGCTTCTTGTGGATCTTTTTGGGAGCGCCCTACATCGAGGCGCTGCGGCAAAGCCGCCCATTGCGCGCGGCCCTGGCAGCCATCACGGCCGCCGTGGTCGGCGTCATCCTCAACCTTTCTCTGTGGTTCGGGCTTCACGTCGTGTTCAGGCGCGTGGGCGAGCAGCACTTCGGACCGCTACGGCTGTTGCTTCCCGAGTTGGCCAGCCTCGATATCGCGGCAGCAGCGCTGGCGGCGTTGGCCATGCTGTCGATGTTTCGCTTCAAGCTGGGGCTGCCAAAAACGCTGGCCGGCAGCGCGGCCTTGGGCATCTTGTGGAAGCTCGTCGCGTAAGGCGGTAAAGAGGCGCCATGCGCTACATCGTAATGCACAAGGTCGACGCCAACATGGAAGCCGGCGGCCCGCCCAGCCAGGAGATCATTCAAAACATGGGCGCGCTCGTGCAGGGCAGCCTGAAAGAAGGGGTATTCCTCAACGGCGCGGGCTTGCACCGCTCGGCCCGGCGCGCGCGTCTGAAGTGCGTCGGCGGCGACTGCACGGTCACCCACGGCCCCTACAGCGGCTCGAACGAGCTGGTCGCCTCCATGACGATGCTCAGCGCCAAATCGTTCGACGACGCCATCGCCCACGCGCGGACCTTGGCCGGCTCGCTCGGTGACGTCGAGATCGAGATCGGTCCCGTCGTCGAGCCCTGGGACCTTGGCTTGATGCCCAAGCCCGCGGCCGCCCCGGAGCGCTTCTTGCTGCTGTGCAAGTCCACCGCCGCCGACGAAGCGGGTGGCACCGCGGGCAAGCACGCCGCCGCTGTGAAAAAGCTCTCCGCGTCGTTCTCGGACAATGCGGCCGTGTTGGCGGCGGAGAGCCTGGCCCCCAGCGCCCGCGGGGCCCGCCTGTCGCCACCCGGTCAGGGCAAGCGCGTTTGGGTCGACGGCCCCTTCGCCGAGTCGAAAGAGCTGATCGCCGGCTTCTCGCTGCTCAGCTTGCCTTCCAAGGCCGAGGCGCTGGCCTGGGCCGACCGCTATTCGGCCATTTTGGGCGACAACGAGGTCGACGTCCGCGAAGTGAACGACCCCTAAAAAAAATGTCCGGCGCCGACCGCGTCGAACGTCTTCGGGTAATCATGAGCGAATTCGTATTTTTGCTACGGAGCGACGAAGAAAATTACCAGGAGGCGATGGGCACGCCCGAGCGCGCCCAAAAAAGCCTGCAGGCCTGGGTCGCCTGGATCAAAGAGCTGGAAGCCAAGGGCCAGCTCAAAAATCCAGGCATCCCGCTCGAGCGCAGCGGCAAGACGGTGCGGGGCAAGGCGCTATCGGTCACCGACGGCCCCTTCACCGAGGCCAAGGACATCGTGCTCGGCTTCATCGTGGTCGCGGCGCGCGACCTCGAGCACGCGGTAGAAATTGCCAAGAGCTGCCCGTTAGCGCAAGGCGGAGGCGGCGTCGAAATCCGGCCCGTCATGGATGCCAACTTCGAAGGAGCCGGCTCATGAGCGCCCGTCGCATCGTGATGTTCAATCAGGTGTCGGCGGACGGCTTCTTCTCCGACCCCGACGGGGGCCTCGACTGGGTCGTCTCCGATCCGGAGATTCACGCTCGAGCGGTGGCGGGCATGCCGACCACCGACACCATCTTGTTCGGGCGCCGCACCTACGAGCAGTTCGCGTCGTTCTGGCCGCACGCCCTCGAAAACATGGGCGCCGCCGGACCGCACCGCAGCAGCAAGCGCGACCCAGCCTTCGTCGCGATGGCGGAGTGGCTCAACGCGACGAAGAAGCTGGTGTTCTCGACCAGCTTGCGCCAGCCGAGCTGGCACAACAGCGAGGTGTTGCCCGCGCTGGACGCCAAGGAGGTGGCCAAGCTGAAGCAGCAGCCTGGCAAAGATTTGCTGATTTTCGGCAGCGGATCGGTGGCTTCACAGCTCAGCGAGCACGGATTGATCGACGAATATCGCTTCGTGGTGTGCCCGGTGTTGCTGGGCCAAGGCCGAACCCTGCTGGGCGATTTGTCGAAGCGCGTGAGCTTGAAGCTGCTGGAAGCCAAGGCGTTCGCCACTGGCAACGTCATGCTCACCTACGGCCGGGGCTAGCCGCAAGCGTGGAGGTGGACCCGCATTTCTTCCGCCACGAGTCAGGCCGGCTGGTGGCGGCGCTGGCGCGGCTGTTCGGGGTGCATCGCCTAGCCCTGGCCGAAGACGTGGCGCAGCACGCCTTCTGCCGGGCGCTCGAGGTGTGGAAGGTGCGTGGCATTCCCGAAAATCCGTCCGCCTGGCTGCTGGCCACCGCCAAGCACCGGGCACTCGACGTGCTGCGCCAAGAGCGCACCGTGCGCAGCTTGGCCCCCGAGCTGTCGCGCCGTTTGGACGTCGACGGCGAGCTGGCCAACGCCGTCGACGACGCCTTCCTGGCCGGCAGCATCCAAGACGAGCAGCTGCGCATGATGTTCTCGTGCTGCCACCCGCGCCTGGCCGAAGCCGCGCAAATTTCGCTGATTTTGAACATTTTGTGCGGTTTTGGCGCGAGCGAGATCGCCTCTGCTCTGTTGGTGGAAAGGGCGGCCATCGAAAAGCGCATCTCGCGCGGCAAGCACACGTTGGCCGAGAGCAAGACGCTGTTCGACCTGGCCGACGCCGAGTTTGCGGCTCGCCTGACGACGGTACGGCAAGCCTTGTACCTTTTGTTCAACGAGGGCTACCACGGCGGCGCGCGGCTCGACGTCGTTCGGCAGGAGCTGTGCCAAGAAGCGTTGCGCCTCACCAGCTTGCTCGCCGAGCACGCTCCCGCCGCGACTCCGACGACGCAGGCGCTGTTGGCGCTGATGTACCTGAACGCGGCGCGCCTGCCGGCGCGGGTCGATGCCGCCGGCGAGCTCGTCGCGCTTTACGAGCAAGACCGCTCGCGCTGGGACGCACGGCTGCTGACGCGCGGCCTCACCTACTTCGACGCCAGCGCCAGCGGCGCCGAGCTCAGCGCCTACCACGTCGAAGCGGCGATCGCGGTGGCGCACGTCAGCGCGCCGAGCTTTGCCGCGACCGATTGGGCCGCGGTCGTCCAGCTGTACGACCGCTTGATGAGCGTGGCGCCGTCGCCCGTCGTGGCGCTCAACCGCGCCATCGCGCTAGGTCACCGCGACGGCGCCGCCCGAGCGCTCGGCGCGCTACGCTCCATCGCCGAGGTGGAGCGGCTCGCATCGTATCCGTTCTATCCCGCGGCGCTCGGCGAGTTCGAGCTCCGGCTCGGTCATTTGGACGCGGCACGGCAACACTTCGGCGCCGCCATCCGCCTTTCACGCAACGACGCCGAGCGTCACTTCCTCGAGAAGCGTTTGCGCAGCGCCGGTCACTGATGCGCCGGTGGCGGCGACGGCGGGTGCAAGGCATCGTGAAAATCGAAGCCGTAGGCGACAATCACGTATAGCAGCGATTGGGTGAGCCCGCCGCGGTCGATGGGCATGTCTCGCTCGTAGGCGACGTGCACCTCGAACGGATCGGCGCGGCCGATCAGCTCCCCGGTGACGTCGAGCTCGCTCGGGGCCACGGGGTTGTCGGCTGTGCGATCGCTGAAGAACGTGGCGTCGGCACCCAGCGCCAGCCGGCGGTGCCAAAGCGACAGCTCGGTGTGGTCGGCGTACCTGAACAGCGCCCGGCCGGTATTGTCCGGACGCGCCGCGTAAGTGGGATTCACCGCGAACCAGCCGAGGGTGACGTAACCCGACACATCACCGTCCAACAAGCTTCGACCGAGCGCCGGCGACAGCGCCGCCGCCGAGTACAAAAGCCGACCGCGAGCGTCGACGTAGGTCTGAGTGAAGTCCCCGCGATCGACGGGGCGATCGTGCTCGACGCGCACGCCCACCTCGAAGTCGAAACCGCGCGTCAAGGCGCTAGTCGAGGTGAGGCCGCCGATCAGGTCCAGCTCGGACGGCGCGAACACCAGCGCCTTCTTGCGCTCGCGATCGGTGAGCACGTTCACGTCGATCGGGATCGACAGCAACCGCCCAAACAGATCCACGTCCAAGTGCAGCGCATAGCGAAAGAGCGCCAAGCCCGTGTTGTTGGGCCGGGCCGCGTAGGACGGATTGTAAAGCGACGCGCCCAGCATGGCCGCGCCGGACACGTTGAAATCCTGGGTCCCCCCGCCCACCTGGCCGCCGTGAGCGCTGCCCTGCTTGTCCAGCGCCCACGCCGGCGACGTAAAGCCCAACGCCAACGAGGCCGCAGCCACCAAGGAAAGCCAACGATTTACAGGCACGCAGCGTGCCCTGTAACACGCCGGCGCGGCGGGCCAAAAGCGCAACCTCAGAGGTGGCGCGTCTCGCCCTCAATCGGGGCCCAATCGTCGCCCGCGCCGTCGACGTAGCGGACTTTGGCGTTGGCCAGCTCCTCCACGCTCGCGTCGTCGAGACAAGCCAGGTTCACGGCGTGAAATTCCGCGCCCAACGCAGGCAAATAGCCGCCCTTGCTGAACGGTCGCACGCCGCAACGCCCGCAGAACAGCAGATGAAGAAACGGAGCCGGCTTGCCCTTCGGCGTGTGCTGGTAGTCGACCAGCTGGTCGGCGCCGGCCAGCAGCCGAAAGGCGTCGCCCTTGGCAATCGCCATCCAGAAGCGGTTCTTTCGACAAAAAGAGCAGTTGCAGCGGCTCGTGCCGGCGGCCAAGTCGAGGTCACATTCGAAACGGACAGCGCCGCAGTGACAGCTGCCACAGTAGGTTTTTTGCATGCCCATACAGAGTGGGCGGCGGGCGAAAACTCATCGCTCCGGCAAAGAAAATCGACGATGAAGAGCCGGGTCCAAGAATCCCGTCAATTCGCTGATGGCGGCGCCGCGCAGGGTGATGACGTTGAGGGCGCCGAGCCGAAAATCGGGGGCCTGGTAACACGCAAAAGCCAGTTGTCCGCTCGCCCGTAAAGGGTGAAGCCGCCACGGGGTAGCGAATACCCGCTCGGCAAAGAAGCGCACCACGTCGACCCGGCCGTCGAACCAATTCGGGATCGGAGGCATGCTGAATTTGGCGTCCTCGGTCAGCAACCCGAGCAGGGCCTGGGGGTCGCGGCTTTCCCAAGCGGTCACGAAGCGCGCCACCAGCTCGCGCTCGGCGGCGCTGCCCAAATCTCGCAAGGTGACTTGCTGGGTCTGCGCAGGCACACGCTGCTGAACGGCGTGACGAGCCCGCTGCAGCGCGCTTTCGATCGAGGGCACGCTGGTTTCGAGGAGCTCCGCCACCTCGAGCGCCGAAAGCCCGACGACCTCGCGCAAAATCAGGGTGGCGCGCTGGGTCGGCGGCAAGTGCTGGAGCGCGGCGATGAAAGCAAGCTCCACGCTTTCGCGCAGCTCGAAGCCGGCTTCCGGATCATGGGGATATGGCTCCAGCCACCAGGGCCCTTCAACCACGGGCTCGAGCGGGCGGTCGGGCTCGGCCGCCGCGCTGCGCTCGAACGGCAACTGCCGTCGTGGCCGGGCCGCTAGCAACTGCAGGCAGGCGTTGGTGGTGATGCGAAACAGCCACGAGCGCAGCGTGCTACGGCCTTCGAAGCCGGCAAACCCACGCCAAGCGCCAAGCAATGCCTCCTGCAGCGCGTCGTCGGCGTCGGCGACCGAGCCCAGCATGCGGTAGCAATGCGCGTGGAGCTCCCGCCGGTGCGGGTTCACTAGCTGCTCGAACTCGGCTTCGTCGATCATCTCGGGCACGAGCCACGGTAGCAAACGCCAGGTACGACGTGAGCGCTCTCCGCAAAAACGTGGAGCCGTCCCATCGTTCTTGACGGAGCGTCAGCTGCACCTCATGGTTGCTCATGATCTGGAACCGGTCCCAGGTGGGGCATTTGGCTGTGGTCGCGCTGGTTGCGCTCGGGTCGAGCGCGTGTACGTCGAGCTCTGACGGGGCCAACGCGCCGGGAGCTGGCAGCGCCGGAACCGGGAACGGCACCAGCGGCAGCGCGGCCACGGGCGGCACCGCGGGCACCAGCGGCGTGGCGGGCAACGGCGGGGGCTCGAGCGGCGGCACGGCCAGTGGGGGCAGCGCCGGCAATGCGAGCTCGGGGGGCTCCGGCAACGGCGGCGCGGGGGTCGGCGGCAGCGGCGGCTCGGCAATGCAACCGGACAACCTGTTCGGGAGCGTCTCGGGCAAGACCCAACCCGAGATCGACGAGAAGGTCACGACGGCCATCAACCGCTACTTCGGCATCGGCACGGGCGAGCCCACCACGCCCACCGTGGCCAGCGGCTACCGCTGCTACTACGAGCTGCCGAACGACGCCTCGATGGCGTTCATCTGGGCTGCAGATTCGAACGACATCCGCAGCGAAGGCATGTCGTACGGCATGATGATCGCCGTCCAAGCCAATCTGCACGACGAATTCGACAAGCTGTGGAAGTTTGCCAAGACGTACATGCAGTACCCGGCGGACACCGCCACCACCGCCTGGAAGTACTATTTCCGCTGGCAGGGCACGGTGAGCGGTAGCACCGTCACCTTCGCGCCGACCACCGTTCCCGCACCCGACGGCGACGAGTACTTCGCCGCCGCGCTGTACTTGGCCGATCTTCGCTGGGGCAGCGCCGGGACGGTGAACTACCGCCAGGAAGCCGACAACGTCTCGACGGCCATGCTGCACAACGCGGCCACCGGCGACGGCCGCAACCCCATCATTCACGCCACGCAGAACATGGTCGTGTTCGTGCCGTACGGCGCGTCCAACGAGTTCACCGATCCTAGCTACCATTTGCCGGCGTTCTACGAGCTGTTCGCGCAGCGCGGCCCCGCCGCCGACGCCGACAAATGGAAGTCGATTGCCACCACCAGCCGCGAGTACCTGGCCAAGTCGGCCCACGCCACCACTGGCTTGCACCCGGACTACGCCACCTTCGCCGGAGCGCCCACCACCGGCTCGGCCGGCGACGGGCACGATCAGTTCAAGTATGACGCCTGGCGCGTGGTCATGAACATGAGCCTCGACTACGCCTGGGTCAGCCAAAGCGCTGCGCTCAAGACGCAGGTCGAGAAGTATCACGCCTTTTTTGCCAACAATCTGGGCACGAACAACGTCTCCAACGCGCTCTTCGCCGTCGACGGCTCCAACCCGTCGGGCGGCGGGTCAACTGCCCTCACCGCTACCCTGGCCGCCGGCGCGCTCGCCTCCAGCGCTGCGAACCGCAAGACCTACGTGGACAACCTTTGGAACGTCGCCCAGCAGAGCGGGCAATACCGTTACTACCAGGAAAGCGTCTATCTTTTGGGTTTGCTCGCCGTCGCGGGAAAGTACCACCTCGCCTTCTGACGCCAGCAATCACCGCGTGCGCGTTCGTTCGCGGAAGCGCATCGTCACGCGGGCTCGCTCACCATCGCGCCTTGATCCGGTCGCGCACGTAGGCGAAGCTGCCGCACATGCGGCGGCTGAGCTGGACGGGGTTTTCGGTGGCAGGCGCGCTCATGGCGGCCGTCGCTTGTCGGCACAAAGCCGAGCCTCAGTCGCTCCAAGCCAGTCCCAGCAGCCACACCAGCGCCGCGACCGCCGCGACCGCCGCGACCGCGCCGCCCCGTGCCGCGCCGTCCGCATCAACGGCCGCGCCCCGAGTGCCTCCCCCCGCGGAAGCACTCCTGATGGCTTGGAGCTCGGCGTTGAGTCGGCACGCCGTGGATGAGCTGGGGTCGTTCTACGCCCCCCAAGTCGTCTTCTACGGCCGTCACAAGACGGCCGCCGAAGTCGTGGCCGCCAAGCGGGTGGCGCTGGAAAAGGCGCCACGGTTCCGGCAAAGCGTGAGCGACGTGAAGATCGACACGGGGCCGAACGGCTTCGTGCTCCGCTTTACCAAGCTGAGCGGCGACGGCCCCCTCAAGGCCGTAGACGCACGCCTCGTCCTCGAATCCAGCCAAAACAAGCTGGTCATCGTCGAAGAGAGCGACGCCCCCACCGATCAGCGCACCGCCACCCCTACCCCCACGACCTGCGCCGAAGCCGTCGGCCTGATCGTCGGCAGCCATCCGGTCATAGCCGCCGACGTCGCGCGCGTCGCGCGCGAGTACCCGGAGGTCAACGCGGGCGGCATGTCATACGACCAAGTCGATCGGCCCGATCACTACTCGGCATCGCAAGGCTACTTTCACGAAGACCGCTATGAGCCGCGCTGGTGGATCGAAGCCGCCGACGGCGTCTTGACCATCCGCGACACTTACCGTGAGCAGCCCCTCGTGGTTACCGCCAAGCAGCAAGCCGTCGTGCGCAAGCTCTGCACCGGCAAGGCCGACCCGGAGCCCTGAGTCGCCGCGGGCGCGTACGTTTGCGCGGAATAGGCTGCCCTGGAGAGCGCGTTTCCTCGGCAGTGCGGATGAGCTGGCGGAAGTACGGAGCCGTTGCTGCGCTGAGCGTCGCGAGCCTGTTGGCTGGTCGCGCAACGGCGCTGGCTGCCCCGCGCGAGTACCCGATTGGCCATTTTTCTGACGAATTTCGGGCCACCGTCACCGTCGAAGACACAGGCGAGGTGTTCCGGCCGGGCGCCATCTCGGTGTTCGAGCGACGGACGGGCCGACGCTTGCTGCGCATCACGTCGAGCGAGCTCGCCTTCGAGGTCGAAGGGGGCGAGGTACGGCCTGACCTCCAAGCGCTGCCGTCGGGCCGGCAAAGCGTGCTCGTCTACGAAGACTTCGACTTCGATGGGCGGGCCGATCTGGCGATCATGGATGGCCAGAAATCCTGCTACCACGGCCCTTCGTTTCAGGTCTTCTTGCGACGCGGCCAGGGCTTTCGGAAAAGCGCCGCTTTTACGCGTTTGGCCCAACGGTACTGCGGCATGTTCGCGGTGGATAGCCAAGCCAAGCGGCTGTTCACCGTGACGAAGAGCGGCTGCTGCTCGCATCAGCGCACAACCTACGACGTCGTGCGTCACGCCCCGCGCTTGCTCGCGACGGTGAAAGAGTCGTTCGAGCCGCAGTAGGCGTCGGTGGGTGGGTGTCGTCGCCCCTGTTGGGCAACCGTCTTGCGCTCGCCCACGCGGCTCGCGATTTTTGACGGGTTCGCGGCGTGGGCGGCAACTGGATCGGGTTACCTCTCGCGCGGGTCACGCAAAGGTTCACCGTGAAGATGAGTTCAGTGCCGCGGATCTTTTTGGGACTAGTTGTTTTGGCGCCGCTGATTGCCTGCGCCTGCTCTGGGGATTCTGGCGGGCCGGAAAACCCCGGAGCCGGAGGAAGCGCGCTCCCGAATGCGGGGGCAGCGGGTACCGCGGTCGGCACCGCCGGGGTCACGTCCAGCGGCGGGGCGTCCACGGCCGGTTCGCCCACGGGCGGCACCTCGACCGGGGGCGCAGCGAGCGCCGGTAGCACCGGCGTGGCCGGCGGCCTGGGCTCGGGCGGCAAACTGGGCACCGCCGGCAGCGGCACGGCTGGCAGCGCGAACGGCGGCTCGTCAGCGGGGGGCAGCACCACCGGTGGCGCGGGTGGCGGCTCGGCAGGCTCGGGCTCTTGCATGACTCCGCCCGCAGCCGAGGCCGTCCAGGGTTGGGCGGCTGTCAGCGGTATGAATCAAACCACCACCACCGGCGGCGGCAACCTCACGCCGCAAGTGGTCACCACGCTCGATGCATTCAAGGCCGCCGTCAGCGGCACGCAGGCGGCGGTCGTGTACTTGAACGCCAAGCTACCGAACGCGGCAATCCCGATCGGCTCGAACAAGACCATCGTCGGTGTGTGTGGCGCCGAAATTCACGGCCACCTCGGCTTGAGCAAATCGGTCAACGTGATCGTGCGCAACCTCAAGATCGTCGGCTACGGCGTCGGCGACTGCACCAAAGATCCTGCCTTCGACGCCGCCGTCGGTTGCTCGTCGGGCGCCGACGCGGTGTCCGTTTCGTCGGCCTCGCACCACGTGTGGTTCGACCACTGCGACATTTCCGACGGCACGGACGGCAACCTCGACATCAACGCCGGCTCCGACTTCATCACGATCTCGTGGACGAAGTTCCACTACACGTCGCGCACCGACAACGTCGGCAACGACTCCACCGGGGCCAGTGGGCATCGCTTCTCCAACCTCATCGGCTCCGCCGACGACGTGCCCGAAGACGTCGGGCACCTGAACGTGACTTGGCACCACGACTGGTGGGCGGAAAACGTCAACCAACGCATGCCGCGCACCCGGCGCGGTAAAATTCACGTCGTCAACAGCCTGTACACGTCGACCGGCGATTCGTACTGCACGAACGCGGGCTTCGAGACGCATTTACTGGTGGAGAACAACGTCTACAACGGCGTGAAGAACCCGCTCTCGCCCGACGCCAACGGCGACATGCTTGCCCGCAACAACGTCTTCACCGGTACGAGCGGCACCACCACCGCCAACGGCACGGGCTTTACCCCGCCGTATGCCTATACGCCGGAAGCCACCGGCTCGCTGGCGGCGGCCATCATGAGCGGCGCGGGCCCGCACTGAGCCTCGACGGCCCCGGCCGAGCCCCACGTCCACCGGCAATCGGTGGCCAACGTTGACGTTGGGGCCGCCCCGTGGCGTCTTGGCGTGCCGGACAGTCGAGTCCGCTCAGCAGGAGTCGAAATGTCCGATAGCCCGAAAGACCGTTCCAAAGTCAGCGTCACCGAAGCCACCGAGGTCGCGTTTTGGTGCCAGAAGCTCAGCTGCTCGGAGACGCAGCTGCGCGCCGCCGTCAAAATGGTCGGTTTTACCGTGAGCAAGGTGCGCGCTCACCTGGCCCAACGCAGGTAGCGACGCCCGAGCTAAGGGGCGGCAAGCTGCAGCGGCACCCCGAACGACGGAAAAAGCCGAGGCAGACCAAAGCGAACCAGCAACGAGACGCGCCCTTGGCGAAACGTCACCAGCGTAATTCCCGCTGCCTGAAACGCGCCGTCGGGCGGATTCGGCTGGCTGTAGAGCGCCACCGCCAGCCCGCCATTGGCGGCCAGCGGTAGCAGGCGACGCGGTCCGGGCCGTGCCGCCCACATCGCGCCGAAGAGCTCGAGAATGGCGGCGCGGCCGGCAAACCACTCCGGCTGCGGAGGCATGGCGAACAGAGCGTCCTCGGCCAAGAGCGCGCTGAAGGCTTCGAGGTCCCCCCGCTCCCACGCGCTGATGAAGCGCGCCAGCAGCTCCGAATCGGCGCTCGACACCGCCGTTGCCGACTCGGCTTCGCCCCGCGACTCGACGCTCTTGCGAGCGCGCTGCAACAGCGAATTGACCGAAGCTACGCTCGTTTCAAGAAGCGTCGCCGTCTCTTGCGGGTTCCAACCGAGCACGTCCACGAGCAGAAGCGCCGCGCGCTGCTTCGGCGACAACAGCTGCAGCGCGGCGATGAACGCGAGCCCAATGCTCTCACGCCGCGTCGCTCGCGCATCGGGTCGCTGCCCGACGTCATCGCCTACTTCCAACAGCGCGTCGGGCGCAGGCTCGAGCCAAAGTTGCTCTTCCAGCGGTGGACCGAGCCGCGTCGAAGAGCTGGGAGCGGCGACCAAGTGCGGCAGCGTCCTTCGGCGCCGCTTCGCCTTCCGCAGCTGGTCGAGGCAGGCGTTGGTGGCTATCTGGTACAGCCACGCACGCAAAGCGCTGGTGTCCCTCACCTCGTCGTGCCGCTGCCACGCTCGCAGCAGCGTCTCTTGCACCAGCTCCTCGGCGTCCTGCAGCGAGCCGAGCATGCGGTAGCAATGGAGCGTGATGGCGCGCCGGTGCGGCTCGAAAAGGGTTCGAAAAGCCGCGTCGTGGGCGCCATGGGGCATGGGCAGACCATGCCACAGCCGATTTTTTCGAGGTAGGCCGATGATCCCTCGAGCCTCGCGTCGTCTTAGCCGTGTGAGCCGCAAAACCCACGGCCACAGCACAGGAGAGACGACAATGATGCTGAAGAACAAGGTCGCAGTCGTGTACGGAGCCGGAGGCGACGTTGGCGGCGCGGTGGCGCGCGCGTTTGCCCGTGAAGGCGCGAAGGTTTTTCTGAGCGGGCGCACCCTGCGCAAGCTCGAAACGGTTGCCTCCGCCATCAAAGACCACGGCGGAAGCGCGGAAACCGCGGTCGTCGACGCACTGGACGAGCTTGCGGTGGAGCGCTACGTGGCGAGCGTCGTCGAAAAGGCGGGCGGCCTCGACATCTCTTTCAACGCTATCGCCACCGCCCGCGCCGTCCCCAAGCTGCCGCTCACCCAGCTTTCCGCCGAAGATTTCGCGCTTCCGATCACGACCTACACCTTGACCAATTTCCTCACCGCGCGGTCGGCGGCGCGCCACATGGTCGCCAAACGTTCCGGCGTCATCCTGACCATCACCGGCACTCCGGGCCGGATGGGGTTTCTGAACGTGGGCGGCACGTCACCCGCGTACGCGGGGGTGGTGGCGCTCACTCGCACCCTTTCGGCCGAGCTGGGCCCCCAGGGCGTTCGCGTGGTGTGCCTCATGCCGAACGCAATTCCCGAGAGCGCGTTGATTCGCGAAAGCTTTGGTCGCTACGCGCAAGCGGCCGGCATCACCCAAGCCGAGTTCCAAGCGCGCTTCGAGAACATGACCCACCTCAAACGCCTCACCACGCTCGAAGAGCTCGCTCGCACTGCCGTGTTCTTGGCTTCGGAGCATGCCAGCGCCCTGACCGGCACCGTGGTCAACCTGAGTGGCGGCGCCGTCGTGGACTGAAACGCGCGCCCAGGCCGTGCACGTTGCGTCCAGCCCCGTACCCGAGTTGAATGGCCGCCCGGGAGCGGACCATGAAGACGACGTTCTGGGCCGGTTTGTTAGTCCTGGCAGCGGCGGCCGCTTGTGGAGGCCACAGCGCTCGCGGCAGCGCCCAGAATAGCGGAGGCCAACCCACTAGCGCGACGGGCGGCACCAGCAACGATGTCGGCGCCGCCGGCCGCGACACCCGCGAACCTCCCGTCCGTTGTCCCGCTACGTGTCCGTCAACCTGCCAGGACGACCGCTGCGTCGAGGTCCTGGCCGCGAACCTGCGCAGCCCCACCGCCCTCGCGCTCACTCGTACGGCCGCGTACTTCAGCACGAGCATCGGCATCATGACCGTCGGCAAAACGGGCGGCCCGCCCAGCGTGCTCGTCTCAACGATGGGCGAAGGTAGAGCCGCCGCGCTCGCCGTCGATGAAACGTACGCCTACTGGTCGGGAAGCTACGACAGCAAGCTCATGCGCGCCGCGCTCGCGACCGGAGCGCCCGAGGTGCTGGCCGAAGGCTCCGTGAGCGCGATCGCCCTGGATTCGACCGCAATCTATTGGTCGAATTGGCAAGATGGGACGATCTGGACCATGCCCAAGTCCGGTGGAGCTCCCACCGTGGTCACCGCCGCCGCTCGCCACCCCAGCGCGCTCGCGATCGACGCGAACCGAATCTACTGGAGCGAAGACGTCGAGGCCGACGGCGCGGTAGTCGCCTTGCCACTCGGCGGCGGTCCCCCCGTCACCCTCGCCGCCGCGCAAGACGCTCCCCGGGGGTTGGCGCTGGATGCAACCCACGTCTTTTGGACCGCGACCTTCGACGAGACGGTCTGCCGTGTGCCGCTGGCAGGAGGACCGTTCGAGGTGCTGTCCAAGGGCACGACCTATCCCGAGCGCCTCGTCGTCGACGGCGCCTCCGTCTATTGGATCGGCGACTACTGCATTCAGAAGGTGCGTTCGAGCGGCGGCCCGGCCCAGCGCCTTCCCGGCGATGAATTTCCGCATGACCTCGCCGTCGACGAAACCAGCGTCTACTTCCTCAACGATGGCCAAGGCGGCCTCGAAGGCAACGGAACGCTGATCAAGCTGACCCCGAAATAACAAAAACCGTCTACATGCCTTGACAGGCATATTCCCACGTGCGTATATACGTCCCATGGAATCTGCCTTCGGCATCGTCGCGGAACCGAACCGTCGGGCCATTTTGAGCCTGCTCGCGTCGTCCGAGCGGTCCGTCAGTGAGATCGAGCAGCAGCTGCGAATGCCCCAGCCCTCGGTCTCGAAGCACCTCCGGGTGCTGCGCGAAGCCGGCTTCGTCGAGGCGCGCGTGGACGCGCAGCGGCGGGTTTACCGCATTCGACCCGAGCCACTGATGGAGGTCGATGCGTGGCTTTCCCAATTCCGGCGCTTTTGGTCGACGCATGTGGACGCGCTCGAGCGTCACCTGGACCGCATGGACGACGAGCCGTCCAAAAAAGGAAAGAAGTGATGAACATTGCACTTTGGGTTTTGCAAATACTGTTGGCGCTCTTGTGTATCTCGGGGGGCGCGTTCCAAATCTTCAAGCTGGACGAGCTGAAGAAAAACGTCGCGGCCATGCGAGAGCTGCCGCGCGGGCTTTGGACGTTCTTGGGCGCCTTCGGAATCGTAGCGGGCTTGTGCTTGATTCTGCCCATGGCCATCGGCGTGCTGCCGGTGCTTACGCCCATCGCGGCCGCGGGCATGGCGGTGCACTCCTTGCTGATCAGCGGTTTCTACTTGAAGTTCGGCGACCGTCCCCCGTTGCCCTACAGCGTCACGATGGCGATCCTTGCGCTGGTGATTGCGGTAGGCAGGTTCGCGCTCTAACCGACTCTGCGGATTTTCGGCCCAATCTGGAGGTTTTGGCATGAAGGCAACGAACAAGTCGAGCGCCAACGAAGCGCAGTCCGCGTCAGAGCGAATCTCGCAGCGCATCGCGGATCTTGGTGACTGGCGCGGGAAGACGCTGGCGAGAATGCGCAAGCTCATCTGCGACACGGTGCCGGACGTCGTCGAAGAGTGGAAGTGGATGGGCACACCCATCTGGTCACACCAAGGCATCATTTGCACCGGCGAGTCCTACAAGGACAAGGTGAAGCTCACCTTCGCCAAGGGCGCAGCCTTGAAAGATCCGAAACGGCTCTTCAACTCGAGCTTGGAAGGCAACGTGCGCCGCGCCATCGACATCTCCGCCCCTGGCAAGATCGATGAAGCCGCGTTCAAGGCGCTCGTGCGCGAAGCCGTCGCGCTCAACGCGGCGAAGCCGGCCAAGAAGAAGCCCGCCGCCAAGAAGACCGCTCCTGCCCCAAAGAAGCAACTTCGCGCGCTGACGCAGCCACGAACACGACACCCGAAGTAAGCACAGCCACGCCCTCCTGGCGTGCCTCGGAGACCGCAGATGAAGCTCGAAAACTGGCTCGTCGTTTTCCAGCGGTTCTGGTCGACGCACGTGGATGCGCTGGAAAAACATTTGAACCAGCGGGCTCCGCTGCTCGCCGTAACAGAAAAGGAAACCAAACACATGACCCGCCGCGAACAGTACGTACCCGGCGCCGCGTTCGGCGCACACATCGACAAGAAGGAAGAGAAGTGGACCCTGGTGCTCGTGCGCGAGCTCGCTCACCCACCGGCCAAGGTGTGGAACGCGCTCACCGATCCCGAGCACCTCCGAGAGTGGGCGCCGTTCGACGCCGACCGAAATCTGGGCGCCGTGGGCACCGCCCAGCTCACCACCGTCGGGGCGCCGAAGCCGATGGTTTCCGAAGCGCAGGTCAAGCGCGCCGACGCGCCCAAGTTGCTGGAGTTCAACTGGGGCGGCCAGGACATTCGCTGGGAGCTAGAGCCGTTCGGCGCGGGCGGAACGCGGCTCACCCTGTGGCACAACATCGATCGGCGCTTCATCGCCATGGGCGCCGCCGGCTGGCACCTCTGCATCGACATCATGGATCGCTTCGTTGCGGGTCACCCCATCGGACGCATCGTCGGCCCCGACGCCATGAAGCTCGAAGGTTGGCAGCGCTTGCACGCCGAGTACGCGCAGCAGTTCGGCGTCCAAACACCGAGTGGAGGTTGAACATGGCTCGCAACAAATCGCTCTCGATCGCTTTTTGGCTCACCACCGCGCTGTTCTGTCTGCAGATTGGCTTCACCGCTTACGCCCAGCTGCGCCTACCGCAGGTGGCGGCGGCCTTTAGTCACTTGGGCTTTCCCGACTATTTTCGGGTTCAGCTTTCGTGGGCCAAGCTGCTGGGCGTCGCGGTGCTGCTGGCTCCAACTCCGCCGCGGCTCAAAGAGTGGGCTTACGCCGGCTTCGCCTTCGACCTGAGCTCGGCGGTGCTGGCCCACGTTGCGGTGGGCGATGGACCGCAGGCTTGGGGCTGGGCCGCCGGCACTTTGCTGCTGGGTGCAGCGTCGTATTTCTTCTGGCGGCGCCTCCAGGCTCTGCCCACGACGGAAGGAACCATGCCTCAGGTCAGCGGCCCGCAAGTCGCGCTGACGAAGTAGGGTGGTGATCCGCAGCTCCCCCTAGGACCGCTTGAGCTCGACGCAGAGGGTGCGCACTTCGGTTGGCCCGATGTTCTCGACGGCGTGCCGCCCTACCGGCGCCGGAATGACCTGCCGCTCCGCAAGCTGCACGTCCACCACGGCGCCGTCCGGAGCGATGAGACGAAGTGTGCCGCCTTTCAAGATATAGTTGATGTTCTCCGGGTTCGTGTGCATGGGCACTTTGGCGCCAGGTTTCACCGTCACTTCGAGTAGTCGGATGGTGTCGTTCTCGAACACCACCTGGTGAGCTTCGGGCGAAATCTCGACGATGTCATCGACATGCTCAGACATGGCTTCCTCCTGCGTGGCGCGAGTCAATCTCTTCCGCGAGCGCCACGATGATGCCACCGGGGCCGCGCAAGTAGCAGAGGCGGTAGATGTCTTGGTAGTCGGCCACCTCGCCAACCAGCACGCCGCCGTGGGGCCGCAGCCGCTCGATGACCGCCTGAATGTCTTCCACGAGGAACATGAGGCGACGTAACCCCAATCGATTAGCGGGAGGGTTGGGCTCGGGAGCGGTGGCCAACGGGTGGCGGAACTGCGTGAGCTCGAGCTGACTATGTCCGTCGGGGGTGCGAACGAACGCGATGTCGACCTGCACGTTCTCGAGCCCCACCACCTGGTCCACCCACTTCCCTTCCACCGGCGTCACCCCACCCGCTCGCTCCATGCCGAGCTCCACGAAGAACGCGATCGCGGTGTCGAGGTCGTCCACCACCACCCCGACATGGTCCATGCGCCTGATTTTCGATGATTTTTGGGGCACAGGGGCCTCTCCTTTCACTTGCGAATTGCAAGCAAATATACTCCTACCCACTTTACTTGCATAACGCAAGTGATATGATCCCGGCATGGCAAAGAAAACGGCGCAGCCGCAGCGGCGCTCGACGTGCCCGATCAACGCCAGCCTCGAGCTGCTAGGCGACCGCTGGTCGCTGCTGATCGTTCGGGACCTAATCTTTGCTGGGCTTCGGACCTACAAAGATTTTTTGAGCGGCGAAGAAGGCATCGCAACCAACATCCTGGCCGACCGCCTCGCGTCCCTGGAAGCCGCCGAGCTGATCACGAGTGAGCGCGATCCGGAGGATGGTCGCAAAGTCGTCTATCGACTGACCCCCAAGGGCTTCGATTTGGCGCCGGCGCTGTTGGAGCTAGGGCGATGGGCGGTCAAGCACGAGCCCGGCGTGCGGCGGCCAGAGCCGTTGCGGCTCTGGGAGACAGAGCGCGAAGACTTTCTGAAACAACTGCGCAAAGAACGCTTGCTGGACCCGCCCCCTGGCACGACCCCAACTCGGAAATCCAAGGCTGCTCGCTGAAGGCGTCCCGATGCGAGACACGGCTCGCATCGGCTTGCGGGGCGAGAAATGGCTGAGCTATGTTGGCAGATCACACGCTCATGTCAGTCCATTCAGCGCGCCCTTCTACGGTCTTTCAACCCCTCCCTTTCCTACTGGCTGGTGCTTTCACGGCCCTGCTTGCCACCGCTGCCGCGTGCAGCTCCGATTCCAAGGACGACCCGGCCAAAGGCGGCGCGTCGGCGTCGGGTGCATCGAGCGGTGGCAGCTCTTCGAGCACCGCTGGTAAGGGCGCCAACGACGCCGGCAAAGCCAGCAGCGCGGGCGGCACGGTCGACGATGGCACGGGCGGTGACGCATCTCCGGGCGGCGCGCCAGGCGACGGCGGTGGCGGCGACGCAGCCGGCGCCCAAGGCGATGGCGGCTCTTCGCCAGGCACCGGTGGCTCCAGCAGCGCTGGCTCGGGCAACGGCACCCTCCCCGGCGACGACGTTTGGAATTGCGTTGCAGGAGGCACCAGCTGCATCTGTCAGAACAACGCAGACCCCAACAGCGCCAACACCTGTACCGGAACGTACCCGTGCTGCTTCGCGATTCCGCTGGGAGCCAGCACCCGTTGCCAATGCCAAGACCCCTACACGTCCAAGTGCAGCGACTTCGCCGACGCTTTCGGCGGCAAAGTCGTCGACCACTGCCCGCCCTGAGGGGCGCGCAAAGCAGAAGGGGTGCAGTGAAGCCGATTCTTCGCTCGGGCGGGCTCCGCTCGCTTCGCGCCGTCGCCATCGCGTTGCTGGTGTCGCTGTCGGGGTGCGCCCAAAAACCATACCTGCGCTGGCACGGTGGCGACGTCTTCGGCGTGTTCGACGCCGACCTGCACACCCCATCTCGAATCGATTGCCCTGGGACGACGGAGGAACGCTTCCAGTGCTTGGCCGCCAGGGTGCGTTCGCGGGTCGGAGACACCAGCGGTGCTTTCGCCGTCGTCACGCCCGAAGGCGCGCTCCTACAAACGACGACGACGGAGCCTGGACAAGCCTTCCCCACCACGGCCGAGACGCTGTTCCCGCTGCTGTCCGTGACCAAGATGTTCACGGCCGCCACCGCCGTTTCGTTGGCAGAAGACGGCATTGTCGATCTTCATCGGCCGATCACGAGCTATCTGCCGGAGCTCGCGGCGAAACCCGAGCTCGGGCGCGTGACACTGCATCAACTGCTCACCCACACCGCCGGGCTGGTCGATGATCCGCACCACCCATTGTGCCGCGGCGGCCGGGCCTTGTCTGACGCCATGGTCGATGCGCACCTCGGTGCGCAACCGGGAGCGGTCTACCTCTACTCCAACGTCGGCTACTCGCTGGTTGGGCTCGTGGTCGAGCGAGCAACGTCCCGCGCTTTCGAGGACGTCGTGCGTGAACGGGTACTGCTTCCGATGGGGATGTCGACGGCGACGTTCGACTTCGCCGCGGTTCAGGTGCAGGGACATCCCTTGGGCGCTGGTGCCGGCGGCCGCTGCAAGCTGGCCGCTCCCGCCGGAGGCTTGAACGCAAGCGCACGAGACGTCGCGCGCTGGGCGCGCGCCCTGAGCGAGCCCGCTACCCACCCGCTAGGGCAACGGCTCGTCGAGACGCTCACGACAGCCTACGTCGAGACCGGCGCGCGCCCCGGCGAAGCCTACGGTTATGGGGTCGGAATGCTGAAGCGCGGCGACGCATGGGTGTATAGCCACAACGGCGGTATCCAAGACTTCAGCGCGAGCGTGGCCTGGGTTCCGTCGAGGCGGTTCGGCGCCGCCGCCATGATGAACGCTTCGAACGCGGCCGGAGCCACACCATCGGTCGTCGTTCTTCGGGGGCTCAGCGTGCTCTTGGACCTGCCCGACGATTGGAGAGCCAACACCGAAGGCTCACCTCGCCTTTCGAGCGCGTACGTCGGCACCTACGTCGATCGCATGAGCTGGCTCGGTCGTTTGCGCGTCCGAATCGATGAGGCCAACCGGCTGACGTTCGACTATCTCGACGGCCCGCCCGCGCTGTTGCCGCCCACGTTCGCATTCCGCTTCATGCCCGGAGAAGCGCGCGCCAAATACGTCGTGACGGTTGTCGGCGTCGGCGAACGTGTCGCGGACGAGTGAAGGCACACCGTGGCGCTCGTCATGAAGCCGCGGAAGCGAATCGCAGGCTACGAGCACCGCTCGAAATCTGAGTAAGCCGCGGCGGTTGAGCCAACTCCCGAGTCGTTTCAGTGACTTACGAAACGGGTAACGCGAGCTGACGGACCCACCACCGCTAGCTAGGTTCCTCTTCTCGAACAGCAGGAGAATCGAACCGATGTCGAATGAACAGATACGCTGGCTCTTGAAGGTCATCCAGCCCGCGCGGACTCTAGCTTCGTTGCCCGGAGGTGCCGGGCTCTCCCAAGAAACCCATGCTGCGCTGCTGGGGCTTCCGCCGGACGTCTACACCACTGAGATCGAGCGCATGAAAGCGGAAGCTAGAGAAGCTGCGAGCGAGCTGCTGGCCGATCCGGCCGTTGCGGCGATGGTCGACCGGCTTCCGCTACGCAAGGGCGCCCGGGTAGTTGCGTTCGGAGACAGCCTGACGTCCGATCCCCAGTCCTGGGCTGTGATCCTGAGCGAGATGCTGGGCGCGCGCCGTGCCGCCGACGGCATATCGGTGGTCATCAGCGCCGCCGGCGGCGAAACGACGACGCACGGGCTGGTCCGGATCGGCGAAGTCGTGGCTCAGCAGCCCGATTGGATCCTCTTCCTCATCGGTACGAACGACGCGCGGACGCAAGGCCCCCACCCTACCAAGACGCTCGTCCACCATGAGGAGACGGTACGCAACATCGCGGAGCTGCGCCAACGTGTATCCCGGGAAACCAAGGCGCGCGCCGTCTGGATCACTCCGCCCGCCGTCAACGAGAAGCAGGTGGCCGCGCATGGGGGACTGGCACGCTTCGGCGTGCGCTTCCGCAACGAGGACCTAGCGCGCGTTGCCCAGATGGTCCGCAACGTCGATGGGGCGGCGGTCGATGCGTTCTCCGCGCTAGGGACGCCGCCGCCGGCCGAGCTCCTCGTGGGCGACGGCTTGCATTTCACGGTGGCTGGTCAGAAACGATTGGCGCTCGAGGTGCTCGAGGGCTGGAGCAACGTCGAATGAAGTATCTGATCTTCGGCGGGACCGGGAACATCGGGTCTCGGGTCGCCCAGCGCCTCATCGCTCGTGGCGAACGGCCGTCCGTTTTCGTGCGCGATGCCAAGAAGGCAAAGACGCTCTTCGGCGACCAGGTCGAGCTCCATGTGGGCGACCTGGAAAAGCCGCGATCGTCGCTGGCGGTTGCGCTCGCCGGTGTCGACGGGGTCTTCCTCGTCACCGACGGACCGGATCTCGATTTGCGAGATCGCGCGGTCGCGGTCGCGGCGAAATCCGCCGGGGTCCGGCATGTGGTCAAGCTCTCCGCCCTCGACGTACACAGTGGCGTGGGGACGGGGCCGTGGCACGCGCGCGGCGAGGCCGCTGTCCGCGAGAGTGGGTTGGCGTTCACGTTCATTCAGGCAGCCGGCTTCATGTCGAATGCGCTCGGCTGGTCACACTCGATCCGCGAGCGGGGCGTGCTGCGGACCTCGACCGGACAGGGGAAGATCGCGTTCATCCACCCGGACGACATCGCCGATGTCGCGACCGCGGCCTTGCTCGCGCGAGACCACGACGGAAAGTCTTTGGTCATCACCGGTCCCGAGGCGCTGAGCTACGGCGAGATGGCGGCAACCATCGGCAGCGCCATTGGCAAGCGCGTCCGCTTCGAGGAGATTTCCGACGAGCAAGCCTATGGGAGCGTGGTTCGCTGGGCCGGTAAGGGCCCGTACGCGGACGCGCTGGTCGATATTTGGCGTGCAGTGCGCGAAGGCCGGCTGGCCACCGTCTCGGACGGGGTCCCGCAGATCCTCGGGCGAAAGGCCATCTCGTTCGCGCGGTGGGCCGAGGAGAACGCCAACGCCTTTCAGTAGCGGCTGGCGTGGCCGTCCCGGTACGAATTCAAGTAGACGGCGACCGTGCGGATGGCCTCGTCTTTGGCGCGCGCCCGCGAGAGCGGCTGCTTCTGGTGAGCCACGCCATGCACCAAGGCTTCGACCATTTGCGGAAGAACGAAGAGCATCCGCTCTACCTCTTCCGCGGTATAGCGATCTTGCTTGGTGGGCGAAATCACCTGCTGGAACGTGGTCCAGAGCGCGCTCTTGAAGCCGTCGGTGCTACCCGGCACAGCGACGGATATGACTTCGTGCAGCTCGGCTTCTTCCGCGTGCACGTTGGCGAGCCGTTCTACGAGCTCACGCGTGAGCTCCTCGAGTGACGCCACCTTGCAGTCGCTCATCGTCCGCTCAATCACCTGCCGCACTCCGTCGACGTGACGCTCATGCAGGGCCATGAAAATGGCCTGCTTGTCGGGGAAGTATTGGTAGAGCGAGCCAATGCTGACGCCCGCTGCTTCCGCGACGCGGTTCGTGGTGATGGCTTCGGCGCCCTGACGCCTCAACACACGCTGCACCCCCTCGAGGACCGCCTCCACGGTCTGCCGAGCCCGTTGCTGCTTGGGTTCACGGCGCGCGGAAGCTCTTTCACTGGCTTTCATGGAATCTACCGGACCGCGAATGAATCTAGCACTGACTTGGCCGGCAGCACGCGAACGGCAACGGCGAGAGCACCTTCAAAGTCCTTCTCGCCGGCCGCCTTCGGTGCGTAGTGTCGACCTGGTCTCAAAAGGTAGCCGCCCACCTCGAGAATCACCATGACGAGAACGAGCATGCAACCGGCAGCCAGCTCCAAGGGGTTCCGCATCGCCCTCTGGCTCGTCCAGGGGCTCCTCGCCGCAACCTTTGTCGGCACCGGCATCTGGAAACTGGCGACACCGATCCCGGAGCTCGCGTCCAAGATGCCGTGGATGGGCCAGGTTTCGCCGGCCTTCCTTCGGCTCACTGCCGCACTCGACCTCCTCGGCGGCATTGGAGTGCTGTTGCCCTCCCTGACCCGGATCAAGCCGCGACTGGCGGTGCTCGGCGCGCTGGGCTGTGCGGGGCTCATGGCTGGGGCCATCGTTTTCCACGTCCAGCGGGGCGAAGCAGCGAACACGCCTTTCAACTTCTTGCTGGCAGCGCTCGGCGCCTTCGTCGCGTGGGGGCGTCTCCGCAAGGCGCCGATCGTCCCGCGCTCCTAGATTCGACACGCTCGGAGCACCCGACTGACGACACGTCCGTCCACGCCGAGCTGTCCGCGCTGACTCCCAGAAACACCGAAGCCCCGAGGCGTTTGCCTCGAGGCTTTCGTTGCTTCCCAAGCGTTCGATTTCTCGAACCTGGAAACACAGGAGCCGCTAGCGCGTTCGAGTCGCGGCCCGCGCCAGCGTGGCTTCGAGCAAGGATCGGGCGGACCAGCGCATGGTCTTGCTCGCTTCCTGGCGCGACAGGCCGGCCACATCCGTGAGCCAGATCAGCGCTTCGATGCCGATGGCGGCGCGAATGGCGAGCACCAGGCGGCGGAATTCCGTCTTGGGAATCCGCTTCGAAAGCGGTGCGAGCGCATCCTCGAGCCAGCCGATGACGCGACCTTGTCGCAAGAAGAGACCTTCTGGCCGCTGTCCGGGCTCGAGTGAAAGCCGGAGCATCGTTCGCTGCTGCGGCTCGGTGTCGATGACGATGCGTGTGACTTCGCGGATCACGATCTCGAGCCGGGCCGCCGCGTCGTCCGGTGGGTTTTCGGGTAGCAGCGAATCGACAGTGGTCTCTGGGTGTGCCGCTGCCAGCAGCTCCGCTTGAGTGCGAAAGTAGCGATAGGCGGTGGTGCGCGAGATGCTCGCTGCGGCGGCAGCGTCCTCCACCGTGGGGGAGCCCCCCTGGGCGACCAGCTCCCGCGCCGCAGCAATCAAGGCGTTGCGGGTCCGGAGCTTTTGATTGGTTCGACCGCCCCGTAGGACGAGATCTGACCCGGTCATGCGATGAAGCTCATTGTACCACAGTTCCTTTATGGTACCATAGTCCCATAAAGCTTCGGGGCTCGGCCCTGGAGCCCGGAAAGAGGCCGAAAATGAGCAATACCCAATCCATCATTCGAGACGAAGGCGAAGGCGAGCGGCGCTGGTTCTTTGGCGGCGGCCTACACATCTGGAAGGCGCGGGCTGAAGAAACGGGCGGCTCCTTCTACGTCCTCGAGGATCACCTCACCCAGGGCAAAGTCACGCCCCTGCATCAACACCCCGATCACGACGAGCTGGCGTACGTGATCGAGGGCGAGCTTCTTTACAAGAGCGGCGATTCCGAACGCCGCGTTGGCCGGGGCGCCACCATCGTGACTCCACGCGGCGTACCTCATGCCTTTATGGTCCTGTCCGAGTCCGCACGGATCCTCGCCCTGCAAACTCCCGGCAGTGGCGAGGCCTTCTACATCGCCGCCAGCGAGCCAGCCGGCGAAGCCGGCGGCCGCGTCGACTTCAGCAAGATCCGCGAAGCTGCAGAGAGCACTGGCGTCACCGTGGTCCTCGGCCCGCCGCCGTTCAAGAAGCCGTAGCGGCCAAATCTGGAAGCGATTCGACGCTCCGAAACGAGAATCCGAACCTGGTGACTCCGATTCGCAGCCAGGGCGCGTGGGGCGTGCCGTGAGGTCGCGAATCGAGCTGCTCGCCCCGAAAACACCGAAGCCCCGAGGCGTTTACCTCGAGGCTCTTCCTTGCTCCCCAAGCGTTTCGATTTCTCGAACCTGGAAATACGCGACCGCTTCCGGGACGAGGAGGCCTCAATAGGCGGCCCTTCCCGCAACGTGAGCGTCTTTCCTCTCGCCAGGTGCACGCCCAACGTCTACACCGAAACGGTGAGAGCAGCGGTCAATCGCCGATACGGTCCTCCCGAGGTGGTCCAGATCACCGAGGTGCCGAAACCGACTGCCGCGGACCACGAGGTTTTGGTCAAGGTTCGCGTGACGACCGTCACCGCCGCCGACTGGCGGTTGCGTTCGGCGATTGTGCCACCAGGGTTCGGTCTGCTCGTTCGCCTGGCATTCGGAATTACCGGGCCGCGCAAACACGTTCTCGGCAGCGAGCTCGCCGGCGAAGTCGAAGCAATCGGTAAAGGCGTCACTCGATTCAAGGTGGGCGACAGGGTGTTTGCCCTCTGCGTCCTTGGGTGCCACGCGGAGTACCGGTCGGTTCGCGAGACAGACGCGATCGTTCACATACCCTCGAAGCTCAGCTTCGAAGAGGCGGCGCCGCTTTCGTTCGGCGGCGCCACTGCACTCTTCTACCTCCGCGACCAGGGGCGGGTTCAGCCGAGCGAGAAGGTTCTGATCAACGGGGCGTCCGGCGGCGTCGGGTCAGCCGCGGTTCAGCTCGCTCGACATTTCGGCGCCGAGGTCACCGCCGTTTGCAGCGGGGCCAACGCACCAATGGTGCGCTCACTCGGCGCGGAACACGTCGTTGACTACTCGAAGGAAGACTTTCGTGCGTCTGGAAGGAAGTTCGACATCATTCTCGATACCGTGGGCAACTTGACGTTCGCGAACTCGGAAAGAGCGCTCGCACCCGGTGGCCGTTTCCTCATGGTCGTAGGCGGCTTGGGCCAAACTATTTCGGCGGCAGTTCGACCGACGAGGTCGGGTAAGAAAGTCCTCGGCGGCGTCGCTCCAGAACGCGCCGAGGACCTACGACTTCTCGCCGAGCTGGCCGAGGCAGGCAAATTCAAGGCGGTGATCGACCGGATTCTTCCTTTCGACCGCATCGTCGATGCGCACGCACTCGTCGAATCGCGTCGCAAGAAGGGAAACGTCGTCGTCACCCTTTCGTGAGAAGAGCCCAGCACTTGCGCCGCCACCAAAAACACCGAAGCCCCGAGGCTTTCGCCTCGAGGCTCTTCGTTGCTCCCCAAGCGTTCGATTTCTCGAACCTGGAAATACCAGGAAAGGTAGCAGCCCCGAGCGAGTATCGCGCCTGAGGCACATCGCCCAACGGCCGAATGGGCCAGGAAACGCGCGCTCGACTTCGCAACCATGATGGCTGACGAATCGCTATCCCGGGCAGACCTCGCTCGGCGCCTCGGCGTATCGAGGGCTTGGATCACGAAGGCGCTTCGCGCGCTTTGACCTTCGGTCAGAGGCTGTGCCAGGCCGAAAAATTCAGAGCTTCGCTGGTATCCGCTACTCTGCAACCACGCAAAACGGCCCAATCGTGTATACTGAACACGCGAGCAGCACAATGACCAAGCGGCCTAGTTCTCGGGGCAAAGCGCATCGGTTCGGAGGGGATTGGACCGACGCGAAGCTAGATGTCCTCAAGGAGTACTTGGCTGCGTACACCAAAGCGCTGAAGGACAAGCCCACCCCCGCGCAGCCTTTCCGCAAGGCGTACATCGACGCGTTTGCGGGCACCGGTTCGCGCGCGGCCCGCGAGAGCACGTCGAGCAACTCGCCCGACAGTCTGCTCTTCCCCGATCTCAACGAGGCGGCTCCTCAGAAGCTGCTCGACGGCTCGGCCAAGCTCGCACTGCAGGTGGAGCCGCGCTTCGACAAGTACATCTTCATCGAACGAAGCCCGGCGAGGTGCCAGCAGCTCGAGTCGTTGAAGCAAGAGTTCCCGGACATGTCCGACGACATCGACGTTCAGCAAGGCGAAGCCAACGAGGTAATCCAGAAGCTTTGCCGGCCGCTCGACGCATGGAAGTCCCGTCGAGCGGTCCTCTTTCTGGATCCCTACGGCATGCAGGTCGAGTGGAAGACAATAGAGGCAGTGGCAGCGACCAAGGCGATCGACCTTTGGTTGCTCGTTCCGTTGGGCATGGGCATGAACAGGTTGGCGACCAAATCCGGGAAGCTGCCGGATTCGTGGCGCCAGCGGATGAACGCTTTCCTGGGCACAGAGGACTGGTACCAGGAGTTTTACAAGGTGGAAACCAAGCCCACCCTATTCGGCGACCAGCAAGTCCAGGTGAAGGCGTCGATGGACGTGATGGCCCGCTACTTCAACAGCCGACTCAAGACAGCTTTCGCTGGCGTCGTCGACGAGCCGGGAATGCTCTCAAATTCGGCCAATAATCCGCTGTATCTCCTGTGCTTCGCGGTCGGCAATGAACGAGGCAAGGACATCGCACTGCGCATTGCCAATCATCTGCTAAGGGGGGTGCGCTGATGGCGCTCGGTTCAGGCATTGAGTGGACGGAGTCCACATGGAACCCCATCACGGGGTGCAACAAGATTAGCCCCGGCTGCAAGTACTGCTACGCCGAACGCATGGCGGAGCGGCTGCAGGCTATGGGGCAACCCAACTACAAGGACGGCTTCAAACTCACGCTGCAACCAAAGATGTTGGAGCTGCCGCTGCACTGGAAGAAGCCACAGACAATCTTCGTCAACTCGATGAGCGACCTTTTCCACAAGGACGTGCCCCTCGAATACATCCAGCGCGTCTTCGACGTGATGCGCCGGGCACACTGGCATCGCTTCCAAGTGCTGACGAAACGGGCGGACCGGCTCGCCCAACTCAGCGCCGCTATCGAGTGGCCCAAGAACGTTTGGATGGGCGTGAGCGTCGAGAACGCTGACTACGTCGACCGCATCGACGACCTGCGCGCCACGGGCGCAGCGGTGAAGTTCCTGTCTATTGAGCCGCTGCTCGGGCCAATGCCGAAGCTAAAACTCAAGGACATCGACTGGGTGATCGTGGGCGGCGAGTCCGGCCACCGCGCGCGCCCGATGGACGCGGCCTGGGTGACGGACATCCGCGACCAGTGTGCGCACGCCGGGGTTGCGTTTTTCTTCAAGCAATGGGGCGGCAAAAACAAGAAGAAAGCCGGGCGCTTGCTCGATGGACGTACCTACGACGCGATGCCAGAGACTGCGCCAGTAGTGCCGGTCGCTCGCACGTTACGCTCGCCACGCTCGTTGCCGTTGATGGGTTGAAACTGGTGGCCGGCAACGCGGGAAGGCGAGAAAGTGTGGTGGTGCAGCATTTCACGGGATGTTCAGCATGACTCCGATGGAGCTTCAGTACCTCGTCGGTTTATGCTGCCTGCGGCGCAACCCGCAAGCTGTCGAGATTGTGCTCGGTGACATGGTCCTTGATGAGGCTTCGAACAAGCCTCGGGATGTCGACGTGACAGTGCGGCTCACCGCGGAGGGCGGGGCCGTCACCGCCTTCCAAGCAATCGAGGTGAAGCAGGAAGCCAAACCCCTCGATGTCGCCGCACTGGAGCAGCTGACGATCAAGTTGAAGGACATGCCGGCGGTTACTCATCGCGCAGTCGTCTCCGCTTCGGGTTTCACTGACGGGGCCAAAAGCAAGGCCAAACACCACGGGGTTGAGCTGTACGAGTTCGTACCTTGGACCGGTGCAATCCAGGAAACGCTTCCCCACTGGCAGAACCCCGTGCCGCCGCAGTTGGCGATTCGAGCAACGCAGTGGCTGCTCTATTGGGCCGGCGGCGCCAAGTTGGACCTGGTTGTGCCGGAGGCACCCTCCGGTTTCTCCGTCCTCGACGATACTCGCGTGTGCAACGCCACTGGCAAGCCGCATCTCTCGTTTTCCACGTTTGGAGCCTACCGGGACGAACTCCTTAGGCGCTCCACGGGAATACTCTGGAGGCTCGAACCCGCCACAACCCTGCTCCGCTTGCCTCCCATCGACGTCGATCGCATGGCGCATGCGTGCCGTTCGATGCCATGGCCGCATACCCACACGCTCGACGTGGCCTCGGACGGCGCCTTTCTCGATCTCGAAGGTCGAAGCCGACACCTCACGCAGGTGACGATCTCCGGGCATCTCTATTGGGAGTCTCAGTTCCATGAGCCCGAGTACAAGGTGCTTCGCCGAGTAGAGGACGCCGAGATTTTCGCCAGTGCCATGATCGCGCTCGGTCGGGTTCCAGGCGAACTACTGTGTTTCGTGTTCGACCCTACATCCCCCGTCTCTGGAGTGCATTTCGTTCAACTCACGAAGGAGCAACAGCACATTCTGAACCGCCTGAGTCTTCGGTCCGCTTCGGGGTGAATCGCCGCGCAGTTCAGGGCCAGGGGCGGATGGCAATGCTACGGGCTCGCCCGCGACCGGCACCACGCCGACCTAGGCGGTGGCGGCCGGAGGCTGTGGGCGGTCGGCGCCGTCAGGGGAATGCATCCTCTTGGTCCGGAGTGTCCCAACGCAAAATTGGTCCTGCATACCCGAGCAAGGTGAGGAGGATGTCGTCGATCTGCCGGTAGAGCGTGACGAGTTCGGGCCTAAGTGCTGCCCAAGTCGACGTGGCTCCGTGCTGGTGTCCACCCGGCGCCCCTGAGTGAAACAATGCGTTCCGGTCCTCGACGAAAGTAAACGTGGTCGAGTAGTTGAGGGATGCGCAGGCTTCGGTCAACAGCTCCTCGAATGTATAGTTAACGGGCTTTCCCTTCTTGCCGTAGCTCTTGATGAAGCCCCGAATCAACCCATTCGCCTTTAGATCGGGCGTCTTCTGCGCCACGTTCTTTGCCCAGAAGAACTTGAACGCCTCCATGAGCACGCTAGCGAGGATGAACTTGATCTCGCCAAAGGAGTTCTGAACAGACAGCCCGTAGTATTCGATGAGTCGGCCCAGCTCGTAACCGGCGCTCTTTGCTTGGAAAGCGGGCAACGTCTGCTCGAGGAAATTTGCCAACTTCGCGCCGTCTCGGGGAATGAGCGGATTCCCCGCCTCATACGGGCTTGCATTCGGGCGAAGCACGACGAGCGCAATGTTCGGCCCGTCGTGCACTTTCACCATCGGCGCGCCGATCAGGCAACGTTGGGCGAGCGTCAACAAGCAGGAAACCGGAGCGTAGTCTAAACCTCCATCTATAGTGAGGCGACCGCTGATCAAGCCTGGGCGCCGATCAGCTTGATGATGGATGGCGTCGAGCCGGCACAAACGTCCCGCGTATTTGAACGCGCAAGGCCCCAGAACGCGCACGCATTTCAGGGAGGCGACAGTCCCAGTCGGCGAAGCAGGAGCCTGACCGATCTTCGCCTCGATGAAATCCCAAACCACCACCGACAACCCGGTGTTCGAATCGAACGTCACACGCGACGGCATGGCGCCAGCGACTTCCACCTGCAACCCCTGCGGGATGGTCGTCCCAACGATCACCTGGTCCTTGGCAAGGGTCGCTAGCATATGCGGTCCCGGGAGCGCCATTTCAAGCCAGGCATGCCCGCGGACGTCGATAAGAACCCGGCCATCAGTGGACGACGTCGTGCCATCAACAAGGCGAAATATGAGCCCGCCACAGTCCCATTGCTCCAGGATTTGGTATTCACCCGCCATATCTCGGTTTCCTTGTCCCTGCTCCCGACGCCGGCGGTCGCGGCTCAGTGAGCCGAACGTAGCCACGAAGCATACTTGCTCTCGACCAACTGTACGCCGGGCGGCAGGGCCGAGCAGATCCCCTCGCGATACTCGATCAATTTTTGCTTGTGGAGCTTCTTGAGCACATCCCGCCGGTACACCGAACCATTCGAATGCTCCACCCAAGACAGCAGGTCTTTCTCACTGACGCCGCCAGGGAATTCCTCGGCCAAAAGCACGAGCGTTTTTTCGGTGAAGCTCAGTGCGGGGTTCAGCACGCGCCGCATACCGTTGATTTGATACACCAACGGGAGTCGCCGCTGCACAAGCCCGTCTACCCAGTCCTGGGCTTCATTGAGGCCGCACCCGTAGTGCAAGCGAATCAGCTCCGCCATGATCCAATCGGCAGCGGTCGCCACAAGCGTGGCGTCTGCCCGATTGGGGTTCACGTCGCCGCCGACGTGGCCCACGCCTCGCTTATTTCGAATGTTGTAGGCCGCAATCGCCAGACGCGGCAAATGGAAGCGAACGCTGTCATTCGCCTGCGCTTGCTCCATCTGCCGACATTTGCCGTCGAAAGGCTGGATCGAGACGCCCAACGGTGTGTACTTCCCGCCCCCCGCTTCGATCTCCAACACCCGATAGAGCACTTCGCACAGCTTGCCGGCGTTTAGTTCCGCCGGCTCGTGCTTCCCGAGGAAGAAGTTCTGCTTTATCTCGGTGTACGCATCAACCAAAGCCTCGACGATCGCGTGCGGCAACCACGATTGCAGGTCGGCTTTCAGCTTGGTGACAGATGGAGCGGTGCTCACTCAGCAGCCCTCAAGACGCTTTTTTTCCTTTTTTTGCCTTACGGCTAGCCTTCTTGCGGCCTCGAACACTCCGATGCGCGGCAAGCGCCGCTTTGACCGCCTCCTGGTCGGGCAAGGCGACCACAAGCTCCTCGCCCAGCGGAGACAGTTGCTTCTTTCCCCCGGTCGCTTTTGCGAGGAGTCCGGCCTGCAGCGCGTTGTTGACCGCGTAGGAAGGGTTCGAAAGCTCGCCCCCGGCAGCTTCCGTGTTGAGCGTGGAAATATCGGCCGTCTTGAACGCCGGAGTGTCGCGCTTGTGGGTCAGGAAGTAGGCGAGCGCTGCTACCTGCTGGACATCGGACGATGGCTTCTTGTCCTTGAGGAAGACTCGCGGATGATCGGCCACAGTGTGACCAATCCCAGCGGCCGCGACGACGCCCGTAGCCGGGCCCGTGGCTCCTGCCGCGGGCGGAGCCGCAGCCGCGGGGGAAGCCGCGAGCGAGGCGGATACCACGCTAACCCCAATCTTCAGGCGATCCGACACGGCGGATACGACGAATTTTCTTCCATCATCGGACAGTCCATCTAACGCCGCCAGCACGATACCCAGCGCCTTGATCTCGTCCTGAATCTTCGAATCTTCGGCCAAAGCGAACTCCTTGCATCCCGTCGACTACACACCTCGACACCCGCGCATTGCGCGACCCCCTACTTGAACACTCACAAATGTCCTGTCAAGGATCGAACCGCGACAGGCGACCAACCCCCCTTGCGGCTCGCCTACTGGCGACCTCGACCATCGCTGCCCCCACTCGTGAGCGGGAGTCGGCCCGCTGGTAAGTAATTTTCTCGGATCGGGCTCAAGCCGCCATATTTCCCTGCAGTTCGCGAGAACCTAGGTGGCCCTTAGCGCTGGGGAGGGGCGCCAGATTCACGGAATGTGGCCCGTGACTTGTACGACTGAGCTCCCCCAACAAGGAGGCTCATGATGCATGTCACCACTCTCAAGGTAGAAAAACTCACACGCGGCAAGGTTCGAATTCGCTTCGCGAGCCGCGGCGGCGGCTGCCCATGCTGGCAGAACATCGTCGACGCCACGGGCCGGCTCATCGACGCCATGGGCGAAGCGCTCGACCGACCGGCGGACTTTCTTGACGGCGAGAAGTCGCTTGGTCGCGGCGCGCGCGTCGATCTCCCCCTGCGGCTTTACCTGGCCGTTCGGATCGCGCTGGAGCAGCACGACATCGCGCGCGCGGCACTGAAGGCCCAACGCTTCATGATCGAAGACGCGGGCGTTGTTGGACTGCTGGTCTTGAAGATCGCGCGCGGCTACCTCGCGCAGGAGCCGGGCTGGCTGAAAGTCATCCAGGACCTCGGCATCAACGAGTCGTAAGGGGTCGCTTCCGGCCGACGGGCCAGCTACGATTCGGCGCATGAATGCAAGACATCAACATCATTCAAGAAAAATGCATCGACGGTTGATCGGCTATGCCCGCGTTTCGACCGACGAGCAGGCAGCACACGGGGTTTCGCTCGATGCCCAGAAGGCCCGACTCACCGCGTACATCGCCGCTTTCGGCGACGAATGCGTGGGCATCGAGGTCGACTCGGCATCGGGCGCCCTCAAGCCCGAGCGGCGGCCGGGCCTGGTCTCCGCGCTCGCCCGCGTTCGCGCGGGTGACGCCGACGGAATCGCCGTCACCAAGCTCGACCGCCTTTCACGCTCGACGATCGACACCCTGCAACTACTGGAGCGCGCTGAGCGCGAAGGCTGGGGCGTGCTGTCGGTGGCTGAGCACCTCGACACGCGCAGCGCGACCGGTCGCTTCACCGTGGCCGTGTTCGCGGCTGCTGCCGAGATGGAACGCGACCTCATCTCCGAAAGAACACGAGCTGCCATGAAGCAGATCGAGAACGATGGGCGCGGGCGATCGCGACGCCTGCCGTTCGGCTTCCGCTTGGAAGGCGAGCCAACGCTGACCGAGATGCCGAAGGGCAACCGCAGCAAGCTCGTCCCCGACCCGGGCGAACAGCAGATTCTTCGCCAGATCTTGCGCCTACACGCGGGAGGCAAGGGCGCGCATGCGATCGTGTCGGCGTTCAATCGGCGCGGCCTCAAGAACCCGCGTACCCGACATGCATGGTCGGTCGGTGGCATGCGGGCGGTACTGGCGACCGCGATGCGCAACCCCGCCTTGAGGGAAACCGTGCCCGTTGAGCTGCGCGGTTCGAACCGCGGCCTTGAGATTTGCTGGACGGCGTCGGGCGCCAATGTTCAGCAGTCGCTGGGGCACTTCGGGCGCCGTAGAAACGTCACGCTGACAGCCGACTGGAATCCAATCCGCGCCGTGCGGGCGGGGCTCGCGGCTGCTCAGCAGCGCGCTCACAACGAGCACGTTGGCAACTACCTGGACCGGCGCGTCATCGGGCTCGCGGAGGGACAGACGGCTTGCTTCCACTTGAGGCCGCGGTCCCGAAGTGGCTCGCCGACTACCGTCGCATCCTACAGACGCTCTGGGGCGTTCCGATAGGTCCGGAGCAAGTCCATGTCTCGCTCAACTTGATCGAGCTGGCGTGGGATGCGCTCACGCCCGACACAGCAAGTCTCGGCGCGCGACTCTTCCTCCATGAATGGAATACTTCCATCGCGCGAGCCAAGCACGCCTTCATCGTTGACCGACTCGAGCACGATGCCGACGGCGCGCTGCGGGGCATTGGAGCTAGCGGCGAGCAGCTGAAGCTCTACCGCAAGACCCAAGACTTTCTCCGGTTTGAGGCTCAAATCACGCACAAATCAGGCCTCAAGATCCTCAAAGGCGCGTGTGAGAAATCCGAGTCTCACACCAAGCTCGACCTCGACGACCTCCCCGGTTTCATTCGGGACCTCACGACGATCGCGGCGCGCGTCTACCCGACGATTCTCGGCGTGCAGCAGTCGGTCATGTTGCCCCCACCGGTTGGTCTGCCGTTGCTGCTTGCGAAAATGGCACGCAAGCCTTTTGAGCGCGATGTGGTTGACGGGCTCCTGAACAACGGCGCAGTGAAGTGCGGCAACCAAAACATGTACCGCTTTCTACGAGACCTACAGCGCGACGGGCTTGTCCAGATCGGGCCAGGCAAAGGCGTCTGGTCGGCGACTCGAACGTTTGCCCAGGAGCTACGGCTGCCCGTCGCGCGCGCGAAAACCAATCGAAATGGCTCGTATCATGACGAACCTACCAACCGGACATGGCGGTACCCTCCCCACTGGCATCCGTTCCGAGCAATTTGCAGACGGCGGATCTATGCCACACGTGTGCGAGGTGCACGGTGGTTCACCCCCCCCCAATGCCCCCCTCTCGAGTGGGGCCTGATGCCGAACGCCAGGATGGACTCGCGGAGCCAGCGGCGTGCTGTGACCAGGGCGAGGTCCATCCGGAATCGGAAAGCACGCGAGCGGCGCAGGTAGGTGGCGCGGCGCTGGTGAGCTTCGAGGGTGAGCGCCTTGCGCAGCTCGCCGGGGCAATCAATGCCCGCCTCGCAGATCGTCCGTGGGTGAAGACCTTGCGGCGCTGGCAGGCGGGCGAACCGCTCAGCCTTTTTCGGCGGAAGACGCTCGCGGTCATGCTCGCTCGTGCGCGCGACAGCTCGCTGGACTGGGAAGAATGCGCGCGCGAAGGCTTCGCCGGAAAGGAACCACTAAATGTCGGCAGAATTGCACACAACAGTCTTTTGGGGCGTCTACGTGCGGGAGTCGACCGAGGGGCAAATCGATGGCGTCGAATACAACGGGTTGGACTCGCAAGAGAGCGTCTGCCGGAAGTGGGTCGCCAGCCAGGGGCCGAACGCTCGCGTGTACGGGGTGTACTCGGACGTCGAAAGCGGGACGTCGTTCCACGGCCGCGATGGGCTCAAGCGTCTGCTGCACGACGCCGAGCACGGCAAGATCCAGGGTGTCGTTGCGTACGAGCTGGACCGGTGGGCTCGCAATCTTCACGACTACGGCACGCTGAAGAAACAGTTCGCGGCCGCCGGGGTCCCGCTTCGTTCGGCGAGTGTCCGGTTCGACGATTCGGCGGAAGGCAAGCTGATGGAATCTGAGCTGGCTGGATTCGCCGAGTACTTCAGCGACTTGGTCAGCAGGAAAGTGAAGACGAAGCGCGCCGAAATGGCCGCTAAGGGCATGTTTCTCGGCGGCGGCATCGCGTTCGGCTACGCCAAGGAAGCTGGAAAGATTGTCGTAGTCGATGCAGAGGCGGTCACCATCCGGCTCATCTTCGACCTGTTCGTCCGCGAGCGTTCGGCCGCGGTCGTCAGGCACCAGCTACGCGCGCGCGGCATCAAGAACCGCGCCGGCAAAGAGTGGAACAACACGAACATCGCTCACATCCTCAGAAACCGCTTCTACGTCGGCGAGTTGAGCAACCAGGAGAAGGTGTATCGCGGGCCCCAGGAGCCGCTGATCGCCTCGGAGCTTTTCGACGCCGTGCAGGCGATGCGGCCGGTCAAGCGGCGTGCCGCGTCGAAGATGGAGCGGCCCTACCCGTTGGTGGACGTGTTGCACTGCGGGAACTGCGGGACGCGCTTGAGCACCCACTACGTCGACCGGGGCAAGTGGAAGGTGCCGTACTACCGCTACACCCAAACCTTCAAGAAGACGTGGGGCGCCTGCCCAATCAAGCAGGTCAATGCCGACAAGATCGAGGCGAAGGTCTTGGAGGTGCTGAACGAGCTGTCGCTCTCGCCGGGCGTCGTCCGGCAAGCCGTGGAGGCGGCCAACACCGCGTGCAGCGAGCGGGAAACCGCGCTTAGGGAAACGGAGCAGGCGCTCAAGGCTCAGGTGGCGAACCTTTCGGCGCCCATCCGGAACCTGGTGGAGGTGCTGAAGGCCGGCGGGACGGCGGCACTGGCGGAGGTCAGCAAGGAGCTGGAGCGGCTCACCGGCGACAAGGCTCTGGCCGAGCACGAGCTGTGGGAGCTGCAGCAACAGCTCTACGAGCTGCGCCGCAGCACGCTCGACGCCGCTCGCTCAGCCGAGGTCATCGGGGACCTCCGGCTGCTCTACGAGGCAGCTAGGCCAGACGAACGGCGTGAGCTGGTGCGGCTCGCCATCAAGCGGATCGTGTACTCCGGCCCCGCGCAACCGCTGGGGTTTGAGTTCTTCGATGGCGGCGGGGTTAACCTACCCCGCGAGGGTTCGAAACTAAGTAACGAGTGGCTCCGACTCAAGGACTCGAACCTTGGACCCGGCGGTTAACAGCCGCCTGCTCTACCAACTGAGCTAAGTCGGAATTGTGGGGCGGACAGTACCCACGGAAGCGCGAAGGTCAAGGAGAAGTGGCGGGAAATTCGTCGAGTCGGTGAAATCGGCCGGCTGGCATGGGGCCAGCCCGGTCCCCCGAGGGCGGCGCAGTACGGGGTCCCGCTCCGTGTTACGAGGGGGCGGCTTGCGATGAGTGACGAAGACAAGACACGCAGCACCGGCCGCGGAGGCCTGGCTGTCGCCGGCGCCAAGATTTACTTCATCCTGCTGGGCCTGGTGCAGCAGATAGCGCTGCCGCGAGTGCTCGGCCTGGATGGCTACGGGGCGCTGTCGCGCGTGCTGTCCATCTCGAGCATCACCTACAACCCCATCACCACCATGTCCATCCAGGCGGTGAGCCGCACCGTGGTGCAGGCTGCGCCGGAAGAGCTGGGAGCCACGGTGCGTCGCGTGCTCGGCTGGCACGCGCTGTTCGGGCTGGTGCTCGCAGCTGGGTTTGCGCTGCTGTCGCCGCTGATAGCGCGCCTAGCCGGCGCCGGGCACGTCGAGACCCCGCTGCGCATCCTGGCCGCCATCCTGTTCATCTACTCGCTGTACACGCCGCTCATTGGCATCGCCAACGGGCAGAAGCGCTTCGTGGTGCAGGCGGGGTTCGACGTCATGTCGGCCACGCTGCGCACGCTCGGGCTCGTGGTGGGCGCGTTCGTCGCCCGGCGCCTGTCGTTCGCGGGGCCTTCGGGATCAGCGTTGGGCTTCGTGCTGAGCTCGCTCCTCGTACTGTTCATCGCCGCGAGCGTGATCGGCTCGGGCAAGCCGGGGCGGTCGCAGCTTTCGCTCGGCCAGTACGTCAAGCTGGCCCTACCGTTGTTGCTCGGTCAGGCTCTGTTGAACCTGCTATTTCAGGCGGATTTGACGCTGCTCGGCCGCTTTGCCAGCCAGGCCGCGCTGGCGGCTCACGCCCCCCTCACCCGAGCCGACGCGCTGGTGGGTGCCTACCGGGCAACCCAGCTGTTCTCGTTTTTGCCCTACCAAATTCTGATCGCCATCACCTTCATCCTGTTTCCGATGCTGGCGGCGGCGGCACAGGAGGGCGACGCGGCCGCCATCGCGCGCTACGTGCGAACGGGCTTGCGGCTGTCGCTGATCATCGTGGGCGCCATGGTGAGCGTCACGCTCGGCTTGGCCCCCCGCTTGCTGGAGCTGCTGTTCGGTGCCGACGCCGCCGCGCTCGGTGGTCGTGCTCTGAGCTTGCTAGCGCTCGGCTTCGGCGCGTTCGCCATCTTCGGCATTTTGACGACGGTGCTGAACAGCTTGGGCCGCGAGCGACAAAGCATGTGGGTGACGGCGTTCGCGGTCGTGATCGTGGGCGCGCTGTGCTTCACCCGCGCGCACGGCGCTCCGCTTTCGGAAGACCTGCTCTGGCTGACGGCCCAAGCGACGTCCACCGGTCTGGGCGTGGCGACGCTGATCGCGGCCTATCTGGTGTATCGGGCCGCGGGCGCCCTGGTATCGCCGTGGAGCCTGCTGCGCACGTTGGTATCGCTCGGGGCAGCCGCGCTCCTGGCGCGCACGCTGTTTCCCGCCGGCAAGCTGCTGACCCTGGCGGCGGCGGCGGTCACCCCCTGCTTTTACGTGGCCCTGCTGGTGTTGACGCGCGAGCTGACGGGAGCCGATTTGGCTATCGTTCGCAAAGTTGCGCGCCGCTGAGCGCCTTCTAGGAGACTGGTGTTTTTCAAACCCCAGTCTCCTAGTTTCTTGTCCTGGGGGAGGAGGCACGCGCCTCCTCCCCTCAAAAAGCAAAGCTTTTTGAGCCTCCTCTCTACCCGGCGGCTCCGCCGATTTAGACAGCTGGTGTTTCACACCAGCCTCCTAGCTCGCGTCGGCCGACGCGATGGCTTCACGCATGAACAAGTCCTCGAGGGTTTCGTGGCGCGGCACTACCTGCTCCACGCCCAAGCCGGTGGCCAAGGCCCGCTCCAGCACACGACGCAGCAGGTCGGCCCCCTCGACCTGCACGACCAACATGCCCCCCACCTCCTTGGTCGTCAGGCCTTCGCTCTCGAGCCCGGCGCGCAGGGCCGCGTAGTCACCCGAGAGGGTTATCTCGCTGCGCCGCGCGTCACGGCGCAACAGCTCGGCAATGCGCCCGCTCACCACCACCTCGCCCTTGCGCAAAATGGCCACACGGTCACACAGCGATTCGACATCGTTCAAAATGTGCGTGGAAAAGAAGATGGTGCGGCCTCGTCGTCGCTCTTCGACAATCAGGTCTCGCACCTCTTTCCGGCCGACGGGGTCGAGCCCGCTCATCGGCTCGTCCAAAATCAACAGCTCGGGGTCCGCGACCAACGCCGCTGCCAGCCCCGTCCGCTGCAGCATGCCCTTCGATAAGCGCCGCACCTGGCGGTCGGCCGCATAGGCAATCCCGACCTGATCGAGCACCTGACGGGTGCGATCGCGCGCCGCCCGCACCCCCAAACCCGACAGGCGTCCGCACAGCACCACGAACTCGGCCGGGGTCAGGTACGGGTACACGTAGGGATTTTCCGGCAAAAACCCGATGCGCCCGAGGGCGCGGCGGCTCGGTACGGCTTCTCCGAACAGCTCTGCCTGACCACTGCTGGGGCTGATGAGGCCGGTCAGCATCTTGATGGTCGTGGTCTTTCCCGCCCCGTTCGGCCCCAAAAACCCGAAAATATCCCCGCGATCGACCTGAAACGAGATGTCTTTGACGGCCAGCACCCGGCGCATCCAGAAGCCTTGGCGGAATTCCTTCTTCAGCCGCTCGACCCGAATCACCGCATCTGTCACGTTAGCCGCGGACGGTAGCGCTCATGGGTTATGGGGTAAAGGTGCGCAGGCACGCGGTGATCAGCTGAAAAAGTCGGCTGCTTCCCATTTTTCTGCGGGCGGCCAAAGGATGATAGAAAGCGGAGCCGGGTACCGCTCTAGCCAAGCTGTGCCCGAACCGAGGAAAAACGAGGAAAGATGAAACGGGTAGGATTCGCGTCGATTTCGCTAGTGGGATCCCTCTGGGCAATGGGGGCCCAGGCTCAGCAACCGGCACCGCCCCCTCCTCCGCCGGCGGCGCCTCCGCCCGCCGCCGCGCCCGCGCCTGCTGCGGCGCCTGCGCCTGCTACGGCGCCTGCGCCTGCTCCCGGCGCTGCTCCCGCTCCTGCCACGGCTCCGGCTGCCGGTGCGCCTGCGCCCAGCGCCGCACCAGCGCCCGCCGCGCCCGCCGCCTCGGCCAGTGCCGGCGGCAGCGTGAAGCTCGACGACGGCCTGAACGGCGACGCCGAGCTCAACCTCAACGGCGAAGAGGAAAAGCCGGAGCCCACCGACTACGAGCGTCGCTGGCGTAAGACGTCGCTACAGATTCAAAACTCCATCTCGGGCTCGACCGGCTTGCTCCACACGAGCGAGGCTGGCTCCGGCGCGCCCGGCACGTTCCGCATGTCGCTGTCCGGTAGCTACTTCACCAGCTCCGGCTTCCTCTGCAACTCGGTCAACGTGTGCCCCGTGTTCGGGACCGAATCGGCGGCAGCGGCCGACGAGATTGACGCGATGGGCGCGCATTTGGGCCTTTCCGCCACCGTTTTGCCCTTTCTCGAAGCCTACATGGGCTTTCACAACCGCGCCGTCAGCAACACCCGCAGCCGCCCGCAGCTGCTGCAAGTGCTGGGTGACACCAACCTTGGCGTGAAGGGCTTCATGCCCAAAACGCCCGACTCCATCTTCTCGTTCGGTGGAGAGCTGGAGCTGTGGCTGCTCAACGGCACCGGCGGCGTGGGCCTCGACGGCGGCGGCACCAGCTTCGCCATCCGCGCCCTGTCGACCATCGACCTGAACAACCGTGTGAACCCCGAGCAGAACATCCCGCTGCGCTTTCACGTCAACCTCGCCTACAAGCTCGACAACTCCGGCAACGTGATCGACGATCTGGAGAACACGCCGCCGCCCAAGGGTCGCGGCGCCAAGATCTCGCGCATCGAGCGCTTCGGTCTGGCCATCAACCGCGTCGACTTCGTGAGCATGGCGTTCGCGGCCGAGTTCGATCACCCCATCATTCGTCCGTTCTTGGAGTGGTCGCTCGACATTCCTCTCAACCGCCAGAACTACATCTGCAATTTGGACGACGTGAAGCTGGCGGGCGAAGGCTGCTTGGGTGAGCACCAGGGCTTTGCTTCGTCGCCCTCGCGCTTGACGCTGGGCACGCGTGTCTTCCCCTGGGCCGACCATGGCCTGGCCCTGCTGGGTGCTTTCGACATCGGCACCGGCGCCACCAGCGAGTTCGTCGAAGAAGTAGCGCCCGAGCCGCCGTGGAACCTGTGGTTCGGCTTGGCCTACGCGGTCGACACGGTGGCTCCGCTGCCGGTGATTCAACACGTCAAAGACGCCGCGCCGCCCGCGCCCCCTGCCGCGGCCCCGCGCGCCTACGTGACCGGCGTGGTGACCGAGCGCGGCACGCAAACGCCGGTGGCCGGCGCGGTGTTGCGCTACGACGGTCGCAACTTGACCGGTATGGTCGCTGGCGACGACGGCACCTTCCGCTCCGCAGATCTGGAGCCCGGCACGTACACCTTGAACGTCACCGCTCCCGGCTATCGCGACGGCCAATGCGTCGCGACGGTTCCGGCTCCCGGTAGTGCGGCTCCGCCCGCGGCAGCCCCGGCCCCGGCCGCGCCCGGCGCGCCGGATGCCCCCACTCCTCCGACGCCTCCTGCCGTGTCGACGCCCGGCGGGGTAGCAGCCGCCACCAACGTGGGCGGCAACACGGTCGTGAACGTGATCTGCGAGCTCGAGGCGATGCCCAAAGTGGGCACCGTGGTCGGCGCCGTTAGCGACGGCGAAACGGGCATGCCCGTCACCGCCGCGCGCATCACCGTGACCGACCCGCTGAACCGCTCGCTCGATCTGTCTGCCGACAGCAACGGCGGCTTCAGCGTCGGCAACGTCAAGCCCGGCACGGTGAAGCTCTCGGTAGAGGCTGCCGGCTACTTCACCAGCGCCATCGAGGTGCAGGTCGAGTCACGCAAGGAAGTGCAAGCGCGCATCGTGCTCAACAAGCGCCCCACCGTCCCCAACGTGGTCGTCGCGGGTCGCGAGGTGAAGCTGAAGAAGGAAGTGCACTTCCAGCACGACTCCACCGACATCTTGCCCGACTCGCTGGGTCTGCTCGAAGAGCTGGCAGAGCTGTTCAAGAACAAGCCGGAAATTCGCTTGGCCGAAGTTCAGGGCCACACCGACAACACCGGCTCGGCCGTTTACAACCAGCGCCTGAGCCAAGGTCGCGCGCAGGCCGTCGTCGACACCCTGGTGCGCCTGGGCGTCTCTTCGGACCGCTTGGTGGCCAAGGGCTACGGCGCCGACAAGCCGCTCGTGCCGAACACCACCGACGCGAATCGCGCCAAGAACCGGCGCGTTCAAGTCATCATCCAGCAGAAGTGAAGCAGCTCGCCGTTTTGGTCCTGTTGAGGCGCGCGAGCGAATCAACGGGGACGCGGCGAGACCACCTGCAAGCAGCGACAGTTTCATGTTGCTGTGAACCGCGAGCATTCTCCGGTAGCTCAACTATTTGCGACAACGTGAACGCCGGGGTGCGGCTGTTGCGGCTGAATGGAATTCGACCGCGAGACGGCAGGACCGTGCCCTTTTAGAGATTGTTTTCGCCGGTCGGAGGCGCAACATTTTCGAAGCGTCGAGCCCTCGCTCGACCACCTGAAGCCCATGCCCAACCGATCCGTCCTCCTTCGAAGCACGATAGTGCTCGGCGCGCTGGTCTCATCGATCGCCAGGCCGGCCCAGGCGACTATCGTTTGGGAGGGTAAGGAGGTCCGGGCGTGGCCGGATTTGCCGATCGTCGCGCCGCCGGCGGGCGCGGCGCTCGCCGTCAGCAAGCCGCTGTTTCCTCATCCAAGCGGCTCCGTGGTTGGGCTGACGATCCTGGTCGACTTCAGCGACCAGTCCGCCGCGTACACGAAGGACGACGTCGACGCCTGGCTGAACCAAAAGGGGTTCACCGGCTTCGGGCTCAAGGGCTCCGTTCGCGACTACTACCTGGGGCAATCCCGCGGCAAGGTGGACTACCAGAACGAAGTGCACGGCTTCTACCGGGCCAAGAACCCCAAGAGCTACTACCAAGGCGGCAACGGCTACGAGCGGGCCGACGAGCTCTGGGACGAGGTAGTGGCCGCGCTCGACAGCGAGATCGACTACTCCAAATTCGACAACGACGGGGATGGGAAGACCGAGGCGATCAGCCTGCTGTACGCGGGCGGCGAAGGCACCTTCGGTAAGGGACTGTGGCCGCACGCGTCTGGATCGACCGCGCAGCGGGACGGAGTGCGGTTGAATCGCTACATGATGACGGCCATGAACAGCAAGCCGACCAACTACGTTTTCTCGCACGAAAGCGGGCACATGTTGTTCGGCTGGCCCGACCTCTACGGCGTCGGGGACTACTGCATCATGGCCAACCGTGGCAGTGACACGAATCCGGTCGGCATCAACGACATGTTTCGCGCTGATCAGGGCTGGGTCGATGTCATGGAGGTCGACGCCAGCACCAACGCGCGGCTCTCCACGACGCCGGATGGCGTCGTGTACCGTTTCGTGAACCCAGCCCGCCCGGCCGAGCTCTTTCTGTGGTCCAACCTGGAGAACCAACAGGAATGGGTCTCAATCGACGGTAGTGGCCTGCTCGTCTGGCATTTCGACGACGCCATCAACGGCAACAATCCGCCTGACCCCTTGCAGCTGGCGGTCGTGCAAGCGGGCGGGCAGCGCCAGCTCGCGGCTACTACCTGGCCGGAGCCTGGCAGCGCCGCGACGGACTTGTTCGCCAAGGGCGGCAATTCCGAGCTGAGCGCCGCTACGACACCGAGCACCAAGTGGAACGACGACTCGCCCTCCGGTTTGCGCATCTACGATATCTCGGCGCCCGGTGCGACGATGGAGTTCTCGGTCGGCACAGGCCCGTTGCCGGCGGGTGGTGCGCCTGGCTCAGGCGGCGCGGGTGGTGCTGCCGGAAGGGCGGGCGCGGGCGGCGAACAGGCCGGTAGCAATTCAGGTGGCAGCAGCGCCATGGGTGGCGCAAACGCTGGCAATGGATCTGGCGGCAGCGCTGGCTCAGTCAACAGCGCGGGTAGTGCTTCGAGGGCAGGAAGCGCCAGCGGCGAACCATCGCAGCCAGCGGGCGGCGCGAGGGGTAGCGCCGGTGCCGCCGGCAGCGCGGCCCCGCCCGGCACGTCGGGAGCGGATAGCGGGTGCACTTGTCACGCCGGAGCCCAACCGGCAAACGCGGGTGCGACGCTGTTTAGCCTGCTCAGCGCGGTCGGGCTCTTGGCCCGTCGGCGTCGACGCACATCAGGCGTCGACGAGCGGTAGGCTTCGGTGATGGAGTGCGAGGTGCCGACGCCACGGCAAGGCGGCACGAACGCGACTGTCTCCTACCAGTGATACGTGACGCCGGCGTTGATGAAGTTGAGGTCCTGCTTCTCGCCCGCGAGCAGCGCGAAGTCGCCCGCGCGCGGCGCGCCATACCAACGAGCCATGAAACGGAAGTAGTCGAGGCCCAGCACGACGCTGTCGGACAGGCTGTAGTAGACGGCGGCAGAAATGCCGATTTGCCGGTGGATGACGCTAAGCTCGGTATTGATGCGATCGCTGCCGAGCTGGTCGGCCGCGGCCACACCGCCACCGGCTGCCAACTGCACCTTCCCCAGCACTAGCGCGCCTTGACCATAAAAACCGGTGAAGGTCCGCAGCTCATAGGTGGTCGGGTTGAGCGACACCGAGGTGTTCTGCAAGGCGTAGGTCATGCCGATACCACGGCCGTGAAACGCTGCCGCGCCCAGCCGCACCGGGCCGACCTCCAGGCGAACACCGCCGGCCCCACCCCAGACGGACGTCTTTTCGTCGCGGGCTGGGGTCATCGCGGTCGTGTCCGCTTCGACGAGACGCCCCAGTGGCTGATACAGACCTTCGACGCCGACCTTGATCAGAGCGGAGCTGCTGAGCTTCTTTTCGAACGTCATCGAGCCTTCTGGCCGGAGCAGCGGCGCGCGCTTCCACGACGGCGCGAAGGTGATCGGGTCGTAGAGCCCAGCGTGAATCTGAAAGCCGCCCAGGCTGGGCGTCGAGTACGAAAAGCCCGCTGAATAACCGGGATAGGCCACGCCGGTACCGATGTGACCGCAAGCGGGCCCCAGCTCGTCCGTGCAGGGCAGACCCACGCCGTAGGTGTGCCCGTATTGCATGTCGATCTCGGTCGACATGCGCCCGAACCAACCGAACGTTCTGCCCACCGTCGCGCTACCCCACGGACCGGTAATGTTGAAGTACCCCTCACGCGCTTCGGGAATCACCGGTGCCCACTTGTCACGACCGAGCGTCTCGATCGTCGACCAGATCGCGATGTAGCCTTTCACGCTGGTGGTGTCGGTGACCTGGCGAGCAAGGCCGAAGCCGAGCACGTTGCCGACCATGCCGCTGCGCACGCGCATGGCGAAGTACTGACCCTTGGTGTCCTGTAGCTCCGAGCTCTTCCAGCCCACGTCGGGAGTCCCCGGTGACTTGTTCGAGCCCATGACCGCGTGGTCCATGCCCGGCGTGGCCGGGTTCGGCGTCGGATTGGGGAAGTCGTCGCCTTTCCCTACGCTCAAAAAGGCGTTGACCCGACCGTCGAACGAGAACTTCCAACCGTCCTTTTCGACGAGCACGACTTCCGCCCGGGCGCTCCGGCAAAGCGTCGAGCCGGCCAGAAGTAGCCCCAAACAAGCGCCAAAGCATTTCAGGTTGTTCAGGATCTTCACAGAATCACCTCAGGGACTTTCACTGCACGCTCACCAATGGAAGGTTGCGCCCGCATTCAGGTAGTTGACGACCTGCCGCTCGGGCGTGATGTAGCCGGCAAGGATGGTAGTGGCGCCACTCGCAGCGTCGGTCGTCGAGCGCGGTGCGCCGTACCAATCGGCCTGGAAACGAAAGTAGTCGAGCCCGAGCACCAAGCTGTCCGACACGCTGTAGTAGACGGCCGCCGAGACACCGGTCTGGCTCTTGGCGTTGCTGGTGATGGCGTCCTTCTTGTCGGCCTCGAGCTGGCTGATGCCCACGCGGCCGGCGCCCGCCGACACCTGCACGGGGCCGAAAACCAGCGCGGCTTGCGCGTAGACGCCCGTGAAGTTGCGGACCTCGTAGGTGAGCGGGCTGAAGACCGCCGGCGAGTTTTGTAGAGCGTAGTACTGGCCGAGGCCTTTGCCGTGAAACGCGGCGGCGCCGAAGCGCACCGGACCGACTTCCACGCGCGCTCCGAGGGCAACACCCCAAACCTTGTCGTTGTGCAGTTTCTGCACGGGTGGCGTGTCGTTCGTGGTCTCGATCCGCGAGATGGGCTGCCACATGCCTTCCACCTGCGCCTTGAACATGCCGCCGCTGCCGAACTTCTGCTCGAAAGACACGGCGCCCTCCGGCCTGGCAACGGGCGAGCGATTCCACGCCCCCAGCAGACGAACCGGATCGTACAGCCCCGCGTGCAGCTTCAAGCCGCCCAACGAAGGCGTGGAGTATTGAAAGCCCGCCGCAAACCCCGGGAACATGACGCCGGTGCCGATGTGCCCGCAGGTCGGGCCCTGCGCGTCACCGCACGGATAGCCCAGCCCGTAGTTGTGTCCGTAGCTGAAGTCGATCTCGGTCGAGATGCGCCCGAACAGGCCCAGCGCGCGCCCCGCGGTAAGGCTGCCCCACGGGCCGTCGAAGTTGACGTAGCCCTCACGCACGTCGATGTCCGAAGGGTTGGCGCGGTCACGGTTGAACGACTCCGCGTGGCCCCACAGCGCAACGAAACCCTTGGCCGTGGTGTTGCCGAGCTTTTTCCGCATCCCGAGGCCGAGCACGGTGCCCAGAAAGCCGTTGCGCCCGCGAATCGCGAAGTACTTGTTGTTCGCGTCGTCCTGATCGGTGTTTTGGCCGTTGGCGCCGAGCGCCGTTTCCCCCACGAGGTTGTGCGGGGGGCCCCCATCGGGGTTGGGGCTTGCCAGCGGAAACTCGTCACCGAAACCCAGGCTGGCGAAGGTATTGATGCGCCCTTCGGTGAACAGCTGAAAGCCGTCCTTCTCGGCCAGGGTCAACTCGGCTCGTGCGCCGCTCGGAGAGAGAGCGGCGCACAGGCCCAGGGCAATGGTCGCGCCCAGGCGCGAACGTTTCAGGAAACTCTGAATTCTCACGCGATCACCTCGCGACGCAGGATCCGAACACACCCCGGGCGACTCAGTTGGCGGTCACGTCGGTAACGACCATCACCAACCACTGGCCGTTGTAGGCCTTCGTGAAGTCGAAGCTGGGGTTCTTGGCAGTCGCTTTCGGATCGACGTTGGCCAAAATGATGGGCGCTGTGCATGCGTTTCCGCTGTTCTCCATCGGGCCACAGTTCTTGATCATGCTGCAGTTGGAGTCAGCCGCGACGAGACGCAGCATGGCACCACCCTTGGCCTGTATCTTTGCCGTATAGTCCAGACCGTACGTGGTGTGGTTGGAAACGCCCGGGGGCTGCATCGAATTCAGGAAGTAGTCCTGCTTCGGGCTGCTGACGCGAATCATGTACACGTTGTAGGCGTCGCCGTTGGTAGGCGTGCCGCCGACGCAGAAGCCGTCAGCCTTGGGTGACTGGGCCGAGCTGTTCTGATCCTGACCACCGGTGTAGCGCTTGGATTCCGCTTCACCCTGGACATGCAAGGTGATGGTGTACGTGACGTTCGGATCTCCACCGAGCGTGACCATCTTGTCGGTCGTAATGGCGCCGCTGAGCGCGGGGTCTTGCGCATTGGCGGCGGGGCAGCCGCCGCTCTTCGTCTGACACACGCTGGTGGCGGTGTCGGTCAAGCAAGTGCCGATCAGCATGCTGCCGTCGAGGGGGCCGCCCACCATGCCGACCAAATCTCCGCCGTTCGTGCCGCCGGCCGCCGTGCCACCCGCCGAGCTGCCGCCCGTGGAGCTACCCGCCATTGGAGCCGTGCCACCCGTGGTGCCCGTGCCGGCCGTGGTGCCCGTGCCTGCCATCGGACCGGTGCCGGCCGTCGTGCCGGTTCCGCCAGCCGCCGGGGTACCGGCCGTCGGAGTGCCATTGGTGCCCGCGGTTCCAACCACGCCCGTTCCGCCCATCGGAGTCGCGCTCGTGCCCGCGCTTCCACCCGTCGGAACGACCGATTGGCCTCCGGTGCTGGTGGTGGCGCCGGTTCCGCCCGAGGGCAGAGCGGCCTCGTCGCCGCACGCCATGGATCCAACGACCATCGGCAACAGGAACGCACAGGTCAGGACAGGTAGGGTAAGCGAGCGGGACGGCACAGGTTTCATCGGCAGATCCTCCGTTTTGCAGGTAAGTGACGACAGGGTCGCTGAAAGCGTCAGAAAAATTAACGTTGTTAAGATATTCACTCGGACACCCGGCTGGGCGCCAAATAGAGCTTGATTTTCGGCGTTTACGTGATCCGATTCCAGGTGAAAAGCTCGACCAACAGCGGAACTGGAACCGATACCAGTAGCCGAAAATGCCTCCACGTCATGGTCGATCTGACGGCCGGGCCGCATTCTTCCCGGCGAAAAGCCGTGGTATGGGGCGTAGGTCGGGTAGCCGGCGACCGCCTTTGGCCGCTCACAGCTCGTCGATCCGCGAGGAACACATGCTGCGCGTCGAAGCCTCCAATCTCCCCAAGCCACGTGGTGCTCCGCGTCCGCGTCGCTTGTTGCCCAATCCGCCCATGCCGCGCCGCGGCGCGATGCGAAACGAGCTGTTGCCGCCAGCGGACGCAACGACGTCTCCGCTGACGGAGCTGGCGTTGCCGAGCGAGCCGACGCGGCCGATGACGGGTCGCGAAACTTGGAGCGTGAAGCTCGAGCTCGGCGACGAAGAGATCGCCAAGCTCTACGGCCAAGGCATGACGCGCGGCGCCGTCGTGTGGAAGAAGGGCATGCTCGAGTGGCGGCCGCTGCTGATCACGCCCGAGCTCACGGGCTTGCTACGCCGCACGCGCATCACGCTGCCGGAATCATCTTCGCCGCCGTCGGTTGCTCCCGTCAGCGCGAGACACTCTCTACCGCCCGATGAGCCAACAGTACCCCGGCCGGCGCGCCTGCCGAGCTTCTCGTCGCCGAGCTTTGCCAACGAGGGCGTGGTCGAAAGATCGCCCATCGCTAGCGTCGCCCCCACCGCGCTCGACGTCGAGCCCACCGCCAAACCGCGCCGTCGAAAAAGCGAGCTCGCGGTAGTCGGCGTGGCGGCGTTTGCGCTGGCCTGGATGGCGCATGCCATCCTACATCCGACCACGCCAGAGGCGGTAAGCCTACCTGCGATGGCGGCCGCCGGCCCCGTCGCGGCGCCCGCCTGCGAGCCAACTCGGACTTCGTCGACCATCAGCGCCAGCACGCTCAGTGGCTCGTCGATCCCCACCGTGTCCATCGCCGACCTGCCCCTGGCCGGCTCGCGCGGTGTTGCCTCGACGGCGTCGCGCGCCGACAGCGGCAGAGTTGCCGCCCGCTCGAGCACCTCCGGTTCGTCGGGCAACGAAAAGCCCAGTCGCTCCGCGTTGGTCGAGGCACTGGGTCAAGTGGCGCGCGCCGCCAGTGGCTGCGGTGAGCGCGGCGGCCCCGTGCGCGTCGTCGTCACATTTGCGAACTCTGGCGTCGCGCGGAGCATTCAAGTCTCCGGTGCCGATCTCCCTGCGAACACTCGCTCGTGCATGATCGGCGCCGCTTCACGCGCTCGCGTGCCCGCGTTCACGGGTGAGCCGGTGACAGTCTCAAAAACTTTGTAGTCCCCCGCGCTGAACGAATTCTGACTCGTGTTGGAGCGACAGGGCCACCTGGTCCTCGATGAGGCTCCATCGGTGCTCCGTCGGCGTCGTGACGCTATCGTTCGCGGCGCTTGCCGGTTGCGGCGACGGAAGCGCTAGCGGGAGCAATGGCGCAGCCGGATCTGGAACCGGTCCCAGTGCCGGCGCGGGCGGTTTTTCCGCAGCCGGCGCGAGCCCGGGCGGTTCTCCGGCCGCAGCGGGGAGCGGTGTTGCCTCCGCTGGCATTAGCTCGGGTGGATCAAGCTCCGCAGGCGCGGCGGGAACGGCGAACGCCGCAGGCGCCGCGGGTAGCAGTGTGGGTAACGCCGGGGCGCCGGGAGCCGGCAGTGGCAATGGCGGCAGCTCCGGGTCTACTGGCACGGGGCCGTTGGTTTGGCCCAACGAGCAAAGCAGCAAGAACGGCGACGCTTGGCTGCGCGACCATCACGACCAGATCACCGAGCTTCGTCCGCGCGTGTTGCTCGTCAATTTCGATCCGACCAGCACGTTTCAAAAGGTTCAAGACAAGGCCAAAGCCATCGCCGCCGCGATCGCCTTCGGCTCGAAGTACCACGGCTACTCGAAGCCCGACGCACCCGCGTTCGTCAACTATCAGATCGCGCACGCGGTTGATCTGCACGGCCAGGCAACGCGCAAAAACGGCGGCTTCGGCTACGGCGAGTTCATGACCGACCAAGCCTTCGCCGACAAAGTGGGCTTCAAGGCGCCGGGCGGCACGACCAACCTGACCGTGTGCCAAATGTTCGAGCAGGGCTACATCAACGAAGTGTGGGTTGGTGAGCAGAACGACGACTCGGCCAAGCTGTACGAGGGGCTCGCCCGCGCGCAGGTTTACGACGACGATTTGCAGCCCAAAGCGGGGCAATTCGACGACTGCGCCGGCAACGGCTGCGTCAACGGCTTCACCTGCGGCGTGACGGTGCGGCTGGGCGAAATCAACCCCACGCGCGGCCCCGGTTGCGGCCTGCACGCTTACGGCCACGCCTTCGAGGGCGCGGTGAAGCGCAACCAAATTCCCTACCTGCGAAAAAACGCAGCGCGCTTCTTTCAATTCGATCTGAAGGCCCGCTACGGCGCACCCTTCGACGATTTCTACGTTTGTCCGTACAACACCGCGGTGTGCATCGATTTCCAATCGTCCACCCACTTGGTCAACGGCCCTGCCCTCACTGGCAAGACCTTCGACATTCAGAACTACGGCGCAGGCTGCGGCAACGTCCACTTTGCGCCGCACTCGCGCTACCAGTACGACTACGAAGGCCCGGACGGCAACGCGGGGCGCGCGACTTGTGAAGGCTACGGGCTAGGCGCGGGCGCAGGCGGCGCCGACGTAAGCGTGGACATCAGCTACGCCACCTACAAGAGCTACAACCAAAATTCCGCTTACAACGACTGCGGCGGGGGCTGGCAAGAGTACATGCGCCAGAGCTTCCCGGGTTACGGCAATCAGGCCAAGGACGTGGACGGCGCGCCGATGAAAAATTGGTGGCCCTTCATGTTCTACTGAGCCGCGGGTGCGGCCACACGAGGCGTGAACAGGCGGGATCAGCCGCCAAAAATGGCCCCGAAACGAAGCGCCCTCACTTGGGTGGCTTCTGCGGAACGCTGTCGTCCTGAATGCAGGCGGAAAGGTCGAACAGCATGAAGCTCACTGCCTTCTCTTGCGACGACAGCTCACGCGCCTCGCAGCCGCCCGGAAAGGGCTGCCCCGGCATGTCATTGCCGGTTGCCGAGACGTGCAAGTCGGTGAACACGGCGCGACCACACACTTTGTCCTCGGTCGCGCCGAGGGGCGCACCGAACGATAGGTATTGAATGGCGGTCGGAGCGTTCGGGTAGTTGTCGTTCTGCACCGTGATCCACTGGCGGGCCAGCGTGGGATCGACGGCTTGGATGTTGTCGCGCGGCTGGATGATCTGCATCTGCCCGGAGGTCGTGGAGGCGTTGACGTTGACCAACCAGTCGGCGAGCGCCGCCCCTTTCGGAAAGCTCGTGTCGATGGTGCCCACCGCGGGATCCATGGGCGCCGGCTCGCGATCTTCCCAAGTGCCGATGCTGGGGACCGGGTTGGGGCCGTCAGAGAACCAAAAACGGTGCCAATGCGACGCGAACAGCCGCCCGCCGAGCGAGGCGTAGTCGTAGAGCGCCTGACGTGCGGCGACGGGCTTTTCGGCCTCCATCGTCCCGCCTTCGCAGGACAAAATGACGATGTCGTAAGCCTTCAAGGCGTCGACGGTGCTCCACAAATCCGTGGCCGGCGGCAACGCCACGCCGGCGTTCAGCTCGGGCGCGAAGGCCTTGGTGGCAACGTCATTGGCTTGGCCCGCGACATGGTCGGCGCCCGCGAACAGATGAATGCGTCCCGTGCCGGCGCTGGTCGAAAATTCGCTGTCGTCGAGCCCCATGCGCCGTGGCAAGCATTCCATCGAATCCGCGCCGCCGGTGGCGATGGCGATTTTCGGAATGTCGCCTTCGCTTTGGTTGCGAGGCAAGCGCGTGACGTTGGGATCCGTGAGCGCATTGTCGACGCACGCCGCCACGCTCGGAATTTTTACTTGCCGGCGCCATTTACCGACTTGGATCACGAGCGGAATGTCCGAGCCCACCGGCACGTCTTGCAGGACGAATTTTCCATGCGTATCGGTCAGAGCCGACACGACAGGGTTGACGATGTTCGAATCACAGCGGTCGCAGCTGGCTCCTGGCGTCAGCGGCGCCACCCCTGCTTTCGGGATGTACACGGCTGCGTTGTAGAGTGGCGTCTTTCCCGCAGGATCGTAGACGACGCCCGTCACCGTCGTGACCGCGCCCGCCGCGCACGGAACCTGTGAGCAAGGGCCCGCGCTGCAGGTAGTGCGTTGGCACTCGAGGCCCTGACAATCGCCAGTGGTCGGCGCGCCTCCGATCTCGATGGCGATCGAGCCGCCCTTACTGGGCTGCGTCGCTGCGCCCGCCACGTTCGCTGCGTTGCCACCGCTCCCTTCGGGAGCAACCCCGCTGCCGCTGGGAGCATGCGAGCACGCGACGAGCGCGGCCCCGACGAGCAGAGCGGCGCTGTGTTGGTGGAAGGCGGCCATGGGCAATGGCTCAGGTGCCCAGTGCCCTCCGAATCGGATCAAGAATGCGGATGGTCGATTTTTGAGCAACGCGACCGACGCCGTGCCTCCTTGTTGAGGGACACTGTGTCCAGCCGTCACGGCTCGGCCGCGGAAGCGCTAGCTTTCTTCGGGCTCTTCGGGCGTTGCCGCCAAGCGCTCGGCATCCACTTCACGCAGCAACTCCGAGACACGCTGTTGCGCGTCCGGACCGACGTCGTAATGAAAGCGCAGCTCGGGCGCGCGCTTGAGCTCGAGGCGCGGAGTGATCACGCGCCGCAACCGAGGCGCCGCGCGCCGCAGCCGCTCGATGATTCCGCGGCGCTGCTTTTCGTCGTCGTCGGCGACCAGCAAGCGCACGCCAATGTTGGCGATCATCAAATCATCCGAAACCGTGACGCCGGTGACGACCACGGCCGCAAACCGCGGGTCGTCGACTTCCCGCCGCAAGACTTCGGCAAAGTGCCGCTGAATGAGCTCGGAGACGCGCTTGGTGCGGCGGCCGTCGTTGGTGGGACCTGGCATGGCTCAGCTCTGCTCCTCGTCGTCTTCGTCGCTCGGTCGCGTACGGCGCTTCAGCGCTTGCTCGATGCCGCCCTGAATACCGGAGCCGCCATCGCCGAACGGCACGATTTCGGTGGCGACGTCCGCCAGCACGGCGTCGTTCGCTTGTTCGGCTGCGCGCGACACCGCCGACAGCACCTCCGAGCAGCGCGCAGCCTCACCCGAGACGATGGCGACCCCGAGAGTTGCCACCTGCCAGCGCGAAAGGTCTCCGACCTCGGCGATGGACACCGGAAAGCGCGCGCGCACTCGGTCTTTGAAGCTCTTGACGACCCGGCGCCGATCTTTCAGCGAAGCCGCTCCAGGAATTTGAAACACGAGCCTCAATACTCCAATGAACATGACAGCGCCGTTACGTCACAGACGGACCCAGATTTTTCACAGGAAGGACAGAAGGATAGAAGGCGAGAATTTTGGGGTTCGAGCCGGACGACATCGGACGCCACCTGCATGGTGTCTGACCGTGCCGTGCGCTTCTCCAACCACAAAACCCTTCTGTCCTTCTGTCCTTCCTGTAAGAAAATCTGGGTCCTGGCAGCGCTGTCCGGAGCCGGACGGCTCCGTTACAGCGTCTGTTTGACCTCTTCGACTTCGAAGGCTTCGATGATGTCGCCCTCTTTGAACTCGGAGAAGCCGTCGAGGCTGATGCCGCACTCGAAGCCTTCTTTGACGTCCTTGGCGTCGTCCTTGAAGCGCTTGAGCCCGCCGATTTTGCCTTGCCAGAGCGAGACGCCGTCGCGCATCAGGCGTGCGCCGCCCGACCGCTTGATGACGCCTTCGATGACCATGCAACCGGCGACCGCGCCGGCTTTGCTGGTCTTGAAGACTTGGCGAATCTCGGCCTTGCCGATGTTCTTTTCGACCATCGTCGGCGCGAGCAGGCCTTCCATGGCCGCCTTCACCTCGTCGACCACGTTGTAGATGATCGTGTAGTGGCGGATTTGCACCTCTTCCTTTTGGGCGAGAGCTGCAGCCTTGCCGGCGGGGCGCACGTTGAAGCCGATGATGATCGCACCGGCCGCGACCGCCAAGTTGACGTCGCCTTCGGTGATGGCGCCGGCGGCAGCGTGAACCACGCTGACCTTCACCTTCTCCGTCGTGAGGCGGGTGAGCGAGTCGGACACGGCTTCCACCGAGCCCTGCACGTCCGCCTTGATGATCAGCTTCAGCTCGGCCTGTTCGTTCTCGGCCATGGCCTTGGCCAAGTCCTCGAGCGTGGTCGCGCGAGCGCCGGTGCCAGGAGCCAGGCTCTTGCGCACCTTCGTCTTGCGGCTGTCGGCGATCTCTTGCGCCTTCTTCATGTCGTTCAGGACGTGAACCGGGTCACCCGCGCTGGGGACGTCGGCCAAGCCGATGACGACGACGGGCGTGGAGGGACCAGCGCTTTCGAGCTGGTTGCCCATGGCGTCGTGCATCGCGCGCACCTTGCCGTGGGCGCCGCCGGCCAAGATGACGTCGCCGCGATTCAGCGTGCCGTCTTGGATCAGGATGGTGGCGACCGGACCGCGTCCGCGATCGAGCTCGGCTTCGACCACCACGCCGGAAGCCGGCTTGTTGGGGTTGGCCTTGAGCTCGAGCACTTCCGCTTGGAGTGCCAGCGTTTCCAGCAGCTTGTCGATGCCGGCGCCGGTGTGGGCCGAGACCTCGACGTACAGCGTGTCGCCGCCCCACTCTTCCGCCACCAGCCCCAATTCGGCCAGCTGACGACGCACCCGCTCCGGGTTGGCGTCGGGCTTGTCCATCTTGTTGACGGCCACGACGATGGGCACGTTCGCCGCCTTGGCGTGAGCGATGGCCTCACGGGTCTGCGGCATCACGCCGTCGTCGGCCGCGACCACCAGCACGACCACGTCGGTCGTACGGGCGCCGCGAGCGCGCATGGCCGTGAATGCTTCGTGGCCAGGCGTGTCGAGGAAGGTGATGAGCCCTTGCGGGGTCTGCACCGAGTAGGCGCCCATGTGCTGGGTGATGCCACCGGCTTCGCCGCTGACCACGTTGGCCTTGCGGATGCGGTCGAGCAGGCTGGTTTTGCCGTGATCGACGTGACCCATCACCGTGACGACCGGCGGACGGAGCAGCTTTTCGGCCGCGTCCTCGCCCTCGGCACCCTGCGCGGCGGTGATTTGATCTTCTTCGCTGACGGCGACGTCTTCGACTTCCCAGCCGAACTCGTTGGCGACGATCTTCGCCGTGTCGGCGTCGAGCGTGCTGTTGATGTTCACGCCGGTCATGCCCAGGCGCATGAGCTTCATCAACATCTCGGTCGACTTGATGCCCATCTTGCCGGCCAGCACTTGCAGGCCGACCGACTCCTCGATGCGCACGACCTTTTTGTGAGCCGAGCGCTCCTGCGTGAGGATGTTGCCGGGCGTCTTGGTGCGAGGGGGGCCGACGAAGCGACCGCCGCGCATACCAGGGCGCTGCGGGCCGCCGCGGAAGTTACCTTGCGGGCCGCCGGGACGACTCGGGCCACCCGGACCGCCCGGGCGCTGACCAAAGCCGGTGCCGGCCTTGGCGTCGTACTGCACGCGACGCGGCAGCGGGCCGGTGCGTTGCGGCATCGGCACGCCGGGGCGTCCGCCCCAAACGTCGATGCCCGTTTTCGGCGCCGTCGAAGGGCGAGCCGCACCGGCCGGAGCTGGGTTGGCACCGGTGCCGGTAGAAGCGGGCGGAGGCGTCGGCGCGGCCGCCGCGACCGGAGCTGGCGCGGGCGCCGGCGGCGGAACAACGACGGGCGGAGCGGCTACGGCCGCCGGCGGAGGCGCGGGCGGAACCGCGTGACGCGGCTCCGACTTGGCCACTGGAGCGGGCGGTGGAGGAGCAACCTCGACCACGGGCGCGGGGGCCGGGGGCGGAGGTGGCGGAGCGGCCACGACCGGAGCCGCAACGGGCGGCGGAGGCGCGGGAGGCGCCGCGACCGGCGGCGAGATGAGAATCGGCGACGGCTCCGGCGGAGCTGGCGCGGGGGCCGCGACGGGTCGCGACTTCGCTTCGACCGGCGCCGGGGGCGGCGGCGCAACGCGCGGATGCGAAGGAGCCGAAGCTTCCTCGCGCACCGACTCGAGCGGAGCCGCGGATGCGACGGGCGAAGACGCTTCGGTGCGAGCACCGGAGCCGCCACCAGCCGCGCGCCGCTTCACGACGGTCGGGCGAATTCGCTCTTCCACCGTGCTCGGCGACTTGGCCTTTTCCAGATGTCGCTTCACGCGATCGACCACCTCGGGCCCAATCGCGCTCATGTGATTGCGCACGTCTGGCACACCCACAGACTGGAGGAGCGACACGAGGCTCTTGTTGTCCATGCCCAAATCACGAGCCACCTCGTACACACGCAGCTTAATCGTCATCCAACCTCCGTCAGTCTGTGCGCTCTTCCGGGCTCGTCGAGCTCGGACACCGAAATCATGCGGGAGACCTCTTGAGAGAGGTCCGGAGAAAGTAGGCCAACCAGCGCCAGCTCGTCGCGCTTGAACGCTTTGCCGAGCTCGGCCTTGGTTTGAAACAGGCGAACGCGGCCGCGTTGCCCGAGACGCAGCACCGGCGACAAGCTGGCCGAAGCCTTGGCGTCACCGGCCATCACCAGCAGCTCCACGCGACCGTCACGCTCGGCCTCTTCGAGCGCGGTGGTGCCAACCGCGGCCAGGCGCGCCCGCTGCGCTGCTTGCAGCAGCGAAACGGCCCGTCGCCCCGCCGCGTCGCGCAGCAGGCCGAGCAGCTCGGGCAAGGTCGTCGTCACTTTGGTCTTCAGGCCGCGGCTCAACCCGCCGCGAACGGCATCGGCCAAGCACGCCGCGCGCGGATGCACCCAGGCGCCGCGACCGAACGCGCCACCAGCCAGATCCGGCACGACCGCGCCGTCATCGCTGACGACCAGGCGCACCAGATCCTGCGGCGACCCGCTGGCTCGGCAACCGACGCACGTCCGAAGCGACGAGGACACTTGAGGGGCTAGCTCCGTCAGCGGTTCAGGCCTCTTCCGATGCCTGGCTAGGCGCGGCTGCAGCTTGCGCCGCGCGAGCGGCGGCTAGCTGAGCGCGAGTTTCTTCGATTTCGCGGGCTTCCGAGGTCAGGAAATACTCGGCGCCCTGCTGGATTTGGCGAGCTTTCTTGATGCCGAGACCGGTGCGAATGGCCAGGCGGTCGGCGTCTTCACGAGCCAGGTCCGGTACCGTGCGGTAGCCGGCCTCTTCCAACAGCTGCAGGGTGCGCAGGCCGACGCCCGGCACGAAGCGCAGCTTCTCGCGCTCCGTGAGCGGCTCGATCTGCGACGAAGCGCGTTGGATGCGCTCGCGACGCAGACGCTCGGTGGTGGCGTCGGCGGCGCGCTTGAGCTCGGCCGCGCGTTCCTCGGTCTCCACGCCTTCGATTTGCGCGAGCTCCTCGACGGCGGCTTCCGAGATTTCTTCCAGGGCGCGGAAGCCCAGGCGAAAGATCGATTTGGCGAGGTTCTCGTCCACGCCGTCGATCTCCTTCAAGACCACCAGCGCTTCGTCCTCCATCTGCCGGAACTTGCTGTCGCTGATGATGTCGAGCTTCCAGCCAGTGAGCTGAGCCGCCAGGCGCACGTTCTGGCCCTTGCGGCCGATGGCCAGCGAGAGCTTCTCGTCCGGCACCACGAGCTCCATGCGGTGGTCCGACTCGTCGACGATCACCTTGTTCACTTCGGCCGGCTGAATGGCGTTGATGATGTAGCGCGCCGGATCCGGATCGAACGGCACGATGTCGATCTTCTCGCCGCGCAGCTCTTGCACCACGGCTTGCACGCGCGAGCCCTTGATGCCGACGCAAGCGCCGACCGGATCGACGTCCGAATCACGGGTCGTGACCGCGATCTTGCTGCGCGAGCCCGGCTCGCGAGCAACCCCGACGATCTTGACGATTCCTTCGTAGATTTCCGGCACTTCGGCCTCGAACAGCTTGTCGACCAAGGTGGGCGACTGGCGGCTCAGAATGATCATCGGACCGCGCGACTCGCGGTCGATGTTCTTCACGAAGGCCACGATGCGGTCACCGGGGCGGTAGGTTTCGCGCGGAGTCTGCTCACGCGCCGGCAGCACGCCTTCGGTCTTGCCCAGATCGACGATCAGGTTGTGACCCTTCTCGAAGCGCCGGACGATGCCGCGGATCAGCTGACCCTGACGGTCCTTGTACTCGTTGAAGATGATGTCGCGCTCGGCGTCGCGCACGCGCGACAAGAGCACCTGCTTGGCGGTTTGGGCGGCGATGCGACCGAAGGCGCTGCGCGCTTGCTTCATGTCGAGCACGTCGCCGAACTCTTTGTCTTGCTGCTTGGCACGCTCGGCGTCGCGCGGGTGCCAGAACACTTGGAAGCCCAGCTCTTCGCCCAGCTCGGCCTCGAGACCGTGCTCTTTGGCGGTCTCCATGTCGATCTCTCGCTCGGGCAGCTGCACGTCTTCCACGACCGTCATGTACTGAAACAGGTCGATGTTGCCGCTGTCTTCGTTGAAGCGCGCCTCGAGCTCACGGGTGGGCCCGAACACGGCTTGTGCAGCTTTGAGGATCGCCGCCTCCATCGTCTCGATCAGGACCTTCTTTTCGATGCCCTTTTCTTGGGCAACCTGCTCCACGATCGAACCGAGATCCATTGCCATACCGGCTGATGCTGCTGCCATCTCTACCTTCTCCGTGCAGACCGCTGTTCGCGGCCATGTGGGCGGCGCGCGCCCGCGCCACCAGATCGGGAGCCACCTGACTTCCAGTCGAAGACCAAGTGACTATTGTCGATTTCGTCGAGCGAGAGCTCGACGAGCTCCCCTCGTTCGGACTGGATGAGGACGCGCTTTTCGGGCGAAAGCCCGTGCAGCGCGCCAATGATCGTGTACTCGCTGTTGCGAGGTTGCTTGAGCTTGACCTTGACCGCCTGCCCCGCGAAGCGCTCGTAGTCGCTCAAGTTGTAGAGCGCGCGCTCGACGCCCGGCGACCCGACCTCGAGCCGGTAGCGCTGCGCGATGCAGTCCGCCACGTCGAGCGCCTGGGACAGCTCGCGCGAGATGTCGGAGCACAAGTCGAGCGTGATGCCGGCGCCGGGCACGCGCTCACCCGACTTCTCGAGCGTGAGCTCGAGCACCCAGCCGCTGCGATCGGTCTTGAACACGAGCTCCACACCGTCGACCCGATGCGCCGCCAAAATAGGCGTCACCGCAGCGAGCACGCGCTCACTGTCGAGTCCTGGCAGTCTTACGTGGGCAATGGTCATCCGGCGGGGTGTCGTTGAAACGCGTAGGCTCTGGTCGTAGGCAAAAAAAAACGGACCCTCTAAGAAGAGCGGGTCCGAGGGATCCACCAAACTTGTGGGGCGCATAGTAGCGAAAGGCTCGGGCCCACGCAAGGCAGTCCGGCCCTTCCGTACACGTGCCCGTGCCCGTGCCCGTGCCCGAAGAAGCCTCAAGAAAACGGAGGGTTTCTTGGGGTAGGCCCTGGTTCCTGGCGCGGGCTCAGCCCGCGCGCGCCGCGCCCAGCTGGGCGCGCAGGCAGGGCCTACCACGTCAACGAATCTGCCCGGTATTTTGCGGACCGTCGGGCACGGGCACGGGCACGGGCACGTTTACGGGGAGATCAGGCGAGGTTCGGCAACGTCACCAAATCGACGTGCAAAACTTCGCCGGAAAAAGCCATGATTTCCGAGAGGCAGCCGTCGGAGGGACGGCTGGACAGGCGGATTTTGGCGCAGGCGGCGCGGGCGCCCTCGAAAACGGTGTTGTCGAGCTCCTGCACGTTGATGCCGTGGCGCTTGAGGACGGCCAATACGTTGGCCAGAGCGCCGACCTGGTCCACGTGGCGGACTACCAGCTGATACCGAGACCAGGAGCTTTCGGCGATGTTCACGACGTTGGGCACCTCACCCTTGGTCAAGAAGCTGCGCAAAATTCGCACCGTTTCGTTGGCGATGGCGATTTGAGCTTCGTCCGTGGACGCGCCGATGTGCGGCACGGCGTAAACCAGGCCCGTCTCGAGGATAGGGTGCCGGTAAGTGGAGTTTCGGGTTTGAGGCTCGTTCGGCAGCACGTCCAAGCCGACGCGCAGGTTTTTCTGCGGGATGAGCTCTTGCAGGGCGTCGTAGTCGACCAGCTCGTCGCGGGCGGTGTTCACGAAGAACGCCCCCGGGCGCAGCTGGGACAACACCTTTTTGTCGACGATACCGCGGGTGCGCTCGGTCAGATCCAAGTGCACGCTGAAAATGTCGGAGACTTTGGCCAGCTCGGCCGGCGAGGTCACCCGCGTCACGCCCAGCTCCGCCGCCTTGGCCGACGTGAGCGAGCGACTCCACGCAAAGCAGTTGAGCTCGTAAGCTTGGGCGATTTTGAGCACGGCGCGGCCGATGTGACCGAGCCCCAAAATGCCGAGGGAGCGGCCGCGCAGCCCGGCCGCGCGCGCGAATTCGTTCTTCTCCCAACGACCGGCGCGCAGGCTGGCCACGCCGTCCGGAATGCGCCGATCGAGGCTGCCGATCAACGCGAAGGTGAGCTCCGCCACCGCGGAAGCGTTCTTGCCCGGGCAATTGGCCACGTAAATGCCGCGTTCGCTGGCGGTTGGGACGTCGATGTTCTTCACACCGGCTCCGGCGCGAATCACCAGGTTGAGCGCGCTGCCGGCGTCGAAAGCGGCTTTGCTCACCTCCGTGCCGCGCACCACCAGCACGTTGATGCCGGCTAGCCGCCCGGGCAGCTCGGCGGCTTCCAGCTCCGGCTCGTAGCTGACCTCCACCCCGAGGGTCCGCATTTCATCGAGGCTGCTTTCGGAAAGACGATCGGCGACCAAAACTCGCATAGGGGGCCCCGAGACTTATCACGACCAGGGCTACGGTTGGGATGAAGCGCGCTACGACGCGCTCGCCCCGGCAATCGGCGAGAACTGGCCCTGGATTTCCAGGCCGACGGCGCCCGCGCGCTCCACGAGCCAGGGCGAGATTTCGAGCTGAGCCGCGGGCGTGAAGCAGGCTTTTTCGCCCTTCGGAAGCGCGAGCCACAGCTTGCCTGCGTCGTCGCAGCCGAGCTTGTCGGGCTCGAGCGGCAGCTGCTGGCCGTCCAGAAGCTCCACCAGGAGGCCCCCTGCCCCGCCGCGCACCGACTGCACGAAAAACCGAGGACCCTCCACCGTCACGTAGGTCCAATCGTACCCGTTGCTCAAGATGTCGCGCCCGTCATCCGGATGGCGCGTCAGCCACGACGCGAACGCCTTGTGCATACCCGGGTGTGAGACCGGATTGCCCTCGTGAAAAAAGCGCCCCTCTTTGCTGAGCACGATCGTGCTTTCGCGCGAGCGTCCCTCAGGCGGCGGCAGTCGAAAGAATTCGGGGTGATCGGCGGGCTTCATGGCTCAAGTAGCGCTGCGGGCTTTGGCGCGAGCCGCGGGCTTGACGAGCTCGGGCGGCGCGGCGCGGCCGAGCGCATAGCGCCGGCTCACGTCGACCAAGAAGCGTCGCTCGAGCGCGCTGCGACCGAGCAACATTCGATAGAGCATGTGGCGACGATCGACCAGGCCGACTTCGATCAGCTGTTCACGTCCGCCCAGGCGCACGTGCGCTTTGACGAACACGCGCGTCGCGGTTTCCCCCGTGCTGGAACGCACCGGGGTCTTTCGCGACACTTTCGTCTCCACCGTGACGCGCGCGGACGGATCGTCTCGTCGCAGCCGTACGTCGAAGCGGACGCGCGCACCGGCCAGCAGGCGCACGTTTTCGACATGAAGGGCGCTGGTGCGGGCCCCCGTGTCGACGCGTGCTCGCAGGCTTTTCACCCCCCAATCGGGAAAATCGACGTATTCGGCCACGCCGATGATGCGAGGTTCGGGGCGTTCACGGCGTTCACGCATGGCGCACCCCCGAGTATAAGGGTTACGTGCTCGACGAGCTACCTAGCCTTGAGTTTGCAGCGACCGCGGTCGCGGTGGTGCTCGTGCTGCGCGCGGCGTTGTTGTCGCGAGCGGGCGCGGCGTTCTTCCAGAGGCGCGCGCGCAGCGACAGCGGCCGAGCGCGCGACTTGGTCGGCATCGTCCTGATCGGGGGCGCCGTGCTGTACGTGATCGGCGTCCAGCGCGCTTCGACCTGGTTCCTCGTGGCCTCGGGCGTGGCCATCCTGGCGCAGGTGGTCGGCTTCGTGCTCAGGAGCCTGGCGCGCGCGCGCGCCAGCGCCGGACCGAGCGTCGAGGTGGAAGACAGCGACGGCGAAGATGGCGACCTCGACGAGCTCAACGGCTGCGCCGTCTGCGGGCACGCCACCCTGATCGAGCTCGACGACACGGCGCGGTTCCTGGGCGGGCTCAGCCAGCTCTCGCCCTTGAGCGCGACGGTATGCCCGCAGTGCGGGGCGCTCAGCGGGCAGGTCGAGGATCCGTCCAAAATCCCAATCGGTGAGAGCCACGGCACCAGCCTGCGCCAAAGCCCCAGCGGGGAGGACGCCCAAGCCCTGGAAGAACCCACCGAGCACGACGGCTAGTGCCCCCACGACCGCTGAGCTTGCCAGCCGGCCCAAAAAGCGGGAAATGAGCGGCTGAAAAATGGACGCATCTGGCAGCCGTGACGCCAATCGCGAGTACTACGACGCCTTCTCGGCCGACTACGAGCGCGAGCGCGGCAAGAACGATCCGGGCGGGTACCACGAGCTCTTGGACGAGCTGGAGGCCGACTACGTGCGCCGCTTCGGCCAGGGGCGCGACGTGCTCGAAGTGGGCTGCGGTACGGGGCTGGTGCTCTTGCACATCCGCGAGTTTGCGCGGGTGGCGCGCGGCGTGGATCTGTCTCCCGGCATGTTGGCCAAGGCTCAGGCCCGCGGTCTAGACGTGACGCTCGGCTCGGCCACGGAGCTACCGTTCGAAGCGAATCGCTTCGACGTGACCTGCTCGTTCAAGGTTTTGGCGCACGTGCCGGAGATCGAAAAAGCCCTGGCCGAGATGGCGCGCGTGACGCGCCCCGGCGGCATGGTGCTGGCCGAGTTTTACAACCCCTACAGTCTGCGTGGCCTGCTCAAGCGCTTTGGCCCGGCCGGCAAGATTGCGCAGGCGGCCAACGAGCGCGACGTCTTCACGCGCTTCGATTCGCCGGCGCGCGCCAAGGCTCTCACCCCGCCGGGCTGCGTGTTCGTCGGCGCGCGCGGCGTGCGCATCACCATTCCCAGCGCCAAGCTGATGAAGCATCCCCTGGCGCGCCGCGTATTTCGCGCCGCCGAGCGCGCGCTGTGCGATTCGCCCTTCAAGAACGTGGCTGGCTTCTACGTTGCCGCCTACGAAAAGCGAGGCGACGCCTGACGGCTCGCCCTCACGACCCCCCCCCGCCGCGATGACTTCCAAGGCTAGCGCCCCCACTTCTCGCCCCACCAGCTGGTGGCGCACCGCTTTGGAGCGGCGTCGCCGCCACATGAACGAGCCGTACCCGGCATCCGAGCCACCGCGCTTCGCCAACGACCAGGAGCACCAGGCGGCCCTCAAGTTCTTCAACGCCGCATTTCGCGCAGAAGAATCCGGCATCCGCCAAGCGCACGAGCTGGCCCACGAAGTGGCGGCGTGGGACCCGGAGCTGGCCGAAGTGCTGCGGCTGTACGGCGACGAAGAAGGTTGGCACCAGGAGCTGCTCACCGAGTTTTTGAGCGAGCTGGGCGGCCAGGTGCAGCCGATGGGCCGCGTGACGCGCACGTTCTACAAAGTCTACGCGCTCGCCAAGCGCATGGACACCATCGTGCTCACCAACCTGATGTTCGAGACCATCGGCTCGACCACGTACCGCCTGGCGCTCGGCAACGTTTCTCAGCCGGCGGCGCGCCGCATGCTCACGATTTTGACGCGCGACGAGGCGTTTCACGTTCCGCTGAACGTGCACTTCTTGCGGCGGGTGCTCGAGCGCGACCCGAGCGCGCTGCCGCGCCTGCGGCGGCTGTACTGGCTGCTGTTTGCGTCGCTGGTGCTGCTGCCGCTGGCCAGCCGTCCCAAGGCGTTCGCCTTCGACCGCATCCACACCCGCACCTTGATGCGCGCCTATGCCCTCGAGCTTGGCCGCTTGTTCGCGCGCGAGCACGACTTGAACCTCGCCCCGCCACGCCTGGTCTTGCGCTTGCTCGGCATCTCCCCCGCCGACCTCTTGCCCGGAAGCGGCCCCTCGCCCACCAGCGTGGAGGCCGCCGAGCGCGCCGTCGACCGTGACGACGTCGTGGTGACGGCGCTGTAGCCGCGGGCCCTAGAAGCGACCCATCAGCGTCACGCCGCCGCCGGTCTGATCGAAATAGGGCACCGCCGACACTTCGGTCGTCTTGGGCTTCGTCGGAGTCAGCGACGGCGGCAGCGGGCGCGTCCGCGTTTCGGTGAACTCGGGCACGAACTCCAGCTGAGCTTGCAGAATGCCGCCCGCCGCCAGCGCAGCGAAGCTCCAGAAAGACAGTGCGCGTATCGTGCCCCAAGCCGACTGCGTCTTTTGATAGCTGGCCGCGTCGACGGGGCGAGTCTTCTGTATCTCGTAGACCTCCGTGGCCAAGCGACTCTGCACCACGATCGAGGAGAGGCTGAGCGAGGCCAGCGCCGCTTCGCTCACCAACAGGGTGTAGCCGAGCCCCGGCTCACGGTTTTGAAACTGGCCGAAGCCGAACGGGATGAACGCGCGCGCGCGACTATTCCGCTGCACGATCGTTTCTTTTTGCGCGAGCTGTTCGAGCGCGTGCATGCGGTCGCGATCGGCGGCCAAGCGCTGCTGCCGCTCGCGCGCCTCGCTCTGAGCCTGCCGAATGCGCGCCTGTTCGGCCGCGCGGATCTCGGTCACCAGCGAGTCGCGCACCTTGAGAAAATGCTCCACCACCGGCTGCGGAAAGACCAAGCTGTCCGGCGGCTTCATCTGCGGATTTTCGTGGATGGCGGCGCGCAGCGGCGCGTCGGCGGCAGCGCCTTCGCCGGCGCCGAGCAAACAGGCGGCCCAGTACACGCGCGCGTTTTCTACGATCGCGGGCTGCCGCAACGGATCGCGGCCGGTGGGATCCAGCAGCCGTTCGATCTCGCTGCTGCACTCCGCGTACTTGCCGGCTTCGTACAAACCGACCACGCGCGACAGCTCGGCTTCATCGCTCAAGTGGTCCGAGAGCTTGGGCTTCGGCTCCGACGTCGTGGCGCCCGGCTTGGTCGCGGCCGGTTTGGCGACGGCCGGTTTGGCGACGGCCGGCCTCGCGGGCGCTTGAGCCTTACCAGCGTCGGCGGGCTTGCCAGGAGGCGCGGAGGAAGCCGCCGGCGGCGCGCTGGCGGTTGGCGTTTGAGCGGCGGCGCGCGCAGGCAACAAAGCCCCTACGCTCAAGAGCACGACCGCTGACAGGAACCTCTGCATTCGACGCCGGGACCCACCCCGGCACCGGGTCAGGGACGGGGAAAGGACGAAGATCGTCCGGGGCTCAGCTCCACGTCAAATGCTTTTGGAGGCTCCCCGGACTGCGGGGCCGGAATCACCGTGCAATGAGCCACCTGTTTGGCCGCCTGCATGTTGATCTGCACCGAGCCCGGCGCGTTAAAGTTGGCGACTTCCCCGCAGCTGGCGGTGCTCAGCGGCGAGCCGCGAAACTCCAGGGTGGCAGGTTTCCAGGCGATGACGCCCTTGACCGTCTGCGGCTCGTTCGGCCGGACCGTGACGGTTTTGAAGGCGGAGCCGGCGCAGCAGTCGGTGTTGGGCGGGCGAAACTCGAACGTGTGCTCCCCGGCCGCGATCTCGTGCACCCCGAACCAGTTATCGAAGGGGTGACCATCCATCAACACGGTAGCGTTCTGGGGGCCGTTGACGACGACGGTCACGTTGGCCACGCCGTCGATGACCGGCTCCTTGGGCGGCTCGGCGGAAGGTCGCGGCTTGCCCCGCTTCTTCTTGGCGGTCGGCGCGGCCTGGGCGCTCCCCTCCGGTTGGCCGACGAGCTGAGGCCTGGCGCCGCCCGTGACGTTGCCGGCGCTCGTTGCGGCGGCCACCGGCTTCTTGTGATTCGTGCCGCGTAGCTTGGCGACGATCTTGAACACCCCGCCCAGAGCGGCGGCGATGATGAGGCTGCCGGTCAAGATCACCGCGCCCTGCACGAGCGCGCGCCGAAAGCGCTGGCTGCGCGCCAGCGACGACACTTCGCTGATCAGATCGGTGTCGTCCGGGCGAAACGCGAGCGCGCGATTGAAGCAGGTAGTCGCGGTCATGACGTCGCGCCCTTCGCGCGCCTGGCGGCCCCGCGTGACCAGCGCGTCGACCACCCGCTCTTCGAAGCCGACCCGGTACTGTTTGGGATCGTGAAGAAACGCGCCAATCTCGCTTGCGGGATCTTCGAAGCCGACCAAGCGCAGCTCCGCGCGCAAGGCTTCTGCCAGCTCCAGCGTCGAGGGGAACCGATCTTTGGCGTCCTTCGACAACGCGCGGTCGACGATCGCGCCGAGCCCGGCGCCGATGGTGGGGCGGGCGCGCTCCGACGGAGTGAAGGCGCCTTCGAGGACCCGCCGCAGCACCTGCGCGGGGTTTTTGCCGTCGAAGGGCAATTTGCCCACCATGCACTCGTACAAGAGGACGCCGAGACCGAACACGTCCGAGCGCGCGCTGACCTCGCCGCCTTCGATCTGCTCGGGCGCCATGTGCGCGGGCGAGCCCAACACCTGACCGGTGGACGTCACGCCTTGCGCGTCGAGCAGCTTGGCGATGCCAAAATCCGTCAGTTTTACGAGTTTTTCCGTGTATTCGCCGGATGCGCGGCCTTCGGGCAAGCTGCGTAGCAGGACGTTCTCCGGCTTCACGTCGCGGTGAATGACGCCCAGGCCGTGCGCGTGGTCGAGCGCCTGCGCAAGCTCGATACCGATAGCGGCGGCGACCTCCGGGGGCAGGTTTTGCTCGTCCGTGAGCAGCTGGCGCAGAGTCTTGCCGCGCACGAGCTCGACGACCAAGTAACGCTCTTCGGACTCGTCCTCCGAGACGTCGTACACCTCCACCACGCCGGGGTGCTTGACCTTGGCCACCGCACGCGCCTCACTGGCGAAGCGCTGACCGACCTCTTTGTTCTCGCGCAGGTGGCGATGGATGATCTTGACCGCGACCTCGCGCCCCAAACGCTTGTCGCGAGCGCGGTACACGGTGGCCATGCCACCGTGTCCGATCTCTTCCAACAGCTCGTACTTGTCGAGCTTGGGAAACGAGTGCTCTTGCGCGGCGCTCAGTCAGACCTCCGCCGCGCTGCCATCAGGGAAGCTGCTCCACCCGCACGCCGTTGGTGGCGCCACGCACGCCGACGCGAGCGCCGTAGACCATCACGTAACGCTCGCCGGACTTGACGAGACCGTTGTCCATCAAGAACTGGCTGGTGTTCCGCACCTGATCTTCGACCGTCGACGTCTTGCCCACTAGCGCCCTCGGAGTGACGCCCCAATATAGCGCGAGCCGCCGCAAAGTGCGCTCATCCGAAGCAAACGCCAAAATGGGCGCCGTCGGGCGCGCTTTGCTGACCAGTCGGGTGGTGAGACCGGTTTCAGTCAGGGTCACGATCAGCTTGGCCCCCACCTCTCGCGCGATGGCGCAGGCGGCGTGGGCGATGGAGTCGGGGGTGGTGTGGTCCGGCTCCGAGGGATTCGGCGCGAAAAACCGGCTGCCCTCGGCCTGCCGAATGATGCGGTCCATCATCCGCACCGATTGCAGCGGGAATTTACCGCTGGCGGATTCTGCCGACAGCATGACGGCGTCGGCGCCGCCGAACACGGCATGGGCCACGTCGCTGGCTTCGGCGCGCGTGGGGCGCGGCGAATCGACCATCGAGGCGAGCATTTCGGTCGCCACGATCACCGGCTTCCTGTGGATGCGACAGGTTCCGATGATCTGTTTTTGAATCACCGGCACGGTCTCGGGCGGGAGCTCCACCCCCAAATCACCGCGCGCCACCATGGCGCCGTCCGACGCACGCACGATCGAGTCGAGGCGCTCGACGGCTCCGGGCGTCTCGATCTTGGCGATGATGGGCGTCGGCTTGCCCTTGCGCTCACAGATCTCGCGCAGCTCTTGCACCTCTTCGGCGCGACGCACGAACGACAGCGCCACGTAGTCGAGGTCCATCGACAAGCCGAAGTCGAGATCCTTCTTGTCCTTGTCGGTGAGCGCAGGCAGACGCAGGCTACCCGACGGCAGATTGACGCCCATCTTCGGGCGCATGGGGCCGCCGTGCTCGACGATGCATTCGACGCGCTCGCCGCGCACGCCGAGGACACGTAGCTCCACCTGCCCGTCGGAGAGCAAGATGCGATCGTCGGGTCGCACGTCTTGCGACAGGGGCTCGTAGGTGATGGCGATGGTCTTGTCGTCACCGACGTCGCCCGCGATCATGTCGATGCGGTCGCCGTTGACGAGCACGGCGGGGCCAACCTTGGCGGTGCGGATCTTGGGGCCGCACAAGTCTTGGAGCAGCGCTACTTGTTTGCCGAGCGCCGCGCTCTCTTGGCGGATCATCTCGATGCGCTGGCCGTGCTCTTCGTGCGTGCCGTGCGAGAAGTTCAGCCGCGCGACGTCCATACCAGCCTCGATGAGGCCGCGAATTCCTTCACGACTGTCGACAGCGGGACCGAGGGTGCAAACGATTTTGGCGCGGCGGGAGATCATCTAGGTCGTCCGATTCTTCTGGGGATGGTGCCTGCGGCAGGGCGCGGGCGGTGGCCGAGCATGCCACAGCAGAAACGATAGTGTGGCCAGATCAGAAAGCCGAGGCTAGCGACTCCGAACGACGGCGCTTTGGCGAGCGGCCTTTCGGCCCGCCCGTGGTAGAGGACGCGCATGACCGGATTTCGACGCGATGCGCAAGACAGCGCGGTCTTGGGCTCATTGCGGCTCTCTCAAGTGGTTCGAGAGGCCGGGGTCGAGCTGCCCGCCTACGTCTACGACGTCGACGGCATGACCGAGACGCTCCGGTCGCTGCGCCACGCGTTCGGCGACGCCCCGCATCTGGTGGCTTATGCCATCAAAGCGAACAGCGCGGGAACGGTCGTTCGCGCCTTCGCGGCCGAAGGCGCGGGAGTCGACGCGGTGTCGGGGGCGGAGCTCGAATTGGCGCTGTCCTGCGGCGTGCCCGAAAAGCAGCTAGTGATGAGCGGCGTCGCCAAATCCGACGCCGAAATCGACTTAGCTCTGTTCAAAGGCATTCTGGCCATTCAGGCCGAAAGCGTGGAAGAGCTGGGGCGGGTTCAGGCACGCGCTCGCGCCACGGGCCGTCGGGCCGACATCTCGCTGCGCATCAACCCCGGCATCGAAATCGACACCCATTCCCACATCGCGACCGGTCACGACGCCGCCAAATTCGGCATCAGTGAGAGTGACTTGGCCGCTGCCTACGCCGTCATCGACGGTTCGGGAGGACTCCTCTCACAAGTCGGCATCTCCGTGCACCTGGGCTCGATGATGACCTCTACGGAGGCGTACGCACGCTCGGCGCGCAAGCTGTGCGACCTTGCACGCGAACGGCGCGCGCAGGCCACGAAGCTCGCTTACGTCGACTTCGGCGGCGGCTTCGGCGTCGACTACGGCAGCACGCCCAGCGTGCCGCCTTCGGAGTTCGCCCACATTTGCGTGCGAACGCTGCGCGACGCCGGGCTTTCGGATTTGATGATCGTGGTCGAGCCGGGGCGCAGCTTGGTGGCGCCGTACGGCGTATTGGTCGCGCGCATCGTGCAGACGAAGCGCAGCGCGGAACGGCGTTGGGTCATGATCAACGCCGGCATGAACGACTTGATCCGCCCGGCGCTGTACGCGGCCAAGCACCGCATCGAGCTGTGCGAAAGCTCGCCGCAGGAGCCGGAATGGCGCGTGGTCGGCCCGGTGTGCGAAAGCAGCGACGACTTCGGTAGCCACGCGCTCGGTCCCGACCCCAGCGGCTTGGTGGCAGTCCGCGACGCCGGAGCCTACGGCTACGTGATGGCCAGCGAGTACAACGGCCGCGCGCTACCGAGCGAAGTGTTCGTGAAAGGCGGCAAGATCGTGTCGGTCAGCCGCAGCCCGGGCCGCCAGGCGTGGCTGCAACGGCGCCTCGAGGCTTGAGCTACGACCCGCGCTTGATCGGATTCGCCGGCGGATGCGTAGGAGCGGAAGTGCGGCCGCTGCTCGTGGGGTTGGGCGTCGGTGCGCGCATGGCGGGGCCGCGTGAGCCGGAGCCGCGCGTACCCGTGCCGGCGCTGGGCGCGGGGCGACCGACGCTGGGCGGCGGGGGTGTCACGCCGCGCGGCGGTGGGCGCGAGCTACGCAGAGCGGGCGTGGTGGTGGACGAATCCAGCCGGCGCGCGCCGCTGCCACGACCGGGCGGAATCGAGCGCGTGCGGTACACCTCGCCTTCGACCACGACCTCGACGCCGAGCGAACGGCAGCGACGAGCCAGACGCTCCAAGTCGATGCCGGGCACGAGCAGCAAGCCGGACGGCGGCGAAGGGTCGACGAACAAGTCTTGAGTCTGACGGCGCGTGCGCAGCAGCTCGCGCACCTCGGGATCTTCGACCCACAAGAAGCCGGAGGTGCTCACGAACTCGGCGCGGCCAATCACCGCGCTGGCCTGGGCCAGGGTGCGCGTGATCGGATCCGGCAAGCTTGCCACTTGCTCGATTCGCGCCTGAATCACGTCGGCTTCGAAGCCGGCGCCGAGCGCCAACGCCAGCGTTTGCGCGGTGATGAGCACGTCCAGCGTACCCGTGACCGCACCCACCTCGACGAAGGGCGACAGCGAAAGCACGTGGCCGGTCTTGGTCAAAGGCCCGATGCGCAGCGCTTGATTGTCGGTGAAGCGGCTCAGCTCGCTGCTCGATTTCGGGCCGGCGCTGCTGGCGACGGCGTCGGACAAGAACGCGCGGCCGCGCGGCGTGATGCGCAAGGTGGGCCCGAGCGAATCGGCTTCGTCGGAGTCGGCGTCGCCGATGTCCACGACGCCCAGCGCGTGCAAGCTTTCGAAGGCGATGCGCCGCGCGATCTCGGCGGGCGTGGCCGCTTCGACGGCGGCGCGCTGCGCCCAACGCTGAATCAACCGCGCCAAGCCGGGCGCGCGCGAATCGGAGCGCACGTAGCCGGCGATGGCTTCCCACGGCACCCAGCGGCCGTCCCCCAGCTCTTGCAAGGCTTCGAGCACCAGGTCACGCACGCTGCCGACGGCGCTTGCTTCGCGCGTGCCTTGCGCGATGCGCATCACCTCGCCGTCGGGGCGCGCCTCGTCCCAGGCGCCGCCGCGGCGCCACGCTTCGAACAACGCCTTGCCCAGGCCGCCAACCTCGTGCGAGCCGGGAGGGGACGCCACGCTGACCGCCGACGGATCCCACAAACCGATGGCGCGGCTCAGAGCCGCGATGAAGGCGACGCGCTCTTGGTCTTTGCCAAAGCGGGTCGACAGTTTGCCGATCAGCGAGCGGGGCGTGCCGATGTCGGTGCGCAGCTCGACCGAAGGGTCGCGCACGGTGAGCGCCATCGCCAACGCCAGCGCGGCCGGATCTTCGGCGAAGCGAGCGCGCCGGGGCGCATGATCGTCGGCCAGGACGAAATTCCTGATTTCATGCCGCTGAGTCTCGCGCTCGGCCCGCCGCGAAGCGCCGACGATGGTCGCGACTTCGCTGGGGATGATGTGGCGATTCGGGTGAATCGGCACCAGGTAGCCCCGGCGCTCGAGCGCAAAGCCCACGCCGCGCCGCGAGGGCGTGGCGCCGGTTGCGCCGCGGAGCCGCAAAGGCTCTCGCTCGAGGTCCAGCAGCTCGTCGGTTTCGACCTCGCCGCCCACGGTGTCGACCGCCGCCAGCAGCTTACGCTCGAGCGGCGCCAGCTCTTCGAGCTCACGCTGGAGCTTGGCGGGGTTGGTCAAAGTCTCCCACGCGCTCTCCAGCGCCAATGCCATGGGCGGGGTGGCGGGACGACCGAGATAGTGACCGGCGATGCTACCGGCCACGTCCTGACTCACCTGCGAGAGGAGGGCGCGCACGCCCCGCGGATCTTCGCCTTCCCAGCTCCGCAGTTGGAGCATGAAGGCGATGGGCAATAGCAGCTCGACCCCGCGCTGGGCCCCGCGCACGAACACGATGCCGCGCGCGACCAGCGGCTCGACCGCCGGCGGCAGGGTGCTGGCCACCAGCACGCCCTTGGCCTCGGCGATGCGATACAGCAGCTCGCGCGTCGGCCCCGGTAGTAACGAAGTGTCGCGGATTTCAGGCAACTGCAGCAGCATCCGCGCTACCTGCGACGGAACATCGATGCGCTTTGCCTCATCGGTCCGGATCTTCAGCCGGGCGATCAACGACTCCAGCTCCCGGTCGGGGAGGACGCGCAGGACGTCCACGAGCCGAATGGCCACCCCGGGCCTCTCGGTCTGTCCACCGTCGCGTCGAGAGTTACTCATAGATCTAGATAGCAAACCGCGAAAACCCTGCCCTGTCCAGTCGGGTCAGTAACCCTTCTATGTTGGAAGCGCTACAGTTTTCGGCTGTCTCGTGGGTCGGTGGGTCCCTACCCACCTCCTGCGGGCGTTGGGGGTCATTGCGGCCTGGAAAGGCCTCGATGCGGCACATTTCGCGCGTCTGGGCGGGGGGGCTGGCCAGGAGCCGCAAAGGCCCGGTTAGGACGCTAATCTTTGTCCCGAGCCGAGACGCAGGCTCGAACCTCGACTATCCACAGCTTGTCCATGATCCTGAGAGACCCCGTCCACGGTCTGGTCTCCTTCGAAGCGGAGGAGGAATCGATCGTGCCCGCGCTGCTGGAAGCCCGCGAGCTTCAGCGCCTGCGCCGCGTCCGCCAAACCGGCTTGGCGTCGCTGGCCTATCCGGGCGCGGACCACACGCGCTTCGCCCACGCCATCGGCTCGGCCTGCGTGATGACCAAGCTGGTCCGCCGCCTGAGGTCCATCCACGACTCTCTACCGTACTGGCAACGGCTGACGACCGAGCGAGCGCGCGACGCGCTGGCGGCGGCGTTGCTGCACGACGTGGGGCACGGTCCGTTTTCGCACCTGTTCGAGCAGGTGTTGCCGCAAGCCCGCCGCCACGAAGCCTGGACCACCGAAATCGTGCTGGATCCGAGCACGGACGTGAACCGCATTTTGAGGCGCTTCGACGCCAGCCTGCCCGAGCGCGTGGCGGACTTGGTGCAAGGCAAGCACGAGCTGACCTTCTTGGCCAAGGCGGTCAGCGGCACGTTCGACGTCGACCGCTGCGACTACTTGCTGCGCGATGCGCATGCCACGGGCGTGAGCTACGGCTCTTTCGATCTGGATTGGCTGCTGCGCAGCTTGCGCTTCGGCGTGCCGAGCAACGGCGCCGCGCCGCCGCTGGCCATCGACGGCGCCAAGGGCATTCCCGCCATCGAATCGTTCTTGCTGGCGCGCCTGTTCATGTTCCAGCAGGTCTATTTTCACAAGACCGAGCGCGCCAGCGAGTGGATGCTGTCGCGCATTTTGGAGCGCGTCGGCCGTCTGACTCAAGACGGCGCCCGTTTGGGGGCAACCCCGCGGGCGCTCAGCGAAATTGCCATCAACGGCGAGACCTCTCTCGGCGAATATTTGCGCTTGGACGACGCCACGCTCTGGGTGGCCCTGGCCAGCTGGTGCGACGCGCCGGACCCGGTGCTGGGCGATCTGTGCCGGCGTTTCTACGCCCGGCAACTGTTCAAGACTTACGAGCTGTTCGGCGAGCAAGCCACGCCTGCCGCACGCCTGACCGCACTCGAAATCGCGCGCGACATCGCTCGCCAAGCCGGGCTCGATCCGGAAATCTACGTCGGGTTGGACGCCGCCTCGACCGTCGCCTTCGACGACTCGGACGATCCGTTGACGGTGGTGTTCCCGAACGGCAAGAGCCGCGCGCTCTCCGAAGTGTCGTTCTTGCTCGCACGCCTGCGCCACGAAAAGATGGAGCGCGTACGGCTGGTGTTCGCACCGGAGCTGCGCGACCGCATCATTCAGGCGGTCGGGAACCAAGACTGGGCATGAAGCACCGGCCGCTGTCGTCGCTGCTCGCCGGGGGCTTCGGCTTCGCGGCAGTGCTGCTCGGCAGCGCCGCGCGCGCCGAAAGCGACGCCCCGCCACCGGCTCGGCACGTGCACGCTCCCCTGCCCGGCTCCGACGGTGTCTACGGACGCCTCGACGGCGCTCTCGCGGTCGGCGCCAGCGCCGGGGCCGAGCTGGAAGCGGGCGAGCCGCGCGGCGCGCTCAAGCTCTCGGCGCACTACTTGTGGACCGCCGGCGTCTACGCCCGCTACTCGGACGCCTTCGGCGCGGCCGAGCAACGGCCGCTGCGCGTGGCATCGTTGGGCGTCGACGTTCGCCCGCTGTTTTTGCCGCGTTTCGCCCTCGACTGGGAGCGCGGTCCGGCGTGGTTGGACTTGGCCCTCGACTCCCTGTCGCTCAACGCCGGGGCCTACTTCGCCAAGCCTCCGGGACGGGGCTTCGGTGACGAGCGAGGCTTCGAGGCGGGTCTCGGCTTCGGGGTGCCGTTGTTCGGGGAAGCGGCAGGGCCGTGGCTCGAGGCCCGCGCCGAGCGCCGCTTCGCCGATTACGGCGCGAGCGCTTGGCTCTTCACGCTCTCGGTCGCCTATCACGCTTTGGTTTGGACCACCGACCCAGAAGAGTGAACGCCGCCCAGCTTTCGGACGGGGTCAGATCGAATCGTCGTGCTGAAAGGGGCGTAGGACGCCGTCGGCGCGGGCGGCGGCGACGTGCTCGTTCACGGCTTCGCGCTCGCGAGCCAAGAACTCGCGCACGGCGCCGTCCAGCTTCGGGTGACGTAGAAAATGCGAGCTGTACGTGACCGTCGGCTCGAAGCCACGCGCGACCTTGTGCTCGCCGCCGGCACCGGGCTCGAACTTCTTCAGACCGCGGCGGATGCATTCTTCGATGCCGAAGTAAAAGCAAACGTTGAAGTGCAAAAACGGCACCTCGTGGGTGGCGCCCCAATAGCGGCCGTACAGCGCGTCTTGGCCCAAGAAGTTGAAGGCGCCGCCCACCAGCCGCCCGTGCTGGCGAGCCACCACCACGTGCAGCTCGTCGGGCATCGTCTTCGCGATCTCTTCGAATAGCTCGCGCTGCAGGTACTGGCGCCCCCAGGCGAACTTCTCGACCGTGCTCAGGTAAAATTCGAACACGAAGTCGACCAGCTCCGGAGTGAGATCTCGACCCGACAGCGCGGCGATCTCGACCTTGCGGTCCAGCATCTCGCGCCGCTCGCGCTTGAGCTGGTTGCGCTTCTTGCTGTTCATGCGCGACAAGAAATCGTCGAAGCTGGCGTAGCCCGGGTTTTCCCAGTGAAATTGCACACCGCGGCGCTCGGCAAAACCCTGCTCGCTGAGCGCCGCACTGTCGGCCTCGGGCAAGAACAGCACGTGGGCACCCGACACCGGCAGCGCGCTACACAGCTGCGGAATGGCCCGGGCGAAGGCGGCGAGGATGCGCGGGTGATCTTGATCGGCTCGGACCAAGATGCGCGGGCCGGTGGCAGGCGTGAACGGCACCGCCAAGATCAGCTTCGGGTAGTACGGAGCGCGCAGCACGCCTTCCGAGTGCCGCGCCCACGAGTAGTCGAACACGAACTCGCCCTCGCTGTTCGTCTTGACGTAGGCGGGCGCCGCCGCCACGCACTCGCCCGCTTCCCAGAGCGAGATATGCTGTGGCAACCAGCCGCGCTCTTCCCCCACGCAGCCGGTGCGCTCGAGCGCGTCCAGCCAGGCGAACGACAAGAACGGCGGCCGCCCCGGCGGCAGCAAGCGCTCGTAGTTGGCCTGGCCCAGGTCGCGGATGGAGCCGTGGGTGCGTAGCTCGAAGCTGGGCGCCGCGCTCTTCATAGGAACTTCCGCAGGCGGTAAAAGCCGGCTTCGACCAGCCGATCGGACACCGAGCGCGAAAGCACGTCGCGCAGCTCGACCTCGCGGGAGCCGTTCAGGTCTTCGCAAAAAGAACGCTCGACCTCGGCGCTCAGCTCGGCGTCGAGCACGCTCGCGTTCACCTCCAAATTGTAGTGCAGCGACATGTAGTCGAAGTTGAAGGTGCCGGTCGTGCACCACTCGCCGTCAATCACCGCCGTCTTGGAGTGGAACATGCCGTCTTGCCACTCGTAGATGCGCACCCCTGCCATCAGCAGCTTTTCGTACTGGGCGCGGCCGGCGAACTTGACCGGCTCCACGTCGCTGTGCGCGGGCACGATCACGCGCACGTCGACGCCACGCCGGGCGGCGCGACACAGCGCGCGACGCACCGAAGCGTCGGGCACGAAGTACGAGTTCGAGATGTAGACGGTCTTCTTCGCGGCATACACGCGCGCGGCGTAGTCCATCGCAATCTCGTGGCGGTGACGGAAGTAGCGCTCGCCCAAGATGCGCACCGGGAGCAGGCGCTGGCCGGGCTCGCTGGGGACCGGCCGGGCGTGCAGGTGCAGAAGCGGCGGTAGCTCGTGCCGGTGCCACACGCGGTGAAAGCAATGCGAAAGTGCGGTCACGGCCGGGCCCTCGATGCGCATCATGTCGTCGCGCCAGCCTCCACCGCCTTCTTCGCGCGGGGCCCACTGGCGAGCCAGGTTGATGCCGCCGGTGAAACCGATGGTGCCGTCCACTACAAGAATCTTTCGGTGGTCGCGGCGCGAGAGGCGCGTGAACGACAGTCGGAAGCGCCGACGCCAAGGCGCCACCGGGTTGTATTCCAAGACGTGCACGCCGGCGGCCTCGAGGCCCGCGAACATGCCGCGATCTGCCCCGATCGACCCCACCGAGTCGTAGATGACCGCGACCTCGACGCCTCGCCGATGCGCGTTCGTCAGCGCTTCGGCAAATTGCCGTCCCACCTCGTCGGAGTCGAACCAGTACATTTCGAGCAGCACCTGCCGACGGGCCTGCGCAATGGCCTCGAGCATGGCGGGAAAGGCCTGCCGGCCATCGTGCAGCAGCCGCACCGTATTGCCCGGCACGAAGCGGCCGCGAACGTGACGAAACCGGAGCGGAACGCGCGACGTGCCCATCAGCTGCGCTGAGAAGATGGGGGCAATGCCGAGCCATGGCAAGCGACCGCTTCCGGGCGCTATGTTTGGGTCATGTCTGGGTCTCAGGTTGCCCGAGCCCGCGTCGGCGCGGCTCCATTTCTGGCTCTTCTCGTGGCTGGCGCTTGCGCTCACGATCCGGCCCCACAACCCGTCTACACGTGGGGCGCCGCGAACGGGCAGCCCGCCGCCACCACCCCGGCGGCTACCGCACCCACGCAGCCAGGACAGGTCGTGGCCACGCCCGGTGCGATCGGCCCCGCCGCGCCGACGCTCACGGCCGTGAATCCGAACGACTCCATCAACAACCACGACATCACCTTTCTGCGCCAGCGCGCGACCGAGATCTTGAACGCGCTGGTCGCGGCGTTGCCCGCGCCGCAGCAAGCGCGCGTCAACGGCATCCCGCTCGTCGTCGACTCCACGCCGGGCGAGGTAAACGCGTTTGCGACCTGCTCGGGCTCGAGCGCGGCCATGGCCATCACCGACGGCTTATTGCAAATCGAATCGCAGCTGGCGCGCTTTCGCGCCTACGACGAGCTTGCCGGCACCAACAAGGTCGGCGAGTACATCGGCGTCATCGCGCGCGGCGCCCGCCCCAAACAACCGGTGCCCGACGTACCGGCCGGCTTCACCGACGCCCGCATTGATTTGGACCCGCGCAAGGTCACGCGCCAGTATCAAATTTTGGACGAGCAGCTGGCGTTCGTGATGGGCCACGAGCTGGGCCACCACTACTTGGGCCATCTGCCCTGCACGGCCGCGGGAGCGCTGACTTTGGGGCAAATCTCCGGCGTGCTCTCCAACGCCATTCCGGCCTTCAACCAACCGAACGAGATTGCGGCCGACATGGTCGGCATCAACAACACCCTCACCATGGGCTCACGCCGCCCCGACTATCACCTGACCGAAGGCGGCGCGTTGCTCACCATGCAGTTCTTCGCCGGGCTGGACCAGCTGACGCCGGCCGACATTCTGTTCGGCTTCGAGCGCGATCACCCCGCGCCCCAGCTGCGCACCCCCATCATTCAGCAGACGGCCGCCGCTTGGCGCGCAACTGGCGGCGTCGGGTTGCCGATATTGACCTTCTGAGGCCCCAAGCCGCCACCCGCACCCCGCATGTCTTCCGACAAAACCGAAGAACCGACCCCACGACGCCTCAATAAGGCGCGCCAAGAAGGCGACAGCGCGGTTTCGTCCACGCTTTTGCAGAGCGTGGGCTTCGTCGTCGTGCTCGCGCTCTTGCCGGGGTTGTTCGTGGCGCTGACGGTCGGCGCCGGCACCGCGCTCCGCAGCGCCATCATCAGCGGTGAGGCCGACACCACTAGCGCCGCGTGGCTGTGGTTGGCGCTCAGCGCGCCAGTGCTGGGCGCTACGGCCATGGTCTCGGCCCTGCTCGGTTTCATGCAGACCGGCGGCACCTTCACGGGCTCGCGCTTTGCGCCGGATTTCGCGCGTATCGACCCGTTCAACGGCATCAAGGGTTTGTTCACGCTCGAGCGTTTGTTCTCACTCGTGCGTTCGCTGCTCGCGGCGCTGGCCGTCGGCTGGCTCGCATGGGGCGTGCTGCGCGACCATTTGGCCGACGTCGCCAGCACCGTCGGCCGCGCTGAAGCCGTCGCTGCCACCGCCTGGCTGCTCGGGCGGCGGTTGCTGTGGGGAGCGGCGCTGGTGGGCTTGGTGCTGGGCGGCGTCGACTATTTGTTCGTGCGGCGAGCGTGGCTTCAACGGCACCGCATGACCAAAGACGAGGTCAAGCGCGAGCACCGCGAGTCCGAAGGCGATCCGGAAGTGAAAGCGGCTCGTCGCCGCGCCCATCAAGAAGCTCTGGCGGGGTCGATGATCGCCGCCGTGAAAGAAGCCACGGTCCTGATCGTGAACCCCACCCACCTAGCCACCGCCCTCCGCTATCAAGCGGACGAAGACGAAGCGCCGACCGTCATTGCCCACGGTGAAGGCGACCTTGCCCAACGGCTGATCGAAGCCGCGCACGCCTACAACGTGCCTGTCGTGCGCGACGTCCCGATAGCCCACGCCTTGCGCGAGCTGCAACTCGGCGAGCAAATCCCCGAGGGGCTGTACGAAGCCGTCGCCGAAGTATTGCGCGAGCTACTGGGCGCCGAAGCCCCGCCCAGCTAGAACGGCAGGCAGTTTGCGGCCAGCGCGCGCCTTCACTCGATGCGAATGCGCTTCTTGATGGCTTGCAGCTCTTCGTCGACTTCGCTGTGCTTGAGCTTTTCGGCAATCGGGCCCACCCCCGCTTCCAGGGCGCGGAACTTGGCTTCGACCTCGTCGCGCGTCATGCCGCCGGGGCCGGTTTCGTTCAGCACTCCGTCCAGCTCGCGCTGAGCTTGCACGGTGGTCTCGACGGCTTCGATTTGATCTTCCATGCGCCGAAACTCGGCAAAGGCCGAGCCGCCGACGCGCTTCTGGCCCAACCCGTCGGCGCTGCCGCCCGCTTTGGCCTGCGCGGCTTGCGCCACCAGCGTCCCCTTCCGATGCTCGAGCTCCGTGACTTTTTGCTCCATGCGCTCCAGCTCGGCCTTCATCTCGTGAGCGGCCGCGCGTTGCTCACCGCGCAGCGCCTCGGCGCGGTCGCGCTCGCCGGTGACGCGCTTCTTCTGCATCAGCGCCTCGCGCGCCAGCTCGTCGTCTCCGTTTTTGACGGCGAGCTCCGCGCGGGCGGCCCACTTTTGCGCTTGAGCGTCCAGCTCGTCCAGCTTGCCGCGCAGCTGCTTTTCGGCGGCGACGGCGCTCACCACCTCGCGCCGAGCCGCGCGGATCTGCTCCTGCATCTCCAGCAGAGTCTGCTCGACCGATTTGCGCGGGTCCTGCAGGCCGTCCACCAGCGCGTTGAAGTTCGACGAGATGACCTTACCGACGCGGTCGAAGATGCCCATGCCGGAAATCTGCCACGCCCCGGTGCGACCGCCTACCCCAGAATGCTAGGGTCAGCGCGCCCATGACCGCGCCCGCCATCCGCTGCCAATCCCTGGTCAAGATCTACGGCGACAAGGTGGCGGTCGCCGGCATCGAGCTCACGGTGGAGGTCGGTGAATGCTTCGGCTTGCTGGGCCCGAACGGCGCCGGCAAGACCACCACCGTCGAAATGCTGGAGGGCCTCACCAAACCCGACTCGGGCACGGTCGAGCTGTTCGGTCTGCCCTGGGGCAAGGGCCAAGATCGCGAGCTGCAAGAGCGCCTGGGCGTGCAGCTTCAAGACACGCAGCTGGCCGACAAGCTGATGGTCGAAGAGGTGCTGCGCCTGTTCCGCTCGTTCTATCGCAAAGGCCGCAGCGTGGACGATCTGGTGCGCGAGCTGGATCTCGAAGCCGAACGAAAGCAGCAGTATCACAAGCTCTCCGGCGGCCAAAAGCAGCGAGTGGCGCTCGGCACCGCGCTCGCCGGCGATCCGGAGCTGCTGTTCTTGGACGAGCCCACCACCGGCCTCGATCCGCGCGCCCGCCAGCAACTGTGGAAAATCGTGCAAGGGTTTCAGAGCCGCGGGCGCAGCGTGCTCATCACCACCCACTACATGGAAGAAGCGGCCGCCTTGTGCGATCGCATCGCGGTCATGGATCACGGAAAGATCATCGCGCTCGGCACGCCCCGCTCGCTGGTGGACGGCCTCGGTTTGGTTCAATTCGTCGAATTCGAGACCAAGCAAGCCCCCGACGAAGCCGCGCTCTCGGCGCTGCCGGCGGTCGAGTCAGTAGCGCGGCGGGGCGAAGGCTATCGGCTGCGCATCGACCGCAGCCTGAGCGCGCTCAGCAGCGTGTTGAACGAGCTGGAGCGCCAAAAGGTCACGCCCATCGGCTTGAGCACGCACCAGGCCACGCTCGACGACGTATTTTTGCATTTGACGGGGCGTGCTCTGAAAAATGGCGAAGCCGGCGCACAAGCGGAAGGAGCCGCCTCGTGAGCGACGAAGCCCAATCTCCGAATCCGCTGCAAGAGCTGGTCAAGGCGCGCATCCGCGAGTTCTTGCGCGAGCCCGGCTACGTGTTCTGGGTCTTCGGCTTCCCGCTGCTCATGGCCATCGGTCTCGGTTTGGCTTTCCGCTCCAAAGCGCCCGAGCCGCCGCGCATCGCCGTCACCGAAGCCGTGCCGGCCGAAACCGCACAGGCGCTGCTCAAGAGCCCCCGCCTGCACGCCGAGCGGCTCCGGCGCCCCGACGCCGAACGCCAGCTGTCGCGCACCAAAGTCGATCTCGTCGTCGATCGACCGGACCCGAGCGGGAACATCGTGTTCAAGCTCGACAGCGCGCAAGAGAAGAGCCTGCTCGCCCGCTCCATCACCGAAGACGTGCTCCAGCGCGCGGCCGGCCGCCAAGACACCGTCAAAATCGACGAGCACCGCGTCAGCGAAAAAGGCTCACGCTACGTCGATTTCCTGCTGCCGGGCCTGATCGGGTTGAACCTGATGGGCAGCAGCATGTGGGGCATCGGCTTCAATTTGGTACTGGCGCGCAAGCGGAAGCTGCTGCGTCGCTACGCCGTCACGCCCATGCGCCGCAGCCATTTTCTACTCTCGTACTTCTGCTCGCGCTCGCTATTCTTGGTGCTGGAGCTCGCGGTGCTGATCGGGTTTGGCCGTCTCGTCTTCGGCACCCAAATCCAGGGCAGCGTCCCCGCCCTGCTCGTCGCTTCCGCCCTCGGCGCCGCCGCGTTCGCCGCCATCGGCTTTTTGATCGGCGCTCGCCTCACCAGCACCGAAGTAGCCGGCGGCTGGATGAACTTCGTCCAGCTGCCCATGTGGCTACTCTCCGGCTCCTTCTTCTCGTACGAACGCTTCCCCCAGTGGCTGCAGCTGCCCATCCGCTTCTTGCCGCTCACCGCCGTCAACGACGCCCTCCGTCGCATCTACAACGAATCCGGCTCCCTCTCCTCCATCGGCTTCGAAGCCGCCGTCCTCACCGCCTGGGCCCTCATCGGCTTCGCCATCGCCATCAAAGCCTTCCGCTGGCAATGACAGCGGAGGTCTTCTGGCGTCGCCTACTCGGCGCAGCGAAAGTCGATGCGTCGCGGGCGCTGCCTCTTCTGCCCCGACGTCCAAACGGCTAGCTCGATCGGCTGACAGACGAGTCGGCGGTAGAACAGGAGCGGCACATGCATCACGCCGTCGGCGCCGGCGAAGAAACGAGCCAGCGGCACCGACTGTGCGTCGACGGTGCCGTCAGCGTACCTAGTGGTCACGAAGAGCTTTCCCGAAGGCGTGTCGCAGGCGCGAGGGCGGCTCGGCGGCGGGAGCTGCCCTTTCGCGATGGCTTGGCCTTCGTTGGACGAAGGCTCAGGCACAACGCAGCGCGCCCCGAGGTCGATCGCCACCATCAACAGCAACGGCGTCCCCATCTGGTTCACGGGCACGAACGCCGGGCTCAGCACGTCTTCCTGACCCCACTGCCCCGTTTGCTCGTCGAGCAGGCGGCCACTCATGGCCTTGACGGAGGCGGGAGTTGCTGGCTCGGCGCCGAGCGCGGCGCCGCTCAACAGCGCGATCGCCAGGCCGAGCCAATTGCGAAATCGGCGAATCACGACCTCAAAACGCGCGACCTGGCAATCGCGTTCCCCGCAATTCGCGGGACGGGTCCCGGCGTCGACGCGCCATCTTGCCCTCGCCGGCGACGTGACGACTGGCGCGCACTTTCACCGATTTTGCGTCCTGCCAGAACCAGCCTGCGGCACCGGGGCGCTACCCAGGGAGCTTGGTCGGCGCCGGCGAGCGCTCCAGCCGCCCTTCGCTCGCGCCAGAATGACTTCGCATGCGAAGTGATTTCTGAGACCCAGAAACGCCTCCTCGGCCCACTGTAGGATTTGGGCTGCCAATCCGCAGCCCAAATCGCAGAAGCTGCTGTAGCGACTCCAGGCCACCCTCGCACGACCGAATCCTTGGCAGGCTGCGGTGGCGCAGCCGCTCGTGATGAGTGCCGCGGGCAGTCGCCTTTGCGTGCACGGCGCGTTGACGAACGCGAGCGCGTTGACGAACGCGAGCGCGTTGACGAACACGAAGACCGTGCGAGCGACTCACGATTGGGCTTGACAAGATTTTCGAGAGACGTCGTGCCGGGCGGCGGATAGTCGTAATGAGGCGCGTTGGCGGCGCGTATTTCGGTCGCTGATAGTTCGCTGGGACGTGGAGGGCGCGCGACGCTTTGCGGTCCGTAAAGCCGCGGTGGCGAGGCGCTCAGGGCGGCCAAAATCTCGGGTGTAGGGTGGGTTATGGCAGCGATTTCGATGAGGAGCGGCGATGTGGTGGCGAGGCTGGTTCCCGGTGGCGCGCTCGATTTCGCGCAATTGTCCGACGAGCAGCTGTTGGCGAATACTCGCCGCATCGCGGGCAGCGCGAACCAGCTATTGGCGGCGTTGCTCGCGCACTTGGCCGAGGTGGAAGCGCGCGGCATTCACCGCACGCGCCGGTGCGCCAGCCTGTATATGTATTGCATCTACGAGCTGCGTTTTTCGGAGGACGCGGCCGCGCGCCGTTCGGCGGCAGCGAGGTTGACGAAGCAATTTCCGCTATTGCTCCACGCCATCGCCGACGGCGAGCTGCACCTCACGGGCGTGTTGATGATCGGGCCGCATCTAACCCCCGAGAATCACGTCGACGTGCTGGCTCGCGCCAAGTTCCGCACCAAAAAAGAGCTCACCAAGCTGATTCGGGAGCTTCATCCACTGCCGCAGGTCCCCGACCGCATCGAGCCGTTCGGGCCACAGGCTGCGTGTGCTCTGCGGAACCCGACCTGGGAGGGATTCGTCACGTCGCTCGCGCCGCGGGTCCGCGAATTACCACCGGGCGAACGACCTCGCGACTGGGCCAACGATGCGTGTTCGCTGAGGATTGCTGGCGCGAGTGGAGGCGGCGATGGCGCGCCAGACTGCGCTGGTAGCGACGAAGCGCTGCCGCTCGGTGCGGGCGACGGGGACTTGCCACTCGGTCCCGCGCCGCGCGATTTGCCGCCCGTGACGGCGCCGCAGCAATATCAAGTACAGTTCAGTACCGTTGAGGAGCACGCAAGCCTCGTCGAACGCGCTCGCGTACTGCTCGCGCGAACGGCCAGGCGTGAGCCTCGGCGAGCTTCACCTCGAAGCCATGAAGCTGCTGGTGGCGTCGCTGGAGAAGCGCAAATTTGCCGTCGTGGATGCGGCCCCCCGCCAGCGCGGCGCTAAACGAGACATCGACGCAGACATCGCACCGCGCCAGCGCGGTGCAACTACGCGCGAACCCGAACCGACACCGCGCCAGCGCAGCGAACGAGACGCGAGACTTGCCACCGCACCACCGCGCCAGCGCGGTACCACCTCAGAGGGCTCCACCGCCCCGCGAAGGAGCCGCTACGTCCCCGCCACCGAGCGCCGCGAGGTGTATCGACGCGACGGCGGTCGTTGCACGTACATGGATGCGCGCGGTGAACGGGGCGCCGAGACACGTTGCCTGGAGCTCCACCACCTCGAGCCGTTCGCCAGGAACGGCCCACATTTGGCTCGAAAACTCGCTTTGCGCTGCCCCGCGCACAACGCACTCGCCGGCGAACAGGACTTCGGACGTGAGTTGATGGCAGAGCGCCGCCAAGCTTTCCGACACGAGCGGCAAAGCGCGCAACCTGTGCCGGGCGGCGACGACTAGCCGCCGACGGCTGACGGCCGGCGCCCGGAAGGTGAGAGACGGGTGCCCGCTCATCGGGACCGCAACCTCGACTGCCGACAACTTACGGCATGTTAGGCTGCCCCGACAATGCTCGGCTTCTTTCATACTGGCGCCGTTCACGTCGAAGCGTTCGAAGCGCTAGTTCAGGCTGCGCAGCCTGGAATCGTCACGCGCCACGTCGTGCGCGAAGACTTGCTGGCTAGCGCCGTCGCGGCCGGCGAGGTGACGAACGACATCGCAACCGCGGCGCAAAGCGAAGTCGGCAAGTTGCTGCAAGCGGGCGCGAGCGTCGTCGTTTGCACTTGCACGACTCTCGGCAGCGCCGCAGAAGCGACGCCCACGAACGGCCGCGTCACCGTCTTGCGCGTGGATCGCCCGCTCGCCGAACAGCTCGTGGCGCGCGGGCGCGACATCCTCGTCGTCGCGGCCCTGCCATCGGCTATGGCCACCGCCGTCCAGCTGCTCAACGACATTGCCCAGCGGCGCAAAGTCCGGCTAAATCTTCGACAATTGCCGTGCAACGAAGCCTGGCCGCACTTTCTTTCCGGCGATCGGCTCGCCTACGCCCAGTACGTCGCCGCGACCGTCGAGCAACACGCGAAGCCCGGTGACCAAGTCATGCTCGCCCAAGCCTCGATGGCCCCCGCGCAGCCGCTCATCCAACGCCGCGACATCGAAGTCGCCACCACCCCCGCGCTCGGCATCCGCTCCGCCCTCGCCGCCTACGCCCGCATCACCAACTAGCGCCCATGGACTCGCTTTTTCGCTGGATCACCGCCGGCATCTTCCTCATCACCAGTCCCTTTACGGCCATCGGCGCCTACGAAGCCTACCAAACCCGCACCCAGCTCGGTGCCAGCGAACGCTTGCCGGGCTCGGTCATCGGCAACCGCCTCGTCACCGATCACCGCGACGGTCTCGAAGAGCGCGCCTATCAACCTGAAGTCTCGTTTCGTACTCCCGACGGCACCATCCACCATTTTACCGACCCCGCCGCCAGCCTGCCGCCCGACTACGCCGTTGGCGATTCAGTCACGGTGCTGTACGCGGCCGCCGAGCCGCAAAAAGCGCGCATTGCCTCGTGGAAACGCCTATGGCTGGTGCCGACGCTGCTTATCGTCGTGGGCCTGCTGCCCGGCGCTATCGCCTGGCTCGTGATGTCGCGCATCGCGCGCGCCGCGCCGTCGCGGCCCGCCGCTTGACGAAATCACTCCCGGGAGTTGCACAAGCTGGCCCCCGTGATACGGCGCTGCCCCCATGCCTTCTCAACACGACAAGCTCGAAGCCACCCTGGCCCGGCTCGCGCGGCGCGTGCCCGACCACGGCTTCGACAGTCTCGCGCCGCAGGAACAGGTCGCGCTGCTGGCGTACTCCACGCACAGCACGGTGACGAACGGCGGTTTCAAGCGCTTCTACGAAGGCCCTATGCCGCTCAGCCGCCTCGTGGCGGCGCTCCGCGAGCTCAAGCTCAACGCCCTGGCCGGCGCCGCCCAAGCCACCGCCGCCGCGTTCCCCACCCCGGCCCTGGCCGAAGACGCCGCCGCCCGCCGAGACCACCTGGCCGACCTCGACACCAGCAAGCAAGACTACGCGTTCTTCCGTCTCTCCAGCGAGGAGCTGCTCGACGCCATCGCGGCTTACTTGAAACGCGTCGAACCGCAGAAGGCTTGAGAGCCCGTCCTAAAACGCGGACGGCGCGCGTCAACGAGACGCGAGCCGACCTGGATCGTGCACGACGTAGGCGGCTGGGGCGCGGTTTTCAAGGGCTGGTTAGTACGACTTCGTCGATGTAATAGGACAAGGTCGCGGTCGGTGATTCGATGTAGAGCCACGCAGCGGTGAGCGACCCTCCGCCTCCGCAGGTGGGGAAAGCCTTCACTCCTTTGAGCTCGGTCCAGCTCGAGGCCGAAGCGGCAGTAGCGCTCACCCACTGGGAGAAATTGTCGCCCGCGTTCGTGCCGCCCGTACATGTGTAGCGCATGGTCGCAATCAAGGAGCCCGTCGGGTTGGTGTCAGCCAGTCTGCCCCACACGCTGAGGCTGTAGCTCGTGCCTGACGTGACCACGTTCAGCAGGTTGTATTGTGGGCCCTGGTAGGTTTGCGTTCGCCCAGTGACGAGCAAGCTGTGAGTGCCAGACTTGGCCTCGGCCGTCGAAGTCGCGATCGTTGCGCCACCGCCGAAAACAGACCAGCCCGTCGCGTTCGTTTCGAAGCCAGAGTTGGTGATGAGGTTGACCGCGCCGCCACCGCCGGTCCCGCCGTTGGGCATGCCGGCCGAGCCGCCCGCGTCACCACCCCCGCCGCCATTGGCGCCGCCGCCGATCCCAGCGGCTCCGCCGCCTCCACCGGCTCCCCCTTTTCCGCCGCCCGCGGTTCCGCCGCTCGCAGCTCCACCGCTCGCAGCTCCACCGCGCCCGCCTCCTCCGTTCGCAGAGCCGCTGCCTGCTTTGCCTCCGTTCCCAGCTCCCGCAACGCCTCCGCTCGTCGAATGCGTGCCCCCGGTTCCGCCGAGGTCCGGTGAGCCGTCGGTGCCAGCGGTCGACTGTGTGCCCGCGCTCTCACTGCTGCCGCCCTCTGAGTTGCCGCTCCCACCGCCGTGGGGCTCAGCCGCTTCGCCGCCCGAGTCGTCGGGCACAGGCTCGCCCGCCTCGGGAGCGACGTAGGTCGCGCAAGCCGCAGCCGCGAACCCGCTCAATACCAATAGTTGCGCCGTGCGCCTCAGGTTTCGCAATACCAAGACTCCTTCGAGCTTTCGCTCGCGGGTGAGCCACCCAGCAAGAAACCCTAAAGGGTAGCATGCGCTCTGCCTCGCCACATCTCGGCCATCTCAATTTGATGCGGCCTTCGACTACACGAGCGCACTCGTCACTTCATAGGAGCCCCCGGCGACCGCGAGAGCCGCGCCGCAGCGCTTTTCCGAGACGGCTTGTTCTCGCCCTGGCGGCGCGAGCCGAGCACGTTCGACCGCTCTAGTCGCGTCGATCGATGGGTCGCGAGCCTTCGCGCTGGTCGAACCACGTGGAACCGAGGTGCCGCGGTAGCATCGAGGCGTAGAGCACGTCGCGGAGCGCGTTCGTCTCCCAGGTCACCTGAGAGTGCCCGTTCCCGGTGCGCACGAACACGGCTCCGGCATGAGACAGATCGCGCCGTGAGAGCTCCCCTTCGCGCATTTCCTGGGCGACGGGCACGCCGCCGCGCTCGAGCTCCGCGCGCAGCCCGTGATTCATCGTTTCGGTAGTGGCGCCCGGCGTGAAGTAACTCACGAGCTTGTGACGGCTCGTTGCCGGCTCGCCGCGGCGCTCGAGCACCCAGTCGCGGAACACTTCGCGCTCGGCGTAGAGCGCGTCGAATAGGTAGGTTTCGGAGACGTCGACGCCGCCGCTTCGCAGGCTGCACGCTGCCGCATGGAAACCGCCCGAATGGGCAGAGACGCAAATTCGCCCGGGCTCGGCTCGGTCGGGAAAGCGAGATTCGCCCAGCGCCGAGCGTCCCAGTCGCCCCGCGGTCGAGAGCGCGTTCTCGAGCAGTCGCGCCAGACCGCGCGGCTGCGCCAAACGCCCGCAGGACGAGTCGGCGGCAAATCGCGCCAGCTGCGGTACGACCAACACGGCGTTCTGTCGACTATCGACCAACTGCTCGCGCAAGGCGTGGGCGACGATGGCGCGCTCGGCGCTGCTATTGTGTCCGTGAAAATGCACGAGCGCCGGGACGCCCTCCGCGGCGTGATAGCGGTAGCGCCGCGGGACGAACACGATCACCGTGTCATCGCCGTAGCTGAGCCCAGCAAACGGAGCCTCCGGCAAGCCAAGCACCAACGTAGTGCCGAGCGCGTCGGTGCTTACCGATCGGAGGATTGACTTCGAGCTTGCGGCAGCGCGCGCCAAGCCAGTCACCGAGAGCATCGGGAGTGACGCCAGCGCGGCGATGACAGTGCGACGGTGCATGTTTCTGGCTCTGCCCGAAGCCGCGTCTTTGGGCCAACTTTACACCTACATTTGCCTACAGTGGAGCCCCTAAGTGCCTAACCCAACGGATTTTCCCAGCGCAACCCCTGAAAACGGCCGAAGTCGCTGTCATTCGAGCAGAGCGTGGCTTGATTCTCGATGGCATGCGCGGCCAGCTGTACGTCGGTCGTCAGGTTTCGTGCCGCGCCCAGCCCACGCAACAACCCGAAAGCGATTTCGAGGTGACGCGGGCCCGGCGCCAAGAAGTGAACATGCGGTTGAGCAAGCCACGACTCGACCGCGCTCAGCGCTTGCTCGATGCTGAACGGACGTTCGAACACGCGCGGATTGGTGGCAAGGCGAACGAAACCGAAGATGCTGACGCCGGGCAGCAGCAGTTGGTCCGTGCCGTTCAGCGCCTTCTCCAGCCAGCTGCGCGCGGCATGATGCTGGGAGAACGTCGAGAAGCTGGCGTACAGCAACAAGTTCACGTCGACGACAATCACGGCGTCTCCAACTTCGCCTTGCGCAGCACCTCCGCGTCCTCCAGCTCGTCGACGAGCGCATTGAACGACGACGGGTCGTAGCCAGGCCGCAGCCGGCTATCGCTGACCTTCACCACCACTTTGCGCGCCTTCTCCGTCGAACGCGTCAGGCCCCGCCGAAGTGCCTCGTTGACCACTTGCTTCAACGGGCGCCGAGATCGTGCGACCTCTTGCTCGAGCAGCTTCTCGACATCCGGGTCGATAGTCAGCGTCGTCCGCACGAAAGGCATCTTGATGCCTACTACTTGAGACGTCAAGATGCCGAGCTATCCGTTGACGGCGCGGCCGCCTAAACTCGCGCCCGGGGCTGCCCGTAACCAGCTTGTCCAAAGCGAATGCCGTCCGAGCCGTCCAAGACCCTGATTCAGGACCGCTCGTTCACGAGGACCGAGGAGCTTGACGCCACGCGCGTCGACGGCAAGACGCGAGCGCTCGAGGCGCCGGCGGACGCGCCCAATTTTCGCTCCGTCTTCGAACCCACCCCGGGGCTCCCCCGCTACGAGCTGCGACGTATCTTGGGTGAGGGAGGCAACGGCCGCGTCTACGCCGCCTTCGATCGAGATCTGCAGCGCGAGGTAGCGCTCAAGGTCGTGACTCCTCCGGCAGGGGTCGAGCGTGACTTGTTCATCCGCGAAGCCCGCGTGACGGCCGGCCTCGTTCACCCGAACATCCCCGCCCTCTACGACGTCGCCGAGAACGAAGGCAGCTTCTACCTCAGCATGGAGCAGGTCTCCGGCCAAAGCCTGGGCTCACTGATTCGCGGGGCAGCCACCCAGGGCGCTAGCGAAGTATTGCCAGCGATCGAGCTGATGGAAATCATGCTCAAGGTGGCGGACGCTTTGGCCTACGCCCACGCCGAGGGCGTGGTGCACCGCGACGTGAAGCCCGACAACATCATGATCGGCTGGTACGGCAAGGTCGTGCTCGTCGACTGGGGTGCCGCGCACATCGCTCGCGACGAGCTCGCCGGCAAGGGACTGATCGTCGGAACCCCCGTCTACATGGCTCCGGAACAGCTCAGCACGGGTGTCACCACGCCCGCCTCCGACATCTATGGGCTCGGAGCCACGCTGTTTCACACGCTGCTGCTGCGAGCCCCGCTCAAGCGCAACGATTCCGAACGTTTTTGGGAGCGCAAAACCCGCGGCAGCATCGACCCGCCCACGAACGCCGAGCTCGCGCGCGCGCCGCGAGCCCTGCTCGGCATCGCGCTCAGGGCCATGAGCCCACAACCTCGTGATCGGTACCCGAGCATGAAGGCGATGGGCGAAGCGCTCCGCGACGTGCTGGTCGGCCGCAAGGCTTGGCTCGCACCGCTCAGCGAGCCGCTCGAGGACGACAGCTACCGCCAGCGTTGGGTTTCCATTCCGGAGGACGCCTTCGAGCGCCGCGGAGAACGCCTGGTGAGCCGTGGCTCCGACGTGTGCCTGCTGGTCTACAAGCAACGCCTTGCCGCTGGCGTGGCGCTGGAGTTCGACGGTGAGATCTTGCCTGGCGAACGCGCGGGAGACTTGTCGGTGATGTGGACGGAAGACGACGTGCTCGAGCCTGCGCCGCACTGGCCATTCCACAACTGCACCAGTCTGCAGATTGGCGCCTTCGACAATCTGGCCGTCGGCATCTACCGCAACTTCGCCTGCCTGCAAGGCCGCTCGCTGAGCGTGGAAGTGGGCAAAACCTACCAAATTCGCGCCGAAATCGAGGAGCAAGCCTTTCGACTGTTCCTCGACGGCAAGCTGGTCGCCGAATACGACCAGTTGTTTTCGACTCGGTCTGGGTACATCGCCGTGTACTCGTACGCGCCCGGCAAGGCGTTCTCGAACATCCGTTTGTTCGAGCGCGCGGTGCCGGAACGCATCAGCCCCAACGCGGTCGGTGACGCCTTCTACACTCGAGACGAGCTCGGAGCGGCAGCGGCGGAGTACGCCCGAGTCGAGCAACGGCTGCCGAGCACAGAGCTGGCGGAAGAAGCGCGCTTCAAACGCGGGCTGTGCTGCCTTCGTGACGGCCATCACGAGCTGGCTCGAGATCTGTGGGCCACGCTCCGCGCCGACTCGTGGCGCGCGCGAGCCGCGGTGCACCTCGTCGACCTCGAGTTCCAAGCCGGGCGCCACCAAGAAGTCGTGGCGGAGCTGAGCCGGCTGTTGAACGATTTGCCGAGCGCGCGAGCGCTGATCGTCGATCGCTGGGTCCAGTACGTCAACTCGCTGTGCAGCAGCGACGTGATGCATCTGGCGCCCTATGGCGATCTGCGTGACCGCCATTTCCCCGACGACCCTGGCAGCGCCGCCGCGGCCGCGCAGCTCGAGCTTTCGCGCGGCAACTTTCGCGCCGTCGTCGAACGCTTTCCCGACCAGCACCGCCAGCATTTCGAGGCGCGCTGCGCGCTGGCGGAGTTTGCCTACGCCGCCGAACGCTACGCCGGCATCCCCTGGATGTACGAGACGGCGCAGGGCCACTTGAACCAGTTCGACCGCGTGAAACACAGCGCCGCGCGCGCGCTCGGCCACGCGCTGCGCGGAGAGCTCGACGACGCGCTGGCGCTCGGAGATTGCATCGAAGCGCTGCTGCCCACCGGTCGCTACGACGTCGTCCTGAACCACCACTTCACTCCCCCCGCCGAATACGCCGCCGCCCTGCGCGGTCTAGGTCGCATCAGCGAAGCCGCCGCCCGCGGCGACGCCCGCGCGCTCTGCCAACTGGACGCCGGCCCCGAAGCCCTAGACTCACCGCTCGTCCTCCAAGAACGACTCTACCTCCTGCACCACCTCGCGCTTCGCAGCTACCAGCACGGCGATCTCCCCGACTACCGCCGGCACCTAACCGCCGCCACCGCCCTCCCCTGCGCCGCCTTCTGGGAAGACCTCTGGCTCCACCGCCACTTCCTCTTCCCCCTCCTCGACCGCGACCTCGGCGACCCCGAAGCCTGCACCCGCCACGCCCGCCACGTCATCGACCACCTCCCCCTCCACTTCCGCGCCAAAGCCCTCCACCTCGCCCGCTTCGTCCTCGGCGAAACCACCCTCGCTCAGTTCGAAGCCCAACCCGTCCGCATGTTCCTCCGCGCCCGCTCGCTCTTGGCGCAGGCGCTACGCGCGGAGTACACGAACGATACGGACGCCGCCGCGGTGTTCTATCGCGAGTACTTGAGCTTGCCGGCGATTGACCATTTTTCGGATTCGCCACGGGGGGATCCGTTGGTTGATGGGTGGGCGAGGTTTCGGAGTGGCCAGGAGTGACGAGCGGAGACAACGTGCGGAGCTTCCAGCCTCGAGAAGCTTGCGGAAGGCGGAGACCCGGGTGCGCTGCACGAACACTCCACTGTTTCTCCTTCAAAACGAGCCTCGCCGGCGTGCTTCCGTCTCGAAGCCCATGCCCACCCCACCACCGCGCCAGCGCGGCGCTCTCGCAGTCTGGCTCGTCGTGCTCGTCGCGCTGGGGTTCGTTTCGCGCCGCCCGGGCGTGCCGGAGTCTTGCGTGTTGTACGTGGGGGACGTGCTTTGGGGCGCCCTCTTCTTTGGGCTCGCCGCGTTCGCACGCCCCTCTGCGGCGCCGCTCCGGCTTTGGGTGGTTGCGACGGTGACGACGGAGCTCATCGAGCTGAGTCAGTTGTATCAGGCGCCTTGGGCGCAGGCGGTGCGGGCGACGCGGCTGGGAGGGTTGCTGCTCGGGCACTCGTTTTCGTGGAGTGACACGGTGTGTGTGGCGGTCGGCGCCACCGCGGCGGCGTTGGTCGATGCGCGGCTGCGCAAGACCGGCACGGCGCCGCAACGCCGTGCCGGCCCCTGTACTCACCTGCGCGTCAGTTTCCACAGCATGGCGACGATGCGCCGTAGCAGCTCCTCGCTTGGCTGCGCCGCACCACGCTCGAAGTAACCCCAAGCCACCGCCGCCCTCAGCGCCACCAAAGCCTCATTCGCACTGCCCGCCGCCGAAAAGAACCGCGCCCGCTGATTGCCCGGATCCGAAAGATCCGCCTCGCCCACATTGAGCGCCACGCTCGTCGCCGCCCGTACCAACTGATCCGCCAAACTCCTATCCCTGCTCCGAATCCGTGAAACCAAAGGTCGAATTGACTCAATCGCCTGAATACTGAGCTCAGTGACTTGAAGCATTTGCCTGTCTTTCTGGCCCGCGTTCCTGCGAGCCAGCCCCCCCTCGCCCGCGCGCGCAGGCGGGCTCAAGGGCGCGAGCGCAGCGAGCGTCGCGCGCAGCGCGGGCGCAGCCCCTTGAACCCGCCGAGCACGCCGGCACAATCGCCCTCCCGAGCAGCAACCATCCCGTAAATCGATCGCGTAGGTCGATCGCGATCGCGTAGGTCGATCGCGATCGCGATCGCGATCGCGTAGGTCGATCGCGATCGCGTAGGTCGATCGCGATCGCGATCGCCTCTTCCCCCTCTCTAGCGATTCATCATGTGCACGGCCTTACCAATCGACGCCGCCGCCGCTTCCATCAGCGACTCTCCCAACGTGGGGTGCGGGTGGATGGTCAACGCCAGGTCTTCAGCCGTCGCGACCGTCTCGAGCGCCAACGCGCCTTCGCTGATCAAATCCGAAGCGTTCGGCCCGACGATGTGAATGCCCAAAACGCGGCCGCTCTTGGTGTCGGTGACGACCTTCACGAAGCCTTCGGTCTCGCCGATGCTCATGGCGCGGCCCAACACCGCGAACGGGAATTTGCCGGTCTTTGCCGTCAATCCTTGCTCTTTGGCTTGCGCTTCGGTGATGCCGACGGTCGCAATTTCCGGATCCGTGAAGACGATGCCGGGGATGGTGACCCAGTCTTTGCCGGCGTGGTGCCCGGCGATCACCTCGGCCGCGACCTCGCCCTCTTTGCTGGCTTTGTGGGCCAGCATGGGCGCGCCGCTCACGTCGCCGATGGCGTAGATGCCCTTGACGTTCGTCTCGCAGAACTCGTTCGTGGGCACGAAGCCGCGTTGGTCGACGGTGACGCCGAGCTCTTCGAGGCCGATGCCCTTGCCGCGCGGCTTCATGCCCACCGCGACCAGCACCACGTCGGCTTCGATCTTTTGCTGCTTGCCGTCGACCGTGACCACGACCGACACGGAGCCGTCGGCGTTGTTCTCGTATTTTTCGGCGCGCGCGCCCTTCAAGACGGTGGCGCCCCGCTTGCTGAGCGTCTTCTCGACGACCTTCACGCAGTCCGGATCGATGCCCGGCAAGAGGTTGTTGGTCATTTCGACGACCGTGAGCTGCGAGCCGAACGACTGGTAAACCATTCCCAGCTCGAGCCCGATCACGCCGCCGCCGATGACGACCAGGCGCTTCGGGATCTGCTGCAAGCTCACCGCTTCGCGGGCGCCGATGATCTTTTTGCCGTCGAACTCGAAGCCCGGCACCTGGATGGTGGCCGACCCGGTGGCGATCACGATGGCCTTCTTGGCTTTGACCAGCTGCTTCGTGCCGTCCTTGAGCGTGACTTCGACGGTGTCTTTGGCGACCAGCTTGCCGCGACCGTCCATGGTGGTGCCGCCGTTGGACTTGACGAGGCCGCGCACGCCCGTGGTCAGCTTCTTGATGATGCCGTTTTTCCAGCCTTGCATCTTGCCGACGTCGACCGACACGCCCGAAACCGCGATGCCGTGATCCGCGATGTGCTTCGATTTCTCGACGAAGTGGGCGTTGGCGATCAGCGCCTTGGACGGGATGCAGCCCCAGTTCAAGCAGACGCCGCCGAACTCTTCTTCTTCGACGCAGAGCGTCTTCACGCCGAGCTGCGCCAGGCGAATTGCGCACACGTAGCCGCCCGGTCCACCACCCAAAACAATCGCGTCAAATTCGGTCGAGGCCATCTGGATGGTGGGGGCATACCCTGGGCCACCCTCGTTCTCAAGCGCACCTCCTTCTTGGCCGGATCGGTACACGCCTGCCGTCTCCAGCCCTAGGCCCTGGACCCGGCCTCTTGCAGCGCCGAGCGCGCCTGCGCGACGTCCATATTAGGTGATATCACCTGATAATTGGGTGATATCACCTGATATCCGCAACGAGGAGTGACTGGCCAGCCGCCAGCGCCGCCAGCGCCGCCAGCGCCGCCAGCGCCGCCAGCGCCGCCAGCGCCGCCAGCGCCGCCAGCGCCGCCAGCGCCGCCAGCGCCGCCAGCGCCGCCAGCGCCGCCAGCGC
>Ga0068855_100000025_pt1 | contig 178174 bp, 159 predicted proteins | sample KBSCornC52_FD_66592 | JGI IMG/M metagenome (GOLD analysis project Ga0068855, IMG submission 66592) | Corn rhizosphere microbial communities from Kellogg Biological Station, Michigan, USA - KBS Corn C5-2 | ecosystem: Host-associated > Plants > Roots > Rhizosphere > Soil ...
GGGCCGGGCTTCGCGAGAGCGCGCACGCTCTGTGCCGCGCGTGAGGTTTCACGGATTTCTACGGTGGGCGCGCGTCACAGATCCTGCGCTTGAGGGGGGCGAAGCCCGGCCCCACGCCGGTCGCGAGGAGGCAACATGTCAACACCAGGCGGCAAACTTCGGCGGCAGCAGCAGCTCACGGCGCACGCGCATCGCATGCGGATGGCTCCTTCGGAGCCGGAGCGGGTGCTTTGGGAGGCGCTGCGCTGCTGTCAGCTGGGCGTGCGGTTCCGGCGGCAGGTCGTGCTTTACGGTTTCATCGTGGACTTCTTCGCTCCCGCGGCACGGCTGGTGGTGGAAGTGGACGGTGCGCATCACGCGTGCCGGCGCGGCGCGGACAAGCGCCGGGACCGCGCGCTGGCGGCGGCGGGTCTCTGCGTCCTGCGGCTTCCGGCCCGCCTCGTGCAGCGCCAACCTCACGCCGCTCTGCGGCTCGTTGCGCAGGCGCTGCGGTCGTAGCGGCGAGCTCGACGGCCGTGGCCTGCGACTCTATGAAAGCCGCGCTACCGCGTTAGCTTCCAAAGCATGGCTATTACGCGGTCCAGCAGCCCCCGCGCGGCCGCTGTTTCATCAACCTCGCAATAACCCCAGGCCTCCGCGACGCGCAACGCCGCGCGCGTCTCATTCGCGCTGCCCGCGGCCGTGAAGAGCCGCGCCCGCTTGTTGCCCCCGTCCGAATAGTCAGCCTCCGCAATGTTGAGCGCCACGCTGCTGGCAGCGCGCACCAACTGATCCGCAAGCGAGCGGTCCCTGCGTTTGATGCGCGCCGCGACAGGCCGAAGCGCTTCGATGAGCTGAATACTGACTTCGCCAACGATGAGATTGCCCATGGAGTTCTCCTTCCGCCCGCACTCAGCGAGCGCACTCCCCCCCATCGCCGGCGAGTCGCAGCCTGGGTCTAGGGCGCGAGCGCAGCGAGCGTCGTGCGCAGCACGAGCGAAGCCCCTAGACCCAGGCGAGCACGCCGGCATCATCAAAAAGCGAGCAGAGCCCGGTTTCCGGGTCCGGGGTCCGGGGTCCGGTCTCCGGGTCCGGTTGCCGGCCTCCGGGTCCGGTCCCCGGTTGCCGGTTTCCGGTCCCGGTTGCCGGTCCCGGTTGCCGGTCCCCGGTCCCCGGTCCCGGTTGCCGGTTTCCGGTCCCGGTCCCGGTCCCGGTCTCCGGTCCCGGCTGCTCCCTGGGAGTGGGCAGCCCAAATACAGAAACGCCCCGCAACGTTGCCGTCGCGAGGCGTTTCGACGTTTCGCAACTCCTGAGAGTTACTTACGCGCGGCAGCTTCCTTGGCCAGCTGCTCCTTGTACTTCTTGATCATTTCTTCCTGTTCCTGCTTCGGAACGGGCGCGTACTTCGCGAATTCCATCGTGTACTGGCCTTTGCCCTGCGTGGCGGAGCGAAGGTCCGTCGAGTAGCCGAACATGCTGTTCAGCGGAACTTCGGCGGTGATGGTGACGTTCTCGTCGCTCTTGGTTTCGAGGATGACGCCGCGGCGCTGGTTGACCTGACCGACGACCGAGCCCTGGAACTCGATCGGCGCTTCCACTTCGACTTTCATGATCGGCTCGAGGATGGTCGGCTTCGCGCCGCTGTACGCCTCGCGGAAGCCCATCCAGGCGGCCGTCTTGAACGCCATTTCGGAGGAGTCGACCGCGTGCGAGGCACCGTCGTTGATGACGCAACGGACGCCCACGACCGGGAAGCCGATCAGCGAGCCCTTCTTGACGCCTTCCTTGAAGCCCTTGTCACAGGCCGGGATGAACTCGCGCGGAATCGCGCCGCCCGTCACCTCGTCGACGAACTCGTAGGTCTCGACGGCGTCGGCCGGCAGCGGCTCGATGTAACCGCCGATTTTCGCGTACTGACCGGAACCGCCCGTCTGCTTCTTGTGGGTGTAGGCGATTTCGCTGCGTTGAGTGATGGTCTCGCGGTAGGCGACCTGCGGCTTGCCCGCGATGACGTCGCAGTTGTACTCGCGACGCATGCGCTCCATGTAAATGTCGAGGTGGAGCTCACCCATGCCTTGGATGATGGTCTCTTGCGACTCTTCGTCCTGGGTCACGCGGAAGGTCGGGTCTTCCTTGGTGAAGCGGTTGAGCGCCTTCGAGAAGTTGGCTTCCGCGCTGCGGTCCTTCGGGCGAACCGCCAGCGAAATCACCGCCGCCGGCACGTGCATCGACGTCAGGGTGACGTTGACTTTGCCGTCGGTGAAGGTCTCGCCGGAGCTGGCTTCGACGCCGTAGAAGGCCACGATGTCGCCGGCCTCGGCCGTTTGAATCTCTTCGCGGTCGTCCGAGTGCATGCGGAACATGCGCGGCACGCGCACTTTCCGCTTCTCGTTCGAGATGTTGTAGATGGTGTCGCCCGACGTGACCTGACCTTGGTACACGCGGAAGTACGTCAGCTGACCGTACTTGTCCTGCTGGAGCTTGAACGCCAGGCCCACGAACGGCTTCGTCGGATCCGAGTGGATGACGATCTTTTCTTCGTTGTTGTCCTGATCGTGGCCTTCGTTCAAGACCTCGGTCGGGTTGGGCAAGTAGTCGAGCACGCCGTCGAGCAAGAGCTGAACGCCCTTGTTCTTGACGGCCGAGCCGCACATCACCGGCGTCATCTTGAGCGCGAGGGTGGCGCGACGAATGGCCGCCTTCAGCTCCTCGTTCGTGACGGGCTCTTCCGCCAGGAACTTCTCGGCCAGCGTGTCGTCCACGTCGGCGACGCGCTCGACCATCAAGGCGCGCGCGGCCTTGGTGGCCTCGGCGTATTCGGCCGGCGGATCTTCCTCGCGGATCTTCTCGCCGTCCTGGCCGTCGAAGTAGTAGGCGCGGCCGGTGATGGCGTCGATGATGCCGATGAACTTGTCTTCGGCGCCGATCGGCACTTGCAGGCACACCGGGTGGTGGCCAAGCTTCTCTTTCAACATATCCGCGACGCGCTCGTAGTTGGCGCCCGGGTTGTCCATCTTGTTCACGTACGCGATACGCGGCACGTGGTAGCGCTTCATCTGCCGGTCGACGGTGATGGACTGGGACTGCACGCCCTTGCCGGAGTCGAGCACCAAGATGGCGCCGTCCAGCACGCGGAGCGCGCGCTCCACCTCGATGGTGAAGTCGACGTGCCCGGGGGTGTCGATGATGTTGATGTTGTAGTCTTCGAGGTTGCCCTTGTGGCCCTTCCACACGCAGTACGTCGCGGCGGACTGGATGGTGATGCCCTTCTCGCGCTCGAGATCCATCGAGTCCATCTTGGCGCCGACGCCGTCTTTGCCGCGCACCTCGTGGATGGCGTGGATGCGCCCCGTGTAGAACAAGATGCGCTCGGTGAGCGTCGTCTTGCCCGAGTCGATGTGAGCGGAGATACCGATGTTACGGATGCGTTCGAGGGGAATACGGGTTGCCACGGGGTCTTCTCGAGGTTTTGAGGGAGCCGCCCCCTACCGAAACCGGCACGGGAAGGGAAGCCTTGCTACGAAACGTCGGCCTTTTCGGCCAGCACGCCGGGCGCCTACTAGCACAATGTCGAGCCGAGCCAACCGCCGGCTTGGCGGATTCGGTTTGCCCTGTAAATTCGAGGGCCTGCTCAGGTCACCCTCGCTCCTCGTGCCTGGGAGGCACTAGAGTCCCGACAATCATGGGTAGGGTCCACTCGGTCGAGGTCACGCGCCCGTACACAGCTGTCCCCCGGGCGGGGTGGTGCGGCTTGGCGCTCGTTGCAACGTTGTTGGCCGGGTGCGGCAAGCAGTTTCCCGGCGTCGTCTCTCCCGGGGGCTACGTGAGCAGCCGCTACCCGCTGAGCGTGCACCAGAGCTACGAGGCCCCGGCGGCGGCGGGGCTGCTGCCGGAAGGTTGGAAGCTCGACAACTTCAACGGCGACTCGCCGAAGGACGGCCAGGCGTACCAAACGACCCTGCGCATCGACGCCAACAACGACGGCGACTTCGAGCTGCAGGAGGACGTGCCCGCCTTCGAGCTACGCTTCGTGCATTTGCGCCACGCCGGTGTGGTCTGGCTACGCACGGTGCCGGTTGCCGCCGATCTCGCGACGAAAGATCTGCGCGTTTTGGCGGAAGGCTTCGTGGAGGCATTGGCGGGCGGGCAATACGAAACCACCCAGATAGGCGAAGGCAGCGCCTCGACCGTCGAGAAGCGGTTCGCCTCGACGCTGTTGAGCGCGGAGCCGTGCCAGCTGGCGACACAGGAATGCGAAGCCGCGACGCTGGAGCTTGCCAACGTGGACCAGCTGAAGCTCGACCCGAAGTACCGCTCGAACAAGCTGATGGTCGTGATCACGCGCACCCCATTCGTGTTCTGGCCTCGCATGCGAAGAAGCCACTACCCGGTGTACCTAGTGGCGGGCTATTCGAACCAACCCGGCCAATTCGACGCCGGCTTGCCTGATTTCATGGCCTTTTTGCAGCACGTCGAGATCAGCGGCAACCGCGGCTTCAAGGCGTCGTCGCCGACCGGCGCCTCCGCATCCGAACCTGGCGCAGCCCCTGGTCCTGCGACGGCCCCCGCTCCCGCCGCCGCTCCTGCCCCGGGGACGGCTCCTGCTCCTGCCGCGGCGCCTGCGCCTACCAGCGCCGCGCCTTAGGCGTGAGGCGCGAGGCGGGAGCGATTTGCGCAGCTGAATTCGCGGGGAAAGCCAAGTTTGTCGGAGCCGGTCGAGACAGGTGACCGCGTTCGAGCTAAGGGCACCTCGCGCATGGCAATTCAGAAGCGACCCGCCGTAGTCATTCCTCCTCTGCCGAAGGCGGTCCCGTATCCCCCGGAGTCGATCTGGCGCACCTGGGAAGACGGCAAGCCGACGCAGTACCGCGGCAACACGTTTCGGCGCCAAGGCCACGTGGTCGCGCGCGTGTTCGACGTTACGCCGACGACGCCCTGAAGCGGAGGAGTCAGCGCAAGTAGCTGGTGCGTTCCGCGGAGAACAGCCACGGGTGCTTGCGCGCCTCGAATAGATCGAGCAGCGCGTCCGTGCCGCGCTGAACTTTGAGCGCGTGCTCTTCCGCGCTGATGGGCACGACCCAAAGAAAATCGACGGGGCAGCCCGCGATCACCAGCTCTTCGTTGAGGGTTTGGTGACGACGTACGAGTGGTGCCAGCAGCACCAGGTGCGGCAGCGTGATGCTTTCCAGCCGTTCGTTGGCCAACGCCTCGGCCCCGCCGGGTACGAAGAACGAGCCGTACAGCTGAATGCTGTGGCCGTGGTCGAGCGACGTCTCGTGCTCGAGCGGAAAACGAGCCACCGCGCGCAACGCCATCGCGTAGTCACCGCCCGGCTCGGCGTAGAAGACGAGCTCGCGTCGAAACGGATCGCCGTCGTCGTCGAGCATGGCCATATCGCTCATGCCGGAGGTGACCCAAATGTCACACACGCGTCGATCCTTCATCGGCGCGGCGCGGATACGGCGCACCTCGATTTGCGACTCGCCGGTGTCGTCCGGAAATGCCTGCCACTCGCCGCCGAGCAGCTCGGCGTACGCAGCGTCCCGTCGCGCTCCGTCATCCATGGTCACGAGCTTACTTGACCTCGATCCGAAAGCCACGCGCGCATTGAGTCGCGCACGTTTCCAACCCGATCCTAGCGAGGCATTTGCGCGCGGCGCCGACGTCGAGGGTCGTGACGTGTTAGCTTGCGCGTGAAAGCGGCGCACGAAGCAGCCGACGCGAGGTGCAACGTGCAGATCCGACTTGGATACGAGCTCAACTACACATTCACGCAACCGACCCCCGTCATTTTGACGCTGAACATCCACCACTCGCGGGCGGGTGATCTGGTGCGCCCCGATCGCCTCAGCACCGATCCGGGCATTGCCACACGCGCTTACCGCGACGGCTTCGGTAACTGGTGCACGCGGCTGGTCGCGCCGGCAGGCAAAGTGCGCATCTGGAGCGAGGCTTTGCTCAACGACAGCGGGTTGCCGGACATCATGGCGCCGATGGCGCAGCAGCTGCCCGTCGACTCGCTACCCGAAGAAACCTTGGTCTATCTCTTGGGTAGTCGCTATTGCGAGACCGACCAGCTGTCGGACCTGGCTTGGAAGCTGTTCGAGCACGCGCCGCTGGGCTGGGGGCGCGTACAGGCCATTTGCGACTTCGTCCATCGTCACATCAAGTTCGGCTACGAGTTCGCCAGCCCGACCAAGACCGCTTTCGGCGCCTACAACGAGGGCCGCGGCGTCTGCCGCGACTACGCCCACCTGGCGATTGCGCTGTGCCGTTGCATGAACATCCCGGCTCGCTACTGCACCGGCTACTTGGGCGACATCGGCATACCGCCCATGGACGCGCCGATGGACTTTGCGGGCTGGTTCGAAGCCTACCTGGGCGGCACCTGGTACACGTTCGATCCGCGCAACAACACGCCGCGCATCGGGCGCGTGTTGATCGCGCGTGGCCGCGACGCCGCCGACGTGGCCATCAACACCACCTTCGGTCCCAACAAGCTCGACTCGTTCGCGGTCATCGCCGAAGAAGTCGCGGCCGCCTAGTGACGTACTGCGTCGGCCTGCTGCTGAAGCAGGGAATCATTTTTGCGTCCGACTCGCGCACCAACGCGGGCGTCGACAATTTCTCGCAGTTTTGCAAGATGACGGTGTTCGAGCGGCCCGGCGATCGCGTGATCGTGCTGCTCAGCTCGGGCGGCTTGGCCGGCACCCAAGCCATCGTCAGCGTGCTCAAGCAGCGCGCCGAGCAAAACGAAGGCTCGCCCACGATTTGGACGGCACGCACCATGTTCGACGTCGCCCAGCTGGTGTCGGACGCTACCCGCGACGTCGAGCGGCGTGACGCCGCGCACCCCAAGAGCGCGGCTCTGCATTTCAACGCCTCGTTCATCTTCGGCGGGCAAATTGCCGGCGAGCCGCCGCGGCTGTTTCGTACCTACGCCGAGACCAACTTCATCGAGGCCGAGCCGGACAGCCCGTTCCTGCAAACGGGCGAGACCAAATACGGTAAGCCGATCCTCGATCGCGTGATCACGCCGACGACCAGCTTGGCGGACGCGACCAAATGCGTGCTGATCTCGTTCGACTCGACCATGCGCAGCAACTTGTCGGTGGGTCTGCCCATCGATTTGCTGAGCTACGAAACCGACAGCTTTCACGCCCGACGCCGCAAACGCTTCGACCAGGGCGACCCCTATTTCACCGGGCTGCGCACAGCCTGGGGCGAAGGCGTGCGGAGCGCCTTCAAGCAGCTGCCCGATCCTGATTGGTGAGAGCGGCGGTGCCCACCAGCGCGGGCCGTCCCGGGGAAAGACGACCCGCGCTGGAGCGCAACCTGGTTATTCGGGAACGAGAACCGTGTCGACGACGTGAATCACGCCGTTCTTCGCGATGATGTTGGCCGAGGTCACCTTGGCGTCGTTGATTTTGACGCCGCCGGTCAACGACACGGTGAGTGACTTGCCGTCGAGCAGCGTGGACACGGACCCCGCCTCGAGGTCGCCGGAGCCCACGGCACCCGAAACGACGTGATAGAGCAACACGTCCTTCAGGGCGTCGCCCGTCGGCACCGCCGAAAGCTTGCCGAAGGCGGCGTCGGTCGGCGCAAACACCGTAAACGGACCGTCACCCTTCAGGGTAGTGACCAAATCGGCCGCCGTGAGCGCGCCGGCCAGCTTGGTGAACATGCCCGCCGCAATCGCGGTCTCGACGATGTCGTCTGCGGGAGGGAGAATGATTTTGTCGATGACGTGAATGACGCCGTTGCTGGCCTTGACGTCGGCGGTGGTGACCTCGGCGTCGCTGACCTTGACGCCACCGGTGGTGTCGATCAGCACCGGGGAGCCGTTGAGGGTCACGAACACCTGTTCGTCCTTCAGGGCTCCCGACTCCACCGCCGCGCCCGAGACCACGTGATACGTGAGCACGGCGGTGAGCTCGGCCTTGCTCAGGCCGGCGAGCACGCCCGGGTTTTCGGCCTCGAAGGCGTCGAAGGCGTCATCGGTCGGCGCGAACACCGTAAATGGCCCTTTGCCCTTCAGAGCGTCGACCAGGCCGGCGGTGGTGAGAGCCGACGCCAGCTGCTTGAAGCTGCCCGCCGCCACCGCCGTGTCGACGATGTCCTTGAGCCCCGCGGCGGGAGCGCCCGCCGTTCCCCCGTCCGCGGTCGCGCCCGCCGACGCGGACGCCGAGCCGCCCGCGCTGGTAGCGCCCGCCGACGCGGTCTGACCGGCGCTGCCGGATTTCGAGGTCGTACCCGCGCTCGCGCTACTGCTTCCTCCCGTCGTGGTGTCATCGCTCGAGTCGTCGCTGCAAGCCATCAGGCTCTGACTGGCGACGAGCATCACCGACATCCAAGGCAAGTACTTCATGTTCGTGCTCCCCGGAGCGCAGGGCTCCGTTGTTGCGCAGCCGACTTGGCTTCGCTTCGCCCAGAGTGTTGGTCGGCGACACCAGTCATCGCCAGCCCCGCCCGGCAGACTCCGTATTCAGACGAATACGGAGTTCAGCGCCTACGGTGCGTGAGCCAGCAGCTCGGCGTCGGGATCGATCAGCCCGTCTCCGTCGCGATCGCGATAGAGCGCCACGCCTGCCGCCAGCTTGGCCTCGAACGGCGCGAGCAACTCGGGGTTCGAGTCGGCCGAGATCACGATCTGCCCTTCGCTGAGCTCCGCGGACGAGAAGTCGACGTCTTCGAGCCAGGCCGCGAAATCGAACGCGAGCAGCACGTCCGATTGTCCTGACGAAAGCGTGAACCCCGAACCTTCGGCCCTCAGCTCCAGCACCGGGGTGGCAGCGCTTTTGATCGTGAACGGCGTGCCGTCCGCCAATTTGCCGACGAGCAGCAGCGACTGCCCGCCGAGCTCGGTGGGTAGAGCACCGCCAGCCACGCCGTCGGCGACGCGCACGAACGGCAAGCCGACGCTGCAAAATGATCCCGGCTTGGCGACGAACTCGGTCGAATTGTGCTGGCCCGCGGCATGATCGCCGACGCCCAGGCCGGGGACCGAGAAGGCCTCGCCGCCAGCGATGCCGCAGCTGCCATCGGGCGACACCTGCACCGCATCGAGGTCGAGCCAGGCGTTGTCTACGGTCGCGACGGCGCCGCCTTCGCGAACCCCGAACTCGTCGGGCTTGCTGGAGTAGCCGGTGTAGCTGAGCGCGCCGCTCAGGCTCAGCGAAGGATTACCGGTCTCGGTTCCACTACTGCAAGCGCCGCTCGGCAGCAGTAGGAGCAAGCCGAGCCAGGCTGCACCCGGCCAAATGCGAGCACGCATCTTCCCGAGCATGCCTGCCTTACTCGGCTGCGTCACCGGTTTCCTCCGCGCTTCGGTGCGCGGCTCAAGGGGAACAGCTGAAAATTGACCTGCACCACCTGCTCCGGGTCCGTTTCCAGGGCCGACAGCTCCAGCAGCTCACGCCGCAGGCGCTGCAGCCGGGTTTTGAGGGTCGCAAGCCCGCCTCGCCCGAGGCAGAGCGTGAGCGAAGAAATGTCGCGTTCGGCCGCGGGAACCAGATCGATCGACTCGATCGCGCGCAGGGTCATGGCTCGGTGAAACGCGACGATGTGTAGACCTCGCGTCTCCGGCCCGGTGGACACGAGAGCGTCAGCCTGCTCCAACTTGCCGTTCGGTCCTCGGACCAGCAGCCCCAGCTCGACGAGGGTCTCGAGCGCGCGTTGCGCCTGCAGCGGCGTGATCTTGGGCACGAGCTGGTCGGCAATCCACTCCGGCTCTTCGCGAAACTGCGTCGACGCGGCCAGCTCGCGGATGGCCGGCATGTACCAGTCGCTGTAGTACGCCGCGTGCGCCAGCTCCAGCTTGTGGGCTTGCCGGTAGCGCTGAAACCCCGTGAGCTTGTCGTAGGCTTCGGCGCGCTCGGTCGAGGTCTTGGCTTGGTTGAACGTGACCAGGTGCACGAAATAACGGCTGGCGTCGGCATCGAGCCCGCAGGCGTGGGCGAAGCGCTCGGCCATCTTCGGGCTGAGGCTGCGTTGACCATCGATGACGAGCTTCAAATAGTTCGGCGACGCGACGCCCGCGCGTTTCGAGAACGCGCGATACGAGAAGGCGCGGCTGGCTTCCTTCTTGGCGGCGTAGTGGTCGCGCAAGAAGGCGCGATAGTCCAGGTACGCGTAAACGCCGACCGGAGACTCTTTGGGCACGTCCGGAGTCTAGCGTCAGCGGGTCGCGGGCGTGTGCAACAGCGTATTCTGGAGAATACGCGGCGCCAGGGGCCGCAAGTGAGGCGGGAGAGCAAACCACGCTCCCCCGCCGCCGCATCGAAAGGCTGCTAGTCGCCGAGTACGAAGGTGGCCCGCAGCGCGCCGTAGGCAAGCTGAAGGTTGCCCGACGCATCGACACTTTGCGAAGTGCTGCCCTGCTTGGTGTCGATGCTGGTGACGAAGGCGCCTTGCAAGCCCATTTCGGCACCAAGCGCAAAGTTGCGGCTCAGGAAGTAATCGCCGCCGAAGCCCAGCATCACGGGGATGAACCCGGCACTGGCCGTCACGTCTTCGTTTTGATTGGTGCAGGTCTCGTTGCCGAAGCCGTCGACGACGCAATTCTGGGAGGTCGTGGTCGCGCTCAACGACCCGCGGCCGTAGCCGATGCCGCCGATCACGTTGGCGCGAGCGCGCCCGTCGGCCGAATGCCAAACGTCGATGATGGCGGTGGGTTGGATCTGAAAAAGCATCAGGCTGGCCGAGCCGTCGCTCGGCGTCGAAACGCCGATGCGATTGAGCCCCAGCCCCAGCCCGACCGCAAAGCTTGGCCCCTGGTAGCCGAGCAAAAAGCTCGGTCCGCCACCCAACGACAGCAAGCCTCCCTGCGCCTGCATGCGGCCCTGCACCATCAAGCCGCTGGCGTGCCCTTCGCCCGCTGCCGGCGCCGCCGCCGCGGGCGCGGCCACTTCTTGTGCGCTCGCCACGCCGACCAACGTCGTCAGACCCAACCCCAAAGCAGTACCCAAGATAATCCCACGCTTCATGATGTGTTCTCCTCCACCAGCCGCCGGAACCTTCCCTCGCGCTGGCTTGCCGCGCCTCCAGCAAAGGGCAGGCCAAAGCAACAGTACCGCAAAAATGCCGGCGTTTTCCAGGATAGGGCCGGCGCCGTGAACGGCCGCCGTGACGCCGGAGTCACACCGTTTCTCCGCCGCACACGAAGGCTCTGAAGCGCGAACGGCCTCGCGCTCCGCGGCTTCCGCCGGCTGGTGGTAGGGTGCGGCGCGAGGTCGGCATGCAAATTGGTTGGATTGGGCTCGGAAACATGGGTTCGGGGATGGCCGCGCGCGTGCTCGACGCGGGTCACACGTTGACGGTTTACAACCGCAGCCGCCATAAGGCCGAAGCGCTCGTCGGTCGCGGCGCGCGCTTCGCCGAGACACCGGCGGAGGCCGCGAGTGGCGAGCTTCTGGTCACCATGCTGGCGGACGACGCCGCGCTCAGCGACGTGCTCGGGCCCGGCGGCGCGCTCGCAGCCTTGACCTCGAGCACGGTGCACGTGTCGATGAGCACCATCAGTCATGCGCTCGCGCTCGAGCTGACCGAAGCGCACGCCAAACGAGGAGTGGGCTTCGTGGGCGCACCCGTGTTTGGCCGCCCGGACGCGGCCGCCGCCGGCAAGCTGTTCATCGTGGCGGCCGGTGAAGCGGCGGCGTTGGAGCGCTGCCAACCGCTGTTCGACGTGCTGAGCCAAAAAGTGCTGCCGTTGGGTAACGCCCCTGCCTCCGCCCACCTGACCAAGGTGCTCGGCAACTTCATGCTCATCTCGTCGGTGGAGCTGTTGGCCGAAGCGCTCGGGGTGGCGCACGCGGCGGGCATGGATCCCCAAGCGCTGCTGGCTGCCCTCACCGGCTCCGTCTTCAGCGCTCCGTTCTACGCCAACTACGGCCGCATGCTGGTCGCGCAGCAGTTCGACGGCCCCGCCGCCTTCACGTTGCCTCTCGCGCGCAAAGACATCGAGCTAGCTCGCTCTGCCGCCGTCGGCGTCGCGCGCAGCTTGCCCTCTGCCGAACCGGTGCGCGCCAAGCTCACGGCGCTCATCGAGGCCGGTGGAGCTGCGCTCGATCTCACCGCCATCGGCAAATGGGAGTGACGGCGCTGCGCCGGAGCGGCCACCGCCTGTTGCCGTAAGACCGACGAGCGCAGCCGCGTCAGTGGCCGAGTAGACGAGCCAGCAGCCGCAAAGGCAGCGACCGAAAGTTGAGACCGCCGTGCAGCAAGGTGGCGGCCACGCAGTCTTCGTCTTTTTCGATCGTGAACGAGTGCGCGGTGCCGGGCTCCATCAGGTGCAGATCGCCTGTCTTGTACTGCTTGCCGGTGCTTTCCGTGTAGGAGCCAGCCATGATGAGCACGGTCTCGAGCCCGTCGTGGTGGTGCTCGGGAAAGCGCACCCCGGCTTGAAACTTCACCAGATAGGTCTGGGCGCCGCGGCGGGCGGCACCGGCGTGGACTGGTAGTTTTTGGATGCCGGGTAGGCCCGAGCGCTTCCAGGCCCGTGGATCGGCGCTGCGTTCCAGCAGCGCGCGCACGTCGTCGCGCGGCAGGTCATACAGCTCGCTCAAGGTGCGGGTGAAGGGCGCATAGCGCTCGGGGGCGCGCGACGTTTCCGCTAGCAAGCGAGCCCGCAGGGCCGCCGGACCACCGGCGTGCGGCAGCGCCTCGGGCAGCCGGTGTATGACCTCCAACAGCTCGCGCTGGTCGGACGGAGCCGTCCCCTCGAGCGCTTCGAGCGCAAATTCGGGATGTAGGTTCTCCGTCACCGGTTCGGTCTTCATGATGGCACGGCCGCGAGGGTCGTCGACCGCCGCCTCTTCAATACGCCGCAGCCAGGCGGACGGATCTCGGCCGTCTAAGACCCGTGATTCGTGGCGTTTTCGCGGATGGCGGCGGCCAAAAAGGGGGTAAGTCCGGCTCCGTGCTTGTCGATATTTGCCGCGAAGCGCCCATCCTGCTCGTACAGGTCGGCAAGCCCCCGGTGCATGGCGTGGTTGCAGGGGTAAAACCACCGGTCGATGCTTTGGCGGTGGCGTTCGGCCACCGCCGTCACTTCCGGGTCGGCCGGCGATTTACCCGCCTTCAGGGCCCGGAAAGCGTCGTCGTAGACCGCTGCCTGTTCGGCGGCCAGCCGCTGCCAGTCTTCTTTGGTGTAGCGCTGGGTGCGCCGCTTCGACTCCGCGAAGGCGTCCGTGTTGCCCCAGCGCTGCTCGGCTTCGACTTCGTATTTCGACGGGTCGAAGCCGTCGAAGATTTGCTTTAGCTCCATGGATTCTCCCTCGGGTGGGGCCGCCGTTGCGCGATCCAGGTGCTCGAGAGCGGCGTCGACGGCGCGCAGCATGGCGTCGGTTTCTCGCGCCCGTGCCTGCAGCTCCGCGCGCTGGGCCAACAGTGCTCGCCGGCGATCGAAGCTAGGATCGTCCAACGAGTGGCGGATCTCCTCCAACGACAAACCAAGCTCGCGCCCCAGCAAGATCTGCTGTAGCCGCAGTAGATCATCGTCGTCGTACAGACGGTAACCGGCATCGGTGCGACCGCGCGGTACCAGCAGGCCGATGTCGTCGTAGTGGTGGAGCGTGCGCACCGAGACTTTGGCCATCTCGGACACGTCGCTGACCAGGTAGGTCCGCTTGCGAGCCATGCCCCTGAGCGTGAAGGCTCACGCCGCGTGAGGGTCAAGGTCGATTTATTGGGAAACGCGCAGCGCCGTTGCCTCTAACAGCCGATGACCGCCATTTTCTCGCGACGCCGCTGGCTCGGGTGCGCGCTTTCGGCCCTGAGCGTGACGCTGGCGGCACCCCTGCAAGCCGCTGATTTGAGCTGGAAAGGCTTCGACTGGGACGTGACCAACGGCGGCATGGCCGGGGTGGCCGAGGGCGCCGCGTCGAACGTTTCGGTCGACGCCAACGGCTGGCTGCACCTGAAGATCACCAAGAGCGGCAACACGTGGACCGCCTCCGAGCTCTTCACGACCCAGAAGCTCGGGTTTGGCACCTACCAGTGGCAAATCGAAGGGCCGATTGACACGTTCGACAAGAACAACGTGCTCGGCTTGTTTCCGTACGGTCCCGCCGCCGGCATTGGCAGCGACGGCACGAACGAGATCGATATCGAATTTTCGCGCTGGGGCATCGCCAACGCTCCGAACGCCGACTTCACCGACTACCCGGCTTCCGGCAACGTGATCGGCGAGACGACCTTCACGTTTTCGCTCGGCGGCTCCACGTCTGCCACGGCAAGATTTACCTGGAACGCGACCAGCATCGAAAGCTCGGTGCTGAAGGGTCATCAAGCCATGGCCAGCGAGACGGGGCTGCTGAAAAAGTGGAAGTACGCCCCCAACAACCCGAGCGTGAACATTCCGCAACAGGCGCTGCCGCTCGGTATCAACCTGTGGTGCTTCGACGCGCCGCCGTCGGATGGCCAAAACGTGGAGATCGTGCTGCGCGACTTTCAATTCGTGAAGGAAGGCGATCCGTTGCCGGGAGGGGGCGGCACGAGCGCCGGTGGGGCGGCAAATGGCGGAGCGGGCGGAGCCTCGAACGGCGGCGGCAACAGCGGCGGAGCGGCAGGAAACGCCCCTGGCGTAACCTCGAACGGCGGAGGCGCCGGCGTGAGCGCCCAAGGCGGAGCCAGCGGCGGGGGTGGCGCGACGGCGGATGGAGGCAGCGGCGAACCGAGCAGCGGCGGCAACGCGACGTCAGGCGCGTCCACCGGCGGCGTCGGCACGCCGGGCAGCTCGGGCGGTAGCACGACGCCGAGCGCCAGCGGCGCGACCAGTGGTAGCAGCTCGACGAACACTGGCGGTTCGACGAGCACCGGCAACGTCGACGACACGACGACGTCCGGAGACTCGAGCTCCGGATGCGGTTGTCACGTGATCGGCGCCGTACGCTCGCCCGCCGGTTGGAGCGTCGTGTGGGGCCTGTCGCTCCTGGCACTGCGGCGACGGAAGCCCTCGCGCGCGCCGCTGCGCGCGCTCCAGGCTGGGCCTCACCCCAAGCAAGCCGAGCCAGAGCCGCCCTACACGCCCAAGTGATCGAGCAGCAAGACTGGGCGACGTTCGAGGATGGAGCGCGCGATGTCGACACGGCCCGCCAGCGAGTACTCGGTGATCTCGTCGTTCGCCAAGATGGCTTGGCGCACCGTCCAAAACTCCGGCGCCACCTCCACCGTGAGATTTTTGGGATTGCGGGCGTTGGCGTCGAGCTGAATGTGCTCGTTTTCGCTGTAAAACGGCTTGATGCGCCGCTGCAGCTCGGGCGGCGCCAAATCCAGCGCGCCCGGCTCCGCCAAGTCGGGAATGGTTTCGTAGTCGCCGTACTCGATGGCGCGCAAGATGCCGAACATCAAATTGCGGATCAGCGCCGTGAAGCGGCGCACGTCGGTGGTGATGTTCGGGGGCGGCACATCGACGGGCTCGTCCGCGCTCACCGCCGGCTGATACAGGGGATCGCGCAGCCGCTCCCACTCGTCCAGCAGGCTGGAGTCGACGCCACGGATCAAGGTGCCGAGGTGCAAAATGATGTCGTCGAGCTCTTCGGTGCGCGCAAGCTCGGGGATGGTCTGGTTGAGCGTCTTGTAGACCTCGGACAAGTAGCGCAGCAGCAAGCCCTCCGAGCGGGAGAGCCCGTATTCTTTGATGTAGCCGCTGAAACTGTGGAGATTTTCCACCATTTCACGCGCCACCGACTTCGGCTTCAACACCTCGCGCGCCACCCACGGGTGCTGGAGCGCGAAGGCTTCGAACGCGGCCTGTAGAAACTCCAGGTTCGGCTTGGGGTGCTCGATCTTCTCGAGCTCCGCCATGCGCTCCTCGTACTCCACGCCCGCCGCCTTCAGCTCCGCGACCTTTTGGCCTTTGAGCTTGTCCACCTGCTGGCGCAACACGACTTCCGGATCCTCGCAAATCGACTCCACCAGAGTGAGCACGTCGAGCGCGTAGCTTGGGCTCGTGCGATCGAGCCGCTCGACCGCGTCGACGATGAACAAGCCCAGCGCTTGCAACAGCGAGAAATTCGCCTGCAGCTCGGCGTTCAAGCGGATGCCGCCGCCGTCGGCCGCGGACCGAAATTCGACGATGCCGGCCTGCCACAGCGAGCGCAACAGCTCGAGCGCCTGCTCCTTGTGGTAGCGCTTGCGCTGCGGCGTTTCCAAGCTGTCCTTGACCAGCTGCTTCATGGCGCGGCAGCCGCCTTCGGGGCGCCCCAGCACCGAAAGCAACATGCCGTGCGACACCTGAAAGCGCGACTGCAAAGGCTCGGGCAACGACACGACCAGCTTCTCGAACACCGCCTTGTCCCAGTGCACGTAGCCCCAATCCGGCGGCTTTTTCCGTACGAATTTCTTGCGCCCTTGCGACGCCGATTTGGCTTCCAAGCGCAGATTTTCCACCGTGTGCTCCGGCGCCAGCGCGACCACGAAGCCTTCCGTGTCGAAACCTTTGCGACCGGCGCGGCCGGCGATTTGATGAAAATCGCGCGCGGTCAGAATCCTGACCTTCTCGCCGTCGTACTTGCACAGCTTGGTGAACAAGACGGTGCGGATGGGCACGTTCACACCGACGCCCAGCGTGTCGGTGCCGCAGATGATCTTCAACAGACCGCGCTGGGCGAGCTTCTCGACCAGCAAGCGGTAGCGCGGCAGCAAGCCGGCGTGGTGCAACCCAATCCCGTGACGCAGCAGCTTCTGCATCTCTTTGCCATGCGGGCTACGGAAGCTTTCGCCCTGAATGGCCTCGGCCAGCGTGCGCTTCTCCTCTTTGCTGGAAAAGTCGACGGACAGCAGGCTCTGCGCCGCTTCGGCCGCGCCCCGCTGCGTGAAGTTGACCAAGTACACCGGCGCGCGCCCCTGCTCGACCAGGTTCTTGACCGCTTCCTGCAGCAGCTTTTCTTGGTATTCGAAGGACAGCGGCACCGGACGCGTGCCCGAGCGCACCGTGATCACGTCTTCGCCCGTGTGCTTCTTCAGCAGCTGCTCGAAAGCCGAAACGTCACCCAACGTCGCGCTCATCAACACGAACCGGCTGCGCCACAGCGTCAGCAGCGGCACTTGCCAGGCCACGCCCCGCTCTTTGTCGGAAAAGTAGTGGAACTCGTCCATCACGACGTAGTCGACGTCGGCGTCCTGGCCCTCCGCGAGCGCGATGTTCGCCAGAATCTCGGCCGTGCAGCAGATCACCGGCGCGTCACGGTTCACGGTCGCGTCGCCGGTCATCATGCCCACGTGCTCGGCGCCTAGCTCGCGGCACAAGTCGAAGAACTTCTCCGAGACCAGCGCCTTGATCGGACACGTGTAGAAAGAGCGCCGCCCCTCGGCGATGGCCTTGAAGTGCACCGCGGACGCGATCAGCGACTTTCCCGAGCCGGTCGGCGTATGCACGATGACGTTGCTGTCCGTCATCACCGCCAGCACCGCTTCTTCCTGATGCGGATACAGCTTCAGCCCCAGCTGCTCCACGTACTTCAAAAAGCCGTTGAGCACCGCGTCCGAATCGGAACCGCGCGGCGGCAAACAAGCGTAGAGCGGCGGTTCGGTGAGCATGAGCGGCCTCGCATTCTCACAAGCCCGCCCGCGCCGCCAGCTAATCCGGCCAATCAGCCCGGGGTTGGGCCAACGAAACCGTTCTCGCCCCGGCACGAACGCCACAAGCCCCCGCTTCGTTCCCCAAACAGCTGCCCTCGCGACTCGAAAGTCAGTTCGGTTCCGAATTCACTCCCCGCGGTCCTGCAGGGAGTCAGCTCGTTCCGAATTCACTTCCGGCCTCCAACAAAAATCAGTTCGGTTCCGACCTCACTTCGTGAGCGGTGGGGGCGTGCTTTTTACGGTGGGGGACGCTGTCCGGGAAAGACGCTGTTTCGGGAGACGCTTAGCCGCGGAACGCGCTGAGTGATGGCCGAACGGGAGGCAGCGGCTCCGAACGTCGTCACTTCTTACGGGTCGCGAGGTCGATTTGTTGGTCGAGGGCTTCGAACATCAGGCGGTTGCCGTCTTGCGTGTAGCCCTTCAGGGCTTCTGCACAACGCGGTACGTCGGCCAGGAATTTCTCCAGCGTCTTGGTGTCCAGCGCCTCGGCGTGGTGGCCGTAGCCCAGCTTCTGCAGGTAGAGCGCGTTGAGCGTTTGCTCGAATTGGCCCTGCACCGGCAGCGACAGCATCGGCTTCTGTAGGTAGACGGCCTCGCTCATCAGCGTGTAGCCACCGCCTGCCACCACCGCGCGCGAGGTGCGAAGGTCGTCGATGAAGCCGGCTTCGCTGAAGGGGCGAAACGTCAGGTTGTCTTCGACTTCGTCGCTCTTGATGCCGCGGCGGACACCGTACACGCGGCAAGGCAAGCCGCTCTTTTTGAGCGCGCCCATCAGCTCGGTGTTGGTCGTCGACGTTTGATAAACGAGCAGATGCTCTCCCGGCTCGGACTTCGCCGCCAAGATCTCGTTGCGCAGGATGGAAGGCAACAGCGTCGTACGGTCCTTGCGGAGCCCGGGGTAGAAGAAGGTCGCAATCAGGTAGTGAAAGCAGCCCGGCAGCTTGGCTTTGACGATGCTCTTGGTGAGCTCGAGCTCCTTTTCGTGGCCGGCCAACAGCTCGGGCGGGTGCTTGGCGCGGTTGATGATCTGCATGTTGTCGACGCTGATGCAGGGCAGCATGTGATTTTTGGCGTACAAGTAGCTGAACGACTCGAAATCACTCACTACGACGTCGGGCTTGAACTCGTCGACGAGATCGAAATACGCCTTGATGTTCTCGGGAAAACCTTTGACGGCGTTCTTCAGGTTCTCCAGTAACGTGCCGAGCTTGCGCACCGAGTTACCTTCGTACTGAATGGTCAGGCCCCAGATTTTGTGCACGTTCTCGAAGCGCTGCGCCAAGTAGTCGCGCGCGCGCCCCGACACCACCACGTGCACGTCGTGCTGCTTGGTCAAGTGCTCCAAGATCACGCTGGAGCGCGTGGCATGTCCCATCCCCTCGCCGACGACACCGTACAAAATCCGCATGCCGCGACCTTACCTCGGCCGCGAAAAGCTGGCGAACGGCGCGCGCTGACGGCAGGATTGCCGCGATGCTCGACACGGCGCCTCCCCTACCCCTGGTGTTTTTTCCCGGCGCGGGCGGGCGCATCGAGCACCTGCGCCCCATCGCGGAGCGGCTGGCGCGCCGGCGCCCGACCATGATTTGTGAGTACCCGGGGCTGGGCGGCGTCCCCGCAAACCCGAGCCTGGGCTCGCTCGACGATCTGTTGCAGTACTTGCTGCAACGATTGCCAGAGCGCTTCGATCTGGTGACCATGTCGATGGGCGGCGTGCTGGCCCTGCGCATCGCGCTCGCGCACCCGGAACGGCTACGCAAGCTGGTGTTGATGGCAACCTCGGGCGGCGTCGACATGCCCGCGCTCGGGGGCGTCGATTGGCGCGATAGCTTTCGACGCGTTCAGCCCAACGCGCCCAGCTGGTTCTTGGACGACCGCAGCGACGTGACGCCGGAGCTCGGCAAGATCACCCTCCCAACCCTGCTGATTTACGGCGACGCGGATCTGATAGCGCCGCCCCGAGTCGGCCAGCTGTTGCAGGAAAGACTGGGCCACGCGCGCCTCGAGGTCATCCCCGAAGCCACGCACGATCTCGAGATTGACCATCCAGACTTGATCGCCAGCATGATCGAAGCGCACTTGCGCCAACCGGAGGAGGGCGCCCTGCCGCGCTAACGCTGCCCCCAAAGGCCGCTAGGGCGTGTCCCTGAATTGGGATCGCTCGCGCGTGCCCGTAAACGTGCCCGTGCCCGTGCCCGACGGTCCGTGAGGAGTCGTTGGGCCGGTTTGTTGGTAGGCCGAGGTTTGTGGCGCGGGCCAGGCCCGCGCGCGCCGCGCCCAGCTGGGCGCGCAGCTACGCTAACCGCTCCGTTTCGACCGCTGGGCGAGCAAGGGGATCTGGCAGCGTCTGTTCGACTCAAGCAGGCCAGGCGCTGCTACTCGTTACGAAAAGACCCTGCGCAACTACGCAGCGATCGTTGCTCTCGGCTGTGCGCTGCTCTGGCTGCGCGTCTGAGCCTACTCCTCGCAGCTCTGCACTAACTTGATCAGCATCGACACGATGCGCACGAGCATGCCCTTGGCCGCCCTGTGTCCGGCCTCATCCAAAAGCTTGAGCCGCTGGCAGACATCCAGCAGCGCCGCCGACCCCATCGGTCACCTGCCTCGCCAGTTGCTTGAGGCAGCGCCGATTGCGCGGGCGGCTGCCCGCGGCGCGCGATCAGCCATAAATACGCCGACGGTGACTTACGGACCATCGGGCACGGGCACGGGCACGGGCACGTTTACGGCGAGACCAGCAATTCGGGGACACGCCCTACGCCCTCAGGTACTTCGTCTCTGGGTTGTCGCGACGCCAGATCACGAAATCCATGAAGTAGTGGTGCAGGTTCACCACCGCAAACAGCGCCGCAAAATACGGCGTGGGGCCCAGGTCCGAGAAGCGCGCGGCGCGACGGTCGACCAGCGCGCTGTCCAACGCGCTCGGCAGCAGGTGAAACAACACCACACCCAGCCCGATCGCCGCTGCCGCCCAAGCCCCGAGCACGGTTGCCACGGGGCGCCCGAAGCTGGGCGGCCCCTCGTGCGCGCCGGCTTCGTTGCGCTTCAACAGCCACACGAAATACAGGTACTGCAGCGAGTGCAGGGCCGGGATGAGGTACATGAACAGCGGATCGAGGCCGCTATACACGGTCCACAGCCATACCGAACAGAGCAACCCTAGCAGCGGGCCCATCACCAGCCGACCTTCGCGCCGCCACTTACGGGCCAGCACGGCGACCAGCGGCAGCATGCTCGCAAAAAACAGCACGCGCGTCGTGGGCTCGAGCCACGCGGGCTGAGCGAACGTCGTGTAAATCACGCCCTTCTCCTCCACGCTCCGCCCCGGATCGAAGGGGCTGGCCCAGGCGTAGGCCCAGCCCGCAAAGCAGTGCGCCAAAAGCGCGCGACGCTCGCCGAGCGTGTAGGTGACCCCTCGGCGCCCCGACAAGACGGTGACGACGCCGAAGCCTTGCTTCACGTAGTGCCAGCCCACGAGCAAGAACATGAGCTGAGTGAGCGCGCCGAGTGAGCGCGCCGAATGGCTCGCCAGCGCCGTGACGGCCCACAGCACCAACCCGAGCGGCGCCACGACCCCCGCGAACCAATAGCGGACGCGCTGCGCCCGCGACAGCTGGGTACCGAACAAGTGCGCTCGCGCTCGACGATAGAAGAGCAGGTAGGTGACGGAAAAGTGCGGATCGTTGATCAGATGCGCGGCGTGAAACGTGAGAAACCCGACCAAGAGATCGGCGCTGTCCAAGCCGAGCGCGCGCTCGAGCAGCCAACAGGCAACCAGCAGCGGAACCGAGGCGCCTCCGGTGAGCAGGAACTCGAGCCAGCGCGAGGGCGGCTGCTGGACCTTGGGCACGGCCTCGGCCAGGGTCTCGACGGACGTCACCGCCACGCTGCTCACTCGCTTAGAGGTATCACACGGGGCGTGGCGTGGAAAAATCGGGCAGTGGTCGTTTGGAAGGGCAAATTCCCTAGACTGGTATCGATACCAGAAATGTCGATTTGTGATCCGCGCAAAAGCCGTAAAAGCACCTACGGGCATGCGGAACCTTGCCGTGTCCACTGGGGTGCGAAGTTTGGCGCGTGCGCGGAGCGGGCTGCTGCTCGCCAGCGTCGCCTCGCTCGGCATGGCCTGGACCGAGCGAGCAGCCGCACAAGCCAGCGGTGAACCGGAAGCGTTGTTCATGTCGCAGAGCCAAGACGTCCCGGCGCCGCAGCCGCTGGTGATGGGGCCGGTCAGGACCACGCGCACCATCGCCGCCATGATGTTCGACATCGGCTCGGGGCCGCCGAACAAGACCGACATCGCCAACCTGCTCACCGATTCGGCGCGCTCGCTGCGCAACATGTATCGAGAGATCTCCTACGGCATGCAAGACATCGACGTCGAGCTGTTGGGCCCGTACACGCTGCCCGAGCATACGTGCCTGCCGATCGAGTGCTGCGGCCCGAAACCGAACCAAACCAACGGCCCCGCCGTTCAAGCCATCATCGACGGCTACACCAAGAAGTACGACCACTACTTTTGGGTCTACGGCAAGCCCCAGCCCAACGACGGCAACTGCAGCACGTGGGGGGACGAAGGCTCGGCTTCGAAACCCGCCGTCTATTCGAGCTATTCGTTTCACGGACTGGTCGGCTACTCGCAGGAGCTCGGCCACAACTTCGGCATGACCCACGAGCCGTACATGACCTGTCCGAACAAGGCCATTTTTGCCGATGATCCGAGCGCGTGCAGCCACACCGAATACGGCAGCACCATCAGCTTCATGGGCAACGGCGCCGGTCATCCTTCGGCCTTTCACAAGGTGCAGCAAGGCTGGCTGAGCAAATGCAACGGCGTGAAGGTTGGCAGCACCTCCACCGTCACGTTGTTGCCGCTGGAGGTACCGTGCGACGGCGTCCAAGTACTGCAAATCAAGGCCCCCAAATCGCGCAACCCGCCCGCCACCGGTGACCGCCAGGGTCGCGGCAGCCCGCTCACCCACTACTACGTGGAGCTGCGCACGCCGCGCGGCATGGACGCAGGCCTGCGAAACTTGGTGCCTTCGGTGATGGTGTACGCCGGCCCCGACTTCGTCGGCGGCAACGTCAACGGCGCTCCCTACGTTTACCTGCTCGACCAAACGCCAGAAGGCGGCAACAACCCCAACCTGATCAACGGCGGCCTCACCGCCGGTCAGTCGTTCGCAGATCCGGCGGGGGGCGTCACCATCAAGGTCAATAGCGTGAGCCAAGACAAGGCCGAGATCGTGGTGACGCTCGATGGCGGCACGGGAGGGCTGACGTGCTTGGACGGCACCAGCTTCACCGCCCCCGGCCCCGACGCCACGAGCTGCGGCGCGCCCATCGGTGCCGGCGGCGCAGGCGGCGGTGGTAGCGGCGGCGGTAGCGGCTTGGCCGGTGGAGGTGGCGCAGGCGCGGCTGGTGGCGGGGCGCCCGGCGCCGGAGGCCACGCTGGCGCAAGCGGCGCAGGTGGCGCAGGCGGGGCGCTCGGGCTCGCTGGCGGGGCGGGAAGCGCGGGAAGCGCGGGAAGCTCGAGCAGCGCCGGTGCCGCCGGGGTTGCAACGGCTGGCTCTGCCCCGACGACGGGCGGCGCGGCTACTGGCAGTGCGGGCAGCGGCGGCAACGTGACGCCCGCTGGCAGTGATTCCGGGTGCGGGTGCAGCGTGCCCGCGCGCGACGGTTCCGGGCTGAAGCTGGCGGCGCTCGCCCTGGCGTTGGCTGCGCTGAGACGCCGAGGAGCACGGCGCTGACGCGGCGGGCTCGCGCACGCTTCGGCCCGGCGCTGTGCCTCGCCGCGCTAGTGCTTTTCCTGCCGCTGGGCGCATACGCCAACGGCAGGTTTCCGCGCGCCGAACGGCTGCTGGAAGACCCGAAAGATCCGAGCCACCTCGTGCTCGCCGCCACCTACGGCCTGTTGCTCACCAACGACCGCGGCAAAAACTGGTTTCACGTGTGTGAAGCGTCGTTCGCCGAGCCCGGGCAACAAACCGATCCGGTCGCTTCGTTGACGGATGACGGCGCGCTGTTGATCAGCATCTTCAGCCGGCTGTCGCGCTCGACCGATGGCGCCTGCGATTTTCACCGACAGCTCGGCGGAGATCCGTCGCAGGCCGTCCCCGACTTCACCCTCGACGGCGCAGGCGCAGTGGTGGCGGCATTGGTGACGACGGCGGCCGGCAAGACCACGAATCAGCTAGAAGAGTCGTTGGACGGCGGCCAGCATTTCCACGCCTTGGGTCCGGCGCTGCCCGACAGCTTGCGCCTGGTCGCCACCGTCGACGTCGCGCCCAGCGACTCGAAGCGCATCTACGTGAGCGGCTTCGGCGCCGACAGCGCGGGCGTGCTGTTGCGCTCGGACGACCGCGGAGAGTCGTTCACGGCGCTGCCGATACCGACGGACGCGAACAACGAAGAAGTGCCGTTCATCGCCCTGGTCGATCCGAAAAACCCCGATGTGCTCTACGTCAGGACCGACGCCTGGAAATACGACGAGCTTGCCGGCGTGGCGATGGCCGTCGACCGGCTGCTGTACTCGGATGACGGGGGCGAGCATTTCAGCGAGCTGTTGCGGCAGAGCGGCAAATTGTTCGGCTTCGCGCGCTCGCCCGACGGCAGCGAAATATTGGCTGGTTACGGCGATCCCGTCGAAGGCGGCGGGCGCGCCGTCGATCCCGAGGCGCTCGGCATCTATCGGGCTGGCGCTGGCACCGCCGCCTTCGAGAAGGTGTTCAGCGGCCCCATCAGCTGTCTGACTTGGACCGATGAAGGCGTTTACGCCTGCACCTCGCAAACCCAAGCCGGCTCTGCGCTCGGCTTGGCACCACCCGAAAGCTTGAAGGCGGAAGCGAGCGCTTCGTTCACCCCCCTGCTGTCGCTGTTGGACGTGCGGGGCCCGCTGGACTGCTCGGCCTGTCAAAGCGGCGCTCGCTGCGGCGAGCTGTGGCAAGCGACGTGCACCGCCTGGGGCCGCGCTGATTGCGACGCGCCGCTGCCGGCCGCCGGTGGAGTCGCCGAGTGCCCTGCAGAAGGCGGGGCCGACAGCAGCGCCGCGGGCGCCGCGGGCCAACCGCCAGCCGACCGCGGAGGCGCGAGCAGCAACGGCGGCGTCAGCGCGGGCGGCGCCGTGCCAATCTCGAGAGGAGGCGGCGGTACGTCGGCAAGCGGCGGCAGCTCCGGCCAAAGCGAGCCAGCCAAGGACTCCGGCTGCAGCTGCCGCGCGGCAGGCTCGCGCTCCGGCTCCGCTTGGCCGGTGCTGGGCATTTTGGGGTTGGGCCTGCTCTGGCGCCGGCGCCACGCGGCGTTGCTGTTGTCGGCGCTGACCTTGGCCGGTTGTAGCAGCAAAGACGCGCCCGCCGACGCCAACCCGTCGCCCACCACTGGCGACGGCAGCGAGTGCGAAGGCGACTTCGACGCTTTCGCGCTCGGTCTTTCGAAGGTGGCCGAGCCGGGCAGCATCACGGTCCAAATCACCAACGCCGAGCCCTCGCCTCCCGTCGTCCGCAGCGACAACGTCTGGTGGCTCGAGCTCGACGACGCCGACGGCAACCCGTTGTCCGGCGCCACGGTTGTCGCCAGCCCCTACATGCCCAAGCATCAACACGGCAGCGCCGAAGTGGTGGTAGAAGAGCAGAGCGCGGGCCAATATCGGCTCTCACCCATCGAGCTCATCATGCCTGGCGTTTGGGAGATCCTGCTCAGCGTCACGCCATCCGACGGCGACACGAGTGAAACGACGTTTCGCTTCTGCATCGCCGAACGTTGAGCCATGCTGACGCTTGGCGTGCTCGCTAGCTGCACCATGTTGGCGATTTTGGCCACGTCGGGTGGGTGCGCCGAGCACGACGCTCCGCCAACGCGCAGCTACTTTCAACGCGAGCAGCTGCTAGATCCGGAGACCTGCCGCTCGTGCCACTCGGACCACTACCGCGAGTGGGCCGGCAGCATGCACGCCTACGCCTCGCAAGATCCGGTATTTTTGGCCATGAATCGCCGTGGGCAAGAGGAGACCCAGGGCGCGCTCGGCGGCTTTTGCGTCGGCTGCCACGCCCCGCTGGCGCTGCGCGAAGGCGCCACCAGCGACGGCCTGAACCTGGAAGACTTGCCCAAGCACCTGCAAGGAGTCGGCTGCTACTTTTGCCACAACACCGACGCGGTGTTGGGCAGCCACGACAATCCGCTCCACTCGAGCGGCGACGTCACGCTGCGCGGTAGTATCGCCGATCCGCGCCCCAACGCCGCGCACGCCTCCGATTACTCGGAGCTGTTTTCGAGCTCCAACGTCGCCAGCGCAAGCTTGTGCGGCAGCTGCCACGACGTCACGGTGCCGTCTCCACCGGGACCGGTCGAGCTGAAGCTCGAGCGCACCTTCGAGCAGTGGCAAGCTTCGATCTTTTCGCCACCGCAAGCGGCGGACGATACGGCCGCGCTGTCGTGCAACGGCTGCCACATGTTGCCCACCACCGGCGTGCCCATCGTCGACGGCCTGGGTCAAGCCGCGCCTTTGCGCTCCCGCCACGCCCACACCTTCGCCGGCGTCGACACCGCGCTCGGCGCATTCCCAGACACGGGCGACGTCGCGCTGGACCAAGCCTGCAACCAGCAACAAAAGGCCGATCTGCAGCGGTTGTTGGATTCGACGTTACGCCTCGAGGTGTGCGTGACGACGCGCTTCACCGGCGGCGCCTCGTTGAAGGTAACGCTCGACAACGCCACCGCCGGGCATCACTTTCCGACCGGCGCCGCGCAAGATCGGCGCGCCTTCGTGGAAGTGCGCGCGTTCGCGCCCGGCGCCGACTCGGCCTTTTACGAGAGCGGCGTCGTCCCGCAGGGCCAAGGCGTGACCAGCCTCGAGGATCCCGATCTGTGGCTCTTGCGCGATCGGCTGCTGGACGCCAACGGAGCCGAGGTCCATCAGTTTTGGCAAGCCGCGGAGCTGCGCGAAGGCTCCTTGCCGGTGGCGACGAGCCTCGACCCGCTGTCGCCGGGCTTCGTGGCGGGGCATGGCGTGCGCCAATTTCCGACCGCAGGCCAGCTCGACCAAGTGCCGGAGCGGGTTACGGTGCGGGTCCGGCTCGAGCCGGTGGGCCGCGACGTGCTGGACGATCTGGTGGCGTCGGGTCATCTGGAGGCGGCGGTCGTCGACGCCGCGCCGGTCCACGACCTGCTGCCCAATCGGCATCTGGGGAGCGCCGCCGGCGCGCCGCCCGAGCTGCAAACGCTCGGTCAGGTATCGTTCGAATGGGGCCCCGCCACCCGCGAGCACGGTAATTTCCGCCGCACGACGCAGACCGGCACGCTCGGGGTCGAAGAATGCATCGGTATGCCGGGCAGGCCGGTGCAGAGGTAGGCGGTGCACCCTCAAGCACCGACACCCTTCGCACGGCGGCGATCCGTTACGAAGCCCGGGGCGTAGTCGTAGAGCCTGAGAATGACGACGAGCGAGCTGCGACTAGCCGAGTTGATCGGCGCCCTGAGCTACGCGCTCGACATCACCGAGGGCCAGCCCGAGGGCCACTGCGTGCGCTGCTGCCTGATTGGCATGCGCGTCGGCCGCGAGCTGGGGCTGCCGGAGCCCGCGCTGGCCGAGCTCTACTACACCCTGCTGCTCAAAGACCTGGGCTGCAGTAGCAATGCCGCCCGCATTTGTGAGCTGTACATCGCCGATGATTTGGCGTTCAAGCGCGACGTCAAGCAGCTCGACGACGCCAATTTCTTCGAGACCGCGCGCTTTGCGCTCGACCACACCGCGCTCGGCTCGGGCTTGTGGCAGCGCTTCAAGGTGTTGCTGTCGTCGCTGCGTACCAAAGAAGCCGTTGCCCAGGAGCTGATCGTCACCCGCTGCACTCGCGGCGCTTCGATCGCGCGTCGCCTGCGCTTCGACGAGCGCGTAGCGCTGGGCATCCACAGCTTGGACGAGCACTGGAACGGCCAGGGCCGCCCCGAACGCCTGGCGGGCAGCGACATTCCGCTCTACTCGCGCATCGCCCTCTTGGCTCAAGTCGTGGACGTGTTCCACGGCCAAGGCGGGCCCGAAGCCGCGCTGGCCGAGGCTCAGCAACGCCGCGGCACTTGGTTCGACCCGCAGTTGGTCGACGTCCTCCTCAAGCTGGGGCCGGACGACGACCTTTGGGCCAACCTGCGCTCGCCAGATGTGGCAGAGCACGTGTTCGCCGAGGAGCCGGCCAAGTTCTCGCTCACGGTGGACGACGACTACCTGGACGAAATCGCGGCCGCATTCGGCGAGGTCGTGGATTCGAAGAGCCCGTACACGGCCGGCCACAGCACCCGCGTCGCGCTCTACACCGATCAGATCGCCGCCGAGCTGGGCGTCTCGAACGAGCGGCGGCGCTGGCTACACCGCGGCGCGTTGCTGCACGACGTGGGCAAGCTGGGCGTCAGCAACGCCATCTTGGACAAGCCGGGCAAGCTGACGGCCGAAGAGTGGGAAGCCGTGCGCAAGCACGCCAGCTACACCGAGGAAATCCTCAGCCGCATCCCGCAATTTTTGGAGCTGTCTCGATTTCGGCCGCCCACCACGAGCGGCTGGACGGCAAAGGCTACCCTCGAGGGTTGCTGGCCGACCAGATCGCGCTCGAGACCCGCATCATCACCACCGCCGACATCTTCGACGCCATCACCGCTGCCCGCCCCTATCGCGACGCCGTGCCGGTGCCGCGCACCTTGGAGATCATGGCCGAAACCGTGGGCACGGCGCTGGACCCCGCTTGCTTCGCGGCGCTCGAGCGCGTGGTGGCGCGCCTGGCTGGCGATGGCCAAGGCACTCCTCACAGCCAGCCGCCGCTGGCGCCGCGCGCGGCGTAGCACCGCCGCACGACGCTTGGCGAAAGACGTGAGGCGCAGCGCTCGAACGGCGCCACGCCTCACTTTTGCGCGCGACGGCGCGCTCAACGCGAGAAGAACGCGTACAGCGCGATGAGCCCGAGCGGAATCATCACCCACAACATCGACGGCGCCGGGTGCAGCTGCTCTTCGGCAGGCGCAGCTGACTCGGCCGACTTTTCGGCTTCTTTGCTAGACATGACACGACTCCGTGCCCTCGCCGGGAGGGCGAAATAGTTTTGGTTTTCAGCGTGAAGAGCGGGAGCCGCTCACCGCCAGGGCGGTTCTTCGCCGCTGAGCCGCGGCACCCGGCGTCGCGTCTGCACGCGACGGAGCGCCTCTCGTAGGTCGGGAAGGCCGACGTACGCGCCGTGACTCGGCCGCACACGCTCGCGCCGCGTGAGCGGGGGCAAAGCGGGCAGACGCGCCCACACCGGCGCCGGCTGCACCCGCGGCAACGCCGCCAGCGGCTGGACCACGTGCTGCACTGCCGAAATCGCTTTGCCGTCGTGCTGCGCGAGCGTCGCGACGCGAACCGGTGCCCGCGGCGCGCTGGCGCCCGGCGCCGCCAGCAGCCAGACCGCGAACAGCAACAGCAGACAGGCCGCGCGCTTCATTCGTCTTCGACGCCGGGCGGCACGCTGCCGTCCAGGTGGCGGTACAAGGTCTTGCGACCAATGCCCAAAATGCGCGCCGCCTTGCTCTTGTTGCCCCCGCACGCGGCGATCACCCGCGCGATGTAGCGCCGCTCCACCTCTTCCAGCGGCAACAGCTCGCTCGGGTCGTCGCCGGCCACGAGCACGTGACCCGGCTGAAAATCACGGACTTTGCGGGGTAAATCTTGCACGTCGACCATCGGCGACCGGCTCAGCGTGACCGCGCGTTCGACGCAATTGCGCAGCTCGCGCACGTTGCCGGGCCAGTCGTAGGCTGAAAGCTTCTCGGCCGCGGCGGCGCTGAACTTGGACAACGGGCGACCGCTACGCACCGCCAGCTCGCCCAAGAACGCCTGCGCCAACAGCAACACGTCGCCGCTCCGCGAACGCAGCGGCGGCAGCTCGAGGTGGATCACGTTGACGCGATAGAACAAATCTTCGCGAAAACGCCCTTGCTCGACGGCCGCTTCCAAATCCCGGTTCGTCGCCGCGATGATGCGTACGTCGAACGGCACCTCGTGATTGGAGCCCAGCGCGCGCACCGTGCGCTCCTCGATGGCGCGCAACAGCTTGGCCTGCAAGGCCAGCGGCATGTCGCCGATTTCGTCGAGCAACAGCGTGCCGCCCTCGGCCGAAACGAGCAGACCGTCGCGGCGCGAACGGGCGTCGGTGAAGGCGCCCCGCTCGTGACCGAACAGCTCGCTCTCCAGCAGCGTCTCGGGCATGGCCGCGCAGCTAATGGCCACGAAGGGCCGGTCCTTGCGCGAGCCGTGGGCGTGGATCTCGCGCGCCACCAGCTCCTTGCCGGTGCCGGATTCGCCCGTCAAAAGCACGGTGGAGTCGCCCTCGCGCAGGTGGTCGATGGTGGCGTACAGGCGGCGCATCGGCTCGCTCGAGCCGATCAGCAAGCCGTAACGTTGCGAGGTGTCGACCACGCGCCGGAGCGCGTCGACCTCGGCGCGCAGCTCGTGATTTTCCACCGCGCGCTTGAGCACCAGGCCGATGGTGTCGACGTCGAACGGCTTGGTCACGAAGTCGTAGGCGCCGGCGCGCATGGCCACAACGGCCGAATCGATGCTACCGAACGCCGTCACCACCACGACCGGCAAGTGCGGCTTCTGCTCCTTGATGCGCAGGCACAGCTCGCTGCCCGAGAGCCCGGGCATGTTCAGGTCCGTGACCACCACGTCGAACGGCTCGGTCTCGAGCCGGGTCAGCGCGGTGACGGGGTTCGTCTCCCAGCTGGGATCGAATTCGGCGTCACGCAGCGCGTCGGCGAACATTTCGCACTCGGCGCGCTCGTCGTCGACGATCAGGGCGCGCGGCTTCACGAGACCACCGCCGGCAACGAGACTTGAAAGCAGCTGCCCTGGCCGGCGCGGCTGGTGACCGAAATGCTGCCGCCGTTTTCCAGCACGATGCCGTGAGCCACGCTGAGCCCCAGGCCGGTGCCCTGTCCGATGTCCTTGGTCGTGAAGAAAGGTTCGAAGATGCGAGCCTTGGTGGATTCGTCCATGCCGTGTCCGTTATCGGTGACTTTCAAGTAGGCCCGCTTGGCGCCGGCCTCGGCCGCGCCAGACGCAGGTTCCGTGCCACAGGCGATTTCGACCTTGCCACCACTTTGGCAAGCGTGGATGCCATTGACCACCAGGTTCGACAAAACCTGCTCGAGCTGAACCGGATCTCCGAGCGCCATGGCGGTGCCTTCGGAGCTAACCGAGACGGCAACGTTGTGCTTCCGCGCAATCGGCTCGACCAGCCGGGCGGTGGCCCGCGCAATGACGTGCAGATCGGTCGCGGCGGGGCGCGGCTCACGCCGGCCGGCGAAGTCCAACAGCTGCCGAATGATGGTGGTCATGCGCTCGGCTTGCTCGGCGACCGCCGCCAGGTACTCGGCGCTTGCCTCGGGCTCCACGTTGCCACGGCGCAGCATTTTCACCCGCCCGGCGATCACGTTCAGGGGCGTGCCCAGCTCGTGCGCAATACCGGCTGCCAACCGCCCGACCGTGATCAAGCGGTCGGCGTGGCGCAGCTGCTCCATCGCGTCGATGCGAGCGGTCGTCTCGGCTTGGCTGCGGGCGTTTGCCTCCGAAAGGCGCTCGCACATGGCGTTCACCTCGTGACCCAACTGCCCGATTTCGTCGCGCTGAGGCAGCGACAGAGGGCCGCTCAAATCTCCCTGACCAATGCGCTGGGCCTTGGCCGCCAGCATGTTGAGCGGTCGCCCCACCAGCCACACCCCCATGAACAGCACGACCACGCCCGAAAAGCCGACCATGGCCAGCGTCGCCGCCAACGTGCCGACCACGTTCGACCTCACGAACTCGCTGCGAATCCCCAGCCGCTCGGCGATCTCCACCGCCCCCAACACCTCGCCCTTGCGCCCGTGCACCGGCACGCGCGTGACCAGAAACTCCTCGTCCGGCTCGTCCACCTCGTTGGTTACGAAGTGCTCCAAGTGGTCGACCACTTGATGCTTGACCGCGCGCCCCGGCGCCACGTCGCTCTGTGTGCCGTCGGGGTGCACGAAGCCCAGCCGCATGTGGGGACGCTCTTCGTCCGCCTGCTTCACCAGTTGCAGGGCGCGATCCTGGCCGGCGTTCATCCACTCGTCGGCCACGCACACCGCCAAGGTGGTGCCCACCAACAGGTGGTCGCGCCGCATGTCCGAATCGAACAGCTCCACCTCACGCCGCGCCCGCACCCAGCCGAAAATGATGAGCACGGCCAGGGTTCCCAGCACGGTCGCCAGCACCAATTTCAGCGCGACTCTCATGTCGGTGTGGCCGAACCATGTCACAGCCCCCCTGCAAGTCGATCCCCGAAACCTTCGGCAAAGGCTGCCGCCGCGCGGCCTACTAAGGATTGGTCACCTCTTCGCGGGCATAGCTTCGAACGGAAGACCCAGCTCGATTCCTGCGGCGCCTCTCCTGCCCAGCCTCGATGTCCCGCGGCGCCAATCCTGGCCCCGCTCCGTCTCCCGCGGCGCCACTTCTGGCCCCACTCCGTCTCCCGCGGCGCCAATCCTGGCCCCGCTGCGTGTCCCGCGGGGCCCCTCCTCGACGCGAGAAGGGGCGACTCCTCGACGCGAGAAGGGGCGACTCCTCGACGCGAGAATTAGGTGATATCACCTGATAATCAGGTGATATCACCTAATATCAGGATCGAGGACTCGCTCGCCCGATGGGGAATGGGCGCGTCGGAGAGGCTCGGGTTTTCAGCCCAGACGAAACCGCCCGCTTGAATTCCTTCTTGGGCGGGAGGCGGGGCGCGCCGCGACGCGCCGCGACGCGCCGCGACGCGACGCGAGAACGCATTCTTGTTTTCGGCGGCGACGCGACCGCCGAGGTGGCCCGGAGCCGCTACAGAAGCTTCTGCGATTCAGGCTGCGGATTGGCAGCCCCAAGATGTCGCTGGGACCGCTCCAAGCCGCCGACGGACGCTCAACCATTGGTATTAACTGACGAATCACCCGCTCGCGCCGAGCCGTTGGCGATGACTTGGCATGCGAAGTCATTCGGAACTGAGCGAGGGGGCTTCGCCGACGCGCCGTTGGAGGTTGGAAGGACGAGGGCAGGCGCTCGACCGGCGACTGGGTCGCGGCGAGCTGTTCCCGTTTGAGCCAGGTGTATCGAAGGGACACAACGCGTCGCCCGCGGGATCACCGAATGGGGCCGAAAGCCGAGGGTGCCGGCGCGGAACGCGGCTTGCTTAAGGAAGCAACCGAGGAGCTGCGACCCAAGCCATGTGTTACTACGTGCTGGTAGGTGCCGAGGCAGACGGTTTCCAACTTCGGGACGTGATGTCCGCGGACGGCACCTTCGACACCGACGTGACTCCGGACGAAGTGGCCGCCCACCGTTTCCCGGCGACTGACTCCGTCGTTTGCGTCACGCTGGAAGGCTGTTCCTGCTCGCTCTTGGAGACGCCGGTCGTGGGCAAGGTGTCGCGCCAGCACAAGCACGAGCGCGCCGCCTTTTACGCCGCTTTGACCAGGGCCACGGCTCGCTTCGGCAGCATTCGTCTGCTGGTGCTGGGCGGCGAGGGCAGCGCTGAGCTGGCTTCCAGCCATCGCGACGGCACGACCAGCCTGCGTGAGCTGCTGAGCACCCGCCGCCCCCATTCTCAGGGCTTGCTTCGCATCGTCGCCTAGAAGCCGGGCTGCGCTCGCAGCCGGGTCAGGGCGCGCAGGTGAGCTGGGCGTCGGCCCAGTCGGCATGATCCAAGGCGTAAAAGTCGTCGAGCATGCCGACGAACAGTCGCAGCTCGGTATGGCCGCTGACGTCGACAGCTACGTGCCGGGGCGGCGTGTTTCCGTAGACCGCGCCGCTGTCGAACAGCTTCTCGCCGTCGGCCCAGACTTGAAAGACGACGCTGCCGTTGTCACCGGTCAGGTCGTCGATGCCGATGTCGGCCTCGAACGTGCGGCAGGCCTTGCCCAAACGGTAGCGCACGAGCGAAGGCGAATTGGTGCCCAAGCCCTTGCTGTATTGCTTGCCACCCAGCACCAACGCCTGGCCGTCTCCAGCCGGTTTGCCGCCCAGCTCCTGATCGCGTTCCACCGGTCCCCAGCCGTTGGCCGCGTAAGTCCACGGTAAATCGCTGAGGTACACGGTGCCGCGCGGCAGTGGCGGCTCGCTGCCGTCGATGCGCAGCGTGCGCACGTCGTGCGGCGGCACGCTGAGCGTGAGCTGGTCACGGGCGGTCTCGAGCGCTTGCCCGGCCCACAGATCACGCGGCGTGGCGGCGCCAGGAGCCAGACCCAAGGCTTGCCACGTGACCTTGGCGTCCGCGACGCGCTCTCCGCGGTTGAGCAGCACGACCGCGCGCGCGCCGCAGTCGCTCAGCGGCTTGGCGAACACGCTGACGTCACCTTGCTGGTCGATGAGATCGCCTTGCAGCCCGAGCGCGTCTTGATCGAGCGCGATCACCTCGGCGTTGGTGAGGATGGCGGCGGTGCTGTCCGACATCTTGCTGAGGTCGTTTCCGGCCAAAAGCGGCGAAGCCATGATGGCCCAAACCGAAAAGTGCGCACGATTTTCCGACTCGCTGAGGGCAGGATTGCCGACCCACAGCATGTCGGCGTCGTTGAAGCCGCCCTGACCGGCGTACGCGGCGAGGGCGGCGTTGACGTCGAGCACGTCGAGCAAGGCGTCCCACGACGGCTCGATGTCGTTGTGCGTGCGCCATTGCTGACCGAGCGCCGCCTGCCAGTCTTGAAACGGAGCCGCCACGATGCTGAACAGCATGGGCCGCTGCGTGCGCTGCAAGGCCGCGCGCATGGCTCCGAAGGTGGTCGGATCTTCCGGTTGCGCAGCGGCACAGCGCGCATACTTGACGTAGTCGACGCCCCACGCCGCAAAGCTCGCCGCGTCTTCGGCTTCGTGCCCCAAGCTACCGGGCGTGGTGAGCTCGGGGCGCTTGCAGTCGACGTTGTGGGCGTCGATGCCGAGCTTCAAGCCGCGCGCGTGCACATAGTCGGCAAGCGCAGCGATGCCGTCGGGGAAACGGCTGTTGGCGCTGACCGTACCGTCGGCGGCGCGCGGCGCCTGCCAACAGTCGTCGAGGTTGGCGTACTGGTAGCCCACGTCACGCAGCCCTCGCGCCACCAGCGCGTCCACGTTGGCTTGAAACTTGGTTTGGTCGAGCTCGGCCCGACACCTGAATTCGTTCCAACCGTTCCAGCCGAGCGGTGGGCGTGGGAGAGGTGCGCTGGGAGCGCAGGCGCCCGGGTCCGGCTCGACGACTGAAGGCGCACCAGCCGTGCCGGCGGCCTCGGCGATGGCCGTCAGGTGCCGGTCTCCACAGCCGGAAATGCCTAGCGACAGGCCGAATATGGCCAAAAAGCCAGCAAACGAGCGGACTTGCAGCGTCCCGCCGGCAGTCGCCATCGAGCAGAAAGTTAGCACGCCCTGCCGATTGTTGGACCAATCGGGCCGAGCCTCGAGCACTACAAATTAGATGGCCACGAGCGGCCTCTCGACGCCCGACGCCGGATCGACCCGGCGACTGGCGGAGGTCCATCCTGCGCCCGCGGTCGAAACGGACGCGGAGCTGGTACACGCCCTCAGACAGGGCGACGCAGCAGCCGCAGGGCGGCTCTACGACCGACATTCGTCGGGCGTGCATGGCTTGGTGTATCGGCTGCTGGGGCGCGAGGGCGAGCTCGACGACATCGTTCAAGAGGTCTTCATTTACGCTCTGCATTCAATCGAAAAGCTGCGTGAGCCGGCGGCCCTGAAAGGCTGGCTGTTCGGCATCGCGGTCGGCCAGGTGCGCAGCCACCTGCGGCGGCGTTTTCGCTTCCGCTGGCTCAGCTTCTTGCCACACGACGAGCTGCCCGAGCCGACCGTCCCGCTCGACGATCCGCACGCCGAGCTGGCGCGCGACGTGACCCAGATCCTGGACCAGCTGCCGGCCGACGAGCGCATCGCGCTGGTCGTGCACCGCATCGAAGGCTTGTCGCTGGGGGACGCGGCCAAGGCCTGTGACATGTCGCTCTCCACGTTCAAGCGGCGCCTGGCCAAGGGCGAAGAGCGCTTCGTCGCCCGCGCCCGAAAGCATCCGGGCCTTGCCGGCTGGCTGAGAGGGACCACCTCGTGACCGACGAGCGCGAACGGTTGTTCAAGGCTTGGGGCGAAGCGTTTTCGCGCAACAAGCCGGAGCTGGATCCGCGGGTGCGCGAGCGGGTCCTGGCGGCTCGAGCGCGGCCGCGCCGGCCGAGCGCCTTCCCGGCGCCCTACCGGTGGGCCCTGGCCGGCGTTGCGGCCACGGTGGCCATAGCGGTGTTGCTACTGTTGCAGAAACCGGCCACGCCCAGCTTCGACGTCGCCGGGCACAGCGGAACCGTCGGGGCTTGGCTCACCGCCGAGCCGGCGCGCGACCTGGGGCTGCGTTTTTCGGAGGGCACGCGCGTTTCGCTCGGACAGGGCTCGCGTGCTCGCGTGAGCGCGGTCACGCGCGGCGGCGCGCGCATCGAGCTTCAGAGCGGCTCGGTCGACGCCGAGGTCACGCATCTGCCCGGCGCCAGCTGGAGCTTCGGCGCCGGTCCGTTCGAGGTCGCGGTCACGGGCACCCACTTAGGCGTGTCGTGGTCGCCCGACATCGGCCAATTCGAGCTTTCGGTGACGAGCGGCTCGGTGCTCGTGAAGGGGCCGTTCATTCAAGGTCTGCAAGCCGTGCAAGCCGGCCAAGTCTGCCGCGTCGACCTATCGCGCCGCTCGATGGAGCTCGGTCTCATCACCGCCCAGCACGCGCCAAGCGCCGAAGCCGTCGCCGCGTCGGCGTCGTCGGCGCCGCCGGCGGCTGCCTTGCCCGAGCCGCCCGCCGCCAGCGCGGCCCCGCCCAACTCGGCGCGCCCCACTTCGGCCGAAGCCTGGCTGGAAGCGGCTCGCGCCGCGCGCCTTGCCGGTCGGCCCGACGAAGAACGAGCCGCGCTCTTGGCCTGTCGCAAGCGCGCACCTGGTCAACCCGCGGCCGCGCAAGCCGCCTACTTGCTGGGCCGCGCCTCGGCGGCGGCCGAGGCGGCGCAGTGGTTCGACACTTACCTGCGAGAACAGCCGCAAGGCTTGCTGGCACGCGAAGCGGCGGGCCGCCTGATCGAGTCGTATCGAGCGTCCGGCAACGCCAGCGCTGCACGAGAAGCCGCGTCGCGATATCTTGCGCGCTACCCCAATGGTCCGCACGCTTCTCTGGCTCGCCAAGCGCTCGCCCGCCGGAGTGAAAGTCAGGACTGATTGAAGGCCGCGCTCGGCTGCGGGCTGCTCGCCGCCTGTCTGTCACTGGGTCCCCGCGCGCGCGCCGAGCCGGCGGCCACCTTGATCGTGCTCATCGCCGAAGAACCGGGCGACGCCGTGGTGAGCCGCCTGGTGCGCGATCTGCAGGGCCTCGGCTTCGGCGTGGTGGTGCTGAGCGCAACCCCGGAAAACACGGGCGACGGCGCCGCGCTCGAACGCACCACGCGCAGCTTGGGCGGGCTGGCGGGGGTGCGGGTCTTGCCCGGCGGCCAGGGCAGCGCGCTGTGGGTGCTGGAGCCGAGCACGAATCGCAGCGTGACGCGCGAGCTGCCTGGCAGCGCCGGCGCGAGCGCGGATCCGAACGAGATCGCGCTCGGCACGCTCGAGCTGCTGCGCGCCAGCATGCTGGAGCTGCACCCGCCGCCGCCCGAGCGCGCGCCGGCGGCAGCGCCACCGTTGCCGCCGCCAGCGCCGCCTACCGACGAGCCGGCTCGGCTCTCGCTCTCGGGCGCAGTCGCGGTGGAGCTGGGCTTCCGCAGCGTGAGCGCATCGGCGTCGACGCTTTGGTCGGCCTGGCTCAGGCTCGGCGGCTGCTTCGGCGTGCGCGGCTTCACCGCCTTGCCGCTCATCGGCGAGCGCGCGCGCGTCCCCGAAGGCGAAGTCGAGGTGCGCCCCACGCTGGTCGGCGTCGGCCTGGCGTGCGGTACCGAGGCGCGACGAAGCTTCTTCACGCCGCGCGTCGGCCTGGGCTTCGTCGGCGCCCACATCGAGACCATCGGAGAAGCGACGTCTCCGCGGTTGAGCCAACACGAAGCGACGTGGCTCGGAGGCGGCTACGGTTTGCTCGGCGTCGGGGTGCGCCTGGCGCGCGACGTGCGGCTGAACCTGGACGCCACGGGCGTCGTCTTGCCCACGCCTGCGTCCATCTTGGTGGGCCGGCACGAGGTCGCCACTTGGGGCGCGCCGGGTGGCTTGTTGTCGCTCGGGCTCGAAGTGTCGACGAACCCGTAAGCGCTCCGCGTCAGTCGTCGTCCTCTTCGGCGCGCTCGGCCTCGCTCAGCTTCTGCTCCACTTCCTTCAAGTGCTGGGCGTCGAGCGTCGAGCGCATCTCGCCCAAAGCGCGCTTGGCCTCTCGGAGCTTGAGCGCCCCTCGGTCGAAGTCGATGCAGATCAGGCACATGGGTCTAAGCCTAACACCACCTGCTCGAGCTGCATGTAGGCGCGAAACAGCGGCCCCGCTGGGCCGCGTCGCCCCGGCAGAAACTGGGCCTACCCACCAAGGGCCTCCCAGACTCGAGCGCCACCGCGAACGAGGCCCCGGCGCGCCCTCAAATCTCGAAGTCGATCACGCGGCGCTCGAGGCGCAGCCCACCGATGAGCTGTTTGACGGGCTCGTGCGCGGGATGCTGAGCGTAGTCTTCGAGCGCCTGCCAGCTGTCGTGCAACGTGCTCAGGACGAGATCGGCTTGGTCGTCGGCGACGCTCGAGCCGATGCCGACGACCATTTCGGTCATGCCCGGGATTTTGCCGCGCATGCTCAGCAAGGCCTCGCGCGCTTGCTCGGCCTGGCTGCGCTTTTCGACCGCGCTCGGGCCGCGCAGCTTCCACATCACGATGTGACGAATCATGGGCGACCAACCTAGCTCAAGCCGCTCGCGCGGGGAGCCTGCTGCCCACGCCGACGGCCAGAGGACGCTGTCCACCCCACGCGGCTCGCGCGGGCGGAGGGGCGCGGCGACCTTGCCCCCATCGGCGGGGACGAATTCAGTCGGGGCAGCCGCCGCCGTCCGACCAGCGCTCGGACCCGCCAGCGCTGACGCAAGCTGCAGTTTCCGCAGGCGGCCGGCGAGCTCGGGCGCGGGTTGGCCATCCCAGGCGGCGTTTGTGCTGCTGGGCCGGCGCCGACGTCGCAGAAGCGTCACTGGAGTGTCTTAAAATCGCCAGCGGGAACTGATCGGTCGTATAGGCTGGGAGGTACAGGGTGGGCAGTGGTCCACCAACCACCTGCCGATGATCCCCGCACGCAGCTCGACTGACAAATTCCGTAGTGCCTTCAGCGGGTTCCGCGGCTTCCAACTTCTGGTTCTGCTCGGTGTAGCGGCCCTGCCGCTGAGCGCGGCGGCGCAGTCGGCAGGCGTTTCCGCCACCGCCGCGGTTCCGGCTTCGCCCGAGGCGCCGCCAACGCCGGCTCCCGCCCCAGCGCCAGAGCCACCGGCATCGCCGGCAGCCGCGCCCGCGCCCGCGCCTGCCCCTACGCCCGAAAGCGAGGAGCCGGCGCTGCCAGCCGAGCACAAGAAGAAGCACAAGCATCGCGACGAAGCGGAGCAGAACGACCGCGACCCGTCGCTCGCCACCGCTGCGCCCGACGACGCCCCGCGTGACCGCTCCGAGCGCAAGCGCGACCGCACCCAACGCAAGCGCGACGAGGCCGGCAAGCACGACCTGCAGCTGAAGGGTCGCATCTTCGTGCTGGGCGAGCTCTCGCACCGTCACGAAACGGTCGTCGGTAGCACGGGTGCGCTGGTCGAGCGCGACCGCAACGCGCTCGACCTGTCACTGCAGAGCGCGCGTTTCGGCATCAATTACCGCTCGCCTTTGCGCTTTCTGTCGGCGCAGCTCGAGCTCGAAATTGCGGGCAAGCCCCGCGTCAAAGACGCCTTCCTCGAGGCGGGCAAGACGTTCTTCGTCAAGGCCGGGCAGTTCAAGGTGCCAAGCTCGGTGTTCGAGCTCGACTCGCCGTGGACGTTGCCGCTGGCACGCCGCGGTCTGGTTCACGATCTGATGACCGACTGGCTGGACATCGCCGGGCGACGTCCCGGCGTGGCCGTCGGCTACCACGGCCGCTCGGGCCTGAAGCCACGGCTCACCCTGGGCGCGTTTCAAGGCACCACCCTGAAGGGCGTCGTGCCGGGCGACCGCGACGTGAAGCTGATCGACCACGCTTCGCTGACCGCGCAGACCTACGCGGCGCGCGGCGGGCTCTCGCTGGCCAGCGTCACGCTCGGCGCCTGGTTCGAGCAGCGCGTAGGCTCCACCGTCGTGGGAGATTTCGAGCATTTCTCCACCTTCGGCCTGGACGCACAGCTGGCGCAGCGTCTCGGCAACGGCGCGCTCCGGGTCTGGCTCGATGGCAGCGGCGGCGAGAGCCTGTACGTGAACGCCGACAAGCCGGGCAATGACCCGTCACCGTGGTTCGTTTCCGGGCGCGCGCTGGTCGGCTATCGGTTCGGCGGCCTGGCGCTGGGCGAGCCGTACGTCGAGCCGTTCGGCTTCGCGGCGCTGATGGATCCCGACACCGAGGTCGTCAGCGATTTCGTGACCGAGGCTGCCATCGGTGTCGCCGCGGGCTTTTGGGATCGCGCTAGAGTCACCCTGCAGGGTGTGATCAGCAACGGCCAGCGCAACTTTCCGACCGGCTTTCTGGACAACCAAAACCCGGATCATTCGAGCCTGCTGCTGCAGGCAGGAGCGCGCTTCTGATGTTCGTGGTGTTCGAAGGCATCGACGGCAGTGGCAAGACGACCATCTCCAATCGCGTGGCCAGCGCGCTCAGCGCCGAAGGCCTTTCGGTCAAGCACCTGCGCGAAGGCGGCAAATTCGTGTCGCCGGTCTCGGAGGGCATCCGCGAGTTCGGGCGCAACGCCCAGAACCTGGACTTGGCCTGGCAAGCCGAGTTCTTGCTGTACGTGGCGCGCGACGTGCAGCTCATCCACGAAGCCCTGCGGCCAGCCCTCGCCGATCACGATCTGGTGCTGGCCGACCGCTTCTTGTACACGCCCGAGGTGTTGGGGCGACACGGTCGGCGCCTGCCCGAAAGCTTCACGCGCCCGATCTTGACTGCCGCCGCCGACGGGCTGGAGCCGGATTTGGTGATCCTGGTCGACGTCGATCCGACCTTCGCGCGCGCCCGTCGCAAGCTGCGCAAGATCGGTGAGCAGCAAGCCAAGCCGCCCTCGCGCAAAGGTTTGTCCGGCGTCGGCCTGCAGCAACGCTTGCGGCGTGGCTACCTGGCCATGGCCGACGAGCACCCCGAACGCTGGGTCGTGCTCGAAAATCAAGGCTCGCTCGAGCGCAGCGTGGAGCGCGCCGTCGATCTCATTCGGCAAGCGCACCGCGAAGGCGCTTCGCGCGCCATCGCGCGCTTTCGAGGCGCGGTTCCTCGCGCCGCTGCGGCCCACGCGCCGCTCGCCAGCCCCGCCGAAGCGCTGCCGGCCTTCTTGTCGGTGGTCGACGGCTTGGCCGAGCGCGAGCCGCGCGTCGCCGCGTATATGCTGGGCGGCCTGTACGGAGAGCACATCGACGCACGGCGGCGCGCGCTGTTCGAGCAAGCGCCGGACGCGGTGTTGGCCGCGCTCGACGACTTGAGCGACGACGTGAGCTTCGAGCTGCGCCGCCGCGCGCGCGCCCAGTATCCGGGCCTCGCGCTGCGTTCGCTCGGGCTGGCGCTGCAGACGCCGCAGGGCTGGGAGCTGTGGCAAGAGCTGGCCGAGCTGGCACCCGCCGACGCCCTCGCCTGCTTGACCGGCCTCGACGACGAGCGCGCCTGGGCGCTGCGCGAGCGCTACGCCACCGGCCAGCCCGCCTTCGCTCAGCTGGTGTTGGGCTCGCTCTCGGGCTTGGCGTCGGCGCGAGCTTGGGAGCTGCGCGAACGCTTGCACCACGCATGCCGGACGGACCTCGCGACGAGCTACGAGCTGTCGCGAGTGCTGGCCAAATCGGTAACCGGCCTGGCCGACGAGCGCGCCTGGCAGCTGCGCAAAGAAGCGCGCAAGCTGGCGCCGGTCGCGGCGCTGAGCTCGCTGAGCCTGGTGACGGATTCAGAAAGCTGGCAGTGGCGCGCCGAGTCGTTGCACAAAGCGCCGAAGGTGGTGATGAGCACGCTGCGGGCGTGCTTCGACGACGTTGCGTGGCAGATGCGCCTCGAGGTCGCCACCGACTGCAAAGAAGCGCTGGACGGCTTGCAAGGCGTGGACGCCGCGCCCGCCTGGGCGCTTCGCACCGGCAACCTGGATATTTGGCCGTCCACAGTCGTGAAAACCTTGGGCAGCTTGGCCGACACGGCGCGCGGCCAAGAGCTGATCGAACGCCAGCTGCGCGCCTACCCCGACAACGTTTCGCTGCTCAAACACGTCTCCAGCATTGCGCTCGGCTTGCATCACCAAGCCGGCACGTCATTTTGAAACTCGCAAGGCGACCGCACCGATGAAGTCACTCCTCACTCCTGCAAGCATCACCCTGGCCTGCTGCCTGCTGCTCGGCTGCGGCAGCGTCGATCCCAAAGACGACCAATCCGGGGCAGGCGGCGACGGCAGCGGCGGCAGCGCTGCGGAGCTGCCGGAGGGACCCATCTTGCCCTGGGCCGTGGGCAACACCTGGACCTACCAAGTCACCAAAGATGGCGTGACCGCCCTGAAGACGACCACCATCGGCGAAGCCGAAGCCGTCGGCGGCGACGGACCCAACGCCGACGTCATGGCGTACCATGTGACGACGGCCAAGGGCACCGACTTGAACGACCATACCGAGAGCTGGCAAGCGCCCAGCCGCGACGACGACGACCGCATCGTGCGCTACCGCGAGCAGTCCTTCGACGCCAGCAGCGGCAAGCTGGAGCTCGACGAGTACTGGGAGCCCGAAAAGCTGCACGTCGACGGCACCGCCGCCCACACCGAAAAGGGCGCAAGCTGGCTCGAGTCGTACGCCGAGACGAAGCTGGCAGTAGGCCTTTCCCCCACCACCCACGACGTGCGCGAGCGTTGGACCGTGCTGGATAACGACGAGACGCTGGAGGTGCCGGCCGGCACCTTCGAGCACGTCATACATTTCCAGAAGGTGGGCGGCAGCTCGAGCAAGGAGTATTGGTATCTACGCGGCGTGGGTAAGCTGAAGGAAACGGGTAGTCAGACGGAAGAGCTCACCGAATACCAGCTCGAGGCCATGCCGTGACCAGCGCCTCGCCGGCCAGCGATCGCAGCGCCCAAGACGCCGCCATCACCGCCGAGCGAGTGGAGACGAAGTACCTCGTCAAAAAGAGCGACCTGCCGGGGCTCACCCGCGCCATCGCCGAAAAGCTCCAGCCCCACCGCTTCACCGGCGAAGCCGCCAATCGTTTACCCGACGCCCAACACTTCGTCACGACCATCTACTTCGACACGCCGAACCTGACCTACTTCAAGGCGGCCAAGGCCAACCAACGCAGCAACCTGAAGATCCGGGCCAAAGAGTATTACGATCTGCACCCGTCGCTGGCCGAGCTCGCCACCGATCCAGAGCAGATCTTGCGCTACCAGCCCTGGCTGTGGTTCGAGCTCAAGCGCCGTGAAGGCCAAACCACCAGCAAACGCCGTTTTCGCTTCCCCAAAGCGGCGGCCGCCACGCTGTTCGACGAACGGCGCGCGCCGGAAAACCTACCCGAAGGCGGCAGCGAGCGCGCCGACGCCGAAGCGCTGATCGCCCACGTGCACGCCCAGGCCGAGCCGGTCGTGCCGAGCGCCATCGTCAACTACCGCAGGCTTTCGTTCCAAAACGCCGACAGCACCTTGCGCGTCACCATCGACGTCGGGCTGGCGTTCTTCCCAGTGCCGGTCGATCTCTTTCGGCGCGCGCGCCCGCTCTCGAAGAGCGAGCTGGGCAAGCCGGCCGGGGTCGAGCCGTGCGCAGTCGTGGAAGTCAAGCATCGTTGTCCGGTGCCGGCCTGGCTGGAGCAAGCGCTGCAACAGCGCGCGGGCAGCGCGGTGACGTTCAGTAAGTTCGTCGCGGCCAGCGAGGCAATTCATGGCGGCTAGCAGGCCGCGCTCACGGCCGCGCAGCCTGCGCCTGCTGTTCGCCTGGTTGTGCACGGCGCTGGTCATCGCCATCTATTTCAGCCTGCCCGACGGCGAGGACGCGCTCGCGACCGACCCTGGCAACGCCGCCGCGCTCGAGCAACCCGCGGCAACGCGCATCGAGGTGGTGTCGGTCACGCCCGCCGATCCCACGCCGGGCAGCGCCGTCACCGTGCAGTTTGCCGGCGCCGAGCACCCGCGCGAGGTGGAGGCCTACGTCGGCAAGAGCGCGTTGCCGGTCTTGTCGCGGCTCGAAGATGCATTGGTGGTGCGGTTGCCCGGCGCCTTACCTCCCGGACACCTCAAGCTGCGCGTCGCCGACGGCGCCGAGCGCAGCAAACCGTATGATTTACGGGTCAAGCTCGAGAACTGGCGGAAGCCGTTCCGCAGCGTGCTGGGCGGCTTCGCGCTGCTCATCTTCGGCATCGGCGTGCTCGGTCGCGGCGCGCGCGAGGCAGTCGGGCTGCGCAGCACCCACGTTTTGGCGCGCTGGGCCCAGCGCGGTCCGGCCGCGCTCGGCATGGGGCTCGGCCTCGGCATGCTGGCCCAATCCACCACCGCCGCGGCCAGCGTGTTGGCAGGCCTCGTCAGCTCCAGCTTGCTCGCGCTCGGGCCCGCCGCCGCCGCTTTCCTGGGCGCCGAGCTGGGCACCGCCACCGCTCCGCTGATCAGCGGGCTGTTCGATCCGCGCGAAGGCCTGCTGGTGGTGGCGCTGGGCGTGATGTGGCTCGGCTTCGCCACCAATCGCCGCAGCAGCGCGCTGGCGCGCTTGGCGCTGGGCGTGGGTTTGATTTCGTTCGGCTTGCAGACGCTGCGCCCCGGCTTCGAGCCATTCGTGCAAGCGCCGGCGCTGTTGTCCCTGGTCGTCAAGCTGCGCGCCACCGGCGTGCTGGGCGTCGCCACCTGTGCGCTGTTGGGCGCGGCGCTGGTGGCCATCTTCCAGGGCCCCGCGCCCGTGTGCGTGTTGGTGCTGGTGCTGGCGCAAACCACCGCCCAGTGGGACTTGCGCACCGTGCTGGCGGTGCTGTCCGGCTCTGGGCTAGGCGCAGCCATCGGCGCCATGCTGACCAGCGCCGCCGGCAAGAGCTCGCGCAAGCTCGCGCTTTTGAACCTGATGCTGGGCGCGTTGAACACGCTGCTCGTCGCCTCCACCGTCGATCTGTTCGCCTTCCTGGCCGATCAGGTCGTGCCCGGCATCCCCCACGAAATTCACTGGGGCAAACGCGTCCTTTTGCCCAACTTGGGCCTGCACATGGGCGTCGCCTTCGCCATGAGCCAGCTCGCGTCGGCGCTCGTGCTCTTGCCCGTCAGCTTCCGGCTGGCGCGCGTCGTCGAGCGTTGGTTCCCCCAAGACCGGCAAAGCAAGCTGCCCAGCGTGGGCGACGCCACGCGCGTCACTCGCAGCCGGCTCTTGCAAGTGGCGGAGCTGCAGCTCTCCGCGCTCGCGCCGCTGCGCCAGCTGGCGCTCGACGGCGATCGCGACGCCGGTCGGCTCGTCGAGCGCGCCATCGCCGAGAGCCAGGCCTTGCTCGACGAGCTGGTGGCGGGCCCAGTGCTGGCGCTCGGCGACGCCCCCGAGAGCCGCGCCCTCGGCAGCGCCGCCCTCACCAACGTGCAGCTGCAACGCAGCTTGGAAGGGCTCGAGCGCCAGGCTGAATTGTTCGTCGACGCGCGGGTCGCGCTGTCCCGCAACGGCCGCCCCAGCGAGCTTGCCGAAAGCGATCTCGCCGCGCTCGACGAAATGCACGCCAACCTCAACGCCGCCGGCAACGCCGTGCTCGAAGCCCTGCGCGACGGCACCGCCATCGATCTGGACGCCGCGCGCGCCAGCGAAATTGCCATGAACGCCCTGGAGGCCCGCCTGCGAAAAGGCGTTTTGGAGGGCGATCCCGAGACGGTGCGCAGCCACCTAGCCGTCCTCAAGCTGGCCGACGCCTACGAGGCCACCGGCAACCAGCTCTACCGCTTGAGCGAAGCCCTGGCCGAAGGGGCTGCCGAAATGCAGCCCGAATCGCAGAAGCTCACGGGTCGTCCCTAGGCCACCCCATACGGCGGCCGCATCAAGCCGCGGACGGCGCCGTGAGGATGGGATACGGCTTCGGCGCCGGGCCGGCTTGCCAATTATTATGGCGGCCATCCCAGTGGACGACGGCAAGCTCGCTGACCTCGAAGTCGTCTATCGCGTTGTAACTGAACGACACGAAGTCGCCGCCCACTTCCGCCAGGTGACCACGGCCGAAGCAATGCGTGCCGCAGGCTTTGCAGAAGAAGCGCTTGGAAATTTTGGCGCCCCATTCGTAGACGCCGAGCTCGTGCTCGGGCGTCAGCAGCTCGAAGGCGTCGGGCTTCACGATGCTGCCTAGCGCGCCCAGCTTGGTGCACACGCTGCAGTTACAACGGCTGGCACCGCGGGCCGGATCGGCCTCAACTTTGAACTTCACGGCGCCACAGTGGCAGCTGCCGTGAAGGGTGCGGGTCGTGGAACGGGTCTCGGCTTGCGTTTGAGTCATGGCTTGTCTCCTTCGGTCGATGTCGAATCCGAAGAGCAAGCTACCGGCCCCGCCTGACAGCGTTATGTCAGTGATTTTCGGCGTTGAAGCGCGCGCCGCCTGTCATGCACCCAAACACTGGATAACATTGACTTTATTCGGGAAAGTTGCCGCAGGTGCGCCTAAGCGCAGGCGCTCGAGTCCAAGCCGACGATTTCCATCACGTCGCGACATTCGAGCCCGGTTTCACCGTGGAGCACGCGCGCCGCCGACTTGAGCGCCGCGGCGCGGTTTTCCGGCGAGCTGGTCTGCGCGGCCAAGAGCGCGCGCCGCGCGCCCTCCGACACCGCGCTGCTGTGGACGAGTAGCGGCAGCATCGAAAACCCTGGGTCGCTGCCTTTCACTTCTGACATGAGCAGAATCTGGGGCCGCTCCCCCCGCCGTCAAGGCCGCCCCCCGCCGCTTCATCCTTCTTCGCGCGCCGCCCCGCCGCAGCCACTCCCACCCAACGCCCCCCCCTTTTGGCGCCGCGCCGGTTGCCGCCGAGCGCGTTGCCGTCGCTGGCGAGCGTTCACGCGGCCTCTTCGCTCGCTCCAGAATGACTTCGCATGCGAAGTGATTCGGAGACGCCGCGAGGGACCAAAAGTGATGTGCTTCAGGGGACGACGGCAAACGCAGCGTGATCAGTCGAGCTTCGGAAAGACGTGTACGCCGTCGGGGCCAAGGGGAAGCGGCAGGCTGAGCGTGACGGCGCTGGTGGGCAGGCTTCCGTACAGGTGCGGAAAGAGCGCGCCACCGCGCGACGGCTCCCAGCGCAACGCGGAGCCGAGCGCTTCCACCTTCACCCCTAGGAGCAATAGACCCGCTTGAGCGGCGTAGTGACGCGCGGCCGTTTCGGCGGCTTGCTCGGCGTTGGAGAAGTGGATGAAGCCGTCACGCAGGTCGTGCTCGGTGCCGTGAAACACGCCAGCCGCCAGCGCGTTTTTCCAGACGGTTTCGGAGACGAGCCGGTAGATGAGCCGAGGCGGGGTCACGGCGCCGAGCTTAGGGCGCGCGAATGCCGAAGTCAGTCGATGATCGGCCCCGAGGGCGACTGACTTGGCCGTTCGCGGGCCCGCAGCAGCACAAAACGGCCGAACACCTGGAACGCTTTACGGCTACGTTGACTCGTCCCGCCCCGCGCGCCATGAGCCGGACGTGGCAGGCGCGAAAGGTCCTTTGGCGATGAATGTTCGTAAATGTCGGCTAGCGAGCCCATGGCTGCGGCTCGGCGCGTTGGGCGTGGCATTGCTCGTGGCGGGTTGCGACGCGAGCTCCCACAGCGATCCCACTGATCCGCAGGCAAGCGCGGGCACGGCCAGCGGTGGCAGCCCGAGCGCCGTGGGCGGTAGCGCGGCCACCAGCGGCGCGGCCGGGGTGAGCGGGGTGCCCAGCGATTCTCTGGCGCAAAAGTACGCCGACTTTTTCCCGATTGGGGTCGCGGTCGGAAACTACCAGCTCAGCGTGCAAGACCAAGTGTTGGCGCAAGACTTCAACCACCTGACCTGCGAGAACGCGATGAAGATCGAAGACATTCATCCGACCGCGGACGGCTTTTACTGGGCCGACGCAGATCGTATCGCCGACTTTGCCCGCCAGCACGGCATGAAAATGACCGGGCATGCGCTGCTCTGGCACCAACGCGCGCCGGCCTGGATGTTCGAGGGCGTGACGGCCGGCGACGCGACCAGCCTCGAGCTGCTCAAAGACCGGCTGAAGGCGCACATCGAAGGCATGATCGAGCGCTACGCCGACGTGGTCGACAACTGGGACGTGGTGAACGAAGCCATCAGCGACGACACGGCCAAGCAGTATCGCGATGGCGCGGAAGGCTCGAAGTGGTTCGAGGTCTTCGGCAGTGAAGAATACATCTATTGGGCCTACCAATTCGCCCACGACGCGCTCGAGGCCAAGAGCCCGGGCTCGTCCGCCGGTAAGCTCTATTACAACGAGTACACGGCCACGTTGAAGGCCGACAAGATCTTGAAGATGCTGGCTTGGCTGAAGGACGAAAAGGGCATTCAGGTCGACGGCGTGGGCTTTCAAAGCCACGAAAACCTGGATTGGCCGACGGTCGGCGACCTGCAGACGGCGATCGATAAATTCAAAACCGCCGGCTACAAGGTGAAGATCAGCGAGCTGGATCTGACCGTGTACAGCGACTATTCGACCGGCAGCTTCGTGGCCGCCCCCGCCGTGGAGCTCACCCCGGCACTGGAGGCGAGGCAGGCCAAGCGCTTCGGCGATTTGTTCGCGCTCTACCGCAAGAACAAAGAGCAGATCACGAGCGTCACCTTCTGGGGGTTATCGGACGACCAGACCTGGCTCGACACCACCGTCCCCGGCCGCGACGACTTCCCGCTGCTGTACAACGACGCCCACATGCCCAAGGCGGCGCGCGCCGCCATCATGGCCTTTTAGATACGCGCCGCGAACGGCCGGCGCCCCCCTTGCCGGCGGCGAGGAAACGCCGTAGCGATGGCGAGTGACGGCTTCCGACGTCGAGCGCGCGATCTACACGGTGTTCCGCATGGAATCGGCACGGCTGATCGCCGGCCTGGTGCGGATGGTGAGAGACGTGGGCCTGGCCGAAGAGCTGGCCCAAGACGCGCTCGTGGCCGCGCTCGAGCATTGGCCCACGTCAGGCGTGCCGGACAACCCGGGAGCGTGGCTGATGGCCACCGCCAAGCGGCGGGCGCTCGACGAGCTGCGTCGCCACAAGCGCCTGAACCGCAAGCACGAAGAGCTGGGGCACGAGCTCGAGGCCGACGCGGTTTCGGATCGGGAAAGGCTCGCCGAAAAGCTGGACGAGCAGCTCGATGATCAAGTGGGCGACGACTTGTTGCGGCTGCTGTTCATCGCCTGTCACCCCGTGCTGTCGATGGAAGCGCGCGTGGCCCTCACGCTCCGGTTGTTGGGTGGGTTGACCACCGAGGAGATTGCGCGCGCATTCTTGGTACCCGAGCCGACCATCGCGCAGCGCATCGTGCGCGCGAAGCGCACCTTGGCCGAGCAGGGCGTCGCGTTCGAGCTGCCGCGCGGGGCGGAGCTGGGCGAACGGTTGTCGTCCGTGCTCGGGGTCATCTACTTGATCTTCAACGAGGGCTATTCGGCGACGGCGGGTGACGACCTGATGCGACCGGCGCTGTGCGAGGACGCGCTGCGCCTCGGGCGTATTTTGGCCGAGCTGGCCCCGACCGAGCCCGAGGTGCACGGCCTTTTGGCGTTGATGGAGCTGCAAGCGTCGCGCTCGGCGGCTCGGGTAGGTCCAACCGGAGAAGCGGTGTTACTGCTCGAGCAAAACCGCGGCCGCTGGGACCAGCTGCTGATTCGCCGCGGGCTGGCCGCCCTCGACCGCGCCCAGGCGCTGCCAGGTGGTCAGGGTTCCTACACTTTGCAGGCCGCCATTGCCGCGTGTCACGCGCGCGCTCCGGCCGCCGAGCTCACCGATTGGGCCCGCATCGCCCTGCTTTACGGTTTGTTGTCGCAGTTGACTCAATCTCCCATCGTGGAGCTGAATCGCGCGGTGGCGGTGGCGATGGCCGAGGGTCCGGCTTCCGGCCTGCGCATCGTCGACGAGCTGGCAGCAGAACCGCTCTTGGAGAGCTATCACCTGCTGCCGAGCGTGCGCGGAGATCTGCTGGAAAAGCTGGGCCGCAAAGCCGAAGCCGCCAGCGAGTTCGATCGCGCCGCGACTTTGACGAAAAATGTGCGCGAGCGCGCGGTCCTGCTCGGACGCGCAGCCGCCTGTCGAAGTAGCCCCAAAATCTGAGGTCCGGCGCGTCCCGAGTCGAGGCACGCCAATCCACCCACATCCGACTGGCCGGTTCGAGCCTGCACGAAAAGTCTGGTCGGCGAAGTACTGAGGGTTAGAATCCGCGGGCCAATTTCGGCGGCATGGTAACGCAGACTTTTCTCAGCTTGGGCCTCGCTCTCCTTTTGTCGAGCTGCTCCGTGCTCATCGACGTCGAGGGCAAACAATGCGTGAAGGATGACGATTGTGTGGCGCTCGGCGCCGCCTTCGCCGGATCGGTCTGCCAGCGCAACCTGTGCGTGAAGGAAAGCGACACCGCCGGTGGCGAAGCGGGTGGCATGAGCATGCCGGATGATCCGTTGGCATGTGCGGCGAGCGAGCTGAGCAGCGAGCCGACCGTCAAGTACACCTTCGCGCCCATTTTTGCGCCGGGGGCCGAGCCCGCCGAGCCAAAGCCGTTCACGGTCAAAGCTTGTGGTCAGCTGGATCTCGATTGCGCGCACCCGGTGTTCGGACCGCTCGAGGTCAACGCCGGTGAGCCGCAAGACTTCGAGGTCAAGCCCGGCTTCGCCGGCTACTTCGAGATCACGAACCCCGACACCATCGACGGTCTGTTGTTCTTGGGTCGCCCGGTGAACCAAGACACGGTCGGGTGGTCCGTCACCATGCCGACGCCCGCGGTCGTGAGCGGGTTGGCGCTGGCCACCGGTGAAGACGTCCGGCCCGAGCTGGGCTTCATCCTCTCGGTAGCGCGTGACTGCGAAGGCGCGTTGCTGGACCACGTCACCTTCAGCAACAGCAAGGGCGGCCTGGGCTACTACTTCGTGATGAACCTGCCCAACACCGAGCTGACCGAGACCGGTCCGCAGGGCGCGGCCGGGTTCGCCAACGTACCCATCAGCACGACCATCCTCACCGGGGTTCACAACCCTTCGGGCCACATGCTGGGCCCCGTTTCGGTGCGGGTGAAGCCCAATACCCTGTCTTTCGCGGAGATTTGGCCGTGAACAACGGGCTCTTGCAGCCGAAGCCCGCCCCCGTGTTGGGCCGCTATCGCCTGCTGCTGGAGCTTGGGCACGGCGGCATGGCGCACGTGTACTTGGCGCTGGTGAGCGGCTTGGCCGGCTTCAGCAAGTTGGTGGTGCTGAAGGTGATGCGCGACGAGCTGCGCGAGCATCCGGCTTCGTTGAACATGTTCTTGGGCGAGGCGCGGCTGGCGGCGCGCATGAACCACGCCAACGTGGTGCAGACCTCCGAAGTCGGTGAGGACGCCGGTCGCTACTTCATCTGCATGGAGTACCTGGAGGGCCACACCCTCAGCCGGCTGCTCAAAAAGACCATCGACGGCGCGCTGCCGCTCGGCGCTCGGCTCGAGATCATGTGCCAGATGCTGGAAGGGCTTTCCTACTTGCACGGCTTCAGCGATCTAGACGGCACGCCGCTCGGCCTCGTCCATCGCGACATCAGCCCCAACAACGTTTTCATCACCTTCGAGGGCAGCGTGAAGGTGCTCGACTTCGGCGTGGCCAAAGCCGCCGGCATCAGCCACGTCACCGAGGCCGGCACCTTCAAAGGCAAGCTGGGCTACGCCGCGCCGGAGCAGATCATCGGCCGTAGTGATCAGCGCTCGGACGTGTTCGCAGCCGGCGTGCTGCTGTGGGAGATCCTGACTTACCGGCGCCTGACCCAGGACCGCACCCAGACCGAGATCGTTCAAGGGCGCATCGGCGGTGCGGAGTCCGAGCTGATGCTGGCAAAGGGCGCCGACGTGCCAGCGGCGCTGATGGAGATTTGCGCCAAAGCCGCCGCCAAAGCGCCGGAAGATCGCTATCCGTCGGCCAACGCGATGCGGGACGCCATCCGCAACTACGTCTCGGCAAATTCGCTGGAATTTCCCAGCGACAAGCTGCGCGACCTGTTGCACAAAACGTTCGAAAGCGACCGCAGCGAGATGCGCCGCTTGATCGATCAGCGGATGAAGCAGGCTCAGCTGGAGGACGAGCACCCGTCCGAGATGAGCCAAGCGCCGTTCGTGCCCAACGCCGCAGCGCTGTTCGGCGGCACGTCCAGCGGCACGAACCCGACCCACCCGCAGCCGCTCGGCCGCGGCAAGTTGTTCGTGGCCGCCGCTGCCGTAGCGCTTCTGGCCGGCGCCGCGGGCGCGTTCATCATGCGCTTGCGCCCCAGCAACGAGCCCAACACCGCGCTCACCGCGGCCGCCCCGCCTTCAGTAGCCGGCGCGCACGCGGCCGCCAGCGTTCCCGCCGCAGCGGCGCTGGTCAAGCTCGAGCTCTCGGCCGACCCGCCAAGCGCCGAGCTCGTCCTCGATGGCGCCAAGCTGGAGGGCAATCCGTTCTCGGGCCAGCTGCCTCGAGACGAGTCGCTGCATCGACTCGAGGTACGCGCCCCCGGCCGCAAGAGCGAAGCGCGCATGGTGCGCCTGGACCAAGATCTGCGGCTGCACGTCGAGCTCGGCGTCGCGGCCGCGGGCACGCCCGCCCCGAGCAACGGGGCCAAGACGTCGGCATCACGCCGCGACGGCGCGAGCACTGCCAGCGCACCGGCCGACGACTTCGTGCACAAGCCGCGCGACGCCAAGCCCGCCCGTCCCATCGACAACACCGACCCCTACGGCCCTTGAGCATGAATTTCCAGCCATCGCTCCGACTCCGCCGCGCCGTCTTTTCGCTCGGCATCGCGCTCGGCGTGCTGTCACCGCAGGGCGCGCGCGCCCAGAGCGCCGACACCACCGAAGCCGGCGCCGAGCCGAAAGAAGTGGAGCAAGCTCGCCGTCACTTCGGTCAAGGCCTGAAGCTGTACAAAGACGGCGACTTCGACGCCGCGCTCGTGCAGTTCGAGCGCGCCTACGCGGTGAAGCCGAACTTCAAGGTGCTCTACAACATCGCGCAGTGCTATTTCGAGCTGCATCAATACGTCGAGGCCCGCGACGCTCTGTCACGCTACTTGAAGGACGGCTCGGGCTCGATCGAAGCCGAGCGGCAAACCAGCGTACAGAACGATTTGAACGAGCTTCAGCGCCGGATCGCGCACCTGACGCTCAACGTGAACGTACCGGGCGCGACCGTGTTCGTGGACGGCAAGAAAGCGGGCACGACGCCGCTCGCCAGCGCCATCGACGTGAACGAAGGCCAACGGACCATCTCGGTAGAAACGACCGACCGCGGCAGCAAGCAACGGATCGTGCGCTTGGCCGGCGGTGAAGAGCAGACCATCAGCCTGGACTTCGCGGCCCCCAACGCGGCCCCCACGACCGCCGCCACCAACAGGAACGAAGGTCGCACCCGAGCGTCGACCGCGCGCGGGCTCGGCGCCGGCTTTTGGTTCACCGGCGGCTTGGCGGCGGCGCTCGGCGCCGGCGCGGGCGTGACCGGCTATCTTGCCCTCAAAGCGCAAGACGACCACGACAAAGACCTTGGCCGCTTCGGCGCCACCGCAACCGAGCTGAACAACAGTCGCGACCGCGCCAAGACGTTCGCGCTCACCACCGACATCCTGGCCGGCAGCGCGATCGTGTGTGCCGGCATCGCCACGGTCCTGCTGGTGACCCACGACTCGGGCGACCGACAGGTGGGGCTCGCCGTCGGGCCGAGCAACGTGGCGCTGCGCGGCAACTTCTGAGCCGCCCGGCGACACGTCACGGCGCCGCGCCGGCTCAGTCGGGCTCGCCGGCCAGCGTGGGCGGGCTCAAATCGGCTCGGATCGAGCGCTTGAGCTCGTCCAGCAGCTGCGTCTCGCTACGCACCTCGCCCAGGCGCGGCTCCGGGCGCTGCGCCAGCGCCTGCACCAACGGAGCGCGCACGTTCTCGGGCAGCAGGCTCTCCAGATACTCGAGCGCGGTGCCGCGCAGCTTGCGGTCGTCCGTCTTCAGGCCTTGGCGCACCAGCTCGAGAGAGCCGCGCGTGGTGCACAAGGAAAGCAGCGCGAACACGTGGTCGCTGCCTTCTTGTGACAGCGGCCCGCGCTCGATCTCCGCCAGCGCGAGGGCGAACACGTCTCTGGGCTCGGGCAAGAGCGCACGCTCGTCGCGCGTGACCTCCAGCAGGGCCAGCGCGGCGCGGTAGCGCACTTCCAGCGCCTCGGCCGAGAGCGCGCGGGTCAAAGCCGAAACCACGCGCGGGCCGCGCAAGGCGCGCAGCACGTGCGGCACGCGACGCCGCACCGCCAGCGGCTGCCGCTCGCTCAACATGACGTCGGCCAACAACCCGATCACGTCGGGCCCCATCGCCCGCAAAGCCGTCACCGCCGGTTTGGCCAGCTGCTCGTTGGCCAGGTGCGGCACCGCGAACGCGGCCAGCCGCGGGTCGAGCGTCGGGCGCGCGAACAGGGCGCGGAGCTCGGGCAGCTGGTTGCCCAACAAAATCCGCAAATCTTGCAGCAATTGCTCGGTTTCGGCCGCGACCGCCGCGCCGGCATCGGCGGAGCCTTCGCCGTCGGCGCGACCAGCGCGCTCGGCGCGGGCGCGGGCGATTTGCTCGCGCAGCTTGTCTCGATCGATACCGAGCGAGGTCGCCGACAGCGTGAGACGAGCCGCCGGATCTTCGATCTCGACGGCCTCGACACTGACAGTGCCGGCGCGCAGGCTGGCTTCCAGCTCCTCGACGTAACCTTGGCGCGCCCGCAGCGCGAGCAGCAGCCCCAGCGCGAACGCAAACGTGGCCAGCAGGAGCGGCGCGCGCTGCACCAAGAGCGGCCCCCCCAAAGAGATCAGCAAGATGGCGAGACTGGCGCAGGCGTCGCCGCCCTTGTCGAACACCACGTCGATCAAAGACTTGGTCGCGCGCTTGGTGGCCGAAGCCAACGGCGTGAAGAGCGGCTCGTAGGCGCTCTTGAACAGCGACGGACCCAGCGACAAATCACTGCCGCGCAGCGCGCTCAGGCTCACGAACGAAGGCGACAGCGACGACAGCGCGCCCAGTACCACCCCCAACAACGGCGCCAGTGCCAACGTGCCGCCGAGACCGATGGTGTCGAACAGCGGGCGCGCGACGAACGCCTGCAACACGAAGCTGACCAGCGCCGCCCCCGTGTAAAACAGCGCAAAAAACCGCACCAGGGCCTCGGCGCTGCCGAAGCGCGCCACCGCCGCCTGCTTCAGCGAAAAATCCGCGAAGGCCGAGGCGGCGGCCATGGTCGTGACCAGCAGCGCCAGCGTCCACAGGTAGCCGGTGAAGCGCACCGGTTCTCGAGCGCGGTTGGCCGGGCTGGGCGAATGCCCCGGCGCCGACGCCAAGAGGAAGCTACAGAAACCGGCCAGCACGCAGGTACCCGCCACCAGCGGCAAGGCGCTGCGCGCGTTCAACCAGTGCGCAATCCGCTCCATCGCCAAGCCGCCGAGCAAGCCTCCCAGCGTTGCGCTGGCGGTGATGCGACCAATCAAGTGCTTGAGCGCGTGCGGGTCGAAGCGCTCGTTCACCACCGACCAAAACGCGCTGACCAACAAAGCGCCGCCGATGGAAACGTGCAGGTACACGACCAGCGCGATCGCGCGCGGCAGCTGGGGCAAGAGGGTCCATTCACCTAGCGACAGCACCGCGCTGGCGAAGAACAAGCTCGGCGTCAGCTTGTCCGGCCCGAAGCGAGTCATCAGTCGCGCCACCAGCAGCACGATCGGGATGGCCAAAAGCGCCGAGCCCAGCATGACCTTGGGTAAGTCCGCCACCGAGTAGGTCGACAGAAACAAGCCTTCGCGCAGCGATTTGCCTGCCACTTGGTGGAAGATGGCCAGGGCCGCCGTCAGCATCGCGAGCCGAACCGCGCGCGTCTCGCTGGCGTTGCTGTCCACGCAGCGTGTTTACCCCGTCCCCGTCCGGGCCAGCAATTCCCGCGGATTTCGCGCCGAAATGTCCAAATCCAGCGGCCGCCTCGGCGGCCACGCTCCGGGCATGGACCTGGTAACGATACCACAAGGCGAAAGCGCCGAGCCCCGAGCGGGTCGAAAAAAGGGGCGTCGAATTGTCGATCCACCCCGGCGCCGTTTGACGTGACTTCGGACCCCGAAATCTCGTAACCCGGACCAGCGAGTCCGGCATCACCACCACCGTGAAAGGAAGGACCGACCCCATGAAGTTTCTGATGACCTACCAAGGTGACCGCAGCGTTCCCCCCACCCCCGAGAAGATGGCCGCCATCGGCAAATTCGGACAAGAGATGGCCGCCAAGGGGGTGCTGCTGATGCAAGGCGGTTTGGTGCGTCCGACGACGGGCACCAAGCTCAAGTACGAAGGCGGCAAGCACACCGTCACCGACGGCCCGTTCCCAGAGACCAAAGAGCTGATCGACGGCTTCGCGCTGATCCGCGCCGACTCGTTGCAACAAGCCATCGCGGTCGGCCAAGCCTTCATGAACGTCGCCGGTGAGGGCGAGGGCGAAGTGCTACAGGTGTTCGACGCCTCCGAGCTGGGCCCGCCCGGGCCACGCTGAGGGCGTTTGCGGCGCGTGCGCGCTGCGGCTAGGAAGATCCGCATGATGGACTCCGAGACGCATCGCGCCATCAACGCGGTCTGGAGCATCGAGTCGGCGCGAGTCATCGCCAGCCTGGCTCGCATCGTGCGCGACGTAGGGCTGGCGGAAGAGCTGGCCCAAGACGCGCTGTTGGCGGCGCTCGAGCAATGGCCGAGCGCCGGCATCCCGGACAATCCGGCAGCGTGGCTCACCGCCACCGCCAAGCACCGCGCCCTCAATACGCTCCGCCGCGGCAAAATGCTGGCGCGCAAGCACGACGAGCTGGGCCACGAGCTCGAGAGCCAAGCGGAGCCGCAAAAGCTGATCGAGCAGCTGGAAGCGCAGCTGGACGACGACGTCGGCGACGACCTGTTGCGGCTGATCTTCACCTCTTGCCACCCGACGCTGAGCACCGAAGCGCGCGTGGCGTTGACGCTGAGGCTGCTGGGCGGCCTCACGACCGACGAGATCGCGCGCGCCTTCTTGGTGCCCGAGCCGACTATTGCTCAGCGCATCGTGCGTGCCAAGCGCACGCTCGCCGAAAAGCAGGTTCCATTCGAGGTGCCGCGCGGCCCGGAGCTGGGCGCGCGCTTGGCGTCGGTGTTGGAGGTCGTTTATCTGATCTTCAACGAGGGCTACTCGGCCACCGCCGGTGACGACTGCATGCGCCCCGCCCTCAGCGAAGAAGCGTTGCGGCTGGGCCGCGTGCTGGCCGGGCTCGCGCCGGACGAGCCAGAGGTGCACGGCCTCGTGGCCTTGATGGAGCTGAACGCTTCGCGCGCCGCCGCTCGCACCAACGACGCCGGCGAGCCAGTGCTGCTGCTCGAGCAAGATCGCGGCCGCTGGGATCAAATGGCGATCAGCCGCGGCCTCGCCGCGCTGGCACGGGCCGAGCGCCTGGGGCACGCGCCCGGGCCGTACGTGCTGCAAGCCGGCCTGGTCGCTTGTCACGCTCGCGCACGCACGCCCGAAGCCACCGATTGGCGGCAGATTGCCGAGCTCTACCGTCAGCTCGCCGCCATCGTGAAATCGCCGGTGGTGGAGCTGAACCGCGCCGTCGCGGTTTCGATGGCGGAAGGCCCGGCCCAAGGCCTAGCCCTCGCCGACGCCCTGCTCGGCGAGCCCGCCCTCCAGCGCTACCACCTGCTCCCCGCCGCCCGCGCCGAGCTGCTCGAGAAGCTCGGCCGCTTCGAGGAAGCCAAAACCGAATTCGAACGCGCCGCTCTCCTCACCCAAAACGCCCGCCAGCGCGAACAACTCCTCCGCCGCGCCCGCAACTCCGGCCGCTAAGCGGCCAATCCCCAACCTCCCAAGCTTCATCACATCTAGGGCTGCCACACTGCAGCCTGAATCGCAGAAGCTTCTGTAGCGGCTCCAGGCCGCCTCGTACGATCGAGATTTTTTCACAGGGAGGACGGGAGGACGGGAGGACGAGGACAGAGGCGAGAATTCAGGGTCTGCGCTGCCGCCGCCGAGCCTCAGCCCCATTGCGGTCTGCTGCGGCCCTCCGGCTCCCTCGGAGGAAATATTTTCTGATTCGGTCCTCCGAATCAGAAAATGCGTTCTCGCCTCCTCAGACCTCCCGTCCTCCCGTCCTCCCTGTAAAATCAGGGAAGCCGTGCGACGCCTCACGCTTTCTTCGAACACAGGCGTTCGTAGAGGCGGGTGGTTTCTAACGTGGCGGTTCCGGATCTCGAAGGCCTTCGACACTCGCCATCAGCACGGCGGCAGCGAAACGCGAACTCCCAGCACCGGGTGCTTGCAGCGTCGCTGCGGCTCGGTCACCCCGCCCAGCTGGGCGGGGGCCGCGCGAACGAAAACGGGGCCTCCCCCCAAAAAAGTTTGCGAAGGATGTCGATCGCAGCCGGGCTCGATTGACGATTGTTCGTACGAGGCGAGCAGCCCGACGCGAAAGGAATGAAGTATGCGATTTCTCTGCATTTATAGGCCTGGAACGCCCGAGAGCGACGCGCCGCCCACGGCCGACGAGATGGCGACGATGGGCAAGCTGATCGGCGAGATGGCGAAGGCCGGGGTGCTGCTGGGCGCCGAAGGCTGCTTGCCGAGCTCGCTGGGCGCGCGGGTAAGCGTGGAGTCAGGCGAGTACAGCGTGACTGACGGCCCGTTTCCAGAAACCAAGGAGCTCGTGGCCGGCTTTTGTCTGCTGCAGGTGAAGTCGAAGGCCGAGGCCATCGAATGGACGAAGCGCTTCTTGGCGGTGGTGAAGACGGGCGTCTCGGAAGTGCGCCAACTTCACGATACGCCAGCGGCTTGAAGCGGCGCGGGCTCGGCCGGTCGCCGTGAACGGCCGAGCCATTCGCGGAACCGCTCCAGGTAAAGGTAAAAGACGGGCGTGACGTACAGGGTGAGCAGCTGCGAGAAGAGCAAGCCGCCCACCACCGACAAGCCCAGCGGCTGCCGTGATTCGGCGCCGGCGCCGAGCCCGAGCGCGATCGGCAGCGTGCCGAGCAGGGCGGCCATGGTGGTCATCATGATCGGGCGGAAGCGTACCAAGCAGGCGTCGGTGATGGCCTGATAGGCGCTGACGCCCGGATCTTTGCGGGCTTCGATGGCGAAATCGACCATCATGATGCCGTTTTTCTTCACCAGGCCGACGAGCAAGATGACGCCGACGAAGGCGTAGACGTTGAGGTCGACGCCGAAGATCATCAGCGTTGCCACCGCGCCGAAGCCGGCGAACGGCAGCGCGGACAAGATCGTCAGCGGATGAATCAAGCTCTCGTACAGCACACCGAGCACGAGGTAGATGACCAGCACCGCGATCAGCAACAGCACGCCCAGGCCGCTGAGCGACGATTGAAAGGCCTCGGCCGAGCCTTGGAAGCGCGCGGTGATGCGCTCTGGCAAGGCGCGCGCGGCTTTCTCGGCGACGGCCACGGCTTCACTCAGCGCGTAGCCGGGCCGCACGTTGAACGAAACGGTGGCGGCCGGCAGCTGCCCTGAGTGGCTCACCATCAGCGGCCCCGCGCTTTGGCCAATGGCCGCCAGCGAGGTGAGCGGCACCAGCGCCCCCGAGTCGGAGCGCACGTACAAGCCGCCGAGGGACGCCGGCTCACGCTGGGTGCGTGGGTCGAGCTCGAGGATGACCTGATAGGTGTTGTTGCTCGAGAAAATGCTGGAAATTTGGCGCGAGCCGTACGCGCTGTACAGCGTGTCTTCGATGCGCGCGACCGTGACCCCCAGCTCGGCGGCGCGCCGGCGGTCGATGGTCACGTCGACTTGCGGGTTGCTGAGCTGAACGTCGGTGGTCACGTCGCGCAGCACGGGCGACTTGCTCAACACTTGAGCCAGCTTGGGCGTTTGTTCGTACAGCAGGTCCGTATCGGTGCTTTGCAGCGTGAGCTGGTATTCGCTCTTGGTCACGCGCCCGCCCAGCCGAATCGGGGGCGGCACCTGCACGAACGAGCGCATGCCCGGCACTTGGTTCATCTGCCGCGATAGCTCCACCGCGATTTGCGCGGCGCTGTGTTGGCGCTCGGCCCGCGGCTTGAGCCGCAAGAAGAAGCTGCCCTGGTTGGTGCCGCCTCGCCCCTGGCGCGCGCCGACGCTGGACATGAACGCCTCGACGTCCGGGTGGCGCCGCACGAAATCAGCGACCTGTTTTTGACGCTCGGCCACCGCGTCGAACGAAATGCCCTGCACCGCTTCGGTCGTTACCTGCAGCTGGTCGGTGTCCTCGGTCGGCAAAAAGCCCTGCGGAATGCGCATGAACAGCACCACCGTCAGCGCCAAAATCACGAACGAAAACAGCAGAGTGAGGCGCCGGTGCTGCAGCACCCGTGCCAGGCTGCGACGGTACTGCTCCAGCATCCAGTCGAAGCCGCGCTCGATGGCGCGGTACGTGGGCCCTTGCTGCTCGCCCTCGTGGCCTGGTTTCAACAAGCGGGCCGACATCATCGGTGTCAGCGTCAACGACACGAACGCCGACACCAAAATCGAGACCGCGATGGTGACGGCAAACTCCTTGAACAAGCTGCCCAAGATGCCGCCCAAGAACAAGAACGGCACGAACACCGCCACCAGCGAAATCGTCATCGAGACGATGGTGAAGCCGATTTCACGCGTGGCATCGAGCGCTGCCTGCATCGGCGGCTTGCCCATCTCGATGTGCCGGACCACGTTTTCCAACACCACGATCGCGTCGTCGACCACGAAGCCGACGCTCAGCGTGATGGCCATCAACGACAGGTTGTTCAGCGAAAAGCCGAGCAGGTGCATGACCGCGAACGTGGCCAGCGTGGCCAGCGGCATCGACAAGCTGGGAATGACGGTGGCGGTCAGGCGCCGCAAGAACAGAAAGATCACGAGCACGACCAAAGCCAACGTGAGCAACAGCGTGAGCTCGACGTCGTGCACGGAAGCGCGGATGGTTTGCGAGCGATCGAACAGCACGTCCAAGTCGACCGAGGCCGGAATTTCCTGGCGAAACGCCGGCAGCAGGCCGAGCACGTCGTGCACCACCTCCACCGTGTTGGCGCCGGGCTGCTTTTGGATGGCCAGCACGACCGCGCGCGGCATGCTGCTGGCGTCGCCGCGCCAGGCCGCGGTCTTGTCGTTCTCCACGCTGTCGAGAGCACGCCCGATGTCTTTGACCCGCACCGCGGCGCCGTTGCGGTAGGTGACGACCACGTCTTCGTAGGCTTTGGCGTTCTCGAGCTGTCCGTTGGTCTCGATGGCGAAAGCGGTGCGAGGACCGTACAGCGCACCGGTCGGCAGATTGACGTTCGACCCCTGAATGGCGGCCGACACGTCGTCCAACCCGATGCTCAGCGCCGAGAGTCGCTGCGGATCCGCCTGCACCCGCACCGCGTACTTTTGCGAGCCCATCACCGTGACCTGCGCCACGCCGCGGGTTTGCGAAATCATCTGCGCCAATCGTGTCTCGGCGTATTCGTTCACCACGTACAGCGGCAGATCCGCCGAGCTCAGAGACAGCAACAGAATGGCTTGATCGGCGGGGTTGACCTTGCGATAGCTGGGCGCGGTCGGCATGTCGCGCGGCATGCGCGGCGCGGCGCGGGCGATGGCGGCTTGCACGTCTTGCGCCGCCGAGTCCAGGTTACGCCGAAGATCGAACTGCAAGGTGACGTTGGTGGAACCCAGCGAGCTATCCGAGCTCATGCTGGCCATGCCGTCGATGGCCGAAAACTCACGCTCCAGCGGCGTTGCCACCGAGGACGCCATGGTTTCGGCGCTGGCGCCGGGCAGTGACGCGCTGACTTGGATGGTCGGGAAATCGACGTCGGGCAGCGCGGCCACCGGCAGCTGCAGGTACGCCATCAGCCCGAAGAGCAAGATTGCCACCATCACCAAGCTGGTGGCGATCGGCCGCTTGATGAACGGTTCGGAGATGTTCATAGCCCCTCGGGCCGCTTGCTCTCCGCGGCGGTGCTGGCCAGCGGCTTGCCGCTCGGTGGCTTGCGCGTGATCTTTGTGCCACGGCGGAGCCGCAACTGCCCGTCGGTGACCACTTCTTCACCTGCTTTGAGGCCCGAGCGGATCAAGGCTTGCGTCGCCGTCGTTCGCAGCACCTCGACCGGGCGCGATTCGGCGCGACCGTCGGCGCCGATCACGAACACGGTGGTGCCGTTTTGCGAGCGCGACAGCGCACCCTCGGGCACCACCGTTGCTTGACGGTCGACGCCCAGCACCAACACCACGTCGACGGAGGCGCCCGGCCACAAGAGCTGCTCGGCGTTGGCGTAGGTGGCTTTCAACGTGACGGTGCCGGTGGCCACGTCGACGGTGTTGTCCAAGAAGGTGACCGGCGCTTCCACGCTCTTGGCGCCGTCCCCGCGCGGGGTGACGCGCACGGTGAGCGCGCCTTTGCCCAGCTGCTCGCGAATGGTGGCCACGTGCTCTTGCGGCACCGAAAAGCGAACGAATACCGGAGTGAGCGCGCGAATCACCACCAGAGGCTGGGCGTCGGTCGCCTTCACGATGTTGCCGGCGTGCACCAGCAAGCTACCGGTGCGGCCGTCGAGCGGCGACGTGATGCGCCCGAAGCCCACGTTGATGCTGGCGCTCTGAATTTGCGCTTGGCCCAGCTTCACGTTGGCGGCGCTGGAGCGAGCGTCGGCTTCGGCGCGGTTCACTTCTTGGTCGCTGGCTACGCCCTCTTGCCGCAGGCGGGCGGCGCGCTCGGCTTCGATCGCCGCTTGATCGGCCAGAGCCTTGTTGCGGATCAGCTCGGCCTGGGCCGCCGCCAACGATGCGCTGTAGGGGCGGGTGTCGACCGTGAACAGGGGATCGCCGCGCTTGACGAAGTCGCCCTCGTGAAAATGGACTTGGGTGATCAAACCCTGCACCTGGGCTCGAACGTCCACGGTGCTGCTGGCCTCCACCACGCCGAAGGCCTGCACCTCGCGCGCTACGTCCAACACTTGGGCGGTGGCAACCGTGACCGGCACCGGCTCCTCCCCCTTGGCCGCTTTGGACCCATTTTCGCAGCCGGTTGCGCCGCTCGACGCGAGCAATAGCGCGACCGTCAGGGCTGCGCGCGGCAACGTGCCCCACGCCCGCATCGGGCTCGGCAAGGGTCGTGGCTTCACCTGCATGGCGTACCGCCGGGGACTTTCATGACTCTTTCGAGATTGTGTCAGATTGTGTAGGCACCAGGCTAGGCCGGGCGTCCTCGTGTACCCTTGCCCGATGGCCGGCATTCACGTGCTGCTGGTAGAGGACGACGCCAAGCTGGCGCGCCTGACCGGCGAATACTTGGAGCACCAAGGCCTCAGCGTGACGCGCGTCGCCGACGGCCCGAGCGCCATCCGCGAGGGGTTGCGGCCCGAGATTGACGTGGTGGTCTTGGACCTGATGCTGCCTGGCTGCGACGGCTTCGACGTGTGTCGCGAGCTGCGCAAGACCTCGCACGTGCCCATCATTGCCGTCACGGCGCGCGTGGAGGTGGCAGACCGCGTGCTCGGCCTCGAGCTGGGCGCCGACGACTACATGACCAAGCCGTTCGCGGCGCGCGAGCTCTTGGCCCGCATCCACGCGGTGATTCGCCGCGCGCGCGGCAAGGCCGGCCCGGCGCCCCGCGAGCTGCACGTGGGCAACCTCGTGCTCGACATCGCCGGCCTGAGCGCGTCACTGGACGGGCGCCCGCTGCAGCTCACCTCCTACGAGTTTGCGCTGTTGCGGGTGCTGGCCGATCACGCTGGGCGCGTGCTCAGCCGCGAGCAGCTGCTGGAGTTGGCCAAAGGCAACGCCGACGAAGCCTTCGACCGCTCGATTGACGTGCGCATCTCGCGCCTGCGGCACAAATTGGGTGACGACTCGCGGCATCCCATGCTGCTCAAGACCATCCGCGGCTCCGGCTACATGCTGACGCCGGGCGACGAGCAGTGAGCCAGCAACGCTTTCCACGCTCGCGGCTGCTGATACGAGTTTACCTGTACGGCCTCTTGTTGTTGGCGCTGGCGGGCGGGGCAAGCTTCTTGGTCGGCCGCTACATCATCACGCCCGTGGTCGAGGTTCCGGCGCGCCCCAGCACGGCCTGGATCGCGTGGCATTTGCTGGAAAGCGTCGACGACCCGGCGCGGCTCCGTCGCGAGCTTTTGGATCTGAAGAAGCGCGCGCGCGTCGAGATGACGTTGTTCGAAGCCGACGGACGCGTGATCGCGACCAACGCCACGGTGGTGCCGGCGCCGCTTTCAGCCTCCGAGCTGACCGAGTTGAAGGGGCACGGCACGCAATTCGGCACCGGCAGCGGCGCCGTAACGCTGCGCGATTCCTCGGGCAACGTGCTGCGCTACGCCCGGGTTAGCTATCCAGTGCCAGAAGTACCGCTGAGCCTGGGCATGGCTCAGCTGGCGGCGGCGCTGTTGGTCCTGGCTTTGTTGTCGATTCCGCTGGCGCGCTCGATCACGGCCCCGCTCGAGACCTTGGGTGCGCTCGCGCGCGCGTTCGGAGCCGGTGATCTATCGGCGCGCAGCGGGCTGCAGAGCGGCGACGAAATCGGAGACTTGGCTCGCGCGCTGGACGACATGGCCGAGCGCGTGATCAGCCTGCGCAAGGCGGAAAAGGAGCTATTGGCCAACGTGTCGCACGAGCTACGCACGCCCTTGGCCCGCATCCGCATGGCGCTGGAGCTGGTGCGCGAAGGCGACGCGCGGCGCGGCGCCGGCTACGTCGCCGACATCGAGGAAGATCTGGTCGAGCTCGAGCACTTGCTGGACGACATCACCACCACCGCGCGGCTGGAGCTGACGGGCGGCACCGGCGGCCCGAGCGGCGACCCCCTACCCCCGCTGCGCAAGCGGCGCATGAGCGCACGAGACTTGGTCGACGCGGCCCGCGCGCGCTTCGAAAAGCGCCTGCCCCAACGCCGCCTCCACTGCCACGTCGACGGCGCGGCGCCGGACATCGACGCCGATCCCAACTTGCTGCGGCGCGTGCTCGACAACTTGCTCGACAACGCCGCCAAGTTCTCCGACCCCGACACGACCATCGAGCTTGGGGCCACGCCCGGGCCGGACGGCGCGTTGGTGCTGGCCGTGAAAGACGCCGGCATCGGCATTCAAGCCGGTGAGCTGGAACGCATTTTCGAGCCATTTTACCGCACCGATCGCAGCCGGGCGCGCGCGACCGGCGGCGTGGGCTTGGGTCTGGCCTTGGCACGTCGCATCGCCTCCGCGCACGGCGGCACCATCACCGCGGAAAGCGCGCCCGAGCGCGGCAGCTGCTTTCGGCTGACCATTCCGCGCGCGGGCGAGCCCTGAAACGACGACGCGAGGCCGCGCTCGTCGCTAGGCCGAGCTCGTTCGCGCGAGACGCCCCGCGAGCCAGCCCCCGACCAACAGCTGCAGCGGGTGGTAAATCATGATCGGCAGCAAAATCAGCGCCAAGCTCGGCTGCGCTCCGAAGATCAACCGCGCCATCGGCACCCCCGAGGCCAGCGTCTTCTTCGAGCCGCAAAACAGCGCGGCAATGCGCTCACCGCGCCCAAAGCCCAGCACGCGACCGAACAGCCAGGTCAAGCCGAGCGCTACGCCCAGCAAGAGCACCGAAACCACGGTCGAGATGACGAGCGGCCGCGCGCCGCTGCTCCACACGCCGCCCTTCACCGAATCGCAAAACGACGTATAAACCAGCAGCAAAATCGTCAGCCGATCGACCACGTCGATGCCCGTCTTGTGCGCCGCCGCCCAACGGCCGAGCAGCGGCCGCAACAGCTGGCCCACCACCAGCGGCAGCAGCAGCCACAGCACCAAGTCCAGCACCACCGAGCCGAACGGCAACGCTCGCTCGGCCGTACCGAGCACCAGGCTCAGCCACAGCGGGGTCAAGACCACGCCCAGCAAGCTAGAGAGGGTCGCGTTGAACACCGCCACCGCGACGTTGCCGCGGGCCGCCGCCGTCAACGCCACCGACGACGACACCGTCGACGGCAACGCGCACAGAAAGAACAAACCCATGCGCAGCTCTGGCCCCAAACCGGCACCCGCCAACCACAACACACCCAACCCCAACAGCGGAAACAGCACGAACGTCGAGCTTTGCACCAACAAGTGCACCCGCCATTGGCGCGTGCCCGCCGCGAGCGCCGCGAACGACAGCATCAAGCCATGCAACGAGAAGATCAGCGAGACACCGAGCTTGTTGATCAGCTCGGGATGCAAGCTGCCACCTTTGGCACCCGCATCCGGAAATAACCAGGCCAGCGCGACCGCGGCGCCCATGCCGAACAAGAACCAATTTTTTCTCATTCGACGAAGCGCGCCACGCTGGCCATCACGGTTTCGAGCGGGGCCAAGGCCCCGACCACGCTAGCAAGCGACCACGCTAGCAAGCGGGACCGGGGCGACGCCAGCCCCCAAAGCGCTCAACGCCCGAGCTTGCGGCTGAGCCAGCCGTCGAGCGAAGCGCGCCCGCCGCCGGACAACACCAAAGATACGGCCATGGCCATGGCCAGCAGGTGAAATTCGTAGCCTTCGCCGTGCGGCGCGCCGCCCCAATTCATGAAAAATCCATTCGGCCAATGCACGAGCAGGGTAGCGCCGAGCATCACTGCAAAAGCAGCCGCCGCCGAGAAGCGCGTCAACAGCCCGGCCATCAACGCTAGCGAGCCCGCGAAGTCCGAAACGATCACCAGCGCTCCCAGCACCGTCGGCATGCCGATGGATTTGAAGAACCCCATCGTGCCGGCGATGCCGTAGCCGCCGAACCAGCCAAACACCTTCTGTAACCCGTGCCCGAAGATCACGCCGCCGAGCGCGACCCGCAGCAACGCTGGCACGACGCTTTGGTCCGTGGCCAGCATGGCCGCCCATCGCGCCTTCGGGCTCCTCCGCACCCGCACGGGCAAAATCGGTTGGTCTGGGGATGAGGCCGCAATCAATTGATTCATTGAATTTTTCTCCTGTCTTGCCGCGACAACGCGCCGTCGACAGCCACACCCTGCGCCCCCGCCAGATAGCAATCCAACTCATGTTTCTGATACCAGATATTCACTCCGCGAATCTCCTATCGGCCACGACCGACGGCGGAATCAGCGGCGCCGGTGCAGCTCTCGCCCGAACGCCGCGCCCTTACCCCCCGTCCGACCCTTGGCCGCACAACGACGACAGCTGCGAGAGCGCAGGCGGCAGACGTGTCTGGCTGCGGCGTCGCAAGCCATACATCTTGGGCTGCCGCGCCGCAGTTCCTTATGATTCAACACGAGTTTGGCTGCCATGGGATCAAACCGGCGCCGGAGGGGTCTTCCCAAGTCAAAAGTGAGTTCGGAACCGAACTCACTTTCCGAAAGCGTGGATCGACCCCGACTTCCTTCCTAGACCGAGAGCCTGCGAGGGGACGCATGTCTGTTTGGGAGGACCAAACTGCATGGCGCTGCTTGAGGAAACGATGCGATGAGTGGTGAGCGGGAGAACGGGTGCGAGAACGCATTTTTCGATTCGGCTGACGGGACCGAAAAATGTTCCTCCAACCTTCAGGCGAAATCGACCTTGCAGACCGCTGGCGGCAGCGCAAGCCCAAAAATTCTCGCCTCTGTCTCGTCCTCCCGTCCTCCCGTCCTCCCTGTGAAAAAATCTCGCTCGTTCGAGGTGGCCTTGAGCCGCTACAGTAGCTTCTGCAATTCGGGCTGCGTCTCGGCAGCCAAACGGACGTAGCGGCGAATCGTCAGTCTAGGTCGACGACGAGCTGGCCGTTGTTGCCGAGGCGGAGCGGGTAGACTTGGAGGCTGCAGTCACCGTTCAGGGCCTTGCCGGTGGTGAGATCGAATTTGAGCGAATGGAGGGGGCAAATCAGGGTGCCGCTGCCGAGCAGGCCATCCGCGAGGGGCCCTTGGCGGTGGGGGCAGTCTGCTTGGGTCGCGAAGAGCGCGCCGTCGCGGGCGCGGAAGACGGCCAGGCGGCGACCATCGACCTCGAAGGTGCGGCCTTCGCCTTCGGGAATGGCGGCGACGGGTCCGAGGGTGATTTCCATCTTGGGCCTCATTGCACGATGGGCAAATGTGAAGCGAATTGATTGGCGGTCGCGGGCGTTGCCGCTTCCAGCCAGGGGTCGCGGTAGGCGTCGACGGAGCTTTGCAAGGCGTCGTCGAGGCGCTGGGCGATGCCTTCGCTGTCTTCGACCACGACCTCACGAATCTTGGCGACGCCTACCCGCTCGACGAAACCGTAGGTGCGCTCGAGGTACTTGGCGTTTTCGCGGTAGTACTGGATGAAGCGACCGGAGATGAGCAGGACCTGCTCGTGGCTGTCGACGGTGCACAGAAGATCGCCCTTGCGCACGTGGGCGCCGGCGGCGCCGCCGATATAGAGCTCCCATTTGCCGCCCTCCACCGCCACCGCTCCGACGTCTTTCACCATCGCCTCGGAGCAATTGCGCGGGCACCCCGCCGTCGCAAGCTTCAGCTTGCCGGGCGTGTCCAGCCCCTGAAAGCGCGCTTCGATGGTTTGCGCGAGGCCCATGCTGTCACCTAGCCCGTAGCGACAATAGTCTGTGCCGATGCAGCTTTTGCAGGTGCGGTAGCGCTTGGCGTAGGCGAAGCCGGACGGCATGTCGAGATCTCGCCAGACGTTGGGCAGCTCTTCGCGCGGGATGCCGACCAAATCGATGCGTTGGCCGCCGGTGAGCTTGACCAACGGCACCCGGTATTTTTCGGCAACGTCGGCGATGCGGCGCAGCTGCGCGGGGGTGGTGACGCCGCCGGGGATCTGCGGAATGACGCTGAAGGTGGCGTCTTTTTGGATGTTGGCGTGAACGCGATCGTTGATGAAGCGCGCGTCCCGCTCGTCGACGTAGTCGCCCGCCCACAACGTGCTCAACAGCGAAGCCAGGCCAGGCTTGCTGCCTGGATCTTCACGACCGTCGGCGAGCGCGCTGAACACGCCCGAGACGGAGCGTAAGCCAAGCTCACGAATCTTGGCCACCAGCTCCGGCTTGGTCAGCGGTACTCCGGGCACGTAGTAGTCGGCCGATGGATCGAGATCGGCCGCGCCACCGCAAGCCCACGTCACGACGTCGGAGACGAGAGCTTTACACGCGCCGCAGCCCATGCCTGCGCGCGTGGCCTCCATGATCGTCTTGAGGGTTCGTTTGCCTGCGGTGACGCAGCCGGTGATGGCGCCCTTGGTGACGCCGTTGCAGTTACAAACCTGCATGTCTGCTGGCATTTCGTCGATCGTCGCGCGCGCGTCGGGCGCGCCAATGTCGAACAGGAGGCTGAGCCGCTCCTCCGGTAGCGGCGTGTTGCGATCGAAAGCCTGCGTGAGGTACGGCGCCTTGCTGATGTCTCCCAGCAAGATGCTACCGAGCAGGCGGCCATTGCGAATGATCAGCTTCTTGTAGGTTCCTTTCTTGGGTTCGGTGAATTGGACGACTTCGTCGCCCTCTTCGGTGGGCTCGGTCACCCCCATCGAAGCCACTTCGACGCCCATTACCTTGAGGCGCGTCGAGATCTTGGAGCCGAGATAGGCGGCTTCGGCATCGCGGCCCGTGATGTGATCGGCCAGCACCTTGGCCTGCTCCCAGATGGGCGCCACGAGCCCGTAGACTTGGCCGCGGTGCTGCACGCACTCGCCCAGCGCATAGATGCGCGGGTCGTCGGGCGAGCGCAATTGGTTGTCGACCACGATGCCCCGCTCGACCGAGAGCCCGGCCCGCGCCGCAAGCTCGCTGTTGGGCTTGATGCCGGCCGCTATCACCACCAGCTCGCAGTCGAGCTTTTGCCCGTCCGCGAACTCGAGCCCGCTGACGGCGTCCTCGCCCAGCACGCGCTTGGTGTCCTTCTTCAGGTGCACCTGGATGCCCAAGTCCTCGAGCGTTTTCTTCAAGATCGCGCCGGCGGGACGATCGAGCTGTTGGCTCATCAAGACGTCGCTGCGCTGGATGACGTGCACGTCCAGCGAGAAGTTCTGTAGGCCCCGGGCCGCTTCCAACCCGAGCAGCCCGCCGCCGATCACGGCGCCGCTGCGCTTGCCCATGGCATAAGCGGTGATGTTGCGGCAGTCGTCGAGGTTGCGGAAGAAGAAGACGCCCGGCTTCACGCGACCGTCGGCGAAGCGGGCGCCGTCGATGGGCGGCACGAACGGCAAGCTGCCGGTAGCGATGATCAAGGCGTCATACGGCTCGAGAACACCACCTTCGCCCATCACGGTGCGCGCGTGGCGCATGATTTTCAGCACCCTCACGCCCGCGTGCAGCTTGATGCCGTGCTCGGCGTACCAGGGCAGCGGATTCAAGAAAATGTCCGACTCTTCGTGCGAGCCGTTCAGCACGTCGGACAGCAGGATGCGGTTGTAGTTGCCGTACGGCTCTTCGCCGAACATCACGATCTCGAATTGGTCGGCGCCGCCGCGCGCCAAGATCTCTTCGACGGCGCGGGCGCCGGCCATGCCGTTGCCTATCACCACCAAGCGACGCTTGGGCTTGGCGTGGAGGGCCGAGCTCATCGCTACACCTCGACCAATCCCATGTCGACCACGACCGAGCCGCTGGCGCCCTCCGGCGCGCCGATCAAAAGCTCCAGTTGGGACTCGGGATCGATGTCGTCGACGATGGCGAGCGGCACGTGCACGGCCCCGTTGGCGCCGATCGGGAAATAGCGCATGGGCTGCTCATTTCGCATCAAAACCAGGTAAATCATCTGCGCCGTCGAGTTACCGGCGCGCAGGTAGATGAGCTGGGTGCGCTTGTCGAACGGGACCGCGTACTTGATGGCGGGCGAAAACGGCACCGCGTGCGTCAGCCCGGCGCCGCCGAAGCTGTAGACACCTTGAATGAACTTCGAGGTTTCGAGCGCCATGACCTCGAGTCTGCCGGTCCGGCGTTTCGCGCGGATGTCCGCGGCGCGGCCGATAGATGGCAGAAACAAAAGGCGCGAGGCGAGCGTGTGGGCGCCGAATTGCCCCGGTTCAAGCCGTCGCGGCGTCGATGTGCAGGTGCTCGGCCCGCAACACGCTCGGCGCCGGCGAAAAAGCCATCGCTCGTTCGATGACGTTACGCAGCTCGCGCACGTTGCCGGGCCAGCTATGAGCGGAGAGCGCCGACAGCGCGTCGGGAGCCAACACCGGCGGCTCGCCCTGGCGCGAAAGCTCGCGCAGAAAATGACGCGCCAACACCGGCACGTCTTCGCGGCGCTCACGCAGGGGCGGCACGTGAATGGGTACGACTTGCAGGCGGTAATACAGGTCTTCGCGAAACTTTCCGGCGCGCACCAGCTCGCTCAAGTTGCGGTGGGTGGCCGCCAGCACCCGCACGTCCACCCGCAACGGTCGCCGCTCGCCGAGCGGAAAGACCTCGCCGTTTTCAAGGAAGCGCAGCAGTTTGGGCTGAATATCGAGCGGCAATTCGCCGATTTCGTCGAGGAACAAGGTGCCACCGGCGGCGGCTCGGATGACCCCGGGCTGGTCGGAGCTGGCGCCAGTGAACGCGCCGCGGCGGTAGCCGAACAACTGTCCCTCGAACAGCTCGCGCGGCACCGTGGCGCAGTTGAACGCGACGTAAGGCTTGCTCGAGCGATCGGACAAATCGTGAATGGCGCGCGCCACCACTTCTTTGCCGACGCCCGATTCTCCGGTGATGATCACGGTCGCGCTCGACCCCACCAAGCGCGACAGCTCGGTGCGCAGCTTGCGCATCGCCGGCGACGCCGCCAAAAATCCTGGAATTTCCGGGAGCCGTTCGTCGCTACTGGCGCTGACTCGGCGCTCGTCGTAGCCGCGCAGGGTTGCCGCCTCCAGTGACAGCGACGCCACCGTGCCGAGCACCGAGAGCAGCGCGCGATCCGCGCTTCCGACGTTGCCGCTGATGCTCAGCCGAAACGTGCGCCCCGCCCCGTCGCCCAGCTCGATGGCGGTCGGTGAAGCCGGGGCCGCGCCGCCGAGCACCTCGCGCGGCACGCCGGTCGAATCCAGCTCGTCCAAACGCACGCTGCGCTCGGGAAACAGGCTTTGCACGATGGACACGAGCTCGCGCAAAATCAAAGCTGGCAGCGCACCGCGCACCGACAGGCGCTGCAACGGCACCACCAATCCCTCGACCGACGGCGCGACGCGGTTGCGCTGGTGCTCGGGCTCCTGCGCGCGCTTCAAACGCAAGCGCTCCATCCCGAGGAACATCGACTTCGGCGGCTTGAGGCCGATTTCGTCGAGCGCTACACGCCCCGCGTCGAGCGCGGCTTTGGCGCCGGGCTCTTCGTAAGCGTCGGCCAAGGCGGCCATCAAGTATCGGCACAAAGTCGCGTCGCAGCGATCATTGGCAAGCTCGAACGTGGCGATGGCCGACTCCAGGAGATGTCGCCCTTCGCCCCAGTGCCCAGCTGCCGCCAGCAGTGTGCCTTCCACGCGCCGCAGGACGGCCGTGACCCACGGCGCCGGAAAGGCGTCCATCAAGCGCTGGGCACGACGCAGCGCCAAGCGCGCCGGGCCTTCGTGACCCGACACGATCAGGGCCAACACGCAGTGGGGCATCACGTGCCGCAGCAAGAATGGCCAGCGCTTCGCCTCGGTCTCGGCTCTTTCGAACGCCGCGACCATCACCTCCGGTTCGGCCGCCACGCACAGGGTCTCGATGGCTTCCAAAAACGCCAAGTAGGCGCGGCAGATGGGCTTGAGCGCCGACACCTCGCAATCGCGCAGCTGCGCCATCAACGTGGCAAAGCGCTCGTGCGCGCCCGACAGGTGCAAGACGCGCGACCACGTCGGGATGGCCGACAACGCTGGCAGCCCCGTCTCCTGCGACCACGCTTCCAAGGCATTGAGCGCCGCCAACGCGCGCTCGGGTCGCCCCGCGCGCAGCTCCGCTTCCGCTTCGGCCCGCGCCAGCAAGATGTGCTGCACGCCGCTGGCACTGCGGACGCCGAGCGCCTGACGGGCCCGCCGCACCAGGCCGAGGATCTCTTCGGGATCGGCCAGATTGTCGAGGTCGCTTTGGGCCTGATGGGCCAAGGTGCGCGCCGCCAAAATGGGGTAGCCAGCCTCACGCGCCCGCTCGGACAAGAGCTCGAAGCTGCGAGTGGTGGCGGTGGCTTTGCCCGCCATCATCGGCCTCAACCCTTGAAATTCTTCCAAATGCAGCGCCACCAACGCGCGCAAGCCGAGCTTCGGCACTTCCTCGAGCCGCGTGTAGCCGCGCTCCAAGAGCTCGCGATCCCCGACCATCATGCCGGCCGACAGCGTGGCCAGAATGCCGATCGTCAGCGTCTCCGGGTCGGCACCAGCCAAGAGCGCCTCGGCCCGCGCTGCGAAGGCGTGCACGTAGCCGTGATCGAACAGGGTCGCCAACGGCAACGAACGGACCAACGCCGCGACGGCGAAGACGCGCGCCGCGATGCCGGCATCGAGCAAGCCCGCTTCGGCATCGCTGAGCGCGGGCGAGATGGCGACCAGCGCGCTCTGCGCATCACCGGTCAGCACCACCTCCGCCAGCGCGATGCCGAACGCGGACAAGCCGCGTGCGTTGGCCGACAACTGGCGATTCGTCGCCATCAGTTGCACCAGCTCGTTCTGGCCGCGACGTGCTTCACCGTTCAGCACGCGTTCGACCCCCAGCAGCGCTTGCGCCAAATCATCTGCGCCGGCGGACGGCGTGGCGTTCGCGGGCGGCCGCTCGTTCGCGGGCGCGGCTGAGCCGGTGCTCAACAACCGCTGCAGCTTCTCGAGCTCGGCGCCGCGAGGTCGGCGCGACTCGGCGGCTCCGTCCGGCAGCTCCCACCGGTAGATAGTGTTGGGGGTCACGCCCAGCTGCTTGGCGAAGGCGGCGCGACTGGCGTCTCCGCGCAGCGCCCGAACTTGGTTGGATGAAATGGAAGAGCTCACGGCAAACGGAATACTTCCACGGAAGAGCCGACAACGCATTTCGGAAGACATCCGGTGGAGGGGGGAAGCTGCCGGCGCAGAGGGCCCGAGCGGCGACATGTGCGTAAATACACGAAATTATTCAGTTCTAATCCTGGCTCCGGAGCGGCACGGCACCTGCAAAAGGGCCGGCCATGGTCAGTGTTGCAGAATCAGGCGGCCCCCTCTCGGACGTAGCAGTCGAGTCTGAGGCCAAACCGGCGCGCCGCCGCCGGGTACTCATCGTGCTTCCACTCCTCACGGCGCTGGCCGCTGCCGGGGGCGCCATGGCGTTCCTGGGCGGCGCCAACAAAGAGACGACGGACGACGCTCAGATCGAAGGCCACGTCGCCTACGTGGCGCCGCATGTCGCAGGGCAAGTGAAGCGGGTGCTGGTCAAAGACAATCAGCACGTGCAAGCCGGAGACGTGCTGGTCGAGCTGGACGACCGCGACTTGAACGTGCGCTTGGTTTCGGCCCGCGCCGACGTCGCGGCCGCTCGCGCCACGCTGCACGCCAGTCAGACTCAGCTGGGCGTGACCAAGAAGTCGGTCGAGTCGAACCTGGCCGTCGCGCGCGGCGGCATGGCCCAAGCAGCTTCGGCGCTGGGTACGACTCGCGCCGGTATCGACCAAGCCCAGGCCGAGATCACGGCCGCGCGGTCGCGCCAGAAGCTCGCGCAAATCGACTTCGACCGCACGAACCAGCTCTTCCAGTCCAACGTGGTTTCTAAATCGTCGTTCGACGCGGTCAGCGCGGCGCTGGAGCAAGCCACCGCCAATGTCACCCAAGCCGAAGCGCGCTTGAAGAGCGCGGAGGCGGGGCGGCAAAATTCTTCCGGCACGATCGAGTCGGCGCGCGGTCGGGTGCTGGCGGCAGAGTCCGGCCCCGAGCAAATCGAAGCCGCCGAGGCCGCCGTCGAGCTGGCTTCCGCCAAGCTGAACCAGGCCGAAGCTGCCCTGCAGCAAGCGGAGCTGAACGTCTCTTACACGCAAATCAAGGCCGAAGTCGCGGGCGTGGTCTCACGCCGCTCGGTGGAGGTCGGCCAAATGGCGTCCCCCGAAAAGCCCCTGCTCGCGCTCGTGCCGCTCAACGACACCTGGGTGGTCGCCAACTTCAAGGAAGACCAAATCGCCCACATGCGACCCGGTCAGCTCGCCCAAATCGAGGTCGACGCCTTCGACGGCCAGAAGCTGAAAGGCCACGTCGACAGCCTGGCTGGCGGCACGGGCGCGCGCTTCTCGCTTCTGCCTCCTGACAACGCCTCCGGCAACTTCACCAAAGTGGTGCAGCGTGTGCCGGTGCTGGTGCGCATCGACGGCGTGTCGGACCTCGAGCTACGCCCAGGCCTGAGCGCCAAAGTCACCATCGTCACCAAGTAGCCGATACAGCCACCGAAAGCGCGTCATGGAAACCGAGCAAGTCTCTGGCTCCAAGCTGGGCATCACCGCGGTGGTGATGACCGCAGCCTTGATGGCGATGATCGACATCACCATCGTCAACGTGGCCCTGAACGACATTCGCGCCAGCTTCGGCACGCCCATGGACCAGATCGGTTGGGTGTCGACCGGCTACATGATGGCGAACATCGTCATCATTCCCATGACCGGCTGGTTCCAGCGCCGCTTCGGCTTCAAGCGCTATTTTGCCGGTTCTATCGCGCTATTTACGCTGGCCAGCGCCTTGTGCGGCCTGGCCTGGAACCTGCCGAGCTTGGTGCTGTTTCGCGCGCTCCAGGGGCTGGGCGGCGGTGCCATCATTCCCACCGCCCAGAGCATCCTGTTCGCGCGCTACCCGCGCAAAGAGCACGGCATGGCCGCCGCCCTGTTCGGCCTCGGCGCCATCACGGGGCCGCTGTTTGGCCCCACCATCGGCGGCTACCTGATCGACTGGTTCAGCTGGCATTGGATCTTCATGGTCAACGTGCCGCTCGGTTGCATCGCCGCACTCTTGGCGCTGCGCTTCATCGAAGAGCCGGGCTTCAAAGCGCCCAGCGGCGCCGCCGCCAAAATCGACGTGCTGGGCATCGCGCTCTTGGGCGTGGGCATGGCCTCCTTGCAGTACGTGCTGGAAGAAGGCAACCGCGAGGGCTGGCTGGAGAGTCGCTTGATCGTGACGCTGTCGGCCGTCGCCGCCATTGCGCTCGTCAGCTTCATCGTGCACGAGCTGGAGACGCCGCACCCCGTCGTGGATCTGCGCGTGTTCGCCAATCGCTCGTACACGGCCGGCACCGGCTTGAACTTTCTGACTGGCTTTGCGCTGTTCAGCGGGTCGTACATGTTTTCGCTGTTTGCCGGCTCCGTCATTCACTACAGCGCGCTCGACATCGGCAAGGTGTTCTTGGTAGCGGGCACGGTGTCGGTGTTCGTGATGCCGCTGATGGGCCGCCTGGCGCCCAAGATGGACGGCCGCATCTTGCTCACCATCGGCGTCACCGTCGTGGCGTTCAGCCAGGTCGTAGCGTCGCATCTCACGCAAGCGGCCGGCTTTTGGGACATGGTCGAGCCGAACATGATCCGCAGCTTCGGGCTCGGCTTCATCTTCATTCCGGTGAGCGTGATGGCGCTGTCCAGCCTGAGCGCGGCCCAGCGCGGCAACGCGACCGGCTTGTTCAACCTCACACGAGAGCTCGGCGGCTCGCTGGGCACGGCCTTGATGGGCATGCTGGTTACCAACGACATGAAGCGCTTCGGCTCCTACTTGGGCGAAAACCTGTACGCTTCGAACCCGCTGGTCCAAGAGCGCATCGCCGCCCTGAGCGGTTCCCTCGGTAGCCAGACACTGCAACGTGACTTGGTTGCCGAGAGCGTGCTCAAGCTGCGCGTCACCACCCAAGCCATGGTCCAAAGCTTCGAAAACGGCTTCCGCTGGACGGCGCTGGCCATGTCGCTCGGCCTCGTGCTCATCCTGTTCCTCAAGCGCCCCGCCAGCGCCGTGGCAGTAGAAGGCGCCCATTAGTCGCTGGTGACGGGCACGCTTGCCGGCCAAACCGGCGCGTAGATCAAGTCGCAGGCTGATGGGATGAAACCGGCGCCGGAGGGGTCTTCCGAAGTCAAAAGTGAGCTCGGAACCGAACTCACTTTTCGAAGGCGTGGAGACTCCGAGTTTCTTCCTAGGTCAGGAGATCGGGAGGTCAGGAGATCGGGATCCGGAACTCCCCGTCAATCTTGGAGGCACTCCAGAGCGGCCATTAAAACGCCAGCATCTCGAGAGGTCGCGCAGGGTACCCAACGCCCGAAAAGATTGCGGCGCTCGACCAGCCGCGAACCGGTGGCTCGCGGCGGGGCGCCCTCATCTTGCTCCTGGTGATGGCCGCCTTCGTCGGTCTGCTGGCCTTCCTGGAAGTCATGTCCGGCCGTCCGCCGGAGCCGCTCGACCCTTTGCGCGCGAAATTGCGTCAGGGACTGGGGCGCCGCTGGTAGCGTGACCAACGTAACCACTCGTATTGAATAGACTTCTTCACCGGCGCGACCCCGATCGAAAAATTTGTCGCGCTTAACGTCGATTCGGCTGCCCGCCGTTCGTCGCCCCGATAGAGGCTGAGCCGAAGCGGTCCACGACGGTCCGCAGGCCCCGCCCGCTAACAGGAGTCGAACCATGCGAGTCGTAGTTTTGGTCAAGGCAACCAAGGATTCTGAGGCCGGCAAGCTCCCGAGCGCGACCGCGCTGACGGCGATGATGAAGTTCAACGAAGAGCTGGTGAAGGCCGGCATCATGCTGGCCGGCGAGGGGCTGAAAGACAGCTCGAAGGGCAAGCGCATCCGCTTCAGCGGCAACCAGCGCACGGTCCTCGACGGCCCGTTCACGGAGACGAAGGAGCTCGTGGCAGGCTTCTGGATCTGGCAGGTGAAGTCGATGGACGAGGCGGTGGAGTGGCTGAAGCGCATGCCGCAAGACGACTGCAGCGAGCCGAACGACGTCGAAATCCGCCCGGTCTTCGAGATGGAGGATTTCGGCGACAACGTCACCCCGGAGACTCGCGCCAAGGAAGCCGAGCTGCGCCGCCTCGCCGCCAACACCCAGTGAACGGGGACGTGTATAGTCGCGGGGCTTGTCCGAGCTCAGGTTCAAGGTAGGGGCGGCTGCGCTGCTGCTGAATGTTGGCTGCGCGCCCGCCCTCTCGAGCTTCACCCCCGCGCACGTTGCGCCCAAGAAGCACGTGCAAGCAGAGCTGGGCTTCGACGTGTCGGTGCCCTCGGGCATGATCACCGGCGTGGTCGACGAAGGCGGGGCGCTGGGTAAGGCCGCGCGCGACCACGAGCTGAGCGAAGACGAGCAGCGCCGGCTGTTCCGCGCGGGTGCGGCCCTGGCCTTGAACCCGCCTTCGCTGGTGTCACACGTGGGCGTCGCCTACACGCCACTTCCGCATTTCGAGCTCGGTGGGCGCCTGACCTCGGGCGCCTGGCGGTTGGGGGCGCGCTACCAGCTGCTGGAGCAAGCGCTGCACGATCTCGACGGCACGTTCAGTCTCGGCGGCGGGCACTACTCGTACGAGTTTCCGCTGAGCGATCAGATTCCGTTCATCAAGCTGGAAGATTTTTCACGCTGGCAGGTGGACGCCGGCTTCTTGATCGGTCGTCACGGCGACTGGTACCGAGTCTGGGCTGGTCCGCGCTTGCTGCTCACGTTCTACGGCACCGAGCTGGTGTTCGAGCAGCCGGCGATCCCGGGCTCAACCGGCGAAAAGACGGTGCTGGCGTCGCTCGATGGAACCGGCACCTACTTGGGTGGTCAGGTGGGCGGCGCGCTCGGCTACAAGCACGTGTTCGTCGGCTTCGAGCTAACCGTCGCAAAATTTTGGACCAGCGGGAAGCTCGAGCTGCTGCAGCGCGAGCACGAGATCGCTCTGCAAAGCTTCATCGTCTATCCAGGGCTGGCGTTGATGCTCGAGCTCTAACTGTCGGCGAAATATTTTGTCCACGTTCGACGCGTGACCTCGGTCCGGAACACCTGCGTCCCGTCGCTCGCCTGACTGGCTACACCTGCGCACCTCTGCGCAGCAATTTTCAGTGCGATGGCCTGCCGAACGTGGCGAAAGGCCACTCAGTGAGGGCAAGACTTGCCTTCAGGAGCCCCATCCATGTTTCAGCCGTTGGCGAAAGCCAGGCTCATCGCTCTGTTCCTCGTGGGCGCGGCTGCAGCCGCTGCCTGTTCCAGCAACGGTGACGCGCTCTTCAACGACAGCGCGATCGGTGGCGACAACGCCAACGGCGCCGCTACCAGCAGCGCTGGCAAGACCTCGAGCAGCGCCGGCGATGCCGCGCAGGGAGCGACCACGCAGGGCGGCAGCGCTCAAAGCCAGGCCGGCTCGCAAGCCATGGGCGGCAGCAGCGCGCAAGCCGGCACCGACGCGCTCGGTGGTGATCCTTCGACCAGCGGCGGCAACGCCGGCACGGATGCAGGGGGCGGCTCGGCCAGCGGCGGACGGGGCGGTAGCAGCGCTCAGGGCGGCAACAGCACGCAGGGCGGCAGCGGCGGCGCGGTCAACGGTGGCAGCGCCGGCAACACGGGAACCGCCGGCAGCGCGGGCAGCCCGCCGGTAGTCATCAGTGGCAGCGGCAACTGCAGCGAGGCCCAAACCTGCGACATTGGCTGCACTTCGCCCGGGGCTCTCAAACAGTGCACCAACCAATGCACGGGCATGAGCGACTGCACGACCACGTGCAATTCGGCCAAGTGCACGCTCGGTTGCAGCTCGGGGGCCCAGTGCGATCAAACCTGCCAGGGCGACGCCACCTGCCAGACTACGTGTAGCAACAGCAGCGGCTGCCAGCAGACCTGCACTGGCTCGTTCTGCACGCTGAGCTGCAACGGCAGCGCCACCTGCGAGTCCAGCTGCGAGTCCGGTAACTGCCAGACGCAGTGCTCGAGCAACGCCAACTGCAACTCGCACTGCGCGGCTGGCGACTGCACCTACACCTGCAACGGCCAGTCGACGTGCAACAGCGACTGCGAGGGCGGCGGCTGCGAAATGACCTGCGCCGACGGCGCGAATTGCACGTTCAATTGCCCTGGCGGCAATTGCACCTTCCACTGCAATGGCCTCGGCATGTGCAACACCAGCTGCGGCAACCACAACAACTGCAAGAGGACCGGCGGTTTCGGTACGCCCTAGCTACGACGCAACGGAGGCGAGCGTGCCGTAGCTCTGAAATTCGCTCGAAGGCATGCCGAACAAGTAGCCCTGCATCAGGTCGGCGCCCGCCTCGCGCAGCGCGTCGCGCTCGCCCGCGGTCTCCACGCCTTCGCACACCACGCGCATGCCCAGGTCTTTGGTGCAAAGCGCGATCATCGAGCGGACCAAGCTGGCCTTGGCCGCCGACGAGTCGACGTCGCGCACGAGCGAGATGTCGAGCTTGACCAGGTCCGGGCCGAGCTGGCGAAAGCTCGACAAACCGGCGTGACTGGAGCCCAAATCGTCCACCGCAATGCGGTAACCCAGCTCACGCAACTTATTGATTCTGCTGGTCAAATGGTCGACGCGGTACAGCCCGGAGCGCTCCGTGACCTCCAGCACGACGCGCCCCGCAATGCGCGAAAGGGGCGCGTCGGCGGCGTACAGGTGGTCGGCCGTCAAATCGAGCGCGTGCAGGTTGGCGCACAGGACCGCGTCCGCCGGCGCCAACCCCGCGCCGGCCGCGATGGCGTCACGCACGCGTTGCCCGAGCTCTTGGACGCGGCCCAGTCGCTCGGCGGCGTCCAACAGCTTGCCCGGCGTGGACAGATCTTCGTCGGCGGAGCGGAGCAGCGCCTCGTAGCCGAACACGTGCTGCGACGGCCACACGACGATGGGTTGGTAGGCGATCCACAACTTTTGCAGCGCGCCTTCGAAGCGGTTGGCCAGGTCTTCCAAGTCTTCGATCAGCCAGCCGCCGGCTTCGCACACTTCCAGGGCTTTGCGCTTCAGCAGGGCGAGCCGGTGGTGCGCGGCCGCGTCTTTGACGATCGCGACCAGCCGCTCGGACTCTATGGGTTTGGCAAGGTAGCGAAAGCCGCCCTGTTCCATGGCCTCCATGGCCGTGGATAGGGAAGGATTACCGGTGAGAAAGATGACCGGTACGTCGAGGTCGAGCTGGCGGATTTCTCGCAGAAACTGCATGCCGTCCATGCCCGGCATCATCAGGTCCGAGACGATGGTGTCGAAACGCCGGCCGCGCCGCACGAAGCCGAGCGCTTCTTCCCCGCTCGCCGCGGTTTGCACGGCCAGCCCGGCTTTGGTCAGCATCCGCTCGATGAGCTTGCGGAGCTGCTCTTCGTCGTCCACGACCAATACCGCAGTGTCGCGAGTCGGCATCGCACACCTCCAGGTCGCCCTGGGTTGCTCCCAACGCGACCTACATCTACGCATACGCCCGTCGGACCACTCTGTCCAGCCACGCCCCAACGTCAGCAGGGCGTGGCGTTGCGGTGACACGACGGGCGTTGCGCTCGGGTCGACGACTACTTTGCGCTAGCGGCGCTTGGCAGCTTGGGGAAGTCGCGCAGGTAATGGCAGGTGTAGCCGCCCGGGTTCTTCTGCAGGTAGTGCTGGTGGTAGTCCTCGGCCAGGGTGAACGGGCCGGCGTCGGTGATTTCGGTCACGAGCGGGCGGGGCCATTTGCCACTCTGATCGACGCGCTTTTTGACGCGCTCGGCCACCTCACGCTGCTCGAGCGACGTCACGAAGATGGCCGAGCGGTACTGCGAGCCTTCGTCGTTGCCCTGGCGATCGCGCGTGGTCGGGTCGTGCATGCGAAAGTACCAATTTTCGAGCAAGTCTTCGTAAGACAGGCGCTTCGGGTCGAAGACGATGCGCACCGCTTCGGCATTGCCGGTGGCGCCGGTGTGCACGTCTTCGTACTTCACGCCGGCTTTGCCGCCGGTGTAGCCGACCTCCGTCGACACCACGCCCGGGATCTTGCGAATGATGTCTTCCATGCCCCAAAAACAGCCACCGGCCAGGATGGCGGTGTCCAGGGTCGGCGTGCAGCCGGGCTGCTCCCCCGGCGCGGGGCGAGCGCACGAGTTGTCGGTGCTGGCGGCGGGGGCGGGCGCGGCCGCGGCGCCGAACAGCGGCAGGTAGTCGCCGTAACCGGCCTCGGCCAGCTTGGCCACCGGAATGAAGCGGAGCGACGCCGAGTTGATGCAGTAGCGGAGACCGGTGGGGCGCGGTCCGTCTTCGAACACGTGGCCCAGGTGCGATTCGCCGACCTTGGACACGACTTCGACGCGGCGCATGCCGAACGAGACGTCGGTATGAGTCGCGATGTGCGCAGGATCTACCGGTCGGGTGAAGCTGGGCCAACCCGTGCCCGACTCGAACTTGTCGCGCGAGCTGAACAAGGGCTCGCCAGTCGCGATGTCGACGTAGAGCCCTTCTTCGTGGTTGTCCCAGTAGCGGTTGTTGAACGGAGGCTCGGTCGCCTCGCGTTGGGTGACTTCGTACTCGAGCGGGCTCAGCCGTTGCCGAAGCTCCGCGTCCGTTGGCTTCTTGTACATTTTGTTGGTGTCCGTGGCGGTCTTGGGCAGCGTGCTGGCTCGCGGCTGGCTCTGTACGGTGACAGGGCCCGTCTCGCCACCAACCTTGCGCTCACACCCGAGCATGAGGCCCGAGAGCGCCAACGCCAAGAGCGAGACGGCCAGCAGAAGAATCCGAGAAAACCGCGCGGTCATGCCTTTCAGTACGTGTCCCGGACGGGCGAGTTACAGGGCACGGGCGGGCCGGCGCCTTTCGCCGGATTTCCCAGATCTGACGGCCGGTTAGGGGTGTCCCTAGTCGGTGTCGCCGCTGAGTCCGAGGTACAGCTGGCGACCCACGGCGGGGCGGGTGTCGGTGACGTCCAAGGGGCGGCGACGCACGTCCGTTGCATCGAGAACGCCGGCGAAAAAGCCGAGCGCCGGCCAGCACTGGTAGGCGATGCGCGCGTCCAGCAGACCAAAGGCGGGGCTGTAGCGGTTTACGTCGTCGATGCGGCCGGCAAACGCGCTCGAGACGACGCGCAGACGCACGGTGCCGCTCAGCTTGCCCCGCTCGGCCAGGGCCGCGAGCGTTACGGTGTGGGCGGGCCGGTTCGCGAGCGCGTCACCGGTGGCATCGTCGAGGGTCCACAAGTAAGCGTAGGCGGCTTCGAGCGAGAGCGACGGATGAGCTTTGAAGCGCGCGCTGGCATCACCGCCGGCAGTGTAGGCGCGCGCCACGTTGCGGTAGACGTAGTCGATGACGCCGAGCGTGCTCTGTTCGGGCGCAAAATCGATGCTGATCAGATCGCGCACTTGGTTGACGAAGCCGCCGGCCCGCAGGCGCCAGCGCGGCGAGCGCGCCGTCACGTCGCCGGTCAGGCCCCACGACGATTCGGGCCGCAATGCGCCGTTGCCCAAGATGCGGTAGCCGAGCGCGGAGTGGTCGAACTGAAAGCCGAACTCCTTGGCGGTAGGCGCTCGGAACCCGCGCCCGAGCGCCATGCGCGCGCTCCAGCCCTCCGAAAATTGGTAGGCGGTCGCCAAGCGTGGCGCCGCGACCACGCCGTAGCGGTCGTGCAGCTCGGCGCGGCCGCCCGGCATCACCGTCCAGCGCTGGGTCGCCTTCCAGCCCAGCTGACCGTACAGCGCGCCGGTCGCCAACAGGCGCGGCTGAATCTCGGTGACGTGCTGTTGCGAGAGGTCCGGCAAGACACGGGTGAGCTGCTGCGAAAAGTGCTCGGCGTCGCTGCGGACGCCGAAAACCCAGGTCCGGCTGGGCGCCTCGGGCACCGTGACGATCGCCTCCAAGCCCTGGTTGGACAGCCTGCGCTGGCGCAGCTCGTCCAGCGGCGAATGGCGCCGGTCGCGCCGTGAGTCGTCGATGTACCAGTTGCGCGTCAGGCTAAAATCGACGCGCGTGCCGGACGCCAGCTCGACCGTCTCCTGGGCGCGCAACAGAAAGCGGTGGGTCACGTCCGGCAGATCGATCAAGTACTGACCGAGCCCCGGCACGTTTTCCGATGACAGACCGTCCGAACGGTCGCGCACCCAGCGCGCGCGCAGCTTGAGCTCGATGTGGCGCGTCGGTCGCGTTCCGACACGCAGCCCCACCAGCGACGACAGCCATTTGGCTGCCAACAAATCCGGTTGCCCGGGCTGCCGCAGCACGCCGGGGCGATGATGCAGCGAAGCGTCGAGCACCAACCAATCGTCGTCGTGCCGGTAGGCGCCCGACGCCGAGCCGAGCGCTTCGCCGCTGCTGCGACCTTCGGTGCGGTAGCGCGCGCTCGGCCCCGGCGTCTGCGGCGGCGCGCTCACGACGTTGATCACTCCGCCGAGCGCGTTCGTGCCGTACAGCGAGCTGGTCGGTCCCGTCACGTACTCGATGCGCTCCACGTCCGCGAGCGGCAGCTGAGCCAGATCCACCACCCCGTCTTGGTCTCCGACGACGCGCTCGCCGTCTTCGAGCACCAACACCCTATCGGCGTCCAGCCCTTGCATCTGCGCGCCGCTGGGTCGCCCCAAATAGCCGTAGTTTTCGGGATTGACTTGCAGATTGGCTTCGCCCGCCAGCGCCTCGGCGACGTTGGTGGCCCCGCGGCGTTCGGCTTCTTTGCGGCTGACGAAATCGGTACGAACGGTAGCGCGCTGGGAGCTTTCGGGGGTGCGGGTGCCGGTCACGACCACCTCGACCGGCTGACAAGCGTCGCGTCGCTTGGGGTCTTTTTTGCAGTCGTCGGCGAGCGTGGGACGAGCGCACAGCAGCACCACCGTGAGCCCGAGCGCGCCCTGCCCTCGCTTCATCTCGCCCTCGACTCAACGCACGGGCTTGGCTTCGAGGCGAAGCGTCGCTGGCTCGAGCGCAGGGTCGCCCACCAGGTCAGAAAACCGGAGCAAGTACTTGGAGCTGCCGTCGGCGCCCAGCACGAGCCAAACCGAGTCGCTCAAGGCGAGGGGCTCCGTCCCCGGCTCCAGCCAGCGTTGGGCGAAGGCCGTCACCACCCCGTCGGCGCGATAAACCAGCTCGGGGTCGCTGAGCGATACGAAGTCTTGCGCGTCGAACAACGGCTGCTCGGACGCAGCCGTCCGTTTCTGGATCTCGGCCTCGCTTTCGTCGGCAGTGGCGGCGGCCTGCAAATCTACGGCTTTTATGCCGCGGGGGCCCGACAAGCCACCATTCACGGCGATGGATTCGCGTCGAAAACACAGCTGCCAGGCGTCGGACTCGGCCGCTTGGGCGGGCGTGAGCGCCTTCACTTCTTCGGTGTCGAGGTCCAAGCAGCCTGACGGCTGGCTGGGATCGTCTTTGCTGCCGCCGGCGATGGCGTCGATGTTCGCGACGTCGTGAACATCACCGAAGCCGCTCTCCGTCACCTCGGCGTAGCGCACGTGATAGAGCGCGGCCACCGGCGCCCCCAGTTGCTCGCCGTAGTAACCCAACACCTGCAGCTTGAACAGGCGGTCCCCATCACGCAAGGCGTAGACGTGGTAGCGACTGAACAACTGGTGGGAAGAGCCGACGTAGTCGTACCAATCGAGCAAGGCGCCACCCGTGCGATCTTGCAGCAGCAGCGGCACTTCGGGCGCGGTGTCGGACAGGTAGGTGGGCGCCGAAAGCGGGCCGAACGCGCTGCTGTTTCCGGGCCCGGAAATGCCGCCATTGGTGAAGACGTCGTGCCCTTGGAGAGCAATATCCCAAGCAATGGAGCTTGCCCCGGTGCCTTCCACGTCCACCAACGAAGGCGTGCTCAGCTCGACGAAGGTGCGAAGGTCCGGTCCGACCGTGAGCGCGAGCCCGGCCCCCTCGCTGCTGCTGCCCGCCGCCCCCGGGGAGCCGCCCGGGCCGTCGACGGCCGAGCTCTTGCAGCCGAGGGTAAGCACGAGCGCGAACGCACAGGCTAGCCCGCCGTGGACCGCGGTTCTCATGAACCAAGGATGTCCGGAGCGGCCCGTGCTACTCAAGGGGAATGATGCGGGCCGCGACCCCGGTGGTTTGGCTCCCCGCGCTGCTGGCCACGGCGGCGGGCGTTTTCGCGCCCGACGCGCTGGGCCAGAGCTGTGAAAGCCCGCGCCCGACCGACCCCCAAGGCAGCAACGGCGTGAGCTATGGCAGCGCCGAGATCGACTTTTTCGACGCTGCGTCCGGGCGCACCCGCATCCACTTCGCTCTCTCGGGGCCGCACGCGCCGCCGGCCGCCTCGACGCTGCAACCCGGCGTGCCCGACGCGGTCGTGGTGGCCGCGCAAGCCGCCGACGACGCGCTCGACGAGTACGAAAAGCTTGGCTACTTGGCGCCGCTCGGCGACGCCGACTCGCCCTGTGCCTCCAACGGCGGCAGCGACGCCATCGACGTCTACCTCGTCAACTTCACTGCCGCCGACGGCCAGGCCGTGCTCGACCACTGCCAGCCGGGTCTGCCGCAGCGCTGCGCGGGCTTCGTCTTGGTGGAGAACGACTTTCGGCGCGGCGGCTACGCCGACGCCGCCGAAGGCCTGCGCACCGTCGTACCGCACGAGCTCTTCCACCTAGTGCAAGACGCCTACGACGCCGGGGTCGAGCGCTGGTGGGCCGAGGGCAGCGCACAGTGGGCCGCCAAGCAGGTGTATCCGGACCTGCAAGACTTGGAGCGGTTCTTACCCAGCTACTTCGACGTCCCGTGGCGGCCTCTCAACGTGCCGCCCAACGGCGTCGTGACCAATTTTCTCTATGCGACGGCAATTTGGCCGGTTTTCTTGAGCGAACGCTTCGACGCCGGGGTCGTGCGTGAGGTGTTCGAGGGCTTCGGCCCAGCCCCGAGCGACGTGTTGGCCACCACGGACGTCGTGCTGCAAGCTCACGGCACCAGCCTCGCGGACGAGTACTTGCAGTTTGCAACGTACAACGCCGCCACCGGCGAGCGAGCGCCGGACAGTGGTGGCTACCAAAACGCCGCCCACTACCCACAAGTGCCGCTCACGTCGCTGACCGGCAGCGAAGGCGTGCTCGCGAGCGACGTCGGCTCCGGCTTGGGTGCCTTCTACTATTCGCTCGACACCTCGGTGCCGACCGAGCTCACGCTCGAAGCGGATGCCGGACGCACCAAGAGCGTGTTGATCCCTGTCGCGGATGGCAAGCTGCAGTTGGCCGCCGCGGAGCCATTGCCCACGACACTTTCCGGGCAAGGCGTGGTGGTGGTGGCGGGGCAGACGCTCTCCGGCACGGACGCGCCCTTCAGCTTGCACGGAAGCGCGCCCACGCCCGGCACTGGAAGCGGCGGAGGAAGCAGCAACAGCGGACCATCTCCTTCGGGTTGCTCGCTGGCAAATCCGGCCCCGAACGGCAGTTTTGACGGCCTGGCTGCGCTGTTCGGAGCTATCTTGCTGAATCGATGCCGGGTTGGCTCCCGACGGCGAAAGGGCCTTTGAGATGCGCGTGAAGCTGCTGCTATGCGTCCTGCAAGTCGGCGCGCTGTGTTGGCTGCCGAGCTGTAGCTCCAAGCCGGTCGACGGCGCGGAGGACAGCAGCGGCGGTGGCACTGCCGGCGGCGGCAGCGCAGGCGGCCCCAGCGCCAGCGCCGGAACCACCAGCGTCGATCCGACGCCGAGCGCGTGCAGCGCCGCGCTTCGTCAATCGCTCAGCTTGGTCGACGAAGTGTCGAGCGCCGCCGTCACACCACTCAGTAGAGATAGCAGCGACCGCACCTTGTACATCGACGCTTCGGTGGGCGGCTTGAACGGTCAGGATAGCCATCCCTGGGTTTACGTCGCGCTGGCCAGCGGTGAAGCGGTCCCGGTGACCGACCTGGACGCGCTGCGTTCGACGGCGTGGGATTTGGCCTTCAAACGCTCGGTGGTGCGCACCAACGGCGGCGACAGCGGTCCCGGTCAGGGCGGCGCCATCCGCATTGCCCTGCCTTGGGACGAGGTCGATCGCAGCACCCTCGGCAAGAAAACGTTGCCGACCGAAAGTTGGTTCGACGCGGACTGCAAGCTCGAGCTCGACGCCTCGATGAACCTGATCACGACCTTCAGCGGCTGGAGCGAGTACGACGAGGCCAACCACGTCTTGTCCGCCGCGCCCGACGTGGTGTTCATCACCGCCGCCGCCGACGGCGCGCTCTACAAGGTCGCCATCCTCGACTACTACAGCACGCCCACGGGCACGCATGGCACCGTATCGGGCCGCTACAAGGTTCGCGTCGCCCCACTGCCATGAGCCGTCCGTCGGCGCTTCATCTCGTGCTGGGGCTGGTGCTGACCACCGCCTGCGGCAGCGCCGAACGCACGGACGGCGCGCGCGCGGCCATTCTGGAGGGTGAACCGGCGCCCGACGCTAGCGCCGTCGTGGCCGTCGTCAACTTCGCGGGCGGGCAGTGCTCCGGGTCGTTGATCGCGCCGCGCCTGGTGCTCACGGCCCGACACTGCGTCGCCGACACCGCCGGGAAAGAGCTGCAAGTGTTGTGCGGCACCACCAAATTTCAGCCACCGGACAGCGCTGGCGCCATCTTCGTCGTGCCGCTGCCCGAGATCACCGAAGACCCTCGAGACTACTTGGCCGTGTCGGAAATTCGCATGCCCGACGGCTTGAGCGACGAGCTGTGCGGCACCGACGTCGCGCTGCTCCGCCTCGAACAGCCGCTCTTGGACGTCAAGCCGCTCGTGCCTCGGTTGGACGAGCCGGTGCAGGTCGACGAAAGCTACTCCGCCATCGGCTTCGGCATCGACGAGTCGCTGCCGGACAAGCCTTCCGGGGTGCGCAAGCGCGGTGAAGGCTACCAAGTCAGCTGCAGCGGCGCTGCCTGCCGCGACCGGGACGTTCTGCCCAACGAATGGGTCGGCAGCGGCGGTCCCTGCAACGGCGACTCCGGCGGACCTGCGCTCGACGCCGACAGCCGAGTGATAGGTGTGGTGTCGCGCGGCAAGCCGGGCTGCACCGAGCCGGTCTTCAGCGACGTGGCATCGCGCGCGGAGTGGCTGAACGCCGAGCTACTGGCCGTCACCGCGCCGGAGCCGATGCCCGAGCCGAAGCCCACGGGCCAAGATGAAGCACCGGCCGAGACCAGCTGCGCGTTGTCGGGTGCTCCGAGCGGCGGGCCTGCCGGTTGGTCGTCGATCGTGGCAGGAACGCTCGCGTTTCTTCGCCGAAGGCGAAATGTCGTGCGCGTTCGTCGCGGTTAGCGGCTGTTCTACCAGCTGCCTCTGAGGTCGTGGTACGGCACGCCATGGCTTTCGGTGAGACCATCGCCCCTGACGAAGCAGCGCGTTTCCGCGGCTTCGCCGAAGAAATTGCAGCAATTCAAAGCGCCCGTACCGCCGAGGGCACGGGCAAAGCCGGACGCGCCTTGCACCTGAAGCAGCACCTGGGCGCGGTGGGTGAGCTGGTCGTCAAAGCGCCGGAGACGGCGCGTAGCGGCGTCTTCGCCATGAGCGGCAAGTCTTGGCCCGTGTACGTGCGCTTCTCCAACGGCAGCAGCCGCCACCAGCCCGACAAACAGCCGGACGTGCGCGGCGTTGCGCTCAAGCTGGTCGGCGTGCCCGGGCAGAAGCTGATCAAAGGGCTCGAGAGCGAGCTGACCCAAGATTTCTTGTTCATCGATTCGCAGGCCATCCCGTTTCGCACGCCCGACGAGTTCATGCAGTTCGTGCGGGCCGCCAAAGATGGGCCCGCCAAGCTCTTGCCGCGGTTGATCGCGAGCTTCGGCTTCGGCCGCGCTCTCGGCATCATTTGGGGCTCGGTGACGGCCGCCAAGGTCAGGTCCTTCGCCGCTCACGACTTTCACACCGCGGCGCCCATTGCCTTCGGCAAGAGCGCCGTGAAGCTGGCGCTCGTCCCCGTACCCAGCGAAGCGCCGGCCAAAACGGCGAGCGGCGACGATTTTTTGCGTGAAGACTTGGTGGCGCGGCTGCAAAGTCGAGCGCTGTCGTGGACGTTGCGGGCCCAGTTGTTCGTCGACGAAAAGGCGACTCCCATCGAAGATGCGTCGGTGGTCTGGTCAGCGCCGTGGATCGATCTCGCGACGCTCACGCTACCTCGGCAAGATCCCGAATCGACGCGCGGCCGAGAAATTTCGGAGCTCGTGAATGAGCTGTCGTTCGACCCGTGGCACGCCATCGAAGCGCATCGGCCATTGGGCGCCATCATGCGCGCCCGCGGCGCCACCTACGGCGCCAGCGTGCTCGCGCGCAAGGCCGCTCCGGAGCCGAAGAGCGTGCTCACGGTATCGTCGTAGCCGGGCTGCTCTGGGTCAACAGGCACAGCTGCAAGTAGGTGGCTTCGTGAATGCCAGCGAGCGCGACGGCGCGCTCCAAGATGCCACCCCGGTCGCGCGAGGTCCAAGGTGCGAACTCGCCCGAACGAGCGCGGCGATGCGCGGTCCCCAAGAGCGCGCCCAAGTACGAGGCGACCGACGCGAGCTCGACGGGCTTGAGCCGGCTCAAGCTCAGCTTGTCTTCTTGCGGCGTGAGGCGGCGAACCAGCACCTCCTGCTCTCCGAGGCGGCTGGTGCCCAGCATACGTGGCGGGGACGAAATGCAGGCGCGGAAGGCTTCTTCCACCTCGGCGGCGCGCGAAGGGCTGGGCGGGCGCGGCGCCAGCACGTCGACGCTGCAGCTGGATTGCTCCTTCAAATCGAACAGCCAGCTGCCTTCGTCGCCGCCTTTGCCACGCACCAGCACCGCCAGCCGCAACGCCCCCAGGCTGCCCGTGCCGGCAATGCGAAAGGCAACGTCGAGGATGTCCAACTGCTCGGGTTTCGGCCCACCTTTATCGGCGGTACGCGCCGCGAACAGCGCCAACGCCGCCGGTACGGCTTGCGCCGCCGCTGCCGGCGCTTCGGCGTAACGCTCGCCGCGCACGAAGTGACGCGCGGAGCCCGCGTCCTCGGTGCGATCATCGAGCAATTTCTTGTGGCTGCGTCCGTCGACTTTTTCGATCAGCTCGAGCACCGGGCGCGGCAAAGCCGGCAGCGGCACGTCGCCGAAGGCCGCCGCGGCATGGCTCTCGAGCAGCTTCTCGCACAAGCTCAACACCGCCGGCCCGCTCTGGCCCAGCTCGCGCCCGGCCAGCACCAGACTGGCGGTGAGGCGCAGGGCGTCCCACCGCCACTGGCCCCGCGTGGCCTCGTCGAAGTCGTTCAGCTGAAAGGTGGCGTGGCCCTTCTTCCACACGCCCGCTTCCTGAACGGCCGGGCTGAAGGCGCCGAAATTTTCGAGATGGGCGTCTCCCTGGATGAAACCGTGGCCCTCGGGACCAGCGGCCAGCTCTGGCTCCGCCGCGAGCAGCTCGTAGAAGAGCGGCGCGGCGCCGCGCAGGAAGCCGAGCGGAGACGCCTTCATGCGCCCGAGCTTGCGCGCGAACAAAGCCGGAAAACGCGCTGTCCGCTGGCGATCGAGCTCGAGCTGTCGCTCCGCCAGACGCTTGGGCTCCACGCCGGACACCGTACAACGCCGGCGACGGCCGGTCACCAGCTTGCTTCAGCGAGCGTGGTGCAACACGGCGCGGTAAACGCGATAGAAGTGCAGGCCCGGATAGGCCGCTTCGGTCACTCCATCGGCCGTAGCTTGAGCTGCGACTGCATTCAGCAATTCTTGCGGTACGGACACGTCCGGAGGCCTAGGACCACCCTGCCCCGGTCGCCAGCCTCTAAAGCGCGTTGGCTCCAGCCTGGGCGACCTGCGCGTCTTCGGGGGAGCTGAGCCCCGAGACGCCAATCGAGCCAATGACTTGGCCGTCTCGTAGCAGAGGCAGGCCGCCTTCCAGCGCAATGATGTCGGACGCGACCGACAGCAGACGCACTCCGCCGCCGGCGATGATCTCCTCGAAAGCCTTCGTCGAGCGACGAAACCTCACGGCGGTCTCGGCCTTGCGCTGCGCCAGCTCGACCGCGCCGAGGTTCGATTGGTCGAGCCGGTGCAACACAGCCAAGTGACCCGTGCTGTCGAACACCGCAATCACCACCGGCCAGCCGCGCGATTTCGCGAAGGCCTCCGCTGCACCGACGACGCGCTTGGCCAAGTCGAGAGAAATGGGCGGGCCATACGGGGGCGGCAGGCCGGGCGGAGGCGCAGCCGTGGGCGTGGTTTTCGAGTCGTGGGTCGTCATGGCAACACCTCGAAGCATAGCAGGTGAGGCGATAATGGCGTCCGTGGCAAGGCGCCCCTCGAAACATCCGTGGACCGGAGTGGAAACGCGACCGTTCGCGGATTGTGGCAAGCACTCAACAAGGATACGAGCGATCTGCGATGCGACCTCCACGCTTCCGCGCCTACGCCGGCCCCTGCGCCGTCGCTTCGCTTTCGCTCGCGCTGTTGGGAGGCGGCTGCAACGGCCAAGCTCCGCCGTCGGCGCGGTCGGAAGGGCCGGCAGGACAGACGCGGGCGGGCTTGACGCTGACGACTCCCGGCTTCGTCGAGACGACGGTGATTCAGGGATTGAATCAGCCGACAGTCGTTCGCTTTGCCAGCGACGGTCGCGTGTTCGTCGCCGAAAAGGGCGGCAAGATTTGGGTGTACGACAAGCTGAGCGACACCACCCCCACGTTGTTCGCCAACCTGAGCGAGCGCGTACACGACTTCTGGGATCGCGGCCTCTTGGGTCTCGCCCTCGATCCCGAGTTTCCAGCCAAGCCGTACGTGTACGTGTTGTACGCCTACGACGGCGATCCCGGTGGCGCGGCTCCCAAGTGGGGGGATGGGTGTCCCACGCCTCCGGGCGCCACGGGCGACGGCTGCATCGTCTCGGGTCGCTTGTCGCGCTTCACCGCCAACGGCAACCTCGCCGGCGACGAAACGGTGTTGGTCGAAGGTTGGCGGCAGCAGTATCCCAGCCATTCCACGGGCCAAGTCGAGTTCGGTCCCGACGGCGCGCTGTACGCATCCGGCGGCGACGGCGCGAGCTTCAACTTCGTCGACTACGGCCAGGACGGCTCGCCCATCAATCCGCTGGGGGATCCGCCGGTGGCCATCGGCGCCGCGCAGACACCGCCCAGCGCCGAAGGCGGTGCGCTGCGCGCGCAGAGCCCGCGCCGAACCGATGGCCCCACGCTGCTGAACGGCAGCGTGATTCGCGTGAGCCCCGCCACCGGCGCAGGCATGCCGGACAATCCGTTGGCCGCGTCCGACGACGAAAACGCCAAGCGCATCATCGCCTTCGGGCTTCGCAATCCGTTCCGCATCGCGACGCGCCCCGGCAAAGACGAGCTTTGGATCGCAGACGTGGGCTGGAACCAGTGGGAAGAGCTGAATCGCATTCCGCTCGGGGGTGCCGAGCCGCTCAACTTCGGTTGGCCCTGCTACGAAGGCGCAGGTAAGCAGGCCGGCTACGACGCCGCCAATCTGGCGCTGTGCGAATCGCTGTACACCGCGGGCGGGCACACCCCACCCTTCTTCACCTACGCCCACGCGCGCGGCGTCTCCACGATGGACGCCTGCGCGCGCGGCAGCTCTTCGGTGACCGGGGTCGCGTTTTACCAGGGCAACAGCTATCCCACCGAATACCAAGGCGCGCTGTTCTTCGCCGACTACGCGCGGCGTTGTATCTACGTCATGCAAACGGGGGCCGACGGAGAGCCTTCGCCCTCCAGCGCGCGCTCGTTTCACGTCGACGCCGACGAGCCGGTGTTCCTCACCACCGGGCCTGGCGGCGACTTGTTCTACGTCGCGATCAGCTCGGGCACGATCCAACGCATCAGCTATTTGCGGCCGTCGGCCGCGTTCACGGCTACCCCCAAGCAGGGCCAGGTCCCCCTCATCGTCAATTTCGACGCCGGAAGCTCGGTCAAGGCGCTGCCCACCGACGAGCTCACCTACGCCTGGGATTTGGACGGCGACGGCGACTTCGACGACTCCACCGAGCCCCAGCCGGCTTACCTGTACGACGTGGTCGGCAATGTCGCGACGCGCCTCAAAGTCACCGATCAGCGCGGCATCTCCGACGTGAGCTCACCGCTCGTCGTCAAAGCGACCGCCGAGCCGCCGCCCATCACCACGCCGCCCGAGGTGTTCATCGACACACCTTCGGCCGATTTGCACTGGCAGGTCGGCGACACCATCTCTTTCAGCGGGCACGCCACCGACGCGGAGGACGGCGTGCTTCCCGCGTCGGCTCTGTCTTGGCAAATCGTGATCCAACATTGCCCCGACGGCTGTCACCTGCACGACTTGCTGTCGTACCCAGGCGTCACCTCCGGCAGCTTTTCGGCCGAAGATCACGAATACCCGATGCACCTGGAGCTGATCCTGACCGCGACCGACTCCTCCGGGCAGAAACGCAGCGCGCGCCGCCCGCTCGAGCCCAAGACGGTAGCGCTCACGTTCGACACCGAGCCGTCGGGTCTCGAGCTGGTCGTCGGCTCCGCGTCGCAGCCCACACCGTTTCTGCGACGGGTGATCGTCGGCTCCGAAAATTCGGTCTCCGCACCCGATCCGCAAAACCCGTCGGGCACCAGCTGGAAGTTTTCCAAATGGTCGGACGGGCTCGCCGCGACGCATGCTTTGCCGGCCGTCACGGTTGCGGCGCGCTACCTCGCCACTTACGTACCGGGCGGCGGTTTGACGGGGGAATATTTCGACGCCCTCGCGTTCGCGGGTAGCCCGCTCACGCGCATCGACCCCGTCATCGACTTCAATTGGGCCGACGGCTCGCCCGATGCGAGCATCGGCCCGGATACGTTTTCGGTGCGCTGGTCCGGCCAAATCAAAGCTGATTTCGACGAAACGTACCTATTTTCTTCGACTTCGGACGACGGCGTGCGCCTGACCATCGATGGCACCGTCGTCATCGACCATTTCGTCGCGCACGCGCCCACCCTCGATACAGGGACGCTGGCGCTCACCGCGGGCTGGCACTCCATCGTGCTCGAATATTTCGAGAACGGCTCGGGCGCGCAGGTCGACTTGTCGTGGTCGAGCCCGTCCCAGCCGGAACAGATCGTTCCCGAGTCCCATCTGCGACCCGGTTGCGCAGGCGGGGTGTGCAGCGCCGGCCTGCAATGCGACCCGAGCGAGCTGTGCGTTCTGCCCTGTGACCCGACAACGTGCGCGGCTGGTGAGCATTGCAAGCTTTCGGTCGGCGCGTGCGAAGATCTGTGTGCGAGCGTTACCTGCCTCGCAAGCGATGTGTGCAACGCCGGCATCTGCGAAGATCGTTGCTTGCACGTTGCCTGTGACACGGGCCAGCACTGTGCCCTCGGCGAATGCGTCGCCGATCCGCCACCAGAAGGAGCGGGCGGAGCAGGCGGAGCCGGTGGCGAGCCGGCCAGCGGCGGTGAAGCGAACGGCGGCGGCTCAGCCGGCGGCAGCGGCGGCTCGGCCGGCGGCGGCAGCGGCGGCAGCGGCGGCTCGGCCGGCGGTGGCTCGGCGGGCGGCGGCGGCGGCTCGGCGGGCGGCAGCACCGCGGGCAGCGCTAGCGGCGGCACGGCGAATGGCACGGGCGGCACCTTGGGGGGCAGTGGGGGCGCCATTTCAGCCGGCAACGGAGGCGTTGCCGGCGTCGACACGACACCGAGCGAAGGCGGCGCACCGGCTGCACCCGGTGACGGCGGCGCCGCGGGCACCAGCACCCCGGACGGCCCCGCAGATGGCGGCAGCGCGGGCCAGCCGCCTTTGGCGACGGACGCAGGCACTTCGACCGCCGGCGTCTCTGGCGCCCGAAGTAGCGGAGCCGGCGGGCTCGACGAGCAGCCGACGAGCGGCGGCGAACCCGCGAGTGAAGCAGGCGCGCCCGGTGGCGGCTCGGGAAGCAGCGGGAGCTCGAGCGGCTGCGGTTGCAAGACGGCCGGTGGAGACTCGCCCCGCTCTGGTTCGTTCGCGGCGCTGGCGGTGGTCGCCGCGTTCCTGTTCAGACGGCGCCGCTAGCGCTCATCTGCTGCTCGTACAAGCGCGCGTACAGGCCGCGCCGCTCGAGCAGCGTGCGGTGATTGCCCACCTCGACGATGCGACCCTGATCGATCGACACGATGCGATTGGCCTTCTGAATCGTCGACAAACGGTGCGCGATGATCAGGCTGGTACGCCCGGCCAAGAGCGGCTCCAACGCCGCCTGAATCAAGCGCTCGTTCGTGGAGTCGAGGGCGCTGGTAGCTTCGTCCAAAATCAGAATCCGCGGGTTGGCCAAGATGGCCCGCGCGATGGCGATGCGCTGTCGTTCGCCGCCGGAGAGCCGATAGCCGCGCTCGCCGACCAAGGTCGCGTAGCCTTGCGGCAGGCCGGCAATGAACTCGTGAATCTGAGCCGCGCGGGCTGCTTGCTCGAGCTCTTCGTCCGTGGCCTCGGGCCGCGCGTAGCGCAGGTTGTCGGCGATGCTGGCGTGAAACAGGTAGGTTTCCTGCGACACGACCGCGATGTGTTGGCGTAGCGTCTTCAGCTTGATGTCGCGGTAGTCGTGACCGTCGAGCAAGATGCGACCGGCGCTGGGATCGTACAAACGCAAGGTGAGCGCAGCCAGCGTGCTCTTGCCCGCGCCCGAGGGCCCCACCACCGCGACCGACTCACCGGGCGCAATCTCGAGGTCGATGTTGCTGAGCGTTGCCTGCACGTCGCCGTACGAAAAGCTGACGTCCTCGAACTTCAGCGCGCCCTCGACCTGCTCGAGCGTGATGGCGTTGGGCGCGTTCTTGATCGTGGGCTCCAGATCCAAAACCGCCAAAACCCTCTCGAAATAGCCGTAGGACGTGACGATGTCGACGTGCACCCCCGCCAGATCGGAAGCCGGAGAGTACAGCTTGCGCAACAGCGCCACGAACGCCAAAACGGTGCCGAGCCCGACCTCCCCGCGAATGACCAGGTAGCCGCCGACGGCGTAGACCAGGGCCGGCCCCAGATCTTCGAACAGCTTCATCAGCATCTGGAACCAGCGCCCGACCAAGTTTTGGCGCAGCGAGGCCGCCTGCAGCTCTTGCGCCTTTTCGCGCAGCCGCCGCGTCTCGCGCTTGCGAGCGCCGAACACCTTGATCAACAGCACGCCCGAGACCGACAGCGTCTCCATCAAGATGCCGGTCAGCTCGGCCATGCGGGCCTGCGTTTGTTTCTTCAGCTGCTTTCGCTGCTTGCCCACCTTGCGCGCGGGGAACACGAACAACGGCAACGCCGACAACGCGACCAGCGCCAAGCGCCAGTCGAGCACGACTAGGAGCGCGATGGACACCAGCAGCGTCAGCACGTTCTGCAACAGCTTGACCAGGTTGTCTTGCAACGCCTGGCCGACCCCCTGCACGTCGGTGAGCACGCGCGAGATGACCTCACCCGGCTTAGCGTTGGCAAAGAACGCCAAAGACTGCCGCTGCACGTGGGCAAACAGCTCCAGCCGCAGATCGTACATGACCTGCTCGCCGATCCACGCCGCCAGGTATTTGTGGGCGACCCCCAGCAGGCCCGCCAGCAGCGGGCCCAGGAACATGCCGATGCACAGCCACACCAGCTCCGTGGTGCGGTGCCCTGGAATGGCGTGGTCGACGATGCGCTTGATGAACAGCGGTGGCAGACCGCCCGCCATGGCGCCCAACGCAACGCTGCTCATCACCCACAGCACTTGGCGCCGGTACGGCCGGAAATAGCGCAGGATCCGGCCCAGCGTTACGCGCTCGATCGGCCGGGGTCCTTCCTGCACCATGTTCGGCACATTGTAGCCTCGAGGCGACGAAAGCGATCAGTCGCCGACAATTTGGCCGATTGCCCGCTACTTCACGCGCTCGGCGGTCACCACGTGCATGTGCTTCACGCGTCCGGCCGCCTTGCCGATCTCGGGTGAAAGCCCATAGCCAATGGCCGCGAGGTCCTGGTCCGAGCTCACGCGGAAGCCGTAGCGCTCGAGCAGCGCTCGCATTTGCTCGGGTCGAAAGGCGGAGCGCAGCGGCTCGCCCAACCTTCGCAGAAAGGCGCCCACCACTTTCAAGATCAGCGCCGGCACGTGATAGGCAATGACGATGCGGCTGCCTGGCGCCGAGCGCTGCTGTACGACCGCGAGCGTCGCTTCGATGTCGCCTCGCGTCAGGTACATCACCACCCCCTCCCAAATCCAGGTCGTCGGGCGCGTCTCGTCGTGGCCGGCGTGAGCCAGCGCTTGCGCGAGCGCGTCGTGCTCGAAGTCGACGGGCACGAAGCGAATGTCACACGACGCCGGCGTGAGCTGCTGCACCCGCTCGCGTTTGTCGCGCTGCGAGTCGGGATGGTCGACCTCGAACACCGAGACCTGGCCGAGCTCGGGCATGCGCCAGGCGCGCCCGTCCAAGCCGGCGCCAAGAATCACGACCTGCGGTGCGCCCGCCGAGCGCACCACGTCGTCGATGGCGACCGTTCGCGCGACCATCATTTTGGCCTGCGTCTGTAGGTATTCATGCCGAAGTCGCGCACGAAAGCCTTCAGGCACGCGCCCCGAGCGCTCGTTTCGCACCTCGCGTGCGGCCTCCTCAGGCAAAAGTACTATGGCCGTCGGGTCGTCGAAACGCCCCGGGGCGAGCAGCCCGTGAGCCATCGCCCGACCCATGCAGACGAGCTCCGCGGTCTTGCTAGCGTGGCCTTTCTTCATGCCGGCGGAGCAAAGCATGTTCGACGCGCCGCGCGAACAGGCCGATTGCTCGGCATTTACAGGCGCTTGAGATCGATGAGGCGCCGCCCAGCTCTTGTGACATTTTGGCATCACCCCCGCGTGTGAGACCTCAGCGACGATGGCGAGCCCACGCCCAGGCTGGCCGACGCCCCTTCTCCCCATTTCGGAGAAAGCTTGATTCAAGCGTCGCCGCTCTCTACCGTTAGTAAGAATCGCATCACGCTGGCCGGGAAGCGCGTTGCCTCCAACGGCCGGTGCACTCCTTCATGGCGCACCCCACAGCCAAAGCTCCGGAGCACGAGACAGGCGCGGCCCGTGGCCGAGTGCTGCTCGTCGACGACCAGCCCGAGGTGCGCCGCGTGGTCCGGCGCAACCTGACCAAGGCGGGCTTCGTGGTGATTGAAGCGTGGAATGGGCGCGTCGCCATCGAGCTGGCGCGCGAGTCGACCTTCGACGTGGTGATCAGCGACGTGCGCATGCCGGACATGGACGGCCTAGACCTGCTGGCCGCCTTGCACGAGCTCGACGCCAGCTTGCCGGTCGTGCTCACCTCGGGTTCGCCTGGTCCGCCCAGCGTCGTGCAGACGCGCATGCTGGGCGCCTTCGCCTTTTTGGAGAAGCCGGTGCCTTTCGACACGATGCGTGAAACGGCGCGGCGCGCCATCGAGCTGCGGCGTGGTACGGCGGAGCAGGAGCCTTTCGAGCCATTCGCCTCGCTCGAGCGAATCCGCGTCGCGCGCCCCGAAGGCGCTGACGACGACGACCACGACGAGTGAGGCCGGCTCGGCTTCAGTTGCAGCCGTCACCCCGCGTGGGACCGAGGTCGGCCCACTCGATGGCGCCGTCTTCGACACCAAAGCGAGCGTTCGTGGAGCTCTCGATATCGATGAGCTCGTCGGCGCTGCCTTGGTTTTGGGTGCAGCAGCCACCGCAATCGTCGTCTCCGCAGGTGTCGAGCACGGTGACGACCAGCGTTTTCTTGCCGCTTTTCAGGCACAAATCGTGGAGCTCTAGCGTGGCAAAGTCCGGAAACGCCGCCACGATGTCGTGCGCCGAAACCCACGCTTCCGATTTCTTCCCGTCGCAGGCCGCGAACTGCCCGGCCCAAGCGCAGCCGTTGTACTTGACGCACTCTTCGCTGCCCGGATCTGGGTAGGACGTGTACCAGGTCTTTTGAGCGGTCTTCCAGACGAGACCGGGACTGTCACAGCCCGCCGCCCCTCCGACGCTGACGGATCCGCTGCTACCCGCGCTGCCGGCCGAGCCCGCCGGGGTGGCGCCGCCGGCCGTCGATGCGTCTCCGCCCGCGACGCTCCCGCCGTGCCCGGCGTTGGTGGCATTGGCACCGCCGCCCGCGGAGGTTCCACCGCCGCCCGCGGAGGTTCCGCCGCCGCCGACGCTGCCACCCGCGCCCGGACTACCGTTCGAGCCACCGTCAGTGCTGCAAGCGCACGCCGCGAAACCCGACAGCAACAAGACCGTGGCGCATCGCACCGTACGCCGCAAACCCTGGTCGTTCATGCGCTCTCCTGATCGAACAGCGAAGCGTACCGAGCAACTTCGCTTCACACAACGTCACCTGCCCGCTCGGGTGGTTGGCGCGTGTGGGCGCACCTGATACAGCGGAGCCGTGACCGAGCTCAATCCTTCCACCTACCTGCCGACTCGAGAGCAGCTGCTCTTCAACCTGTACGAGGCCGCCGAGCTCGAGCACAACCTGATGTGCACCTACTTGTACGCGGCGTTCAGCCTGCGCAGTGGGGAAGCCGAGGGTTTGCGGGCGAAAGAGGCGGACGCGGTCCAGCGCTGGCGCAAGACCATCCTGCAGATCGCGATCGAAGAGATGGGCCACCTCACCGCGGTGTGGAACATCAGCGCCGCGCTCGGCGGAGCGCCGCGCTTCGGTCGCGCCAATTTCCCGCTCGATCCCGGGCTGTTGCCCGCCGGCATCGTGGTCAAGCTGGCGCCGTTCGGCGAGCCGGTGCTGCAGCACTTCGTACACTTGGAGCGCCCCGAAAATTCGAGTGAGCCGGACGGCAGCGGGTTCGCGCCCGAGCTCGTGTTCTCGCGCTCGAGCGCGGCACGGCGCCTGACACCGATGGTCACCGACTACCAGACGGTGGGCGAGTTCTACGCGCAGCTGGGCGCCTGCTTGCAAGCGTTCGCGGCGCATCACGGAGAGAAGGTTGCGTTCTGTGGCGACCCGGCGCTGCAGCTGTCGCAAACGGAGGTGCCGTTGTTCGGCGCCAAACCGGTCATTTGCTCCAAGACCGCGCTGGCCGCGTTCACCGCCATCCGCGAGCAGGGCGAAGGCGCGCCCGAGCACTCGGACAGCTCGCATTTCACCCGCTTCCGCGCCATTCACGCCGAGCTGCTGGCGCTCCAGGCCGAAAATCCGGATTTTTCGCCGGCCTTTCCGGCCGCCCACAACCCAGTGCTACGCCGCCCGGTGCGCGCGGAAGGGCGAGTCTGGATTGAGGACGAAACCGCGGCCAAGACCGTCGACGTCGCGAACAGCGCCTACGCCTTGATGCTGCGGTTGCTCGGCTACTCGTACCTCGTGCCGCGGCCCGAGCCCGAAAAGGCGTTGGCCATCGACCTCGGGCTCGGCCTGATGCGCAGCTTCACGCTGCTGGCGGAGCGCGCGGCGCGCTTGCCGGCCGGTCCCTCCAACCCCGACTGCCACGCCGGCGTTTCGTTCACCACGCTGCGCGACGCGGCCGCATTCCCGCCCAGCCCGGGCGCGCGCCACGCCTTGCTCGAGCGCCTGCAGGAGATCACCGCCGCGGCCCGTGAGCTCGACCGTGATGGCGACGAGCGCACCGCGTCGGCGTTGCGCCAATTCGAAGCGCTGAGCGAGCGTGCCGCGCGCGGCTTCGAAGCGGCGAACCAGCGCCGTGCGCAAACGGGCGCGTCGTTACCGGTTGCCGTGCCCTCGCCGGCCGCAGCCGCCGTGGCCAGCCCCGCGGCCACGCCCGACGCTGCTCGCTCGCCGGTCGTCACGACGCCGAACGGCATCCCCGTGCCGCGCGTCGAGAACGGCGTCGAGTACATCGAAGGCAAGAGCCTGACTCTGGTCTACGAAGGCAAGCGCTGCATTCACGCCCGCTTTTGCGTCACCGGCGCTCCGGGCGTGTTCCTGGCCAACGTGAAAGGGCCGTGGATCCAACCGGACGGCATCGAGACCGAGCGCTTGGTCGAAATTTCGCATGCGTGCCCGTCCGGCGCGATTCGCTACCAGCGTCACGACGGCGCGCCGAACGAAGCCGCGCCGCCCGTAAACCTGTTGGCGATCAGAGAGGCCGGCCCCTACGCCGTGCGAGGCGAGCTCTCGATCGCGGGTCGCACGGCGGACTTTCGCGCCACGCTTTGCCGTTGCGGTGCCTCGAAGAACAAGCCGTACTGCGACGGCTCGCACCACGAGGTCGGCTTCGCCGCCACCGGCGAGCCCCCCACCGGTCAAGCCGACATGTTGGAGGCCCGCGGTGGCCCGCTCGAGATCGAGCCCCTGCAAGACGGCCCGCTGCAGGTGCGTGGCAATCTGGAGATCACCAGCGGTACCGGTCGCGTGGTGAGTCGGCTCACGCAAGCTCGGCTGTGCCGTTGCGGGGGCAGCGCCAACAAGCCCTTCTGCGACGGCACCCACGCGCGCAACGGCTTTCGTTCGTGAGCGCGGGATAAAAAGTGCTATCCGGCGAGGATGATTTCCGCATCCTCCCTCCCGCCTGCCTTCGCGCCTGACAACGTCGCGGTCGTGACTGGAGCCGCCAGCGGCATCGGCTTGGCCGCCGCCGAACGCTTCGCCGCCCTCGGCATGAAGGTCGTGCTCGCGGATCTGGCCGGCCCGGGGCTGGAACGGGCGGCAGCGCGGGTCGCGGCCCAGGCAAGCGGCGGCGCGGCCAGCGTGTTGGCGTTGCCGACCGACGTCAGCCGCTCGGTGGACTTGGTCGCGCTGCGCGAAGCAACGCTCGAGCGCTTCGGCTCCGTTGCCGTTTTGCTGAACAACGCCGGCGTCGGCAACAACCCCGGGTTGCCCTGGGAAAACACGGCGGGCTGGAAGGCGCTCTTCGACATCAACCTGTGGGGTGTCGTGCACGGCGTCGAGGCCTTCGTGCCCAGCATGCTTCTGGCGGGAAAGCCCGCGTGCATCATCAACACCGGCTCCAAGCAGGGCATCACCAGCCCGCCCGGCAACGCGGCCTACAACATGTCGAAGGCAGCGTTGCGCAACTACACCGAATCGCTAGCCCACGCTTTGCGCGAGGCGGGCGGTCAGCTGAGCGCGCACCTGCTGATCCCCGGCTTCACCTTCACCGGCATGAGCGGCGGCACCGAAAAGCCGGCCGCGGCGTGGACGCCCGAGCAGGTGGTCGACTTCTTGCTCGAAAGCCTGAAGCGCGGCGATTTTTACGTGCTGTGTCCCGACAACGCCGTCGATCGGGCCACCGACGAACGGCGCATGCAGTGGTCGATCGACGACATCATCAAGAACCGTCCCGCCCTCTCGCGTTGGCACCCCGACTTCCAAGCCGCCTTCGCCGCGTACGTCAGCGAAGAAAAAGGCTCTTCCTCGTGATTCTCTATCATTTCCCCACCTCACCGTTCGCGCGGCGGGTGCGACTGGTGCTGGCCCTCAAAGGTCTTTCGGCCGAGCTGCGCGACGCGCGCGCCGTCCCCGAGCACCGCGCGGAAGTGAACCGTTTGAACCCGCTGCACACCGTCCCCGTTCTCGTCGACGGCGAGCACGTGGTCACGGACTCGGCAGCCATTTGCCACTACCTCGAGCGCAAGCAGCCGGAGCCGCCGCTCTGGCCGGCGAGCATGGCCGGTGCACACGCTTTTCAATTGGTTGCGCTGGTCGACGCCGCCACCAACATCTTGAGCGACTGCGGCATGCGCTATTACGCCCTGCACGCCGACCCCAACTTCGGGGCGGTGCGCGACATGATCGTCGGTCGCGCTCAACGGGCGCTCGGTGCGTTGGCCAGCGCCGCCACCGAGCGCGGCCTGGGCAAGCCGCTGTGCGGTGAAGCTTGGAGCGGAGCCGACATCGCCGTCTTTTGTTTGGTGACCTGGCTGGAAGGCCTGCCGGCTCGCGCTCTGCACTTTCCACCGGCGGGGCAGGTGGTGTCGCTGGGTTGGTCACTGCCGGCTGCGCTCAGCCGCTGGGCGGACCAGCACCGCGCGCGTCCTGACGTCGTCGCGCTCGGATAAGAGCCTCAGGGTCGCGTCACCCGCACGTTGTCGAAGCTGGCGGCGCTGTTGTCGCCTCCCAGCGCTACCGTGCCGCGCGTCAGGCTGCTGTCGTCGATGACGGCGACTTGCTGTCCGTCGATGGCGAGACGTAACGTCGTGCCGATGAGCTCGAAGCGCAGCCGGTACCAAGTGCCGACCTTGATGCCCAAGGATGCGCTCGTTTTGATGGACGACGGAGGCGCCCCGGCGACCCTAGCGCGAATGGCGGCGCGCCCGTCGGGGCGCAGCACCGCCGCGTAGTAGTTGTCGATGTTCGAGAAGCGCCCGAGCAGGGCCACGACGTCGCCGGTGCCGGTGCCGCCAAACTCGAGCACCTCGACGTCGGCTTCGATGACTTGATCCGTCCAGGAGCCTGCTTTCGCGACCGAGGCGTAAAAATCTCCGAACACTGGCGTCAGCCGGTAGCTGTAACTGGCCCGCGACGAGTCGAGCGCTACCGACCAGGGGCTGCCCGCCACCTCGAGCCATTGCGCGGCGTTGCCGGCTTCGAAGTCGTCTTCCAGCAACAGGTTCGGATCGCTCGCAGCGCCCGCGCCACCGCCTTCGCTCGCCATCCCGCCCATCTCGGTTCCCCCGCTCGCTTGCGCCCCGGCAGAGCCGCTCGTACCGGCCGAGCCGGGTGCTCCGCCGCTGCCGCTGGTCGTCCCCCCGCCGGCATCGGTCGCGCCAACGGCGCCGCTGGTCCCACCTTCGGCCGTCCCCAGGCCACCCGTCGTCCCGCCAGTGCCTGCACCCACGGCGCCGGCGCTCGAAAATGCGCCACTGCCCCCGCTCGAGTCCTCGCGCCCCAAGTTGTAGTTGGGGAATTGGCAGGCGCTCGCCCAGAGAGCCCCTGCTGCGGCCCATGCCTGCAGGGAACGCCGTCGCCGTCCGAGCCACATGAACCTCCCAATGTAACCCCGCTTCCCCTCGGTCGGAGCCACCAGTGGAGGGCGACATCACGAAACCACAGTAGTTTCATAGGGTTAGGGATTTTTCACGAAGTTGGGCTCGGGATGTCGAGAATGCCGAGTCGGCTCCGACGTCTCGGTACGGCGCCACAGGCGGCGCCGCTCACGAAAGGTTTCGAAAATGAAGTTCATGTTGATGATGAATGCGCCACGCGGTGACGGTGATTGGGGCGTGAACAATTGGAAGACGGAAGAGCTGAAGGCGCACGTCGGCTTCATGAAAACGCTCAACCGGGAGCTGAAGAAGGAAGGCGTGTTCGTGGTCGGCGAAGGTCTGGCCATGCCCGCGGAGGCGCGCCTGGTCCGCGCCAACCCGAAGGACAACTCTCCGGAGGTGACCGACGGTCCGTTCGCGGAGGCCAAGGAGTTCTTGGCGGGCTACTGGATTGTCGACGTGGAGAGCCCGGAGCAAGCGTATGCCATCGCGGCGCGCATCTCGCTCGCGCCCGGGCCCGGTGGCAAGCCGATGCACTTGAATCTCGAGGTGCGCCAAGTGATGAGCGCGCCCCCCGTGGAGCCCTGAGCGGGTTGGGAGCCGAAGAAGCGCGCATGACGAACGTGGGCGAGCACCTGTTGCGTGAGCTGGCGCCCCAGGTGCTCGGCGCGGTCGCGCGACGCTACGGCGACTTTGCGGCGGCCGAAGATGCGGTTCAAGAAGCGCTGCTGATCGCCGCCACCCATTGGCCGAACGAAGGCGTGCCGGACAACCCGCGCGCCTGGTTGATCCAAGTGGCGGCGCGACGCATCACCGACCAGCTCCGCACCGAGATAGCGCGGCGCCGGCGTGAAACGGAGCTGGTTCTGGAAGCAGCGCCGGAGCAGCAGCTCGCGCCCCCGCCCGACACCGAGCCGGAAAAGGACGACACCTTGCTGCTCTTGTTCATGTGCTGCCACCCCGCCCTCACGCGCACCAGCGCCATCGCCCTCACCTTGCGCGCCGTCGCGGGCCTCACCACGGCCGAAATTGCGCACGCATTCTTGGTGCCGGAGGCCACGATGGCTCAACGCATCAGCCGCGCCAAGCAGCTGATCAAAAAATCGGGCGTCGGCTTTCAGATGCCGAGCCCGAGCGAGCGCGACGAGCGGCTGGCCGCGGTCTTGCACGTCTTGTATCTCATCTTCAACGAAGGCTACGCCGCCAGCGGCGGTGATAGCCTGCAGCGCGTCGATCTTTCGACCGAGGCCATTCGCCTTTCGCGCGCGGTGCAGCGCTTGCTGCCCGACGACGGCGAAGCCGCGGGTCTACTGGCATTGATGCTGCTCACCGACGCGCGACGCCGCGCCCGCACGGGGCCGGACGGCGAAATCGTTCCGCTCGACGAGCAAGATCGCACGCTGTGGGATCGCGACGCCATCACCGAGGGCGTCGCGCTGGTGAGCCAGGCACTGTCGCGCGGAGCAGTGGGTGCCTACCAACTGCAAGCGGCCATTGCCGCCTGCCACGACGAAGCCGCGCGCGTCGAAGACACCGATTGGCCGCAAATTCTGGCGTTGTACGGGCTGCTCCAGCGCATGTCGGACAACCCGATGCTGACTTTGAACCGCGCCGTCGCCGTCGCCATGGTGCACGGCCCCCGCGCCGGGCTGGAGCTGCTGGCGACGCTCGACGCCGATCCCCGCCTGGCAGGCCATCACCGTTTGGCAGCGGTGCGCGGCCACCTGCACGAGCGGGCCAATGAGCTTGCCCCCGCCATCGCCAGCTACCAAGCCGCCGCCGCTCGCACGTCCAGCACCCCCGAGCGCAACTACTTGCTGATGAAAGCCGCGCGCCTGCGCGACCGCTCCAACTAAAGGCTCTGACACATCTTGGGCTGCCAATCCGCAGCCCGAATCGCAGAAGCCTCCGTAGCGGCGTCAGGCCACCCTGGGCGATCGAGATTTTACAGGAAGGTCAGAAGGTCAGAAGGGCAAAAGGAACGGAAGGAGAGCAGATGATCGGGGGTCGCGCTGCCGCCGACGGCCCTTGGGAGTGGGTCAGCGCGTCGACTTGTGTCCTTCGGAGGAAATATTTTTGGTTTTGGTCCTCCAAAAACAAAAATGCGTTCCTCTCTCTCGCCTCCTGCCCTTCTGCCTTCTGCCCTTCCTGTGAAATCCCGGAGGGTCTCGACACGACTCGTCAGCGCGACAGCAGCCCGAAGCGATCGTGCAGAGTGGCCTTGCGACGCGACGGAAGCTTCTGCAAGGGATCTGCGGCGTGGCAGCCTCAGCCTTCATCGCTATGAGGTCACGCTAGCTCGCGTTCACGACTGAGTGCGAACAGTGGGTCAGCAATCTAGACGCCGTGCGCTTTGAGCCAGGCGTGCATGCGCCGAAAGCCGTCTTCGGCGTCGGCCTTGCGGTAGCTGGGACGGTAGTCGGCGGCGAAGGCGTGCCCGGCGTCGGGGTAGACGTGAAAGTCGCATTGCTGCGCCGCCTTGCTCTTGCTGGCCTTCAACGCGGCTCGCATTTGCTCCACCGTTTCTAGGGCAATGCCCTGATCTTTGCCGCCGTAGAGGCCGAGCACGGGCGCCTTCACGTCCTCGGTCAAGTCGAGCGGGAATTTGGGGTGGAGCGGGTCCTTGTCGCCGGCAAGCTTGCCGTACCAGGCGACGCCCGCCTTGAGCGTGGGCTGATGTGCCGAGTACAGCCAGGTGATGCGCCCGCCCCAGCAGAAGCCGGTGATACCCAAGCGCGTCACGTCCGCACGGGGCTGCCTGGCCGTCCACGCCACCGTCGCGTCGAGGTCCCCCAGCACCTGCACGTCGGACGCTTTGGACACGACTTCTTGCACCAGCTGCTTCATGTCCGAAAATTTGCTGGCGTCGCCCTGCCGCACGAACAAGTCCGGCGCGATGGCGAAATAGCCGAGCTTGGCGAAGCGCCGGCACAGGTCTTTGATGTGCTCGTGCACTCCGAAAATTTCGTGCACCACCAACAGGACCGGCAGCGTTCGTTTCGGCTCGCCCATCGGCAGCGCGCGATAGGCGGGGATCTCTCCCTGCGTGGTCGGAATTCTCACTTCGCCGGCTTCGAGGCCGTCGGCGCTAGTGGCCAGAACCGTGGCGGAAATGGGGCCAACCGCCAGTGCGAAACCGCTGCTCAAGCCGTGCCGCATGACGTCGCGACGAGAGGGAATCATCGATTTGCAGTCTACCAGCCGGGAAAGCGCTTGTGACCGGTAACAACGCGCTCATAATGCAGGCGTTGGTCAGCGAGGCACCCTGCCTCGACCGGCCGAAGACGGGACTATGGGGCGAGACACCTCAATCGAGGCTGCCAAGCAGCTTCTACAGCTCGAAGAAAGCGTACGCGTCATCTCTGACGTCACGCGCCGCTTTGCCGAGCTAACCACCGACTACCAGCTGTTGCTCGAGAGCGTGGCGCAAAGCCTCGCGGAGTCACTGCACGATAGTTGCAGCGTGCTGTTGCTGACGCCGGACGGCGCGGCCATGCAAACCAGCTCCGTGCACGCCACCGATCCGGAAGCGCTTCAGGCCTTGCGCAGCTCTTTCGCCAACCGCCTGCTTTCGCTCGACAAGCAGCCAGGCCTGCGCCACCTGCTCGACAGCGGTAAGGCGTCGCTCATTGCCGATCTTTCGCAGCAGCCCAACCCCACCGAGGAGCAGCGCTATTGGCAGCAGCGACTGGGCTTGCACAGCTCGCTGGTAGTGCCCATCCGAGTCCAAGGTCGCTCGATCGGCGTGCTCACGCTCGCGCGCTTTCGCCCCGAGTCCGGCCCATTTCAGCAGAGCGATTTGGTGCTGGCCCAGACGCTCGCCGATCACGCCGGCCTGGCCATCGAAAACGCTCGACTGTACGCGGCCGCCGAAGAAGCGCGCCGCGCGGCCGAGCTCGCGCAAAAGACCGTGCGTGAGTCGGAAGCGACGCACCGTAAATTCTTCGACTCGAACCCCAACCCCAGCTACGTCGTCGACGTCGCGAGCCTGCAAGTGGTGGACGTCAACGACGCCGCGCTAGCGTTGTACGGCTATTCCCGCGACGAGTTCATGGGCTTGAATCTGCGCGACCTGCGCCACCCCGACGACGAGCCACGCCTGACCCAAATGCTCCAGCGAGCGGGTAACGGCGTCACCAGCGGGCCCGCTCGTCACCGACGCAAAGACGGCTCGATCATCCACGTCGAGGGCGGCAGCCACCTGGCGACATTCGAAGGGCGACCTGCGCGATTGGTCGTGCTGAGCGATCAGACCAAGCGCGTGCAGGCCGAAGCCGAGCGCGACGAGCACGCCCGACGCCTGCAGCGCACGCTCGACGCGATGCGCGAAGGCTACACCATCATGGATCGTGAGCTCCGCTACGTGTTCGTCAACCGCGCCGCCGCCGAGCAAACCCAGTTGACGACCGAGCAGCTCTTGGGCCACAGCCCCGTCGAGCTTTACCCGGGCTTCGCCGGGAGCAAGATCCACGAAGCTTTGAAGAGCGCCGTCGACCACGGCAAGCACCAGCGCATCGAAGAAGAATTTCTGCGCCCGAGCGGTGAGCGCAGCTACTTCGAGCTGAATATCCAGCCGGTGCCGGAGGGTTTGGTGGTGTTATCCATCGATCAAACCGAGCGTCGCCAGGCCGAAAGCCAGCGCGACTCGCTCGAAGAGCAGCTGCGGCAGGCGCAGAAGCTCGAGGCGGTGGGTCGGCTCGCGGGCGGCGTGGCCCACGACTTCAACAACGTGCTGTCGGTCATCCTCGGCTACAGCGAAGACCTGATAAGCGGTATGGATGCCAGCGATCCGCGCCTGCAAGACCTTCAGGAAATCGAGACGGCAGCTCAGCGCGCGGCGGCGCTGACGCGACAATTGCTGCTCTTCAGCCGGCAGCAAGTGCTCGATCCGAAGGTGCTGGACCTGAACGACGTCCTCGCCAACATGGACCGCATGCTCGGTCGCGTGCTGGGCGAGCAGATCGAGCTCAAGCTGCTGCCGAGCGCCGATCTCGGCCGGGTCCGCGCCGACCGCGGCAACCTCGAGCAGGTGGTCATGAACCTGGCGTTCAACGCGCGTGACGCCATGCCGCACGGTGGCCGCTTGACGCTGGAGACCACGAACGTGATCGCCGACGAGGCTTTCGTCAGCCAACACTTGGGCTGCAAACCGGGCGCGTACGTGCGCTTGGCCGTCACCGACACCGGCACCGGCATGGACGCCGCCACCCGCGCGCGCATCTTCGAGCCATTTTTCAGCACCAAGGAGCAGGGCAAGGGTACCGGCTTGGGCCTGGCCACCGTGTTCGGCATCGTGAGGCAGAGCGGCGGCGGCGTGTGGGTGTACAGCGAGCCCGGCCGCGGCACGACCTTCAAAGTGTATCTGCCTCGCATCGACGCCGAGCTCGACACGCCCGAGCCTCCCTACGCGGCGCTGGATCTGACTGGCGACGAAACCATTCTGTTGGTCGAAGACGAGCCGGCAGTGCGCGAGGTGGCGCGCCGCATCTTGGAGCGGCACGGCTACCGCGTGTTGGTCGCCGAGTCACCGGACGACGCCCGTCGCCTGTGCCAAAGCGAGGGCGGCACCATTCATCTGCTGCTGACCGACGTGGTGATGCCGGGCTGTAGCGGTGCTCAGTTGGCCCAGCAGCTGGCGGGCGCTCGCCCGGGCCTCAAGGTGCTGTACATTTCGGGCTACACCGACGGCAGCATCGACTCCCACGGCGTCTTGGCTCCGGGAGCGTCGTTCCTACAAAAGCCGTTCACGTCGGACTCGCTGGCCGGCAAAGTGCGCAGCGTCCTGAACGGAGACAGCCTCAAGCCGCCGAGCGCGGGACTTCGCCGCAGCTGAAGATAGCCGCGCAATCCAGGCTGAACGCGCCGTCGCCGAAGCGGGCTCGCAGCTCGGCCAAGATGCGCACGCTGGCCTCGGCAAAGCCGGCTTCGCCCAGGTTCTTTTTCAGCAGCGCCACCGGCGGCGCGCCGGTCTGAAACACGCCCCAATATTCCTCCACCGAGCCGAACTTGACGCTGCTCTTGAAGAGTTGCGTGCGCGCCCGCTCGAAGCCGGCCGCGTCCAGCTCCGCCTCGCACTTGGTAGGATCTTGGGTCGGCGACGGACCGCGCGGGCCCTGCAAGTCGGGCAAGGCGGCGCGCATGGCCTCGAGGCCCGCGCCGAGGAGCGTGTTTTGGTCGGGCGCGGCCCAGCTGCTCGTCACGACGCGCCCACCCGGCACGACCACCCGGTACAGCTCTTCCAGCGCCCGCATGCGATCGTCGAACAGGAACAGCCCGAACATGGAAACCGCCGAGTCGAACGAACCTGTCGAAAATAGCAGCTCCTGGCCGTCCATCAGCCGCACCTCGAGGTTGTGCAGGTGCTGCTGCATCACGTGCAAGCGCAGCCGTTCGAGCATGGCCTCGGAAAAGTCGATAGCCACCACGCGATGGACGCGCGGAGCCAGACGCACCGCCAGCGTGCCCGGGCCGGTCGCGACGTCGAGCACGGTGTCTTCCTTGTCGGGCGACAGCAGCTCGATGGCCGCCTCGGTCAGCTCCGGCAGCTGCCCAAAGAAGACCTGGTCGTAGCCGGCCGCGATTTCGTTCCACGGCCCCGGCTCGGTCAGCGGATCTTTGGGCGGCGGCGCCACCGAATGCATGACTGCATCCTACAGCCGGATGCCCCCGATCGGGCATCCTCCGAGCAGCCCTGCCGCACAATTCCTCGAAACCCGGAAGATTTGGCGTCGTCGGCGGTCAATGGCTCGGATGGGAAACGAGCACTAACGGGCGGTGCTCTGAAGCATTTGGGCCGCCTGCCCCAATCATGTCAGGCTTCGTGCGCGCCGCCGGTCGGCGCAGGAGAGTTCGGAATGCGTAGCTTCGCCTTAGCCCTCGGTGCATCGGCCGTCCTTCTAGCGGGAACCGCGTCCGCTCACTTCAACATGGTCATGCCACCGTCTCCTACCGCCTCGGTGGACGGCAAGGGCCCTCCGCCTTGCGGACCCGACACCACCGACGGCACCGTGACGCCGGTCACGGGCGGCTCACAGCTGCCGCTCTCCGTGAACGAGACTGTCCGCCACGGCGGATTCTACCGCGTCGCGCTGGCGCTGAAGTCCTGCAAGAAGGACGTGACGGGGATGCCCAAATGCTTCCCCGACGACAACAAGGTCTACGACAAAGACAACATGCTGTTGCCGCCTGCGGGTCCCGGGACCTCCGACCACGCCGACATCGACCCGGCTCCCAAGTTTCCCATCCTGGCGGACGGGCTCTTCCCACACACTCAAGCCGCGGATGGAACCGGGCCGACCTACTCGGGAATGGTCACCATTCCCAACGTGGCCTGTGACAGATGCACTCTGCAGGTGATCGAGTTCATGACGCCGCACGGGTCCAACGGCGCCGCAGGCTTTTTCTATCATCACTGCGCGGATCTCAAGATCACCGTGGATCCAGCAAAGCCGGTATTCGATCCAGGTGGCGCGGGCGGCAGCGGCGCGGGTGGCAGCGCGGCGGGTGGCAGCGCGGCGGGCGGCACCGCTAGCGCGGCGGGCGCCCCCGGAACGGGCGGCGTTGCCGGCGGTAGCTCTTCGGGCGGCACCGGCAACGGCACGGGCGGGAGCTCGACCGGCAACTCTGGCACCGCGACCACGACCGCAGGCACGACCACGACCACTGCCGGCACCAGCACTGGCACCAGCGGCGCCGGCGGCAGCGGCACGGTGACGACTCCCGGCGGCGGCGATTCGCAAGACGACGGCGGCTGCGGCGTCTCGAGGCGCACGCAAGGCAGCGCGCCGGCGCTGGCAGCCCTGGGCTTGCTGCTCACCCTCGTACGCCGACGCCGAGCAAGCTAGCTTCGCAGCGCATGAACAAAGACCCGCGAGTCGACGCCTACATCGCCAAAGCGGCCGCGTTCGCCCAGCCGCTCTTGATCGAGATGCGCAAGCGCGCCCACCAGGCTTGCCCCGCTGCCACCGAAACCATCAAGTGGAACGTGCCGTTCTACGAGCTGAACGGCAAGCTCATTGCCAGCATGGCCGCCTTCAAGGCGCACACCAAGTTCGGCGTTTGGCAGGACATGAAGCCGCACATGGTCGATGTCAGCGAGCCCGCCGAGTTGCCGCCCGCCGCTGACTGGAACCGGCGGCTGAAAGCTGCTGCCGAGCACGCCCAGAGCGCGGGCAGTCAGAAGACGAGCGCCAAAAAGACGAGCGTCAAAAAGACCGTCTCGAAGAAGGCGCCGAAGAAATCCGCAAGCAAGAAGGCCTCGTCCCGCGCCAAGTAGCAAACGCTACTCTTCGTTCGCCAGCGCGCGCTCGATGCGCAAGTCGGGGACGACCCAGATGCAAGCCGTGGCCACGTAACAGGCGAGCGCGATGAACGGATGGGCGAAGGCGCCGCCGATGCCGGCCACGTACAAGATGGGAGAGACCTTGCCCTTCCAATCGTTACCCACGGCGCGCTTGAGCGGTGAATCGGGGCCCTGCGACTGAATGATGAAGTGTTGCAAGATCACGTAGGCGATGCCGGCGGCAAGCAAAACGCCGCCGTACATGGCCGCCGGAATCGCGGCAAAGTGGTTCTCGCCGGCCCACCCCGTCACGAAGGGCACCAGTGACAACCAAAACAGCAGGTGCAGGTTGGCCCACAGGATGCGACCAGTGACGCGCTTGACCATGTGCAGCATGTGGTGGTGGTTGTTCCAGTAGATGCCCAGGTACACGAAGCTCAGCACGTAGCTGAGAAACACCGGCCAGAGGGGCCCGAGCGACGCCAGCGTCTCGCCGTGTGGCACCTTCATTTCGAGGACCATGATCGTGATCAAGATGGCGATCACGCCGTCGCTGAACGCTTCCAACCTCGCTTTGCCCATGCCGCGCCACTCTACAACAAGCACTCACGGGCATGCTGGGCGTGTGGCTGACGGACAATTGCTGGCAAAACCGGCAGCGCGCTTTTGTGCGCGTCGACCGATTGCGGTCGTCGGCAGGCGACACTAGTGCAGCGCAAGTGAGATAGCATCAACTTTGGGAAGCGGCGCTGCACTAGGCGGACGCGAAGCGGACGCGGGGTCTGGGGCGAAGCCCCAGCGAGAAAGGCACTAGGGCGGCGCATGCCGCGCAGCGGACAATCGCGAAGCGATTGTTGACCGCAGGTCACATGCGCTGCACTAGGCATGCTCGTCATGTCGAAAACCATCATCGTCTGCGGTTTCGGTCCGGGCATTGCCACGGCCGTGGCCGAGAAGTTCGGGTCCCAGGGCTACGCGGTCGCGCTGGTGGCGCGCAACGCCGAACGGCTGGCTGCCGGTGTGAAAGCGCTCGAGGCCAAGGGCGTCAAAGCCGCGGCGTTCCAGGCCGACCTGGGCTCGCCTGCCGCCGTGAAGGCGCTCATCCCCCAGGTGCGCGAACAGCTCGGACCAATCACGGTGCTGCATTGGAACGGCTATTCGTTGAGCGCGGGCGACGTATTGACGGCTGATGCGGCCGCTTTGCAGAGCGTCTTCGACGTCGCCATCACCGGCCTTGTCACCGCCGTGCAAGAGTCGCTCGCCGATTTGAAGCAAGCCAAGGGTGCCATCTTGGTCACCAACGGCGGGCTGCTGTTCGATGATCCTGCCATCAACGACATGGCCGGGAAACGCAACGTGATGGGTCTGGCGATCGGTAACGCCGCCAAGCACAAGCTGGTCGGCTTGCTAGCCTCCAAGCTGAAGGCCGACGGCGTCTACGTCGGAGAGGTCATCGTCACCGGCACCGTCAAGGGTAGCGCCTTCGACAGCGGCAACGGCAACCTCGAGGGCGCCACCGTCGCCCAAAAGTTCTGGGACCTGCTCAGCAGCCGCAGCGAAACCTCGACCAAAGCCTAGCCGGAGGCTCTGGCGCGAACCGGCCCCACGCGGCTACAATCCCTTTCGAGGCGTAGTCGCGTGGCCATTCCGTTCGTCATTGGTGCCCTGCTGCTGCTCGGCTATTGGCTGTGGCTGCGCGCCCAAGAGCTGTTTCGAATCCAAATCCGCGACGGCAAGCAGACGGTGACGCGCGGCTACGTGCCCGTTGGCCTGCTGAACGACTTCGGCGCGGCCGTTCGCGGCGTCAAAAACGGCGAGGTGCGGGCGCACAAGGGCCAAGGCGGCGCGCGGCTCAGCTTCGGCGGAGACGTCGACGCCGGAGTCGCGCAGCGCCTGCGCAACATCTTCGGCCTGTACCCCGTCGCGCGTCTCCGCGCGCCCCACATCGACAAACGCCGCGCCGTGTCCGACGCCTTCACCCTGGCGTGGTTCGTCTCAATCCTTCGCAACTTCTTCCGCTAACACTACCCAGTCAGTCTTTGGCACGAGCAGACCGCGATCGGCGGGGGCAGCCACGAGCCACGAGAAAAACCGGCGAGGCCGGGACCCGCTTCGCTTCGATGGGCGAGGGACGCCCGACCCTCGATGCGCACCTTCTCGGCGAGAGCGACGCCATCGGCCCGCGCGAGCGGGTCAAACCCACGATGTGACCGAGTAGTGCTAAGGCGCGTCCCTAAATTGGCTCGCTCGCCCGTGCCCGTAAACGTGCCCGTGCCCGTGCCCGTGCCCGACGGTCCTTGGGGAGTCGTGGGGCCCCCATGTATGGGTAGGCCAAGGTTTGTGGCGCGGGCCGGGCCCGCGCGCGCCGCGCCCAGCTGGGCGCGCAACCGCCACCAACCGGGACCTACCAGCCCCGAATCGCCGACGGCAACTTACGGATCGTCGGGCACGGGCACGGGCACGGGCACGTTTACGGCGAGACCAGCAATCGGGGGACACGCCCTCGCCGTATCCGCGCTACTCCGCGGACGTGAGGGCGACCGCGTCGGCGGACTCGGCGGAGGCGTCCCGACGCGACGCCAACCACTCGAAGAGAGCCATTCCTCCCAGCATTGCTGCGAGAAACACGCTGCCTTCGCGCGCACCGAGCCCTAGGCTCACCACGGCTGGCCCCGGGCAGTACCCCGCCATGCCCCAGCCAACGCCGAACAGAGCAGCCCCAAAAACCAGGGGGCGAGTGATGGGGGCGTGCGGAGCGAGCGAGACGGCTTGGGCGCTGGGCCGTGCCGGCGCATGGCCAAGCGCAGCCAGGTGAAATGCACTCCGATCGCGCCCAACATCACGAACGCCAAACGCGGATCCCACTCGCCCGCGAAGTCGAGGAAACCGAGGACGCGCCCCGGATCGCTCATGCCCGAGAGCACGAGACCAGCGGCGAAGATCAACCCGCACCCCAAGCCGAGGGCGGCCGAGCGCCACGTGGACATCAGCCGCCTCCCCAGGTTGGAAACACGTGTCGAGTCAGCAGCACCACGAGCGCCGCCGTGACCATGAACACGCCCGTGGCCACGAGCGAACGCGGCGACAAACGACTGATGCCGCACACGCCATGCCCGGAAGTACAACCGCTGCCCAGCCGCGTGCCGAAACCGACCAGCAGACCCGCCGCCAAAATCCAAACCAGAGGGCGCTCGGGCAAGCTGGACCGCACCGAAACCAGGGGGACGCCGAACCGCGCCAGCAGCACGCCACCCAGCACGAGCCCCGCGACGAACCAAAGCCCGAAGCCCAGAGGACGGACAGGCCCGCGCAACAAGCCGCCGAGGATGCCGCTCACCCCCGCAACTTGGCGCGCCCCGGCATGGGCCAAGGACGCGCTCAAGCCGATCAAAATGCCGCCAAAAAGAGCCAAAAGCATGATCTACGGTATTCCCAGCGGGTGACTAGGTTGAGAACCTAGCGCCGTAAATGGGGGTTGTCCAGGCGGCCGGACGCAAGGAGGCTCCGTTCGCGCCGGTGGCTCAGGCGCGCGGCGCGAGGGGTCGCGCCGGAGCGTCCAGCACCTCGCGGACGCGGCGCGCCAGCGTGTCGGGCACGAGCGGCTTCTGCACGTACTCGATGCCGGCGTCGAGGATGCCGTGATGAACGATGGCGTTCTCGGTGTAGCCGGACATGAACAAAACCTTCAGGCCCGGTCGAACGTTCAGCAGCCGCTCTGCCAGCTGCCGGCCTCCGAGCAGCGGCATGATCACGTCGCTCAAGAGCAGGTGGATGGTGCGCGCGTACTGTTCGCAAGTCAGCAGCGCCTCCCCCGCGTTGCGCGCCTCGATCACGTGGTAGCCGAAGCGCACGAGGATACGATGAGCCACCCGGCGCACTTCGTCCTGATCCTCGACGAGCAAGACCGTTTCCGTGCCGTGTAAGACGGGCGTAGCGATGACCTCGTCGGGCTGCACGTCCGCGTCGCTGACCAGCGGCAAGTAGACTTTGAACGTCGTGCCGCCGCCCGGCTCGCTGTACACCCAGATGTTGCCGCCGCTCTGCTTCACGATGCCAAACACCGTCGAAAGCCCCAAGCCGGTGCCCTTGCCCAGCTCTTTGGTCGTAAAAAATGGCTCAAAAATCCGCGCCTGGGTCTCGCGGTCCATGCCGTGGCCGGTGTCACTGATGGCCAAGAGCACGTGCGGTCCCGCCGCAGAGCCGAAATGCTCGGAAACGTACGACTCCTCCAGCACCGCGTCGCTCGTCTCGATGGTGAGCTTGCCGCCGTTCGGCATGGCGTCCCGAGCGTTGATGACCAAATTCATGATCACTTGCTCGATCTGCCCAGGATCGGCGCGCACCTTCGAAAGCTTGCGACTGCAGCGCACGACCAGCTCGACGTCCTCGCCCAACAAGCGGCGCAGCAGCTTTTCGCAGTCGCGTACCTGATGGTTCAAATCGAGCACTCGCGGCGTGAGCACCTGCTGGCGGCTGAACGCCAAAAGTTGTCTCGTCAGCTCCGACGCGCGCTCGCCCGCGCGCACGATTTCCGAGATGTCTTCGCGGATCGGATCCATCTCTTTCAGCTCTTCTAGAGCCGAAATGCTGTAGCCGAGGATGACCGAAAGCTGGTTGTTGAAGTCGTGAGCCACGCTGCCGGCGAGTCGCCCGACCGCTTCCATTTTTTGGGCGTGGCGCAGCTGTTCTTCGGTCTTGCGCAGCGACCGCTCGGCCTGCTCTCGCTCCGCCAGCTCGTGGACGGCGCTCTTGAGCAAGCGCCCGTTGTCGATGGACAGCGCGGCGTGATCGGCCAGCGCCTGGGCCAGTTGGGCGTCCGACTCGGTGAAGGGCGCGGGCGTGTCGTAGCGGACCAGCGCCAAGAGGCCGATGGAGGTGCCGCGCACGCGCAGCGCCACGAACAGGAGGCTGTGGACGCCGATGGTCTCGAAGGCGTTGGCGACCTCGGGGCTGGCCGAAGCGCGCAGCTGCGCCAAGTCGAGCTGCGGTACCAGCAGCGGCTCCCCAGTCTCGAGCACTTGGCGCGCGCTCGCTTGCTCGCTGATGTGGCGCCGCGTCGCCACATGGGCGGAAATGCGCGCGCGTTGGGCGGGCTCGGGGATGCGTCGCTCGAGCGGCAGGTGAACGGCCACCGGGGCGAGCCAGCCATCGTCTTCCAAAAGGCGCAGCACGCAGCCGTCTTGCACCACCTCCGCCAGCTTCTGCGCCACGACCTGGAAAAGTCGATCGTAGTCGGACGTGGCCTCGGCGAAAGCCCGAACCGTGTCCGAAAGCGTCTGCAGCCTGGCTTCGAGAGACCGAATGCGTTCCGACGGATCCATTGGGCGGCTCGCGACCGAGCACTCAAAGGTACACCGTGCCGGGACGTCTCCGGCGAGTCATTGCGCCACAGGCCGTTTGCCCGCTTCCGCGCCGCCCCAGCGCGAATCAGGCCGCCGCCGCGGCCAAACCGTCGGCAAAGCCGGGCTCGGACGCCGGCTCCGTCTCGATTGCCGGCTCGCCCGCAGCGGCCCGCAGCGGCGCCGGCGCTTGGCGCGCTGCCTTCACGTGTGTCCATTGCTCGGGTGGGCAGGGCTTGGCGAGGCACCCCACGACACCGGCAAGCAGCCCCAGAGTCATGATCAGGATATCGCTCACGTCCGCATCAAACCCCGGCCGCCGTTTCCACTTTGCTTCGGAATCGCGGCAAAACGGTATCCAATCGTTACGAAGGCGCCAACGCTCGGCGCCGCGTGCTAAGGTTGGCTCGACGCCTAGGTGGCCATCCCCCCCCCCGGTTGCTTAGGCGTCACTAAAACTTCTTCGTGCGCTCCGACTTGTTCGTGCCGGCGCCGACTCCGATGCCCCGCTGACGGCGATGGAATGGCGTTTGCTTAGGTCACGGTCATGAGTGCCAGTGTTCGACAGCTCCACGCTCTTCCCGCCCCCACTTCCGAGCGCCGGCGGCTGCTGATTGTCGAGCAAGAGGCCTCCCCGCTGCACGGCGAAGGCTCCGGTGACTTCGACGAGACGCTCGCCATCGCGCAGCTGCGAGGCGAACTGCCTGTGGCATTCGCGCAGCGCACGCTCCAGCGCCTCGCGGCGGCCGAGCGTACCGGCCGCCAGTATGGCGCCGCCGTGATCTTGGCGGGACGGCGCAACGACGCCGCTGCGGTCGCGGCGCGCCGGTTGATCGCCGAGGGCTTGGCCGACCACGGCCAAGCTCATTGCGCCACCTTCGAGCTCAGCCTGGAAGCCGAGGCGGACGCCAGCGCCCAAGCGCGCGCGGCTTTGTTGCAGCTGGCCGGTGAGCTGACGACGAGCGGAGAGCCCGGCCGCGTCGCCGTGCGGCTGCGCTTCGGTCGCGCCAGCGCCCCGCCCGCTGAAATCAAGAGCGGAACGTGGAGCAAGCCGACGGCCGCCTCCGCTTAAACCGACGCCGTCAGCTCGCGAGCAAGCGCGATGCCTGACGACAGATCATCGGCAAAGCGCACGTTGGCGTAGTGCCCCGGCAGATCGGCGCGCTGGAAAACCTGACGCGGCTGCGGCAAGGGCCCGGACAGCACCACTTGCGTCTTGGTATTTTGCAGGCGCTTCAGCGCGCTTTCCAACGCCACCAAGCCGGTGGCGTCGATGGACGGCACGTTGCCGAGCGCCAACACCACGACTTTCGTCCCGGAACCAATGGTATTGAGCGCCCCCATGGCGTTCTGGGCCGCCCCGAAGAACAGTGGCCCGGCGATCTCGAACACGACCACGCCCGACGGCAAATCGTAGTCGGACTTGTCACTGGTGCCGTCGAGGATACGTGATGACGTGAGCTCGGCGGTGCGGCGCATGAACAAGAGCGCAGCCAGCACGACCCCTACCGACACCGCCACCACCATGTCGAAGAAGACGGTGAGCACGTAGCAGGTGACCAGCACCGCCACGTCACTGCGCGGCGCCACGCGCGTGATGTGGAAAAAATGCTTCGCCTCGGACATGTTCCACGCCACCAGCAACAGCAGCGCGGCCAGGGACGCCATCGGCACGTAGGCTACCAACGGCGCGAACAGCACCACCGCTAGCAGCACCACGACCGAGTGGACCACGGCGGCAATCGGCGAACGAGCACCCGCGCGCACGTTCGTCGCGGTTCGCGCCAGCGCGCCCGTGGCCGCGATGCCACCGAAAAACGGCGCGACGATGTTGCCGATGCCCAGGCCGATCAGCTCCGCGTCGGGGTCATGCTTCTTGCCGGTCATGCCGTCGGCAATCACCGCCGAGAGTAAGGATTCGATCGCCCCCAGCATCGCGATCGCGAACGCAGCGGAGCCCAGCTGGCTGATGGCGGCCAGGGGCAACGGCCCGGCGCCCCAAGGCAACATCGGACGAGGTGGCAGCGCGGGAATGCCTCTGAGCACGTGCCCGTTCACGACGGTGCTGAAGCGGCTACCAATGGTTGCGGGCGCGAACGTCGGCCAAAAATGGCCCAACAGCGCCACCGCCGAGGAAGTGAGCACGAGCGCGATCAAGGGCGCGGGCACGCGCCGCGTAAAAGCCGGCAGGGCTCGCGGCAAGGCGAGCAGCAAGCCCAACATCGCCGCCGCCACCGCAAAGTCGAACAGCGACGCCGACGCGCGCGCTTGCCACAGCGCCCGCAGCTTCTCCAAGAAGGTCTCGGGCATGTGCGGAATGGCCAGCGCGAACACGTCCTTGATCTGCAAGGTTGCGATGACGGTGGCGATGCCGGTGGTAAAGCCGGTGGTGACGGGGTGAGGAATGAACTGGATCAGCTTGCCGAAGCGGGCGACGCCCATGGCGACCAGCAGCACGCCCGCCATCAACCCCGCCATCAACAAGCCGGACAAGCCATGGCGCGAAACGATGGGTGCCAGCACCACCACGAAGGCCGCCGTGGGGCCGGTGATCTGGAACTTGGAGCCGCCCGTGACAGCCACCACGATGCCAGCCACGATTGCGGTGTAGAGGCCGTGCTGCGGCGGTACGCCGACCGCGATGGCCAGCGCCATCGACAAGGGCAAGGCCACGATGCCGACGACCAAGCCCGCCAAGGCGTCGGCGCGAAAATCCGCCGCGTGATAGCCCTGGGCCAAGGCTTTGCGCAGCGCCGCCGCGATGGGCAGCTGAGCGGCGACACGAGCACGCTGCGGAAAGAATGACAGAAGCGAGCTGCGTTCGGACATGCGGCGCTAAGGGCCCAGCATCGCGCCGCCGAACCGGATTACGCAAGCGCGCTCTCGATCAAGGCAGGAAGATGCGTCCGGGAGCCTTCTCGGCGCCGGCTTGGGTGTGACAGCCGTTGCAGTCGCCGTCGGTCTGGGTCTCGACCATCACGCGCTCGCGGCCTTGATAGACGACCTTGGCCTGGTACGGATACTTGAAGCTCGGTACCTCGAGGAAGAAGTTTCCGGCTTGGTTCACCTTCAGTGAATGGACGGTACCGTTGGCCTCGGTGATCACGACCTCCGCGCCGGTTGCGCTGCTCACGCCGTTGCAGTCGTCGGGCTCGTGCGCGGTCGGAAAGACGGTGCCGCTCACCGCAAAGATGGGACCTTCGCCCTCTTTGGTGTGGCAAGAGATGCAGGCTCCGCCCGGGCGCATCAACGGCGACTCGCGGTTGCCGCCGGTCCAATTGGTCATGCTCGTACAAACCACGGGCGTGTCGTAGGGATCGGGAGCGGTAGGGACTGGGGCGTCGCCGCAGGTGGTGGGCTTGGCGCCTCCCTGAATCCAGCTGGATAGCGCGGCGATTTCGCCGGTGGTTGCGGCCTCGAGCGGAGCCGGTGGCATGCGCAGGTTGGTCGTGAGCTGCACGCGCTCGAGCGCGACTTGGCCGACCGTTTTTTGCGGGTCGACCTTGCTCGGTTTGCTGAAATCGGCCGCCGAAAGCAGCGCACCGGGCGGCTCGACCTTGTGGCAAGCCTGGCACTTGGTGGCGAGCAACGCCTGTACCTCGCAAGGAAAGTCGCCGCTGCCGCTGCTGGTTCCCGCGACCGAGGTGCTGCCGGCCTGGGCCGCGCTGCCGCCCACCGTGCTGCCCCCGGCGGAGCTGCCACCGCCGGACGAGGCCGCTCCCGCGCCGACGGCCTGATTGCCGCCCGTATCGGAGCCGCAACCCGAAGCCGCAACCAGCGCCAGAGGGGCCAAGACAAGAGACAATCGAGCCTTCAGCAGGGCAAGCATGACGGCAAAGTACCGTCACCTTCCGAGAATCAGGCAGGGCGCCTGACGCTAATGGTCAGCGGTGGGAGAGCGACGAAAGAATCCCGATCAAAATCCCGACCAGCATCAGCCCCACCACGATGATGGCCACCAAGCAGCCCGCGGGGCTAGCGCGACGCTGAATTCCGCGCTCGACTCCGGCACCGAAGGCCAGGCTCGTGGCGAAGCCGGCGCTGCCGCCGCCTTGCATGGTGAGCGAATCGTCGTCGCGCACGACGGCTTGCACCGGCAAAGACGCGCTGTGCGGCGTGATGCCTTGCTGGCGGCGCACCGCCGTGCCGACGGCCACCACTTCAATCAAGCCCGGCGACAACTCGCGGATTTGCAGGCGATTGCCGATGACGCGCTCGGCGCCGACCGACTCGGCCTCTCGTCGCAACAGCGACAAGCAGTTTTCTCGGGCGCCATAGATGAGCTCGGTCAGCTCGCTCAGCTCGCCCTTGGCCAGCGCCGAAAAGCTGGCACCGATGCCGCCCACCAAGCCCAGTGAATACACGCTGGTCGCCATCACCAGCTGCACTGGCGCGTAGCCCATCTGGGCCAGGCTGAAGAGCTCCGCCCCGCTAAGCTCGCTGGTAGCCACGTTGGCGGGGTCACGGCTGTCGGCCGCGAGCGCGGGGTGGCGCGAAGCCGTGCCGGTCATCAACAGCTCGACCACGCCGGTGCCGAAGGGACGCAGATCGATGCGCACGTCCACGACCGCGTTGGCCCCGACGCTGGCGGCTTCGCGACGCAGACGAAACAAGGCCAGGTGGCGGATGCGGTTGTACATTTCCGAGTACTGGCGCACCTCTCCCTGGGCCAGCGTGGAAAGTCCGCCCGTGATGCCGCGGCCGATGCCCAGCGCGTACGCCACGTTACCCATCACGAAGCTGACGGGCGTGTAGCCAGCGTCCAGGTGACAGTACAGCTCGGTGCCCGAAGCCGACGTGGTGAAGAACGGAGGCTGGCCGGAAGTGGCCGCGACCCCGGTACCTTGCGACAGAAATTCGGTGTAGCCGGCGAGCGTGGATAGCTCCGTGGTCACGCCGGTGACACCGTGCGCACCGTGGCGGCGCGCTTCGTCCACCAGCCGAGCGATGGCGGCGTGGCGCCCTTCGGAGATCAGCGCGGTGATGTTCTCGACCTCGCCCCCCGCGAGGGTGCGAAAGCCGGAGCCGATGGCGCCGGCCAGGCCCAGGCTGCGCACGCTGTTGCCGACGACGAGCTCGCCCGGCACCAGGCCCTTCAACTGAAGACAGAAGATCTCGTTACCGGAGAGCGAGCAAACGAACACGCCGGGGACGATACCAGAAGCCCAGGCGGCGGAGCGCTGACAGCGCGCGAGACGCGAGCTACCTTCCCCTCGGCGTGCGCTTTGCATTGCGGCCCGGAGTGAAGGTGCCCCGTGCGTTCGAGACCGGCCTGCGGGTCATGCTGTTGGCAATGGCGACGAGCTGCGCGCGGCCCACACCTGGGGACCGCTCGCCCCGCGATTCAGACCGAGTCGCAACGGGTCGGCCTTCCGAATCCGAGCGCGTGGCAGTGCGAGAGCTGGCGGTGCCCGGCTTTCTGCCCGCGGTGCTGGTGGTTCCGAGCGGCGTCGACTCGAGACCGCTGGTGGTGGCGGCTCATGGCGCGGGCGGCTCGCCCGAAGCCGAGTGCGACTACTGGACCCGCCTGACGCTCGGTCAATCTTTCGTGGTGTGTCTGCGCGGGACGCGCATCAATCCCCAGGCAGGCTTCTACTTTCGCGACCACCACTTTCTCGACGCCGAGCTCACCGCGGCCTTAGCCGCGGCGCGGGCCCAGCTTCCGCGCATCACCCCGGGCTCCGGCCTGTACGCCGGCTTTTCTCAAGGGGCGAGCATGGGCTCGCTCGTGATCGGCAAGCACGCCGACGAGCTTCCGTATGCCGTCCTGATCGAGGGCTTCGAGCGGTGGAACATTGCGCTCGGGCGCGCGTTCGCGGCGCGCGGCGGCAAAGCGGTGCTGTTCGTGTGCGGTAGCAGGGAATGCCGTAATGCGGCCGAAAGCTCGACCCTTTGGCTGCAGCGCGCCGGTGTGCGTGCGCGAGCCGTGCATGCCGCTGGCGCGGGCCACACGCCGGGGGGCCAGGTCGAAAGCCTGGTCGAAGCCAATCTTCCGTGGCTGCTCACCGGCAACCACGCCCGGAATTTGTAGGGCTGAAGTCCCGCAGAATGACTTCGTAGTCTCGGCATTGTCGCCTCGCGCGCGCAAAGCTGCCGCACCGATTGGTGCTTGTCTAAGCCACAAGCGCGAGCGTCGCGCGTTGCGGCGTCGGGGCACGCAACTTGCTGAACGCGTCGAGCTTTCTCATGGCTACCAAACGCACGCCCCTCAAGAAGTCCTCCTCGCGTACCAAACAGGGCTCGACGCCCGACAGCAACACGAGGTCGACAATCAGCGGCCCGTCACGCCGCGACAAGCGGCCCAACCCCGCCGACGCGCTCGAGCAAAAGATGGCCGGCGCCCAAGCCTTGGCCGCCGCGATGCCTTTCAACCCGAACAAGCCCGGCGAATACGGCAAGGCGGCGCTGAAGCCGCAGCCAGGGGCGACGGCCGAGCCGGCCGATGCCCGCGCGACGGGCAGCACCATTACCGAAGGTCAAGCCTCGCCCAAAGCGGGCCAGGGTCGCCCCCAGTTGGGCATAAATCCAGGGAATTTGCCGCTGGACCACGTGCGGGCCGACTCCTCGGGCCGCGTGTTGACCACCAATCAGGGCGTCCCCGTCGCCGACAATCAAAGCTCGCTGAAGGCCGGCCTGCGGGGCCCGGCGCTGCTCGAAGACTTCATCTTGCGTGAGAAGATCACGCACTTCGATCACGAGCGCATCCCCGAACGCGTCGTGCACGCGCGCGGCTCGGCGGCGCACGGCTACTTCGAGTGCTTCCAGCCGATGACCCAGGTCACGCGCGCATCCTTGTTCGCCGAAGCCGGCAAGCGCACGCCCGTCTTCGTCCGTTTCTCGACCGTGGTCGGCGAGCGAGGCTCGGCGGACACCGCTCGCGACGTCCGCGGCTTCGCCGTCAAATTCTACACCGACGAGGGTAACTGGGACCTCGTCGGCAACAACATGCCCGTCTTTTTCATCCAAGACGCCATGAAGTTCCCCGACTTGGTTCACGCGGCCAAGCCGGAGCCGCACTTCGCCATTCCGCAAGCCGCCACCGCCCACGACACGTTCTGGGACTTCGTCTCGCTGATGCCCGAATCGACCCACATGCTGATGTGGGCGATGTCGGATCGAGCGCTGCCGCGCAGCTACCGGATGATGGAAGGCTTCGGGGTGCACACGTTCCGGCTCGTCAACGAGCAGGGCAAGTCGACTTTCGTGAAATTTCACTGGAAACCCGTGCTCGGCACGCACTCGCTGGATTGGGACGAGGCCGTCAAAATCATGGGCGCGGATCCGGATTTTCATCGCCGAGATCTGTGGGAAGCCATCGAAGCCGGCGCGTTCCCGGAGTGGGAGCTGTGCTTCCAGATGTTCTCCGAGAAACAAGCCGAGAGCTTCAGCTTCGACGTGCTGGACGCCACCAAGCTCGTGCCCGAAGAGCTGGTGCCGCTGACGCGCGTCGGCAAGCTGGTGCTCAACCGCAACCCGGACAACTTCTTCGCCGAGACGGAGCAGGTGGCATTCTGCACCGCGCACGTCGTACCGGGCATCGACTTCAGCAACGATCCGCTGTTGGCTGGACGCATTCACTCCTACGTGGACACGCAGATTTCGCGCCTCGGCGGGCCGAACTTTCACGAGATTCCGATCAACGCGCCGATTGCTCAAGCTCACAACAACCAACGCGACGGCATGCACCGCCAAGCCATCAACCGGGGTCGCGTGGCTTACGAGCCCAACTCGCTCGGCGGCGGCTGTCCGTTCCAAGCCGGCAGCGCCGGCTTCAGCTCGTTTCGGGAGCCCATCGCCGACGACAAGGTACGGGGCAAGCCGGAGAAGTTCGCGGAGCACTACCAGCAGGCGGCGTTGTTCTACAACAGCCAGACCGCGGTCGAAAAAGCGCATATCTTGCGCGGCTTCCGCTTCGAGCTCACCAAGGTGCAGACGCCCGCGATCCGCGAGCGGGTGGTGGCCACGCTCGCCAACGTGGACGCCGGCCTCGCCAAGGCGCTCGCCCGCGAGCTGGGAATCGCCGTGCCGAAGCCGCTGCCGAAGGCCGTAAAATCACCGCCTAAGCCGGAGGTCACGGCCTCGCCGTCCCTGTCGCTGATGGCGCATCCTGGCAATGGCACTATCCGCACGCGCCGCATCGCCATCTTGGTGGCAGACGGCGTCGATGGCGAGTCTGCGCAAGCGCTGCACGACGGTTTGACCGAACAGGGCGCGGTGCCGCGCTTCGTCGGTATTCGGCTGGGCACAGTGACCACGGCCGAGGGCGATACCCTGCAGGCCGAGGTGACTCTCGAGACCATGCCCTCGGTTCTTTTCGACGCGGTCGCCGTGCTGGGCGGCAAAGACGCGGTGGTGGCGCTGGGCAACGTGGGGCATGCCCTCGAGTTCATCAAGGACCAATACCGGCACGCCAAGCCGATCTTGGCGCTGGGCGAAGGCGCGGACTTGGTGGAGAACGCCGGCGCATCGGCCACGTTGCCATCGGGCCAACCCGATCCCGGGATGATCGTCGCCAAACATGGTCGCGCGCGAGAGGCCCTGCCCGCGTTCGCGAAAGCCATCGCTCGCCACCGCCATCACGAACGCGAGGCGGACCCACCGCCGGTCTGAGTCCAGTGGAAAGAAAATCATGAATACCAAACAATTCGAAGAGCTGCTGCTGCAGTCGCTCGAGCACGAGCTGGGCGGCGTCGAGATCTATTCGAGCGCGCTCGGCTGCGTGCAGAACGGCGAGCTCAAGCAAGAGTGGCAAGAATATTTGGAGCAAACCCGCAAACACGTCACCGCGCTGCGCGACGTGTGCGGCGCGCTCGGCGTCGACGCCGACACCGAAACTCCCGGGCGACTCGTGGTGCGATTGGTCGGTCAATCGCTGGTGGCGGCCATGAATCAAGCGCTAGCCGCCGGCAACCCGACGGCCGCCGAGCTGGTGGCCTGTGAATGCGTTGTGCTCGCCGAAACCAAGGATCACGCGGATTGGCAGCTGCTCGGCAAGTGCGCCGAAGAGCTGCCCGGACCTGCCGCCCTCGTCCTCAAAGAAGCCTACAATCGCATCGAGGACGAAGAAGACGAGCACCTTTACCACACGCGCGGTTGGTGCCGAGAGCTGTGGTTGAGCTCGCTCGGGCTGCCAGCTCTCTTGCCGCCGCCCGAAGAGCAGCAGCACGTCAAGACCGCGATGGGCGCTGCCCGCGCCGAACAAGCGGGCGAGAAGCTACGCCTCGAGAGCCAGCGCGCGTCCGAATGAGATCGGCCGCGACGTTCTGAAGCTGCCTGCCCGCCGCAATTCGAAAGAATGCGCGGCGGGCAGGTTTCCTCGCGTCAGGCCTTGGCGGCGCTGCCTGGCTTGGCCATTTTGGCGTGTTGCTCCGCCAGCACCCCCGACGGCACCACGTTGGCGATGGCCTGGCGCAGCTTGTTGCTCCAGCCCGCTACGACATCACCATCCCCAGCCTGCATGGCGTCGAAGCCGATCTTGGCAACCTCGTCGGCGGGCTGCTTCTTCGAGGCTCCGACCTTGGTATCGAGCATCTCCGCGGTCTCGAAAAAGTCGGTTTCGGTCGCGCCGGGCATGAGACACGTCACGGTGACGCCGGTGTCTTTGAGCTCGGCGCGCAACGCGAACGAGAACGAATCCAACAGCGCCTTCGTGCCGTTGTACACGGCCTGGTAGGTCCCCGGCATGAAGCCGGCAATCGAGCCCGTGATCAGGATTTTCCCGCGGCCGGCCCGGAGCATGTCTTTGGCGACGCGGTGAATGAGATACAAAGTGCCCGTGACGTTGGTGTCGATGACACGCTGAATGTCCGACCAGCTTTGGTCCAGAAACGCGTGACCGAGGCCACGCCCGGCGTTGGCCAATAGGGCTGCGACTTGGCGGCCGCCGATGGCCGCGTACAGCTCGTCGACGCCTTCGGCCGAAGCCAGATCCGCTTGCACCGCCTCCACGATCGCGCCGCTGGCGCGCAACCCGAGCGCCACGTCGTGAATTTCCGGGCCGTCGGCGCAAATGATGGCGTCATAGCCACCATGCACGCAGCAACGCGCGAGCTCCAAGCCAATGCCGGAGGACGCGCCAGTGATGATTGCGAGGGGTCGAGCAGCGGTTGCCATCTATGAGCTCCTAGTCATGGGTCGTACGTGAAGCGGGTTGCCAGGGTGCCTGGACCCGCCTGGTTCCGCGCCGTGCAGCCTACGTGCCAGGCCCTCAGAAGGTCGAACCCCGTCGGCGGTACGTCGGTTGCTAGGGCCTGCGCGTGACCTCTCGGAAAGCCGCCGCTGAGCGGGCGAAGCTCGGCCTACCACAGGCCGATCCGCCGCCAATTGTCCCTGCCAGGGAAAGTCGCCTCACGCCTGGGAAGCTCCCATGACCGACGACGAATCGTCTGCCGTTGCCCTGCTGATGATCGACGTGGTGAACGCCTTCGACTTCCCAGATTCCGAGGGCATCGTCCAAGCGGCCGCCCGCGCCGCCCCGCACATCCTGGCGTTGCGCGAACGCGCGCACCTGGCCGGTATCCCGGTCATTTACGTCAACGACAACTTCGGACAATGGCGTTCGGACTTTCGCACCACCGTCAGCGCTTGTTCGGCGTCCAACAAGCCCGGCCACCAAGTCACGCGCCTGTTGGTTCCCACCGAGAAAGACTACTTCGTGCTCAAACCGCGACACTCCGCGTTCTACTGCACGGCCCTCGAGGTATTGCTCGAGCGTCTGCGAGTGCGCACGCTGGTCCTGGTGGGTTTCGCCACCAATATCTGCGTCCTCTACACCGCCAGTGATGCGCACATGCGCGGCTACAGCGTCGTCGTGCCGCGCGACTGCACCGCCTCCAATACGCAAGAGCTGACGGATCAAGCGCTCGAACAGATGCGAATGGTCACCAACGCGCGCACGTCCGACTCGTTGGAGCTCGATTTGTCCGCGCTTTGTCAGGAAGCAACCCGCGGCACGGCTGTTGCTACGAAGTCGTCACCGCCTAGCGGCAAAAGCTAATGCAAATCGCCAATCCCCGCCCCGCCGAGACACCCGCCGTTCGCGCCAACACTGACGCCGCTCCCTTGGTTGACCTCGTGGGCCGACTTTCCGACGACCTCAAGCTCTTGGCGCGGCAAGAGGGGGAGCTTGCCAAACGCGAGCTCAGCGAAAGCTTCGACAAGGCCAAGCACGAGGCGGCGGGGCTTGCCGTCGGGGCGGGCGCGTTGCTCGTTGCCGTGCTGACGCTCGTGGCCGGGGCGGTGTTGCTCTTGGCGACGGTGGTCGCCGCTTGGGCTGCAGCGCTGCTGGTCGGAGCCGCGTTGGCCGTGCTGGGTGTGGCGCTGCTGCTGCGCGCCCGCGCGAAGTTGTCGCGCCTAAGTCTGAAACCGCAAGAAGCCGCCGAGAGCGTGGAAGCCGACATCTCCGCGATCAAGAGGGCAGCTCAGTGACCGACAAAAAGCCCGAACCCACGACGGAACAATTGGTCGCCAACGCCAGCCTGACTCGACGCCATGTCGCCCGGGACGTCGAGCGCCTGGCGGAAGCGTTGCAGCCGTCACGGCTCATGCACCGAGCCATCGGACACGCCGAGGATTCGCTGCAGCGCTGGGCCGCCGACGCGCTCCAGAGGCTCGGGCAGTCCGCGCGCCGACTTGCTGGCTACGCCCGCTCTCACCCCGTCGTGAGCGCGACGGTCGTCGTCGGAGCCGCCGCCGTCGTCTGGAGGCTGAGCGTTGGTCGACGGCGTTAAGCCGTCGGAGCACCGCCTTATCAGCACCGCACGGTCCGGCGCCGACGACGGCTTCGTCGTGGTGCGCGGCGCGCGAGAGCACAACCTCAAAAACGTCGACGTTCGGATCCCGCGCGGCCAGCTGGTGGTGTTCACCGGTGTTTCGGGCTCGGGCAAGTCGTCCTTGGCGTTCGGCACCCTGTACGCCGAGGCCCAGCGTCGCTACCTCGACTCCGTCTCACCGTACGCGCGCCGTCTGTTCCACCAGCTGGGCGTGCCCGAGGTCGACGAAATCAGCGGGTTACCGCCGGCGGTGGCGCTCGCGCAACAGCGCGGAGGCGTGACGGCGCGCTCTTCGGTCGGCAGCGTGACCACGCTGTCGAACCTGCTCCGGATGTTGTACTCGCGCGCCGGCGACTACCCCAACGGGCAGTCCATGCTGTACGCCGAATCCTTTTCGCCCAACACCCCCGAAGGCGCGTGCCCGCGTTGTAGCGGGCTCGGCCGCATCTACGACGTCGACGAAAAGCTGATGGTGCAGGACGAGTCGCTCACGATTCGAGAGGGAGCCGTCACGGCCTGGCCTCGCGCCTGGCAGGGCCAAAACCTGCGCGATATTCTGACGACGCTCGGTCACGACGTCGACGTTCCTTGGCGAAACCTACCCAAGCGGACGCGCGACTTCATTCTGTACAGCGACAAGCAACCCACGGTGCCGGTCTACGCCGGCTACACCCTGGCGGAGGTCCGGCGCGCGCTCAAGCGCAAGGAAGAACCGAGCTACCAGGGAACCTTCTCGAGCGCGCGGCGGCACCTGCTGCATAGTTTTGCCACCTCGGAAAGCGCGCAGATGAAGCGGCGGGCGGCCGCATTCTTGAAGGCCACCGATTGCCCCGAGTGCCACGGCAAGCGGCTGAAGCGCGAGGCGCTGTCGGTCCGGTTTGCGGGGCGTGACATCACGGAGCTCGGCCGGCTGTCGTTGAAACATCTGCGCGGCTTGCTGCAGCCGTTCGCGGACAGTCACTTCACGGCCGGCGCCCAGGCTCCGGAAAAAACACTGGTCGTCCAGCGCATCGCGCAAGACCTCGAACGCCGGCTGAGCGTCTTGCTCGACTTGGGGCTCGGCTATCTGCACGTCGAGCGCAGCACCCCCACCCTGTCACCGGGAGAGCTGCAGCGGCTGCGGCTCGCCACGCAGGTCTGTTCCAGCCTGTTTGGCGTGATCTACGTGCTGGACGAGCCGTCCGCCGGCCTGCACCCTGCCGATACCGAAGCGCTGCTCCGTGCACTCGAAGGGCTCAAGGCCGCGGGCAACTCGCTGTTCGTCGTCGAGCACGAGCTGGACGTGATTCGTCGGGCCGACTGGGTCGTGGACGTTGGACCGGGTGCCGGTCAACACGGCGGCCAGGTTTTGTACAGCGGTCCGCTCGCGGGCCTGGAGGGCGTGGCGGCTTCAGAGACCAGCAAGTACGTGTTTGCTGGGCGCGCGTCACGTCGACGAGCGCCGAGAACGGGACAGGGCTGGCTTCGGCTAGCCCACGTGACGCGCAACAATCTGCACGATTTGAGCGTCGAATTTCCCCTCGGCGCGTTCACGTGCGTGACTGGCGTCTCCGGCTCCGGCAAGTCGACGCTGGTCAGCCAGGTGCTGGTGGAGCTGTTGCTGACCGCGCTGGGGCAACCAGCGCCGGCGCCGGAGGACGAGGGCGATGAGCTGGAACGACCCGCCGCCACGCCCCTGAACGTGGCCAAGCTTTCCGGTCATGGGAGCATCAAGCGGTTGGTGCAAGTCGACCAGAAGCCGATTGGTCGAACGCCGCGCTCCAACCTGGCAACGTATACTGGCTTGTTCGACGAGGTGCGGCGGCTGTTTGCCAGCACCCCGCAGTCTCGCAAGCGCCGCTACGACGCCGGGCGTTTCTCTTTCAACGTCGCGCGCGGCCGTTGTGAGACCTGCGAAGGCGAAGGCTTCGTGATGGTGGAGTTGTTGTTTCTGCCGAGCGTCTATTCCCCCTGCCCCACCTGCCAAGGCGCGCGTTACAACGACGCCACGCTCGAGGTTCGCTACCGGGGGCGCAACATCGCCGACGTGCTTGGGCTGACGGTGGATGACGCGCAGGAATTCTTCGCCGACGAGCGGGCCATCGCGCGGCCTCTCACCGTGCTCAAGGAGGTGGGGCTCGGGTACTTGCGCCTGGGTCAGCCGGCAACCGAGCTTTCGGGCGGAGAAGCCCAGCGCATCAAGCTTGCGACCGAGCTCCAGCGCTCGCAGCGCAGCGGGGCCCTGTACGTCCTGGACGAGCCCACCACCGGCCTCCACCCCGCCGATGTCGAGCGCTTGCTCGCTCAACTGCAGGGGTTGGTAGACACGGGCGCGACGGTGATCGTGGTCGAGCACGACCTGCAAGTCATTGGGCAGAGTGACCACATCATCGACCTGGGGCCCGGCGCGGGCGAAGAGGGCGGCCAGGTCGTCGCCAGCGGCCCGCCCGAGCTGGTCGAACGCTCAGGAACCAGCAGAACCGCGGAATTCATGCGACGCGAAAACTGGCGCCCACCGGCCCACGAATAGCGAGCTCTGGCACGGGCGTTGCTGGCGATTCGTTCGATGTCGGTCGATTGGAACCCGAGGCATTGGACGCCAAAGCGACGGCGCCGCGTCCTGATCGCGCTGATCCTGGGACTCTTGGCCTACCCGGTATTGGGCACCCTTGCGCTGTGGACGGGCTTCGTCGAATGGGTGATCCGCTCCGAAGACGTGAAGGTCGAAATCGACAACCCGTCGTACACCATCTTCCCCGGGCGGGTGCATCTCAAGCACGTCAAGGTGTACGTCAACGGGGACACCCAGTTCATTCTCGAGGGCAGCGATCTGCTGACCGACTTCAGCCTATTCGGCTTCTTCCGCCACCGCGTGCACGTCACCACGTTGTCGGCCCACGACGTGCGCTACCAAATGCGCGTGCAAGTCAAAGACCAGACGAACATGCACGAGCGCCTGGCCGCTTACCCGAAGCTCGAAGGCCTACCCGGCAAGAACGTGATCCATGAAAAAGTCGCGGAGCAGACCGAGAAGCGTGAGCAATCTTGGACCGTAGCCGTCGAAGGCTTGGACGTGCGGGTGGTGGAGCTGTGGTTCTTCGAGTATCGCTATCTCGGCAAAGGCCAGCTTCACGGGGGCTTTCTGGTCGGCCCGCAGGTGATGAAGGTAACGACGGCGGTTCAAGACATCGGCCCGGGCGAGCTGCGCTTTGGTGAGAAGCAGCCGATTGCGCGCAATTTTCGCGGCCAAATCACCTGCAACATTCCCCAAATCAACCCCGAGGAGCACGCCGATGCCAGCTTCACCGAGTTGGTCGACGCGCGCGTCAAGCTCGACATGGACGTGCTCAGCCTGGTCAACGTCGGCGCCTACTTCGATGCCTTCGACGTCAGCCACGGCGCAGGCCCGCTCTCGATCGACCTTTACATGGAGAAGGGTTATCTCGGCAAACGGAGCAAGCTCACCTACTCGACTGACCTGGTGCGGGTGAAGGGCGACGGCTTCGGCGTCGCCAGCGATTGGCGGTTGGGTTTCGATGCTTCCGGTGAGCACGGGCTGCCCCTCGGCCAATCGGACTCCAAATCGACCTACGTTTCGCTGGCCAAGCAAAACCGCGAGTTTACCTTGCAGGTCCACGGTCATCACGAAGAAGCGGCGCTCGACACCATCCGGTTGGGGGGCGCCACCGATTTGAAGCGTGCGGCCCTGCGCATGCCCAACATCATTTCCAAAGACCTCGATGACCTGAACGTGTTGTTTCCCGAGGCATCGGGGGTGCGGGTGGAGGGCGGAGAGGCTCACGCCAGCGTCAATCTGGACATGGACGAAAAGTATTGGATCCGCGGCCCCATCAACGCCGAGATCCTCCGCTCGCAGCTGGACGTCGCGGGCGTCCAGCTGAGCGGCAATACCTGGCTGAAGGCGCACGCACGGCTCAACCCCAAGCTGAAGACCAACTACCTCGAAGATCTCACGCTTCGGCTGCGAAACGTGGGGATGCACGTCAAGAATGACTCGGTCGAAGGTTGGTGGATGGATCTCAGCTCGAAGCAATTGGCTTTTTGGAATACGGCCCCTTCCCGCGCGCAGGGCAGCATCAGCATCCAAACCAAGAACCTGCAACCCGCGCTCGAGGCCCTGGCCGACAAGGACGTGGTGAGTGACATCGTCCCCATGCTCACCCGCCTCGACAACTTTCGGGCGAAGACCACCTTTCGCCGCGAAGGCAAGACGACCGATCTCACTCTCGAATCCGAAAGTGACGTGTGGGACGCCGCCGGGCGTGTCTACTCGAGTCCCAAGAAGAGCTTGATGGCGTTGGTCGTGGGCGGGCAAGCGGTGTCGCTCGGCGTGGCCAACATGGGCGATGGCCTGACCCTGCGGCCCTTCGCCAAAACCGATTGGCTCAACTCACGCTTGGCCGAGTTTCCGAAGCCCCTCGTGCAAATGACGCCCGACAAGCCCTGACCCATGTGCAACCGTCTCATCCTCTTCATCGCACTGTCTTTGTCCAGCGGCGCCTGTGGTGGCGGGGCCGAGCCTCCCGCCCATCCACCGCCAATAAAACCAGTGCGTCCGACCGTCGAGAAAGCCCCACCCGCGCCGGCTCAAGGTCGAGATGGACCCAAGCGCGATTGACGGCGGTCCAATAGGGCTGTGGGGCCGATGCACGACGGCTCTTCGTACAACAGCCGTTCGGAGGCGTGCCACCAACCGCCGTCGACCACGCGCGGTGCACCTTGGCCGATGGCGCGCAGAAACCCGGCGTAGGGTGTCTCTTGCAGGCAGCCGTCGGCGACGGCAAAGGCGCCAGCCTCGTAAGAGCAAGGGCCTTCGACGACCAAGCGGTCCCAACCGTAAGAGCCCAAGAGAGCCCACGCGGTCACGGCTTGAACCGGGGCCCCGCCGGCGCGGGCTAGCTCGGCCGCCTGCCACAGATACGAAAACCAACGCGCTTGCTCCTCGGCCGGGCCGGCCAGATGCGCTTCGGTAATGGCTAGCGGAGTTCGATACCGGTCGAACGCGTCCAGCAGCAGCGGCGCCGGCCCCACCAGGCCTTCGCGACAGATCCGGACTGCTTCCACGTCGGCGTAGCGCTGCCGACCGTTGCCTCCAACGACACCGGGCGGGTAAAGGTCGACGCGACTGTCGAGGAACCGCTCTCCCGTCACGTAGTAGTTGAAGCCCAGCACGTGGGGCACGGTGGGGTGCTCGCAAAATCGCGCCAGCTCGGCCTCGCTCGCGCCAAAGCGCCGAAGGTAACGATAGAGCCCGTGCGAGCGATCGACCCGCCCGTAGAGCAGGTCCAAGCCCAAGAACCGCCGCTCGTTTTCGAAGTTTGCCTGGTAACGCAGGTCGGGCGTGCTGCGAACGAAACCCAAATCTTCGGTGTGGATGAGCTCGGCGTCGGGGTTGACGGCCCGCACGGCGCGCATGGCCAGCGCCGTGCCCCAAGTCTGATTCAAGAGCGCACGCACGAAGGCGCGGTCACTGCGCTCGTGCGGGTACCAATGGCCGTACAAGCCGCTGAAGCGCGCCGTGGTCAACGGCTCGTTGACGGGCGTGAAGCGGCGCAGCCACGGGAAACGCCGGGCCACCGCCGTAGCGTACCGGGCAAGCTTCTCGGGAAAGTCCGGATCCAAGAGCGAGGTGTACGTAGGCCCGCTACCGTGATGCAGCAGGCCCGCGATGGGCTCGATGCCGAGCTCGCGAACCAGCGCGAGGCGCTGTTCGGCCCAACCCAGGTCTATTTCGTCGAGGCTGCGCGGCGCCGCTGTCTCCCAAAGCACCGGATAGCGCAGCGCTTTGAGACCCAACGATCCCAAGGCTTGGAGGTCGGAAACGCGCTCGGCGTGACCCGAGAATTGCAACTGATCATGGTAGCGAGCGCCGACGCGATTGAGCGTGCACTCAATTCCCCCCCACAGCTCGAGCGATTGCAGATTCATGTGCGTCCTCATGCGCTCCGTTGATGGTCGGCTTCTCACGGTCACGCAGCCGCGAAAACAGCGACAGAGCCTGAGCCACGACCTGGTCCATATTGTAGTATTTGTACGTCGCCAGCCGGCCGACGAAGTGAACGTTGGGGACGGTAGCGGCCATCGCCTTGTACTGCTCGTAAAGGGCGTTGTTGGCCGCGCGCGGAACCGGGTAATAAGGGTCACCCTCGGCCGTCGGGATCTCGTAAACGATGCTGGTCTTTTCGTGCTCTTGACCAGTCAGGTGCTTGAACTCGGTCACGCGCGTGTACGGATGCTCGTTCGGAAAATTGATCGTGCCCACGGCTTGAAAACGCGGCGTGGACTTGGTTTCGTGACGAAATTCGAGCGACCGGTAGGGCAGCTTGCCCACGCGATTGTCGAAAAACTCGTCGATGGGCCCGGTGTATACCAGCTGCTCGAACGGGATGGCTTTGATCACCTCACGGTAGTCGGCGTTCAGCAGCACCTTGATGTTGGGATGGGCCAGCATCTTCTCGAACATGCGCGTGTAGCCGAGCTTCGGCATCGCCTGATACGTGTCGGTAAAATAGCGATCGTCGCGGTTACAGCGGGTCGGCACCCGCGCCGTGACCGAAGCGTCGAGCTCGGACGGATCCATGCCCCACATCTTGCGGGTGTAGCCCCGAAAGAACTTCTCGTACAGCTCCCGGCCGACCGCCGAAACGACCACGTCCTCGGCGGTCTTGAGGGTGCGCTTTTCGGCGGCAGCCGCGAAGAATTTCGGCAGCTCTTGCGCGGTCATCGACGTGCCATACAGCCGATTGACCGTATCCAAGTTGATCGGCATCGGCACCAACTGCCCGTCGACGCTGGCCAACACCCGGTGCTCGTACGGGCGCCAATCGGTGAAGCGCGACAAGTAGCGGAAGATGTCCGCGCTGTTCGTGTGAAAGATGTGGGGTCCGTAGCGGTGAACCAGGATGCCGTAATCGTCGTAGTGGTCGTAGGCGTTGCCGCCGATGTGCGAGCGCTTTTCGACCAGCAGCACCTTCTTACCGAGCCCGGCCGCGAGTCGCTCCGCCATCACGCTGCCGGCAAACCCCGCGCCCACGATCAAGTAGTCGAACATCAACCCACCTCGCGCTCGTCGGCGTAGCCAGTTTCGGAGCTGATGCGGCCGAGCACCGCGCGATCCATCAGCGACTCCATGGCCGCCCAAGTGGCGTCCCAAGACGTCTTCGCCAAGAACGGATCCGCGCGTCGCAACAGCTTTTCGTTCGACTCGTTCATGGCCGCTTCGCACGCGGCGATGAAATCGCTCGGTGTGTCGGCAATGCGGGCCAAGCCCTGCACGGAGTACGGTCGAACCACGTCGCGGATGGACGTCGAGACCACGGGCTTTCCGGCCGCCAAATACTCGGGGGTCTTGGTCGGGCTAATGAAGCGTGTGGCCTCGTTCTTGGCAAACGGCATCAACGCGACGTCCCAACCGGCAACGTAGCTCGGCAGCTCGTCGTAGGCTTTCGATCCCAAGTAGTGGATGTTCGGCAAGCGCGGCAGCTCCGCGGGGTCGACCTTCACGACGGGGCCGAGCATGACCAGCTGCCAATCCGGGCGCTGGCGCGCGACGCTTTCGAGCAGCGCGAGATCCATGCGCTCGTCGATGACGCCGAAGAAGCCCAGCCTGGGGGTTGGGATAATGGCTTGGTCGGCCGGGGCGGCGGGGCCCTTTCGCGCCCGGCCAAAGTGTGCCGTGTCCACGCTACTGGGGAACGGATGGATGTTGGGATGCAAATGTTTCTTGGCCTCGAACAAGGCGTGCCCACCGGTAAAGACCAGGTCGGCGATCTCCAGCAGCTGACGTTCGCGGGCGAGCAGCTCGGGCGGGGCGCCCTTGAAGGCGGAAAGCTCGTCCATGCAGTCGTAGACATGCGCGCGCAGCTTCAGACTGGCGGCGATGGGCAGCGCCATCGGCGTATAAAACCAAGCGACGGGGTCGACTATCGACTGCTCTTCACACAGCTTGGCCAACAGCTCACCCTGCCGTTGCTCGCGCTCGGCGTCGTCGAGCTCAGCGGGTAAAAACGGCACCACGACGTGCACGTTGGTTTTGGGATCGAGCGTCATCTCCAGCCGCGGCGCGCCTGCGGCAGTCATGGGCTCTTCGACATAAAAGACCCGGCGCTTTTTCGCGCAGCGACTGAGTAAATGCTGGGGCCGTTGGAACACGAAGTTCCAGCGCAAATGCGAGAAGCAAATCAGGTCATAGTCGGCTCGTTGTTCGTTGGCAGGTTGGCTCATGGGGTGGTCCGCAGAGCAGCGCCACAGCAAACCTCATGCCGAGCACACGCTGGCTCGCGGCTGGTCGTGACGCGAAAGCGAGCGCGCTTGTCGGCGCGGGCTTGCGACAACTTTGTCGGGGTGAGGCGTGATTGACGAGACAACGGAGCCGGCGTTCATTCGACGATTCACTGCAGAACGTCGTTCGACAAACGCATCACGCGGAGTATTCTCGACTGACCTTGCCGCGCCGTTACCAATCGCGCATCGGGTTGCTGCAGTCATCGCCGCCGTCCGCCGCGTTGCCCGAGTCCGTCGAACAAGACGCCATGGGTTACCCACGCCCGCAGCTGCGTCGGGAAGACTGGCTCTCACTCAACGGGGTGTGGGACTTTCAAATCGACCCCGACGCCGAGCTGACGCGACCGAACGAGGTGTCGTGGGCCCGCCAAATTCAGGTCCCTTTCGCCCCGGAGACCCGCCAGAGCGGCATCGGCGATACGGGCCTATTTCGCGCCTGTTGGTATCGGCGCACGTTCGCGGCCCCCGCGTTGGACGACGGGCAACGGCTGATTCTGCACTTCGGCGCGGTCGACTATCACGCCTCGGTCTGGTTGAACGGCGTGCGCCTGGGCGTTCACGAAGGCGGCTACGCGCCCTTCTGGTTCGACGTGACAGATTACTTGAACGACGTCTCCGAGCAGGAGCTGGTCGTGCGCGTCGAGGACGACCCGACGGACCTCGAGAAACCGCGCGGCAAGCAAGACTGGCAGTTGAACCCGCACTCCATCTGGTACCCGCGCACCACGGGCATTTGGCAGACAGTGTGGCTCGAGCGAGTGCCGGCCATGCGCCTGGCGCAACTCACTTGGACGTCGAACGTGGAGCGTTGGGAGATCGGCCTCGACGCTTCCATCGAGGCTCCGCTCAACAGCAAGCTGCGCTTGGGGGTCAAGCTCTGGGTGGAAGGCTTGGTGCTCGCCCATGACGAATATTTGGTCGTGGCCGGCGAAGTGCACCGCCGCATCGCCCTATCCGACCCCGGCATCGACGATTTTCGAAACGAGCTGTTGTGGAGCCCGGCCACGCCCCGGTTGATCGAAGCGGAGCTGGAGCTAACCGACATGGCGGGCCGCCGCATCGATTGCGTGCGCAGCTACACCGCGCTGCGCACCATCTCCGTGCACCGCGATCGCTTGCTCGTCAACGGGCGGCCGTACGTGCTGCGCATGGTGTTGGACCAAGGTTACTGGCCCGAAAGTGGGCTGACCGCGCCGAGCGACGCGGCCATGAAGCGCGACGTGGAGCTGGCCAAGGCCATGGGCTTCAACGGTGTGCGCAAGCATCAGAAGATCGAGGCGCCGCGCTACTTGTATTGGGCCGATCGTTTGGGCCTTTTGGTGTGGGAAGAGATGCCCAGCGCCTACCGGTTTTCGAAGCGCTCGGTGGAGCGGCTTACTCAGCAGTGGATGGAGATCCTGCGCCGCGACGTGAGCCACCCGTGCATCATGGCGTGGGTGCCTTTCAACGAATCGTGGGGCGTGCCCAATCTGCCCGACAGCGCACCCGAGCGAAATTACGTGCGCGCGCTGTACTACCTGACCAAAACCCATGACCCGTCGCGACCGGTGGTCGGCAACGATGGTTGGGAGAGCGTGGCGACCGACATCATCGGCATTCACGACTACGACGCCGACTACGAGCGCATGGCTCGCCGCTATTTCGCCCACGACGTGGTGCCCAAGCTGTTCAAGCGCGAGCGCCCGGCGGGGCGCGCGTTGTTGTTGGAGGGCCATTCCCGCCGCGAGCACCCCATCGTGCTCTCCGAATTCGGCGGCATCGCTCTCAGCTCGGAGCGAGACAGTTGGGGCTACACGCGCGCCGCCGACGTCGAAGCCTTCAAGGGCGCGCTGTTGCTGTTGCTGAAGACGGTACGGCGCCTCGAAGCGCTATCGGGCTTTTGCTACACGCAATTTACCGACACTTATCAAGAAGCCAATGGCCTGCTTTACGCCGACCGTACGCCCAAGCTGCCGCTCGACGTCATTCACCGAGCGATCATGGGCGTCGACGAGCCCAGCCCTCCTCCACCCATCGTGGTCGACGCTGGAGATGAAGAGAGCGATCGATGAACGACCAAACCCAAGAAAACACCAAACACGATTCTTCGCCCGACCTCGCCGAAGAGGAGCTTCAATGGCAAGACGCGCACGCCCAGCGACAGCGCGCGGCCGAGTTGTTCCACGCCGACGACTCCGATTACTCGTCGGACGACGACCTGGACGAATGAGGAGCGCGGGCCGTTCCCGCGTTGCTGCAAGCGGGTCTGTTGCCAAATGTCCCAGCAGATGCAGGTTGTCTCCGTCGAAAGGTTAGACATCCTTACCCTGCGGGGTGGCGTCAGCTGCGGCTATACACGACCCAGGGGGCGCGTATAACTTTCCGCCTGGATGCCCGGCTCGGTCCCCGCCCCTCCGCAGTCCAGCCGCTTCTTACTGGCTGGCGCTTTGGCACTGCTGGGCATTCTGGCTTTGGCAGTCTCGGCTGCCACTTCCTACACGTCGGCGCTCCGTTGGATCGACCACGCCAACGAGGTGCAGCGCAACGTAGATGGGTGGGAGCTGACGGTGGCCGACGTCCAAAACGACGTCCGCGGCTACATTGCCACCAACCGGCAGATGTTCGTCGAGCGCCACGGGCCAACGCTCGATCACATGCACGCGAACACGGCCGCGCTCCAGCGACTGGTCGCCGACAACCGGATCCAAACCGCGAACGTGGCCGCCGCCGGCGAGAGCGCCAAGGCGGTTTTGGCGCATTTGGACCGCCAAATGACGCGGGTGCGCGAGGGCCATCGAGACGAAGCGCTCGCGGTCCTGGAGCAGGGCGTCGGGATGCGACTGATGGCCGAGTTTCGCCAAGCCATCGGTCGCATCCGAGCCGAGGAACAGCGCCTGCTGGTCGAGCGTCGCCGTCGCGCTGCGTTTCGAGGCAAAGCGACGTTGTTGAGCGGCACCGTGTTCGCGCTGGCCTCGCTCGGCTTGCTTTCGTTCGCTTGGTCGCGCCAGACTCGGCACGAGCAAGCACTGGCCCGCCTTGCCAAGGAAGCACGTGAGCGGCTGCGCGTCTTGTCGGAGCTGGCAGAAGCGCTGGCCAGTGCCCGTACCACCGACCAAGTCGCCAAAGAGGTCTCGGAGCGGGGTCGCCTGGCCGTACACGGCGACACCTGCACCCTGTACGCGCTGAACGACCCCGGCAACGCGCTCGAGCTTTTGGCTACCAGCGGCGTCGCCCCCGAAATTTTGAGCAAGGTCGAGCGGCTGACACCGGCCACCCACCCCGGCACGTTCGCCGACTTGAAGAGCGCGCGCTCGGTTTGGGTGGAGAGCGAAACCGACTACCGCACCGTGTTTCCGAACCTGGCCAAATTGAAGGCAACCGGCAACCGCGCCAAAGCGTTCTGGAGCGTGCCGCTGATCGCCGAAGGCCGCCCCCTCGGCTTGCTGGGCGTCGGCTACTACGCGCCCCGCCAGTTTTCTCACGACGAACGGGTGTTCATCGACACCTTGGCTCATCAGTGCGCTCAGGCCCTGCTGCGCGCCTCGCGCATGGAGCGAGAGGACGAGGCGAAGCGTTGGCTCGGCACCACGCTGCGCAGCATCGGTGACGCCGTCATCGCCACCGATTCGGACGGTCGAATTACCTTCATGAATCCGGTTGCCGAAGATTTGACCGGCTGGACCGAGGCCGAAGCGCTGGCGCAACCGCTGGAAGCCATCTTCAAGATCTTCTCGGAAGCGACCAGAGCCCCGGTCGAAAGCCCCGTGACCAAGGTGCTGCGAGAAGGCAAGGTCGTCGGGCTGGCCAACCACACCGTGCTGCGCCCCAAATCGGGCCCGGAAATCCCGATCGACGACAGCGGCGCGCCGATTCTGAACGACCAAGGAGAGATTGTCGGTGTGGTGTTGGTCTTTCGTGACGTCAGCCACGAAAAGCGCGACCAAGCTCGCCATGAATTTTTGGCCAGGGCCGGCGAGGCGCTCGCATCCTCGCTCGACTACCAAGCGACGCTGGCCACCGTCGCTCGCTTTGCCGTTCCCCAGCTGGCCGACTGGTGCGGCGTGGACTTACTCGACCCGGCCACCGGCAAGACTCGACAGGTAGCGGTCGCTCACATCGACCCGGCCAAGGTGCAGCTGGCGCGAGAGCTCGGCCAGCGCTTCCCGCCCGATGCCAACGCCAAGACCGGAGTGCCCGAGGTCGTTCGGACCGGCCGCTCCGAGCTGTATCGGGAGATACCAGAAGCCTTGCTGGAAGCCGGAGCTCGAGGCGCCGAACATCTCCGCATCCTGCGCGAGCTGAAGCTCAAGTCGGCAATGGTGGTGGCGTTGCGGACCCATACCCGCGTCTTCGGCGCCATGAGCTTCGTCTACGCCGATTCGGAGCGCCGCTACACAGAGGCTGACTTGAGCTTCGCCGAGGAGCTGGCTCGCCGAGGCGCCCTGGCCATCGAAAATTCGTTGGCGCTCAAAGAAGCCGAAGAAGCGCGCGCCCAGGAGCGCTATTTGCGCGACGAAGCCGAACGCGCCAACCGCGCCAAGGACGAGTTCTTGGCCACGGTTTCGCACGAGCTGCGCACACCGCTCAATGCCATTTTGGGTTGGACCGTGAACCTGCGCAGTCGTCGACCCGCGGCGGAAATCGACCGCGGCCTCAGCATCGTGGAACGCAACGCGCGAGCGCAGGCCAAGCTGATCGAAGACGTGTTGGACGTGTCGCGCGTGATCAGCGGCAAGTTGGCGCTCAATCTGGGGCCAACCGACGTCGCAGGCGCCGTGCGCGCGGCAATCGAAACGGTGACGCCCGCCGCCGAAGCCAAGGGCGTGACGCTCGGCTCGACGCTAGCCGAAAACGTGACGCCGATTCTGGCGGACGCCAACCGACTGCAACAGATCGCTTGGAACTTGTTGTCTAACGCCGTGAAGTTCACGCCACCGGGCGGTCGGGTCGCGGTCGGTGTGTCGCAAGAGGGCTCGGACGTTTGCCTGAGCGTCACCGACAGCGGCGAAGGCATTCGGCCCGAGCATCTGGCGTTGATCTTCGAGCCATTCCAACAAGCCGATGCTTCGACGACCCGTCGTCATGGCGGGTTGGGTTTGGGCCTATCGATCGTCAAGCAACTGGTATTCGCTCACGGTGGCACCGTGAAAGCCACCAGCGACGGGCCGGGCCGCGGGTCCACGTTCACCGTCCGTTTGCCCGCGCGCACCGCCATTGCGACTTTCGGCTCCAGCGACGAGGCGGCCCGAGCCCAGGTGCTCGCCTCGTCCGAGCCGACCGCCGACGTGCGCCTGGACGGCCTGCGCGTGCTCATCGTCGACGACGAACCTGACTCGCTGGCGTTGTTGGAAGACCTGCTGCGCCAGCGCGGCGCCGCCGTGGACGTCGCGTCTTCCGTGGCGGTTGCGCTCGAGAAGTTCACGCAGGTGACGCCGGACGTCTTGGTGAGCGACATCAGCATGCCGGGCGAAGATGGCTACATGCTGATCAAGAAAGTGCGCGCCCTCCCGGTGGAGCGCGGGGGACGGACTCCCGCCGTAGCCTTGACGGCCTACGCCCGACCCGCAGACGCGCAACGCGCCTTCTCGGCCGGCTATCAAGTGCACGTCACCAAGCCGCTCGAGCCCACCAGGCTGGCCAGCGTGGTGGCCAACCTGGGTGGGCGCAGTCAGGGAGATTGAGCGACTTATTCAGCGGCCTTGGGAACCGCTGATTCACTGGTGGAGGAGATATCGTGGGCGCCTTCGCGCCGGAAGATCTCTTTCACCCGCGACTCCGCCGCCGAGTCGCCAACGTGGGCGGCGATCAAGATGTTGCCGCCTCGCAGCTTGCCCTCGTACTTCTTGGCCTCGATCTCGGGAATGCCCATACCAATCAAGGCTCCCGCAATGCCGCCGACGGTGGCGCCGGCAGCGGCTCCGCTCAGCGCCGCCATCAGCGGGCCTGCCGCGATGAACGGGCCAAACCCGGGAATGGCCAACGCGCCGATACCCGCCAGGAGGCCCAGCGCGCCACCGACGACGCCGCCACCGGCTACGCCCGCGACGGCCCCCTCTGGCGCTTTGGTGTTGTGCTCGTGCGCGAAGTCCTTCGTGCCGTGCTTGTCGGGAAAAATGACCGAGATGTCGGAGTTGGGAAAGCCGTCCTGGCCGAGCCGTTGGACGATGTTTTCCGCCTGAATTTCGCCATCTACGATGCCGATCACGACTCTATTTTTGTTCATGGTGTCCTTCACTTCTTCACTTCGAGTTGGTTGTCCACTTCGGTCACGCCTGCGACTTTTCGCGCCGCGGCTTCGATGTTGCTGCGCTCTTGCTCGTTGTTGACGGGCCCGCGCAGCGTGACCTTGCCGCCTTGGGTGATGATCTTGACGTTCTTCGCCGTGAACGAGAGCGAGCCGTCGGCCATCACCGCCTGGCGAATCTGCTGGGTGATCTTGAGATCGGTCTTGTCGTTGCTTTGGTCGAGCGGAGTCAGCGCGGCGCTATTCGTGTCACGCTGATTCACTTTGGTGTTGTCGGGTGCGGCGGCGGGACGGGTTGGCTCGGGAGCGCTCTTGGTCGCGTCGTGCGCCGGCTCCGGGGTGTTGGGCGCGCGTTCGCGCGGCCTGGTATCGCCCGGCTTGGGGTCGTTGGCGGCGACCGCGGGCGTTGCGGTAGTGCGCCGCGTGTCCGGCGGATTGGTCGACGACGCCGGCTCCGTTCGTTCGAGCGAAGCGGGGGTCATCGACGGCTCCGGCGCCGGGTTGACGGTCGCAGCCGCGTATGTGGGATCTTTCGCCGTGGATTGATTGCTGGTGTTCGAGCACGCGGCAATGGCGGTGAGCGATAGCAGCGCGCTGAGTCGTAACCTCATGGCAGCTCTCCTGATGGCTCGCACTGCGCGAGCAATCCTCCACACAGCAAGACACGTGCCGGAAACGGCAACCGCCGCCGCTTCGGCTGCCGCCAGCGTCAGGCCTCGGCGGGGCTGCGCTCTGGACGAGGCACGGGGGCGTTTTGCGCGGGGGGCTGGCTGGCAGCGTGGGCGCTCTTGAAGCGCGCCGTGATGTACCAACCGGTAATCGCCGAGAGCAGCATCAGGCCATTGGTGACGGTGAACACCCAATTGCCGACCAAGGCGCTGTAGACCGTAAACCCGAGCGACGCCGCGGTCTGGCCGATGAATAGAAAGCTCGAGACCCCGCTGCCCGTTCGCTCCCGCCACTGTTTGCGAATTTGCGCCAAAATCGTGATGAGCAGCACGAGCGAGCTGAGCCAACCCAGCAGCTCGCGCATCACGCGGACACCTCGCGGTTCTTGGCCACGCGCACCGCGTCGTCGCTGGGACGAATTTCGCGCCCGTGCAGACGAGCCTGCACGCACGTGAACTCGGCGCCCAAGAACAGAATCTGAGCCGCGTAGTAGACCCACACCACGAGGGCGATGAGCGAGCCGGCGGCCCCATAAGACGAGCCGACCGCGGCTTTGCCGAGATAGAGACCGAGCAAGACTTTACCGACCGTGAACAACCCGGCCGTGACGATGGCGCCGAGCCAAACGTCACGCCACTTGATCTCCGCGTCAGGAATGTATTTGAAGATCAAGGCAAACAGGACGGTGATACTGACGAGCGAAAACACGAAATTCACGACCTGCCACAGCGCTTCGCCTCCCGGCAGGGCGCCGGAAAATCGTTGGCCAATCGCGCTCAGGACGGAGCTGATGACCAACGAGACCAACAGTAGGAACGCGACGCCCAGGACCATCGTGAAAGACAGAAAGCGCGCCTTCACCTCGCCCAAAATGCCGCGCCCGGGCTTGGGCTTGACGCCCCAAATGGTGTTCAGCGACGACTGCAGCTCACCGAAGACGCCCGAAGCGCCGATGAACAGCGTGACGACGCCGACGGCCATGCTGACAACGCCGGACGAGGGTGAGTGCGCGCTGGCCAGGACCGATTGAATACCGGCCGCCGGCACCGCACCCACCACCGTCGCCAGCTGCCCCGCGACGCGACCGCGAGCGGCGTCCGCGCCCAAGAAGAAGCCGGCAATGGCCACGACGATGATCAGCAGTGGGGCCAGCGACAGCAGCGAATAGTAAGCGAGCGAGGCCGCCAAACGCGACGCATCGTCCTCCAACCAGTCGCTGGCGGTCTCTTTGACCGTGGCCCAGCTGATCCTGAGGGACATTTTGGATCGCGGCTCCTGCCGTTTTAGAGCCGGTTGCCAGTCAGAAACAGCACCAGCAGGACGACGATGAGAATGCCAGCCGGTGACCAACCCGCGTAACCGAAACGCGAGTGACCGATGCCTCCACCGATGAGAGCGACCACGAGTAGGATGAAGAGTAGAGTGAGCATGATCTCTGTCATTGCAACTCTGCTGCCAACCCGGGCAAAGCCGCTAATTCGCGCAAGCGCTCTCTTTTTCGGGACGACCCTCGCCGGGTTCGACAAAGCACGACACGGAAGCGCGCCCCGCCGTCGCGCTTTCGCCACAGTGCCGAGAATGCCGGCCCGGCGCATCTAGGCGAGCACTGGCAAGCTTGTTGCTTCACGTCGGACATGCCGAGCAAAAAGACATTGGAAAAGGCCAAGCAAGATCGCGCGGAGGGCAAGAGCGGCTCGACGCAGGCAGGCGAGTTCGTGCGCGAAGAGATGCACCACATTCGCGAGGGCAAGCACGGAGCCAAGAACGCCAAGCAAGCGATAGCGATTGGGCTATCGAAGGCGCGGCGCGCTGGTGTCGACGCCCCGCCCGGCCCTGACGCCACCCCCAGCGTGCGCCGCAAAGCGGCGCAAGATAGCGAGAAGGCCGGGCGCCGACCGAACCCGCGCCGTGCTCGAGCCAGCGAACAAGCTCTGAAGCGAGCGCCGCGAACGGCGGCCTCACCCGCAGCGCTCTCGCGCCACGCGCACGCCTCGGCCGAAAAACGGCGCAAGAGCGGAGGCTCCAATTCGCCCTCCGCCACGGCTCGTCGTGCGGCCAAGACCCGCAAACGTAACGCCGGACGAGCGCGCGCCGCCGCGCGCTGAGCTAGCTAGCTAGCTAGTCACTCGGTCGTCGAGCTCCTTTCCGTTTGGCTCTCGACCGATCGTGAGATTGCCCACCAGGGAGAGTTCCATGAACCAGCCTAGCTCGCCCCCGACCGATGCTCCGCAGCCGCACGAAGGCGTGCATTACCCGAATCCATCCAGTAAATCGCTCGAAGGTCCCGTCGGTCAGGCCGACCGGGAGACGACGCAGCGTGTGGTCTGGAAGCTGTTTTTCGTGCTGGTGTTGTGCACGTTTGCGATGGTGGTCGTCATCGGCCTGGTTTCTCGGCACCTGTGACAGCGCCTCCGTGGGCCCATAGCCAATCCAGGGCCGCGCCCATGGTCTGCTCAGGCGTCGGCCCCATCTCTCCGTGCCTCGCTTGCGGAATGATCATGAAGGTGGCCGGAACGCCGCTTGCGGTGAGGGCCTGCGCGCTCTGGCGCATCAAATCTCGCCGGTCCAGCTCGCCCGCCATCATGACCGCCGCGCGCAGCTGCCGCAGCTGCCCGGGCTTCAAAGCCGTTGGCGCGTCCATCGAGATGAGACGCGTGTAGCGGTGCGGATAACGCTTTGCCAGGGCGACGGCGCGATCGGCACCCTGAGACATGCCGATGATGGCCACCTCGGCAGCGTCGTCCGGCTCGCCCAGCCCCTGAAATACCTGAACGATGCGCGCGTCGAGCCCGGTCACGTCGCTCGACCATTTCGAAAACGGACCGCCGCAGCTCAGGTCTCCTTGGGGAGCGATCAGGGTGCCTTTCTTGGCCGCGCTAAATTGGAAGGCCTGGGCATACCCGAGCCCATGCCCACACACGCCGTGCAAGAACGCGATGCGTGCGGGCCCGCGAGGCGCGCCACGCATCACGAAGACCGGGGGCGACACCGTGAGATCGAGCGTTTCCATGTGAACGGGATCGGGCTTGGACGGCACGTAGGCGCTCGGCATCGGGGCGCGGCTGGGGGTCGGCCCCGTGTCGGGCAGCGTCCGACGCGCCTGACAGCTCGCCAAGCCCAGCAGATGAACGAGCGGCAACAGCCATCGGACCCGTCCGTTCATCGCTGCTCGTTGGTCAGCGTGGCGCGCGGTGCCGCCATTCCTGCGCCAGCAACAACGTGCCAGCGCTCATGGCGATGGATACCGCTACGAGCAAAAGCGACGAAGCCGTCTGCCCCAGGAGCTTCAGCACGGCCAGCCCCGCCGCGTAGAAGCCAAAAAACAGCGGCAAGGCGGCCGCAATCAGACCAATCACGAACGTACCGGCACGCCGGTTCTTGGAGTACGCCGAACCTGCGAGCAGCACCATGGCCGCTGCGGTGAGCAACCCAGCCGCCACGAGCGTGCCCGGTCGGCCGAAGTTGGCGACCACGGCTCCCAACAGGACCAAGCCGCTGGCCGAGATTCCCGTCACCGCGAGGCGCTGATGTTTGGCTAACGGATGCATGCCTAGTCGACATGCATCGCCTAGGCCAAACCGGTCGCAGGTTGCACCAGAAACGGCGGTACTGGCGACCCGCGACCGTAGCCGCTCTCCTCGCTGTCTCAAAAATGCCAGCGGCAGTACGGTGCTAGCGCGCCAGCGTGTCGAGCCAGCGCTCGAGATCGGCGAACGACGACAAGACCTTCAGTCGAGGCGGCAGGCTCGCGGCCGCCGATAGCCCTCGCCCGCCCACCACGAGCTCTACCTTCGCAGGGAGTAGCTCGCTCAGCAAGGTCAGCTCGCGCCGCGCATCTTCGGGCGGCAGCGCGATCACCGAGAGGGCGACGGCTTGGGCTTTGGATCTGCGCGCCGCTTCCACGATCTGCTCGGCGGGCAGGCTGGCGCCCAAGAACACCGCGCGCCGACCGCGCATGGCGATCAGCACCGCCACCAACAGCGCACCCAGCTCGTGCAGCTCCCCAGTGGGTGTCGTGCACACGACCGCAGGCGCCTTGCCGACGGGCTGCGCCGAAAGCAGGGCACCGAGGCGGGTGCGAAACAGCGCGGAGGCGGCATGCTCGCTGGCTGTGCACAGGCCGCCGCTGGCCCAGCGGGCCCCGATTTCTTCGAGCGCTGGTGCAAGGATGCCGATCACCAGCTCGCGCGGTGAGAATTCGTTGGCGGCGCGGGCCAGCACGCGCTCTGCCTTCTCGAGGTTGAGCTGAGTCACGGCTTCCAGCAGCGCGTCGATCACCTCGCGCGCGGCAGCGCCTTGCTCGGCGTCGCTGGGCTTGGGCGTCAGCGCTACCTCACCGCGAGCCAGCTCTGCAAGTTGGGAGAGCCCGAGGCTGGCGATGGCGCGCGTCGAGTATCCGCGCTCCAGCAGCTCTTTGATCAGGCGGAAGCGCTGGACGTCGGCCTCGGTGTACAGGCGTGCCCCGCCCTTGCTGCGGCTAGGCGCAGCCGCGCCGTAGCGACGCTCCCAAACCCGGATCGCGTGCGTAGAAAGGCCGGTCAACTTGGCGAGCGCGCCGATGCGGTAAGCGGGCAGACTCAAGAGCCGCTCCCGAGACTGCGTAGCGTCTGCTGCACGCCGGGATAGCCCTGGAAGAACCAACTCCACCAGCCGATCATCATCACGGCATGACCAACCAGAATACCGACGTGGCTACACATCTCGACGCGGTCGGAATACTGCCTCACGTAGCGGCGCCAGTGGAAGGCCTCGTCGACCAAGCTGTAAATGAACGAAAGACCAGTCAAGACGAGGGCCGGGATCCATAGCTCGCGCGGATGGTCGAACGCCGCCGTGAGTAGCACACAGCTGCCGATACCGCAGAAGATGGTGATGGCGTGAACCAGCCCCTCGGCGCCCGCGATTTCCTGCTTGTAGATGGTGCGATGCCCGATGGTATCGATGGCGATCGAGACGGCGAAGACGAGCGAGCCCCCCGGAACCAGCCACGCTTCTGCGGGAAACGTGACCCCGTGGCTGCGACCGGCGAGCAGAAAACCGCCCGTGGCCAGCACCAACCCGAGCATGAGCCCGACCCAACCGACGTAAATCAGCCAATCGACGCGCTGGAACTCACGCGCGCGCCGCACGTAGACCCATACCTCATACAGGAAGGACATCTTCGGGGAACCTCAGGGGTGAAGTGGAGGCTCGGGGCGCACGCCGGACCGGTTTGGTCAGCGCCGCGTTCACCGCCGCTCGAGCCACGCACCACAATTTGTCGGGTAGAGGCACGACCATCCGACCCGCGGTGACGTCGGCGCCTCGGGCTCGGAGCTTGTACCCAATGGTCGAGTAGACGCGACGAGCGGTGGCCACCGCGACGCGCGAGCGAAAGCCGAGATAGGGCAGGCCGCGGTCGGCCGAGGCGTAGAAGCGCTCGGCTTCGTCCAGCAAGCGCGCGACGGCGCGACTGAGCTGCTTCTGGGTCTCGGCGCTGGGTGGCCATGGCTGGCTCGGCTCCAGCGCGGGCGCCAACTCCGCGGGCAGGTAGCAGCGACCGCGAGCCCAGTCTTCGGCCACGTCTCGACAGATGTTGGTGAGCTGCATGGCCATACCAAGGTGCACGCCGTGCACGATTGCCGGAGCATCGCGCGCCCCCAGCACGTGGCACATCATGGCGCCGACACTCCCGGCGACGCACCAGCAGTAGTGATGCAGGTCGGCCATGGTGCCGTAGGCTGCGTCCGTGACATCCAGCTCGAACCCCTGCAGCAGGGCCTCCGGATATTCGCGCGGAATGCCGAGCTCGAACACCAAGCGCTGCAGCTCCGAGGGAACCGCGGCCGGCAAAGCGCGCCCGGCGTAGACGGCGTCGAGCTCGGCGCGCAAGCTGACCAGAGCCGCCCTCGCCTGGTGGGGCCCCACCAGGTCGATGGCGTCGTCGGCTCGTCGGCAATAGGCGTAGAGTGCATGAGCGTTACGGCGCTGCCCTGGCTCCAAGAGCAACGAAGCCAGATTGAAGCTGGCCGAGTGGCGTCGAATGATTGCGCGCGCCTCGGCCACGGGCAGTTGGGCGCGAACCTCCGGTAGGGTCTTGCTGACCGCCGTCATTGCGCCGCCTCGTGCCCACCGACGTCGCCCAAACCGAAGTCTTGCAACATGAGCGTGGCGGTGGCGCGCCCGGACGCGACCACTCCCGGTACGCCGGCCCCCGGGTGAGTGCCGGCACCGACCAAGTACAGCCCAGGAATGTGCGGATCGCGGTTGTGCGGCCGAAACCAAGCGCTCTGCGTGAGCTCGGGCGCCAGCGAAAACGCCGAGCCGTGATGGGCGAACAAGTCACGCTGGAAGCCGCGAGGCGTGAGGTGCCGCTGGACCACGACGTGCTTCCGCAGATCTGGCATCACCCGCTCGAGCGCGATGAAAATGCGCTCGGCATACTGTCCGGCAAGCTTGTCCCAATCGAGCGGCGCGTTGCCCAAATGCGGCACCGGAGACAATACGTAAAAAGAAGCGCCGCCGGGCGGCGCCAGAGACGGGTCCGTCACGCTTGGCGCGTGCAAGTACAGGCTGAAATCAGCCGGCAGCTCGTGACCGTGAAAGACTTCTTGCAGCAGCTCCCGATACCTTGGACCGAACAGCACCGTGTGGTGAGCTAGGTCGTAGGCCCGATCGGTGCCGAAGTAGAGCACGAACAGCGACATGGACCAGCTCGCCCGCTCCAAACGGCGCACGGTCTTTGCCGCCTCGGGCTCCTCGCCGTACAGGCGAGCGTACGTGTGGTGAAGGTCCGAGTTGGAAACCACCGCGTCGAACGCCTCACCGGCGCCGGCGGCCGAGGTCACCCGATGCACCGGCTTTTGGCCGCGTTCGACCCGAACCTGCTGCACCGGACAGTCGAGCCGCAGCTCGCCCCCCAGCTCTTCGTACAGCCGCACGAGCGCCCGCACCAAAGCACCGGTTCCGCCGCGGGGAAAGAAGACACCCCAATTTCTCTCCAGGTAGTGGATGAGCGTGTAGATCGCGCTGGTTTCGAACGGATTGCCACCGACCAGCAACGAGTGAAAGCTGAGCGCTTCGCGCAGTTTTTCGTTCCGAACGAAGCGCGCCACCGTCGAGTACACCGAGCGATCCGCCCGCAACTGCAGCAGCGCGGGGGCGACCTTGACCATGTCCGCGAAGCGCAAAAACGGCTCGTGCGATAGCTCGACGTAGCCCTTCTCGAATACGCGCCGGGAGTAGTCGACGAAGCGCAGGTAGCCGGGCACGTCGTCCGGCGAAAGCTTGGCGATCTGCCGGATGAATTCGTCGCCCGCCATGTAGTCGAGCCTCGTGCCATCCGACCACAGCAGCCGATAGAACGGCTGGACCGGTAGAAATTCGACATAGTCCTCGCGGCGCCGGCCGCACAGCTCGAACAGCTCGTCCAGACACTGGGGCGCCGTGATGACGGTGGGCCCCCCGTCGAAAATGTAGCCCTGTTCTTCGTAGACGTAGGCGCGACCGCCGGGTTTGTCGCGCGCCTCGAACAGCACCGTTCGAACGCCGGCCGCCTGCAGGCGAATCGCCGCCGCGAGCCCGCCGAATCCAGAGCCGATGATCGCTACCCGCTTCGCGTCAGACATAAGCCGCCTCCAAGCGCTCGATTTCGTCGACCAACGGCGCCAGCAGCGCCCGACTCTTCACCCGAGCCTGCAGCCGCGCGAAGGCGTCCTGCAGCTGGCGATGAACGGCGCGATTGGGGGCGTCGCCCAGGTGCCGGCGCAGCGCCGATGCCAAGGCCTCCGGGTGCATCTCGCCTCGCGTGACCGCCTGCGCGTGATGCTGCAGCCGCGAATAGCTCAGCTCGTCCAGGCGTCGCGAAAGCCAGGCCCATGGCCAAGTCGGGCGCCCTTGCAACAGGTCTTCGTGGCCTTTGTGAGCGCGCGCGGCCTGATAGATGCCACTGGTATCGTCCAACATTTGCAGGGCGACGCCGTACTTGCGCGCAAAGCGCGAGAGCTCCGCGCACAGATCGGCGTCCGCACCGCCGGCGATGGCGCCGATCTCCGCCGCCAGCTCGAGCAAGCTACCCGTCTTGAGGCGCGTGCTCAGATTCACGAGCTCGAAGACCTCAGCCTGAGCCAAGGTGCCGAGGCGCACCCCGAGATCCAAAGCTTGACCATAGTGACAGCGCAGCACCGCGCGGTCGACGGCACGGCGCAGCTCCAGCTCTACCCTGGGCTCGAGCTTCAGCTCTTCCAGCAAACGATGGGGCATGAAATACAGCCAATTGCCCGCATTCAACGCCAGCGGCACGCCCACCAGGCAATGGAGCGCAGGCTTGCCGCGCCGGTACTTCGAGTCGTCCTCGATGTCGTCGATGATGAGCGAGCCGGCGTGCAGCGCTTCGACGATCAGCGGCAGCTGCCGCGGCATCTCGGGCGCGGCGTCGCCGGCACCGAGCGCGTACGCCACCTCCACCAAGCGAGAGCGAAAGCCCTTGCCGTCGCGGCCCAACAGCTCGAGCAAGGGTCCGCACAGCACGGCCTGCCAATGCCGCGCGTCCACGCGCTCGTCGGTCGCGTCGAGGGTTTGGCTGAGGCAAGGCTCGTCGAATTCTTCGCGCAGGCGCCTGACGAAGTCCCCTTCGCTGGTCACGCGCTCGGACGAGGGCTGGAGCGTCGACTCGGAAGGCCACACCAGTGGTTGCGTCATGCCAAGGCCCCTCCCCGCGCCCGGCTGGCGCCGAGCACGCGTGGCAGCGAAAATCCGCGTGGTGGCCGGCCACAGACGATGCGCAGGCGATCGGTTCGGGTCAGGTTCAGCGCGTAGAAGCGCCGGATGGATGCCGGCGGCAGGCGATAGAAGCGGGAGATGGCGTGGTGCCGCTCGTCGCTGGCAAAAGCGGTGAACAGCATGCGATTGAGCAGCACGCCGAAGCGCATTTGAGAGCGTTGCTCGCGCAGCAAGGCGGGCCACACGCGCTCGCGCAAATCTTGGGGCGCGCAACCGGCGACGGCCAGCGCCAGCCGAACCGCGACCGGGAACGAATAGCCAGTCACCGGGTGAAACCAGCCCCCTTGGTAGCCGGCCTTGAGCGGCTCGTCGGGCGCCGGCTCGTCCATGGACGGGGCCGAGATGGGCAGCGGCAAGACGCCGTGCTCACGCCGAGCCACGCCCCGCACTGCGAAGCCGTGGCGCGCCGCATAGGCCATGATTTCAGCCTCCAGCTGCGCGTGGTCGAGCGTGCTCGTATCGGAAAAATACGTATCTTCCAGCAAGACCCGATCCGGCGCCAACGGCAGCGCGTACATGAAGCGAAAGCCGTCACGCTGCTCCACCAGCGCATCCATCAGCAGCGGTTGCGTGAGCGGCGATGGTCGCGAAAGCTCTAGCTCGAGCCCCACGAACTTCTGATAACCGGTACCGACTTGGGTCGGCAGAGCCCCTGGCCCACGGCTCTCGATCACCACCTGGGCGGTCAGGTGTTGCCCGGACGCCAGCTCCACGCTCGTCGCGGTCACCCGTTCGGCACGCTCTCCCAGCAGCAGCCGACAGCCCGGGCGCTCCGCGAACGCGCCGTGAACCACCCGCGCCAGTCGCTCGGAAGGTACGGCCGCATAGGGCTCGTCCAACCGGCGCGAAAGCTCGGGGAACTGCACGTCGTAGCCCGACCAACGCCGCTCGACCAAAGGGCGCACCAGCTCTTCGGCCGCCGCCACGTCGCCGGCGTGGAAGCACCACAAATGATTGCCACCCACCCGCGCCTGTTGCTCGACCAGCCCCACCCTCGCCGTGGGCCGCCGCTGGAACAGGGCCAGGGCAATGAGTGAGGAGGCCAAACCGCCGCCGACGAGGAGATAATCGAGCTCCGCCTGGGGGGTGCCGGCCATGTCCAAGGCCTAGAGTCTAGTTAGACATGTGTCAAGGTCGTGCTATTAGTTTTGTCTAAGCCATGGCTAAGTCTAAGATCTTGTTTGCCGCGGAAAACATCACGTTGGCGCAGGTCGTGCGGTTACTGGCTTTGGCCCGACGGCTACCTCAGGACCGCTACGAGGTGCATTTCGCCTGCGCGGCCTTCGAGCCCTGGCTGTTCCAAGGCACCGAGTTTCGGCAGTGGCCACTGTGGACCTTGGACGGCCCGAAGGCCCTGGCGGCGCTAGCCAAGGGAGACCGCCTGTACGACGGCGCAACGCTCGCGCGCTACGTGGACGCCGAGCTTGCGCTCATCGACGCCGTCAAACCCGACGTGATCGTGGGCGACTTCCGACTTTCACTCGCCGTGAGCGCGCGCGTCGCGGCCGTGCCGTGCGCGTCGCTGATCAACGCCTACTGGAGCCCCTACGCGGTGCGCGACGGCTTTCCGGTGCCAGACCACCCGATCGTCCGCCTGGTCGGCGTGGAGCGCGCACAGCGTTACTTTCCGCAAGCCATGCCGCGCGTGTTCGAGCATTTCGCGGCCCCTCTGAACGCGCTGCGCAAGCGCCACGGCTTGCCGGCGGCGTCGCTGTTGGAGCAACTGTGCTTCGGAGACTACGTGCTTTACCCGGACGTGCCGGAGCTGACTCCCGTGGCGGATGCTCCCAGCTCTCACGTGTTCCTGGGCGCGGTGCCGTGGGCCCCGAGCGTGCCGCTCGCCGACGATCTGCTCGCGGGCGATCCGGCGCACCCCATCGTTTACGTCACGTTGGGCTCGTCGGGTGATCGAGATGCGCTCGGTCCGGTGCTGGCGGGGCTGGATGGTTTGCCGATCCGCGGCGTGTTGGCGACCGCCGGCCGCCCCCGACCTCGACATTTGCCGAACAATTTCCGGGTCGCCGAGTACGTGCCGGGAGACTTGCTGGCGCGCCAAGCGCGCTTCGTCGTCACCAACGGCGGCTCCAGCACCGGCTACCAAGCGCTCGCCGCGGGGGTGCCGGTGCTTGGCATTCCGTCCAACTTGGACCAGTACTTGGCGATGCAAGCCATCGGCAATGCCGGCGTCGGAATCACGCTCCGGAGCGGCTCACTGACGCGCGAAGAGGTGCGGCGCGCCGCGGTCAGGCTGGGCGACGACGTCGACATGAAGCGTCGAGCCGCCGAGTTGGCGCGCCGCTTCTCGAGCCTGGACTGTCACGATCGCTTCCAAAGTTGGCTCGGCAGCGTGCTGCCAGTGGCGGCGCGAGGCGTGTCGTGAGGGCCACCGGCCAGAGCTCACGGCGGTGGCTGCGCGTGGCGCCGGTGCTGGCGCTGTTGTCGTTCGGCCATGCCGGCAGCGCCGAAGAGAACGTGGTCACGAACGTGATCGAGTTCGAGACGCAGAACCGAAACGACGACGGCTCGGTGCGCTGCGGGCTGTTCAAAGAGGGCGGCTGGCTCAAAGACGCTTTCCGCAGCTCGATCGTGAAGGTGCACGGCAAAAAGGCGCTCTGCATCTTCAAAGAAGTACCGGCGGGAACCTACGGCATCTCGGCTTTTCACGATGAAAACAGCAATGAAAAGCTCGACACCAACTTCGTAGGTTACCCGACCGAAGAATATTGCGCCTCGAACAACGCGAGGAACCTGATGAGCGCGCCCAGCTTCAGCGACGCCAAGTTCGGCTACCGCGGCGGCACGGTGCGGCTGCGCGGCGTCATGAAGTAGCGAGCAGCCCTTTCGACCGCCGCGAAGCGACCGAGCTGCGACTATTCGTGCGGGGGAGTGGCGGCCGGCTCGGCGCCGTCGCGCGAGTCCAACTTCGGACCTTGCTCCAGCTTCTCGGCGGGCGGTACTTGGTCCGCCCCGATGACCTTGCCGTCACCAGTCGTGGTAGCCGGAGGCTGCACGTCGTTGGTGGGCGACTGCGCCGGCGTCGAAGGCGAGCCGCAAGCCGAGAGCAGGACCGCTGTCACGATGAGGGAGATACAGCGCATTTTTTTATTCCTTTAGAAGGTGCCCTGCAGTCGCAAGCAAGCGGCCGTACAGGGCGACCCTGGCGAGAGCAGGAGTGAGAAGCCACCGTCAGCGCCCGTGTAAAGCGGGGGGATGATCGGGCCGCTTGACGCCAACGCTGCCACACGGTTTTCGGACGTGGCGATCGCGGTCATCGGCACCGACGTGACGATGTCGTTCCGTGGCCCAATCACCGGGTTCGACATCGGCAATAGCAAAGGCAGGGCCAAGAACACCGTGGGGAACATGCCCTTCTACTCCAGCAACGCCCGTGCCAGCCCAATCCCCAGCAAATTCCGCGCAATCTTCGCAAATTGAGGGCAAACATGCCCCGAAACGCAGTCTTGCCACAGAGGCGGTGAGGCGCGCTCAAGCGGCCGTGCGTGATGGCGGACCGGAGCGAGCTCCGCGAGCATCGGCCCAGGAGGCTAGCTGGCCTGGTAAATCCCGAACGCCGCGCCTTGTCCGTCGTCGCACGCGGTCATGGTGGCGCCGTCGGCGCCGGTGATGCTCGGCAAAGCCAGGCCGCCGAGCTCGGTGACGCGAGCGGCGGTGCGCTCGGCGTCGGCGACGCGGAAGTAGAAGAGCCACTGGCTGTGGATGTGAGGCTGGCGCGCCAGGTTCGAGATGCTGCCGACGGTCGCGCCGGTTTCGTCCCAGCCGAACATTTGGTGCTGGCCTCGCTGGGGGCCCAAGTCGGCGGCGCCGGTGGCGCGCCAGCCGAATATCTCCGAGTAGGTCGCGAAAGCGGCGGAGTGATCGTGGGTTGCCATCAGATGCCAAGCAACTAGCGGGCGTGGGGAAGGCAGAGCTTCGGCCGTGAGCGTCAAGACGACACCGAACTTGTCGCGCAGCCCGACACGGGCTCCCTGGTGGCCGTTCACGGCGGGTCCCAGTTGCATGCCACCGCCAGCGAGCAGGGGCTGGAGCGTGCTTTCGACGTCAGAGACGGGCAAGTGGCCGCGGAAGTGGGGCTTGGCTCCGCGCGCACGAGCGGGTGCGGGCAGGTCGGCGAGGGTGAAATCCGCGCCCCAGAAATCCGCTCCGAACAGCTCGCCGTAAAAAGCGCGCGCGGCGGACACGTCGGTGGTCAAGAGCTCGTAGCGAACGAAGCGGCTGCTCATGGGCGTCGCAGCCTAGTCCAGGTCGTGCCCTGGCCCACAGCGCCACGGGTGCTAGCTTTCGGACATGGGACGCACCGGCTGGGAATCGGCAGCGCTCGTTATTTCGATGGTCCTCGCGTTGGCGCCTTCGGCGCGCGCACAGCAGCAAGGTCCCGCGCCGCCACTCCTGTCGGCGCTGCTGCCTCCGTCTACGCTACCGCCGGTGCCGGAGCTGCGTCTCAGTTGGCCGATCATGCCCTTGAAATTCTCGTTCACCGGCACCGAGGTGAACGGCTATGCCAGCGGCCCGCTCCACCTCTTTCGAGCCGAATCACTGTGGCTACGCACGCCCGCGCTTCAACTGTGGACGGTGGGCAGCGCCGAGCGAGCTTTCGAGCTGGATTGCCGCCTGACGTGCCAGCCCATCGTCCAGCACGTCCTCGACCTCGAAGCGCGCGTGCCCATGCCCCAGCTCTTGCCGGGCACGACGGACACGCACGCCTACCTCCGCTCTTCGTCGTACTACACGACCCAAAGCCCGCGCAGCGTGCGTCTCGTCAGCGCCGGCCTCGCGGGCGCGTTCTGAAGCCGCCAAACGGCTTGGCCTACGGGCTGACCGATTGCTCCCAAAACACGACCTGCCCCGCGCGGTTGGCGACGAAGCTGACGCCACCGTCTTGCGAAACCACGACCGCCAAGCCTTCGGGGTGATCGTTGACGAACCGGTAGGCGGCGCGGTGGCGGGTGCCGACGTTCTCGACGGCTTCGGCTTGGCGCTCGAGACCTTCGGCGTCGAGCGCCCGGAAGACCCGCTCGGGCGTGGGCAGCTCGGCCGAGACCTCGGCGCCGAAGCCGACGACACCGAAGCGCTTGTCCAGCACCAAGGCCCCGTCGATGGCGGTCAAGTTGGCGAGGACGCGGCTCAGCTCGAACACTTCTTGCTCGAGAGCGGCGAAGTGCGCGCTTTCGTTGGACGCGAAATCGGCCCAGCCCACCGACGCCTTGGTCGTGGTTTCGGCGACAGCGCGCAAGATCTCCAACAGCAAAGTCCGATAGCGATGGGACGGCTCGTCCTGCGCCAGCGTGTATTTGGGACGAATGCCGCGCAAATCGGGCGCGCCTTGGGCGGAGTCGTTCGCGACCAAAATCAGGCCACCGTGGTGGGCCCCGCGCACGAGCTGAATCGCGCGGCGCAACATTTGCTGGCCCACCTTGCCGACCAGCGAATGCTCCACCGTCGTGGGCGACGCCGCGCCCGCCTGCAGCGCCGCATGGGCCGCGCGCACGTCTTCGCGCTCGCGCTCGAACATGGCCGGCAACCATTTCGACTCGAACACGTCGAGGGTTGCGTCGACGACCAAGCCGCGCTCGATCGCTCCGATCAAGTGCCCCGCACAACGGACGGCCATGTGCCCCGGCGCGGTCACGTGAATGATGGGATCGTAGGTCCAATTCGGAACCACGCTCCGACCGCCCCAAGTGGGGGCAAGCCAAGCCGGCCCCGAGTGCGCTACCCCCCAAATGCGCAGCTTGCCTTGCTCGGCGCAGGCGCCAATCAGCGCGGTCTCGAAGGGCACGGCCGGGGCCATGCGTCGCAGCTCGTCCGCGTTGAGCGGCCGCGGCTCGGACAGCTGAAGGCGGAGGACGCCTTGCTTGGGGGCGCCTGCCGCCGGCAGCTTCTCCGGCGACGTCAGCAACAAACGAAAGCGTGTGGGCCTAGTCTCCTCGACCGTGAGCGACGCCTGAAACGCCACTCCCAATGCCTCTTCCAGCTGCTCGGACGAGAGGGTGAGCTTCATGCCGGCGGGCCAATTCGCTTCGACGTAGCGCGCCAGGTCCGGCGGATAAGCATGCGAGCGAGGCATAGCCCCAGTATGCCCGATGGGAGTAGGGTTTGCCCCGGAGCAAAGCGATGGCCGAGAACGTCACGAGCGCGAGCGTGAAGCTGAACGACGGGCACCAGATCCCTCAGGTGGGCTTGGGGGTGTGGCAGGCAGGCGCCAGCACCAAACGTGCGGTGCTGGCCGCCCTCGCCGCCGGCTACCGGCACTTCGACACCGCCGCCATCTACGGCAACGAGGCCCAGGTTGGCGCCGCCATCGCCGAGTTCGGCATCCCGCGTGAGCAAGTGTTCGTCACCAGCAAACTGTGGAACCAGGATCACGGCTACGACAAGGCCCTGCGCGCCTTCGACGTGGCCCTCAAGCGCATGCGCCTCGACTACTTGGACCTGTTCCTCATCCACTGGCCGGTGGCAGAGCTGCGGCTCGACTCGTGGCGCGCGCTCGAGCAGCTGGCCGGTGAAAAGCGAGCACGCTCGATTGGAGTCAGCAATTTCTTGGTGCCGCACCTCCAAGAGCTGGCGGCGTCGGCCAAGGTGTTGCCGGCGGTGAATCAAATCGAGCTGACGCCGTTTTTGCAGCGCCGCGAAACGGTCGCGCTGTGTCGCAAGCTCGGCATCACCCTCGAGGCTTATAGTCCCCTCACCCGAGGCCAGCGTTTGAAGCACCCGGTCGTGGTCGAGCTGGCAACGGCGCTCGCGCGTTCGCCCGCGCAGGTGCTGCTGCGCTGGGGCCTGCAACACGGGTTCGTGGTGCTGCCCAAGTCGGTAACCCCGGCGCGCATCGAAGAAAACGCGGCCCTGTTCGATTTCACGCTCGACGCCTCGGCCATGCAACGCCTCGACGCGCTGGAAGAGGGTCTGGTCACCGGTTGGAATCCCGAGACGCAGGCCTGATCGGGTCAGGTGGTCATGGCAAGTCCACGAGCTCGAGCTCGGCTTCGGCCACGATGTACGGCACGTAGCGGAAGTCGCGAATGGCCGTGACCTGGCCGCCTTCGAGCTCGAGCAAGATGAAATACGCCGGCTGCCCCTCGCCCGGCCGATACACGGCCAGGGCCGGACGCCCCTCAAGGCGGGCCACGCGCGCCGAGAGCTGCTCTTTTTCGTAGCGGGCAAAGTACTCGCCGACTTGCTTGCCGCGACGCTGAGACTTGGCCACCAAATCCAACCGGCAATCGTCGCTGACGAGCGCCCGGATGCCGTCCCAGTCGCGGGCGTTGAACAAGCTGGCATAGCGTTGAAGCTCGGCCGGCGACGGCGACGAGGAGACGGCCGCGGTCGGTGCGGCTTGCTGCAGCAAGGTTTTACGTCCGCGCACGAGCGCGGCTTTGACCGCCATCACGGTAGTGCCCATCGTTTCTGCCGTTTCATCCAGGGAGTGACCGAGCACGTCCTTCAAAATGACCGCGCTGCGTTGCGAGACCGGGAGCGAAAGAAACGAGGCCAACGCGGCCCGCACCACCGCCGGCTCCGGCTGGTCGTCGAAACCGCCGAGCTCGTCCAAGTCGGCCACCGGCTCCACGTACTTTCTGCCGTGGCTCTTCAGGAAGTCGACGGCGGTGTGGTGGGCGATGCGAAACAGCCAAGGTCGCAGCGGCGGCACGTCGACGAGCAGGCTCAAGCCGTAGAAGGCTTTGGCCAGGGTATCTTGCACGATGTCTTCACCCTCGATCACCGAGCCCGTGAGGCGAGCGCAGTAGCGGTGCAGCTCGGGGCGAACGTCGCCCACCAGCAGCAAGAACTGTTCGCGCGCATCAGCGAGGCCCGGCGGAGTTTCAGTCATGCCGCGAGCCTAACACCTCGCGCTCGAGCTCCTCGGGCGCGGGCGAGAGACCGTACGAGCCGAGCGCCAGAAGCTCGGTGATCTCGGGCGGCGCCTCGACCCGCTGCTTGATCTGTGACTGGAAGGCCTCGAAGGCCGGCAGGTGCCGAAGCGGGTTCGGCTCGGCGTGACTGGCCACGTGCACGAAGCTCACGCCGTCGGCCAAACGGTAGCTCGAGTAACAAAGTCCCGCCGGCGCGACCTTTCGCAGCTCTTCGAACACTGCACGCACCAAGCTGGCGTTGGCGTCGGCGTGCTCGGGCTTCGTCTTGTAGCGAACCATGATCGTTTTCATCGGTGTCCTCGTGAAGAGAACGAATGGCGGGCGACAAAGGATGCGCGGCCAGCCAGATTTTCGGCCCCGCGCGCGTAACTCTGCGAAATGATTCAGCAGCTCTTGCTCAGGACTGCAGATCGCGGTACCGGGCCGAGCCATGGCGGACGACGCTGCCGGCCCCGAGCCGGGCGAGCCCGAACCCGAGCGCGAGCGCGACGTCGGCGCGAGCCCCGGTACGACCGGAGCTTGGCTGCGTCAAAATCGCTCGCTAGCGCTGGGGCTCGGCTGCGTGGCGCTGTGCGGAGTGATCGGGCTCGACGTCTACTTCATGCTGAAGAGCGACGCGAAACGCTTAGCCTTGCCGCCGGCCAAGAGCGCCCAAGCGCCCAGCGTGGCCGCGCCCGCCCCACCCGCGGCCCCGCCCTCCGGGGTTGCGGGCAGCGAGGCCGGAGCGGAAGGCGAAGCGCTCGACTATGAAAGCGACGATGGCGAGCCCCCCCCCGGCAAGGCCCCGCCCGCACCCAAGCATTTCGACACCGTCCAACACGCGGCGGTCGACAGCTGTACCACCGCGAGCGTCGACGGTCTCAGCCGGCAGATCATCGCCCAAGCGCGCTGCATCCGCCCGAACGCCTTCGTGCCGCTGCCCAGTCGACCAAACCTGGTGATCGCCTCGCAGGTGTTTCCCTACTTGGAGCTGGAAGCGCGCGATCATTTGTTGAAGGCCATCGACGCCCACCCCAAGGCGAAGATGACCGTCAACAGCGCGCTCCGCACCGTCGCGCAGCAATACCTGGTGTGGCGCTGGTCGGCGACGAAACGCTGCGGCGTGCCCTTGGCCACGCCGCCCGGCGAAAGCAACCACGAGGTCGGCTTTGCACTCGACATTGCGGAGGCGGCAAGCTGGCGCCAAGCGCTCGAAGCGCAAGACTTCAAATGGTTGGGCGCTTCGGACCGGGTGCACTTCGACTACAAGAGCGCAAGCTCGGCGGGCCGCACCGCGACCGACGTCTTGGCGTTCCAAAAGCTTTGGAACAAGAACAACCCGAGCGACAAGATCGCCGAAGACGGCCGCTACAGCCCCGCCACCGAGCAGCGCCTCAAACAAGCGCCGGCCGACGGCTTCAAGCTCGGTCCCAGCTGCAGCAAGCCCGGCGCCCCGAAGTGAGCGGTCGGCGTGCGTCTTGTCTCGTGGGAGGAGGCACGCGCCTCCTCCCCTCGAAAAGCAAAGCTTTTCGAGCCTCCCCTCCACGCGGCGGCTTCGCCGATTTAGATGGCTGGTGTTCCACACCAGCCTCCTAGGTGGCGTCTTTGAACTCGATCGCAATGTAGGGCGGCTCGCCGCTCGGGCTCACTTCGCCCGGCTCAAGCTTGATCAGTAGCTCGCTCGTGATGATGGTGCCCGAGATCACGCTCGACGCGCTGGTGCAGGTGCCGTTGGCGTTGGACGTGCAGGTGCACTTGCCGGACGGGTCGAGGCATTGCTGGCGGGTGCCAGCCAGCGCCTTGAACGTGAACGCGGCAGGCTCAATCTGCTGCGCTTGCACGCAGCTGGTCGCGGCGGTGGAGGCGCTGGGCATGCACTGCTGCGGCAGAGTCTGAGGCACGGCAAAACGCCCGTCCCACGGCACGTCGACGACCTGGCCCGGCGCAAGCGTGATGGTCGAGGGGGTGGGGCAGGCCAGCGGGCACGCCACGGGCCCCGTTTGCATCAGCGCCTGACACGAGGTGTGGCACCCGTCGAGAGCCGGCAAAACGTGGCGCGCACCGTCTTCGACCTCGAACAAGCGCTGCACTTGGCAGGTCGAATCTTGCGGGCCGAGGTACAGCGTTGATTTGGAGCTATTTTTGATGTGAACAGGCAGCGTGTAGCCCGCCTCGTCCATGTAGCTGGAGCAGGCTAGGGCGCCGCCGGCGCTGCTGCCCGCAACCGGTTGAGCGGCAGCCCCAGAGCTGCCGCCAGCGCCCGCGGGGCCGCTACCACCAGCACCTTGGCCGGCCGCGGTGACGGCACTGCCACCATTGGTGGCCACATTGCCGCCCACGGCACCGCCAATCGGCGTTTGCTCATCCACGCTACCGCAACAAGGCAAGAGCAAGGCACACGCGGCAAGGGCAAGGCGTCCAAGCGGCCGCAACATCCCCTCATTGTTAGAAGCAGGCGCGGCCGGAGGCCAGTCCGAATTTGGCTTGGAAGAATCGCAACCCACTGCAAATGAGGCACATTTGCCAGTTCGGCTGTCAAAGTGGCGTGACGGCGTGACAAATACGCGGTTGCCGCCCCGGGTGCCCGATCAAGCTCGCCCGCGGCGTCGCAGCTGCAGCGCCAAAATCAGACCAGCCGCGAACGCCGAAACACCGGCGTGTCGGGGAGCGGGTGCGCTCGACAGGCCGCACGCGCGGAAGTCGCGGGGCTGGAGCCGCCGAGCGGATTCATCGACGTCGGCGGCAGCATCGGCTCGGGCTTTCGGCGGCGCGATCATCCCCGGCGCGTCGGTTAACTCTTCCAGGTAGCGCACCCATTGGCCGAGCTCGGCCTCGGTCAGATTGCTGGCTCCATGCCGTCGACGAAGCGCAGCGCAAACGCGAATGCGCTCGTCGGTGGGCGAGACGTCGAGCGCGCGGTACACGGCGCGCAGCGCTTGCCGCGCTTCGGGGGCGAACGCGATGACAGCAGGCTCGTGGCTCGTGGCGTTCTTCTTCCGCCGGATCGACGAGACGCCCGGAGCTACGCGCGCCGCGCGCGAGACCGGAGGACCTCGCGCGCCGTATGCGTCACCACGCGACCGAGCCAAGGCTCGAGCACCGCCGGATCTTTCACGGTGTGGATCGATCCGAGCGCCCGCGTGAAGACCTCTTGTAGGAATGTCGGCCAGCTCGGCATCGAAACCGATCGCGTGCGTGACGATCCGCGCGACCCGGCCGACGTGCCGCCGGAACAAGGCCGCCTTCGCGCTCGGGTGGTTGGTGCACAAGGCTTCGACCAGCGCAACGTCGTCCCCCCGCGAACCCGACCCGCAACACTACACCCTCGGCCCTGTTGGTTACGCGCGAAGGGGTCATGGGTTGCTTCGAGGTCCGATTCGTCAGTCCCCGGTCGTGGCCTGGGCGGCTCACTTTTCGTTCGTTGGCCTTGCGCGGGCGTTCGCCATATTAGCGAAATCTTCTCAATAGTTAGAGGCGCCCCAGCAAAACATCGCCCTCAGCGACGGGCTTCTCATTCTGTTGTGACGATGTCGGCCGTCCAAAGGCGTCGGTCGCGCCGACGTGGCCCGCTTCCGCCACGAAAGCTTCTGCAATGCAGGCTGCGATTTGGCAGCCCCAGGCCAAAAGCAAGGGCAGGCACGTTGCCGAAGTGTAGGTGCGCACCCACGCCGCGGGGTTTGACCGAAGCAACGCCGCGAGTTATGGCTTGTTGAACGGAACGCCTCCGGTTCCGATTTCGAAAGGTATGGGCCATGAGCTGGGAGACACCGAGCTTCATCGAAATCGACATGAGCGCCGAGATCGGTTCGTACGAAGGCGAAGACTACGACGGACTGTGAGCGACGCCGCTCGTCACCCCGCCGACTCGCACGCGAAGTGAGCGGCGGCACGGAGGTCCGAGGTTGTTGATTCGAGTTTTGGGTTCTGCCGCCGGCGGAGGCTTTCCGCAGTGGAATTGCGGCTGCCCCAACTGTAGCGGCGTGCGCGCCGGCAGCATCGACGCGCGCACGCGCACTCAAGAAACCGTGGCCGTCAGCGCCGACGGCGCGAGTTGGTTTCTGCTCAATTGCTCGCCGGAGATCCGCGCGCAGCTCGAGAGCTTCCCGCCCCTGCACCCGCGCGCGCTACGCGACACGCCCGTGCAAGGCATCGTGCTCACCAACGGTGATCTCGATCACTGCCTGGGGTTGCTGTCGCTGCGCGAGTCACAGCCACTGGCCCTGTACGCCAGCGACCGCGTGCGCCGCGGCTTCACCGAAGGCAACGTGCTCTACCGCACGCTGTCGCGCTTCGAAGGCCATACCACGTGGCACTCGCTCGACTCGAGCGAGTCGGGGCAAGTGGTGCCGCTCCGGCTGTTGGACGGCAGCCCGAGCGGCCTTTCGCTGCGCGCCTTCGCGGTGCCGGGCAAAGCCGCGCTCCACCTCGATCAAACCAAGCCTGAAGCCGGCGACAACATCGGCGTGGTGCTGAAGGACGAGCGCAGCGGGCGTACGTTGGCGTACGCCGCCGCCGCCGGAGCGCTGTCGCCAGCCGTGGCCGCCGCCGTGGCCGAGGCCGATTGCGTCTTTTTCGACGGCACGTTTTGGTCGAGCGACGAGCTGATTCGCCTGGGCGCCTCCGAGCGGCGCGCCGAAGACATGGCGCATTGGCCGATCGGCGGCCCCGAAGGCAGCTTGAAATTTTTGAGTAGCTTGCCCCGCGCCCGCCGCGTCTACATCCACATCAACAACACCAACCCCATCTTGCGCGAAGACTCGGCCGAGCGCGCCGCCGTGCACGCCGCCGGCGTCGAGGTGGCGTTCGACGGCATGGAGCTGTCGCTGTGACGAGCGAGCGGGCGCCGCTGTCTCGCGACGAGTTCGTGGAGTGGTTGCGACGCGAAGGCGCCAGCCGCTACCACGACCAACACCCCGTCCACGTGCGCATGCACGAGGGGCAACTGAGCCAAATTCAGCTGCAGCAGTGGGTACTGAACCGCTACTACTACCAGACGCGCATCCCGATCAAGGACGCCATCATCCTGTCCAAGTCGGAAGATCCGGTGTTTCGCCGCGCCTGGATCCGGCGCATCCACGATCACGACGGCGACAAACCCGGGGAAGGCGGCCTGGCGCTGTGGCTGCGGCTGGCCGAAGGCGTGGGCCTTCCGCGCGACGAGGTCGAGAGCTTGCGCTCGGTGCTGCCGGGGGTGAAGTTCGCGTGCGACGCCTACGTCACGCTGGTGCGCGAGCGCAGCTTGGTCGAAGCGGTGGCTTCTTCGCTGACCGAGTTCTTCGCCCCCGACCTGATGAGCCGGCGCATCTTGGCCTGGGAGAAGCACTACCCCTGGGTGAGCAGCGACATGCTGGCCTACTTCCGTTCGCGCGTGCCGCGCGCGCGGGTAGACTCCGAAGAAGCGCTGGCGTTCGTGGTCGAGCACGCCACCAGCTTCGAGCTGCAAGAGCGCTGCGTCGCCGCGCTGATCCGCAAGACCGAGATCTTGTGGCACCTGCTCGACTGCGTCGAAAAGGCGTACGTCACCGGCGCGCCGAGCCGCGCATGACCGACGTTTCCGAGTCCGAGCTGCTCGCGCGGCGACCCCGTTTGGCGGCCAAGACCAAGCTGCGGTTCGACCCCAAAACCGGCCGGCACATCCTGCTTTACCCGGAAAAAGGCCTGCTTTTGAACCCGACCGGGGCTGCCATTTTGACGCTGTGCACCGGTGAGCACACCTTGTCGGCCATCGTGGCCACGCTCGCCGCGCAGTTTCAAAGCGAGCCCGCGCACCTCCAGCCCGAGGTCGTTTCGTTCGTGCAAGGGTTGCTGGACCGGGGCCTGCTGCAGGCGGAGCCGTGACCGAAGAGCGGCTGTACACGCTGATTGCCGAGCTCACGTACCTGTGCCCACTGCGCTGCGTTTACTGCTCCAACCCGACCGATCTCGCGGCACATCCCGACCGGCTGCAAACGGCTGATTGGTTGCGGGTCTTCGAGCAAGCGGCGCAGTTGGGCGCGCTGCAGCTTAACCTGAGCGGAGGCGAGCCGCTCTTGCGCAGGGACTTGGAGGCGCTGGTCGAAGGCGCCCACCGGCTCGATTTTTATACCAACCTCATCACCAGTGGCATCCCGCTCACGCGCGAGCGCCTGGCCGGCTTGAAGGACCGCGGCCTGAGTAGCGTGCAGGTGTCGATTCAAGATAGCCTGGCGGCGGAGTCGGATCGCATCGCGGGGCGGACGGCGTTCGAGCAGAAGCTGGCCGTGTGCGGCTGGGTGAAAGAGCTCGGGCTACCGCTGACCGTCAACGTCGTTCTCCACCGCCAAAACCTGGGCAGAACGGCGGAAATCATCGCGCTCGCCGAGTCGCTGGGCGCCGATCGCTTGGAGCTCGCCAACACCCAATACCTGGCCTGGGCGCTCGCCAATCGCGGCGCGCTGTTACCGACCCAAGCTCAGCTCGACGAAGCGCGAACGGTGGCCAAAGCCGCCAAAGAGCGCCTGAAGGGCAAGATCGAGCTGTTGTTCGTTTTGCCCGACTACTACTCGGATCGGCCCAAGGCCTGCATGAGCGGTTGGGGCAAACGTTACCTGCTGGTCAGCCCCGATGGTCTGGCGTTGCCTTGCCATTTGGCCCACACCTTGCCGGGCCTGACCTTCGACAACGTTCAAGAGCGCTCGCTCGACGATATCTGGCACCACTCGGCCGCGTTCGCCGCCTTCCGTGGAGAAGCTTGGATGCCCGAGCCGTGCAAGAGCTGCGACCGGCGCGAGAAAGACTTCGGCGGCTGCCGCTGCCAAGCATTTCACCTCACCGGCAACGCCGCCGCCACCGACCCCACTTGCGCGCTGTCGCCGCAGCATTCGCTGATCACCGACGCGCGCGCGGCCGCGCAGCGGGAGCAGCTGGTTCCGCTGACCTGGCGCTACCGCGAACGCGCTTGAAGCGAGCCCGGGGCTTTGCGATCAGCTTAGCTCGGCGACGATCTTTTCCGACCGCTCCCATAGCCGCTTGGCCAGCGCCGGATCGTTGGCGTCGGCGCGCGGCGAGGCGATGTTGCAGTCGGCGAAGTATTCGCCAGACACGCCCGCGAGCTCGGGACGAGTCGCGACGTAGACCTCGGTCGCGGCCCCTTCGGCGACGCTCTTCAACGCGAGCGGGCCGAGCGCGGCCATGCTCGCCGCCAAAAACGGGTTCATGTGCCGCTGCAAGCTGGTGCGAATCACGCCCGGGTGCACGGCATTTGCCGTGTTTTTGCTGCCTTGAAACCGCCGTGACAGCTCCTTGGCGAACAGCAAATTCGCGAGCTTGGATTGCCCGTAGGCCGCCCACGGCGAGTAGCCTCGCGCACCATTCAGGTTGTCGAAGTCGATGCCCACCTTCGGAGCCTGGCGGTGCGCGCTGCTGCTCAGCATCACGACGCGCCCGGCTTCGGCAAGCTGAGGCAGCAGGCCCGTCACCAGCATGAAGTGTCCGATGTGGTTGGTGAAGAACTGCTTCTCGAGGCCGCAGACCAGCTCGAGCCCGGGCAGCGCCATCACGCCCGCGTTGCAGATGATGGCGTCGAGCCGAACACCGCGCGCCTTCACCGCCTCGACACAGCCGCGCACGCTCGCCGGCTCCGACAGCTCGCACGCGAGCGGCACCGCTTCGGCCAAGCCCGCGCACGCGGCCGCGGCCTTTTCCGTCGAGCGCGCCGTCGCCAACACGCGCGCGCCGCGCAGGCTGAGCACGCGCAGCACCTCCGCACCCAAGCCGGCGTTGGCGCCTGTCACGAGCAAGGTTTTGCCGGCCAAGGACAGGCCTTCGGTCACCTGCTCCGCGGTGGACGCATAGCCAAAACCACTCGGCCCGCGACGCGAGACCAATCCGTAAAGTGACATGAGCATGCGCTAGCACGCCGGGCTCGCCGCCCGGCGAAGGCATCGCTGTTCTTCACGAAAACGGCGGTGAGCAGCCGCTTTCAGCTGCTCACCGAGCCGACGTCACTCGTCGTCGGAGTCAGAGTCTTCTGACGCGGCGGGCGCAGCGGCGGCCTTGGGGCGCGCCACCTTGGCGGGCACGCGAGCCTTCGTGGCCGGGCCAGAGGTCAAGCGGATGAAGTCGTAGACGTCGAGCAAGTCGCGCGGCTCTTGGTTCTGCTCTTTCAGCTTGTTCGAGACGAGGCGAGCGACGCTGAGGAAGCGCGTGTAGCCGGCGCTGGTAGCGCGCGTCGGCGCCGAGCCGCGGCCGCCCATGACTTTGACCTGCTGCTTGAAGGCGGCCGGGTGCACGCAAACGTGCTCGCTCGGGCTGTAAACGGCGATCACCGCCGTGGCCAGCTCCCAACGCGCGGCCTCGCCGTACACGGGCATGAACGCGGCCAGGAAGGCGTCGAAGCGTTGGTCGTAGGGGGCGACGCCGTGCAGCAGCTCTTTGACGGCCAGCGCGAGGGGACGCATGCCATCTTCTTTCATACCCTTGGGCTTCTTGAGCTGAGCCGCCGGCACCAGATCCGTGTGGCTCAAAACCGTGAGCACCGCTTCCCAAACGCCCGCAAAGTTTTGAGCCTTCAGCAGCGGGTCGATACCGGCCGGCGACAAGCGCTCGCGCGCCTCGGCAACCAGCGCGTCGCGGTGACGCGGGGCACGAACCTCGGCGCCTTCGCCGCGCATGTCGGCCGCCCACTTGGCGTCCAAAATGCCGGCCGTGTAAGTTTCATGCAGCTTCTCGAGTTGGTCGAGGAAGCTGCGGCCGTCGGAAGGCGACGACGAAGCGCTGGCTTTTTCGCGGCGGGCGAGCACCGCGCGCTGCCGCTCGTAAAACGCTCGTTGGTCGACGTTGGGCTGCTCCACCCGGCGCATGAGCTGGTGGTAGCCGCTCGCCATGGTCCGCTCTTCCCCGTCCTCGAACACGTAGGCGCGCTTGCCGCCCTCCTCACGCACCAAGACCGCGACTCCCCAATCCTTACGAGCAGTGTGGTTGAAGAGGGGCAGATCGCTAGTTTCGGTGCTTGATTGTGTCATGAGGATTCTTTCTGAACGGGAGCCGAGGCGGTCTGGGCACCGCTCTGGCGTGCGAACCGCGGCATCTGAGATGTGACCTCTTTTGACGCCAAAAAACGTCAAGCGACCACGCGGGTGGCATACCCTAGCACATCGCATACCAACAAGCCTTCGAAGCCGCTAAGGCCGCGTGAGCCCGTGATTTTTTGCGAGCTTCCGTCAGTCCTCACAAGGTCGAGAGCTACCGGCTGGCGAGCCAAGCGGCAAGCGGACGGAGCGATGGTCCAGGCTGTGGGTCGATGCGCGGGACAGCCGGCAGGCGCACCTTGCTCCAGCCCGAGACGCCCCCCGGTGCGTGACCGCGTTCGCAAGCCACCGGGTCGGAAGCTCCCGCGCAAAACGCGCAAGTTTTAGCTGCGAGGTTCACCTACCTCCACTTCACTCGTGGGGGTGGTCTGACGAGGACGCTACTGGCCTTTGGACGCGGCCTTTGACGCCCCACGACTGCGTTGCCGGAATATTTCCGCTGCGAACATAGTGGCGAAAATTGTTGAGCACTCTTCGCGGTCTAAAGCCGCCTTTGGAGAGCTGGCACGCGAATTCGCGATGCGGCAGATCCGAAACGCATCGGGGAGAACCCTCCAATGAAGTACCGAGTCAATAGCCTAACGGCGCTGGGGTCCATCGCCATCGCGAGCTTCGTCCTCCCCGCGTGCACCGGGAACGTCGACGGCACCAAGAACCCCGCGATGACGTCCGGCGGCGGTAGCGCCAGCAGCACCGGCGGCGCCCCCAGCTCCACCACCGGTGGCACCGGCACGGTCGGCATGATCCCCGGCGGCAATGGCTCAATCGCCTGTGACGGCAGCACCGTCTCCGACGCCAAGCGCATCGTGCGGCTGAGCTTCAACCAGCTCTCGAACACGATGCATTCGCTCTTGGGCGACGCGTTCGGCAACAAGCTCGACGCCGACTTCGAGATCGGGGCCGAGTCTCCGACGGCACGAACCTTCCCGCCCCTGGCCAGCCCGCGCGAGGGTGGCGTCATCAGCGGCACCATCTGGCCGCTCAATGACCAGATGGCGGCTGCCGCCGGCACGTACGTGCTGGCCAACCTGGACGCAGTCACGGCTTGCGGCGCCGCCCCCACTGACGCTTGCGCTCAGACCTACCTGAAGACGCTGGCCGAAAAGGCGTACCGCCGGCCCTTGACCGACACGGAGACGACCTCCATCAACCAAGTCTACACGGAAGTGAAGACCATCTACGGCACGGTGCCGGAGGCCATTCAGCACAGCGTGTACGCCATCGCGCAAGCACCGCAGCTGCTCTACCGCACCGAGTTCGGCACCAATCAGGCCGCGGCGGGCCCGCTCACCCCGTACGAGCTGGCCAGCGAGCTATCCTACTTCCTCACGGACGGCCCCCCCGACCAGCCGCTGCTCGACGCCGCCAAGGCCAACAAGCTTGCGACGAAGGACGACATCACGCCGCAGGTCGCGCGCTTGCTGGCCACGCCGGCCGCCAAGAAGAACCTCGAAGGCGCGATGTTCTCGTACTTCAAGCTCGACAACCTGGCGACGGTGAAGATCGACGATCCGGCATTCACCAACGGCACCATGGACAAGCCGTACACCGGCATCCGTGAGTCGGCGTATCACGAGGCCGAGCTGTTCTTCACCAACACGCTGTGGGGCGGCCCGCTCACCGGTCTGCTCACTTCCAAGAAGAGCTCCATCAACAGCACGCTGGCCGCTTTCTACGGCATCACCTTGCCCAGCCCGCCCGCCGATGAATCCACCTTCGTGTCGGTCGACTTGCCCGCAACCCGCGCCGGCTTGATGACGCAGGCCGGCTTCTTGGCGTCGAACTCGCGACCCGACGTGCCGTCGGTCGTGGCCCGCGGCCTCGTGATCAACGCCGCGCTGCTGTGCGCGACGAACCCGCCCTTCCCCACCGACGCGGCCACCCTGGCCGGTGTCGCCGACGCCAAGGCGAAGCTTGCGACCGAGACCTCGCGCAAGCAGTCCGAATTCCGCACCACCACCGCGCCCTGCTTGGGCTGCCACCTGAACTTCGACGCCTACGGCTTGGCGCTCGATACGTACGACTCGATTGGCCGCTACCGCACGATGGATCCGCAAGGCAGGCCCATCGATCCTTCTGTCACGCTGCCGGCTACCGCGGGAGGCGGCGTCGCCAAGGACACCATCGACATGGAGACGCAGGTTGCCAATGCTCCGGGCTTCGCCAGCTGCGTGGCCAAGAACATGCTGAACTGGGCCCTGGCGGAGGGGTCGGCGCTCACGCCCGGCAGCTGTCCGGCTACCGCGGTGGCCGTCGGTTTCGGCGGCAGCGACAAGACATTCAGCGCCTTGCTGCGTGAGGTCGCAGTTTCAGAAGCTTTCACGACTCGCAATGCAGGAGCTGCCCAATGATGTCCTATCGTTTCAAGCGCCGTTCGTTCCTTGCCAGCATCGGTGGCGCGTTCGCCCTCGAGACGGTGCTCAACAATCTCGAGGCACAAGCGGCGGGGGCAGGGTCTCCGGCGCGCTTCATGCTGTCGCACTTTCCGATTGGCACCTACAAGCAGAGCTTTCTGCCCAAGGGCTCGCAGACCAGCTTCACGCTTTCGCCCATCCTGGCGCCGTTCCAGTCGTTGATGAGCGACATGATCGTGCTCTACGGCTTGAGCGACAACCACCTGCGCTGTCCGAACGGCGGCGGGCACGAGGCCGGCACTCCCTTCACGACCACCTGCGCCAGCGCCGCCGGCACCCGCGCCAACGGCGGTGAAGGCGACGATGGCGTGGCCGGTGGCCCGTCTTGGGATCAGATCTTCTTGAAGCGCGTGCCGGGGATGAAGGTCGCCGGCGCGCCCATCACCAACACCCTGGCCGACGCCCGCGTCGACTCGCTCGAAACCTCGACGCAGTGTCTGTCTTACGACTACCAGACCCGCTCGATCGACGCGGCCAACGGCGGCAAGATCACCGAGAACATCCCGTTGATGCCCGAGCTGAGCCCGTCCAAGCTGTTCACCAGCTTGTTCACCGGCTTCATGCCGGGCGGCAGCACGCCGGCCAACAACGACGCGGCACTGAAAGCCCTCAAGGCGCGCAAGAGCGTCCTCGACTTCAGCTTGCGTGAGCTCGCTCAGCTGAAGTCGCTGGCGCCGGCCAGCGAAGCGGCAAAGATCGAGGCGCACGCTGCGGCCATTCGCGACGTGGAAACCAAGCTACAGATGCAGATCGACTCCGGCGGCGGCGGTGGCGCCAACTGCACGGTGCCGATGGCTCCCGACGCGTCACTCAAGGGTCAAACCGGCTCCAAATTCAACTACGGCAACGAGTCGACCAGCACGTCGGACGAAGCCACCCACGAGAAGATCGGCAAGGCGCACGCCGCGGTGCTGTTGGCCGCGTTCCAGTGCGACATCATCCGTTGCGCGACGTTCCAATGGTCGCCCGGAACCAACCACGTCTCGTTCAAGGGCCAATATCCCGCGAACCCCAGCGGCAGCTACATGCACCATCCGATGAGCCACCGCATCGGCGACCAGGGCTTCTTCAATGGCCCGCCCCTGACCGGAACCTCGGCCGACGCCTCGCTCTATCAGTTCTTGGTCGCCATCAACACTTGGTACAACCAGAAGATGGCGGACATCTTGACCACGTTCAAGGACGCCAAAGACGCGATGGGCAACAGCATCCTGGACTACACGGTCATTCCGTACGTCACGGAGGTTGGTGATCCTTCGCATGCCCGCTCGCCCAAAGCTTCGATGATCTTCGGCGGCAAGGCGCTGGGCATGAAGGGCGGCCAGTTCCTCAACTTCGAGAGCAATCAGCGAAAGCAGGTCGACGTGTATCTGACCTGCGCGCAAGCCCTGCTGCAGAACGCCGACCCGCTCTCGCTCATCCCGGCCGCCGAAGAGAAGTTCGATCGCTCCGGAGCGAGCCCGATCGCCGGGCTGTGGGCGAAACCGGCATAAAGCCGCCTCAACGCGCGCCGGCGCAGCGAAAGCCGAATTCGCTGCGCCGGGCCGTGGGCGCGCTGTTGTAGCGAATGGGTGAGCGCAAATCGGCCGCTTCCGATGCCCAACCGCTGCCGCGGATGGTGCGGTAGGTTGCGGCCGTGACGTTGGCGTAGTCACGCGCTATGGGTGGATAGGCTTGATACGCGTCGAGCACCCACTCCCAAACGTTTCCGGCAAGGTCCTGATGTCCCCAGCGGCCAGCACCAGCAGGTTTGGAACCGACGTCGAGAATGTCGGTGATGGCGCAGTCTTGCGGCGCGCTGCCGTCGCCGGTGCAGTCGTAGGCGGCCCGGCTCGGATCGGGCTCGTCGGCGCCCCACGGGAACGGCCAGCCTTCGTCGCCGCCGGTGGCAGCCGCTTCCCATTCAGCCTCGGTGGGCAAGCGCCCGCCGTCCCAGATGCAGAAGGCGAAAGCCTCCAGCCAACTCACGCAGTTGATCGGCAGCTCCGCGCGGCCAACGCTGAACGTTTGCGTCAGGGAGCTGCATTGAACGCCAGTCTTGCTTGCGAGCTCGGCGGCGGTCTCGGACAAGTCGAAGTCAGGGTTCCAACCGCTGCCCGCAATCAGCGGGTGGGCACCAGCGCCGACGGCGGGATTGCCCTGACCGCGCCAAGCGTCGTAACTGGCGATGAAAGCCTGGAATCTTCCGACCGTGACCTCGTACTCGTCGAGCGAAAACGCGCTCACGCTCGCGTCGGCGGTAGGCGATTCGACGGCTCCGCCGAGGGTGAAGCTCTGAGCCGGCACCGCCAGGCTTTTGCAACAGCTCTCGCCCTGGCAAGCGTCGTGGCTCAGGCGAGCGCAAGACGCGCGCTCCGATTCGTCACTTTTGCTGGGCCCTTCTCCGCTACAGCCGGCGCAGGCCAAGGCGAGCAGCCAGGCCGCGCAAAGCCGCTCGGTGCGCGCCTCTTGCATCTGGCTATGAGTGACTTTTTGCGCCCGCGAAGGTCAAGACTTTTTCTACCGGGGTTGCTGTGCGTGCTGCTCGTTCTTGCAGGCTGCACGGGTGGAGGAGGCGAACCAGCCGGGGGGATGGCAGGTCACAACGCGGGTGGAAGCAGCCCCGCTAGCGGCGGGAGAGGCATCAGCGACAGCGGCAGCGGCGCGGGCGGCAGTCAGAGCGGAGGAGCAGCAACTGAAGTCGAGTGGCACCCCGGGCCCAGCTGCGACGGCTTACCGGCCAACTGCGGTCCGGACCAGCAACAAAATTGCTGCGCGTCCCACGTGGTGCCAGGGGGCACGTTCCTGAGGGACAATGGCGGCCCGGGCGATTTTCAGGCCACCGTCAGCGACTTTCGGCTCGACGACTATGAAGTCACGGTCGGCCGGTTCCGGCAGTTCGTCACCGACTACGTGCAGCATTTGCCCGAGGTTGGCAGCGGTCGCAACCCGAACAACGATCTCGATCCAGGTTGGGACGCGCGCTGGAACGACTCCTTGCCGGCCGACGAGGCGGCGTTGATCGAGAGCGTGCAGGTTTGCGACTCGCGCTTTACGACCTACGCGGCCGACGACGCGACGCTGCCGATGAACTGCCTGACGTGGTTTCAGGCCTATGCGTTTTGCATCTGGGATGGCGGGCGCTTGCCGACCGACGCCGAGACCAACTACGCGGCCGCGGGCGGGGCGGAGCAACGACTCTTTCCGTGGTCGGACCCGCCCGACAGCGATGAGATCGACGCTCGGCACGCGACGTTTTTGCCGGAGGCCGAGGGGCCCGCACCGGTTGGCTCCAAGTCACCGCTGGGAGACGGCAGGTGGGGTCAAGCCGATCTGTCCGGTAACGAATGGGAATGGTGCCAAGACTGGTACCGCACCTATCCAACTCGCTGCATCAACTGCGCGGACCTGATGATGGACTACACGATTCGCGTGATTCGCGGTGGCAGCTTCTACTCGGAGCAAGAGAGTCTGTACACGACGAGTCGGCTTTACCACGCGCCGAATCAGGCGGATTTCGGCGTCGGGGTGCGCTGTGCGCGCGCGCCGTAGCGGCCAAGCAGACCCGTCCCAGCAGACCCGTCCCGGGATGACCCGCCGTCCCCGCGAGACCCGTCCCGGGATGACCTGCGACGCGCGCCAGCAGACCCGTCCTGGGATGACCTGCAGCAGCAGACCCGTCCCGGGATGACCCGTGCGCTGTGCGCGAGAGCCCGCGAGACCCGTCCCGGGATGACCTGCGACGCGCGCCGCAGACCCGTCCCGTGCAGCGTGAGACCCGTCCCGGGATGAGCAGACCCGTCCCGGGATGACCCGCGCTGTACACGACGAGTCGGCTTTACCACGCGCCGAATCAGGCGGATTTCGGCGTCGGGGTGCGCTGCGCGCGCGCGCCGTAGCGGAGACAAGCAGACCCGTCCCGGGATGACCCGCGCTGTGACCGCAGACCCGTCCCGGGATGTCGTGCGTGTGCCTGCAAGCGTCGAAACGATGCTCCAACGGCGGCCGGAGTGCTGAACGCCCTGGGCAGCGGCCGCGCACGGGGGAAGACAAAGTGCGGCCTCCGTCGTCGGTGTGGTTACGACGTTGCGACCGAGGCAACAGCTTCGCGTCCGATTGCCTTGCGGTGCGCCGGACGCGCGGTGCGCCGGGCGTGCGATTGCTTGGCTACGCGGGGCAGGCTGGGGCGCAGGCGACGCGGGCGTAGATGCGGAGTGCGTAGGTGCCGGCTGGGAAGATTTGGTCGTGCTTGCCGTGGCGCCACGCGTGCCAGGCGGCGCGATAGTCACGCAGGAAAGCCAGGAGACTTCGGATGGCTTGAACGCGCTCGGGCGTGTGCGCGGCGGCGATTCGGGGATTCGGATTGCGCCGCGGCTCCGACGTCTTGGGCACGGCGTCGAAGGGTTGCTGGAGCACCGCCTTGGCGCCGAGAAACTTTCTGCCTTGGCGAGCCAGGGCAAGACGCGCTTCGCGGACGCGACGTTCGACCGCGTCGGCAAGGCTCCGGCCCAGTTGGGCAACCTCGAGCTGCGGATAAATGGGCGGTCGGGTGAACTCCAACTCGATGGTCTCCGGCAACGAACCTTCGGGATCGAAGAAGACCTCGGGCATGTCGACGGCGCAGCGCTCACCTATCCGAGTGGTGATGACTCCCGGCCATTCTCTCGGCGAGCGAACCAAGCCGGCGGCTGTTGGGTTGGCGATGGTGTAGGCCATCTTCTCGAGCACGTCGTCGTCGGACACGAGCAGGACGACGCTGGTTTTGTCGGAGGACCAGAGGTTTTCCCAGCGGCCGAGCGAGGCATTTTGAGCTTTGGCGAGCAGCCGGTGAAAGTCCTCGAGAAATTCCGGCAGGCGCGCGAATGGGTCGGTCACGACGCCATGCCAATGGTTGGACATCACGCAGACGGCGTGAAGCAGCACACCGGTCTTGCTGGCCGCCACCGCCAAGCAGTAGCGCACGAGCTGATTGGTGCGCCGCGACGGCTTGAGCAGAAACTGGCGCTGGGTGCACCGTCTGGTGAGAAGATACGAACGTCCCGGCAAGACCTCCCTTGGTGCTGTCACCAAGCCCCATCGGTCAACGGAGCGGGCGGTTGCGATCTCTGTGGCGCGGTCGGCCTCGGCAAGACCCACCCCGGCAAGACCGAGACGTCACGGAAGCGGGGACGAGGTAGGCTTGAGCCATGCACTTCTTCGCGTCGAGCATCTACCTGGGTCTGCTTTTGACGGGTCTGCTTTTGACGATGGGGTGTAGCAGTGGCCGGCCGGCC